>OKWZ01000016.1_pt1 | contig 197776 bp, 191 predicted proteins | sample 1607111 | NCBI WGS metagenome assembly OKWZ01 (sample SAMN07501042, study PRJEB24779) | human gut metagenome | reverse complement strand
TGGTGCGTCTTAAGAGATTCGAACTCCTGGCCCACGCCTTAGAAGGGCGTTGCTCTATCCAGCTGAGCTAAAGACGCTTATTTTCTCTTTCGAGAACGAATATTATTTTATGATATCTCTCCGCATTTGTCAAGTTTTTTTTAATCTTGTTTTGGAAAGTGGTCGGGGTGACAGGGATCGAACCTGCGACCTCATGGTCCCAAACCACGCGCGCTCCCATCTGCGCCACACCCCGGTATCACCGGCATCGCTCTCTCGCGACGACAATGATTATTCTACAGTATGACCATTAATCCGTCAATACCTTTTTTAAAAGAAAAATATATATTATTGAATAATAAAGAAAAATCGACCTAAATAAAGATAATTTAAAATTTTAGCACCTTTTACAGTCTTACTTTTCTACATAATACTACAAACATTTTACTTCTTTAAGTCTAACATCCTTTATCTTTCCATTGTTCATATCAATATACCCTATATGTCTACCTCTTAATTTAGGGAGAGATATACTTCCTGGATTCATAAATATAATTCCATCCTCATTCAATATTATTTGTTCATGCGTATGCCCAAATAGGACTATATCAGCTTCAACCTCTTTAGCTCTATAATATAAATTAGTTAGACTATACTTAACCCCGTATAAATCTCCATGAGTAATAAATATCTTTTTGCCCTCTAAAACAATTATACTTTCCTTAGGATAATTATTAGTAAAATCACAATTTCCTCTTACACCATATACTTTTCCCTTAAATCCCTTAGTTAATTCCTCAATATCTTCTGAATTATCACCTAGATGTATTAATACATCCGCAGATTTTATATACTCTTTTGCTATATTAATATATTTTGCAACTCTATGCGTATCACTTATCACTGCTATTAACAATTCATTTCCCACCTTATATAAACTTTGCTATTTTATCTTTTAGTTCTTTTAATGCTACCCCTCTATGACTAATTTCATTCTTCTCTTTTCCTGCTAATTCCGCAAATGTTTTACCTAAAGGTTCATAATAGAATATAGGATCATATCCAAAGCCATCTTCATCTGGTAATTCCTCAAGAATTTTTCCTCTTGCTTCCCCCCTTATTCCTATATACTCACCATTATCATCAATTAAAGATATATGGCAAACAAAACAAGCCCCCCTCTTTTCAAAAGGAACATTACGCATTTTTTTTAATAGCTTAATATTATTTTCTCTATCATTGCCATGTTCTCCTGAATATCTAGCAGAATATATACCAGGCTCACCATTAAGGTAATCTACTTCTAATCCAGAATCATCTGACAGCACAATAAAACTTTTCTCACCTTTGTTTTTTAAAAATTCCACTATTTCACTAGCTTTTTTCTTAGAATTTTCCTCAAAAGTTGTTCCATCTTCTATAACATCTATATCAATATTTTCTTCTTTTAACGACCTTATTTGAAAAGGCATTCCGCATAACATAGATTTAATTTCTTCTATCTTATGTTTATTGTTGCTTGCTATTATTAACTTCTTCATTCTAATTTTTTCCTCCAGTACCTATCCATAGTGCATCCATCTTTAATGCTTCTTTTTGAACATGAATCATTTGTTTTATTCCTTTCTCCCCTAAATCTAATAATTCATTTAATTCAGCTCTAGTAAAAGGACTATCCTCTCCAGTTCCTTGAACCTCTACAAAAGCACCTTCATCTGTCATAATTACATTCATGTCAACTTTAGCATTAGAATCCTCTTCATAACATAAATCTAGTAGCATCTCCCCATCTACTATTCCTACACTTGTTGCTGCCACAAAACTTCTTATTGGATATACTTTGAATGGTTTTTCTCTATGAAGTTTATTAACTGCATCTACCATAGCTATAAAAGCTCCTGATATTGATGTTGTTCTTGTTCCTCCATCAGCCTGTATTACATCACAATCTACCCATAATGTTTTTTCACCTAAAGCTTTTAAATCTACAACTGATCTTAAAGCTCTACCTATAAGTCTTTGAATTTCCATTGTACGTCCATCAACCTTTAGTCTAGCTATATCTCTTATTTTTCTTGTACCAGTTGCTCTTGGAAGCATATTATATTCAGCTGTAATCCATCCTTCTCCTGAACCTTTTAGGAAAGGTGGCACCTTATCTTCTATTGATACATTACATAAAACCTTTGTATCTCCAACTTCTATATAAACAGATCCCTCTGCATATTTTGTATAATTTCTTGTTACCTTTACTCTTCTAAGTTGATCTTTTTTTCTATTATCTATTCTCATTCTTTCACCTTCTAGTTTTATTTTATATTAAACAACTCATCTCTTTTAGGTTCTTCTACCTCTAATTCTACTCCATTTGATACTAAAATCCCTTTATTTTTTGTTACTTTTCCAATAATAGTTGCTTTTATCCCTTCCCTTTGTAAGGCATCTACAACTGTATTCCCTTCAGAAGAAGTTATTAACATACTTCCAGAAGAAATTAACCTTAATGGATTTATTTTGAATTCACCAACTATTTTCTTCGTAACATCTAGCATAGGTATTTTATCTTCATATATAATAAAGCCTTTATTAGAAGCCATAGCCAATTCAAAAAGCGCTCCTAGAAGCCCACCTTCTGTTATATCGTGCATTGAACTTACATTATACTTAGAGGCAATTTTCCCTTCCTTTAAAACACTTATATAATCAATCAGACTCCTAGCTTCATCTAATTCTTTATCTGTTAAAACATGCTTTAACCTATTTTCATAATCATTTGCTAAAATAGAGCTTCCTTCTAATGCAATATATTTAGTAATAATTATGTCATCTCCCTCATTGGCCCCTGCTGTGCTAATAGAAGCTCCCTTCAAACTTTTTCCAATAACAGTTATAGACACAATTAACTTATTTACAGCAGAAGTTACTTCTGTATGACCACCTATTACTTCCACATTTAACTTTCCTGCCTCCTCGCTTATCTCATTCATTATATTCTTTATGTCCTCTAATGATGATGAAGTTGGGGCCATAATTGTAACTAACAAAGCTACAGGCTCTCCTCCAGCAGATGCAATGTCATTACAATTAATATGCACTGCTAGTTTTCCTACATTTTCTGATGCCCCTGTAATTGGGTCTGTTGAAAATATCCCTTCATAATCACCAAAATTTATAACAGAGCAATCTTCTCCAACGTCATTTCTTATAGTAACTTCGTCCCTCTTAATTTTTCTACTATCTAAAATTATATTTCTTAAATCATCAAAATTTAATTTTCCTTCTTTCATCAAAAAAATCTCCTTTAATTTGGATTTTATGCACTATTTCATAAATTCTCTCATATTAATTAATAAGAATAATAAATATGAGGTGAATAAATTGAGATATATAGGACCATTTTTCAGAATGAATAGTCTTTCTCAAAATGATATAAGTGGTCAACTTTTTCATCTTTCAAAAGAAGCTATAAAAACTATAGTGCTTAACTCTAAGTGTGGGATAACCACCTCATTTAGGTCATCAAAAAAATCTTCTAATAATGATATTAGCATATTAAACAATTTTTCTCCACTAATATGCCTGTACAGGAAATCATCTCCAGTATTTATTCATAACAAAACATCTCATGGATTTGATGAGGATACATTTAAGAAAGATATAATTCCTGCTACAAATGCACTAATGACCTTAAATATATTAGAATTAAGTAACTATTATAGCAATTATAATAAAGGTGCACGCAGATCTGATTCACTTGAGAATGCTTACAAGCACCTAGCGAAGGAACAGCTTAGCTTTTATTATGAAAACTTAAGAAACTCTGAAGGAGTTTTTGTAGAGAAAAAAAATTTATCAGAAGGGAATTCAAAGGGATATAACTTAATAGATAAAGATAAGAAATTCAACTTTTCGGATCAAGCTTTTATGATGAATGCATATTATCTTTATTCTCTTTATAATCCTGATGATCCTATAAGTGATGACTATAAAAACTTTTCTCTTCAAATATTAGAAATGTTTTACGATTTTAAGGACGCATTATATAACCTTTCTTTTGAGGAAGGATGTAAAATCCTATTAGCATTTAATGTATTCTATGAATTCTCAAATGAAGAAAAATGTAAAAATCTTATAATAGATTTATCCGATTTTCTAACAAATAAATTTGACGAGAAAGATTACTATGTTTCAGCATTAGATAGTTGTTCACTTTTTGCTATTGCTTTAAATGACTCCTATAAGCATACTAACATTATTTCCTTTAATGAAAAATCCGAAGAAATTCTTTATAAGTTAGAGGGGCTTTATGATAGTGAGAAGGGTATCTTTTTAAAATTGACAGACAAAAAAGAAGTAAAATATTCTTCTTTTGAAATATGCTTCTACTTTTTGGCTATACTTTTACACTCAAGGAGCTCAGATAATCAATTAGAACATAAAAATATGGTATCTAATTTATATAGAAAATATTTTATAAATTCTAATCTAATATTAAGTTGGCCAGAAGCACCTACTTTAGACGAAACAGAACGTTACCGTGGATTATCATTAAAATCTGCCGATATGCTAGATGAAAGTTTCTTTAGAATGCCTAATTTACCTACTCCAGAAAGTTCCGGTATGGCACCTATTTTTACTAAATCTATTACTTATTCTAAAAAGAAGAACTCATTTAGCCGCTCTAAAGATACATTTGATAGTAGTAAAAATATGCTAATTTTCTTTGTTTTGATACATTATTTAAATGATGATGTAGTAAATGCAATGAATTTTAAGGACGATATTAACCTTCCTTCTATAAGAGAAGAAGAACCAATAACAGTTACTGAAGATATATTAGACTCAGACAAGGACGATATCATAGAAGAAGCACCTAATGAAACAAAAGAGCTGGATTAATTCCAGCTCTTATTTCTGCTTATTAGAAATACTAGAAAATTCAACATTTCCATTCCCATCCATACTAATGTTGCTCACCTTACTTGATATAGCAATGTTCTCATTAGAAAACATTACAGGAATTATAGTACAATCATTAAACAACTTCTCTTCTATATGTTTAAAGTCTTTAGAACCATCATTTATCTCCTTTTCTAAAATCAACTTTTCACTATCGTTTAAAAAAGTAGACAACTCTGTATAGAATTCCTTTTTTTCATTTGAATTAGATTCAATATCTATAAGAACCATATCATATCTTTTTAATAAATCTAAATCATCTAAATCCTCTGCTTTAACAAGAGAATATTTTAGGTTAATAGAAAGATTATCTTTAAACCAACTTACTAAGAACTTACATAAATCTCTACTCTCATCAGAATCTTTTGCTAATAAAGTTAAAGAGTCCATTTTTTCTAAAGTTCCATCTTGATTAATGGTTACTTTCCTTGTTTGAAGCTTAGTCAAATCCTCTTTATCCTCTCTAAAATAACTACCCTCAGCCGACTCTACTCTTTCCGGATTATTATCCATAAATTCATCCGTTGCTTTATAAATATGTTTATATATTTCTCTTCTAGAAGACAAAGGTAATCCATTATCATCGCTATTTATAGATAAATAGTATGATTCATCAGATGAAAATGTTAATAGCTTATTTTCACTCTTTAACTTCTCTAACTGACTATTGGGTGGATTGATAACTACATCTCTCTTTCCTATCTCAAAGGATGCCATAGCCAATTCCTCATTATCATCTTTAACTAAATCTATAGTACTTGGACCTTCCCCCCACTTATTTTTTGATAAAGTAACTTTATTATCATCAAAAGCCGTAATCATATAGTCTCCACTATAAAGTAATTCATTATATGTATCCTTTATATTGCCCCAAACAGGCAATAATTTTCTTATTCTATATTGAGGCTTGGTAAGATCATCTAAGAATTCATCATTCTTTTTATTTAACCTTATTTTAATTGAATTATCTCCTGTTGTTATTGCAACTCCTTTATCAAAGGATCCTTCTCCATCCCTAAATGCTTTTGCACCATAAACGTCTAATAACGCTTTTATATTTTCTTCATCTTCGGATTTTATTAACTCTTTAAAAAATCCCTTTATATCATCAGGGGTGATTTTATCCCCATTACTCCAATATATATTATCATTTAAGATAAATTCATATTCTATTCCATCATCTTTTACATTTATCTCTTTTGCTAATTCAGAAACAATCTCTCCCTTTGAGTTCTTTTTTATTAACCCCTTACTAGTTGCGCAAATAATATCCTCTTCTCGCTTTGATAATCCAGTAACTTTTTCTAAATTGTTAGCTATACTAGTAACACTATAGACTATAGTATCTGAGCTAACAGAGGTATCTGTATTATCTACTTCTACAAACCCTAAAACAAATATCACTATAAAAATCCCTATAATTAAAGGGGCAATAATTTTCTTCATATACCTCTCTCCTTAACTCTTTAAGTATCTATGATTATATCCATGAATAATACCTAATAATCACTTTTTTAATCTTAACTTTAATAATAAATATTTATTTTATGTGCTATAATGATAATATATTTATTCAGGAGGTTATGCTATGTCTATATTATTTGGCGCAAGTTGTGTAGTTGCGATAATCTTTATGGCAACATTTATGTTTATTGGTATATGGTTATTTATTACAGCCTTAAAAGCTTATCGTCAATTAAAATACAAGAATTATATATTAGAAAAAATTTATCAAAAGCTAGACTTTTTATCTCAAAACCAAAGTAATTATATAAAGGATGATAAAGCAGACTTAATAACTTCTGACTTTATGGATTTCTTTGGAGAAGAAAATGAGGATTCATCTAATATTGATAACATTAAGGACTTCGATAGAAAAGATAAAACAAGTGGACTTTAAATAGAAAAATCATACACGCTACATGCATGTATGATTTTTTATTTTTTATTAGCATATTTATATATTTTAAAATTTATATATTTATATATTTTTAGCTTTATATGTTTATAAAAATATAAGAAGCTACCTTCCAGCAGCTTCTCCCTACTTTACTAATGAAATTGAAAATATAAGAATTAAACTAATTAAAATACTTATAGCTGAATATGTTATCCTCTTGCTACCATTCTCATTTAACAAAAATCTTAATGCAAGCAACGCCATAGTTACTGCCGATCCAACTTGTATTGGCATATAAGAATTAAATACTTGCCCTACATAAAAAAACTGATAAGATGTCATAAGTGTACATATTATTAATCCACAAGTTACTATAGCTGATATTAAACTTAATAAATTAATTATTCTTTTCATTTTACTTACCTATAATCTCTTCAAATTCATCCTCTGAAATTACTTTTACTCCTAGGTCAATAGCTTTTGTAAGTTTAGAACCTGCTTCTTCACCTGCTAAAACATAATTAGTTTTCTTACTAACACTTCCAGACACCTTTGCACCTAATGACTCTAACTTTTCTTTAATACTTCCTCTTGTATAATTCTTTAATGTTCCTGTAACAACTACTGTCTTTCCTACAAATGGACTCTCTACAATTTCTTTTTCCTCATACTTTGGTCTTACACCAAGTTCAAGAAGTTCATCTATAGTTTGTATTACCTTCTCTTCTCTAAAGAATTCTAATACACATTTTGCTACAATATCTCCTACGTCCTGTATGGCTACCAATTCTTCAAAACTAGCATTCTTTATTCCATCTAAAGATTTAAACTTAGCAACTAAATCCTTTGCTGTCTTAACTCCTACATTCGGTATTCCAAGAGCATATATAAATGCATATAGTTCACAATTTTTACTTTTCTCTACTGCATCAAGTAACTTCTGAGCCTTCTTCTCTCCGAACTTCTCTAGTGTTACTAATTCCTCTTTTTTAAGTTTATATAAATCAGAGATAGATTTAATATTTAGCTTTTCAAATAATTGTTCTGCTGTCTTTTCAGAGAATCCCTCTATATTCATAGCTTCTCTTGAAGCGTAGTGAACAATACTTTTTACCATCTGTGGTTTACAAGACAATGTGTTTTCACAGAAATAATGTGCTCCATCTAACACTAAATGGCTTCCACATGCAGGGCATACTTCTGGCGGAGTAATTTCTTTAGAATTATCTACGCTTTCTTGAACTACTCCCATTATCTCAGGTATTACATCATTAGAACGCCTCACAAATACCTCTGCTCCAATTCTAACACCTTTTCTTTTTATATCGTCCATATTATTAAGTGTAGCTCTCTTTACCGTTACACCAGCCAATTCAACTGGCTCAAGCAATGCTGTAGGACCAACTCTACCACTTCTACCTACATTCCACTCAACATCTAAAAGTTTAGTTGTTGCCTCTTGAGCTTCAAACTTATATGCTATGGCCCACTTAGGGAACTTAATTGTATATCCTAATAACTCTCTAGTTCTAATATCATCTATGGCTATTACTAATCCATCTATGTCATAATTCAAATCAAATCTAATATTTTTTATATATTCTATTTGTTTTTCTATTTCATCCATAGATGTACACACTTCTAAATAATCATCAACTGGAAGACCTTTTTCTTTAATAAATTCCATCATGTCTAAATATGTTTTAAAGCCTTTTCCTTCTTTATATCCAACATCATAGAAAAATGCTGATAGATTTCTACTAGCAGTTTCCTTAACATTTAGGTTTCTTAAAGCACCAGCTGCACCATTTCTTAAGTTCTTAAGTGGTACTTCTGCTTTCTTATTATATTCTTCAAAAGCTTCAGTAGTCATTATGGCTTCACCATGAACCTCAAATATATCCTTAGAATCTATCTTTAACGGAATAGACTTTATAGTTTTTACTTGTGCTGTTACTTCTTCCCCCATTTCTCCAGTTCCTCTAGTAGCAGCTGTAACAAGTACACCATCTTCATCATATGTTAAATTAATAGTTAATCCATCAAACTTTTTAGTTAATACATATTTTAAATCTGGTAAATCTTCACCTTGAGATCTCATAGCTTCTATGAATTTTTTATTTCTATTATGCCATTCCTTAAGTTCCTCTACACTTTGAGCTTTATCCATACTCCACAATCTGCCTTTATGAGTATACTTGCTAAATCCTTCAAGAACAGTATCTCCAACCCTTAATGTAGGAGAATATGGAAGAATATATCCAGTCTCCTCTTCCAACATCCTTAACTCATCATATTTTTTGTCATAATCCTTATCAGAAACTGAAGGTGCATCTAATGTATAATATTCATATGAATACCTATTTAACTCATTTACTAACTCTTCAATTCTTTTATTCTTATCCATTAATGGATTCCTCCTAAATATTATAATACCTCTAAATTGGCCATAGATAGCATAAGCATTTTAACACCTTGCTTATCAAAAGCTATAGTTAACTTCTTATCATTGCCAGATTGAGTTATTGAAACTATTGTTCCAACACCAAATTTATCATGCTTAACTTTTCTTCCCATAGTAATTTCATCAGATGTAATAAGTGTGGCACTTCCATCAGAAGTATTACTTGCCCCAGATATATTTCTATTAGAAGAATACATATTACTTCTTAGGCTATGAGGGTTGTTAACTCCTGTATTCATAGGCTTTGCAAAGGTTGATGTACCAGCTAAACCCCTTTCATTAATATATTCCTTTAAATCAGATTTTATTTCTCCTATAAAGTCTGATTGACTATATGCAACTGTTCTACCAAATTGCTTTCTAACTTCTGCAGAAGTCATATATAGCATTTCTTTAGCTCTAGTTATAGCAACATAGCAAAGCCTTCTAGATTCCTCCATCTTGTCTTCTTCATTAAAGTCAGCCTCACTAGGGAATATTCCATTTTCCATACCAACCATAAATACAACTGGGAATTCTAATCCTTTTGCACTATGGACAGTCATTAACACTACGGAACCTTCTCCTTCATCTTCTTCCTCCAACTTATCTGTATCTTGGACTAGTGATACCTTTTCCAAGTAAGCTTCCAAAGATTTGTCTTCACTACTTTTTTCAAAATCAACAGCATCTGATACTAATTCCTTTAAGTTCTCTATTCTACTCTTATCTTCTATTTCATTTGATTTAGATAATTCATCTAAATAACCTGTATCTTTAAGTATGCTTTCTATAAGTACAGACACAGGAACTGTATCTTTTAATTCCATGAAATTATCCATTAATGTTGTAAACTTCTCTATACAAGCGGCATTTCTTGCTGTTAATGAAGGAATACTTCTAGCTTGAGTTAAAGCATCCCATAAATCCAATTCAAAGTCATCAGCAAAGTCTTGTACTTTCCCTACAGTAGCATCTCCTATACTTCTCTTTGGAACATTAATAATTCTTCTTAAACTAATATCATCCTGTGGATTCACTAATACCTTTAAGTAAGATAGAAGGTCCTTAATTTCTTTTCTATCATAGAATCTAGTGCCACCAACTATCTTATAAGAAATTCCTCTTCTTCTTAAGGTTTCTTCAAATATACGAGATTGTGCATTGGTTCTATATAAAATTGCAAAATCTTCATTTTTTCTTCCTTCTTTATGTTTGATATCTGCAATAGTCTTAGATACAAAATCTCCCTCTGCTCTATCATCAAAAGATCTATATATCTTTATTTTACTTCCTGCTTCTTGTTCAGTTCTTAACGCCTTATCTTTTCTATAATTATTATTCGCAATAACTACATTAGCTGCACTTAAGATATTTCCTTTTGATCTATAGTTTTGTTCAAGTTTAATAACTTTTGCTGATGGATAGTCTTTTTCGAAGTTTAAAATATTCGATATATCAGCACCTCTCCATCCATATATACTTTGATCGTCATCTCCTACTACACAAAGATTCTTATACTTAGCTGCCAGAAGTTTTATAAACTCATATTGTGCTCCATTTGTATCTTGGTACTCATCAACCATGATATATTGGAACTTTCTTTGATAAAACTCTAAAACATCTGAATTTTTCTTAAATAATTCTACTGTTTTAAATATTAAATCATCAAAATCCATAGCATTATTTTCTTTTAATCTCTTTTGATACATTAAGTAAACATCTGCTATTTTATTTTCTCTAAAGTTAGATTCATTCTCTCTTTTAAAGTTATCTGCACTTTGCATTTTATCTTTAGCTCTACCTATCTTACCTATAATTTCTCTTTGAGTAATATCCTTATCATTTATATTTAAAGCCTTCATGCACTCTGTAATAAGAGTCTTTTGGTCTGATGTATCATATATAGTAAAATTGCTTTTATATCCTAGATGTTGAATTTCTCTTCTCAAAATCCTTACACAAGTTGAATGGAATGTAGATATCCACATATCCTCTGCCTTGTCTCCAACAATTTTCTTAATTCTATCCTTCATTTCCTTGGCTGCCTTATTAGTGAAGGTTATCGCTAAGATCTTATAAGGTGGTATACCTAAATCTTCAATCATATGTGCCATTCTATATGTAAGAACTCTTGTCTTACCTGAACCTGCTCCAGCTAGTATTAAGACCTGTCCCTCTACAGTAATAGCACCCTCATATTGTTCCTTATTTAATAACGACTTTAAATCCATAATTAAATTCCTCCTTCCTAATTCTCAACCATTATAACACAACATATGTTCTTATTTATATCTTTCCCCATTTTCTTAAAAGATTCCGAATATTATTGGAATAAATATAGCTGGTAACAAATTTGCCACCTTAATCTTTGTAACTCCTAACATATTTAGCCCAAGACCTACTATTAACAAACTACCTACTGCGGACATATTTCCTATAACTACTGAGCTTAATATCCCCCCAAGAATTCCTGCACAAAGTGTAATTCCACCTTGATATATTAAAACAGCTACAGCAGAAAACATAACCCCTATTCCTAGAGTTGATGTAAATATTATTGAAGATATTCCATCTAATATTGACTTAGCATATAAAGTTGTATGATTACCTTGAAGACCACTTTCTAAAGATCCTACTATAGCCATAGCACCAACACAAAATAGTAAGCTTGCTGTTACAAAACCTTCAGATATTGATTTTTCTCCATTACCTTTATTAATTTTACTTTCTAAATAATCTCCTACACTTTTCAATCCTTTGTCAATATCAATTAACTCACCTATAAGAGCCCCAACCCCTACAGAAATTATCATCTGAAGAGTATTTTCTCCTTTTAGCGCTCCTGATATTCCTATGTATAAAACACACAAAGCTAGTCCATTCATTATTGTTGTACTAACTTTTTCTTTTAATCTCCCCTTAACTACTAATCCTACAATGCAACCTAATATTATTGTTCCACAATTAACTACTGTTCCTAACATCCTGCCCCTCCATACTACAACCTTTTATGTTTATACTATATTTTACCACAAAATTATTTTTATAAATTATTGTCATAAATATTATTAGTTATATTAAAATGAAATTATAGTTTATTTATTAGCGCAAGGAGATGAAACTATTGAAAAAGAAATTATTTTCTATATCCCTATTACTACTCTTTATTCCTTCTATTTTTATTGGTTGTGTAAAAAAGCTAGATTATAGTGAAATAAGTTCATATAGTGATGAAGTATTATCAACTGTTTTAACTGCTTTAAGCAATAATGATTATAATACATTCTCAAAGCACTTAAGTGACGATATGAAGGAATCTTATGATTATGGTACCTTTCAAAAAGAAAGCGCACTTTTAATCACTACAGTTGGAGTATTCGAATCACTAGAATTTGATTATGGAGAAAAAAGAAATGGTTATAACTTTGCCATATATAACACAAAATTTTCTGATGAGGAAGAAGAGGTTAGAGTATCTGTAGCTTTCAAAGAAGAGGATGAAAATCATAAGGTATATGAATTGTACCTTTCTTCAGACAAACTTGAAAAAGCTAATTCTACCAATTAATTGTTATAGATTTTCCTATAGTTTAAATATATAATTATCTTATAAATTGACAAAAGGAGAATACTCTTATGAGAAAAATGCCAATATACTTAGTTTTTTCTAGGACAGGCACTTGGTTATCTCGTTCAATCGGATTTGTTACAAAAACACATTATACTCATGTTTCAATAAGTTTAGATTCATCTTTTAAAACAATGTATTCTTTTGGAAGATTAGACCCAGATAATCCTTTTTCAGGTGGTTTAACAACTGAAAATATTTATACAGGAGTTTTTCAAAAGTCTCCAAATGCACGCTGCTTAATCTACAAGCTAGAAATAACAGAAAAACAGTTTCTTGACTTAGAAAGAGAAATTAAATCATTTTTTGATTCTGATATAAATTATAGGTACAACTTTATAGGACTTTTTGGAGTATTGATGGACAAGCCAATACATAGAGACAACCACTACTTCTGTTCACAATTTATAACAACTCTTCTGAAGCAAAGTAATATATGGCATAGTCCAAAGATACCAGAATTAACTAGTCCTACTGATTTATTGAATATACCAAACAAAACCTTAATCTATGAAGGTTTTATAAATGAACTAGATTTCTCTATTGAAACTCAAGTTGCATTAATATGACAAATATGAATAGTACTTATGTGTGATAATAATATAATTATCTTAATTTTGCACATATCAGTACTATTTTTTTCTTTAAAAATCAATAGTTACTTTATTTTTTTTATATATTAGATTAAAATTAAAGGTAAAAGTAAATAAATATAATTAAGATAAATACATTAGGAGAGGGTAAATATTATGGCAAACGAAATCAACTCATCTAATTTTATTAGAAACATAGTAATAGACGATTTAGAATCTGGAAAACACAAAGAAATAATTACACGTTTTCCACCAGAACCAAATGGCTACCTACATATAGGTCACGCAAAATCAATCTGCTTAAACTTCCAATTAGCAGATGAGTTTAATGGTAAAACAAATCTTAGATTTGATGATACTAATCCAATAAAAGAAGATACTGAATATGTTGAATCAATTAAAGAAGATGTAAAGTGGTTAGGATTCGATTGGGATGAACTACTTTTTGCTTCTAATTACTTCGATATTATGTACGAAAAAGCACAACTTCTTATAAAGAAAGGAAAAGCTTACGTATGTGATTTAACGCCAGAAGAAATGAAGGACTATAGAGGAAGCTTAACTGCTCCTGGAAAAGAGAGTCCTTATAGAAATAGAAGTGTTGAAGAAAACTTAGATCTTCTAGAAAGAATGAAAAATGGTGAATTTGAAGACGGAAAAAAAGTTCTAAGAGCAAAAATAGATATGTCTTCTCCTAACATTAATATGAGAGACCCAATAATCTATAGAATATCTCACTCTGTTCATCATAATACAGGTGATAAATGGTGTATCTATCCTATGTACGATTTTGCACATCCTATAGAAGATGCAATAGAAGGAATAACTCACTCTATTTGTACATTAGAATTTGAAGATCATAGACCGCTTTATGATTGGGTCGTTAAAGAATGTGAAATGGAATCTACTCCAAGACAAATTGAGTTTGCAAGATTAAATCTTACAAATACAGTTATGAGTAAAAGAAAGCTTAAACTTCTTGTTGATGAAGGCATTGTTGATGGATGGGATGATCCAAGAATGCCTACTATAGCTGGTTTAAGAAGAAAGGGATATACCCCTGCATCTATTAGAAATTTCTGTTCAGCAATTGGGGTTGCAAAAGCATCTTCAGTAGTTGATGAACAAATGCTTGAATATTTTATTAGAGAAGACTTAAACCCAACAGCTACAAGAGCAATGGCTGTTCTTAACCCATTAAAATTAGTAATAACTAATTACCCTGAAGGACAATCTGAAATACTTGAAATAGAAAATAACCCTAATGATGAATCTGCAGGTACTAGACAAGTAGAATTCTCTAGAGAACTTTACATTGAAAGAGAAGATTTTATGGAAGTTCCAGTTAAGAAATATTTCAGACTATTCCCTGGAAATGAAGTTAGACTTAAAGGGGCATATTTCGTTAAATGTACTGATGTAATTAAAGACGAAGAAGGAAATGTAACTGAAATTCACTGTACTTATGATCCCGAAACTAAGAGTGGTAGCGGATTTACAGGAAGAAAAGTTAAAGGAACTATTCACTGGGTAAATGCTAAAACTGCTATTCCAGCTGAATTTAGGTTGTATGAACCTCTTATACTTGATGATGTAGAAGAAAACGAAGGCAAACACTTCTTAGAACAAATAAATCCTAACTCTTTAACAATTTTAAAAGGATTTATAGAACCATCAGTTAAAGGTGCTAAAGCCCAAGAAAAATATCAATTATTTAGACATGGATACTTTAATGTAGACTCAAAGGATTCTACTACTGATAATTTAGTATTTAATAGAATAGTATCATTAAAGAGCTCTTTTAAATTAAACAAATAGTTAAAATATGAGCATAGTTAAACACTACTATGCTCTTTTAAAACACAAAAGATTAGATGGTAAGGGGGAAAATTTTATGTTAGAACATGCTATAGGCACTATTGTTCCTATAGGTATTCACACACTAGAACTTATGGGAATAATAATTATATTTGTAGGTGCTATAAAAGCCTTTTACAAATATGCATTATCACTTATTTCTAAGACAAGCTATCCTATAAAAGTAGAGTTTGCAAAAGCACTAACTTTAGCTTTAGAATTTAAAATGGGTGCAGAGATTTTAAAAACCGTAATAATTAATTCTTTTGACGAAATGTACATACTTGCTGCAATTATTTTATTGAGAGCATTATTAGCATTTGTAATTCATTCAGAAATGAAAGCAGAATCAGCTCATTAAAAAATAGAGTACTTACGTACTCTATTTTTTTAATAAATTTTATTATATAAAGTTTTTAAATCTTGATTTAACCTTTTCTTCACCCATTATTTGCATAATAGTATATAAATCAGGTGTATTACTTCTATGAGTTAATGCAGCTCTAACAGCACCAGCTACATCAGAAATCATTCCTTTGTAGTTCTCTGGATTAGCCTTAAATTCTTTTCTATTTGTACAATATCCTAATTCTGTACCTATCTCTTTTAACTCTTCAAACCAATCCTCTTGGCTTCCAATATTAAATGTAAATTTATCTGCATATACATTTATTATTTCCTTTGCAGCTTCTAAAGAAAGAGTCTTTGGTAACTCTATATTTTCATCTGATTCCTTATTAAATAATTCATCAAAGAAATAGAAGACTTTCTCTTTTACATCTTCCCATTTAGCAAAGTCTTTTCTTGGCTTAGGACCATCCTTATCAATATTAAATATCTCTTTTGACATAGACTCATTTGATGTAACTAAATCATACATCTCTTTATCAAAATCTTTAGCCCAAGCTATATAACTTTCATATACCTTATCAGCTTTCATTTTACATATTAATTCTTTACTTACATCATTTAATTTTACAATATCAAATAAAGCTCCACTCTTACTCATCTTTTCTAAAGCAACTGGGAATTCGTGATAGTCAGTAATTGGATTTTCAGCTCTCCAATCTTCATATGTTGAGTTAATAATATTTAATAAATACTCAACAACAGCTTCAGTTGGATATCCAACTTCTCTATAATATGAAACTGCTGCTTCAGCATCTTTTCTCTTTGAAAGCTTTCTCTTTGAACCATTATCATTCTTCATTATTGTTGGAATGTGAGCATAATTTGGTCTATCAAATCCTAACACATCAAATAATTGTACATGTATTGGTAATGATGATAACCATTCTTCACCTCTTATAACATGAGTTGTTCTCATTAAGGCATCATCAATAGCATGAGCAAAATGATATGTTGGTAATCCGTCAGACTTAACAATAACTATATCTTGATCATTTTCTGGGAAAGATATATCTCCTTTTATTAAATCATGGAATTCTACTCTGTTATTTATATTTCCAGGGGATTTTAATCTAACAATATACTTATCCCCAGCTTCTATTCTCTTTATAGCTTCTTCTGTGGATAAATTTCTGCATGTTGCAAACTCTCCATGATATCCTGGAGTGATTTTTTCTGCCATTTGCTTTTCTCTTACAGCATTTAACTCCTCAGGAGTACAAAAACATGGGTATGCTAATCCTCTCTTTACTAAGTCTTTAGCAAATGTTGAATATATTTCTTTTCTTAAACTTTGTCTATATGGACCATAATTACCTATTTCACTATGCTCCCCTGTCATTCCTTCATCAAAATTCATTCCAAAGTTTTTCATTGTTGCAATAGTATCTTCTATTGCTCCCTCAACTTCTCTCTTTTGATCTGTATCTTCTATTCTTAAGAAGAAAATACCTTCACTTTGCTTAGCTAATCTTTCATTAATTAAAGCAGCAAATACTCCTCCAATATGTTGGAATCCTGTTGGACTTGGTGCATATCTTCCTACAACTGCACCCTCCTTTAAATTTCTTTTAGGGTACTTTTCTAAATAATATTCTGGTGTTTTACCTATCTCTGGGAACAGAATATCAGCTAATTTTTCTAAACTCATTTTATCACCTTTCCTTTTTTGTTTATAAAATAAAAAAATCCTCCATCCTAAAATATAGGACGAAAGAACTTAACTTCCGTGGTACCACCTAAATTGAATAAACAATAGCCTATTCCACTCATTCTCTTTAAGGGGAAAATCCCATAACAACTCCAAAGCTTCTTTCTATAGCTTTACTTGTTAAGCTTCCACCATATACTTAACTCTCTTTAAAGTTCCACTATATACTCTTCTTCTTCAACGTCTCTAATATATATTATTTACAAACTATTTATTATTATAACTTCTCAAAACATTATTGTAAATAACTTTAAGTTTATTGTCGAATTGTATTATTCATCATAATTTTATTATGCAAGATTTAATTCATTTATGAACAATTATATTTTTTCTCTTATATTTTCTTATCTAAAAATTACTTTTTTAATTTATTAGGCTAAATAATATAAATTTAAAATTTGTTAACTTTTACATATAATTATTTTTCTAAAACAAAAAACGCAACCCTTGGGGCTAGGTTGCGCTTTAGCAATAAGCAATAAATAAAAAGGGGGCTATTTATTCCTTTTATTTATCCTTGCACTGATATTATATGTTATTAGATATCAAAATGCAAGAGATTTTGTGAAAAATATTTAACTTTTGATTTATTATGAATGTTTTTCTTGCACTTTTTTTAATCATTCGTTAATAACTCTTTAAAAGAGCTAATTCATCTTCTGTTAGTTCACGATATTCGCCTTCCTCCAATTCTTGGTCTAAAGGCAAACCTCCAAACTCTGTTCTTTTTAAATACACAACAGTTTTTCCTAACGCTTCAAACATTCTTTTTACTTGATGATACTTTCCTTCTTGTATAGTTACCATCACTTCTGCCCCTTCATTTGATGAATTAATTATTTCTAACTTACCTTCCTTACACTTATACCCATCATCTAAAGTTATTCCATTTTTAAATGCTTCAACATCTTTTTCATCTACTGCCTTATCAATTTTCGCATAATAAACCTTATCAACATGCCACTTAGGTGAAATTAATCTATGATTTAGTTCCCCATCATTTGTTAATAATAATAATCCTACAGTATCTTTATCTAATCTTCCTACTGGAAATGGATTAAATACTTGATGTTCTACCTCTAATAAATCTATAACAGTTTCTTCTCTATTATCGTATGTTGCAGATATTACACCATCTGGCTTATTCATCATTAAATATATATACTCTCTATAGAATAAATCTTCTCCATTTATATTTATAACTGATTTTTCCGGATCAATTAATACCCCATTATCTTTTACCACTTCTCCATCTACCTTAACTAACCCCTTCTTTACTAAGGCTTTTATTTCTTTTCTACTCCCATATCCTAAATTTGATATTATTTTATCTAATCTTTCCACAAAAACAACTCCTAAACAATGAATTCCTTATTATTATACCCAAGGGAAATGGGATAATAAAGATAATATAAATAATAAAGAAAAAAAAGATAGTTATTGAGCCATTAAACCATAAAAATTTAAAGAAAAAAACTCCCTTAGGAGTTTTTAATTCAAATAACTTTATTACATCAATAATTCTACTTCTTTTCTAAAGTCCATTCAAATAATATTTCATAACCTTAGGAACATAGTTTTGAGTTTCCTTTGGCATCTTATATAAATCATCAGCTGAAGTAACACCTCTTCTTTTCACTGTTCCTTGACCAGCGTTATATGCCATAAGAGCCATTTCTATATCTCCATTGTACCTGTTGATATGTCCTCTTAACTGTTTTACGCCCCCCCTTATATTATCTTCAACATTAAAGGGATCTGAAACTCCATCTTCCTCACAATTAACAGGCATTAATTGCATAAGCCCCATCGCTCCAGCAGAAGAAACTACATTGGGATTAAAATTAGATTCTGCTTTAATTACAGCTAAAACCAAATTAGGATCTACCCCAAACTCTTCTGAATATTTATTTACTGCGCTATAAATTCTTTGCATAGTCTCATCATCACTTATAGTTGATACTTTATTAACAGCCCCTATTGAATAAGTACTTGAATTAATCCCACTTGAATATCTTATTGGTATGTTATTTAAATCCTGACCAACTCCAACACTTATTAAATTAGAACTCTCATCCTTATTTCCTTCTTGACCTTCCATAGAGTTTAATAAAGCTTGATATACTAGCTCAAACTCCATCCCATCACCCAATTGACTTTTTAATGTATTTTGAAGTAATGTCATACCAACTAACTTTTCTGTAGAAATATCATTTATATTCATTTGTTCCTCCTTAGGAAGCCGTAAAAGAAAACTCCCCGTAATCCTCATAGTTTACTTTTTTATAAAAACTTTTAGCTAAAACCATCACTCTATATTCCCCTCTTAAAAATGGAATAAAAGTATAGTAATCTTTTTTACTATAGCTTTGAGTTTTTATCCAATTACCTTTTTCCATAATGTAAAATTCATAACATACATCTTTTCCACCAACACTAGTAACTTTAAATGTTACTTCCTCATTACACACTATTTCTTCTCTATCACAAAGAATTTTTGTATTGGTCACTGGTGTTGCTTCAGAAACATATATACTTACCTCTTTTTTACTATCAAACTCTTCTTCACATTTTATGTTTTTTGAATAAACTTCAAATGTATACTTTCCTGAACACTTAGGTTTTAATTGTATTTTTTTATTTTGTATAAATCCAGTATCCTCCACTAAATAACCATTTATTTTTGTAACATATCTAATGAGAACACTTCTTGTATTTTGAACTACAGCTTCTATATCAATTAAATCTCCAACTAAATAACTACTTTTATTTGGAAGTAGTATATAATCTATTTCTCCTGGTAAATATTCTTTTGCTCTAACATATATAAATGTATGACTGTCATATTCTTTGTTTGAATACTTATCCTTAACTCTTATTTCAACTTCATATTCTCCCTTTTCATCTGGGATAAAGTTTATCCAGTTAGAATCACTAAAGCCTATACGTTCTTTTTCTTTATTATCTTTATATATTACAAAGGAATACTTTAAACTTATTCCGCCCTCTGCCTTTACCTTCATATTAATAGGTTGTCCTATTAATGCAGTTTTCTTGTTATCAGTGATGATATCCACTATTTTTACAGGTTTATCTGACTTCTTATCAATAGTATAATTTATTACCTTTTTATCCTCATAATCTCCATCATAAGATATATCCTTTACATATAAAGTTACTGTATACTCTCCTTCTTTTTGAGTTTCCCAAGTATACTCATTTCTCCTTATATATCCTGAGTCTTCTGCAACCTCGCCCTCAACAATATATCTATATACTATTTCTCGTCCACCATCTACTTCAGCTTTAAAATTAATTGTACTTCCATTCATTTGTGGTGAATTAGTATCTGGAGTAAAACTTTTTATATTAATTGGATTATATGCTTTTACAGAATATAACATTATAGCTCTATCATCATATTCCTTATTTGAAAGTATATCTCTAACTAAGCATAAAAGCTTATATTCTCCTGCTTCCTTCTCTTGATATGAAACTAACCTCCTAGAAGAATAATCCTGTATACAAGTTACCTTTCCATCTTTACTTATTTTTATAAATTTATATAACAAACTTCTCTTATCATCTAATGATGAACTAACTTTAAATACTAACTCCTGATTAATTAATAATTCTTCTGTTAAGCATTTAAAATCAGTGATTTCTATTTTAGTAGGTAATACTACATCAAATTTTATTGTAGTAAACTCATCAAAATTTTCACTTGAATTTACCTCTTTACATTCAATAAGAATTTCTTGCTTTCCTTCCTTATTAGCTGTAAACACTAGCCTATTACTTGTTGTATAATCTCTAATAAGCTCCCAATCTTGATTACCCTTTATCCAAAACCTATATAATAATCCTTGTTCATTACCAAGAACATCTATAGTAATTTTCTCTCCTACAGTTAAATGGGTTTTATCCATATTTACATCTTTAATTAATTTCTCAATTTCTTTTTCTCCAATAACAAACTCTTCCTTTGCAAGATAATCAAAAGGTCTACTAGACCCCTCTTTTTTACCTTGCACCATAACTATATACTTTCCTTCAGCTGATGGATTCCATATACATGTATCACTTTCAGAAAACTCTTGTATAGTATTCCATACTCCATCATTACCTATAATAAATTTATACTGCAATGGTTCTTTACCAAATACTGCTTCTATAAGAACTTCATCCTCTTTATTTCTAGGACTATCTTTATCAAATAAAATAACTAAATTCTCCAATAACCTCACCCCTCTATCTTAATGCCATATTTATTTTACCATATTTTGTAAGTTATTGCCTCATATTTCTCAATTTTATTATACATTTTTTTCTTTTAATAGTTAAGATATGAAAAAGAAATACCAAAATAATTTTAATTACTTTGGCATTTCTAGTTTAAATATTAACTTTTTCAAATTCTTTATTAATCTTTCTTCATCTTCTTTACTTCTTTTTTTAGGATTAGGTGTTCTCCCACCAGCCTGCCTTATTTTCTGAGAAATATGTCGTTCTTCTAATAATCTATCTATATTTTTATCCGTATAAATGTATCCTTTTGGATTAATTACTTCAGCTTTTTTAGGCAAACATAATGCCGCTACACCATAATCTTGAGTAACAACAATATCATTCTCTTTTGTATTATTTACAACATACATATCCACACTTTGGAAACCGCTATCTACAACTTTAACTATAGAATAATCACTTCTAATATAATGATTTATATCACAATATATTAGAACTTCTATATTATTTTCCTTTGCTATACTTTCAATAATAGGGATGCTTGGACAAGCATCCCCATCTATAATTATTCTCATATTATAATCTTTTTTCAAGCTCAGCCTTCATATCTTCATATCCTGGCTTGCCTAATAAAGCAAACATATTCTTCTTATATGCTTCAACACCTGGTTGATCAAATGGATTAACACCTAATAAGTATCCACTTATTCCACAAGCTTTTTCAAAGAAGTAAACTAATTGTCCAAAGTAATAAGCTGATAATTCTGGAATATTAACTATCATATTAGGAACCCCACCGTCATTATGAGCTAATAATGTTCCTTGGAATGCCTTTTTATTAACAAAATCCATATCTTTTCCTGCTAAGAAGTTTAATCCATCCCCATCATCTGGAGTCTCTTCGATAAATATCTTTTTACTAACTTCTTCTACATTTAGTACTGTTTCAATTAAGTTTCTTCTACCTTCTTGAATATATTGACCCATTGAGTGAAGATCAGTTGAAAAATCTACTGCTGCTGGGAATAATCCCTTTCCATCTTTACCTTCTGATTCTCCATATAATTGCTTCCACCATTCATTAAAATAATGTAATGATGGTTCATAGTTAACTAATATTTCAATTGCTTTTCCCTTATTGTATAAAGCATTTCTTGCTGCCGCATATTGATAACATGCATTTTCTTTTAATGATGGATTAGAATACTTTTCTCTAGCATCTGCTGCACCTTGCATCATTTCATCTATACTTATACCTGCAACTGCTATTGGAAGTAAACCAACTGCTGTTAATACTGAGAATCTTCCCCCAACATCATCAGGAACTACGAAAGTTTCATATCCTTCTGCATCTGCTAAAGACTTTAATGCTCCCTTTGCTTTATCAGTTGTAGCAAATATTCTCTTCTTAGCTTCTTCTTTTCCATATTTCTTTTCTAAATATGCTTTGAATATTCTAAATGCTATAGCTGGCTCAGTTGTAGTACCTGACTTAGATATTACATTTACAGATACATCCTTACCTTCTATTACTTCTAATAAATCAGCCATGTAAGTTGAGCTAATATTATTACCTACAAAGAATATTTGAGGTGTCTTTCTCTTGCTTGCATCTAATGAACTGTGGAAAGAATGTGATAACATTTCAATAGCTGCTCTTGCACCTAAGTATGATCCCCCAATACCTATAACTATTAAAACTTCTGAATCACTTTGTATCTTTTTAGCTGCTGCCTTTATTCTTTCAAATTCAGCTTTATCATAATTTATAGGAAGGTCCACCCAACCTAAAAAGTCATTTCCTGCCCCTGTTTTATTGTGTATTTTTTCATGAGCTGCTTTTACTAAATCCTCCATATAATCTAATTCATTTTCTTTTAGAAATGGAGCTGTTTTTGATAAATCTAATGTTAAATCTCTTCTCATAATTGTTACCTCCAAATATTAATTATGGAAACTTGCCTAATTTATTATATCATAATTGGTATGATTTTTTAAATTACTTATGTATTATTCCCACTTTTTAAGCTACATATTATTTATATTTTTAAATAAAGTATTTATTACTAATAATTATCTCCTACCTCTCTTAAAGCCGTATTACTACTGCATTTAGCCAAATTAATAATATGTATACTTTATATATCTTTCTCATTATAGTTTATTATTCTTGTATTTAAAATATAGAAAAAGCGATGAATTTCTTCATCGCTTTAAATTACTCAGCTATAGCTTGTACTGTTTTTGCTTTATCTAAATCTCTATAATGTTTTACTGCTGCACCTAGAAGAATCCAATATAACGGTGCTACAGCAATTACACTATTATTAAAAAAGCTCTGAACTATATAGCCCATTATTGTTAACATAAAAATTTTAGATACATCATCTTCCCTGTGTTTAAATAACTTGTAAAGTATTACCGATATTAAAGATATATAACTTAATACTGTTACAATCCCTCCACATGCCCAATATTCTAGAAATTCATTATGTGCTTTATCTATTATAATTCCTTGCATTGCCAACTTCAACGACTCAGAAAACTGGTCTTCTAATAATCTTGCATCTAAAGTATCTAATCCACTTCCTAATACAGGACCTTTTGATATAGACCTCAACGTCATTTTCCATATCATAATTCTTCCACTTCCACTTTCTTCAGACATGTTAATTACATCACTAGCAATAGTTTTTCCTCTATTAATCAATTGTTGGCCTGATGTAAAATTCATAACTAAAAATACTGTAATAAATGTAACTAATATTAATACTACTCTTCTTAAATATTTTTTACTTCTAAACAAAATAAATCCCATAAGTGAAACTATTACAAACGCTACCCAACATCCTCTAGTTAATGTTGCAAGTAAACCACAAAAAAGTACTACTGAAAATAAAAAATTAATCTTATATTCGTTTTTTAAATATATAGCAATGTTAATTATTAGAAATAACAAACAATATGTCCCAATATAATTTCTATTTCCGATAGTGGCACTTATTGGATATCCATCCAAGTTAGGTAGTATATATTTACTAATATAATCTACTCCGTAAAATTGGATTATTGTATAAATAGACATAATACATGAAAAAAACGATAATATATTTATTACTTTTAATAATGGATTTAGATATTTTGATGCTATATAAAATAATATTATATATGAAATAAGCATCAATAATCCTTCATATCTACCTGTCTTCCCAACTATAGCAGTTTCCACATCAATACTAAAAATCGTAGCAACTATTAATGACAAAAGAAATATTAATATTATTTTTTCTTCCAGATTTATCACAATTTTAATTCTATCTATTATACTAAATAAAATTATAGTTATTACAGCAAAATAAATATATATTACCTTCCCAGTAATATATGGCTGCTTAGTATTAGGAATTATAATAAATGGCATAATACAAATAATAGAACATAGAAGTAAATTAATTATTTTTTTATTATCAAATTCCCTCGTTAATAATCCCACACTTTTTCCCATCCCGCACCTTCCTTCCATAATAATACAATTATAGCATATAACATCACTCTTTTTGCAATTTATATAATAAAAAATCGACGATACATAAAGTTCGTCGATTTTTTTATTACACTCTAGCTTTTGTGACCCATGTTAGCAAATATACTAAATACACATATTTTATTTTTTATTCAAATTCTATAGTAGCTGGTGGTTTACCAGTGCAATCATACATTACACGATTAACCCCATTTACCTCATTCACTATTCTAGTTGTTACTTTTCCAAGTACTTCCCATGGAAGGTCAGCAGATTCTGCAGTCATAAAATCACTTGTTGTTACAGCACGAAGAGCAACTGCATAATCATATGTTCTTTCATCTCCCATAACTCCAACTGATCTCATATTAGTTAAGGCAGCAAAATATTGTCCTATTTCCTTATCTATACCAGCCTTAGCTATTTCTTCTCTATATATAGCATCTGCATCTTGAACAATTCTAACTTTCTCAGCCGTAACTTCTCCAATTATTCTTATACCAAGTCCTGGTCCAGGGAAAGGTTGTCTGAATACAAGTTTTTCTGGAATTCCAAGCTCAAGTCCTGCTTTACGAACTTCATCCTTAAATAATAATCTTAATGGTTCAATTATTTCTTTAAAGTCTACACAATCAGGAAGCCCTCCAACATTATGATGTGACTTAATTACAGCAGACTTACCTAATCCACTTTCAATAACATCTGGATATATTGTTCCTTGAACAAGGTAATCTACTGAACCTATCTTCTTAGCTTCTTCTTCAAATACTCTAATAAACTCTTCACCAATTATTTTTCTCTTTGTTTCTGGGTCCTCTACTCCTGCTAGCTTTTCATAAAATCTTTCTTGAGCATTAACACGGATAAAGTTTAAATCATAAGCACCATTTGGCCCAAATACTTCTTCTACTTCATCCCCTTCATTTTTACGAAGTAATCCGTGATCAACAAAAACGCATGTTAGTTGCTTACCAACAGCCTTTGAAAGTAATACAGCTGCTACTGATGAATCAACTCCACCTGATAAAGCACATAATACTTTACCATCTCCAACTTTTTCTCTAATTTCTTCAATGGTTTTTTCAACAAAAGAATCCATCTTCCAATCTCCAGCACAACCACAAACATTATAAACAAAGTTTGAAAGCATCTTCGTACCTTCTTGTGTGTGCATAACTTCTGGATGGAATTGAACAGCATATAAGTTCTTTTCTTCACATTCCATAGCTGCAACTGGACAAACTGGAGTATGAGCTACTACTTTAAAGTCTTCCGGAGCCTTTTCTATGTAGTCTGTATGACTCATCCAACAAATTGTTGTTTCTGAAACTTCATTAAATAATTTCGATTTTGAATCTACAGCCACTTCTGTTTTTCCATATTCACTTACAGGTGCTGTTGCAACACTTCCACCAAGCATATGAGCCATAAGTTGAGAACCATAGCATATACCAAGTACAGGTATTCCTAATTCAAATATAGCTTTATCACATAAAGGTGAATCTTCTCCATATACACTGTTTGGACCACCTGTGAAAATTATACCCTTTGGATTCATTTCCTTAATCTTATCAATACTTAAATTGTGCGGATGAACCTCACAATATACATTACACTCTCTTACTCTTCTAGCTATTAATTGATTATATTGACCACCAAAGTCAATAACCAAAACTAACTCTTTTTTCATGCTGACCTCCAAATAATAGTATTATTTTATATTATCTTACAGTTCTCACTTTTTTACAACATTTTATTGGCTTACACTATAGTTTGGTGCTTCTTTAGTTATATTAATATCATGAGGGTGACTTTCTCTTAACCCTGCAGATGTTTGAACTACAAAAGTTGCAGTTTCATATAATGTATCTAAATCTTTCGATCCTAGGTATCCCATACCTGATCTAATTCCACCAAGCAATTGATATATTGTATCTGCAACATATCCTTTATAAGCAATTCTACCTTCAACACCTTCAGGAACTAATTTTTTATTTCCTTCTTGGAAATATCTATCCTTTGAACCACAAGCCATAGCAGCTAATGATCCCATGCCTCTATATACTTTGTAGCTTCTTCCTTGATATATTTCTATATCCCCAGGAGCTTCTTCACATCCTGCAAATAATGATCCCATCATTGCTACCTTTGCTCCTGCAGATAAAGCCTTTACTATATCTCCAGAATACTTAATTCCACCATCTGCTATAACTGGAACTCCGTATTCTCTTGCAGCTTCAGCACAATCCATAACTGCTGTTAATTGAGGAACCCCAACCCCTGCAACAACTCTTGTTGTACAGATTGATCCAGGCCCAATACCAACCTTAACACAGTCTGCTCCTGCCTTTATTAAATCTACAGTTGCTTCTGCAGTTGCAACATTACCTGCTATTATTTGAAGTTCTGGATATTTAGCTTTTATCTTCTTAACAGCATCTAAAACACCCCTTGAATGACCATGAGCTGTATCTAAAGTTATAACATCAACCTTAACTTTTACTAAAGCATCAACTCTATCCATCATATCAGCCGTTACACCAACTGCTGCTCCACAAAGTAATCTACCTTGTCCATCTTTTGCAGCATTAGGATAAGATTTAGTTTTTTCTATATCTTTTATTGTAATAAGTCCTTTTAAATTTCCTTCCTTATCTACTAAAGGTAACTTTTCTATTTTATGTTTCTTTAAAATTTCTTTAGCTTCTTCTACAGTTGTATTTTCTGGTGCAGTAACTAAGTTTTCCTTAGTCATTACATCACCTATTTTTTTAGAATAATCTGTTTCAAAAGTAGTATCTCTATTAGTTAAGATACCTACTAACTTTCCTTCAACAGTTATTGGTACACCTGAAATTCTATATTGGCCCATTAATTCTTCTGCATCTGCTAAAGTATGCTCTGGTGAAAGATAAATGGGATCTGTTATTACTCCATTTTCTTGTCTCTTTACTCTATCAACTTCTTTAGCTTGCTCTGCTATTGTCATATTTTTATGTATAATTCCTATTCCACCTTCTCTAGCCATAGCTATTGCCATCTTAGATTCAGTAACTGTATCCATACCTGCACTAATTAGAGGAATGTTTAAAGCTATTTTCTTTGTTAAGTTTGTTTTTAATGTTACTTCCCTTGGTAAAATCTCTGATTTGTTAGGTACTAATAATACATCATCAAATGTATAAGCTTGTTTTAAAATTCTTGCCATAATATTGCCTCCCCATATCTTTGAATAATTATTTGCATTTCTAAATTTTCTTGCAAGTATAATTTCATTTTTTACCTATTTTTGAGTATAAAAAAAGCACATTAACTTACCTAAGTGAAGTTAATATGCCTATAGTAATCTATACTAAGTTATATCAAATTCACCCATAGTCGGAAATTTACGGCTTCCGGTAGATACTCCCTGCCTTATTCAGGGGATATACGAGTTTTAAATGTGCTACTTATTAAATTAAACTTATTATAGATTATTTATTCTTTTATGTCAACAAAATATGAAATTATAATTGCAAAAAAGAAAAGTGTTAGCAAAGCTAACACTAAACTGTTTTTATTCATAATCTACAGGTGTATAGGTAATTGTACCGCCACTTCCTCCATTGCCTCCATAAACGTAGTTTGGAGCATAATGTGTTATTACCTCATTAAACATTTTCTCAACTTTGCTATCATCTAAACTTCCATTCCCACTCATTAGCGGAAAATCTCCATCATCATATGGCGCATAACTCATAGTTAGATTTCCTCTCTCTACTGTTATATTATTACCTATAATACTACAATTAACTAAATGAAGCGTACTTACCCCCATATTTATATTTATATTTCCACTGCATAAAATTATTACATTATTTAATGTACTATCTGATGAAATATTAATATTAACCTCACCTGCATTTATCATATATAGAGTTATAGGATATTTTGTTGCAACTGGCTCTATCTCTGCTTTTACAATTGGTTTTATAGAATCTATCTCAGCATTATTAATTTCTGTAACTACAGTATTAAATGTACTATTACTTAGTGCACTAAAATTCATATCTATAACAGGATAATTCTTTATCAACTCAGTTCTAAATTGAGGTAAATCAAAAGTTTTATTATGTTCAACAGGTCTATCAGAATCTCCTACAGCCCCAATTGAAGCCGATGCTTTACCAGAATTTATTGAAGAGGCATCTCCATCAATTGTTCCTCCTGATGTTACAGTAATGCCCGCCGCACATAGGGAATATTTAAAGACATCAGAAAAAGGTAAATTTTTCTCTAGCTTTGTCTTTATTCTTCTACTCATTCCTGACGAACTTTCTGAAGTGCTTATTACTTCTAAATATTCGTCTGTAGACACCAGGTTTTCTTTCTTTTCAACTGAAAATTTAACTATATCTCCATTCAAATTAAAAATATAATTCGAGTCTAATGTCCAATCTTTGCTATCTCCAACCACCAAAGAATTATAGTCACCCCTATTAGCATATGCTATTGCTTTTTCTATACCTGCTTCAGCTTCATAATAAAGCGTTTGATATTTTTCCTCTCTAGAATTACCATTCACAGTATTAACAACAGCCATTACAGCAACGCCAGATATTACAACAAAAAACAAGGAAAATACTAGCACTGTAATTAATGCTGATCCTCTCTTTACCTTTTTACTCATATCTTCCTCCTAATTTCTTGGGATTATAGCAGAATTAAATGCCGCTGTATCACCTTTTTCATTTTTAAATTTAATATCTACAAAATATCTTCTATCTGTAGAATCTGATAAGCTTTTCTTTACGGTAAAGGAATCCACATCGTATACTGTTGAAGATTCATCCTTTAATATTGATCCACTAACCTTCAATTTTTTTATAAAATTATTTTTATGAATATATATATATCTTTCCTCCGTTCCATTTTTTTTTACTTTCAAGTCTAAAACGACCTTACAAGCACCTGGAAATCCTTCAGATAATCCATATCCATCATAAGAATTTACTAAACTATCATTAGTACCATTCACATTATAACCTGTTCTCAAATCATCTTCCACCCACCCGATGATTAATCTTCCTTTATCATTAAACAATGAATCTGTTTGTACTTTACTAAATAATCTTCCAGAGGTAATAGATATTGCAATTACTATCGATCCAAAAATAGCTGATATTGCAATAACTGCTATTAGTTCCACTAATGTAAAACCTTTTTTCTTTTTCATATACTATTTCGCCCCCTTTTACTTAGGCGTTACATATGTCTTTCTATTAACTAAACTCGATTCACCTTTATGGCTATCCCAACACCATGTTTCAATCTCATAATATTTGGCATGTTTTGTTATTATTTCTGTTATATCACCATCACCATCTTCATCATGAGAATCTACAACATTTACCATGTCATCATAGTACTTTAATTTTATTCCTATGCTAAAATCACTAGTGTTAGATTTACACTCACTAAACTTATCAGGATTGCTTACGCTACTTGGTCTATTACTTAATTCAAATAATCTATCTTTAATAAAAGTCCTAACCTCATCTTTTGTTGAAAACTCTCCCTTATAACATACTTCTGAATCTGCCGGCATATCACTTAAATTTGGTCTATTTTCCCTGATGGTCTCAAAAAAAACTTTTGATATATTATCTGTATCATAATTACTTTTATTTATGGAAGTATATTTAATTACAGATATAATAATGCCTGTAATTGCTAACATTACTATTGTAAATGTAGCTAAGGCTACTATCATTTCAATTAGAGTAAATCCTCTTTTCTTTTTTACTTTCAAATTTACACCTCCATTTTTTATTAGAAGGTTTTATTAATTAAAATTATATTCTTCAACTCCGCCTTCTCCAGAATCATAGAAAGAAAATACTATAGAACAATTTTCACCACTATGACTAAAAGAATTTAGCTCTGCAATTCTGTCATAATTCTCTAGCTTATCAATAAATGATAACACCTTGTCTATATCCCCTTTAATAGAATAACTTATTTGAATTTTTCTCATTCCTGTTAAATTTGATGTATCTTGTCCTTCTGCTACACCTACTGTTATTACAGACGCCTTGCCAAAACTACCCTTTGATGCTGACAATCCAGACTCTGTAACCATTTTTTCTATATCCCTAAATACTTCTGGATACCTATCTGTCTTGGGTAAAGTTACAGTAGCTTCTTTATACTTAACCATTAACTCATCTAATGTCTTTTTTCTCTGTTCTATATCATAATCAATACTTTGAACAGAAACTAATTGACTTTCCAACTCTTTAATCTCCTGCTTTAAGTTTTTAGTTTTTTCTTCTCCAGGAGATATTATAAATAAATAGCAAAGAGCAAATATAGAGAATATCCCCAAAACATATATAATTATCTTCTCATTTTTTGTGGTAGCTCTTCCTTCAGTTTTACTTTTCATTTGCACTACCTTCCTTTGCTGTTATATTTAATGAAAATGTTATTTCCCCTTCACTACTCCAATTATTAATATGGGACTCTACAAAATTTTCACTTTCCCTTAAATTAGCCCACATCTTTTGTATTGCATCCTTACTGCTACTCTTACCATTTACTGCTATACTTGGTTTTGTTCCAGCAATGTAATTAATTCTAGTAACTGTAACTCCATCTATTTGTACTAATGCATATAAGTCTTTTATAAGTTGATCCGTGTCAATATTCATAAGTAGCTTTAATTGTTCAGCCTTTGCAATCTGCTGATTTGTTGCTGATATTTGTTGATCTAAATCTTCCTTTTCCTTTACCTTAGCATTACTTAAAGCTAGCTCATTCTTTAAGCTTTCTGCTTTCTTATTTAATAGATACTCTTTCCCTATTCTATAGCAAAAGCTTCCTCCAACAAACACAACCACTAATAATAAAATTAACATTATTGTTTTACTTGATTTCACAGCACCTTTGGTATTGGAATTTACCTGAGGGACTAAATTTAATTCTCTACTCATCCTAATCCCTCCTTAATAATAATCCATAACACATAATATAGTCTTTTAACTTAACCTTCTTAGGTGCTTTTACGCTTGTCTTTAAATCAGAAAACATAGGTAACTTAGCTGCCCTAGCACTTAAATTAACTTCAAAATATTGTTCAATTCCTTTAATTCTAGTAGCTGATCCCATTACATATATTCTATCTAAATTTTTCTTAACTTTGCCTGATGTATAGTACTGTATTAGACTATTATAGTCATTGGCCTCTTCCTTAAAGTATAATTCTATATCACTTTCTTCTCCTGGTTGTTTAGGCTCAATTAAATCTACAGTATCTAATATGGAATTATATTCAGTTAAATTAGTAAATTCCTTATCTACTGTACTTAATATTCCACTATCCTTGTACTTTTCAAGTATAAGCTTTCCCCATTCCAAAATTGTAATATTGGAATCATCTGAATCTATTCCAATTACTCCAATAGTTTTTATTCCTTTTGTTGTTGATTTTCTTAAATCTCCAAAAACTCTAGCTACTACATTTGCATATAGATCTATTGCCTTTACATTTAACCTTAATGTTTTTCCAAGTTCCATAAATGCATCAATCTTGTCTCTAGAGCAAGCTACTACAAGAACATCACATTTTCCTGTTCCATCATTCTTATTTTGATTTATAATTTGATAATCAAAATAATATTCATCTACTCTGTCTCCCATGAACTGCCTTAACTCAAAATCTACTGAATCTCTCATAGCTTCATCTTTTGCAAATGGAATGTTTAAATGTCTTGTAATAATATCCTCACCTCTTATATCAAAAGCAACATCCCTAGTTTTTGCCTTTTTTATATGTGGCGCTATTGCTCCTGATATTAGGCTTACATCTAAAATTCTCCCATTATCAAATGAATTTCTAGGAGTTTCAATTATAGTACCATTAGATATTTTGTATCTTGTTCCAACTAAAATTGAAATAGTTTCTTTATTTATGTCTATCGCAATTAAGTCTTTTTCGAACATACCCCCACCTCACTTACCTTATAAAACTTAAATACCATTGTAAAATTTCACTTCCAAAAAGAAGTGTTATATATGATGAGAGAGCTATATAAGGCCCAAATGCCATGGTATCCTTTCCCCCTCTTCTTTTCCATATCATTAATACAAATGCAGCTATTCCTCCTAAGACTATTGAGATGAATAAATTTAACATATTCATTTTAAATCCTAGAAACAATCCTACAACACCTATTATTTCTACATCCCCCCAGCCCATTGCTCCAAGCCAAGCAAAGATTGATATTATTAGGGCTGGAATTGCTATTCCTAAAATAATACCAATAAAGCTAATTTGCTTATTTATAAAGAACTCAATAATAGTAAAAAGTACTCCAATTATCCCTAAAGCGATAATTGTTGAATCATACACATCTTGAGTTTTAAAATCTATTATACCAACTACTATTAAAATACTTGTAAAAACCATATATTTTAATAATTCAATTGTAAATCCAAACTTTAAATATAAAAATACAAAAAGCAACCCTGTTGCTCCCTCAACTATTGGATATTGCTTTGAGACCTTTTCTCCACAATACCTACATCTTCCTCTTAAAAATAACCAACTAAATATAGGCACTAAATCTAACATATTAAGATTATGTCCACAACTTCCACAATGAGAAGGTGGATATGCTATTGACTCTTCTTTTGGTATTCTATATATACATACATTAAGAAAACTACCTATAATTATTCCAGCCAAAAAAAATATCAAGATTAACATCTATCTTTCTCCTATTTTTATAATACATAGCCTCAAAATATGAAGCTATGTATTATACTATACTTTTTCTTTACTAGTTAGATGTTCCATCCCACTTAGCACCACTACCAAGTTGAATAGTTTTTGCACTACCAGATGCATCTTTACCATTTGCTGCTACTCTACACTCTTCTACTGTAACATTTGCAAAATCTAGCATATCTAACTTATTTTCATCTAAATCATCTGCATAATCAACTAAAGCTCCTGTCATTAATCCCTTAAGCGTATTTATATCTATTGTTTCTGGTTGAGATGTCACCGATTTTGCCTTATATGCTTCATAAGTCATAACTACAGTTCTTGATTGTGTTACTATCTTAGATCTTTTTGCATCATTCATATACCCTACTATTCTAGGAACTAATACTGCTGCTAAAATACCTATTATAGCAATAACTGCAATAAGTTCAATAAGTGTGAAACCTTTCTTTTTTTTCTTAGCTAATTCATTCATAAATTATACCTCCTAAAAATAATTTTATATTTATATAAATTAAAATTTATATACAAATTTACATTTGCAGATTTACATTTTTTGTACTGCGTCCATCATATTAAACATTGGGAGCATTATTGCAAGAATTATCACCAAAACAATCCCAGCAAGCCCAATAATTAACAATGGCTCTATCATAGATATCATTTTATCTACTGCCGCTTCTGCTTCACCATCATAATATTCTGCTGTTTTCTTAAGTAAAGCATCTAAAGCACCAGTTTCTTCTCCTACAGTTATCATCTGAGTTAACATTATTGGGAATATATCTAAATCTTCTATAGTTTTTCCTATTAAATTACCTCTTTTAATATCCTCTTTTGCATATTCCATTTTACTTTCAATATAAGAGTTTTCTAATACATTAGTAGCTATTTCTAAGCTTTTTAAAATGGACATTCCAGAATTATTAAGAATATAAAATGTATTTGCAAATCTACTAGCCATTATTTGGGCATTAATCGAACCAAATAATGGACCAGTTATTTTATTTTTATCCCTCCAAAGTACAAAATTTCCATCCTTATCTAAAACTAACTTCTTAAAGGCTATAGCTGCTATTCCTATTAATAAGACTATATACCAATAAGCTGATACAAAATTACTTATAGCTAAAATTATCTTTGTTGGTAATGGTAACTCTCCTCCTGTTGCTGCTAAATTATTTACGAACTGTGGAACAACAAATATAAGCAAGAAAGTTACTATAAGTACTGCAAATACTCCAATCATCTTTGGATATGCAGTTGCAGACTTTATCTTTCTTTGTTGTTTATATAACTTATCATAATACTCAGATACCTCATACATTACTGTATCCAAATTACCTGAAGCTTCACCTGCTGTTATCATATTTACCATAAAGTCTGGAATTCCATCCTCATACTTTAAAGCGTCTGACAAAGCTCTACCTCTTTTTATTTCTTCCTTTGCCCTTCTTAAAACATCTTGAAGAACCTTATTCTCAGTTTGCTCTATACAAAGTTCTACACATCTTAACATTGGCATACCTGATTGAAGAGTAAATGCAAACTGTCTACTAAATAAAGCTAAATCTTTCAATGTTATCTTTTTTAAGAAATTCAAATCAATATCTTTATTTAAAGCACTTTCCCCTTGTATATCAGTAATGTAATATCCTCTTTCTCTCAAGCTAGTTACAACTTCCTTGCTTGAATTAGCCTCCATACTCCCACTAATAGCATGATTGCTATCATTAACTGCACTATATCTAAATATAGCCACTAGAACTCCCCCTCTCCTTTATGAATACATCATTCTCTTACTACAGCTACTCTTAACAATTCATCCACTGTTGTAATTCCTTCATAAACATGTTCCACACATGCCATTGTTAGTGTTTTCATTCCATCTCTAATAGCAATATCTTTTAACACATCTGAATTCTTTCCTGCTGTAATTGCATCCCTAACATTTCTTTCAATAGGAAGAATTTCATAAATACCAATTCTTCCTTTATAGCCTGTCCCATTACAATGTGGACATCCTTCTCCCTTAGTTAAAATTATCTTTTCATCACTATCCCTACCAAGAATTCTTTTTTCATATTCTGAGGCATAGTACTTTTTAGCACACTTGGTGCAAACCTTTCTAACAAGTCTTTGTGCAATTATTCCTGTTACAGATGTTGATATTAAATATGGTTCAATTCCCATATCAACTAATCTAGCAACTGAGGATGGTGCATCATTTGTATGTAGTGTACTTAAAACTACGTGTCCTGTAATAGCTGCTCTAATGGCTATTTCTGCCGTTTCACCATCTCTAATTTCTCCAACCATTATGATATCAGGGTCTTGTCTTAATATTGATCTAAGACCTGATGCAAATGTTAATCCAGCTTTTGCATTAACATTTACTTGATTTATACCATCAACCATAAATTCAACTGGATCTTCTACTGTAATAATATTTTTATCTATAGTATTTAATTCATTTAAAACTGCATATAAGGTAGTTGATTTACCACTTCCTGTAGGTCCAGTTACTAGGATTATCCCAAAAGGATTTTGCAATATCTGTTCAAGTTTTTTCATGTCATCCTTTCTCATTCCTAGGCTTTCCTTATTCATAAGGCTAGAATCTTTAGAAAGAATTCTTATAACCACCTTCTCACCATTTACGGTTGGAAGGATAGAAACTCTCAAATCAACTGCTTTTCCATCTATATTGGTAAGAATTCTACCGTCTTGTGGAATTCTTTTTTCTGCAATATTTAAATTTGCTAATATTTTGATTCTTGTAATCAAAGTATTTTGTGACTCTTTAGGTATACTAAGCATATTTTGTAAGCTTCCATCTACTCTTGCTCTTACTCTAACTTCATTTTCAAATGGTTCTACGTGAACGTCACTCGCACCCATTCTGATAGAGTTTTGTATTATAGTATCTACTAATTTAACAACTGGAGCATTAGCCGTAGCTTTTTCAAGTTCTGAAACTTGCTTTTCTTCTTGCTTTTTCTTAGTATTCTCTTTTTCTTTTTGAACTAAATCTTGTGCTACTTTTTCTGCATATTGTTTCGTATAAAAGTTTTTAATAGCTTTCGATATAGAGTCTTTTTTTTCTAATACTTTTTTAACATTAAGTCCAGTTACTACCTTAACATCTTCTACAGCCATTAAATTAAAGGGGTCTGACATTGCAATATATATATCATTTCCTTCAATTTTTATAGGTAAAATATTATGTTTTCTAGCAATAGATTCTGATACTGATCTTATGGCATTTTCATCTATATCAATGGAATCTAAATTAACTTTTTTTATTCCCAATTGTAACTCAAGAACAGACAAGATATCGTTTTCACTAACTAGTCCTTCGTCAACTAATATTTCCCCAAGTCGTCTTCCGCTTAAAGCTTGTTTCTTTAAGGCCGACATTAAATCCGATTGATTTATCTTCCCTGCTTGTACTAAAATATCTCCTAACCTTTTCTTAGTCCTAATCATCTTCTCACCACTATTTCCTACTTTATATTAATTATACACTTTTATGGAATAAATTTAAATAATTTACACAGTTTTTTTGACGACATTTTCCACTAAATCCATTTACTTACTAACTCTACTTTCTTCATATATCTCCTATGCTTTTTATATAAATTTAATTTTTTTAAAAAATTCTTAACATTTATGGTATTTTATTACTACACACGTAAAAAAGAGAGATAAGGACTTTTTTCCTTATCTCTCTAAAACTTCTTAGTACATTCCACCCATTGATGGGTCTGGAGCTATCGGAGCTTCCTTTTCAGGAAGATCTACAACTGCAGCTTCAGTTGTTAAGAATGTTGATGCTACAGATGCAGCATTTTGAAGCGCAGACCTTGTAACCTTAGTTGGATCAACTATACCGGTCTTTATCATGTTCACATATTGGTCATGTAAAGCATCATAACCTATACCAGCTTCACTATTCTTAACTTTTTCTATTATAACTGAACCTTCTACACCAGCATTCTTAGCTATTTGTCTCATTGGTTCCTCTAAAGATCTAACAATTATATTTATACCAACTTGAGTATCTGCAACATCAGACTTTAATTCATTTACCTTATTTATAACATTAACATAAGCTGTTCCACCACCTGGTACTATTCCTTCTTCAACAGCTGCTTTTGTAGCTGCTAAAGCATCTTCTATTCTAAGCTTTCTTTCCTTAAGCTCTGTTTCAGTTGCAGCACCAACTTTAATGACTGCCACACCACCAGCTAGTTTAGCCAATCTTTCTTGTAGCTTTTCTTTATCAAAGTCTGAAGTTGTTTCTTCTATTTGACTTCTTACTTGAGTGATTCTTTCTTTTATAGCATTAGAATCTCCCTTACCATTTACTATTACAGTGCTTTCTTTAGTAACCTTAACACTATCTGCTTTTCCTAACATATCTATAGTTGTTTCTTTTAAATCCATTCCTAATTCTTCAGAAATAACTCTACCACCTGTTAGTATAGCTATATCTTGAAGCATTTCTTTCCTTCTATCACCAAATCCAGGAGCTTTTACACCTACACAAGTAAATGTTCCTCTTAACTTATTAACTACTAATGTAGCCATTGCTTCTCCTTCAATATCTTCAGCAATAATTAATAGCTTCTTTCCTGATTGAACTATTTGTTCAAGTATTGGAAGTATTTCTTGTATGTTAGAAATCTTCTTATCTGTAATTAATATATATGGATTATCTAGGTTAGCTTCCATCTTTTCCATATCAGTTGACATATAAGCTGATACATATCCTCTATCAAATTGCATACCTTCTACTACATCTAATTCTGTTCCCATAGACTTAGATTCTTCAATAGTAATAACTCCTTCGTTACCTACTCTCTCCATGGCATCTGCAATTAACTTACCAATTTCCTCATCAGCAGCTGATATTGCAGCAACTCTTGATATATCTTCTTTACCTTCTACAGGCTTAGATATTGCTTGTATTTCTTCAACAGCTTTTTTAACTGCAATATTAATACCATTTCTTATTAACATTGGATTAGCTCCAGCTGTTACATTTTTCAAACCTTCTCTAACAATTGCTTGTGCTAAAAGTGTAGCTGTTGTAGTTCCATCCCCTGCTACATCATTAGTTTTTGTTGCAACTTCTTTTACAAGTTGAGCTCCCATATTTTCATATGGATCTTCTAATTCTATTTCTCTTGCAATTGAAACACCATCATTAGTTATAAGAGGTGCACCAAATTTCTTACCTAAAACTACGTTTCTTCCCTTAGGTCCTAAAGTTACCTTTACTGTATCTGCTAGCTTATCAACACCAACTTGCATTGATCTTCTTGCTTCTTCACCAAACATTAACATTTTAGCCATAATAAATCTCCTCCTATTCCACTACTGCTAATATATCTTCTTGTTTTAAAATAGTGTATTCTTCTCCATCAACTTTAACTTCTGTTCCTGCATATTTAGAATATAAAACTTTATCCCCAATCTTAACTTCCATTGCTACTCTATTTCCATCTACCATTGCTCCTGGACCTACAGCAACAACTTCAGCCTCTTGAGGTCTTTCTTTTGCACTACCTGTTAAAACAATTCCGCTTTTTGTTGTTTCCTCGGCTTCTAACTTTTTAATTACTACTCTGTCTCCAAGTGGTTTAATATTCATAACAATACCTCCTATAATCTCCTTATATATTTATAACCCTGTTTCTAACCCGACATAGTTAGAATCTATAGTTTTTGTAGGCCTATAAAAACTTATTTTTATCCTTTGTTAGCACTCACTTTAATAGAGTGCTAATACAATTATTATAATATCCTCCCTATCCATTTTATTCAAATATTATCTTCTATATTATTACCTTAAATAACCTAATTATAACTAACTAGGCTTAAATATTTTCTATTTGCTTAATTTTTCTAACTATTTCAAATAATTATTTATACATAAGAAAAAACTACAAGAATACTAATTATGATATTATTCTTGCAGTTTTTAGATACCTATCTTTCTAAATTAATTTCTTTATATTCTTTTAAAGATTTATTTGACAATACCGTCTTTTTAGTGGCTTGAATATTAGTCTTATTGAATACTCCTTTTGCTCTTAAAGATGGAACTATTGTACCTGCACCATTTATACATCCACCTTCACACATCATACCTTCAATAAAGTTACCACTTAATCTTCCAACCTTAGCCATATTCATAGTTTTCTTTATTTCTATTCCACCAGATACCTTAACTGGTTTAAATTCTACATCTACTCCTGCTTCTTTTATATAGTTTTCTATAGCTGCAGTTAATCCTCCAGCAGTTCCAAAACCTCTACCAAATATAGATGCATCATCTACAACTTCATTCTCACATTCTGCAGGATCTATATCAAATGCTTCAAATAATGCAATAAGCTCCTCAAATGTAAGTACATAGTCTACAGCTCCCTTAATACCATCTCTAACGGCTTCGCTCTTTTTAGCTGTACATGGACCTATAAATACCACCTTTGAATCGGGATCATTCTTTTTAATATATCTACCTGTAGCTACCATTGGCGAAACTGTACCTGATATCTTATCCTTTTGATCTGGGAACATCTTTTCAATATAATTTAAAAATCCTGGGCAACAAGAATTAGTCATATAATTCTCTCCCTTTTCCATTCTTTCAACAAATTCATTACTTTCATGAACAGTAACTCCATCAGCACCACATGCTGCTTCTACCATATCAATAAATCCTAGTTTCTTTATTGCATTTTTAATTTGTCCATATCCTATTTTTGCTCCAAACTGACCAGTTATAGCAGGAGCTACTACTGCATACATCTTTCTTCCCCTTGCTAATCTCTTTGCAACTGGTACAATTAAACTCTTATCAGAAATTGCACCAAAAGGACATGCTGACATACAAGCTCCACAGTTTACGCATTTTTCTTCTTTTATAATAGACCTTCTTGTTTCTGGATTAACATCCAAAGCTCCTGTTGGACAAACTTTTTTACAAGGTCTCATAACTTCTGAAATAGCATCATAAGGACATGCTTTTTTACACATACCACATTCTTTACATATCTCTTGATTTATATATGCTCGTCCAGCAATATAACTAATTGCATTAAAATTACATGCCTCTTGACATCTATGTGCAAGACAATTTCTACAAGAATCTGTTACACTATACTTATTTATAGGACACTTATCACAAGCTGCTTCGATAACATAGATAATTTGTTCATCAGGTCTAATGTCTATTAGCTCTAAATCCTCTGTATCCCCATTAGCTAGAAACCCTGATGCAAGCTTTGCTCTTTCTAAAACAATAGCCCTCTCTTTATAGACACAGCACCTATACATTGCTGTATCACCTTTAATTACTTCATAGGGCACTTTTTCAATCGCCTCTTTAGTTAACTTATCATCCTTTGCTAATTTAGCTACAGCTGTTAGTACTTCATGCTTCAACTTATTTAGTTGCGTTTCAAATTGGAACATACAATCACCTCTTCATCCTTCTTTTATACCCTCATAGTTACTTTATTTGTAATTACTATTAAATTATAACATATATACTCATTGGTAAAAAAGGTGAAATATACTGTCGGAATTTTCTGATTTTATTTTGTTTGTATGTATATTTCATGTTATAATTGTTCTTGTCTAAATTCTATATTCATAGGTGATAATTATGATAGCAGTTTATAAATGTGAATTATGTAATAGAGAAGTATCTCAATTAACTGAGCATCATTTAGTTCCAAAAGAACGTGGTGGAAAAGATTTTCCTACAGCTAATTTATGTATTACTTGTCACAAACAAATTCATGCTTTATATACTAATCGTGAATTAGCCGCTAGACTTTTTACCCTTGATCGTTTAAGAAATGATGAAAAAATCAAACGTTACTTAAAATTTATATCCAAGCACTCAGGCGATACTCACATTACAATAAAAAAATCAAAAGCTGTTCGTTGCAAAAACTAAAACTCTATGTGATTAGATTCTCACATAGAGTTTTTTTATTCCTATTTGACTATTAATTTTTATAATATAAATAATAAGAATTTTTTTAATAAAAGAATTTATTTTAAAAATATAATTTATATTAATAATATTATTTTTATAAGAAATATAGTATAAGAGAAATCTTCTAGAGATTTCTCTTATACTACAAGTTCATTATTAACTTATCTATTCTTCTCCAACCTTTATCTTATTCTCTCTAGCATAATAGAACAAATACTGTTGAGCAAATCCAGCTAATTCACCAAATTTATCTCTAGCAAATATTCTTATTTTATTTAGAGAAGCATCTTCTGCACCATAGAAAAATATCATTGCTCTCTTTACCCATACATCAACTGGAAAAGCTGAGTACTTTCTCATAGAGAACAGCATTATGCAATCTGCAACCTTTGATCCAACTCCCTTGAAGTTTTGTAGCGCTACATGACACTCATCTGTATTAAGTTTTGATATTCTCTCCAAATCAAAATCATAGCTATTTTCATTTACTTTAGCTATTGTATCAACTATATATTTACTTCTAAAAGACGCGCCTGTCTCCTTTATTTCCTCTTCTGTTGCATCTTTCAATTGTTCTGGAGTTGGAAATGTGTAATAAGTATTTCCTTTATACTCAATTGGCGTTCCCCACTTTTCAGAAATCTTCTTTATAGTTTTCATTATTGAAGGAATACTATTTCTTGCAGAAATTATAAAACTTATTAACAACTCAAAATGTTCTTGGTTTAAAAGTCTTATTCCATAGCCATATTCAACGCTTTTTCCTAATATCTCATCATGAGCTAGGCCAGCCTTAATTTCTGAATAGTCTCTTTTTAAATCAAAATAATCTAACCATATATTATTAAAATCCTCTTCATTAGTATTTAAAATAGTTACTTTATCATCTTCTTGAATAACTTCTATTACTCTTCCATGAGCTACACCTATATAATTTAACTCACCAACTTTTTCCCATCTAAAGCATTGGCCACACTCTAAAATTTGTTTTATATTAAAATTCTTTACTCCATCTAAAATTACTTTATCATTATCAATTACTATATTGTTAACATCCATATATTTCACCTATTTCTCTTATATTTCTCTTATATTTCTTATAATATTCTTCCTCTTAATACAAAAATATTATTCATTATTATAATTTATATTATATATTGTTTAATAATTAATATCAAATAATCTTACTTTATATACGTTTAAGTAGTTTATTACAACTTTTTATTATGATTTACTTATATTCTAGAAACTAAAAGTAAAAAGGTAAGTTGGATATTTATATTCTTCTAGATGTCAAAAAAGAGCTACGTTATACGTAACTCTTCTTACTTCCAAATAATTTTATTGTTATAAAGGCGATTAAGCATGATACTATAGCGGCTAATAGTATTGATATTTTAGCTAAATCTAGAGCCTTATTCATACCTGCAAATGCTATCTCTGAAACAAATATTGACATTGTAAATCCAATTCCTGCAAGCATTCCAACTACTAATAATTCTTTCCACTTAACACCTTTCGGTTTTTCTACTACATTTAACTTTGATAATACTGAAGTAAATAATACTATTCCAACAGGTTTTCCTACAACCAACCCAATTATAATTCCTAATGATAGCGGAATTGTATCTATTGTTACAGAACTTAAATTTAGAACTATAGCAGTATTTGAAAATGCAAATAAAGGTAAAACAATTAAATTTGCATAGGGACTTAAGGAATGTTCAATCTTGGATAAAATACATTCTTCCTTCTCATCTCTTGCTATTGGAATAAGCATGGCTAAAAGAACTCCACTTATTGTTGCATGAACACCACTTTGATATACAAAATACCATAAAAATAATCCTAAAATTATATATGTTGAAACTTTTCTACACTTAAAAAACTTATTTAAAGTAAATAATAAAAACATTATTAATCCTGCAATTATTAAAGGCACCATTCTCACACTTGATGAATAAAACACCCCGATAACTATTATAGACATCAAATCATCTACAACTGCTAATGTTAATAAAAAAATCTTTAACGCTGGGTTTAAGCTCTTCTTAAAAATCATAAAAGCTCCAACTGCAAATGCAATATCCGTTGATATTGGTACACCAACACCACTAGAATAGCTTGTACCTTTATTTATTAAGTAAAATATTATTGCTGGAACCGTAACTCCACCTATTGCTCCTACTATAGGAAAAGATGCTTTTTTTATATTTGACAAATGTCCACTAACTATTTCTTTTTTTATTTCACAACCTACAACCAAGAAAAATATTGCCATTAAGAAATCATTAACAAATGCATGCATTGTTACACCTTTTACAACTTCAGTTTCAAAAAAGTGATGATATTCGTTAACTAAAGACGTATTTGCTATTACTAATGCACATAAAGTTGCTGCTAACAATAATGCACCTGGTAATAGTTCTGATTTAATAACATTTTGTACTGTATCTGCTAGCTTCCATCTCTTTTGTGTAAAATCCATATTTTTAACCTTCTTTACTGTTTTTTCTTAAGTACTTGAACTAGTATATTTAATTTTTATAAATAAGGCAATACCTAGCATTGATGGCTATTTAACAATGATATCTAACCATTTAACTCTTAATACAAACAATAAAACTCCTTAAAAAGTTTTATATACCACTTTAATGTTGATTACATAAACTTAATTGAGATTCAAGATTATTTGTTTATATTCTTTTAAATACTCCATATTTTTCTTTTTATGGATTCTGGTAAGAATATTTAACGTTTTTTCTATTTATATAAACTTTAACAACCACTTTTTTAATTCTAATTATTGATAATTTTCTTAATATTTAAAACCTACAAATTATTTCTATAGCAATTTTAATTATAAAATCCATATTTATGTTATTTTTTTAACTATTTTCTAAAATATTTTTTTATTTTTTTAAATAAAAAACCCTAAATGTGATATATAATTAAAAATCCATCACATTTAGGGTTTATTTTACTTAAAGTTTTCTATTTATTTGATAAGTATTCATGAATTCCTGCTGCTGCTTTTTTACCTGCTCCCATTGCTAATATAACAGTAGCAGCTCCAGTTACAGCATCTCCACCTGCAAATACCCCTTCTCTTGAAGTTAATCCAGTATCTTCAGATGCTACTATACATTTTCTTTTATTTATTTCTAATCCTTTTGTAGTAGATGATATTAAAGGATTTGGCGAAGTTCCAAGAGACATTATTACTGTATCTACATCTAAAATAAATTCAGATTCCCTAATTTCTACTGGTCTTCTTCTTCCTGATTCATCAGGTTCTCCTAACTCCATCCTTACACATTTCATTCCACTTACCCAACCTTTTTCATCACATAATATTTCTGTTGGGTTAGTAAGTACATCGAAAATAACACCTTCTTCTTTAGCATGATGTACTTCTTCAACTCTTGCTGGTAGTTCTGCTTCACTTCTCCTATATACTACATGCACTTCAGCACCTAGTCTTAAGGCTGTTCTTGCTGCATCCATAGCAACATTTCCTCCGCCAACTACAGCAACTTTTTGTCCTGCTCTAATTGGAGTTGAGTATCCATCCTTATATGCTTTCATTAAATTATTTCTTGTTAAGAACTCATTAGCTGAAAATACACCATTTGAATTTTCGCCAGGTATACCCATAAACTTAGGTAATCCTGCACCTGAACCTATAAATACAGCTTCAAATCCCTCATCTTCAAATAATTCGTCTATTGTTATAGTCTTTCCTATAATAACATTAGTTTCAATCTTTACTCCTAATTTTTTAACATTGTCTATTTCTGTCTTAACTACAGTATCTTTAGGTAATCTAAATTCTGGTATTCCATACACTAAAACACCACCAGCTTCATGTAAAGCTTCAAATATTGTAACATCATATCCTAATTTAGCTAAATCACCTGAACATGTTAAACCTGCAGGACCGCTTCCTATAACAGCAACCTTCTTGCCATTCTTAGGTAATGTTTCAGATAAATCTACTTTATTCTCTCTAGACCAGTCTGCCACAAATCTTTCTAACTTACCTATTGCAACAGCTTCCCCCTTAATACCAAGAACGCATTGTCCCTCGCATTGGCTTTCTTGAGGACATACTCTTCCACAAACAGCAGGTAATGCTGATGATTCTGCTATAATCTTAGCTGCTTCTTTAAAGTCTCCTAATTTAACTTGTTCTATAAACCTTGGTATTTGAATACTTACTGGACACTTAGAAACACATCTTGGATTTTTACAGTTTAAACATCTTGATGCTTCCTCCATTGCTTCCTCTTTTGTATACCCTAAACAAACCTCTTTAAAGTTTGTAGCTCTTACCTTAGGAGCTTGTTCTGTAATTGGTACTCTCTTCATATTAGGCATATTACTCTTCACCTCCGCAATGTCCACATCCACCATGATGGGTGTCTCCTTCAGCTAACTTTAAAGCTGATCTTCCTTCTTCAGTTTTGTACATGGATTGTCTTCTCATAGCTTCGTCAAAATCTATTAGATGTCCATCAAATTCTGGACCATCAACACATGCAAACTTAACTTCCCCTCCTACAGTAACTCTACATGCACCACACATTCCTGTACCATCTACCATAATTGGATTCATGCTTACTATTGTAGGAATATTTAATTCTTTTGTAAGTAGAGCAACAAACTTCATCATTATCATAGGTCCAATTGCTACTACTAAATCGTATTTCTTTCCTTCATTATTAATTAAATCCTTTATTTTATCTGTTACTAATCCTTTAAATCCAGAAGATCCATCATCTGTAGCTATGTATAAATTTCCAGCAACTTGTTCCATCTCTTCCTTTAAAATTACAATATCTTTATTTCTTGCCCCAACTATAACATCTGCTTTAATACCTCTTTCAGATAACCATTTAACCTGTGGGTATACAGGAGCTGTTCCAACTCCACCTGCAACAAATAGGATATTTTTCTTTTTTAATTCATCTAAATCTTCATGCACCATTTCTGACGCTTGTCCTAAAGGACCCACAAAATCCCTAAAGTATTCCCCAACTTCTAACTCTGCCATTTCTTTTGTAGATGCTCCTAATGTTTGAAAAACAATAGTTACTGTCCCCTTATTTGCATCGTAATCACAAATAGTTAATGGAATTCTTTCTCCCTTTTCATCTATCTTAACAATTACAAATTGTCCTGGATGAGCAGATTTAGCAACTCTTGGTGCTTCAACATCCATAAGATAAATATTTTCTGTCAATAATCTCTTGTTAGTGATTTTAAACACTTTCATCCCCCCATGCTTTTGCTTATTTGGTATTTTATAGTATATTATACAATAATACCTTCCACTTTATCAATAAATTAACAAAAGAGACTGTACCTAAAAATATATTTTGATACAATCTCTTAATTTCTAATGATTATTTATTCTTTTTATTTTTAGTTAATTTCATTGCTCCTAAAGCTGTGATTACAGTTAATCCAAGTGCTCCAAGTAAAGACACATCCCCTGTTTGTACTGGTGAACTTGGTTTATCAGTACTTGTACTGTTATCCTTATCTGTATTATCCGTATCTGGCTTTGTTGTTTCTTCTTCATCAGGAGTTTCATTCACAACTTTAATTCTAGCTTTTAAACTTTGTCCTACAGCATTGTTTGTGTTTACTTTTAATATTACTTTACCATCTTTTGAAGTTACATTTATATTATCATCAGTAGATACAACCTCTTTTAATTCTTCGTCTAATTCAACAACTATCTCTCCTTTATTCTCCATAGTTGGATCTGATACTGATATATCTAAAATTTCATTATCCTTTTGCATTATAACTGAAGCTTTTTTATTTACCTTAACCCCATTAACCTCAACTTCTTTATCATTCCAGAAGTTAGCTGCAAATATTCCTTTTTTGTTTTCCTTTACTGCTTGAACATCTTCGTTATTTGCAACAACTTCAATCTCTGAGTTCTTTGCATACTTTTCAGTATCTTCTTTGCTTATGTTTGGAAGTAATACATATTCATAAGTATCTGCTTCTGGATTTACTCCATGGTCTTTCCACATAGTAAAGAAGGTATTAGTAACTTTATTACCTGATTGTCCATTATTTATTTCTTTCCAACTTCCTGTTCTTGTATCTCTCTTAACATTTAATTCTGTTTTACTTGGGAAGTAATATCCAATGCTTGACTCATCATTTTCACCTTGTAAATAAGCCCACTTAGCATCTACTTTTGTATCTTGATCAATAGTATTTGTTATGTCTTGACCATTTACATAGATCTTATCATTTTCTTTATTTATTAATCTATTTTCAACAATAGTTTCAACACCACTATCCTTTGTGCTTGTAACTCCAGCTCCAAGTGCAACTATTTCACTATCAAACATAAAGTAAGATTTCTTAGCTTCTAGATCCATACCTAATTCTTTGCTTGGATCTTTTCTCTTATTATCTAAGTACATTCCACTTACACCATATTCACCAAGATTTGCTCCTCCTACCCATGATTGAGTTGAAGTTTGAGCTTGTCCGGGTCCATAACTAGTTCCTGTTACGTTTTCAAAAATATTCTTTGTATCAACAGTTGTTCCTGCTAATCTCTTAGAGTCTACTGTTGGCCAGAAGTCTTTTGAATATTGCTCAATATCTCCATTATATAAATATGTCATACCATCTGATGTGTGATATCCCTTTAAATTTTCTCCATTTAAAGACTCATAATTAGCAACTCTCTTCGAGTACATACTTAAACCAAATACATATCCAGGTCTTCTATGAACTACTCTATCCATATTAGGGAATATATAATTTCCAATTAGTTCCCCTCTAGCATCAACAGTATCATCTTTCATTAACGCCTTTGCTTGTACTGTAAATTGAAGATTTGTTGAAGTTCCTATAATATCTCTCTTATCATTTGATTCAATCCATTGTTTTATCATAGATTTATATCTATTTTTATACTCCTCTGGAGCTGACTCTGTATAGAACGCTAAGATTCTTCTCATTACTCCAAATCCATGTCCATAATCTCTTTCATTTGCTCTAGAAATAGCTCTTCCGCTTACCATATTCATCATTACACCTTTATAAATAAGTGGTTCAAATGAATCTAATATAACTTGATAAATTGTATTTAATTTTTCTTCATCAATTGCCCATGGGGTATCATTTAATACGTGAGCCATTTCACCTACTCCACCTATTAAAACTGCTCCATATGAACCTGCATAAGGAATATTTCCATGTTCAATCCATGATCCATCCTTATAATATCCATCAATTTTTTTGCCTTCTTCTTCAATTATTTCTTCTACATATTTAAATAATGGATCTAATTTGCTTATAGCAAACTTTATTCTATCTTCATTTTTTGAAAGTAATCCACTATATATTATTACCTTACACATATCTGATCTGTTAGCACCAACTGAATCATATCTTCCTTGAGTATGTTTAGTTGGATCTTTAACATATATGTCCATAATATCAGTGTACTGTATTATTTCTAAGTCAGTAAATTCATTTCTTAATAAAATTAATATACTATTTAACTTTTGAGGTGCTCCAACTTCCCAATCCCACCAGTTATTATAGAATTTTTCACCATCATATCTATTTATTATTAACCATTCTAATCCATCTTTGATATCCTTTAATAGGTCTTTATTTCCTTTTAATTCTGAACCATTTATTACATACGCTACTGCCATATCATAAAGTCTATTGTATTGAGTCGTTACATGGGCTGAATTAGTTGTACTTGTAGTATCATCCCATAGTCCCTTTCTATCCCTTGACTTGTTCATTGCATTCCAATACTTCTTACCGTTTGCTACTTGTGTATTTATTGTATCCACAGTTTGTTTATCATTTAAATCTATAATAGAATTTGGAACCATAGTTTCAAAAATACTATCTAAAACTTTGTTATACTCCTTACTCTTATCTTCTCCTACTTTAACTGTGAATGAACCTAATTCCTTTCCACTTTCGCTTATAGCTTTAACTAAAGCACTACCTATAGCTTCTGCATATAATACTCCATCTTTAACCTTAACTATTTTTTCATCATTAGATACTAAAGAGAACTTTTCTTGTGAATGTGAAGGATATAATGTTCCCTTTGGTCTATATAGCGCTCCAATTCCCATATTAACTAAACTACTATTAAACTCAATTTTTTCAAGTTTAGCACTCTCACTACTTATATTTAAGCTATCAACAGCAAATTTTCCCTGTGCACCTTTACTAGTTGAGCTAACATTACCAAAACCAAATATTATTTTCATTTTAATAGCATCTCTCTTAGTAGTTCCTAGAGTTGCTTCATATTCTGTCCAATCATTTGTCCCACTTAATTTATGAACATCTTTTCTTTCAACAACAGCGTTCGAACTATTATAGTATTCTACTCTTATAGCTAATGGCTCTGCTGAAGTTATTCCTTCTGTTTTAATCTTAGCCTTCATTTTATATGATACATTAGGTGAAATATTCACATATGAATCTGGTTGAAAAAATCCAACTGAATTGTTACAAGTAACTTCTACATATTTTCCACCAACACTTTGTTCATATTCAATAACTCTTCCATAAGGAGTATTAGTCCCAGTAGCAGATGCCCCTGACCACTTTCTTAACTGCCAAGTACTTGGTCTTACTGAACCTTCCCACCATGTTTTAAAGTTAATATCAGTTTCAATTTTTGTTTCACTATAATTTTCATCTAATAATGTTAAACCTTCTCTCTCTTCACCTTTTAATACTTTACTTTCAACTCTTTGTTGTGTAAAAGCATTAGCTCTAATTAAATTTCCACTACTACCAACTACGACATTTGTGATACAAGCAACAGTAAGTGCCTTAACAATAATCATTTGAATTTTTTTCTTATTCATACTACTATTCACTCCTAACAATATTTCTGATATTTTATATAGCAAGTCGTATGCCAAACTTATTAACTCATCCCAAAGTATTGTATAAAGCCATTTTATTCCTTGTATTGTGGTACCAGTTTAGTAATATACATGCAACTTCTTATTACACTTATAAAAAAAGGTACAACAAACTTAATTTGCTGTACCTTTTTTAATGACACTGAAAACCTTTTTACTCAGAAACTTATGACTAACTATATATTTAAATATAACACTTACTATTTTATAATGAAGCTATTAATGATTTACAATAATCGGTAATACCTTCAGTCCCCCTATTCTTAAATACCTTATTTAAATCACTACCTATTCCAAAACAATCAGCACCTGCATCTAGCCATTCCTTAAAGTTCTCATCACTAACTCCACCAGTTGGCATTATATCTATATCTGTATATATTGATTTCGCAGCCTTTATAAATCCTTTTCCTACAACATTTCCCGGAAATACTTTAACAAATCTTACTCCCATTAAATATACTTTATTTAACTCTGACATTGTCATTACCCCAGGAATAACAGGAATGTTTAAATATTGCCCACCTTTAATTATTTCTTCATCTAAACAAGGGGATACAATAAAATCTGCATTTTTATCAACACACTCTATAAGTTGTTCCTTTGTTAATACTGTACCAGCTCCTACAAGTATCTTATTATTAATTTGCTTTAACTCATTAATTAGTTCTGCTCCATTTGGAACACTCATAGTAACCTCTATTACCTTTATTCCACCTTTAATAGCAGCTAGACTAATCTCCTTTGCTTCCTCATAAGTATTAGTTCTAATAACTGCAACTGCTTTATCCTCTTTTAGCAAACTATATATATCTTTACTCATACTAATTACCTCTCAATCTTTTTAGATTTACCTAAATGAACTAATACATCTTCATAATAAGGTAATCCTTCATTATCGCCTTCTACTCCGACAACAATTGACCCAACAGCATTAGCAAACTCTACGGATTCTTTTAATTCTTTCCCATTTAAAGTTGCTGTTAAAAATCCTGCAGCAAAACCATCCCCTGCACCAACAGTATCTATTAAGGCTCTTGGTTTGATTCCAGGTACATCATAAATATTCTTTCCATCCGATCCTGTAGCACCCTTTGCTCCCCTTTTTACAACAACAGTTTTTATACCATAATTGTTATGGAATTCTTTTATCCCCTTTTCAATATTACTATGTCCTAATAAAACTTCTACCTCTTCATCACCAACTAATAAGATATCTACGTTAGGTAATATCTTATTTATAAATTCTCTCGCTTCCTCTTTAGTCCACATTTTTAATCTTATGTTAGGGTCAAAAGAAATTATCATATTATTTCTCTTTGCTATTTCTATTGCATCTAAAATAATAGCTCTATTATGTTCATTTATTGAAGGTAGAACACCTGTTATGTGTAACACCTTAGAATTCTTAAAATAGTCCTCATTTACATCATTCATGTTCAAAGTTTCTGTTGGGGAGTTGGATCTATAATAAAAGGATCTACTTGCTCCATCTGATAAAACCTCTCTAAAGTAAACAGAAGTATTATATCCATCTACTTGTTTAACTTCAGAAACATCAATACCTTCACCTCTTGCAGTTTTTAGTATATATTTCCCAAAATCATCATTTCCAAGTCTACTTATCCAACCTACCTTTAGTCCTAGTCTTGCACATCCTATTGCCACATTTAATTCAGCTCCACCAACTTTTCTTTCAAAAGTATTTGAAAACAAAATTGGTCCCTTCTTTTCTGGACACATAGCAATCATTGCATCACCAATGGTAATTACATCTAACAACTAACTCCCCCCTCTAATTCTGTTTAAGCCTTATCAAGAAATAAACTCGATAAGGCTATTAAAACTGTATTATTACTATCTATCTAACTAACCAACCGCCATCAACTGCTAATATATGACCATTAACATAATCTGATGCTTTACTTGATAAGAATACTATTGCTCCCATTAAATCAAATGGGTCTGCCCATCTTTCTGCTGGAATTCTTCCTAATATTTCTGCATTTCTCTTTTCATCTGCTCTAATTGGTGCTGTATTTGCAGTCTTTATATATCCAGGTGCTATTGCATTTATTTGAATATTTTTACAAGCTAATTCATTAGCAAATGCCTTTGTTATACCAGCAACCCCATGCTTACTTGCAGTATAAGGTGGTACAAACTTTCCACCTTGGAATGAAAGCATTGAAGCAACATTTACTATCTTTCCTCCACCTTGCTTTTCCATTATTCTAGCAACATCTTGGCTTAAGAAATAAACTGCATTTAAGTTTATATCCATAACTGCATTCCAGTCTTCTTCCTTATATTCTAAAAGTGGTGTTCTTCTTATAGTTCCTGCATTGTTTATTAATACATCTATCTTTCCATATTCATTCATTGCAGCTTCAACTACTTTTGCTCTATCTTCCTTTTTAGTTAAATCACCTTGTACAAATACAACTTTTTTACCTTCTTTTTCAATTAATTCTCTAGTCTCATCCCAGTTGTTATCGTAAGTTGGTATAACTAAATCTGCTCCTGCTTTTGCTAAAGCAACAGCATAAGCTTGTCCAAGCCCAGTATTACCACCAGTAACTATTGCAACCTTTCCATCTAATCTAAAAAAGTTCATTGAAAAATTATCTAATACATTTGACATATCTTTATTCCTCCAAATTACTTTAACAACTTACTATCAACTGGTTGTAAGTCACCATAGTTTTTATTTTCTCCACACATTCCCCAAATGAAAGTGTAATTGCTAGTACCTGTTCCTGAATGAATTGACCAGTTTGGAGATATAGTCGCTTGTTCATTAGACATTACAATATGTCTAGTTTCATCTGGCTTTCCTACTAAGTGGAACACTCTTGTGTTTTCATCCATATTGAAGTAGAAGTAAACTTCCATTCTTCTTGGATGTAAATGAACAGGCATTGTATTCCATCCACTTCCTTCTTCAAGTACAGTCATTCCCATAAGAAGTTGACAACTTTCACATACACTTGGATCTACATATTTATAAATTGTTCTCTTATTCATTTCTTTATCTGAACCCATCTTAGTTGGGTTAGCATCTTTAAATGCCACCTTAACTGTTGGATATTCTTTATGTGCTGATGCACTATTCATATAGAACTTAGCTGGATTTTCTTTATCTTTGCTAGTGAAAGCTATTTCTTTAGTTCCTTTTCCGATATACATTCCATCATATTGAACCATTTCATGTTCAACACCATCTAAAATAATTGTTCCTTCTCCACCAATATTTATTACAGCCATTTCTCTGTTTTGTAAAAAGAAATCGCTTCCTATTTCATCTGAAATATTAATTTCAACCTTTGCATCTAATGGCTTAGCACCTAAAACCATAATTCTATCATCATTACAATATGTAACTGTTAACCCATTATCTACGAAGATTTCCTCTATTAAATATTTCTTTCTTAATTCATCTGTACTTAAAGTTTTTAATTCATCTGGACCTACTGAATATCTTATATCCATTTTTATTCCTCCTTAGATTTTTATTATCTATACAAATTAATAAAGCAAGTTTCATGCCAGAATAATAATGACTATTACATTGGCAATATAACTTGCTTTAAACCCACTTTATTTTTTAATTAATGACACTTACTTATTATTTTATGACACTGTCATATCTATATGTTTTTTAATATGCTAATACTTCTACACTATATTTATTGTCATTTTCTTTAATAACTGCAACTCTTCCATATACTCTATGTCCATTTACAATATAAAGCTTTCTTCCCTTTGGATCTTCTCTATGAACAAGTAATACAGTATATTTATCATTATTTATTTCTATAGATATAGCTTCAACTATATCACTATCCATCTTCTTCCCTTGCCAGTCATAAACATCTATATATTTTATAGTGGCTTCTTTATTAGCTTCTAAAGTTTTTCCATACATAACTGTATTAATAAAAGTATTTCCTTTACTATTCACTGAAAATACTGCTCTAGTACTCTTATATTTTTGGTTATAATCCTTTGAAACAATAGTATCTTCTAAAGAAAAACCTCCATCAACATTTAAAGTATTAACAAAGAAATTTATTTTATCCCCAGAATACTTTAATATATTGTTACTAAGTTGTTGAAGTTGTGAATTATTAAAGTTATAAAATTGACTATACTTATTCTCTTCATTAGTAAAAAATTCATCACTTACTACCCAAATATTAGGCTTAATAAATACTACTTTTCTATTAACTACAGTTGGTTTATCACTATTTATATACCCAAGATGACCACCTTCTACAAAATCGCTACCTTCCTTGAATTTATATAAACCTTTTATTGGTGATGCTACTGAACTATTACTCCAAGAGCTTGTACACACTGTAAAGTCTTCATCATTTATAATATTAGTATTATGGCTCTTTGGTCTCTTTAATTCTATTCTCTCTGGTTTTGACGGAGAATAAGAAAATCTACCTGAGTCGACTAATATATCTTCCCCCATACAAGTTACTTCAAGATGTAAAGTATCACTATGCCCATGCCCACTTCCTAAAAATCCACATTTGAACATGCTATAAGATGAGCTTTCATTAAATCCAGTTCTCATAAAATATAGTCCTGTATCTTCAAAAGCTTTTGATACTTCACTAAGTTCTTCTTTAACTAACGATTCAAATACCTCTATGCCTTTATAACCATATGTTAGTAAGGTATTTAAATCTATACTCTCATTACCATAATTTTTTAATATACCGTCTTTAAAAATAATAGCTCCAAAGTTCATTAAATCTCTTAAATCTTCTTCATCACTATCTCCATAATTGCTTTGACAGTGATTTGGCTTCATTGTATAAAGCGTTGCATAAAGCATGTCTTTAACTTTATTCTTTATAAAATCAGATACTGTAATATTATTTTTTTCAGCTAAGGTTATGAACTCTAGGAAACATTTAAGCATTTCATTATGATACTGAAAAGATTGTTCCCAATGTAGGCCATCTTCAATTACTTGTAAACCTATAGCATCTTCTAGTGTTTTTATAGTTTCTTCTTTATATAATTGTGACACCTTTAACTCTGGGAAAAATACTTCAGCAATAAAGGCTCCTTGTTGCTCTAGAATTACCCAATTACTTAATATTCTTTCATATTTATTGTTTTCATGAAGATAATCTAAATGCTCACTTATAGAAACTAATACTTCACTTAATAAATCTTCATCAATTTCCCTATTTGAAAACATTACTTCTAATGATTTAACCCAGTTTTTTATTCTTATACCACTTTCGATTGTTCTCCACGTTGTATTCTTTAGCTTTTCTATATCTCTGTTATTTTCTATCCAATCTTTCAATAAGTACTCAACTGTAGAAAGATATTTTTTATCACCAGTGAACAAATACGCTTCTGTTAAACACGTGAAAAATCTATGTCTACTTAGCATAAATGTCCATTCATTATCATTGTATGGATTTAACCCCCAATCAATTTCATCTTCAAACTTTACAGTATCACTACACCTTTCCATTTCCCATGGCAATGTAAATCTGAATTCTTTCCTAGTAACCTCATCAGCTATATCAATAGTTTTCTTTAAAGCTAAATCAAGATTTTTCTTTGCATATGATACTAGCTCTTTTTCATTATCTATAAATCCCTTTACTGAATTTCTATTAATGAAATATTTCTTCAACTCTTTTTTAGCTAATTCAATATTATTATTTTCATAAAACTCTCTTACCTTTTCTAAGCCTTCATAACTTAAATCTAATACTTCGAAAATCTTCATATTACCAATATAATCTCCAATCCTCTTTGTATAATCTCATTAACGCTTCCATGAAGAAATAGTCTCCCCAAAGATTACACTCATCTATTCCCTTGTTATGTTGCCATGAATATACTCCATGCATTAAAATTCCATCTGAATCTTCATTTACAGTAGTATAATTATTAATTAAATTTCTAAGCATTTCGTGCGCTGCCTTATTATATATATCTTTATTATTGTAATCTTCATCAAATTTATTTCTTTCAAAAATACCACAAGCAGTTATAACAGCTGATGATGAATCTCTAGATTCCCCATCTTTTTCTGTAAAAATTAAATCCCAATATGGAATTAAGTCTTCAGGCAATCTATTTAAATAGTAGTTTGTAACTGCTTCAAAAACTTCTTTAGAATTTTCATTCTTATTATATCTATAATTAAGTGGCATTCCTAAAATCGCCCATGCCTGTCCTCTTGCCCAACAAGAATCATTTTTAAAGCCTTGATGAGTTACTCCTTTAGTTGGTTCTCCTGTTTCTTTATCAAAATAATAAGTATGATATGTAGATGAATCTTTTCTTATAACATTGTTTATTGCAGTATTAAAATGATTGTTAGCTACATTAAGATATGATTGATCTTCAGTCTCTTCATATGCCCAATATAGTAATGGTAAATTTAAAAAGCAATCTATTATTAATCTATACTCAGACTCATCTCCTAGGTTACCCCACGCTTGAATAAATTTACCCTTTTCTTGATATCTTCCTTTTAATTTATTAGCAGCTTTAAGTCCTAGCTCCCTTGCTTTTTCACTTCCTGTTATCCTGTAATCTGCTACTGCAGAAAGAGAGTATAAAAATCCAAGATCATGATGATTTAAAACAAAATCATTATTATAACGTTCTTCAAAATTTTCTGTATGAATTTGTGCTACCTTCTTATACTTGTCATCTCCTGTATACTCATAAGCTAACCAAAGCATTCCTGTCCAAAATCCATTTGTCCAGTCATCATTGTCCTTTACTCTATATTTAAGATTAGTCGTGCATGCACTTGGAAACTTATTTGTATACTTTTCTAAGTTCTCATCTATATTTTTTATGACTATGTCTAATCCTCGTTTTATTTCTTCCTTAGTCAAAAATTCTTTTTTTTCTAACCCATCTCTATCTTTTATATCTTCTACTACTAAATCCCTAAACAAAATATATACCTCATCTCTTTAATCTATTTTTGTATAAAAAAGGGGAAACCTAACAGTTCCCCCTAATAATTAAAAGCTTGCCTTCTTTAAAAATTCGTCTAACAGTACATCAGCTTCATCTGGCACCATTCTAGCTGTTAATTTAACTCCCCTATTCATTAATTCCTTAAATGCATCGTATTCTTCCTTAGTAATACTTATAGATTTCTTTATTTGAACAGTTTCATCTCTTTTAGCCATATTACCAACGTTTATCTCTTTGATTTCTAAACCTTTCTCCATTAAATCTAATGCATCTATTGGGTTCTTAAGTACCATTAATACTTTTTGTGCTGCATATTTATCAGCCAAAATATTTGTTGCTGCCTTTTCTTTTGAAATTATTGATGTAGCTATTCCAGGAGGCGCAACCATTCTTAATATTCCCTTTTGCATTTCATCTGCTGCTACTTCATCATTTGCAACCATTATTCTTGAAACTCCTAGTCCTGTTGACCATCTAGTTGCTACTTGTCCATGTATTAATCTATCATCTATTCTAATATGAATTATTCCCTTCATTGCTATTACCTCCATTAATTAAACGAATTTCTTTTATTTATTATGCAAATATTTTTAAGTTAAATAGTACTATACCTAATATCATAAGAATGAATATTGCCTTAGTTGAAGTCATATTCTTTCTTCCTAATAGCCAGTAAGTAAATGCTACTATTGCAACTGGTGCTAAACCTGGCATAATTCTATCAGCAATATCTTGTAGCTTAAATACTACATCACCATTTTGCCATTCAAATGCAAACTTAGCATTAATAACACTTGGCACTAATGCACCAACAACTGTAATACCTAAAATATTAGCTGCTTCTGTAATATTCTTTAGCATACCTCCAATTGAACCAACTAATTTAGTTCCTTGTTCATAACCAATTTTCATAAACTTCTTCATACAGAACAGTCTTAAGAAGTTAAATGCTATCCATAAAAAGATACCAATAGGATTACCTTCTAAAGCCATGTAAGCTGCAATTGATCCGATTACAGTATTAGGTAAAACTGTGAATAATGTATCACCAACACCAGCTAAAGGTCCCATTAAACCAGTTTTTATAGCAGTTACTGCTTCTCTTGCGCTCTTACCCTCTTCTTCTAAAGCTAATGCAGCTCCTACTATTAGTGAACCAGTTGTTGCATTTGTATTGAAGAATTGAACATTGTTTTCTACCGCTTCTTGTAAACCTTCTTTATCATCACTATATATTTCTTCAAGAGCAGGTAACATTGCGTACCCGAAACCTAACCCTTGCATTGTTTCATAATTCCAACATGTATGAACTCCAAATAACCATCTTTTAAAGACTCTGTCCATCGTTTTTTTAGATACTTTTTTACTCATCTTCGTCATCTCCTCCACCAACTATTGAAACTGTTCCTTCTTGTCTTCTTTCATAAGTCATTAATGCTAAAGCTAAACCTACGAAAGATATTCCTAACATTGGTACTCCTAAATATGCTGCTAAAGCAAATCCAATTAAAAGGTAAGCAACATATTTCTTAATTGATAAATACTTAAGTAATATAGCAATCCCTAGTGCTGGTACTATTTGACCTGCAGTTTTTAATCCACCCATTAACCATAATGGCATGTTATCTACAATACCTTGAACAAATGCTGTTCCTAGTGATAGTCCAAGTACTACTGGAACTGCTCTTGATAGAGCCCATGGTAATAATCCTAATAAGTTCATTTTTTCCATTAACTTATAGTCACCTAATTTAGCAGCTTTATCAGCTTTTTGTTGAATAAATGTATTTAAAAATCTTGCTAAAACATCTAATTGAGTAAGTAATAATGCTATTGGAATACCTAGTGAAATACCAAATTCAGGATCTTGACCTGACATTATTGCAAATGCAGCTCCTAAAACTGCTCCACTTGTATAATCTGGAATTACTGCTCCACCGAAGTTTGCAACTCCAAGAGACATTAAGTTAAGTGTACCACCTACAAATAATCCTGTTTGCATATCTCCTAGTAATAAACCTGCTATACCACCTGCTACAGTTGGTTTAGCTAAACCAAAACATGTGTTTAACCCATCATACTGTGCAATAACTATAAAAGCCGTTACTGCAATAATTTGCCATAATTGTACTTCCATTTAAAATTCCTCCTATTCATCCTCTGAATCATTATTATTTAATATAATTCCTTTTTTTATTGAATCTTTTCCAGATTCAATTATCTGAAGAATTACTTCATCTAACTTAGATGTTTCATTCATAACAGCCTCAATTACCATAGGCAAGTTTACCCCAGAAATTAATTTAATCTTTTCATCTTTACTTGCCTCCATTAGTACTCTATTAAATGGCGATCCACCAAATAAATCTGCAAGAACTAATATTTCATCACTATCTTTTTTTAATTCATCTATCTTATTTTTTAAGCTCTGATAAAAAAAATCTATACCATCTTCATCTAGCCCTAAATATTCAACAGATGAACTTTGTCCTAATATCATTTCAAGTGCATCTTTAAATCCTTTACATAAGTTACTGTGACTAACTACCAAAACCTTATACATCAATCCCACCTCCTTGTCTATTATTACTAGCAATATCCATGCCAATTTTTTTACACACAAAAAAGCAGAAGATATATTTTTTCACACCTTCTGCTTCTATCCTTTATTTAAGCCATTTAGTCTTCATTATCTAAAGTTCTTGTCCTAACTATTCTAAAATTAATTATATCGTGTATAATGACAATTTCAGCTAAAGATAATGACACCCTGTACTCTTTTAGTACATCTCTAAAAATTTCTTCTGACAATTCTATGAAATCACTATGACACTGTTTAAATTTTTCTTCATCTGGATGTGACGTTATATTTTCTCTTAAAACTAATCTTTCAATTAGCATACTTATATGAATGAATAAAGCTAATTTTAAATCCCCTTCAAACTTCTTATTTAAACTTATCTCATAGTTATTAATTATCTTATCTACCTCATCCACTATTTTATCAGGGTTTAATATGGTTAATTGATTCAGTATATTTTGTAGGGAAAAGAATTTTATAATATCATTTTTTATTTCATCTATATTTTTCTTCTTTACCACTCCATCTAATACCTCTTCAATTACCCCCTCTGAGCCTGAACTTATAAGATTCTGTAATTCAATAACCTTAATTCCTTCAACTTCTAGTTGAGTTGTAGATATTATAAGCCTTACATCATATCCTATATTCTCGAAATCATCTTTACTATTGTTTACCACACTATTATAATCCTTGGCAATTATTTCTATATCAGCTTCTCCTATACACTTAGTTAAAATTCCTCTAAGCTTTTCTGCTGTTCCTATTCCAGATATACAAGTAACAACTATTGCCCTCTTCTTCTTTGGTGCTTTATAAAATCTATATTCAGTTTTATTGTTATCAGAGCATTTTTTTACTATATCTTCTATATTCTCATTGTTTATAATCCTATTTGCTACATCTAAAGCTAACCTAGTTGATATATTATTTATTACACCAACATGTCCATTAACCACATTCCTCAATTCATCATAAATCTCATTTAGTGAACCCATATCCACTAACACTATTGTTCCACTATCAGTATTAACGTTTGCTAAGTATTCTTTTATTCTTTTTACTACTGTCATAGTACTTACATCTATTGGCATATCAAAAGGTTCAAATATAAAATCTTCAAAGAATGTATTTGCTACAGAGGTAATACTGCTTGCTGTAGAATATCCATGAGCTACTATGATAGCATTACATCTATTTTTATCTAATGATACTAACTTATTAAAATATAGTGTCAGAAATATCTTTAAAATATCACAACATTCATAGTCTAGTGTTCCTTCAATAATTTCCACTATCTTATTAGCAATTAAATAACTTTTTGATAGCTTCTTTTTAAGAGTTTTAAGTTGAAGTTTATAATCAGAAGCTAATGATTTATCCTCATTACATATATTCTTAAATACTATTAAAGCATAAGTTATTAATTTAGAACTATTCCCATATACCTTAACACCATACCCCTGCTGTAATGACACTAATGCATTATCAACTACACTAGAAATTAGCTTATAAGTAAGTATATCTTTTTCTATATGGCCATTATTAAATATCATCTCATTAAAAATTTTATTTAAACTACCGATAGAAAGTTTTTTAAATTTTTCTTCATTTATTACAGAAGCATTTAAATTATTTATTATTTTTAATATAGCTTGTATTTCTTCTTTTATTAAAGTACTTTCATTATTAGTTAAATATTGAACTGAATTTTCCTCAGCTTTCTCCCTACATATCTTCATATTTTCATAACAAAATATATTTTTGATATTTGTTTTATTTTTAAATTCTCTTGGCAAATCTTTTATATTAATTTCTATAACTTCTGATTCTAAGTTATTTCTATATGCGTTAGCACAACTACTTATTATAATATTTTTTAGAAGCCCTATATTACCACTTCCATTTATAGATATTAATGAATTAATTACATTTCTACTAATAATTAAATCTCTACCAATCTCCTTTGCCTCATTTAAATAAAAGTTATGAATCATACTTAACCTTTCAGATACACTTCTTTTATCAAGACTTGGTATTTCGACAAATATAGGAATTCTTCTTTTAAATGTATCGAGTAAAACCTCATCTAAATTCTCAGTAGTTGCAAATATAAATCTTACCTTAGCACTTCTCCACCTATTAGTTTCACCTATTCTTCTATATCTACCTTGATCCAAAAATAAAAACAACTTCTCTTGCCCCTCTGGTGAAAGTCTATGTACTTCATCTAAAAATAAATATCCACCATCAGCTGCTTCAATTAACCCAATTGTATCTTTTTCGGCACCTGTAAAAGCACCTTTTTTATATCCAAAAAGATTTGCTGATAATAGTTCAGGGTTATTTGCATAATCAGCACAGTTAAACGTAACAAAAGGTGCTGATTCATCTATAACCTTCTTGTGAATTGCATATTCATAAATTAAACTCGCCATAAAGCTTTTCCCTACACCACTCTTCCCAGTAAGAGTTATTGGTAAGCCCTTATTAGGATATACTGCTGCAGCCTTACATTGTTCAACTGCTTCTTTAAGGCTCCCATTGTACCCAATTAATTTAGTAAATGGATCATCAGTTTTATCTTTTTTATCTTCATTTTTAACCTTAACTAAATTACTATGTAAAAAATAAACTGGCCTAGTATTTATTTTTATAGCATGTCCCTCTCTACATAATTCATTCAAATATTGACTTACAACATTTCTCTGAACTCCAAGTATTTCAGATATTTCTTTTGCAGTCACTCCCTTCTCTCCATTTTCAATAGCTTTCTCATTTAGTTCCTCTAAATTCATATGTACTTTTTCTTTTATTCTCATAATTGACCCCCATTTGTAAACATTATCACTTATAAAATGCATTATATCACTTTTCTAATTTTTGTATAGTGTAATATTTATAAACTTTTTTTAATTTATTTGTCATAAAATTTATGACACTAAGTTGGCATAATAATTGCTTTATAAATATATTTAGGAGATGATTTTATGGATAAAGCACAAAAATGGAAATATGAATTAGAAGCAAATAATATTATAAAAATTTTGAAAGATAAATATTATAATGCAATTTATTGTTCAGACTTAAATAATGCAAAGGAAAAAATCTTAGAAATGATTCCTGAGGGTTCTTCTATAGCCTTAGGCGGCTCTGTAACCCTAAATCAATTAAATATAATAGATACCTTTAGAGGCGATAATTACAAACTATTTGATAGATATAAGAATGTTCCTTTCACAGAAACAGTAGAGATAATGCGACAATCTCTTCTAGCAGATTACCTTATTACAAGTGTAAACGCCATAACAAAAAACGGTGAACTCATGGTTACAGACTCTACTGGTAATAGAGCAGCATCTATGATATTTGGTCCTCGTAAGGTAATTATAGTAATAGGCGTAAATAAAATTGTTGAAGACTTAGAAGAAGGCTATAGTAGGATTAAGGAGGTTGCAATTTTAAATACAAAAAGAATTAATCACAAAACTCCTTGCAGTATTACAGGTTCATGTAACAACTGTGATGTAAAGGATAGAATTTGTAACTTTACCTCCATCATTCATAATGGAAGAAAGTTTGAAGATAGATATACAATACTGGTTGTCCCAGAAATTTTAGGTTATTAAACTAGGAGGTTTTTATATAATGAGTAAATTTGAAATTAAAGAAGATTTCTATTTAAACAATGAAAAAATAAAAATTATTTCTGGAGCTGTCCACTACTTTAGAATAGTTCCTGAATATTGGAGAGATAGGTTAGAAAAATTAAAGTCTATAGGTTGTAACTGCGTTGAAACTTATATACCTTGGAACTATCATGAAGTAAAGCAAGGTAAGTTTAATTTCTCTGGTAATAGAGACTTTGTTAAATTCATAAAAATAGCTGAAGAACTTGGACTATATGTTATTTTAAGACCAACTCCATACATTTGTGCTGAATGGGAATTTGGAGGTTTACCAGCATGGCTTCTTAAAGATGATTCAATGAGGGTAAGAAGTACTTATCCAGGATTTTTAAATGCTGTTGATTCATACTTTACTCAATTATTCAAACATATTGTACCATTACAAATAACAAATGGTGGCCCAATTATAATGATGCAAGTTGAAAATGAGTATGGTTCTTTTGGCAATGATAAAAAATATCTAACTGCAATAAAGGATTTAATGATAAAGCACGGAGCTACTGTTCCTCTGTTTACTTCTGATGGAGGATGGAGAGAAGTTTTAGATGCAGGAACAATTGAAGGTGTATTCCCAACAGCTAACTTTGGTTCAAGATCTAAAGAACAAATAGGCAACCTTAAAGAATTCATGAAAGATAACAATATTGAAGGGCCTCTTATGTGTATGGAATTCTGGATAGGCTGGTTTAATAATTGGGGCGGAGAATTCAAGAGAAGAGATGCTGATGATGCAGCAAAAGAACTTAGTGATATGCTAGAAGAAGGTCATGTAAATATCTATATGTTCCACGGAGGGACTAACTTTGGATTCTACAATGGATGCAGCTACCATAACGGACAAGATCCCCAAACAACTACATATGACTATGATGCTCCTCTTAATGAATGGGGAAATCCATCAGATAAATATCAAGCTTTCAAGAAAGTAATCTCAGAATATACTAAGATACCAGAAATAAAACTATCAACTGATATAAAATTTAAAAACTATGGTTCTATAAAACTTTCAAATAAAGTTTCATTATTTAGTACCCTTGATAAAATTGCTAAACCAATACATAATGATATTACATTAAATATGGAAAAACTTAATCAAAACTTTGGATATATTTTATATAGAGCAAACATAGGAAAAAAACGTACATTTGAAAAAGCTAAACTTGCTGACTGTGATGATAGAGCTCAAGTATTTATAAACGAAAAACATGTAGTTACTCAATACAAAGAAACTATGGGAGAAAATATTCCACTAACGTTGGATAAAGAAGATAATAACATAATAGATATCTTGGTAGAAAACTTAGGAAGAATCAACTATGGTGCAAGCCTTGTAAGTCCTAAACAACGTAAGGGAATTAAAGGTGGGGTAATGCTTGACATACATTTCCATTCTGGATGGGATCACTATTCATTAGAATTAGATAATATAGATGATGTAGATTTCTCTGGTGAATATAAAGAAAATACACCTGCATTTTATGAATATACCTTTAACGTTAAAGAAAAAGGGGATACATTTATTCATCTACCTAACTTTGGTAAAGGATCTGCCTTTATAAATGGATTTAATATAGGTCGTTTCTGGGAAATTGGCCCAACAAGATATCTATACATTCCAGCTCCTTTATTAAAAGAAGGCGAAAATAGAATTGTTATCTTTGAGACTGAAGGAAGATATCAAGATACAATCCAACTAAGTGATAAACCATTATATTAATCAAAAAACCAACTATCTTTAATGATAGTTGGTTGTTTTGTATTACTAATATTATTTTGAATAATCGTAGAATCCTTTTCCTGTCTTTCTTCCTAACCATCCAGCTCTAACATACTTCTTTAATAAAGTATGAGCTCTGTACTTAGAATCTCCAGTTTCATTATAAAGAACATCCATTATAGCAAGACATACATCTAATCCTATAAGATCTCCTAATGCTAAAGGTCCCATTGGGTGATTAGCTCCTAATTTCATAGCAGTATCTATATCTTCTACAGATGCTACTCCATCAGCATAAATTCCAACTGCTTCATTAATCATTGGAATAAGAATTCTGTTAACTACAAATCCTGGTGCTTCAGCAACTTCTACTGGTACCTTCTTTATAGCTTCAGACATTTCTTTAACTGCATCAAAAGTTTCTTGAGAAGTTTTAGCTCCTCTTATAATTTCAACAAGCTTCATTACTGGAGCTGGGTTAAAGAAGTGCATTCCTATAACTTTATCTTCTCTCTTTGTAGCATTAGCAACTTCTGTTATTGATAAAGAAGATGTATTTGAAGCTAAGATTGTTTCTGGCTTACAGATTGAATCTAATTCTGCAAATATTTCCTTCTTAATCTTCATATTTTCTATAGCAGCTTCTACTACTAAATCACAATCAGCAGCTAAGCTCATATCAGTTGTTCCAGAAATTCTAGAAAGTATTTCTTCCTTAACTTCTTCTGTCATTTTTTCCTTAGCAACTAATCTGCTTAAGCTCTTATTTATTCCAGCTATTCCTCTTTCAACGAATTCATCTTTAATATCTCTTACGATAACTTCAAATCCATTTTGTGCGAATGCTTGAACTATTCCAGCACCCATTGTTCCAGCACCAAGTACGAAAACCTTTTTCATTTTTATTCCTCCTAAAAACTCAATATTTTTATATTATTCAGCTGCTTTCATTTCTTTAGCTTGAGCTATTAATTCAGGGATTACCTTCTTAACATCTCCAACTATACCATAATCAGCAACTTGCATTATTGGAGCAGTTTCATCTTTATTGATAGCAATAATTAATTCTGAATCTTGCATACCAGCTACGTGTTGGATAGCTCCTGAAATACCACAAGCTATATAGATTGTTGGCTTAACTGTCTTACCAGTTTGTCCAACTTGGTAAGCATTTTCAACCCATCCCTTTTCTACTGCTGCTCTAGAACCTGCAACAACTCCACCTAAAGCATCTGCTAATTCTTGTAGTAAAGCAAAGTTTTCTTTACATCCTACACCTCTACCACCAGATACTATAATGTTTGCTTCAGATATATCAACTATATCTTTCTTTTCCTTGATTATTTCAAGAACCTTAGTTCTAATATCGCTATCTGCTAATTTAACTTCTACTTTTTCAATCTTACAGTTTGAAGCATCAGTATTTACCTTTTCAAATACACCTGGTCTTACTGTAGCCATTTGTGGTCTATGTTCGGGACATACGATTGTAGCCATTAAGTTACCACCAAATGCTGGTCTTGTAGCTAAAAGGTCTCCAGTTTCAACTTCAACATCTATTGAAGTACAGTCTGCAGTTAATCCTGTTGTTAATCTTGCAGCTATTCTTGGTCCTAAATCTCTACCAATAAAAGTAGCTCCTACAAATAATATTCCTGGCTTTCTTTCATTTGCTAAATCACAAATAACCTTTGTATAAGCATCAGTTGTATAATGTTCTAAATTCTTATCATCAGCAACTAAAACTTCATCCGCACCATGTTCACCTAAAGTTTTTGCTAATCCTTCTACATTGTGTCCTAGTAATAAAGCAGTTAACTTTACTCCTAATTTATCTGCTACTCTTCTACCTTCACCAAGTAATTCTAAAGATACTTTTTGTAATTGTCCTTCTCTTTGTTCAGCAAAGACCCAAACGCCTTTGTAATCTGTTATATTCATAATAAATTACCCTCCTATTATCTTAGATGTAGTGTTTTTCTTTTAATTTTCCTAAAACATAAGCTGCAGCTTCTTTAGGGCCTTCTTTAACTAGTTCTCCTGCTCCCTTAACTTCCTTAGTCATTGACTTCTTAACCTTTGTTGGAGAACCCTTAAGACCTAATTCTGACTTATCTACATCTATATCGTCTGCACTCATAACCTTGATATCATTGTCACTAGTTGCAAAAATATTACCAACATTCATATATCTTGGTTCATTTAATGTTTCGATTGCAGTTAATAGACATGGAGTCTTAACTTCTACTATTTGATGTCCATCTTCTAGTGCTCTGTTAACTATTAAAGAATCACCTTCAACTTTTACATCTTGAACATATGTTACTTGAGGAATGTTTAAGTGTTCAGCTATTTCTGGACCAACTTGTGCTGTATCTCCATCGATAGCTTGTCTTCCTGCAAATACTATATCATAATCTAACTTCTTAATTACTCCAGCTAGAGATTTTGAAGTTGCTAATGTATCAGCTCCTCCTAGTACTCTATCTGTTAAAAGAATAGCTTCATCAGCTCCCATACATAAAGCTTCTCTTAATGCAGCCTTAGCCATTGGAAGTCCCATTGAAACAACTGTAACCTTTCCACCATGAGCTTCTTTTAATTGTAATGCTGCTTCTAATGCATGCTTGTCTTCTGGATTAATAATTGATGGAACACCATCTCTTATTAATGTACCAGTCTTAGGATCTATCTTAACAACTGTTGTATCTGGAACTTGTTTTACACAAACTACTATATTCATCTTATAACTTCCTCCTATCTGAATAAGCTACCTGAAATAACCATCTTTTGAACTTCTGAAGTTCCTTCATAGATTTCAGTTATCTTAGCATCTCTCATCATTCTTTCTACTGGATATTCCTTAGTGTAACCATATCCACCAAAGATTTGAACTACCTTAGTAGTAACATCCATAGCTACTTCTGCTGCAAATAACTTAGCTCTAGCAGCATCTATTGAATAAGGTTGTCCATTTTGTTTTCTCATAGCAGCTTTGTATACTAATTGCTTAGCAGCTTCTATCTTTACATCCATTTCTGCCATGTACCATTGTAAACCTTGCTTAGTGTAAAGTGGCTTACCGAATTGTTTTCTTTCTTTCATGTAAGCTATTGCTTCTTCAAAAGCACCTTCAGCTATACCTAAAGCTTGAGCAGCTATACCAATTCTTCCTCCATCAAGAGTCTTCATTGCTATACCAAATCCCTTACCCTCTTTACCAATTAAGTTTTCCTTTGGTACTATACAATCTTCCATTATTAATTCAGTAGTAGATGATGCTCTAATACCCATCTTGTTTTCTAACTTACCTATTGAGAATCCTGGGAAGTCTTTTTCAACTATAAATGCAGATATTCCTCTTGTACCTTGGCTCTTGTCTGTCATAGCAAAAATTATGAAAGTTTCAGCAACTCCACCATTTGTTATGAATATCTTTGAACCATTTAATACATAATGGTCTCCATCTAAAACTGCAGTAGTTTGTTGTCCTGCTGCATCTGTACCAGCACCTGGTTCAGTTAAACCGAAAGCACCAATCTTCTTACCAGAGCATAAGTCTGCTAAATACTTTTCTTTTTGTACTGGAGTACCGTGTTCATTGATAACTGAAGCACATAGTGATGTATGAGCTGAAAGTATAACTCCTGTTGTTGCACATACCTTTGATAATTCCTCTACAGCGATTATGTATGAAAGAACATCTCCGCCTGCTCCCCCTACTTCCTTAGAAAATGGAATACCCATCATTCCTAACTTAGCCATTTTTTGAACATTTTCCATAGGGAATCTTTCTGTTTCATCAATTTCTGCAGCTATTGGTTTTACTTCATTTACTGCGAATTCTCTAACCATTTGTTGTACTAATTGTTGTTCTCTAGTTAATTCGAAATCCATTTGATTTGACCCTCCTTATATTTAAAAAAACAATTTATTTGTTTTGGAAGTTCTTTTCTGCTCTCTTTTCTAAGAATGCAGTCATTCCTTCTGTTTGATCTTCTGTGCTGAAGCATTTTCCAAAGTCTTCTGCCTCTATTTCAATTGCTCTATCTATATCTACTTGCATACCTCTATCAATAGCATCCTTACATAACTTAACAGCTACTGGCGCATTAACAATTATTGCATTAGCCATAGCTCTAGCTTCATCCATAAGATTTTCTAGAGGAACTACCTTATTTACAAGTCCTATTCTTAAAGCTTCATCTGCCTTAACCATAGCTCCTGTATAAATCATTTCTTTCGCTTTTCCTAAACCAACTATTCTTGGTAGTCTTTGAGTACCACCAAATCCAGGAGTTATTCCTAAACCTGATTCTGGCTGAGCAAATCTTGCTCTTTCTGAAGCTATTCTTATATCACATGCCATTGATAATTCACAACCACCACCAAGAGCGAATCCTGATATTGCTGCAATTACAGGCTTGTCTAACTTTTCTAATCTTCTGAACACCTTATTTCCAAGCATTCCAAATTCTTTACCTTGTTCTTCATTTAAATCTCTCATCTCTGCTATATCAGCACCTGCAACGAAAGACTTTTCTCCTGCCCCAGTTAATATAACAGCATAAATATTGCTATCATTTTCTAAATTCTCAAGAACTGCGTCAAGATCCTTTAATGTTTCTGAATTTAATGCATTTAAAGCTTTTGGTCTATTAATAGTAACAATAGCTAAATGCTCTTCTTTTTCAAGAAGCACGTTTTTCAATTCCATCCCCTCATATCCTCCTTATTTACACTCTTATTTTTCTTAATCTTTTTTAATTTTACAAACTATCCAATATTATACACTAAATAGTGGCATGAGTCTGTCGAATTGTCTGAAAATAAATACTTTTTTATTATCTTTTTTGTTAATAATATAACAAACTTAGATAAAAAAATAATTGAAGTTTTTAACAAACTTCAATTAAGATTATAATACCTTGTTAAATTTTTTTCAATATCAAATTGTGATTTTATGTTAAATTTATAAGCTATACCCAAGGATATTTTTCCTATTTTTATTCCTCATTGCTGTGTAATAAATAAATAAGCGTCATCAAACTTTCACTTAAATGAACATTTTCAACTCTTACATTCTCTGGTACCGATAAATCTACAGGGGCAAAGTTCCAAATTCCCTTAACTCCACCTTCTACCATTTCATCGCATACCTTTTGAGCATTTATTCTAGGAACACAAATTATTCCTATATCTATTTTGTTCTTACTTAAAAAAGATTTTAAAGTATCTATTTCACTTATTTCAATATCTCTAATTTTAAGTCCAACTAACTTAGGATTTGCATCAAATATACCAACTAAATTTACACCTTGCTTATCAAACTTATAATTTGCAATTGCTTGCCCTATATTACCTGCACCTACAATTACAGTGTTATATTTTTGACTTAGTCCAAGAATACTACTTATTTGATTGTATAATTCTCTAACATTATACCCATATCCTTGTTGACCAAAGTCACCAAAACAATTTAAATCTTGACGTATTTGAGATGCTGTAAATCCTATCTTTTCCCCTAATTCTTTTGATGATATTCTATCTACATCATTTTTCATTAATTCATTTAAATATCTATGATATTTTGGCAGACGTTTAATTACAGCCATAGAAATATTTTTTTTCTTTTCCATACTGCACCTTCTCTCTAAATTTTATCTATTTTTTAACAAAGTTATGTAAATTCTACACTTTACTTTTTACGCAACTAATACACCATTTATTATATTACCATAAAACTTAATTATTAATCCATTACTTTTCTTAAATAATATTTTCACTTTCAATATAACAAGCATGAATTTTGTCGATTTTTGAACAACTATTTCAAAAGATGTTCTATCAATATTTTTAAGCCTATTAAAATTAGAACAATGCCTCCGAATATTTCTGCTCTACTCTTAAACATTTCTCCTAACTTTTCACCAATATACACTGCAATAAAACTTAAAATAGCTGTTACTACTCCTATTATTAATATTGATGATAATATATTTACATTTAAAAACGCAAAACTTATTCCTACGGCCAATGCATCTATACTAGTAGCAATAGCTAATATTAATAATGTTTTATTTGAATAAATTTTCTCTTCTTCACTCTCTTCTCCCTTTAATGCTTCATAAATCATCTTCCCACCAATAATAGCTAATAAAATAAAAGCTATCCAATGATCCATCATTTCAATATACTTAGTAAAGTTTCTGCCTACAGCCCAACCTATAAAGGGCATAATAGCTTGAAAAACACCAAAAAATAAACCAGCTTTAAAAGCCATCTTTATTTTACTTTTTTTATTAGAATTAATACCAATAGTAATCGAAACAGCTAGAGCATCCATAGCTAACCCCAATCCTATCATTAAAACAGATATAACACTCATATTTTTCCTCCTAAATAGCACATCTTTATTTTATACATTTTTTATCATTATAAACACTAAAGAATAAACTTTATTAGCATTTAAATATTAAACTTATCTCCAATTTAATTGCAAGTATAATTTCTTAAAAAATAAAAAGAGACTTATGTATAACGCAACCCTAATCCGTTATACATAAGTCTCACAATTTAAAACAAAGCCAGATGATTATATCATCAGTATGTTGACCTTGTTACAGAGATAAAACATCTCTGCATGCTACTCCCTCATGCCTGAAAGTTTTTAATTTCAACGTTAATAATTATACTTTTATCGACAAACTTTGTCAACAAATATATTAAATCCATTTATTTCCTCAAGGCTCTCATAGAGTTTAATACAGCTATTAAAGTAACCCCTACATCTGCAAATACTCCTTCCCACATGTTTGCTATTCCAATAGCTGCTGGAATTAATACTGCAATTTTAACACCAAGTGAAAAAATTATATTTTGCCATAAAATTCTATTTGTCTTTCTTCCTATCTCTATAGCATCAACCAATGATGATGGGTTATCTCTCATTAGCACTACATCTGCCGCTTCAATAGCAGCATCAGATCCAATGCCTCCCATAGCTACCCCAACATCTGCTCTTGCTAGAACTGGGGCATCATTAATACCATCACCTACAAAAGCTAATTTCCCCTTTTCAGACTTTTCCTTTAATAGCTTTTCCACCATAACAACTTTATCTGTTGGTAGTAATTCAGCATATACTTCATCTAATCCTAATTCTTCTGCAATTTTTTCTGCCACCTTCTTATTATCACCAGTTAACATTACACATTTCTTAACGCCAATCTTTTTCAACATTTCTATAGCTTCTTTAGAATCTTCTTTTACCTCGTCAGCTATTAAAATGCTACCTTTATATTCACCCTCAACAACTACATGAACCACTGTTCCAATCTCTTCACTATTATTATATTTGATTCCATTAGAATTCATAAGTTTGTAGTTTCCTAATAAAACTTCTTTATTATCTATATTAACCTTAATACCATTTCCTGAAATTTCTTCATAATTAGATATTATTGATTTGTCTACTTCATTTCCATAGGCTTTCAATATAGATTGTGCAATAGGATGATTAGAAAAACTTTCTCCTGTTGCTGCTATTCTCAATAACTCAGATTCCTCTATATTATTTGTATTAATCTTTACAACCTTAAATACACCCTTTGTAAGAGTTCCTGTTTTATCAAATACAACTGTTTCCACATCTTTTAAAGCTTCAAGATAGTTTCCACCTTTTATTAAAACTCCATTTTTAGAGGCTCCACCTATTCCAGCAAATAACCCTAAAGGAATAGAAACAACTAACGCACACGGACAAGATACTACTAAAAATATTAATGCTCTATATACCCAATCCGAGAATAATGCTCCCTCAACTACTAGAGGTGGTATCATAGCTAATGCAACTGCTGATAGTACTACTACTGGAGTATAATATCTAGCAAACTTTGTTATAAACTTTTCTGTTTGAGCTTTCTTGCTACTTGCATTTTGTACTAATTCTAAAATTCTAGATACAGTTGATTCTCCAAATTCTTTTGTTACTTTTACTCTTATTACACCAGTTAAATTAATAACTCCTGCTAATATTTCATCATTTAATTCAATATTTCTTGGTAATGATTCACCAGTTAAAGCTGATGTATCTAAAGAGGAATTTCCTTCAATAACAATACCATCTAAAGGAACTCTCTCACCTGGTTTAATTACTATAATATCATCTATTTTAATTTCACTAGGATCTACCTTTTTCTCTTCTCCATCTGTAATTAAGTTTGCATAATCTGCTCTAATATCCATAAGAGAAGATATTGATTTTCTTGACCTATTAACTGCATAGCTTTGGAATAGTTCTCCTATTTCGTAGAAAATCATTACTGCTACACCTTCTGGATGGTTCCCTATAGCAAAAGCTCCTAAAGTTGCAACTGTCATTAAGAAATTTTCATCAAATACTTGCCCTCTAAATATATTTCTAATGGCACTTAATACAACTTTACCTCCTACTAATACATAACTTAATGCGTATATATATGGAACATAACTTTTTTCTTCTCCAATAAATATAGCAATAGCAAATAATATAAATCCTATTGCTAAGGATACTTTATCTCTTAAAGAAATACCTTCACTATGATCATGGTCATGGCTTTCTTCATGTTTCTCCTCAATGTCATGTGCATGTCCACTACAACATTCACTAGTACATACATTTTTCTTTTCTTTTATATTATTATTATATTTTGATACTATAACATCAGGTTCAAGCTTACTTACTATAGTCTTTATTTCTTCTTCGACTCTATTTACATCACTATTTTCCTTTAAGCTTACTATTAATAAACTTAGTGAAAAGTTCAAAACAGCTTCTTCTACACTTTCTAATTTGTTTACCTTATTCTCTATCTTATTTGCACAGTTAGCGCAATCTAGTCCTTTTAAATATAATTTTATTTCATTTGTCATAATACCCTCCTATTTGCTATTCAGTTATGTGTCTTAAACCTTCATCAAAAATATGCTTAATATGTTCATCATCTAATGAATAGTATACAATTTTACCTTCTCTTCTATACCTTACTAACCTTGCACTTTTTAAAGTTCTAAGCTGATGTGAAATCGCTGATTGTGAAACTCCTAATAAAGCTGATAAATCACACACACACATTTCAGCCTCAAATAAGGCACAAATTATTTTTATCCTTGTAGAATCACCAAATACCTTAAAAAACTCTGCTAAATCATATAAAGTTTCCTCTTTAGGTAGCTTGTCTTTTACTTCTACAACAACATCACCATGAATTATATTACAGCTACATTTTTCTAAATTATCATTTTCCATTTTCATCCCTCCAAACGTATGAGCATTTGTTCATATGTTAATTTTATTATATGAATCCAGAGTATATTTGTCAACATTTTTTGATTTATTTTCCTCATCGCCACTAAGATAATAAAAAACATAGTCGTTACATTCTGTAACGACTATGTTTTATAGAAACCTATGGTACTCTTCATTTTTACTTAAATTATTTAATAAATGTTTTATTTCTTGATCCCGAGCCCTATCCATAACTAATATAACATCCCCTGCATCTACTACAACTAAATCTTTTACCCCTAACCCAATAATTAAATTTTTTTCTCCAAATATTGAACAATTCTCGCACTCTTCAAGATAAACATTTTTAGAAACATTATTATTCCTATAACTCACCAAAAATCTGCTTAATGCTGAAAAACTCCCTATATCATCCCACGGAAAATCACATCTAATTACATATGCCTTCCTAGTTTTTTGCATTACTCCAAAATCTATTGAAATACCATCTATTAATTCATATTGTTCCTTTATAACCTCTTCCTCATCCTCTTCTCCAACATGCTTATATATTTCCATTAGAGCTTTATGCATCTTAGGCAAATACTTTTCAATTTCTCTTAATATTACATCAGCTCTAAAAACAAACATTCCAGAATTCCAAAGATAGGTTTCCTTAACTAAAAAGTCTTTAGCAACTTCTACATTTGGTTTTTCTGTAAATCTAGCTACTTTATAAGTGGCAATATTCCCACTAATTCTTTCTCCCATTTCAATATATCCATACCCCGTTTCTGGTCTAGTTGGCTCTATCCCTAAAGTAACTATTCCTCTTCTTCTATTAGCTAGTTCTACAGCTTGATTCAATGTTTCTACATAATTCTTTTCATTCTCAATATAATGATCTGACGGAAGAACAACCATAACTGCATCTCCATCTTTCTTTAAAAGCTTAACAGCTGAAAGACCTATACACGTAGCAGTTTCTTTATTACTTGGTTCAGTAAAAATATTTTCTTCTTTAATATCACTTAACTCGTTCCTTATTTTATCCTCATAGTCTCTATTAGTTACTACATAAATATTCTCTCTACTTATTAAAGGTACAATCCTATCAACAGTATTAACTAAGAAACTATTATCGTTAATTAGTTTTAAAAACTGCTTTGGTTGATCGGCTCTTGATAGGGGGTATAGCCTACTTCCCTTGCCTCCAGCTAAAATCAGCCCGTATATCACAACTTTTCAACTCCATGTAATGTTATATTATAGTATATGAACTATTTATCACTTTGTGTATTTAATAATTTTTCCATTTTCAATTTAGATTCTTGACTTTTTTACATTTACAATTTATCATAAAAATATAATTAAATATAAATTTCTTTTATTAAGAGGGAGTAGTTTAAAATATAGCATCAACAATCGCGGTTATTTAAACCTGGTGTTATATGCCTAATAATCAAGGTTACCAGACTTTTAATATAATTTTCGCAATGCGTAAATTATATTAGGGGTCTTTTTTTATTACTCAAAAAAGGAGAGAAGATATTATGGACAAGTTTTTTTCAAAATCATCCAAGGATGTTTTAAACCACTTTAATGTGACTAAAGAAGGTTTATCTACTGAACAAGTAAATAAATCAAAAGAGGAAAATGGATTTAATGAATTAACAGAAAAAAAGAAAAAGAGTGTATTAGTTGTTTTCTTAGAGCAATTTAAAGATCTTTTAGTAGGAATATTAATAGTAGCTGCCCTTATCTCTATGGCTACAGGAGATGTTGAAAGCACCCTTGTAATTTTTGCTGTTATTATTATGAATGCTATTTTAGGTACAGTACAAAATGTAAAGGCAGAGCAATCTCTTAATAGCTTAAAAGCACTTTCTTCACCTAATGCTAAGGTTATAAGAAATGGTGTAAAGGTAGAGATACCTTCAAGGGAAGTTGTTCCTGGAGACATAGTTGTATTAGAAGCTGGAGACCTAGTTGTTGCAGATGGTAGAATAATTGAAAGCTTCTCATTACAAGTAAATGAAAGTGCACTTACTGGCGAATCTGAAAGTGTTAATAAATTTGAAGAGGTAATTGATAGCGAAGAAGTTGCACTTGGTGATCAAAAGAATATGGTATTCTCAAGTTCACTAGTTACTTATGGACGTGCTCTTATTGTAGTAACAAATACAGGTATGACAACCGAACTTGGAAAAATAGCTACTTTAATGGAGCAAACTAAAGAAAAGAAGACTCCCCTTCAAATAACTTTAGATGATTTCAGTAAAAAGCTTGCTACAATCATCTTAATAATTTGTATTATTGTATTTGGTTTAAGCGTATATAGACAAACCGAAATATTAGATGCATTAATGTTTGCTGTTGCCCTTGCTGTTGCTGCTATTCCTGAAGCCTTAAGTTCTATTGTAACAATTGTACTAGCTTTAGGTACTCAAAAAATGGCTAAAGAAAATGCAATTATTAAAAATATTAAATCTGTAGAAGGACTTGGTTGTGTATCTATCATCTGTTCAGATAAGACAGGTACATTAACTCAAAATAAAATGACTACAAAACAGATTTTTGTCGATAATAGTTTAATTGAATCAGAAGATATAAAGTTCAATGATAACCTAGTTCAAAAAGATTTAATGAGAGCTGCAATTCTTTGTAATGACTCTACTTCTGTAGATGGAAAAGAAATAGGTGATCCTACTGAAGTTGCTCTTGTTAACTTAGGACATGTTCATTCATTAAACGAGCAGGATGTAAGAGATGAATTTAAGAGATTAAAAGAAATTCCTTTTGATTCAGATAGAAAACTAATGAGTACATTGCACTACATAGATAATAAATATGTTATGTATACAAAAGGTGCATTAGATGTTCTTCTTGATAGAACTACTCATATAAGAACTTCTGAAGGTGTTAAAGAAATAACTCAAGCTGATAAAGATAGAATTTTAAATACAAACCAATACTTATCAGAAAATGGCCTTAGAGTTCTTTCTTTTGCTTATAAGGAATTAGATTCTGAAAAAGAATTGAGTTTAGATGATGAAAACAACTATACTTTCTTAGGATTAATTTCAATGATAGATCCTCCAAGAGTTGAGTCTGCTGAAGCTGTTAAGGATTGTATCATGGCAGGTATCAAACCTATTATGATAACTGGTGACCACAAAATCACTGCTTCTGCTATTGCTAAACAAATTGGTATTCTTCAAGAAGGTGATATGGCTGTAACAGGCCTTGAGCTTGATAAAATGTCTGATGAGGAATTAAACAAAAAACTTTCTCATATATCTGTTTATGCTAGAGTTTCACCCGAAAACAAAATTCGTATAGTAGACGCATGGCAAAACAAAGGAAAAATTGTTGCTATGACAGGTGATGGTGTTAATGATGCTCCTGCTTTAAAACAAGCTGATATTGGTATTGCAATGGGGATAACAGGAACTGAAGTTTCTAAAGATGCTGCTTCAATGATCCTTACTGATGACAATTTTGCTACAATAGTTAAGTCTATTACCAATGGTAGAAATGTTTATAGAAACATAAAGAACTCTATTAAGTTCTTACTATCTGGTAATATGTCCGGTATAATAGCTGTTTTATATGCTTCAATCATGAATTTATCAGTACCTTTTGCTCCAGTTCATCTATTATTTATAAATCTATTAACTGACTCACTTCCTGCTATTGCAATAGGAATGGAGAAATCAAGTAAAGATTTACTAAAAGATAAGCCTAGAGATAGTAAAGAATCTATCTTAACAAAAGACTTTATGATAGAAATAGCATTTGAAGGTTTATTAATTGCAATATTTACTATAATTGCTTTCCACATTGGTTTATCTACTGGAAACAAAGAAATCGCAAGCACAATGGCATTCTCTACTTTATGTCTAGCTAGATTATTCCATGGATTTAACTGTAGAGGTAAGAAATCTGTATTTAGTCTTGGAGTATTCTCTAACAAATTTAGCTGGTATGCATTTGGAACTGGATTAGTATTCTTAAATGCAGTACTATTTATACCACCACTACAAAACTTATTCCAAGTTGCTAGCTTAAGTAGTTCATTGGTTTTAGCCATATACTTATTAGCTTTCTTCCCAACACTTGTAATTCAAGTGTACAAGGTATTTGCTAAAGATAGTGATAGAGCAGAAGAAAAAAATGCAGAAAAAAATTTAAGTATTTAATACAAAAGTAGCTGTTGATTAATTCAACAGCTACTTTTTCCATTCTTACCTCTTTATCTTCTTACCTTAATTATATTCTTATATCCAACATATGTAGTCAAGAAGTATCCACCATAAACCACTATAATTATTATTGCAGTAATTATAGCTGATACTAAAATACTTGACGCCCCAAACATAGATATTACTTTACTAGCTATTATAATTCCTACTATAGAGTGAATTATAGCAATCGTGAGAGGCATCATAAAATATATAAATACTTGTGAAAACACTGCTTTATTAATATTATTACTTGATGTTCCTATCTTCTTTAACACTTCATATCTTTCTATATTATCACTTGCTTCTGATAATTGTTGAAGTGCTAATATTGCTGCACTTGATATTAAAAATATTACTCCTAGATATATACCTATATACATTACTGTAACTGACATTCCAACGCTTGCATCATAAGCCATATCTCTAGTTTCCCCTAAAATAAATCCATATTCATCATAGCCATATTTTCTTGTTGTAAATCCTGTAAATACATCATATATTTCATTCTCTATCTTCTCAGACTTCTCCTTATAATTACCACTTAAATAAGTAGTACTTATCTCCATATCCTTTACTACTTCATCAGGTAATACAGCTACCATAAACTTCGTGGCTAATGCACTTGTTTCTAAATTATCTTTCAAAGCTTTTTTATTTATAATCCTATAATCGTTGTTACCAATTCTCATTGTTTTATTATTTTCTATAAACTTATTCACAGCCTTATCATAATCATTCACATTTGATATTAGAATAACTTCATCTTTTTGTGGATTAAATGTACTTTCTCCAGCCATTGCTCTTAACTTATTATAATCTGATATTGCAATACAATCTAAATTCTTATCATAAGAATCCAAATTCTTTTTAACTTTATCATTTCCATAGTTATATATATACTTCTTAATTCCTTCGTTACTTGTATACAAGTTATATGAAAAATATTCTCTAAAAGCATTATTATAATCAAGTCCTATTTTATCTAAAGATTTTGATATATTCGCAATTTCCTCATCCCCTGTTGAAAATGAATAGAAAGTCACATCATAGGGAGTGTTATTTTTTAAAGTTGTTTGTAAGGAATTCTTAAAACTTACCCCTGTAGATAAGAGAGTAATTGTTAAAAATAACATTAAAGAAATAACTGACATAGAAATATATGTAGTATTAACCTTACTATTTATCTGCCTTAGAACAAACATATTTAAATTCTTCAGATAAAATTTTTCACTTTTTTCTAATGCATTAATTAAGAAACCAGATAAAGATAAAAACAATAACACTGTCCCTACTATGCCTAAGATAACAGAAATTTGAACATAGCTAATTCCATTATCAAATCCAAATTTTAAAATTATAAAATAGGCTACTCCTATTAAAATTATTGATAATAGAAATAATAAAAAAGATACTTTTGTACTCTTTATTTTTATGCTTTCATTTTTTCTTCCTGCTCTTAATAAATCTATTAACTTATATTTAGAAATTACCAAAGTATTAAATATCATAACAAGTATAAATATCAGCCCAAAATATAAGGATGTTTTTATAGCTGCGTTAGTAGAAAATACAAAATTGAACTTTGATACATTCACTTCAAATAGTTTTGATGTAAATAAAGATAATCCTTGAGATACCACTACACCTGCCATAAGACCTAACCCAAGTGATAAGAGTCCAATTAAAAAGGTTTCTTTTATTAATAGATAGGATATCTTTCTTTTCCCCATACCTAAGGTCATATATAACCCTATTTCTTTCTTTCTTCTTTTTATTAAAAAATTATTTGCATATATTATTAAAAATCCTAATATAATTGACACAAACACTGATGTCATAGAAATTATTTTAGAAAGCATTTGTATTATTTCAGCTTTACTGTTTGTAACATCCATCATTGCCTTTTGTGATGATATAGAATTAAAAGAATAAAATATACATACAGCAAAAGTTAACGTTAAGAAATATATTGCATAATCCTTAAAACTTCTTTTGACATTTCTAACTGACATTTTAGAATACATTATTTGTGTCACCTCCAAGTAAGGTTACAACCTCAATAATCCTATTAAAAAACTCTTTTCTAGAATCATTTCCTCTAATTAGTTCATTAAATACTCTTCCATCTTTTATAAATAGAATTCTATGGGCATAGCTTGCCGTAAAAGCATCATGTGTAACCATAAGTATTGTAGCATTCATTTCCTCATTTAACTTTTCAAAGGAATCTAATAATAATCTTGACGCTTTAGAATCCAAAGCTCCAGTAGGTTCGTCAGCTAATATTAAAGATGGATTAGTAATTATAGCTCTAGCTGCTGCAACTCTTTGCTTTTGTCCACCCGACATTTCATATGGAAACTTACTTAAAACCTCTTCAATATCTAACTTTCTAGCAACTTCTAAAACTCTATCTCTTATATTTTTAGCTTTTTTCCCCTCTTGAATAGTTAATGCTAATGCAATATTCTCAAAAGCAGTTAAAGTATCTAAAAGATTAAAATCTTGAAATATAAAACCTAATTCTTCTCTTCTAAACTTTTCTATACTTTTAGACTTTAACTTAGTTATTTCCTTACCATTTATTTTAATATTTCCTGTTGTTATATTATCAACAGTAGAAATACAATTTAGCAATGTAGTTTTACCACTTCCTGAGGGTCCCATTATTCCAACAAATTCACCCTCTTCTACATTAAAACTAATGTTATTAATAGCTTTTGTAACATTTCCTTTATTTCCATAATATTTTTCTATATCTTTAACTTGTAAAATCTCTTTCATTTTAGTTCCTCCATCTATCATCTTTAAGCATATTTTATAATTATTTTATCTTTTGTAGTATTGATTAACATTACTCTTACCTTTCATTTTTGAAAGATAAGAAAAAGAAGCTACTTAAATAGCTCCTTCTTATTCAACGGAAATATTATATCTACATTGGTCCATTTATCCTTTTCTGATGTCACTTCTATCCCTATAGATAGCTTTTCACAAAGACTTTTACATATATACAGACCCATACCTGTAGATTTACCATAGACTCTTCCATTTTCTCCTGTAAATCCTTTATCAAATATTCTTTTTATATCTTTTTCTGAAATTCCTACACCATTATCTTTTATCGATAAAATCACTTTTGTATCTTTTGAAATAGATTTTATCTCTATCCTAGGATCATTTTTATCACAGTATTTTATAGAATTAATTAATATTTGATTTATTATAAATTCACACCACTTAGTATCACTAAATACATTTTCATTAACTTCACTTAACTCTAGCTTAATATTTTTATTAATAAAATCTTTGTAGTTTTTTCCTATTATCTTTCTAACTAAATCTCCTAATGAAAACTCTTTGATTATATAATCTTTACTGGTATCCTTGCTCCTAGAGTAATATAATACTTGATCCACATACTCTTCTACTTTACTAATTTCTTCTTTTATACTATTTGTTATTTCATTTCTATTATTATCTATTATTAGTTTACTAGATGCTAAAGGTGTTTTCACTTCATGAACCCATGTCTCAATATACTCTCTATACTCTATTTGCTTTCTTTCATATTCTTTTAAAAATTCATGCATATCTCTATTGGTATCAAATAAAATTTCATATAAAATTTCTCCATCAATAAAGTCTGGTTTATGTATTAGCTCTGATAATAAAAACTTTTTATCTAAATTATTTAAAAGCTCTATTGTTGAAGTATAGTATTCTCTCCTTTTCCAATATTCAATTATTAAAAGTGATGTAATTGGCATACTCCAGGCTAAAATTACTATAATTACATATTCACTCTTTATATTTAAAAATAATAAAAATGCCGAAAAAGTTAATAGAAGAAATAAGTTTACTATTAAAAACATTCCTTTATCTCTTAGATATGCTTTCAAACTCATATTAATATATAACCTAATCCTCTCCTAGTTTCTATAACATTCTTCAACCCTATTTCCTCTAACTTCTTTCTTAGCCTAGTTACATTTACCGAAAGAGTATTATCATCTACATATGCTTCTGAAGACCATAAATACTCCATTAGTTCATCTCTTGATACTATCTTTTCCTTATTTAATATTAAATAATTTAATATTTTCAGTTCATTCTTGGTAAGCTCTGATATATTATTGTTGTAAGATATACTCCCACTAGATAAATTTAGATTAAGTCCATTATGCATTAATAATTGAGATGATGAACTATTAACTCTTCTTAATATAGAACTTATCCTAGCTAATAAGATTTGAGTATTATATGGCTTAGTTATAAAATCATCCGCACCTAGGTTCATACTCATCAACTCATCCATCTCACTATCTCTACTTGTTACAATAATAATAGGTACATCTGACTTACTTCTAATCTCTCTACAAATATAATATCCATCAAAAACAGGTAGATTAATATCTAACAATATTAAATCTGGATTTTCCTCAAAAATGTAATTAATTATATTTTTAAAATCTTTGGGCACTTTAACATCATAGCCGTATTTACTTAAGAACTCTTTCAACTCATTTCTAATCTTCTCTGTATCCTCAACAATAATAATCTTTTGCATTCTTCTTGCTCTCCTTTTATATGTATAGAGAAAGATTATACACCCTTCTCATATAGTTTATCTAAAAAAACTTTTATTTCATCCTCTTCCAAAAAAATTTGTCCTAAGGTCCCATGCTTTAAATCCACTTTTCTTAAAGAGTGAAAATCGGATCCTGCTGTATATATAATTCCTTTTTCTTTAGCCATGCTAATAAAATATTCAGTTTCATTTTCTTTATTCCTATAATATTTAGCTTCAATACCATCAAAATTCAAATTAATTAATTCATTAAAAGCTTCTCTTTTTAATAAGGTTGGATGTGCTAAAACAACAAAAGCTCCATAATGATGTAAAAATTCTACTCCAGCAGAGGTACTTATCTTCCCTCCCTCTGATTTGAAACTTAATTTTCCTTTATGATATATCTGGCACTCTTTAAATTTCCCTTTTTTCATAGAGTTAAGCATCTTTTTAAACTCTTCACCTTCATATCTATTATCTTTAAAATATCCAAGTATATGAACTCTATTTCCTTTGTATCTCGTTGACAATTCAATACCTGGAATAACTTTTACTCCATGAATCTTTCCAACCCTTATTGCTTGTTTATCTCCTGATACAGTATTATGATCTGTTAAAGCAATTATATCAATTTTTCTTTCCTTAGCTAATAAAATAATTTCTCCTGGCTTAAGCTCCCCATCTGACTCAGTTGAATGTATGTGAAAGTCTCCCTTAGTATACATATTACTCCTCATTGAATTAAAGTTATATTATTATTCTATGAACTAAATATTTAACTTCTAATAGAAATTTATTTTATCAACATTAATTTTTCTATCATAAGATAAAATATAGAATATTTATTAAGGAACTTTAAGATGAAAACATTAGTTGCAATTTTTTCTGTTACAATAACAATCGCTTGTTGCTTAACTAGTCTTTACTTAAAAAACAAATTAAAATAAATAATAATATTTTTAAAAGATAAATTATTAATATTATTTTTCTTTTAAAAGAATATATATTCCTAATTCTTAAAATTAAAAGGAGAAAGTGATCCTCACCTTCTCCTAAACAAAATTACTTTTTATTCACAGCTCTTTGTAAATTATCCACCAAATTTATTAGTTATTCACAAGATAACTTTTGATTAGTTCATTTCTTTTTTAGATAACTTTTCTAAATCCCCAATTATAACATTAAGCATATCTAACTTTGCTTTAGCAAAATCATTTTCTGGCAACCATTCTATTCCCATCTCTAAGCATCTTTTAGTTTCATTGTATTCACTTATTAATTTATTTAATTCTTCTCTCATAATACTATCCTCCTACTCAACTGTTACTGACTTGGCTAAATTTCTTGGCTTATCAATATCACAACCTTTTTCCTTTGCTGTATAGTAAGCTAATAATTGCAACGCTACTACAGCCAAAACTGGAGCTACTATATCTGATATTTGGGGAATCCTAATTTCATAATCAAATACCGATTTATCAAGTTCTTCTCCATGGTATCCTAACCCAATTATATTAGCACCTCTTGCTTTTACTTCAACCATATTACTTACCATCTTGTCCTTAAGATCACCTTGAGTAAATAATCCTATTACTTTTGTACCTGGTTCAATTAAAGCTATTGTTCCATGCTTTAATTCCCCACCTGCATAAGCCTCACAATGAATATAAGATATCTCTTTTAGTTTTAGAGATCCTTCTAAAGCTAATGCATAGTCCATACCTCTTCCTAAGAAGAACAAATCTTCTTCTTTAGCTAACAATCTAGCTATATCTTCTATATTCTCTTTTTCCTCTAAAAGTTTTTCAATTCTATCTGGTAATATTAATAAAGCCCTTACAATTTCTTTTTCCTTTGTTTCTTCTAAAATTCCTTTTATCTTTCCAAAGTATAGAGCTAATAAATGCATAACTACAACTTGTGTTGTATATGCCTTAGTAGATGCAACTGCTATTTCTGGTCCTGCCATTGTATAAATTACATCATTTGCTTCTCTCGAAATTGTACTTCCTACTACATTTGTTATTGCTAAAGTCCTTGCCCCTATCCTATTACAGTCTCTTAATGCAGCTAATGTATCTGCAGTTTCTCCTGACTGACTTACTATAATCACTAAAGATTTCTCTGTTACAAGTGGATTTCTATATCTGAATTCAGATGCTATATCTACTTCAACAGGAATCTTTGCCATTCTTTCAATTAATGTTTTTCCCATTAATCCTGCATGATATGCAGTACCACAGGCTACTATAAACACTCTATCTACATTATCCAAATCCTGTTTAGATAATTTAAAGTCATCAAAAAAGACACCATTCTCTATTGATACTCTAGAAGATATAGTGTCCTTAATAGCTTTGGGTTGTTCATGAATTTCTTTTAACATGAATGAATCATATCCACCCTTTTCAGCAGCATCCTCACTCCATGTTACTTTATAAATGTTCTTATCTATTCTTTCTCCATTTGCACTTAAAATAGAAACTCCGTTTCTATCCATAACTACAAATTCATTATCATCTAAAAGATATACATCTCTTGTATACTTAATTACTGCTGGAATATCTGAAGCAATAAAATTTTCTCCATTTCCTAATCCTACAATTAGTGGACTATCTTTTCTTACTGCTATTAGCTTGTCTTGTTCATCTCCACAAACCACTCCTAAAGCGTAACTTCCTTCCAGCTTCTTAGTAGCTTTTACAACAGCCTCAAAAAGATTTCCTTCATAATAATAGTGAATTAAATTTGGAACCACCTCAGTATCAGTTTCAGAAAAGAATTCATACCCTTCTGATATTAACCACTTTCTAAGTTCAAGGTAATTTTCAATAATTCCATTATGAACTACTGCTATATCTCCTTTTGAGCTTTTATGTGGATGAGAGTTTCTATCTGATGGTTCTCCATGAGTAGCCCATCTAGTATGACCAATTCCTATAGTACCTTCTGAACTTTTACTTTTTAAAGCTCCTTCTAGATTTGAAAGTCTTCCCTTCTGCTTAGCAAGAGATATACTTGTCCCATCTAAAACTGCAATACCTGCTGAATCATACCCTCTATACTCAAGTTTTGATAATCCATCTATTAAGAAAGATTTTGCTCCTTTATTTCCTACATATCCAACTATTCCGCACATATTTTTTCTTCCTTCCTTTTGTATCCTATATTTAATTGTCATCTTCTGTTAAGACTTCTCCTAGCAAAATCATAAAAGGGTATAATAATCCTAGGACTCAAAAGCCATAACCTTGAAGGCTTTAACACCAAACTGGATTTGTGCTACGAATTGCTCCATAGTTTTGCCAGTTGTTTACGGTAGTGCGATACCGTGGGGCACCCGCCGAAAAGTTTCGATACTCCCCAACCTCGTCAACTATATAAAATATAGTTCTGGCGCTTTTATTTATCTTTAATTATCTTATTATCTATAAAATCACTTCCATTCATTAATATTTTACACCCTATTGAAATTTTATCATATTTTTAAAGTTTGTCTATAGTAATATTGTATAAAATTGCATTTATTTTTGTGACAATTTAATTTCTTTTAGTTATTTTTATAGATGTCTAGACCTCTATTTAACTATATAACTAGTTTCCATCGTATTTGCCACCAGGTTTATTTAAGAATAATTATTCATTTATATTGTATTATTATTCATTTATTCTTTTGTATATTTCCCAATTCTTTTACTAATCCTAATACTGTTAATAATTTTATTTAGGAGGTATTTATATGCAACTTACACCTGGAGAATTACATAATTTAAGCGAATTAATGATGAGCTGTGTAAACACAATTACAAATATGGCTATGTTTAAGGAAAAAGCTATGGATCCTGAATTAAAGGCTATTTTTGAAAGTCAATTCGCAGCTCATGTTCAAGACTATAATATGAAGGTTAAATTTGTTAAAGAAGCAAATGGTCCCTCTGAAAAACTAAATGTTCCACCATTAAATAAAACACTAGTAGATTTTACAACTTCCCCTATACCACCGGTTCCGGTAACACCTAACACTAGCATTCAACAATTTAATGATAGAGAGATGGCTACAGCATATCTTTTAACTTTAAAAAGAGCAGGCAGAGAGTATGCTTGGAGTGCCATGGAGGCCGGTAATCCTACTTTAAGAGAATTTTTAAAAGATGCTTTTACAATGGCATGTAATCACGCTTATGAAGTTTGGGAGTGGATGGTTAAAAAGGGATTCTATCCATTATCTCCTGCCCCTCAACCTTTAATAGATGCTACTGCTTCATTCTTTAATGAAGTTTCTCAACAATAGCAAAAGCTCAAGGTTAAAACCTTGAGCTTCACTTATTATATAACTAATAACTTATAAATTTACTTTCTGAAAAATCAACTCTTCTTTTTGCTTTCTAGTTAGTCGCTTTATTTCATACTCTCTTTTCATAGCTCCACTTTTATCTTCAAATTCTTCATAATAAACTAATTCTAAGGGACCTCTTCCCTTAGTATACTTAGCTCCCCTTCCACTACAATGGTCCTTAAACCTTTTTTCCAAATTATTAGTCCAACCTGTATATAAAGAATCATCGCCACATTTTAATATATAAACATAATTCATAAACTCACCCTATCTAAAACTTATAAATCAAGTATAAAAGAAAATAAGAAAAATTTAAAGAACCCGTTTATTCTCCAAGTATTTTCACTAAAAAAGAGCAAGACGTTTATTTCACACCTTGCTCTTTGAAATTATATTTAATTCTGAAATCTTATCTTAATAATATTAGTTTCTTAAAGAGTTCTTTATAATGCTATACTGCTGTTCCCTCTTCTTTTTCAAATTGTGAATTATATAATTTAGAATAGAATCCACCCTTAGCTAATAGCTCTTCATGGTTTCCTTGCTCAACTATATCCCCTTGATTCATAACTAAAATCAAATCAGCATCACGTATTGTCGATAATCTATGAGCTATAACAAAGCTAGTTCTTCCTTCCATCAAGTTATCCATAGCCTTTTGAATTAATACCTCTGTTCTTGTATCAACTGAACTTGTAGCTTCATCAAGTATTAAGATCTTAGGGTCAGCAAGTATCGCCCTTGCAATTGTTAGTAATTGCTTTTGCCCTTGAGATACATTGCTTGCTTCTTCATTAAGTTCCATGTTGTATCCATCAGGTAATGTCTTAACAAAATGATGAACATGAGCCGCCTTAGCTGCTTCAATCACCTCTTCATCAGTTGCATCTAATCTACCATATCTAATGTTTTCCTTGATACTTCCATTAAATAACCAAGTATCTTGAAGTACCATACCAAACATTTCTCTTAATTCACTTCTATTAAAGTCTTTTATATTATGACCATCTATTAAAATCTCACCACTATTTACATCGTAGAATCTCATAAGAAGTTTAACCATAGTAGTTTTACCAGCACCAGTTGGTCCAACAATTGCAACCTTTTGCCCCGGCTTTACATGAGCTGTAAAGTCATTAATAATTGTCTTATTTGAATTGTATCCAAAATGAACATTATTAAAGTCCACTCTACCCTCTAAACCTTCTATACGAACTGGATTATCAACTGTTTGGTCTTCCTCTTCCTCATCTAAGAATTCAAATACTCTTTCAGCAGCAGCTGCTGTAGATTGTAAAAGGTTAGTAACTTGAGCTACTTGTGTTATAGGCTGAGTAAAGTTTCTTATATACATAATAAATGATTGTATATCACCAACTTCAATAGTTTTCTTAATAGTTAAGAAGCCTCCAAGTATAGCAACTGCAACATATCCTAAATTACCAATAAACATCATCATAGGTTGCATAATTCCTGATAAGAATTGTGATTTCCAAGCTGATCCATATAATTGATTATTTAACTCATCAAATTCTTTTACAGCTTTTTCTTCACCATTAAAAGCCTTAACTATAGTATGGCCACCATATAATTCTTCAACTTGACCATTAACATTTCCTAAATACTTTTGTTGATCTTTAAAGTATTTTTGTGACTTTTTAACTATACCCATTATTAGTCCCATTGATAATGGTAACATTAGTAAAGCAACAAGAGTCATTTGCCAACTTATTGATAACATCATTATTAATGCACCAATTATCATTGTTACAGAAGTAATAAGCTGATTCATACTTTGATTTAAGCTTTGCCCTAGGGTATCTATATCATTTGTAAATCTTGATAAAACCTCTCCATGAGTCTTCGTATCAAAGTACTTCATTGGCATTCTATTTATCTTTTCTGATAAATCTTTTCTAAGGTTATAACATATTTTTTGTGTTATTCCACTCATTATTATCCCTTGAATAAATGAGAATATAGCACTAATAACATATAATCCTATTAGGAATAAAAGTATTTGACCTACTCTATCAAAGTTTATTCCTCCACCTTCTACTCCGGTTACCTTTTCCACTAATCCATTAAATATTTCTGTAGTTGCTTCACCTGAAATCTTAGGTCCAACTATTGAGAACGCAGCACTTCCAAATGCAAAAATCACAATACCAATTAAAGCAACTTTAAAGTCTGCAATATATTTTAAAAGCTTTTTCATTGTGCCCTTAAAGTCTTTTGCCTTTTCTCCGCCACGCATTCCTGCCATAGGACCGTGTCCACCAAATCCTCTTTTCATTCCGCCACTTTTATTATTGCTCATTTTCTAGCTCCTCCTTTGAAAGTTGTGATAAAGCTATTTGCTTATAAACTTCACAGTTCTTTAGAAGCTCATTATGAGTTCCTTTTCCAACTACTTTTCCTTCATCTAAAACAATAATTTGATCTGCATGTAAAATAGTACTTATTCTTTGCGCAACTATTAACACTGTACTATCACTTGTTTCTTGCTTAAGTGCCTTACGTAATGCTGAATCAGTCTTAAAATCTAAAGCAGAAAAACTATCATCAAATATATAAATTTCTGGATTCTTAGCTATTGCTCTTGCAATAGAAAGTCTTTGTTTTTGTCCACCAGATACATTTGTACCACCTTGAGAAATTTCAGTTTCAAATCTTTCAGGTTTTGAAGAAATAAACTCCATTGCCTGTGCTATTTCAGCAGCCCTTACAATCTCTACATCAGTAGCTTCTTCTCTCCCATATCTTAAATTTGAATCTATTGTTCCAGAGAATAATATACCCTTTTGAGGAACATATCCTATCTTCTCTCTTAAGTCATGTTGAGATACATTTCTAACGTCTACACCATCAACCTTAATACTACCTTCTGTCACATCATAAAAACGTGGTATTAAGTTAATCAGTGTTGATTTACCACTACCTGTGCTACCAATAAAAGCTGTTGTCTCTCCTGGTTTTGCAACAAATGATATATCGCTTAGAACATCTTCTTCAGCATTAGGATACTTAAACGATACATTATTAAATTCAATATATCCCTTTTTATCTTCTTTAAAGTTTTCTGTTTGTTCTTTATCTTCTATTATTAAATCTGTAGATATTACTTCATCAACACGTTGCACACAAACAGCTGCTCTTGGAAGCATTATTGATATTGCAGATATCATTAAGAATGACATTATTATTTGCATTGTATATTGAATAAATGCCATCATATCCCCAACTTGCATTGCTCCTGAATCTACTCCATGTGCACCATTCCACATTATAAGAACGCTAATTCCATTCATAACAAGCATCATAGCTGGCATCATACAAGCCATTACTCTATTTACAAATATATTTGTCTTTGTTAAGTCTAAGTTTGCTTTATCAAATCTCTTTTCTTCATACTTTTGAGTACTAAATGCACGTATAACAGGTATACCAGTTAATATTTCACGTGTTACTAAGTTAACTCTATCCACTAATTTTTGAACAACCTTGAACTTAGGCATTACAACAATAAATAAAATCATTACTAATGAAAGTATTGCTATTACTGCTACTGCTATAATCCAAGTCATTGATGTATTAGTCTTAGTTACCTTTATTATTCCTCCTATTGCTATAATAGGTGAATAAATAACTACTCTTAACATCATTACCATTAGCATCTGAACCTGTTGAATATCGTTTGTGCTACGTGTAATTAATGATGCTGTAGAGAATTTATCCATCTCTGTATTAGAAAATGACATTACCTTATTAAAGACTTTACTTCTTAAATTTTTACCTAGAGTAGCTGCTACTCTAGCCCCTAGGAACCCAACAACTATAGTTGCTAATGCACTTAATAATGCAATTCCTAACATCTTAGCTCCAGCTAAAAACATATAATTTGTTTGAAGCTTATCTGTGTCAATTCCTAAGTTTTTATATTCTCCTTTTACATAAGAAATAGCACTTTGTGTTATTATGCTATCTGGCATATCACTAAACTTTTCATCAATAGTTTTTCTCATTTCTGATAATTCTTCTTCTGGCATTAATGAAAATACTTGGAACACATCTACGTCACCATTTTGAATCATTTGAGGTGGTAGATTAGCCATCATTTGTTCCTTCATCTTTTTAGTTTCTTTACTATCACTTTCAAACCCCTCTACTATTAACATAGGTTTGCCAAAAATATTACTTAACTCTTCTATAGTTTTTTTATCTTTTGTATTGAGTTCATATATAGGCTCATCCCCTGTTAAATCTTTATCTGAAAGAGATGCCTTATCTAAATGATTATAATTGCTTAACACTGTATTCTTATCACTTTCATTCATAAAAAGCATAAGCTTATCCATTTCAGTAGCTCTTATTACATCTGGAACAGGATTTTCAACTCCTCCTTGTTGTATACCAACATTAACTACCTTAGAAGTATAATCTGGTAAGGATAAATCACATACTGCTTGCCCTATTAAGAATAGAACTATTACTAAAATTGGTACAATTGATTTCTTTAAATACTTTAAAAGCTTTAGCATATCCTTTCTCCTTTCTCTGTCTACTTATGATGATTACAAAAACTTATATTTTTATCTTTTCCGCAAGCTTCCTCTAAATTTTCTCTTAACTGCATCATTAATCTTCGAAGTAGTAACTTCTCTTCAACTGTAAAGTTTCTAAAAGCCTCTTCCTCTATTTGCTCATGTACAGTTTTTAATTTTGAACAAATTTCTTTTCCTGCATCTGTAATAAAAATTCTTGAAATCCTTTGATCTTTCTCATCCTGCTCTCTTTTTATTAAACCAGTCTTCTCCATTCTCTTAATCATCACAGCCATTGTAGATGCTTTAACATTAAGATTTTCTGATAATTCTCTCTGACTCTGACCATTCTTCTTATTTAAAGAAAATAATAATGGCGGCTGTCCTGGATACAAACCAGTTTCTTCAAGTAATGAATGAGTTCTTATAAAATGCAGTCGCATAACCTGAGAAAAAACATATCTCAAAGATTCTTCATCATCTATGTTTTTGTTCATAATTAGCCCTCCTTTAATTAGTCGACTAACTATTATAATAATGCATAATATTTTATCATTCAATATTTTGTGCGCTATTTAATAAATTCTTCATAAAATAATTATTAGCCGACTAATCTTTGTAAACAATATCATCTATTATATTACTTAATTAATAACCAAAAAGCACAAGTATTTACATTATTAACTTTTTCGTTAAATATTAAAAGACTATATCAACCAAAATTGATATAGTCTAAAAAATGTTAATATAAATAATCCCACTAATATCCTGGGGAGAGTTGCTGTTACACAATTCAGTGGATATTAGTGGGATTTTAGCGTTTTTTAAAGTAATTATTAATCCAGCTTCTTATTAATCCAAGTCATCATTTCTCTTAATTCAGAGCCAACCTTTTCTATTGGATGTTCTGCTTCCATTCTTCTCTTAGCATTGAAGTTTGGTCTTCCAACTTGGTTTTCCATTAGCCAGTTTCTTGCGAAAGTTCCATCTTGAATCTCAGTAAGAACTTTCTTCATTTCTTTCTTAGTATCTTCAGTGATTATTCTATTACCTATCATGTAATCACCATATTCAGCAGTATCAGAGATAGAATATCTCATTGTTGCCATACCACCTTGATACATTAAATCTACTATTAATTTCATTTCATGCATACATTCAAAATAAGCATTTTCTGGAGCATATCCAGCTTCTACTAGAGTTTCAAATCCAGCTTTGATTAAGGCTGTTACACCTCCACAAAGAACTGCTTGTTCACCAAATAAATCTGTTTCAGTTTCATCTTTAAATGTAGTTTCAAGTACTCCTGATCTAGCACCACCAATAGCATTTGAATATGCTAAAGCAATATCCTTAGCATTTCCACTTGGATCTTGATGTACAGCTACTAAACATGGTACTCCTGACCCTTCTGTATATGTTCTTCTAACCATATGTCCTGGTCCCTTTGGAGCAACCATAAATACATCAACATCTTTAGGTGCAACTATTTGACCAAAGTTTATATTAAATCCATGAGCAAATGCTAAAGCATTTCCTGCTTCTAAATATGGAGCAACTTGTTCTTTATATATAGCAGCTTGTTTTTCATCTGGAATAAGCATCATTACTATATCAGCCGCTTTAACAGCCTCTGGTACTGTAGCAACTTGTAATCCATCATTTTCTGCTACCTTCCAAGACTTACTTCCTTCATATAAACCAACTATAACATCTATTCCACTATCATGTAGGTTTAATGCATGAGCATGTCCTTGGCTACCATAACCAATTATTGCAACCTTCTTTCCTTTTAAATAATCTAGGTTTGTGTCTTTTTCATAATACATTTTTACCATTTTTTATTCCTCCTAATATTTATTGAATATCTTCCTCGCTTATTATTTGATTAATTGGTGCACCTGGTGCAACCATAGGAAATACCTTTTTGTCATTATCTATTACGTAATCTATAACTACAGGTCCCTTTGACTTCAAAGCTTTTTCTAAAATACCCTCTAACTCATCCTTTTTAGTTACTCTATAACCTTCTGCTCCAAAAGCTTCTGCAAGCTTAACTAAATCTGTCTTTCTATCTAATGTAGTATTAGAATATCTTCCATCAAAGAATAATGTTTGCCACTGTCTTACCATACCTAAAACATTGTTATTCATAATCACTATAACTATTGGCAAATTATTTTTAACTGCTGTTGCTAACTCATTACAATTCATCATGAAGCTACCATCACCAGCAATATTAATAACTTTACAATCTGGTTTACCAAGTTGTGCACCAATTGAAGCACCCAACCCAAATCCCATAGTTCCAAGACCTCCAGAAGTTATCAATCTTCTAGGAGCATTAAAATCAAAATATTGAGCTGTCCACATTTGATGTTGTCCTACTTCTGTAGATATAATTAAGTTACCTTGATTCAACTTGTTTAATATTTCAAAAAAATACTGTGGAGTTAACTTCTCCTCTTCTTCCTTCTTATAAGCAGTTAATGTTTTTAAATATTCAACATGCTCTAACCACTCTTTATTCTTCTTTTCATCTATATGTGGTAAAATTCTTTGAAGCACTAACTTCAAGTCACCAACTACTGATAAATCAACCTTTATATTTTTATTTATTTCAGCTGGGTCTACATCTATATGAAGAATTTTTGCATTGCTTAAATTTTCCGGATTAGATATTACTCTATCAGAGAATCTTGCTCCTAGCGCAATAAATAAGTCACACTTTGTAGCGCTTATATTTGAAGCTTTTGTGCCATGCATCCCTATCATTCCAGTTAATAACGGATGTCCCTTAGGAACAACTCCAATACCCATCAAAGAATTACATATAGGCGAGTTAATCTTTTCTGCTAGCTCAATAACCTCTTCACTAGCGTCTGAAGTAATAGCTCCTCCCCCTACATATATAAATGGCTTCTTAGAATTATTAATTAATTCAATAGCTTCATTAACTTTATCTTCATAAATTAATTTTTCTTTTCTTGCTACTTCTAATGGTTCTAACTTTTTGTATTCTACTTTTTCTACTTGAATATTCTTTGGAATATCAATTAAAACAGGTCCCGGCCTTCCCTCTTTAGCTATATAAAATGCTTTCTTTATAACCTCTTGAAGATCATTTATATCCTTAACTATATAATTGTGTTTAGTAATAGGCATTGTTATTCCTGTTATATCCACCTCTTGAAAACTATCTTTACCTAATAAACTCATAGGAACATTCCCAGTTATCGCTACCATAGGGATAGAATCCATATAAGCTGTGGCTATACCTGTTACTAAGTTTGTTGCACCTGGTCCAGAGGTTGCAATACATACTCCCACCTTTCCAGTAGCTCTTGCATATCCATCTGCAGCATGAGCAGCCCCCTGCTCATGACAAGTTAAAATATGACGTATTTTATCTTGGTACTTATATAACGAATCATACAAATTAATAACTTGTCCACCTGGATAACCAAATACAATATCTACACCCTCATCTATAAGTGATTGAACAACTATATCTGACCCTGTTAAAATCATCCCTCCCCCTCCTTACCATAATTTTTTTTATTTAAATACAGCTCCAGTACTTGCAGAACTTACTAATTTAGCATATCTTGCTAAATATCCTTCAGTAACCTTTGGTTCTACTGGCTTTAATCTTTTTCTTCTTCCTTCTAACTCCTCATCAGAAACCTCTAGTTCTAGTTTTCCTGCATTTATATCAATTGATATAATATCCCCCTCTTCAACTAAAGCTATTACTCCACTTTCAGCTGCTTCAGGTGATACATGTCCTATTGAAGCTCCTTTAGTTGCCCCACTAAATCTACCATCTGTTATTAAAGCAACTTCCTTATCTAGTCCCATTCCAGCAATTGCTGATGTTGGTGATAGCATTTCTCTCATACCTGGACCACCCTTTGGTCCTTCGTATCTAATAACAATAACATCTCCAACTTTTATTTGTTTTCCCATAATAGCTTCTATTGCCTCTTCTTCTGAGTCATACACTCTTGCTGGTCCTTTATGTTTTAACATCTCTTTTGCAACTGCTGATCTTTTTACAACTGCCCCATCTTTAGCAAGGTTTCCTCTTAAAATAGCAATACCACCTGTTTCACTATATGGCTCTTCTATTGGCCTAACAATTGAATAATCTTTGACCTTCTTACCTTCTATATTTTCACCTTGAGTTTTACCTGTAGCAGTAATGCAATTTAAATGAATAATATTTTTCTTAGATAATTCATTTAAAACTGCTCCAATTCCCCCTGCATAATAAAGATCTATAATATGCGTTTGTGATGCTGGTGCAAGGTGACAAAGATTAGGTGTTCTACTAGAAACCTCATTTATAATATCAAGATTTATTGGTAATTTTGCTTCATTTGCTATAGCAGTTAAATGCAATACAGAGTTTGACGAACAACCAAGCGCCATATCGCAGGCTAATGCATTTTCAATAGCTTTTTCAGTTACTATATCTCTTGGTTTTATATCTTTTTCTAAAAGATTCATTACTGCCATACCAGCTTGCTTTGCTAATCTAATTCTTTCTGAATAAACAGCAGGTATTGTACCATTTCCAGGCAAAGCTAATCCTAATACTTCTGCCAAGCAATTCATTGAATTTGCTGTGAACATTCCTGAACACGAGCCGCAAGTTGGACATGCATTATCTTCTAGCTCCTTTAAATCTCCCTCAAGCATTGTTCCATTTTCATATGCTCCTACAGCTTCAAATACAGTTGTTAAAGAAACATCTGTATCTTTAAACTTTCCTGGTAGCATTGGACCTCCACTAACAATTACAGCTGGAATATTTAATCTCAACGCTGCCATCATCATACCTGGAACAATCTTATCACAATTAGGTATTAACACTAATGCATCGAATCCATGAGCTTTAACCATACACTCAATTGTGTCTGCAATAAGCTCCCTAGTTACTAAAGAATACTTCATTCCTTCATGTCCCATAGCAATTCCATCGCAAACTCCTATAGTTGGAAATACTAGTGGAGTTCCACCTGACATAAGTACTCCTTTTTTTACACCTTCAACAATTTGATCTAAATGCACATGCCCTGGAATAATATCATTTTGTGAGGTTACTACTCCTATTAGAGGTCTCTCTAATTCTTCTTCAGTAAGACCTGCCGCTTTGAATAGTGACCTGTGCGGAGCCCTTTGAGGACCTTTTTTTACAACGTCACTTCTCATATTTTACATCCCCTTTTCTATCTCACTTAAAACTAACTTTGTCATTTCTTCAGTACCAACAAGTTTCATACCTTCACTCATTATGTCTCCTGTTCTATATCCTGATTCTAAAACTCTTAAAACAGCCTTATCTATTAATGCAGCCTCATCGTCTAGTTTAAATGTGTGCTTAAGCATCATACTTCCTGAAAGTATTGTAGCAAGAGGATTTGCAATTCCTTTACCTGCAATATCAGGTGCACTTCCATGTATAGGTTCATACATACCAAAACTATTTTTCCCTAATGATGCTGATGGAAGCATACCAATAGATCCTGTTACCATACTTGCTTCATCTGATAATATATCTCCAAACATATTTGAAGTAACTATTACATCAAATTGTCTTGGATCTCTTACCATTTGCATTGCTGCATTATCAATATATAAGTGATTTAATTCTACTTCCGGATAATCCTTAGCTACATCTTCCACAATTCTTCTCCATAACCTTGAGCTTTCAAGTATATTTGCTTTATCTACTGAAGTTACCTTCTTCTTTCTCTTCATTGCTGAGTCAAAAGCAATTTTAGCAATTCTTCTAACCTCTTCTCCGTTATATCTTTCAGTATCATATGCTGCAGGAATTCCATCTACAGTAGTTTGTCCTCTATCTCCAAAGTAAATTCCACCAGTTAATTCTCTTACCACAAGTACATCTATACCATCACCAATTATGCTTTCCTTTAATGGTGACGCATCTTTAAGTGGTGCATATAACAATGCTGGTCTTAAGTTACAATAAAGTCCAAGCCCACCTCTTAAACCTAACAAAGCTTGTTCAGGCCTTACTTTAGCTGTTGGATTATCCCACTTTGGCCCTCCTACTGCCCCCAGTAATACAGCATCGCTTTTCTTACATGCATCTATTGTTTCTTGAGGTAAAGGATTGCCTGTTTTATCTATTGCACATCCCCCTGCCAATAAATATTCATAATCAAATCTATGACCAAATTTTTCTCCTACTGCATTTAAAACTTTAATAGTTGATTCTACTACCTCCGGTCCAATACCATCTCCAGGTATAACTGCTATATGATATTTCATTTTTTTAACCCCCAATTTATTTATTTCTTATATATCCAATTAATCCGTCATTATCTATTATATTTTGCATAAACTCTGGGAATGGTTCTCCCTTATATTCTTCATTCTTAGTTAGGTTTTTAATTACTCCTGTAGAGAAGTCAACCTCTAGCTTATCTCCATTATCTATTGCCTTAACAGCCTCATCACATTCTAAAATAGGTAATCCTATATTAATGGCATTTCTGTAGAATATTCTTGCAAAAGTTGAAGCTATTACACAGCTAACCCCTGCTGCCTTTATAGCTATAGGTGCATGTTCTCGTGAAGATCCACAACCAAAATTTTTATTTGCTACAATAAAATCTCCATCTTCCACATTCTTAACAAACTCTTTATCTATATCTTCCATACAGTGTGCAGCAAGTTCTTTATGCACTGAAGTATTTAAATATCTTGCTGGAATTATTACATCTGTATCTACATTATCGCCATACTTAAAAACTTTTCCTGTTACTTTCATTTCGAACTCCCCCTTATACTAACTCTGGATCTGTAATCTTTCCTGTTATTGCAGATGCAGCTGCCACAGCTGGACTTGCTAGATAAACTTCTGATTCTACATGACCCATTCTTCCTACAAAGTTTCTATTAGTTGTTGAAACAGCCCTTTCACCAGCTGCTAGGATTCCCATATGACCACCTAAACATGGACCACATGTTGGAGTTGAAACTACAGCTCCTGCTTCTACTAAATCTTTTATAATTCCTTCTTCTAATGCTTGAAGATATATTTTTTGAGTTCCCGGGAACACTATGCATCTTATTCCCTTCTTAACTTTCTTACCTTTCATTATGTCTCTTGCTACTCTTAAATCTGACATTCTACCATTTGTACAAGACCCTATAACTACTTGATCTATATTTACATCTCCCACATTATCTATAGTTCTTGTGTTATCTGGTAAATGAGGGAAAGAAATTGTTGGTCTTAAAGTACTTAAATCAATTTCATAAACCTCATCATATTCTGCATCACTATCAGCTTCATACTTTTTCCATTCCCTTGAAGCATGCTCTTTTAAATATTCTTCTGTTTTTTCATCTACAGGAAAAATTCCGTTTTTTCCACCTGCCTCAATAGCCATATTAGCCATTGTAAATCTATCATCCATAGAAAGATATTCTAATCCATCTCCTACAAATTCCATTGATTTATATAAAGCACCATCTACACCTATCATTCCAATGATATGTAAGATAATATCCTTACCGCTTACCCATTTAGCTGGTTTATTCTTCAACACAAATTTAATCGCCGATGGAACCTTAAACCAACATTGTCCTGTAGCCATTCCAGCTGCCATATCTGTAGAACCAATTCCTGTTGAAAATGCTCCTAATGCACCATAAGTACAAGTGTGAGAATCTGCACCAATTACTACATCTCCTGCTACAGCTAGTCCTTTTTCAGGAATTAAACAATGCTCTATCCCCATTTCACCAACCTCAAAGAAATTTTCAATTTCCTTTTCTTTAGCAAATTCTCTTATATATTTAACTTGTTCTGCAGCCTTTATATCCTTATTCGGAGTAAAGTGGTCTGGAACAATAGCTATTTGGCTCTTGCTAAATACTTTATCAACACCAAATTTCTTAAACTCTGTTACTGCAACTGGTGTTGTGATATCATTACCTAACACTAAATCAAGTTTAGCTTCAATTAATTGTCCTGCCTTTACACTATCTAATCCTGCATGTGCTGCTAATATTTTTTGTGTCATTGTCATTCCCATTTGTAAATCATCCCCCTTAAAAATATGTTCTTGCTTTTCTTTCAATATCTTTTATAAGCTTATATTCAATAGAATCCACTAGAGCTATCCAACTTGCTTGAATTACATCTCTTGACACCCCAACTGTACTCCAATTTTCTACCCCATCAGTAGACTCTATTAATACTCTTACTTTTGCGCCTGTAGCACTCTCAGAATCTAAAACCCTTACTTTATAGTCAACAAGCCTTACATCTTGTAATTGTGGATAGAATACATCTAATGCTTTTCTTAAAGCTTTGTCTAATGCATTTACAGGCCCATCACCTATTGCTGCATTCATCTCTTCTTTCCCATCAACTGTTATATTTATCATTACAGAAGAACTAAACTCTTTATCCCAAGAAGGTTGTTCTGAAAATACTTTAAAGTAATTCAACTTAAAGAACGGTTTATATTTTCCTATAATTTTTCTCATTACCAGTTCTACAGTACCCTCAGCACCTTCAAATTGATATCCTTCATATTCTAATTCCTTCAATTTATTTGTAATCTTCTTAACTTCTTCACTATCTTTAGATATATTAGGAAATATCTTTTGAACTTCTGAATATACAGTACTTTTACCACTAACTTCAGATATCAAAAATCTTCTCTTATTTCCTACTAACTCTGGTTTAATATGTTCATAAGACTTAGGTGCCTTACAAACAGCATCTATATGCATTCCTCCCTTATGAGCAAAGGCTGATCCTCCTACATAAGGTGCTTCATCTTGTAATGTTATATTTGAAATTTCAGCTATGAATCTAGCAACGGTTGTAAGTTTAGAAAGGTTATTATCATCAATAACCCTATAACCCATTTTCAACTTTAATGTTGGGATGATTGTACTTAGATTTGCATTACCACATCTTTCACCTATACCAATGAAAGTTCCTTGAATTTGATTAGCCCCAACTTGTGCTGCCACGATTGAATTAGCTACCGCCATCCCCATATCATCATGACAATGTATACCTACGTTGCCCCCTATTATATTTACTACCTCTTTAGTAATATTTCTTATCTCGTCTGGTAAAGTTCCCCCATTTGTATCACATAAAACTACTGATTTTGCCCCCGCTTCAGCAGCTATCTTTACTGTTGAAATTGCATACTCTTTATTTTGCTTATATCCGTCAAAAAAATGTTCTGCATCAAATATCACTTCTTTATTTTTACTTACCAGATATTTAATTGTGTCCCCAATCATATTTAAATTCTCATCTAGAGATGTTTTTAATATTTCCTTCACTTGGAAGTCCCATGACTTACCGAATATAGTAACGACTGAAGTTTCAGCCAACAATAAATTTTTTATATTTTTATCTTCACCTACTTCGGTATTAGGTCTTCTAGTAGAACCAAAAGCCACTATTTTAGAATTCTTAAGTCTTTCGCCCTTTAATCTCTTAAAAAACTCCATATCTTTAGGGTTAGATCCTGGATTTCCAGCCTCAATATAGGTAACTTCTAAATCATCTAGTACCCTAACTATTTTTAACTTATCCTCTAGAGAGAAAGATATTCCTTGACCTTGTGCCCCATCTCTCAAGGTGGAATCAAATATATCAATCTTTCTCTGCCCCATATATAATGCCCCCTTTATTTATTGCTAATTAATGATTCCTTATATTTTTGTCCCCTCTTTCAAGAGCTGTTACCCCTGTTCTTACCAACTCTTGTATTCCATACTCTTCCATAAGTTTTATTAATGCTGTTATCTTACTCTCGTCACCTGTTAATTCTATAGTTAGAGTATCTACTGACACATCAATAATCTTACTTCTAAAAATAGTAACTATTTCATTAATTGCCGCTCTCTTTTCAGCATCTGCTTTAACTTTAATCAAAACAAGTTCTCTATACACAGAATTTCCGCTTTTTAAGTCGATGACCTTGATTACATCCTCAAGCTTATCTAATTGTTTTTTCACTTGTTCTAAAGTGTCATTGTCCCCAACTATCGCAATAGTCATCCTTGAGATTTTTTCATCTTCTGTTCTTCCTACAGTTAGACTATCTATGTTATAGCCTCTCCTTGAAAATAATCCAGAAACTCTACTTAAAACTCCTGATGAGTTTTTTACCAAAACAGATAACACATGCCTTTGTTCCATATAGCCTCCTCCTTATTAAAATATATCCCCAATAATACTAGATAAAAGGTATAAAAATACCCACCCTTAATGATATGAACCATAAGAGGTGGGATAAAAATCCGCCTGAAATATAATATCACTAGGTTCCAACAAACCCTTGCATATAACGGATGCACACCGGATATCGCTTACTCATTCTAAAAGAACTTTCTGGATTCAGCTCTGGAGTGATAATTATTTAAATAAAGTATCGATTCGCACCTACCATCGACTCTCTGAAACCTTCTTGCTTAAATAAACGTCTCCTTCATAGCGATTAATTTCCATAAATGTTTTGTTGATAAAATTTTACTATTTCATCCATGTATTGTCAATGAATCAAATTTACTTTTATAAATTTGTTAGTGAAATCCTATTCTTATTTTATCTTTTAAGATTTCTTTAGATATAATTAATTGTTTTTTGACAATTCATCAATTAATCACATACTTATTTGTATTATAGTTAAATATTTATATATCTTTTTTATTATAATATTATTACTTTTGCAACTTTATTACCATTTAGTTAAACTTCTTTTCTGATTTTGTTAAATCTGCTATATAGTCAAACTTTCTATCAAAGCAATACAATAAAAAACCGTACTTCATTTAATCATAAAGCACGGTTTACAATTCTACTTATTTAACTTTTTTTACTTACTACTCTTCTCTTCAATCATATTAGCTAAATTATGGGCTAATTCATCAATTTCAGTTTGATTTTCTCCCTCTAGCATCACTCTTACTAAAGGTTCTGTTCCTGAAGGCCTTATTAAAACTCTTCCTTTTCCATGTAATAATTCTTCTATTCTATTTATTTCATCTTGTATTTCTTTATCTTCCAAATAAATATTTTTCTTATTGTTAGGTACAGTTGCATTAGCTAACACTTGAGGAAGTTCTTTCATTATTGAACAAAGTTCACTTAATGTCTTTCCTTCTTTCTTAACTATTGATGCTATTTGAAGAGCCGTAACTAAGCCATCTCCAGTTGTATTGTAATCTAAGAATATAATATGTCCAGATTGTTCTCCACCTAAAACATATTTTCCTTTAATCATTTCTTCTAATACATATCTGTCTCCAACCTTAGTTTTTAATGTATTCATTCCTAATTCATTACATGCAATATCTAATCCTAAATTACTCATTACTGTAACTACTAAAGTATTGTCTTTCAATCTATTAATTTCCTTTAAGTGCTTTCCACATATAGCAAGGATGAAATCACCATTTATTAAATTTCCTTTTTCATCTACTGCTAAGCATCTATCTGCATCTCCATCAAATGCAAATCCTATATCGCATCCCTTTTTAACTACATACTCCATTAATTCTTCTGGATGTGTAGAGCCACATTTCTCATTAATGTTAGTCCCATCCGGATTATCATTTATTACATATACATCTGCACCTAATTCCCTAAATGCTCTAACTGATGACATATATGAAGCTCCATTTGCACAATCTAAAGCAACCTTTAAGCCATTTAATTTAAACGGTATAGTATTTTTCGCAAACTCTATATAATCGTCTAATGCTCCAACTTCTATTATTTCTCTTCCTAATTGTGTTCCTACAGGACTTGGAACACCTTCAAAATCACTTTCAATAACTCTTTGAATTTCATCTTCTAATTCATCAGATAATTTATATCCCTTATCATCAAAGAACTTTATTCCATTATACTCAACAGGATTATGTGATGCTGAAATCATTACCCCTGCATCTGCTCCATATTCTCTAGTTAAATGTGCTACTGCTGGTGTTGGTACTACTCCTAAAACAACTGCTTCAGCTCCTACTGATAGTATTCCTGCAACTAAAGCTGCTTCTAACATATCCCCTGATATTCTTGTATCTTTACCTACTAATATCTTTGGCTTATGTGCACCCTCAGTTAAAACATACGCACCAGCTCTTCCTAAATTATAAGCTAGCCTTGCATCCAATTCAGTATTTGCAATACCTCTTACTCCGTCTGTTCCAAACATTCTACTCATAATTTACCTCTTTTCATTAAAAGTACTCTAATTTCTTAAGTTTCTATAATTTAGTATAATCATTGCCCTCAATATTGGCAACACTATTCCTCGTCTTTTCTTATTCTTTCAAGTAATAAACTATAGCCATCGCTACCATAATTTAAACATCTATTTACCCTACTTATAGTAGCAGTACTTGCTCCTGTTATTTCAACTATCTCTGTATATGTCTTTTTTTCATTTAACAGCTTAGCCACATGCATTCTTTGTGCTAAGGATTTTACTTCATTTATGGTTGCAACATCCTCAAAAAAATTATAACACTCTTCTAAATTTTCAAGTTTGAGTATAGCTTCAAAAAACAAATCCATCTCTTTACTTTTTATCTTTGAGTTTATCTCACTCATTTTATTCACTCCTTAGAATAATATACTAGTTAATTATACTCTAAGCTTTTACAATTCACAACTTCATATAGTTAAAGCAAGATTTATTTTATACTTCTGTATTCCTACTGCCCTCTGGATTAGCTAAAGAGTTTAATCCTTCTAACCTTAAATCTTGATAAATACTCATCGTTGGTAATAACCATACCTCTCCTGTTCCACTATATACATTTAATAACCCTTCACCATTAGTAACACTTCCTATTAAAGAAGATGATTTTTCTACAGTAAACTTAATATTACTAGTTCTTAATACAGCAAAATTACCATCTACCTTTAAGGTATCATTAAATAATTTACATTTAAAAATTTCTGACTCCGGTACAGGAATCTCTAATACAACTATTCCACTTCCAGAAATACTTGTTTGATATATTCCTTCATTTCCGAATAACATTGAAGAAACACTTTTTTGCATGGCTGCCCCAACTTCAACATCTTCTTCACAAGCATAAAACAATCCATCATCAACTATAATTTCTTCATCTTCTAATTCTATTAAGGCAAAATGTCCAAATGACGGCTCTAAAAATATTTCACCTGTTCCTTCATAGGTTGGTTTAAACATAGTTTCACCTGTCAACTTACTATTTAAAAACTTTTTCCCTAATCCAACTACTCCACCTGTTTTAGTCTTTATTTCTATTTCACCCTTCATATAACTTAACGCGCCTGATTCAAGCTTTACTGAACTATCCTCAAGAATAATTCTAACTTGTCTCAGCTTTATTCCACTGTCATTCATTATTTGTAATCCAAGAGCTGTTCCAACATCTGTTGCTCCTTCTAAACGATCAAATTCTAAAATCTGAAACTTCGAATCATTTCTCATCTCTGATAACATAGTCAATTTGTTTTGAATATTCATAGATGTTCTCATAAACTCACCTCAATATTTTTTATCTTAATTTTATCACAAATTTATTCATTGTATTATTAACGAATAAATTATTTCTAATTAGAATTTATCTCGTCAAAATCCGTTCAACACCGCATTTTTACTATTACTTCTTAACTTCTTAAGTTTTTAAGTTCTTAAAAACAAAAAGAAGCTCGTTTAAAACAAGCTTCTTCTATAAGTAATAATTTATTTTAGTAAACCTTCGCCTCTTCTTCCCCACTAAGAACTCTTATAGCTCCTTGTGCTAAAGCAAGTAATTCATCTTCACCTGGATAAATTGTTATTCCAGCTATCCATCCAGCTCTTTTCTTTATAGCTTCAGTAACTACTGGAGAATATGCTATTCCTCCTGTTAAAACTATTTGGTCAACCTTACCTTCTAAGACAGTTGCCATAGCTCCAATATCTTTTCCAACTTGATAAATAAACGCACTAAATAACTCCTTTGCTTCTTCACTGCCTTCATCTATCATTTTTAATACATCTCTCATATCGTTAGTGTTAGCATATGCATTTAATCCACCATTACCAACTAACTTGCTATAAACCTCTTTTTCAGTATACTTACCGCTAAAACAAAGCTTAACTAAATCTCCAGCTGGTACTGTACCTGCTCTTTCTGGAGAAAAAGCTCCTTCTCCATCTAATGCATTATTTACATCCACAACTCTACCATGGTTATGAGCCCCAACAGAAACTCCTCCACCCATGTGTACAACTATAAGATTTAGATTTTCATATCCTTTTCCACTTTCTTTTCCATATCTCTTTGCTACAGCTTTTTGATTTAAAGCATGGAATTTTGACTTTCTTGGTAGTTCTGGAACACCTGAATATCTTGCTATATCTTCTAATTCATCAACAACAACTGGATCAACTATAAACGCTGGTACTCCTATTTCTTTTGCTATTTCATTAGATAATATTCCACCTAAGTTGGAAGCGTGTTGTCCTTGAACTCCAACCTTTAAGTCTTCTAATAATTCTTCAGTTACAGCATAAGTACCACCTGGAATTGGCTTAAGCATTCCCCCTCTACCTACTACTGCATCTAAAGTCTTTATATCAAAGTTCTTTTCTTTTAGAACATTTAAAATAACTTCTTTTCTAAACCCTCTTTGCGCATATATGCTATCATATTTTGCTATTTCTTCTGTTGAGTGTCTAAGAGTTTCTTCAAATAATTCCTTTTCATCTTCATACACTCCAATTTTAGTTGAAGTTGAGCCTGGATTTATAATTAATAATTTGTATGACATACCATAACCTCCATTAATTCTCTTGATTATTTAATAGATTCAGCTACAACAGCTGCTAAAGCTATTGAGTTAACCTTTGTTTCAAAGCTATCTGCTCTTGAAGTTAATATAACTGGTGCTGAAGTACCAACAAGTATTCCACCATTTCTGCTATTAGATGTATAAGTTAAAGTTTTATACATTACATTTGCAGTTTCTATATTAGGAAGCATTATAACATCAGCTTTTCCTGCAACTGGTCCTGTTATTCCTTTATGATGAGCAGCTTCTTCTGATAATGCATTATCTAAAGCTAATGGTCCATCTACTACACATCCCTTTATTTGTCCTCTATCATTCATCTTTGATAATAATGAAGCATCTATTGTAGCTGGCATATCTGGATTTACCACTTCAACCGCACAAACTGGAGCTACTTTTGGACATTCTATTCCACATGCATGTGCAACACTAACAGAGTTTTGTACTATTTGTACTTTAGCCTTTAAATCAGGATAAGTATTAAATGCAGCATCAGTTAAGAATATTAACCTATCAAATCCTTCAATTTCAAACACTGATACATGAGACATTACCTTTCCTGTTCTTAATCCAACTTCTTTATTTAAAACACTTCTTAAAAAAGTAGCTGTATCTACTAACCCCTTCATTACCATATCAGCTCTGCCACTAGATACTAGTTGGATTGCAAATAATGCAGCTTTTTTTACATCTGGTTCATGAATAACTTCAAATTGAGTTATATCCATACCTATTGAATCAGCTATTTCTTTAATCTTATTTTTATCTCCTACTAAAATCGCATCAGCAATTCCTTGTTCCTTAGCAGCTTTAATAGCTTCTAATACTGGTTCATCTTGTGCTACTGCAACAGAAACCTTTTTTCTTTTGCACTCTTTTACCCTTGATAATAAATCATCAAAATTTTTACTCATTTTACACACCTCTTATACTCTTTATCTATATTTTTAATTATTTACAAGTTAAACAACATAAAACTATGTTAAATTTATAACATTCATAGTTATACTTATCCATAGATATTAATTCCATTGTAACAAAAAATATCCTGAAAACCGAAGTTTTCAGAATATTTCATTAAATTTCTTTATATTTACCTATAATTTTCTCAGCAACCTTAATTCCGTCTACTGCAGCTGATATTATTCCTCCTGCAAAACCCGCTCCTTCTCCACAAGGATATAATCCTGATGTATTTATACTTTCTAAATTCTCATTTCTTGACATTCTTACAGGTGCTGATGTTCTAGTCTCTATACCTGTAAGTACTGCATCATTCATTCCATATCCTTTTATTCTAGTATCAAATTTAGTTATACCATCTTTTAGAGAATCAACCACATAATTAGGTAAACATTCTCTTAAATCCCTAAATTCAAATCCTGGTTTATATGATGGTGTCACACAGCCTAATTTTTTACTTACTTCATCCTTCATAAAGTCTCCAACTAGTTGAATCGGTGCCTTATAGCCACCGCCACCTAAATTATATGCTAAACTTTCATAATATCTTTGAAACTCCATACCTTTAAGCGGTGAATCTCCATAAAAATCGTCAGGTCCAACAGTTACAACTAATGCAGAGTTTGCATTTTCTAAATCTCTTGCATGATAACTCATTCCATTAGAAACTAATCTATTCTCCTCTGAAGCAGCTGCTACAACCACTCCTCCAGGACACATACAGAAAGAATATATTCCTCTTCCTGTTTTTTCACTTTGATAAGCTAACCTATAATCTGCTGCCTTTAATCTAGGATGACCAGCATACCTACCATACTGACTTTCATCAATCATATTTTGTGGATGTTCAATTCTTACACCTACTGCAAAAGCCTTAGGTTGCATAAAAACTCCTTCTCTAAATAACATTTCATATGTATCTCTTGAACTATGTCCTATTGCTAAAATCAATGCTTCACAAGGAATCTCTTCACCATTTACAATAATGCTCTTTAACTCTCCATCCTTGATATTTACCTTTTCTAACTTTGAGTTAAATTTAACTTTTCCACCTAACCTAATAATTTCTTTTCTTATATTTTTAACTACTCCCTTTAATAAGTCTGTGCCTACGTGTGGCTTCCCAGAATATATTATTTCATCTGGCGCTCCTGCTTTCACTAGTTCTTCTAAAACATATCCACATCTATTGTCTTTTATTCTAGTAGTAAGTTTACCATCTGAAAATGCTCCTGCTCCACCTTCTCCAAACTGTACATTTGATTCTAGATTTAGCTTACAATTCCCCATCCAAAATTCCTCTACAGTTTTTGTTCTAGAATCTACATCTTCTCCTCTTTCAATTACAATAGGATTATATCCGTATTGAGCTAGTCTTAATGCAGAAAATATACCGGCTGGTCCAAATCCAACTACTACAGGCCTATGTTCTAATACTACATTTCCCGATTCAACCTTAACTTCTTCTATGTTATCCTCAATTTTTATATCTTTATCTTTTAGTTTAGATACTATTCTCTTTTCTCCATTACAACTTATATCTATAGAATAATTAAATTTTATATTGTCTTTTTTACGAGCATCAACACTTTCTTTTAAAATTTTAAACTTGAAAATATCTGATTCATTTATTCTAAGTTTTTTAGCTACTTTTCCCTTTAAATTCTCCAATGGTTCTTCTATACTTAAGCTTATATTATTAACTCTAATTGTCATATTCTCACCTTTTCTTATTAGATATCTTTTATTTCCTACTATAACAAAAAAAAAGTGGCTACGCCACTTTTTTAATTGGAAGAATTAATAGTTTTTACTGCAATGTCGTTATAACTACCGTAACCTTTCCACTATTTGTTTTTATGGATACATCCTGTCTATCAATTCCTACTAAAGTTGCTTTCCACTCAATTTCATGATTTCCTTCAACTAATCCGCCAACACTTGCTTCAACTTTAATATTATCAGCTTTTATTGATAATAAAGCTTCTTTTGTCCCTTCTAATACCACCTTTACTGTGTTAGGTGTATACTCATGACTTGTATCAACTCCAATATAATCCACCTTAACATCAAAGCTTTTAGTTACTGGAATCTCATCCTTTATCTTCAAGTTAACAGTTACATACTGCTCATCTAAACTTACTGTTATTCCCTCCGGTATTGATAACTTCAAGTTTACATCTTTACTAGATACTATATCAGATAAATTTAACGGCTCTGTTTCTATATATTTAATATTTTCAACATCCTTAGGATTACCAATAATACTTACTTTACTCTTTGATAATGTTTCCTTCTCTATACTTAATCCATTTTTTAATGAACCTGTATATTTAACTTTTATAGGAACTTCCGTTCCTTTTCCCACCTGCATTTTTAACGTTCCTTTTGACCTATCTAAATTTACACCTTTTACCACAATTCCTTCACTATCTATAGGAATCAACTCATATTCACTTTCAAAGTCTTCTGATATATCTTTAGTCTCTCCAATTAAGGCTACTGATTCTACCTTTGAAACTGCACTTTCAGGACCATAAATCTTAACACTTTGTGGCGTAAATTCTACAGCTCTTTCTACGAAACCTTCTTTAAAAAATGTATCTACTTTAGATACAACATTAACATACTTTTCGGTATACTCTTCTACATTAATTTTTATTGATAATACTCCAGTATTCATTACATTTACATCTTGCGGATAATTAACCACTCTTACTGGAACATTATTTTCACCCTTCTTTAATACATAAGTTCCTAAGTCAGCTGTAACTTTAAAGTCAGCTACTTTGGCAGAATAAACCGCATTTGCAGGTCCCTCTACCCTTAAATTAACAGTAAAGTTTTGATTAGGGGATAATGCCAAATTAGATTCTCTTAGTACCTCTGAATTAATTATATCTACAGGTATATCTTTTATTTCTGAAGATTTATTAGGATTTTCTATGCTAGTTACATAAAGCCATAGACAAAAAGCTAATAAAACGCAAACTAATTGTACTACGCCTCTTTTTTCATTCCCTTTATCCATGTTTTCACCTTCTCTCCAGCACTTTTTACTCTTTTAGCATCTCTGTTTTCCATTATTTTCAAAAGTATAGTTTTTAATTTTTCCTTATCATAATTTCTAGTCAATCTACCATTAACAGCTAATGAAATAACTCCTGTTTCTTCAGATACTACTATAACTAATGCATCTGAATTCTCTGACAGCCCCATTGCGGCTCTATGTCTAGTTCCAAGCTTCTTATTTATGCTATTATTATTTGTTAACGGCAAAACACATCCTGAAGCATGAATTCTATTTCTTCTAATTATTGTTGCTCCATCATGCAATGGAGTATTTACAACAAATATATTTTCTAAAAGATTTGCACTAACCTGTGCATCTATAAGTGTTCCTGAGGATATAATCTCTCCTAGACCTGTTCCTTGCTCTATAGCTATTAATGCTCCAGTCTTAGTAGCTGCAAGATTCTCCACAGCTGTTACTATCTCATTTACTACTTCGTTTCTATACTCAATGGGCTGACCATAATGTATATCTTCAAATGTACTCCTACCTAAATGCTCTAATACCCTTCTAATTTCAGGTTGAAATATTATAATCATAGCTAAAACACCAATAGTAAGTGTTTTGTTTAATATAAAATTCAATGTATCCAACCTTAAAAATAGACTTATTGGAATAAGAGCAAATATGAATACAGTACCTTTTAATAATTGCTCTGCTCTTGTTTCCTTTATCAACATATATCCCTTATAAAAAATAAAAGATACAACTAGTATATCTAAAATAGACCAAATGGTAATATTTTTCACCGTATTAATTATTAATGTTCCTATTTCATTCATTGGTCTCACCCCTCTTCTTAATCACTATTTAAATTATACACTAATTTACCAATTCTTAATATAATCGAGATTACAAAATTATGATTTTTTTTAATTAATCATACTATTTTACATAAATAAATAATATAAATCTTATATAGAACATTTATATCCGTAAAAGGAGGGATAAAAAATATGAAACTAGATAAACTTAACATCAATAAAAAATATATTATTGCAATCATATGTATAATCTTACTCCCTATTGTTATTTTATGCGTAATTAAATTAACACCAAGTAATAGAAATATATCTCAATTAAATAACATAGGAAAAAAAATAGAATCTTGTAACAAAAAACTAAAAGATTGTTTAGATGATAATGGTATAAATTCTGATACCACAAAAGAGACATTAACTAATGAATTAATAGAATTATCAAATATCCAATCTACTTTAGATTCAGCTAATGTATTAGACCAAAATAAAGAATTAAAAACAAAATTATCTGAAACACTTGAATATAATATAAATCTATACCAATTAACATTATCAATTATAAAAAATCCTAATTCTACGGAAATATTACAAACATACAATGAATATACCCAAACATATGAATTACTTAAAAACAATTATGATACACTACATTTATTAGGACTAGATATAGAGTTTCCTTCAGAAGCAGATGAATTTTTTACAACATCCACTACATTTATCAATACCTTAATAAAGCTCAATAGAGAAAATGATATAAAAATAAGTCAAAAAAGTACTTATATACTAAATCTTGAAGAATGCATAGAAGTTCTAAATTCTATTAACGAAGATTTACGTCCTGCTCTAAATAAAATTAGAGAAGATGGTCGTTCTCTTGATAATCTACTTAAAGACGTAAAGGATAAGAGAAGTAAATTTAATGAATTAAAAAGCAAAACTTATTCATTTAGCATTCCTGAAAACGGAAATGAATGTTATCAAGTACTTCAAGACACATTAAACTACTATGAACTATATATAACTTCTCTTGAACATTCCATAGTAGTAGAAAAAACATCTAACGAAAAAGATAAGGATGATAATATAGATATAAACTATGAAAATAGTTTTGAAAAATATGAAGACTTTACTGATAGCTTAAAAGATTTAAAATCTGAGTTGGATAATTTTAATAATAAATAAGTATAAATAATCTTCTTTTGGCAATACTAACACTTGACTGGGTTAGAAAAAGGAGGTTATTTATGAAAAAATTTATGTGCCAATTTACTCTTTGCTTAGCTCTTCTCAGTTTGTTTTGCTCAGCAATCCCAGCTAAAGCAATAGTAATGGGTAACACTTCTAGTTATGACATTACACTAGAGGAAATTAATATAGTAAATAAATTAAATAATATAAATACAGAAGAAACAGTGGAAGTTTTTAATCATGGTCAGGAAAAGATATATATAACACAATGTGATATAGATCTAATGGCTAAACTCGTTTATGCAGAAAGTAGAGGGGAACCTTTCGAAGGAAAAGTAGCTGTAGCATCTGTTGTGCTAAATAGATTACTTAATCCAGGTTTCCCAAATAGTATTGAAGGTGTTATATTTCAAACTAATGCATTTTCTTGCGTTAGAAATAGAGATATTAAAGCTAATCCAGATCAAAGTTGTTATGATGCTGTCTATGAAGCTATTAATGGTACGGATCCAACAAATGAAGCGCTTTACTTCTATAATCCTGCCATAGCTACCTGCTCATGGATGAAACAAACACAAAAAAAAGATACCAAATCAATTGGTAATCACGTATTTTTCAAATGTTAAAAAGAGGGCTTTATACCCCTCTTTTTTTATTCAAAAATACCTTTTTTAATTACTGCTCTGTTTTCTATTAAAGACTCTCCCTTTCCATACACATCAATAACTGTCAATTCATTTTTATCTACTAATACAAAATCCGCATCTTTTTTAGACTCTATTCTCCCTTTTAAATCTAACTTTAATACATCTGCAATATTAGATGTTATAACCTTAATTGCACTTTCTATAGGTACTTTATGCTCTTGTATTGCAATTTTTACCTCTTCATATAAACTAAAAACAGAACATATTCCCATACCACTTAAGTTTCCTTCACTATCAAATTTAGGTAAACTTCCATTTCCATCTGACGAAAATGTTATTCTATTTAAATCTGCCCCTAAATCATAGGCCATCTTTAATCCCTTACTTGCTCTTACTTCCCCTTCTTCCATATTATCCGGATCACAACTTGTAGTTAAATCTATGAATCCACCTTCTTTAACCAGTTTAATCCCTTCATTAAATAAATCTATATTTCTATTTATGTGAGTTGGTAATAATTGAGATACAGGGATTTCTGTATTTTCTTTTAACTTAAAAATCATATTCAACTTATCACTACCATCTCCAACATGTATATTCACTACTCCAGCTTTATTAGACAATAACCCCGCAACCCTTGATTGAGAAACAACTCTTGTAAACTCTTCAAAAGCTGGTTGAGAACTTCTATTATCTGATATGGCGACTTCACCAACACCAATATATTTATCAATTAACATTATATCTTCTTTAATGCTATTAGTAACTGTTTTTACAGGAATAGAATATGATCCAGTATAGCAATAGCTTGTTATTCCTTCTATTTCAAGAGCTCTAGCTTTTGCTAATAAAGCTCTTCCATCTCTACATACATCATCTGTGCCTAAACAACCTACTACTGTTGTAATACCCGCCTTGGTTAAATCTGTAAACTTAATTTCTGGTGTTCTCGATGAAAATCCATTTTCTCCTCCTCCACCTAGTATATGTACATGAGCATCTATAAATCCAGGAAACATCAATTTACCTTTTCCCTCAATTATCTTTATCTCTATAAAATCACTAGGTATATTTATTTCATCATATATTCCTTCAAACTTGTTTCCTACCACAACTACATTCTTCTTACCTAAATATTCAGGCGAATATACTTCTACATCCCTTATTACAGTTATCACAAAGACACATCCCTTCTAATTAAGCTCTAAGATATTCTGTATATTTTTATTATAATAAATAGATTTTGAGTAGCTCTTTTTCAACTTCTTCGCATAATAAATACTTTTATTAATATCTTTTTCCTTATACATTAATGCTAATTCATACAATACTTCTTCAATATATTCTCCTTTAGAAAACAACTTCTCATATTCTTCATAAAACTTTATTGACTCATCAACATTATTTAATTTTGCTTCAATTACTGCATTAAAAAACAATATATGTGGATATAAATAATTTTCTCTTCCATATATGTAAGCTAAATTCATATCACTTTTTGCGCTCTCATATTTTTTATTATTATAAGATTCCATTCCTCTTTTGTATAAGTAATCAGCACTATTAGCTTCTAAGGCTTCTTTGCCCTTATAATAAAATACTTGTTCTTCTTTGCTTAGGTTCTCTAACCTTACTTTACTAATTATATTATGTAATTCTATATAATTTTTTTCATCTATGTATTTATCTATTTTACTAAAGTCTACAGAACTCTCTTCTTTATTATCTTCTTTTTTAGTATCTTCATTCATATTATTATCATTAAAATACTGCTTGTCTACATTTTCCTGCTGTTTTGCAGAAGATGCATATAAGCTGCTTATTAAAGGTATCGCAATAATTATTAATATAATTCCTATAAAAATTATAACTTTCTTCAAATCTAATAAATTATTGGCCACATTCACTTTTTCATTACTATATGACTCTATACTCTTTTTTATATTATTTGCCTCATTATTAAACCTATCTATTTCTAGAACTTTTATTAAGTAATATGAACTTAAAACATACTCACATTTTTTTAAATAGCAATTTGCTAAAGAGAGATTTACATTTAATGAATTAAAATCACTTTCTCTACATTTCATAAAACTCTCTATAGCTTCATCTATTTCTAATCTAGCTAAATGTTTTTCTCCCTTATTAAATAATTTCACTCTATTATAATCAGCTTTGCTATCTTGAATATAATTTTTTGCAATTTTATCATCATTAAAATCCCAATTAATCTTCCAAGTAGCAACTGCCTCATCTAAATTTCCTTTTAAATATAGTAAAAGTCCTTTTAAATTCAACGCAGCAGAATTTCTTAAATTTAAACTTATTGCCTCTTCACACTGTAATAATGCTTTCTCAAGCTTTCCTTCTTCATAATATTTAATTGCCTTTGAATATAATTTATTGTTATTCTTTTGTTTCATTTAAATAATCCCCCAAAATATAATTCCTAATAAACCTGCTAATACTATTATAACTATAGGATGAATCTTTTTAGAGAATAAACATCCTCCTACAATCAAAGTAATTATAATAGATTTCACATCTACATATGCATCTTTAGCTAATGATATAAATGCATTTATTATTAACGCAATAAGAACAGGCCTCATTCCCAAAAGTGCTGCCTTTAAATATTTAGATTCTTTAAACTTATCTATAGCCTTAGATGCAATAGATACAAGTATAAAGGAAATCACCGTTATTCCTAATGTAGCAAAAATACTTCCTACTACTCCACCAACTTTATATCCTACAAAAGTTGCTGAATTAACTGACACTGGTCCTGGTGTCATTTGAGATATCCCTATTATATCTACAAATTCACTGCTGCTTAACCACTGATGTTTTTCAATAATTTCTCTTTGCATAAATGGTATCATTGCATAGCCACCACCAAAGCTAAACAAACCTATCTTAAAGAATGTGAATAATAATTTTAATAGGATATCCATCATCCCACCTTCTCTCTAAGAAATACCATACCATAAATAGCTGAACAAATAATAACTATAACAGGATGAATATCAAATACTACTAATGCAATTAAAGCTATAATTCCAACTATTAAATTAGATATATTTTTATTTACACCTTTTAATAAGCTTACTACACCAGCTAAAACTAACATAGGTACTGCAGCTGTAATCCCACTAAATATTAAATTTACATAGTAATTATCTCTAAATTGCATAAATACTGTAGCTACAAATAATATTATCATAAAAGACGGTAACGTTACTCCTAATATTGCAATTATACCTCCTATCACACCTCCTAATTTATATCCTATAAATGTTGAGCAATTGATAGCAAAAGCTCCCGGAAAGCTCTGAGATATAACTAACATATCCATAAATTCTTCTTTTTCTATCCACTTATTTTTATTAACAACTTCTTCTTCAATAAGCGGAATCATAGCATATCCACCACCAAATGTAAATGCTCCAATTTTAAAAAAAGAAAAGAACATTTTTAATAACTTTTCCATATTGCTATATAATCTCCTTATTTTTCAACTTATATTCTATCATATAAATATTGTGTGCTTATAATAGATTTTATATTTATATTTTATAAAATAAAAGGTGTTGCTATTCGACAACACCTTTATTCTAAAACTTAATATTCCTATAACCTTCTTTTTCATATATGTAATATAAATCCAAAACATTTTCTATTTTATCAACTGTAGAATAACTTTGCAAAAAAAAAACACTCGCCATATGCGAGTGTTTTTATATTATTCTTGATCTAATATTATCTTTTTAGCATTTAAAATTGATGTAGCACTCATTGAGAACTCATCTAATCCATATTCTACTAATGTTGGAATAGCAGCTTCATCTCCTGCCATTTCTCCACACATTCCTACCCACTTACCATGCTTATGTGCACCATCGATAGTCATCTTTATTAATCTTAATACTGCTGGATGCATTGGGTTGTATAGGTATGATACCTTTTCACTCATTCTGTCAGCAGCTAATGTATATTGTATTAAGTCATTTGTTCCTATTGAGAAGAAATCAACATGCTTAGCTAATTCGTCAGCATATACTGCTGCAGCTGGGATTTCAACCATGATACCCCATTGGATTGAATCTGAATATTCTTTTCCTTCTGCTCTTAATTCAGCTTTACATTCTTCAACAACAGCCTTAGCATTTTGGAATTCTTCTAATCCAGAAATCATTGGGAACATTACGCATAAGTTTCCGTAAACAGAAGCTCTTAATAATGCTCTTAATTGAACCTTGAATATTTCTTTTCTATCTAAGCAAAGTCTTATTGCTCTATATCCTAAGAATGGGTTCATTTCTTCTGGTAATGGTAAGTATGGTAAAGTTTTATCTCCACCGATATCTAATGTTCTGATAACAACTTGCTTACCTTCCATTTTTTCAAGAACGAACTTGTAACTTTCATATTGTTCTTCTTCAGTTGGAGCATTGTCTCTATCCATATATAAGAATTCTGTTCTGAATAGACCAACACCATCTCCACCATTAGCAATAACGCCAAGTACATCCTCTGGTTGACCTATGTTACCACAAACTTCTACTCTCTTTCCTGATTTAGTAGTAGTCTTAACATCTATTAACTTCTTTAATTCTTCTTGTTCTTCTTTGAACTTTTCTTTCTTAGCTTCATATTCAGCTATTACATCTTCTGATGGATTTATTATTACATCACCTGTAATACCATCTACTATTATCTTATCTCCAGTTTTAACAGCTGAAGTAATATCTCCTAATCCTAAAACTGCTGGAATTTCTAATGTTCTTGCCATAATAGCAGCATGAGAAGTTCTTCCACCTATGTTTGTAATAAAACCTACAACTTTACTTCTATCTAATTGAGCAGTGTCTGATGGAGTTAAATCATGAGCAACTACTACAGTATTAGCTTCAGTTATAGCAAATGCATCTGCACTCTTACCAGCTAAGTTAGCAATTATTCTCTTAGATACATCTTTAATATCAGCAGCTCTTTCTCTCATATATGCATCTTCCATTGATTCAAAGATTGATACAAACATATTAGTAACATTGTCTACAGCTTTCATAGCATTTATACTATTTGACTCAATCTCCATAGCCATAGCCCCTGTAAATTCTGGGTCATCTAATAATGTTATATGAGCCTCAAATACAGCAGCCTTTTCTTCTCCCATTTCTGCAGCAGCTTTTTCTTTAATCTTTTCTAATTGAGCTCTTGAAGCATCTAAAGATTTTTGTAAAGCTTCTTTTTCAGCAGCTACATCTGTAACTTTTTGATCTGTTATAACTATTTCTTCATGTTCTTGTAAAAATACAGTTCCTATTGCATAACCTTTTGAAGCAGCAATACCTTTTTTCATAATTAATGATCCTCCTCAAACTATATATTCCACTAATTTAACCATCTCACAACTCTTATTTAAATATATTAATACCCTGTAGTAAACCTTTTACATTATAAATGCAACTATTATTTATTATAACATATTTTCAAAACATGTTAACACCTATTATTTAATTTCTTTCTTTTTTAACATTTCGCATAAAAACTTTTAATATAATTAAATTTTACCCTAATACAATCTTTATAAGTCATCTATCAGGGTGGCAGCTTTTGCATATGCTGTAGATTTTGCTTCAAAAAAGTCTGTTTTAACCGAATTAGCATCTGCTAATACATCTACCCACAATGCAGGATTTTCATCATACCCATCATATATTTTAGGTAATCCTATAGCGCTTAATCTTAAATTTCCTAAATACTTAATATAATCTTCTATCAACTTTTTGTTTATTCCTTGTATGTTATCACCTATTACATAATGTCCCCAAGCGATCTCATTTTTAACACCTTTCTTCATCATATCTACTAGTTCTTTTTTTAAATCATCATTAAATAACCCTGGTTCTTCTTTCTGAAGTTCTTTAATTATATTTCTAAATAGCCACAAATGAGTATTCTCATCTCTATTTATATATCTAATTTCCTGTGCAGATCCAGGCATCTTACCATTTCTCTCTAAATTATAAAAGAACATAAATCCAGAGTAGAAGTATATACCCTCTAATATATAATTAGCCATAATTGTCTTCACTAAATTATACTTGTTAGGCTCTCTTAAAAAGTTATTATATAATTCCCCTATAAATTTATTTCTTTCTAATAATATTTTATCATCTTTCCATTGATATAATATTTCATTTCTCTTCTCAGGAGAGCATATTGTATCTAACATGTAGCTATAACTTTGTGAATGAACAGCTTCTTGAAATGCTTGAATTGTCAAACATAGATTAACTTCGCTTGCTGTAATATAGTTTGATATATTACTTAAATTTGCAGTTTGAATTGAATCTAAAAATATTAAAAATGATAATATTTTATCGTATGCACTTCTCTCTGCCTCATTCAATTTAAAATAATCCTTTAAATCTTGTGATAAGTTAATTTCTTCTGGTATCCAAAAGTTATTCATAGCCTGCCTATACCAATCACTAACCCATCCATACTTCATATTATTAAAATCATTTAAGTTAGTAGTATTTCCGTTAATCATTCTTTTTTTACTAACTTCAATATCTCCAAACTCATTAAATAATGGTTTTCTATTTATTTTCATAACATTCACCCTCTAAAATTTTTATGCAGAACAACTTTCACAATCTCCTACTGTCAAAGATTTACTTCTAACATAATAAATTGATTTAACTCCACATTTATTAGCTTCAATATAAAGATTCATTATACCTCTCATTGTATAATTTGTTGTTATATATAAATTAAATGATTGCCCTTGGTCAATATGTCTTTGTCTTATTCCATTTATTTTAACGCACCATTCTTGATCTATATTATAAGCAGAATTATAATACCAATAATTATCATCACATAACTGTGGTGCAGTTTTCGGCACTATACTTCCTTTCTTTTCTTCTAAGAAAAATCTAGACATTATGGGATCAACACCTTCACTTGTACCAGCGATTGTAGCTGTAGAACCATTTGGGGCCACTGCCATAATATATCCATTTCTTATCCCATACTTATTAATATCTTTTTTTAAGGAATTCCATTCATCAGAATCATATCTTCTTAAGTCAAAATAATCTCCACTTTGCCAATCTGAGCCTTGAAATTCTGAATATCTTCCCTTTTCTTTAGCTATCTCCATACTTGCCTTAATTGCATAATAATTTATTTTCTCATATACCTTATCAGCAAAATCTAAATGTTCATCTGATGTCCAATGGATTCTATTATTTACAAGCATATGATGATATCCACTTGTTCCCAATCCTATAGCTCTATACTTTTTATTAGTAATATCAGCAAAAGGTACAGAATAATAATTCAAATCTATAACATTGTCCATTGCTCTAATTTGAGTTTCTACTACATAATCTAGTTCCTTATCATTAAGTACATCTACATTTCCTAGAACTATAGAAGATAAATTGCATACTACAAAATCTCCTGACTTAGTTCTTTCTACAACAATTTTATCTCCATTTTCGTCAACTATCTCTGATTTCCTTATTTCCATAGGACTCATATTTTGCATTATTTCTGTGCATAAATTAGATGAATATATCATTCCCTTATGCTTGTTAGGATTCATCCTATTTACAGTATCTCTATAAAATGCAAATGGTGTTCCTGTTTCTGCCGCACTCTTAATTATTAACCTTACTATATCTTTTACAGACATTACTCTCTTTTCTATTCTGCAATCATTAACACAATCATAATATCTTTCTTCCCACTCTTCTCCATAAAAATCCTCTAATGAATATCCTTTTACAGTTCTTATTTCATGTGGGCACATCATATACCAATTAGCATCAATATCAGTTTCTGCTAATCTCCAAAATAATTCTGGATAACATAGTCCTGGGAAAATATCATGTGCTTTTTTTCTATCATCACCATTATTTGTTCTTAATTGAAGAAATTCAGGCAAATCCTTATGCCATGCATCTAACCAAATAGCTACTGAACCATTTCTAACTCCTAGCTGGTCTACTGCTATAGCTGTATCATTAAATAGTTTTATCCAAGGTATTATTCCTCCTGATGCTCCTTTAAAGCCTCTTATAGCAGATCCTAATGCTCTTACCTTACCTATATATATGCCCATGCCACCACCAAATTTTGATACCTCTGCAAAATTATCAAGAGATTTATATATACCCTTCAAGCTATCATCAACAGTATCAATAAAACATGAACTTAATTGATAGAAAGGTTTTCTTGCATTTGACATAGTTGGAGTTGCCATAGTTGCTTTTAATGAACTTAATACATCATAAAATCTTATAGCCCAATTTACTCTATTCTCTTTCTCTTCAGGAATAGCTAAGTGCATAGCAATTCCCATAAACATTTGTTGTGGTAATTCAACAACCTCTCTATCATAGTTATGAACAAGATATCTCTTACTTAACAAGCTTATCCCACTATATGTAAATAAAAAATCTCTTTCAGGCTTTATCACATTCTCTAATTCTTTAACTTCCTCTTCTGTATAATTTTCCAATATATATTTCCCGTATAAACCTTCCTCAGTTAACTCCTCAATAAATTTATACAAGCCCGAATATAATCCAGATTCGCTATTTATTCCTCTTATTTTCTTAACTTCATCATAAAGCTTAAGAGTATATAATCTAGCCGAAACATATTGCCACTTTGGTTCCATCTCCGTAGTTAACTCTAATGATACTTGAATGATACATTCCATAAGCTGTTTATCATTCATCTTAGGTGTTATAATATGCTCTAAAGCTTCTTTTAACCTATCTAGGGTATATATTCCCTCGTTATCTTTAATTGCTAAAAGCCCTTCTCTACATAACTTCTCTATCTTTTCCAACTCGACCCCTCCACTATATATAGTATTCTTTTTAATCATTTCCTAATTACAGTACAATATATAGTACATTATAATTTTTATAAATAAGTATGTAAAATTCTATATACTCCTTTTCTGGTCAAAAATTATATCTTTTTATCATTTTACTCCATATTACTTCGCTTACCTGTAATGATTATTAATAAATAAATCCTATTACTCCAAGAACAAAAAAATAGATCTAGGCTTATCCTAGATCTACTTCATTCTCTTTATTTAAAGGTAAATATATAAATATTTTAAACATATCTCCCTCTCTTGTTATATATACTTTCCCATCATGTAATTCAATTATACTTTTAGTTATAGCCAATCCTAGTCCTGACCCCTCTATTCTAGAATTTCTAGAAGAATCTCCCCTTGCAAATCTCTCAAATATCTCCTTATTATCAAAGTTCATTTCATAATTAGATATATTCTTAAAAGAAAGAACAATGTATCCATCCTTTTCTCTAATATCTACATATACTCTAGTCCCCTCTAATGAATACTTCATAGCATTTATTATGATATTCTCTATTGCTCGTGAAATCAACTTTCCATCAAGGTCAATATATACCTCTTCTCTATAGCTATCAACCTTAAATTCTATATTTTTGCTTTCATATATATAATAATATTCTCCTATTGTTTGATGAATAAGGGAAACTACATCAATATTATCCTTAAACAATTCCATCTTGCCACTATTAATCTTAGACATCTCAAACAAATCATCAATTAAAACCTTCAACTTCTTAGCTTTCTTTTCAACAATAGCTAGATAATCTTCCTTCTCATCTTTAGTTATATCTTGTCTTAAAATATTTACATAATTTATTATAGATGTCAATGGTGTTCTTAAATCATGGGATACATTAGAAATAAGTTCTGTTTTTAACTTTTCATTTTTCAATGCATCTTCTACCGCAATGCTATATCCTTCTTTTATTTTACTTATATTATTAAGTAATTCTCTAACCTCTGGACTACATTGATCTTTAATTTCATATTTTATATTTCCATCTTCGGATTTTTTAATAGCTTCATTCACCTTAATTATCTCAATAGATTTCTTTAATGAATAAGTTATTCCTATCAAAGGTAATAACATTATAAAGAAACTCCCCTTAAATGGATACATAGAAAAAAACTTAGCTAATATATTATTCTCATACCCACCATTTACTGCTAATAAGTATAAATATACTATAAAAAATAGTGATAGGCTGCTGAAAGTTATCATTAAAGTCCTTCTAGTTTCCTTATAAGCAACTCCATACTTAAGTACAAATATTACGCTTTTTACAAAATTCCCTCTTAATTCAACTTTACCTCTACTTCTTATAAATACAAATATTATTTTTATAAACATGAATATAGCAATAAAAATAATTATAAAGTTTAAAATAGCAATCTTTAAATTATTAATGTTTGTATATCTATTTATATCCGAATAATAATACTCCTGAAAGTTTGATAATATACTACTATTATATACTAAGTTCTCTTCGGAAATATTCTCGTTATCACTTATCTTAAGCATTTCACGTCCTTTATACTTACTATATAAATAATCCTGTATATCCTGCTCTGTTAATCCATTGCTTACACTTAACGTCTCACTAAAATCATTGGTTATAATAGAATTATCTCTCTTGTCTCGTATAATGAAATATAGCTTACTATCACTTGAATCTATATCACTACCCTCATAGGAGTTGTTAATAAAGTATGCTTTTAAAACATCTTCTCTATTTTTGTCATTATAATATAATTCTTCTAATCCAAATGTATTATTATAGATATACTTTTGAAGTCCTTTTACTTCATCTAAAAATGTCTGCTTATAAAATCCCTTAGGATTTATAGTTGCTTGCATAGCTGATAAATTCTTCGAAGAATATCTAGTAAATACGTCTTTATATACCTCAACTCCAAAAAATATACAAGTAAGTGCTACTATTAATATTTCAATCATCCATATATGATTGAAATAGCTCTTAATTTTCTTTTTCAATTTTGTAGCCAATACCCCACACCACCTTAATATACTCTGGCTCCTTTGTATTTAATTCTATTTTCTCTCTTATTCTTCTTATATGAACAGTGACTGTATTCTCACTTTTATAAAACGGCTCTTCCCAAACCTTTTCATATATTTCTTTTATTGAAAAAACTCGACCTAAATTTGAAGCCAATAAAAGCAATATTTTATACTCTGTTGCTGTAGCTTTTATCTCTTCTCCTCTTACAGTTATTTTTTTAAGCAAAGTATCTATTTCTAAGTCCTTTACCTTTATAACTGAACTTTCTTCTATACTCAAAGGTTTTTCATATCTTCTTAATTGAGACTTAACCCTCGCTACTAACTCTAAATTGTTAAATGGCTTTGTTATGTAATCATCAGCACCTACATTTAATCCTAAAATTTTATCAGAATCTTCTCCTTTTGCTGATAACATTATTATAGGAATATTCTTGCTTTCCCTAATTTTTAAGCATGTCTTTATTCCATCTAATTTAGGCATCATTATATCTAATATAATTAAATGTATTTGCTTACCCTCTAATATATCTAAAGCCTCTAAACCATCTTCAGCCTTTATTACATTTAACTTTTCTCCTCTAAGATATATTTCAATGGCATCCCTAATTTCTTTTTCATCGTCTACAACCAAAACATTATACACACCAATTGCCCCCTTAAACTTATATATTTAAATTATATCCTATTCTTATTAAATCATATCTTTACTAATCCTTTATTAAGTTTTTATTACTTTCCTTCTTCTATAGTATATTCATTATTTTCAAAGTAAAAAGTATTACTTTGCTTATTATCTATCTTAAATTTTGCTATAACAATTATAGCAATAATTATTAGTATAATAAGTAAAATCTTTTTATTTTCCTTACTTCCTGGCAAATTTATTCTACTCATAACTATCACCTCTATTCATAATTTTACTATAATTTTAACAGTAAAGTGTTTTATTTCTCTTTTTCTTTATATATAATGGACAGGGAGTATAAATCAAATGATTAATTTTTTAATTTAGGGGTTTTTTTATGGAAATTATAAAAAATAACAAAAGCTTTATTTTAGATGTAATTATTATTTTTATTGGTTGCTTTATAGCATCTTTAGGTATTAACTTGTTTTTGAGTCATGCTCAATTATTAAGTGGTGGTGCTACAGGTATTGCACTTATTTTAGAATACATGTGGAATATCTCCTCTGGTATTACTCTTTTTATTTTAAATATCCCACTTTTTATATTAAGTTATAAAAAATTAAGTAAAGATTTTACCATTTATTCTGCCGTAGGTATGGTTTCATTATCAACGTCACTAATCATTACTAAGCAATTTTCTTCATATATAAAAGTAAATGATATGCTTCTTTACTGTATTTACGGAGGGATTTTATGCGGAATAGGTTACGGACTTGTTTTTTTGCGTAATGGCTCTGCTGGTGGTACAGATATAATAACCATGCTAATTAGAAAAAAATATTCTAATTTTAATATAGGAGCAGTTAACTTTGCTATAAATTTAATAATAGTAACTATAGGAGCTATAATATTTGGTATTCCTAGAGCTTTATATACATTAATATCAATGTTTATTCAAGGTCTTGTATTGGACCAAGTTATAAGAGGTTTCTCAAGTAAAAAGTTAATGATGATACTAACTGAAAAAGAAGAAGAAATTATTAAATATATAATAGCTGATATGCATAGAGGAGTCACTACTCTTCCTGCAAGAGGAGAGTTTACAGATCAAGACAAGAGAATGTTATACTGTCTAGTTACCTCTAGGCAGATGATTACTTTAAAAAACAGAATATTATCATGCGACCCCAAAGCTTTTATTAGTATCTTAGACGTTTCTGAAGTTAAAGGGCGTGGATTCCAAAACCTATAATAAAAAGCCAGATATTTTATCTGGCTTTTTTGCTATCTAAATATTTCTTTTGTCCAATTTCATATAAATTGTTTCCTTCAGTATCTACTATAACAACCAATGGCATATCTTTAACTTCAATTTTTCTAATAGCTTCTGCACCTAAATCGTTATATGCTATTATTTCTGAACTAATAATACTCTTACCTATTAATGCTCCTGCTCCTCCAATAGCACCAAAGTAAATCCCCTTATTTCTTATAATTGCATTTATTACCTCTTCACTTCTTGAACCTTTTCCTATCATTCCTTTAAGACCTAAATCTAAAAGTATTGGAGCATATGGATCCATTCTATAACTAGTAGTTGGCCCTGCTGAACCAATAACTTCCCCAGGCTTTGCTGGAGTAGGTCCAACATAATAAATTATTTCATCTTTGATATTGAAAGGCAACTCCTCTCCCATATCTACTAATTCTATTAATCTTTTATGGGCTGCATCCCTTGCAGTATAAATTGTACCTGATAATAATATAGTATCTCCAGCCTTTAAGCTTTTTGCTTTTTCTTCAGTTAATGGTGTTTTTAAATTTATTTCCATAATTACCTCCTATAATATTATCTCTTTATGCCTTGTAGCATGACAATTTATATTTACTGCAACAGGTAATCCTGCTATGTGGGTAGGGTAAGTTTCTATATTCAATCCAATGGCTGTTGTTCTTCCACCAAAACCTTGTGGTCCTATACCTAACTTATTAACTTTTTCTAAAAGTTCAATTTCAAGATCTTTATAAAATTCATTTTTATTTCTTTCATTTATTGGTCTAATTAATGCCTTCTTAGCCAAATATGCAGCCTTATCAAAAGTACCACCAATTCCAACTCCAATAACCATAGGGGGACATGGGTTAGGTCCAGCTTGCTTAACTGTATCTAAAATAAACTTTTTAACACCTTCTAAACCGTCAGCTGGTTTTAACATTGCTATTTTACTCATGTTTTCAGAGCCAAACCCTTTAGGTGCCAAAGTAATTTTGACCTTATCCCCTTTTACTAGATTATAGTATATTACAGCTGGAGTATTATCTTTAGTATTTATTCTATCTATAGGGTCTTTCACTACTGACTTCCTTAAAAATCCCTCATCATATCCTTTTCTTACCCCTTCATTAATTGCATCTTCAAGTAATCCCCCAACAAAATGAACATCTTGTCCAACTTCTATAAAAATACAAGCCATTCCAGTATCTTGGCATATTGGGACATTCTCATTAGCAGCTATATCTGCATTTAATAAAATTTTATCTAATACATCCTCAGCTATCATGAATGGTTCCTCTTCTTTAAATTTATTTAAAGCATCTTTTATATCATCACTTATATAATAATTTGCATCAATACATAATTGTTTAACTACATTTTCTATTTCTCTTACATTTATCTCTCTCATAAACTTCACCTCTACCTCTAATATAATTTACATCCATATTATACTAATAGTTCATTTACTTTTCAATTACTTGCAAAATTCGTAATAAAAAAGAAGGTGCATACAAACACCTTCTTTCTTCTACATATTTCCCCGGAAATTTATTTTATTTCATCAAAATATTTATTTATTCCAATTGTTATTCCCTCTACAATTTGATTTTGATGGCTTTCGCTTTTTAACCTTTGTTCTTCTTCATTATTTGATAAAAAACCACATTCTACTATTAAACAAGCACCATCATATTTATCTCTTAATATCTTATATTGTTCTTTTGCGGCCTTTTCTAATCTCTTGTTATTATCTTTTACTACTTCTTTTAAGGAACCTTGTACATACTTTGCTAATTTCATACTTTTTTCGTTACTTGCATACCATACTTGAGCTCCAAAACATTTTTCACTATTAAACTTATTTTGATGTATTGAAATGAAAATATCACATTTAGTTTCTATCTTCATTTTACATCTAGCCTCTAAATCTTTTACCTTTTTAGGAGATAATTCTTTATCTTCCTCCCTAGTCATGTATACCTTATATCCTTCTTTTTCAAGTTTTTCTTTTAATCTTTTACTAATTTGAAGATTTATATCTTTTTCAATAGTTCCATTTCTTGATTGTGCACCACCATCAATGCCACCATGACCAGCATCTATAAGTACAATGCCTTTTGATACTTCTTCTGCCATAACAGGTACTTTTATCATTAATAATGCTATAAACACTGCCACTATTATTCGTCTTACTTTCATAGTGCATCCTCCATTCAAACTTATTATCACAAAGTTATTATGTGATTAATTTGTCCATTTATTCAAAGAAAAAATCCCCCATAAATTATGGGGGATTAAACTATGCTGAATAATTTTCAATAACACTCTCTGCTATATTTGTTGAATGGTCTCCAATTCTTTCAAAATTACTTATTAAATCTAAGAATATGGCACCTGCATATGCATTACATTTTCCATCATATAGTCTCTTAATATGTTTATCTCTAAATTTCTTTTGCGAAGAATTTATTCTTGATTCTATAGCTCTTATACTTCTAGCTTTTTCCACATCTCTATTAGCATAACTTTCTATAGAAATCTCTAACGCATTTACTGTATAATTATATATCTCATATAGCTCTTCCATTGCATCTGAACTATATGATAAATCTCTATTAATTCTTTGAGAGGCTAAATCTGCTACATTTTCAGCATGATCTCCAATTCTCTCTATATCGTTTATTACATGGAAAGTAGATGCAACAATATCTTTCTCTCTATCTGACATTTCACATTTAGCAAGCTTTACTAAGTATGTAGTTATTGATTCTTCTAAGATATTAATTATCTTCTCATTCTCATATACCTTTTCAACTAACTTTTCATCTTGATTAGAGAATGCATCCATAGATAATTCTAAATTCTTTTTAGCCTTATTAGCCATTCTTATAGTTTCTTTTATAACTTGCCCTGCTGCTATTACAGGTGTTTCTAATAATCTATCATCTATATATTTAGGTCCAGCCTTTTCTTCCTCGTCTTCACCAGGAATGATTTTATTAACTATTACAATTAAGTATTTGCTAAATGGAAGTAATAACATTGTATTTACAATATTAAATACTGTATGTGCATTAGCTATTTGTCTGCTAACATCTGGGCTCATCTTAGTTACTGCTACTCCTAGCAATCCTAAGAATGGTAAGAATATTATTGTTCCCACTATATTAAATATCAAGTGTATTGCTGCAGCCTTATGCGCAGTTTTATTTGCACCAATACTCGCAATGATAGCAGTAATGCATGTTCCTATATTACATCCAAATATTATTGGTAAGGCAACCTGTATGTTAATAGCACCAGCTGTAGCCAATGCAACTAATATACCTGTAGTGGCAGATGAACTTTGTAATATTGCTGTTATAGTAGCACCTGCAATTACTCCTATAAGCCAGTTATCTCCTATAGTTACTATTAACTGCTCAAATACTGGTGAACTAGTTAAAGGTTTCATTGCACCACTCATTATTCCCATTCCAGTAAATAAGATACCAAAACCTAATACTATATTACCAATATCTTTTCTTTTTTTACCTCTTGCAAACATAACCATTATTGTTCCTAAAAATACAAATAACGGCGCTATTTGATCTAGTTTAAATGATACAAGCTGAGCAGTTATTGTTGTCCCTATATTGGCACCCATAATTATACCTGTAGCTTGTGTTAAATTCATTAAACCTGCATTAACAAATCCAACAACCATTACTGTTGTTGCACTACTACTTTGAATTACAGCAGTAACAATAGCACCAACAAGAACAGCCTTTATTGGGTTGCTAGTTACTTTTTCAAGAATCTTTTTTAATCCATCCCCAGCTGCATTTTCTAGACCATCTCCCATTAACTTCATACCATAAATAAATAGTCCAAGACCACCCATTAACTTCATAATTATCATTATTGTTGATTCCAAGGTTCTTCTCCTCCAACTCTTCTAGCATTACATAACCTAGTTTACTTTATTTTTTACCTTTTGTTAATATAATATAAATACTTTTAACATGAATTTAATAAACCTTTTTTTACCATATTTCTCAATAAAAAAGAGATGTAAAGCCTCTCTTTTGAATATTCCATACTATGTCTTTGAGAATTTGAGTTTATGTAATTTCAATGACTTGTATATACTCTGTTAGTTATATGTCACTTATAGTAATGTTCTGAACTGTGAGCAAAATGCCTTTTTATTATTGTTCTTTTTAAATATTTCTTCTAATTTTCTTTTTCCAGTATCACGCACTTCTGGAGTATACCTAATTTGATGGACACATAGAAACTACTTATAATATATATTAAGAAGGATGTATTTATTTAATGAATACTAAAGAAAGATTTACTAAACAATTCAAGGAATATTTTACATTTATGTTATATAATTAAAATGTGAACTTCTATTATAAGGAGAATATAGCATGAGTATCATTTTTTGGCTTCTATTAATTATTTTATGTCAATTATACCTTTTAATTGATAGTATAAAAGAAAAAAGGATTAATTATTTCCATGTTTTTCACTTGATTTTTTATATTTTCATATTAATTTATTATTTGTATAATAACAATGAAATTCCTTACAAGTTACAACCATTTATAGCTGTTGACATGTTTATTATGAACATATATTCCACAATTAAAAGTTCTTCTGTCAAAAAAAGCTAAGGATTAAGTCCTTAGCTTTTTTAATACTTATTAATTTAAATATAAATAAACCCCACAAACATTTGGTTTGTGGGGTTTTGAAAAACTCTTGTATTATCTCTTTGAGAATTGTGGAGCTCTTCTTGCTTTCTTAAGACCGTATTTCTTTCTTTCCTTCATTCTTGGATCTCTTGTTAAGAATCCAGCCTTCTTTAATTCTGGCTTTAAAGCTTCATCAGCTTTAACTAAAGCTCTTGTAATTCCGTGTCTGATAGCTCCAGCTTGACCTGTAAATCCTCCACCATGAACATTTACTAAAACGTCAAATTTATCCTTAGTTCCTGTTAAAACTAATGGTTGGTTAACTATTACTCTCAATGTTTCTAAACCAAAGTAATTTTCGATATCTCTTTTATTAACAACAACCTTACCACTTCCTGGTACAAGTCTTACTCTTGCAACTGATTTCTTTCTTCTTCCAGTACCCATGTATTGAACTTTTGCCATTTCTATTCCTCCTCCCGAGCTTGTATTAGTACTTTAATTCAAGCACTTCTGGTTTTTGAGCTGAATGATTGTGTTCAGCGCCTCTATATACTTTTAACTTAGTTAGCATCTTTCTTCCTAAAACACCACTTGGAAGCATTCTTCTAACTGCTTCTTCAAAAGCGAATTCAGGTTTCTTATCTAGTACTTCTCTATATGGAGTTTCCTTTAATCCGCCTGGATATAGGCTGTGCTTTCTCATTAATTTTTGATCTAACTTCTTACCAGTTAAAACAACCTTTTCTGCATTAATAACGATAACGAAATCTCCGCAGTCAACATTTGGAGTAAATGTTGGCTTATTCTTTCCTCTTAATATTGAAGCAACTTGGCTTGCTACTCTTCCTAGTGGCTTTCCAGCTGCATCTACAACATACCATTTTCTTTCAACTTCTTGTGCTTTCGCAATGTATGATTTCATCTCTTTCCCTCCCTGAACTTACATTTTAGCTTCACTCTTTAAAGTTACCGCATTTATGTCAAGACCCGGGGCTAGTGGATCTTATATACATAAATATTCTAACAAACAATATTATTATAATACACGCTTACGGGCGTGTCAACATTATTTATATCTTTTTTTATTAATAAAAAACTTTTTCTAATACTAATCCATTAGGTGGTACGCAAGGTCCTGCCTTACTTCTATCTCCGTTTCTTATTATACTTTCTATATCTTCTGGTTTTATTTTTCCTTTTCCAACTTCAATTAAGGTACCTACTATAATTCTTACCATATTATAAAGAAATCCATCTGCACTAATAAATATCTTTAGAACATCACCCTTTAACTCTAGTTCTAATCCACTTATTGTTCTTACTGAAGTCTTTACAGAACTTCCATTAGTTTTAAAAGCCTTAAAGTCATGCTTACCTAAAAAATATTTTGCAGCATCTTTCATTAGATTATAATTTAATTCATCTCTAACTTGATATACATAACTTCTTCCTAAGCATACTTTTTCATATCTATTTACTAATGTATAACAGTAAGTTTTACCTTTACTATCATATCTTGAATGAAAGTTCTTATCAACTTCTTCAGATTTAATTATTCCTATATCATCTGGTAATTTAGTATTAATAGCTTCTCTAAATTTATCAGATGGAATTTTACTATTGGTAATGAAGTTTGCAACCATACCTTTAGCATGAACCCCAGCATCAGTTCTAGAACTTCCTATTAATTCAACCTCTTCACCTGTAAGTAACTTAATTGCTTCTTCAATGCACTGTTGAATGGTTCTGTTATTCTTTTGCTTCTGCCATCCCCCGTAGCTTGTTCCATCATATTCTATAGTTAACTTTATATTTCTCATAGATTTCTACACCCTACAAAACAAATCTTATTATAAAGCTTCCAATAAATAAAACAGAAAAAATTCCAAAAGCTATAATATCTACAGAACCAAACTGCAATTCTTTCATTCTAGTTCTCCCAGCACCACCTCTATAGCATCTAGCTTCCATTGCCATAGCTAATTCATCAGCTCTTCTAAAAGAACTTATAAATAAAGGAACTAATAAAGGTATTAAACTCTTAGCTTTTTCAATAATGTTTCCTGTCTCAAAATCTGCACCTCTTGCTTTTTGAGCCTTCATTATTTTGTCTGTCTCTTCTGTTAATGTAGGAATAAATCTCAAAGCAATAGTCATCATCATTGCTAGTTCATGTGCTATTTCTTTTCCAATAGGTCTTAATAACCTTTCTATTCCATCTGTTAATTCTATAGGAGATGTTGTAAGAGTTAGCAATGAAGTTCCAGTAATTAAAAATACCAACCTCAAGGCCATAAATGCAGCTGTTCTCAATCCTTCTAAATATATATTAATAAACCCCAACTCAAATACTAATGTATCAGCAGTACCTTTTATCATAAATATATTTAATGCAGCAGTTAATATTATTAAAAATAAAATCGGCTTTAATCCTTTAAAAATAAATTTAACTGGAATTTTAGCATTTGCTATTATAGCTCCTAAGAAGGAAATTACTAAAATATATCCAACAAACTTATTTATTATAAATAAAGAAGCAATGAATAATATAGCTATTATTATTTTTGTTCTCGGATCTAATTTGTGTGTAAATGATTCACCAGGTATATACTGTCCAATAGTTATATCCTTTAACATAATTCCACCTCCTTAGTTATTCTTGTTAAGAAGCTTAATTATTTCTTCTTTGGCTTGTTTTATTGTATAAATACCATCTGATACATCAAATCCCAATGATTTTAGCTTCAACATTAAATATGTTACCTGTGGCACTGCTAATCCAATACTCTCTAATTTCTCTACTTCTTTAAATACAGTATCAATAGGACCCTGTAACTCTACACTTCCATTATTCATCACTATAACTTTATCAGCAATATTGGCTACATCCTCCATGCTATGACTAACAAGTATTATAGTCATTCCATAGTTATCATGTAACTTTTTAATCTGAGTTAATATATCATCTCTTCCCTTTGGATCCAAACCAGCTGTAGGTTCATCAAGAATTAATGTTTTAGGATTCATTGCAATTACTCCAGCTATTGCTACCCTTCTTTTTTGTCCACCACTTAAATCAAATGGTGATTTATCTTTATACTCATTATAATCCAATCCTACCATTTCCATAGCTTTAACTACTCTTTGATGTATTTCTTCATCAGATAACCCAAGATTTTTGGGTCCAAATTCAATATCTTTTTCTATTGTTTCTTCAAATAACTGATATTCTGAATATTGAAATACTAAACCAACCTTTTTTCTGATATCTACTAACTTTACATTTTTCTCCGTTATATCTATATCATCAATATATATTTTCCCTTTTGTAGGAGATAACAATCCATTTAAATGTTGTATTAAAGTTGATTTTCCTGAACCTGTATGCCCAATCAAAGCTACAAAATCATTATCATTTATTGTTAAATTAATGTCCTTTAAAGCAACTTTCTCAAAGGGACTTCCAGGCATATAAATGTGTGTTAAACTTTCTATTTTAATTGACATATTGCATCCACCATCTCATCTATATTTAAAATTTCAGTACTTATATCTATACCTTCTTTTCTCAATTCATAAGCTAACTCAGTAACTTGCGGAACATCTAATCCTATTTTTTTCATAACATCAACTTTAGAAAATACTTCTCTAGGTGTTCCTTCCATCCTAATTTGGCCATCATCAACAACTATAATTCTATCAGCTTGTGCTGCTTCATCCATATAATGAGTTATTAACACTATAGTAATATTGTGCTGTTTATTTAACTCTTTAATGTTGTTTATAACTTCTTTTCTACCACTAGGGTCTAACATTGCAGTAGGCTCATCAAATACAATACAATCAGGTTGCATAGCTAAAACTCCTGCTATGGCAACTCTTTGCTTTTGCCCACCAGATAATAAATGTGGAGCATGTCTCTTATACTCACTCATCCCAACCTTAGCAAGACTATCATCAACGCGCTTTCTTATCTCCTTAGGATCTACCCCTAAATTTTCAGGACCAAAAGCTACATCTTCTTCAACTATTGTTGCTACAAGTTGATTGTCTGGGTTTTGAAAAACCATTCCTGCTTTGCTTCTAATATCCCATAAGTTTTGCTGATCTTTTGTATCCATCCCATCCACTAATACAGTACCCGATGAAGGTGTTAACAATGCATTAATATGTTTTGCAATAGTTGATTTTCCAGACCCATTATGTCCTAGCACTACTACAAATTCACCTTTAGATACTTTTAAATTAACCCCTTTAATTACCACCTTACCCTCTTGTTCTTCAGTTGATGCATATTTAAAGGTTACATTATCTATGTCTATCATAAAGTTATCCATATACTACCTCCTATTTAACATATATCTTTAGACTATATAGAACATTCTTTATACTCTAAAAATATATTTTTATATTACAAAATGGGGACTAAGTATCAACTTAATCCCCTTATTATTATACTAATTCAAGTATAACTATTTCAGCTCCGTCCCCTCTTCTAGGACCTTTCTTATACATTCTTGTATATCCACCGTTTCTTTCAGCGTATTGTGGAGCTATATTATCAAAAAGATTCTTTACAACAGCTTCTTCTTGTACAAAAGCTAGAACTTGTCTTCTTGAATGTAAATCACCCTTCTTCGCAAGAGTAATCATTTTTTCAGCAAGGCTTCTTGCTTCTTTAGCTCTAGTTTCAGTTGTTTCAATCTTACCGTATTTTAAGAAACTTGTTACAAGACTTCTTAGCATAGCTCTTCTTTGGTCAGTAGGACGACCTAACTTACGATAACCTGCCATGGATTTACCTCCTTACTCATCGTTTAGTCTTAAACCTAAGCCTAGTTCTTTTAATTTTCTTTCAACTTCTTCAAGAGATTTCTTTCCTAAATTTCTTACTTTCATCATATCATCCATTGACTTTGATGCAAGTTCTTGAACTGTATTAATTCCAGCTCTCTTTAAACAGTTATAAGATCTAACTGATAAATCTAGCTCTTCTACAGTCATCTCTAGTACTTTCTCTTTTTTATCCTCTTCTTTTTCTATCATAATTTCAACATCATTCGTATTGTCAGTTAATGACATGAATAACTTGAAATGTTCTATAAGAATTTTAGCTGATAAGCTTATAGCCTCATCAATCTTAATTGTACCATTAGTCCAGATTTCTAAAGTTAACTTATCATAGTCAGTAATTTGACCAACTCTAGTATTTTCAACTGTAAAGTTAACTCTCTTAACTGGTGTGTATATTGAGTCTACAGCAATAGCGGATATTGGTAAATCTTCACTCTTATTTTTATTTTGAGTAACATATCCTCTACCTTTGTTTACTGTTAGTTCCATATAAAGTCTTCCGTTTTCATCAAGCGTTGCAATATGTAAATCCTTATTAACAACCTCTACATCACCGTCAGTCTTTATATCTGCTCCTGTTACAACCCCAGGACCTTTTGCATCTATATAAATTGTCTTTTGACCTTCACCATTCATTCTCAAAGCTAAAGCTTTAATGTTAAGAATTAATTCTGTAACATCCTCTTTAACTCCAGTAACTGTTGAGAACTCATGAAGAACTCCATCAATTTTAACTGATGTTGTTGCAGCACCTGGTAAAGATGATAATAAAATTCTTCTAAGAGCATTACCTAAAGTAATTCCGTATCCTCTTTCAAGTGGTTCTACTACGTATTTACCGTAAGTACCATCTTCGTTTGATTCTACACACTCAATTATTGGCTTTTCAATCTCTAACATACACAAACCCTCCTTATATTTAAAATGGCAACCTTATTTTGAGGGCAACTGATTCTCATATTTGTAATCATACGAAATGTATGATTAACAAATATTAATATACTACTTGCTGTATAACTCGACGATAAGCGTTTCATTAACAGGAACGTCAATATCTTCTCTTGTTGGTTCAGCAACTACTTTGCCTTCGTAGTTTTCGATATTTGCTTCTAACCATTTTGGTAAAGTCTTTGGATTTTCAACGAAAGTCTTGAACTTTTCGCTTCCTCTACTCTTTTCACAAACAGTTATTACATCATTTACACAAACTTTGTATGATGGAATATCTACTTTCTTTCCATTTACTAAGAAATGTCCATGAGTTACTAGTTGTCTAGCTTCATTTCTTGATGCACCATATCCTAATCTATATGCTACGTTATCAAGTCTTAATTCTAATAACTTTAATAAGTTTTCACCAGTAATTCCTTTTATGTGTTCAGCCTTTTCATAGTAATTTCTGAATTGGCTTTCTAAAACTCCGTATATTCTCTTAGCTTTTTGCTTTTCTCTTAATTGAATTCCGTAGTTTGATAACTTCTTCTTGCTAGCTCCATGTTGTCCTGGCGCATAGCTTCTTCTTGCAAAAGCGCATTTATCTGTATAACATCTATCCCCTTTAAGGAACAGTTTCATACCTTCTCTTCTACATAATCTACATGTAGCTCCAGTATATCTTGCCATTAATTACACCTCCTATGATGGTTAATACTAGACTCTTCTTCTTTTTGGTGGTCTACATCCATTATGAGGGATAGGAGTAACGTCTTTAATTAAAGTTACTTCTAATCCTGCTGCTTGTAGGGATCTTATAGCTGCTTCTCTACCTGCACCTGGTCCCTTTACATATACTTCGATGCTCTTTAATCCATGCTCCATCGCTGCCTTAGCTGCTGTTTCAGCTGCCATTTGCGCTGCGAAAGGAGTACTCTTTCTTGAACCTCTAAATCCTAGAGCTCCAGCACTTGACCATGATAAAGCATTTCCTGCTGCATCCGTTAAAGTAACTATTGAGTTATTGAAAGTTGACTTGATGTGTGCAGCACCATGCTCAACGTTTTTTCTTTCTTTTCTTCTTCTAGTCTTTTTAACTTTTTGAGCTGCCATTATCTTCCCTCCTTATTACTTCTTCTTATTAGCGATAGTCTTCTTAGGACCTTTTCTTGTTCTCGCATTAGTCTTAGTTTTTTGTCCTCTAACTGGAAGACCTTTTCTATGTCTAATTCCTCTGTAGCATCCGATTTCTTGTAATCTCTTAATGTTTAAAGCAACTTCTCTTCTTAAATCACCTTCAACATTCATTTCTTTTATAAATGTTCTAATTGCATTAACTTCATCTTCAGTTAAATCTTTAACTCTTGTATCCGGATTTATTCCAGTTTCAGCTAAAATCTTTTGAGATGTTGCTAAACCAATTCCGAATATATATGTTAGACCTATTTCAACTCTTTTTTCTCTTGGTAGGTCAATACCTGCTATTCTTGCCATTAAAATTTACACCTCCTGGTAATTAAAATGCCTTAAAAAATAGATTCTATAGTAATTTAATATATATAATAAAGTTTAGGTCATTAGTGATATTTTCACTAATGCAGCCGCTCCTAAAACCTAATTATTAGATTATTGACTATATAATCATATTTGACTTTACTAAAAAAGTCAATAAATTTTAAATGCCTAATTTGTATTTTTTGTCTAATATTATTTTATATTAGCCTTGTTTTTGCTTGTGCTTTGGATTTTCACAGATTACCATTACTCTTCCTTTTCTTCTTATGATCTTGCACTTTTCGCAAATAGGCTTAACTGATGGTCTTACTTTCATAGCTAACCCTCCTTGTATTAGTAACAGTAGATTTTATACTGCTTTATTTTGCTCTCCATGTAATTCTACCTCTACTTAAATCATATGGAGATAATTCTACTGTAACCTTATCTCCAGGCAGAATTCTTATGAAGTTCATTCTTAATTTGCCTGATATATGTGCTAGAATTGTGTGCCCACTTTCAAGTTCAACTTGGAACATAGCATTGGGTAATGATTCTAGAACAGTACCTTGCATTTCTATAACATCGTCTTTTGACATAAGGTAATCAACCCTCCTTAACAATGCCCTTTAATTTTAGAAGTCTCTTAATCTTTAAATCAGTACTTTTTTCATTTCTTAAAATCGATAATCTTACATCTTCATTTATATTACATATAATACTTAAATGCTTAAGATTCTTTTTCTTAGGATTATTTATAGTCTTAATATTACCATCGGCTACTAGTACGTATTCACTATTAATCTGATTAGTTATTATATATAAATGATTTTTATCTCTTCCAGCTTTTGATAGTACTACTTTTCCAATCAAGTCATTGTTTTGCAAATTCTTCACCTCGATGATTACCTTAGTATAAACCGTAACATTACGAATTTATAACTAAGCAACACTATTATTTTATTAGTGTTAATATTTCGGGCCCATCTGGTAAAATCGCAACAGTATTTTCATAATGTGCTGATAGTTTCCTATCTTTTGTAACAACAGTCCACCCATCAGATAGAGTTAGTACTTTGCAATCACCTACATTAACCATAGGTTCAATTGCTAATACCATTCCTTCTCTTAACTTTGGACCTCTACCCGGCATACCGAAATTGGGTACTTCAGGATCTTCGTGTAGATTTCTTCCGATTCCATGACCTACGAAATCTCTTACAACTGAGAAACCTGAATGTTCAACATACGTTTGAATTGCATGTGAAATATCTGTTAGTCTGTTTCCTATATGAGCAAATTTAACTCCCTCAAAAAAACAATCTTTCGTAACTTCAATTAACTTTTGTGCTTCTTGTGAAACATTTCCTACTGAAAAAGTTCTTGCTGCATCTCCATGAAAACCTTCAAAAACAGCACCACAGTCTACACTTACAATATCGCCCTCAGTTAACTTATAGGCTCCTGGTATTCCATGAACTACTTGCTCATTGATTGATATACAAAGTGATGAAGGAAATCCATACAATCCCTTAAAAGAAGGTTTGGCTCCTTGTTTAATAATAAACTCCTCTGCTATCCTATCTAACTCCGCTGTAGTTATACCAGGTTTTATTTTTTCTTCTATTAATAATAATGTTTCTGCTACTATTCGGCCTGATTTCCTCATATAGTTAAGTTCATTATTATTCTTTATAATAATCACTAAACTGGCTCTCCTAATATAGTACAAATACTTTCAAACACTTCATTAATAGCTTTTGTACCATCTACTGTAGAAAGTAACTCTCTCTCTTTATAGAAATCAATTAGTGGTTGTGTTTGTCTCTCATATACATCAAGTCTTTCTTTTACTGTTTCTTCTGTATCATCTTTTCTTTGAACTACATCCGAACCACAAAGCTCACACTTGCCTTCAATCGGTGGATTAAATTTTATGTGATAACTTGCCCCACATGATGGACACACTCTTCTTCCTGTCATTCTTTCAAGTATAAAATCTCTAGGTACCTCTATACATAAAGCAGTATCTAAAGACTCTTTTCTCTTTTGTAAGAACTCTTGAAGAGCTTCTGCTTGGCTTACCGTTCTTGGGAAGCCATCTAATAAATATCCATTCTCACAATCATCATGTTGAAGTCTATCTTTTACCATATCTATTGTAACTTGATCAGGAACTAACTGACCATTATCAATATACTTTTTAGCTTCTATTCCAAGTGGAGTATTTTCCGAAATATTCTTTCTAAAAATATCTCCTGTTGAAATATGAGGAATTGAATATCTATTACTAATTGATTTTGCCTGTGTTCCTTTTCCTGCACCAGGAGGACCTAGTAATATAATCTTCACGGGCATCATCTCCATTTTATTTTCTATTTAAGAAATCCTTCATAATGACGCATCACCATTTGAGATTGTAACTGTCTTGAGAAGTCCATTGCTACTCCTATTACAATTAACACTGCTGTTGCACCAAATTGAATTCCTTTAAATGGTGTGTATTGTTCCACTAAAATAGGAGTTACTGCTAAAAATGCAGCAAACACACCACCTATAATTGATACTCTAGCTAATATTTTTTCAAAATATTCAGTTGTTTGCTCACCTGGTCTTATTCCAGGAACAAAACCTGCTGACTTATTTAGATTTTCAGCCATCTCATCTGGTTTTAAAGTAACTTCATTATAGAACCAAGTAAAGAATACTGTTAATAAAGCAAATATTACTGGATACATCCATGTCTTTTCATTAAAGATGCTGTAACTACTACCTATAATCCATTGTGAAACACTGCTGTTAGGGAAAAACTGAGCTATAGCTTTTGGAAATCCCATTACTGACATTGCAAATATAATTGCAATTACAGCTGCACTTATTATACTTAACGGAATATGTGTAGATTGTCCTTTCATAACTTTATTACCAACAGCTTTACCTGCATATTGTACTGGAATCTTTCTTTCAGCAAGACTAAAGAAAATAGATATTGCTAATAGAGCAATAACAGCTACTATAAATAAAGCTAATGCTACTTTATCTACTTCTAAACTTAAAACTTTACTAACTGTAAGTGGTAATCTAGAAATAATATTAACAAAAATTAATATTGATGTTCCATTACCAAATCCCTTAACTGTAATTTGATCTCCTAACCAAATACAGAATGTTGATCCAACAACAAGGGACATTATTACTATAACTAATTCTAAACTTGAACTAGATATCATTGCACCTTGTGAACCAAATGAAGCTACTGAACCAATAGCTAATATTATAGCAATTACAATAGCGACATAACGAGTAGCATTTTGTATTTTTTTTCTACCCTCTTGCCCCTCTTTAGATAGTTGCTCTAAAGATGGAATAGCTATTGTTAATAATTGCATTATAATTGATGCATTAATATATGGTGTTACACCTAATGCTAATATACTAAAGTTACTAAATGCTCCACCAGATATTAAATCATAGAAACCAAGTAACCCAGATTGAGTCATCTCTTGTATTCTTGATATAAATTCAGCATTGATTCCAGGAACAGGAATATGAGTTCCCATCCTGAAAATCGCTACTAAAAATATTGTCCAACAGAATTTTTTTCTCAATTCTGGAACCTTCCAGGCATTACGTAGGGTTGATAGCATATTAAATCACCTCAACTTTTCCTCCAGCTGCTTCGATCTTCTCTACTGCAGATTTTGAAAGTTTACATCCTTTTATAGTTAAGCTCTTTTCTAAGTTTCCGTTTCCAAGAATCTTAACTCCATCCATAACTTTACTTATTACTCTCTTCTCAAGTAATACTTCAGGAGTAACTTCAGTTCCGTTTTCAAATATATTTAATCTATCCACATTAATACTAACGATCTTCTTAGCAAATATATTTGTAAAACCTCTCTTTGGAAGTCTTCTGTAAAGAGGCATTTGACCTCCTTCAAAACCTGGTCTTACTCCACCGCCTGATCTAGCGTTTTGTCCTTTTTCACCTTTTCCGGCATTTCTACCTAAACCAGAACCAGTACCTCTACCAACTCTCTTAGGAGCCTTTTTGCTACCTGCTGCTGGCTTTAATTCATGAAGTTTCATTATCAGTACACCTCCTCTAAATTATACTTCTTCTACCTTTAGTAAATAGTCAATCTTCTTAATCATACCTTTTATTTGAGGAGTTTCCTCTTTTTCTACTGTTTTACCAATTTTCTTTAGTCCTAGGGCATTTGCAGTAGCGATATGGTCTTTCTTTCTACCTATTAAGCTCTTAACTAGAGTAACTCTTAACTTAGCCATCGCCAATTCCCTCCTAACCTAGAATCTCTTCAACAGATTTTCCTCTTAATTTAGCTATATCTTCAGCTGTTCTTAAGTTTGCTAATCCGTTGATAGTTGCATTTACCATGTTTCTTGGATTGTTTGAACCTAATGACTTAGCTCTAACATCCTTTAATCCTGCTAATTCAAGTACAGCTCTTGCAGGACCCCCAGCAATAACTCCTGTACCTTCTTTAGCTGGCATTATAAGAACTTTTCCTGTTCCGAAAGTTCCATATATTTCATGAGGAACAGTTGTTCCAACCATAGAAACTTTTACTAAGTTTTTCTTAGCATCTTCTATTCCCTTTTTGATTGCTACTGGAATTTCGATAGATTTTCCCATTCCAACTCCAACGTGTCCGTTTTCGTCACCAACAACAACTAGAGCGCTGAATCTGAAGTTTCTACCACCCTTAACAACCTTAGTAACTCTGTTTATATAAACAACCTTTTCTTTAAGGTCTAGTTGACTAGGATCGATTCTCATGTATTTCCCTCCTTATTTTTTAGAAATTTAATCCTGCTTCTCTAGCAGCTTCTGCTAATTGTTGTACTCTTCCGTGATATACATATCCACCTCTGTCGAACACAACATCTTTAATTCCTTTTTCTAATGCCTTCTTAGCTACTAGTTCTCCTACAAGTTTAGCACCTTCTTTGTTACCGCCCTTTGCAGAGAAGTCTTTTTCTAAGCTTGAAGCAGAAACTATAGTTACAGCATTTATATCATCAATTATTTGTGCATAAATATTTTTTTCACTTCTGTATACTGAAAGTCTTGGTCTTTCAGGAGTACCGAAAACTTTCTTACGAACTCTAAGGTGACGTTTTACTCTACTTGCTTTTTTGTCTACCTTCTTGAACATAAAGCTCACTCCTTTCTATTATTTCTTACCAGTTTTACCTTCTTTACGTCTGATTACTTCGCCTTCGAATTTAATTCCTTTACCCTTATATGGTTCTGGCTTTCTCCAACGTCTGATATCAGCCGCTTGTGCTCCAACAACTTGCTTATCTATACCTTTGATAACAACTTTTGTTGCAGCAGGAGTTTCGAAAGTAATTCCATTCATTGGTTCTATTTCAACTGGATGTGAGTATCCAAGGTTCATTACAAGTTTCTTTCCTTGTAGTTGAGCTCTATAACCAACACCTACTAATTCTAAAGTCTTTTGGTAACCTTCGTTAACTCCAATTACCATGTTATTAATAAGTGCTCTTGTTAATCCGTGAAGAGCTCTGTGCTCTTTTACATCACTAGGTCTAGTAACAACAACTTCGTTGTTTTCAACCACTATCTTAATGTCTTTGTGCATAGCATTTACTAGCTCACCTTTTGGTCCCTTAGCTGTAACAACATTATCTGCTGATACAGTTACAGTTACGCCAGCAGGAATAGCTATTGGTAATCTACCTACTCTTGACATAATTGCACCTCCTGTATTCTTCTCGTACAAACATATATTTAATCTATCTAGTTACTTCCTATATAAGATACTACCAAACGTAGCAAACTACTTCTCCGCCTAGTCCCATCTTTCTAGCTTCTCTATCAACCATTATTCCCTTAGAAGTTGATATAACAGCTATTCCTAATCCGTTTAACACCTTTGGAGTTTCATCTTTTTTACAGTAAACTCTTAATCCTGGCTTAGATATTCTCTTTATTCCAGTAATAACTCTTTCTTTGTTAGAACCGTATTTAAGAGATATTCTTAACATTGGTACAACACCATCATTGTACTCATCTATTTCTTTAATATATCCTTCTTGTAATAATATATTTGCTATTGCCTTCTTTACATTTGAAGAAGGTACTTCTACTACCTCATGTCTTACAGCATTTGCGTTTCTAATACGAGTTAGCAAATCTGCTATAGGATCTGTCATAACCATTTAATGTGCCTCCTTTCGCTCTATGAATCGATATTACCAGCTTGCTTTCTTGCATCCAGGGATTTGTCCCTTATAAGCAAGTTCTCTGAAACAAATACGGCATATACCGAACTTTTTAAGTACTGCATGTGGTCTACCACATATTCTACATCTTGTATAAGCTCTTGTTTTATATTTAGGTGTCTTATTCCACTTTTCAATAATAGCTTTACGTGCCACGACTTTCCCTCCTTATTATTGAGCGAATGGCATTCCAAGGAATCTTAATAATTCTCTTGCTTCTTCGTCAGTGTTAGCTGTAGTTACGAAGATTATATCCATTCCTCTCACTTTATCGATTTTATCGTACTCTATTTCTGGGAATATTAATTGCTCTTTAATTCCTAGTGAATAGTTTCCTCTTCCATCAAATGACTTGCTTGAAACACCTCTGAAGTCTCTAACTCTTGGTAGAGCGATTGCCATTAGCTTATCAGCAAATTCATACATCTTTGCTTTTCTTAATGTAACTTTACATCCTAATGGCATATTTTCTCTTATCTTAAAGTTAGCAACAGATTTCTTTGCTCTAGTTAATATTGGCTTTTGACCAGCTATTAATGTTAAATCATTAACTGCTGCTTCTAAAACCTTTTGATTTTCTTTAGCTTCTCCAACACCCATATTGATTACTATCTTTTCAAGTCTTGGAACTTCCATTATATTTTTATAACCAAACTTTTCAATCATAGCTGGTATAATTTCTTTTTCGTACTTTTCTTGAAGTCTTGTCATATTGATTTACCTCCTTTCAGATTCTAGAATGTTTCTCCGCACTTCTTGCAAACTCTTACCTTAGCTCCGTCTTCTAATAACTTATTGCTAATTCTAGTTGCACTCTTGCACTTTGTACAATATAACATAACCTTTGAGCTGTATATAGCAGCTTCCTTTTCTATAATAGCACTTTCGGCTTGATTTCTAGTAGCCTTTTGGTGCTTCTTAACTATGTTAACTCCTTTTACAAGAACCTTTCCTGTCTTAGGATATACTTTTAAAACTTCTCCAGTTTTTCCTTTGTCTTTTCCTGAAATAACTACAACTGTGTCGTTCTTTCTTACATGTACCTTCAAGTTAGCCACCTCCTCTATTATAGAACTTCAGGTGCTAATGATAAGATTTTATTAAATTCTTTATCTCTTAGCTCCCTAGCAACTGGTCCGAAGATACGAGTTCCTCTTGGTTGCTTATCATCTTTTATTATAACTGCAGCATTTTCATCAAACTTAATGTATGAACCATCTGCTCTTCTTAATCCTCTTACAGATCTAACTATAACAGCCTTTACTACGTCACCTTTTTTAACAACTCCGCCTGGTGTTGCACTTTTAACGCTAGCAACTATTACATCTCCAATGTTACCGAACTTTCTCTTAGATCCGCCTAAAACTCTGATACACATGATTTCTTTTGCACCTGAGTTATCTGCTACCTTTAGTAAGGTTTGTTGTTGTATCATTGAATTACCCTCCTTTCAGTCTTTAAAGCTTATTTTGCTTTTTCAACTATCTCAACAAGTCTCCATCTCTTATCTTTAGATAATGGTCTAGTCTCCATTATTAATACTCTATCATTTATTCTAGCTTCATTATTTTCATCATGAGCTTTAAACTTAGTAGTTCTGTTAACAGTCTTACCATATAACGGATGTCTTACCTTAGTTTCAACAGCAACTACGATAGTTTTATCCATTTTGTCAGAAACAACTCTACCAATTCTTTTCTTTCTTAGTGCTCTTTGTTCCATTTAAAGAATACCTCCTTCCGATTACTGTTGAACCTTTAGCTCTTCTTCTCTTAAGATGGTTTTTATTTGGGCTATAGATTTCTTAACTTCTCTTATTCTCATAGGATTTTCTAATTGTCCTGTAGCTAATTGGAATCTTAAGTTGAATAATTCAGCTTTTAAATCTCCTAATTTAGCTTGTAAATCTTGAGGATTATTTGCTCTTAATTCTTTTAATTCTCTAGCCTTCATTATTCTTCACCACCCATTTCCTCAAAATCTCTTCTTGTAACAAACTTTGTTTTTACAGGAAGTTTGTGTGATGCAAGTCTCATAGCTTCTCTTGCAACTTCTTCATTAACTCCTGATAACTCAAATAAAACTCTACCAGGCTTAACTACTGCTACCCAATATTCTGGTGAACCTTTACCTGAACCCATTCTTGTTTCAGCTGGTTTCTCAGTTACTGGCTTATCTGGGAAAATCTTTATCCAAAGTTTTCCTCCTCTTCTGATGTATCTATTTATAGCAATTCTGGCTGCCTCGATTTGATTACTTGTAATCCAACCACAACTAGTAGCTTGAATACCGAAATCTCCATAAGCAAGGAAATTTCCTCTTGTAGCTTTACCTTTCATTCTACCACGTTGTACCTTACGATGCTTTACTCTTTTAGGCATTAACATGATCTATTCCTCCTTTCTTACGCGTCAACTTCTTCCTTTTCAACTTTTTTAGTTGGAAGAACTTCTCCATTATAAACCCAAACCTTAACTCCGATCTTACCGTATGTTGTATCTGCTTCAGCAAATCCATAATCAATGTCTGCTCTTAAAGTTTGTAGTGGAATTGTTCCTTCGTGATATTGTTCTGTTCTAGCTATTTCTGCTCCTCCTAATCTTCCTGAACAAGCAGTCTTAACACCCTTTACTCCGTGTTTCATAGCTCTTTGAATTGTTTGCTTCATAGCTCTTCTGAATGAGATTCTCTTTTCTAATTGAGCAGCAATATTTTCTGCCATTAATTGAGCATCTGCTTCAGCATTCTTAACTTCAACAATGTTTATTAAAACATTCTTTCCGCCAATTAACTTATTTATCTTTTGCTTTAAGGCTTCGATTCCAGCTCCACCTTTTCCAATAACAACACCTGGCTTTGCAGTGTGTATGTTTAACTTAATTCTCTTAGCAGCTCTTTCTATTTCGATCTTTGAAATACCTGCTGAGAATAATTCTTTTTTTACATATTCTCTGATCTTGTTATCTTCAACTAAGTTATCAGCAAAGTCTTTTTTATTAGCATACCACTTTGCATCCCACTCTTTAATAACACCTACTCTAAGTCCGTGAGGATGTACTTTTTGACCCACTTATATTTCCCTCCTTCTTCTAAGCTCTTTCTTTAACAACTACAGTTATGTGGCTTGTTTTCTTAAGAATCTTAAACGCTTTACCATGGTCCATTGGTCTAAATCTCTTTAGTGTTGGACCTTGACCAACGTGTATTTCTGAAACATATAATTTGTCAGTATCTAATGCAAAATTATTTTCTGCATTTGCAACAGCTGATTTTAAAACTTTGTTAATAACTACTGCTGCTTCTCTTGGAGTGTATTGTAAAATAGCAAAAGCTTCTTTAACATCTTTTCCTCTTATTAAATCTGTAACTGCTCCTACCTTAATTGGAGACATTCTTACATACTTAGCTATAGCCTTAGCTTCCATATCTTGTTCCTCCTTTCCTGGCGCCTATACTATCTTTTAGACTTCTTATCTGTGTCCACGTGCCCTTTGAAAGTTCTAGTTAAAGCGAACTCTCCAAGCTTATGTCCAACCATATCTTCTGATACATATACAGGAACATGCTTTCTTCCATCGTGAACAGCTATTGTATGACCTATCATTTGTGGGAAAATTGTTGAACTTCTTGACCAAGTCTTTATAACCTTTTTCTCACCATTTGCATTCATTTCTTCAATCTTTTTAATTAATCCTTCATGGACAAAAGGTCCTTTTTTTGTTGATCTACTCACTTATATTGCCTCCCTTCACTAACCTTAGGCTGATAAGCCATGAAGAGAATAGGTTCTCTTCATATTACTTATCGTTTCTTCTCTTAATGATAAATCTATCAGAATACTTCTTATTCTTTCTAGTCTTGTATCCAAGTGCTGGTTTACCCCATGGAGTAACTGGACTTGGTCTACCGATTGGTGATCTACCTTCACCACCACCATGAGGGTGATCGCAAGGGTTCATTACAGAACCTCTAACAGTAGGTCTCCATCCCATGTGTCTCTTTCTACCTGCTTTACCTATATTAACTATATCATTAGTTGAGTTAGATACAGTTCCTACAGTAGCTCTACATTCGATTCTTACATATCTCATTTCACCTGAAGGTAATCTTAATGTAGCGTAGTCTCCTTCTTTAGCCATTAATTGAGCTGAAGCTCCTGCAGATCTAACTAATTGAGCTCCTTTTCCAGCTTGTAACTCTATGTTGTGAACAACTGTACCAACTGGTATATTCTTTAATGGAAGAGCATTACCTGCTTTGATATCTGCTTCTGGTCCTGATACAACTACATCTCCTACAGCTAAACCAGCTGGAGCTATTATGTATCTCTTTTCACCATCTGCATATACTACTAAAGCAATGTATGCTGATCTATTTGGATCGTATTCTATTGTAGCAACCTTTGCTGGAACACCATCCTTATTTCTCTTAAAATCAATTACTCTATACTTTCTCTTAGCACCGCCACCACGATGTCTAACAGTTATTTTACCTTGTGCATTTCTACCACCATTTTTCTTTAAAGAAACAAGAAGTGATTTTTCAGGTACATTTGTTGTAATTTCTTCAAATGTTGCCATTGTCATTTCTCTTCTTGAAGGGGTAGTTGGTTTAAACTTTTTAACTGCCATTTTGTTACCTCCTTCTTACAGCTTATCTGGTGTTTTACACCAATAAATCACCTTTATTTAACTATTGTAATCCTTCAAAGAATTCTATTCCCTTGCTATCTGCTGCAAGTGTTACAATAGCTTTCTTGTAGTCAGATCTCTTTCCTACATGTACGCCCATTCTCTTAGTTTTTCCCATAGTTCTTATAGTTTGAACGCTAGCAACTTTAACTCCAAACACTTCTTCAACAGCTCTCTTTATTTGAGACTTGTTTGAATTAATGTGAACTATGAAAGTGTACTTATTTTCTGCCATAGCTGTCATAGTCTTTTCAGTTATAACAGGCTTTCTTATTATATCATGGCTTGTTAACTTCATTATGCGTACACCTCCTCAATCTTTGATACAGCATCTTTAGTCATGATCACTTTTTCAAACTTTAGTAAATCATAAACATTGATGTTGTTTACAGGAATTACTGAAACTCCTTCAATATTTCTAGCTGACTTATAAACCACTTCGTTTGATTCAGCTGTTACTATTAATGTCTTATTAGCATTGAAAGCTTTTAGCATTTCTGCCATAGACTTAGTCTTGATTGCTTCAAATTCAAGATTTTCTAAAACGATCATCTCTTCATTTTGAACCTTACAAGTTAATGCAGACTTCATAGCTACTCTTCTCATGCTCTTTGGTACTGACATTCTGTAATCTCTTGGCTTTGGTGCAAAAACAACACCACCCTTAATCCATTGTGGAGCTCTTATAGAACCTTGTCTTGCTCTACCTGTTCCCTTTTGTCTCCAAGGCTTGATTCCGCCTCCTCTTACTTCAGCTCTTGTCTTAGCTGATTGAGTTCCTTGTCTCTTGTTTGCAAGTAATGCAACAACTACTTGGTGCATTGCATCCTTATTAACTTCAACTGCGAAAACATTATCGTTTAATTGAATTTCTCCAACTTGCTTTGCTTCTTTATTAAATAATCCTACTGTAGGCATCCTGTGCGTCCTCCTTTCTTACAGAAATTAAGCCTTAACTGTATTTCTAATAACTACTGTACCTTTATTAGGTCCTGGGATTCCACCCTTTATTAGTATTAAATTTTTTTCAGCTATAACTTTAACTACTTCTAAGTTTAATACTGTTGTATTAACAGCACCCATGTGACCTGGCATATGTTTATTCTTAAATGTTCTTGATGGATCTGATGATGCTCCCATTGAACCTACTGCTCTATGGAACTTAGAACCATGTGACATTGGTCCTCTTTGAGCATTCCATCTCTTAATTACACCTTGGAATCCCTTACCTTTAGAAATTCCTGATACATCAACCTTATCTCCTACCGCAAAAACGTCAGCCTTTATTTCTTGACCAACTTCATATTCGCTAGCATTTTCAAGTTTGAATTCTTTAAGTGTTCTTCTTAATGAAACTCCTGCTTTAGCAAAATGTCCCTTAGCTGGCTTGTTAACTAATTTTTCTCTTATTTCACCAAAACCAACTTGGATAGCTTCATACCCATCTTTTTCTGTTGTCTTCTTTTGAACAACAACACATGGACCTGCTTCTACTACTGTTACAGGAATCATCTTTCCATTTTCATTGAAAATTTGAGTCATTCCTATTTTCTTACCTATAATAGCTTTTTTCATTTTACTTACACCTCCCAAACTAATTAGCGGATTGTAACACAATCATAATAGTTCAATCTCTATTTAAAAGTTTTGCTATTAAAGCTTTATTTCGATATCTACACCTGCTGGTAGATTTAATCTCATTAATGCATCAACAGTCTTTGGTGATGGATTAACGATATCTATAAGTCTCTTGTGAGTTCTTATTTCGAACTGCTCTCTAGAGTCCTTGTATTTGTGAACTGCTCTTAATATTGTAACAACATCTTTTTCTGTTGGTAGTGGTACTGGACCAGCAACCTTAGCTCCTGTTGATTTAGCAGTTTCAACGATTTTTTCAGCTGATTGATCTAATATTGTGTGATCAAAAGCCTTTAATCTTATTCTTATTTTTTGTTTTGACATCTTGGTTTCCCTCCTTTTCATGTACGCTTTACTTCTAACGCACAACAGCGGTTATCTGTAAACTGTTCCTGGTGTTTCACACTTTTAAACAAATCTAACAGATTCCCTGTCGTCGGATTCTAGATCCAGACATACTCATCAAGAATTACCCGGAAGTCCGGCAACCTCTTGATTCATCGCTGTTTGCTCTGCAACTTCTTTATTATACTATTTTTCATTAATGTTTTCAAGTTTTTTAATTACATTATTTTTAATTTTTATTTGTATAATATTAACTGTTTTTTCATCTCAACTGTACTTTATTTTATATTCTTTTTTATTCACTTTCAAGCACTTTATTATGTATTTAATGCTTAATACTTATATATTATCCAAAGTTTAGTAATGTTATAATAAATAACTTCTCTTTATATAATAATTTTTCTATAAAGAAAGAGTAGAAGACGTCTCCTCTACTCTTTATAACCAAGTTTAAATTTAAACATTATATGATTCTAAAATTATTCTATTATGCTAGTAACAACACCTGAACCTACAGTTCTTCCACCTTCTCTGATCGCGAATCTTAAACCTTCGTCCATTGCTACTTGAGTTATTAATTCAACGTTCATATCGATGTGATCTCCAGGCATAACCATTTCCATACCTTCTGGTAATTTGATTGATCCTGTAACGTCTGTTGTTCTGAAGTAGAATTGTGGTCTGTATCCATCAAAGAATGGAGTATGTCTTCCACCTTCTTCTTTCTTAAGTACGTATACTTGACCTACGAACTTGCTGTGTGGGTGTACTGATCCAGTCTTAGCTAATACTTGACCTCTTTCGATATCAGTTCTTTGAACACCTCTTAATAATGCTCCGATGTTATCTCCAGCTTGCGCTTCGTCTAGTAACTTTCTGAACATTTCGATTCCTGTTACTACAGTCTTCATCTTTTCTTCTTTTAATCCTACTACTTCAACTTCGTCTCCAACATGTAGGATACCTCTTTCAACTCTTCCTGTTGCAACTGTTCCTCTACCAGTGATTGTAAATACATCTTCTACTGGCATTAAGAATGGCTTATCTGTTGCTCTTTCTGGAGTTGGAATGTAGCTATCTACTGCTTCCATTAATTCCATGATGCACTTAGTAGCTTCTTCATCTGTTGGGTTTTCTAATGCTTTTAATGCTGAACCAGTTATTACTGGAATGTCATCTCCTGGGAAGTTGTATTCGCTTAATAATTCTCTAACTTCCATTTCTACTAATTCAAGTAATTCTGGATCGTCTACCATATCTGCTTTGTTTAAGAATACTACGATATAGTCAACACCAACTCTTGATGCTAGTAGTATATGTTCTCTTGTTTGAGGCATTGGACCATCTGCTGCTGAACATACTAAGATAGCTCCATCCATTTGTGCAGCTCCTGTAATCATGTTCTTAACGTAGTCAGCGTGTCCTGGACAGTCAACGTGTGCATAGTGTCTGTTATCTGTTTGATATTCAACGTGTGCAGTGTTGATTGTGATTCCTCTTTCTTTTTCTTCTGGTGCCTTATCGATTTCTGCGTAATCGAATGCTTCAGCGAATCCTCTGTTTGCTAAAACTGTTGTGATTGCTGCTGTAAGTGTTGTCTTACCGTGGTCTACGTGACCGATTGTTCCAATATTTACGTGGGGTTTATTTCTCTCGAATTTTTCCTTTGCCATTGCAAATTCCTCCTTAAAATATATCAATAAATTTAAAGACTTTTTTCAGTCATTATTATAACCTATAAATATCACAATATCTATATTTATATTGTAGTTTACTTATAAATACTTATATTAATAAGTGTTTGGTGTTACCTTTATGTAACACCAAACAAACTATTTACTTCTATTTCCAGCGATTTGTTCTTGTATGCTCTTTGGAACTTCTTCGTAGTGATCGAATACCATTGCGTAAACACCTCTACCTTGAGTTCTTGATCTTAATGATGTTGCATAACCAAACATTTCAGCTAATGGAATAAATGCTCTAATTACTTGAGCTCCATTTACTGAATCCATACCTTCTAGTCTACCTCTTCTTGAGTTAACGTCACCTATAACGTCTCCCATGTATTCTTCAGGTACAGTTATTTCAACCTTCATCATTGGTTCTAATAATACTGGATCTGCTTTAGCCATAGCATTCTTAAATGCCATAGAACCAGCAATCTTAAACGCCATTTCTGAAGAATCGACTTCATGGTAAGATCCGTGTACTAACTTAACCTTAAAGTTAATAACATTGTATCCAGCTATGTTACCTGTTAAAGCTGCTTCTTGAATACCTGCATCGATTGCTGGAATGTATTCCTTTGGAATAGCTCCACCAACAACAGCATTTTCAAATGAATATTCTCCTTCAGTTGGTTCCATTTCAATTACAGCGTGACCGTATTGTCCTTTACCACCTGATTGCTTAGCATACTTAGCTTCAGCCTTAACAGCCTTCTTAATTGTTTCTTTATATGAAACTTGAGGTGCACCTACATTACACTCAACTTTGAATTCTCTTTGAAGTCTATCAACAATAATATCTAAGTGAAGTTCACCCATACCTGCGATAATTGTTTGACCAGTTTCTTGATCAGTCCAAGTCTTGAAAGTTGGATCTTCTTCTGCAAGCTTAGCTAATGCTAACCCCATCTTTTCTTGACCAGCTTTAGTCTTTGGTTCAATCGCAATGTTGATAACTGGTTCTGGGAATTCCATTGATTCAAGAATTATTGGATTATTTTCTGCACATAGAGTATCTCCAGTTGTAGTATTCTTTAATCCTATAATTGCTCCTAATTCACCAGCTTCTAGTGATTCAACTTCTTCTCTATGATTAGCATGCATTTTAACAAGTCTACCAATTCTTTCTTTCTTACCCTTAGTTGAGTTAAGAACGTAAGAACCACTTTCTATTATACCAGAGTAAATTCTAGCAAAAGCAAGCTTTCCTACGAATGGGTCAGTAGCAATCTTGAATGCTAATGCTGATAAAGGCGCTTCATCTGAAGCTTCTCTTGTAGCTGCTTCACCTTCTAAATTAGTACCTTCTACAGCAGGAATGTCTAGTGGAGATGGTAAGTATGCAACAACTCCATTAATCATTTCTTGAACACCTTTGTTTTTGTATGAAGAACCACAAATACAAGGATAAATTTCATTAGCTATTGTAGCTTTTCTTAAAGCAGCATGTAATTCATCTGCTGTTATTTCTTCACCCTCAAGGTATTTCATCATTAATTCTTCATCAGTTTCAGCTATTGCTTCTATCATAGCATTTCTGTATTCTTCAGCTTGATCTACTAAATCTGCTGGAATTTCTTCAGTTCTAACATCTTTTCCAAGATCGTCATAGAATAATATAGCCTTATTTGATATAAGATCTACCATTCCTTTAAATTGGTCTTCTGATCCTATTGGAATTTGTATTGGAACAGCGTTAGCCTTTAATCTATCTCTTACTGTTTGAACACATCTGAAGAAATCTGCTCCAGTCGCATCCATCTTATTTACATAAATCATTCTTGGTACGCCGTACTTATCTGCCTGTCTCCAAACAGTTTCAGTTTGAGGTTCAACCCCACTCTTAGCATCTAGAACAGTAACTGCTCCATCAAGTACTCTTAATGATCTTTCAACTTCTACTGTGAAGTCTACGTGACCTGGAGTATCAATGATATTTAATTCATGACCTTCCCAGAAACAAGTTGTTGCTGCAGAAGTAATTGTTATACCTCTTTCTTGTTCTTGAACCATCCAGTCCATTTGAGAAGCCCCTTCATGAGTTTCACCAATTTTGTGTGTTCTTCCTGTATAGAATAATATACGTTCTGTAGTTGTAGTCTTACCTGCATCTATATGGGCCATTATTCCGAAATTACGGAATTTTTCTAACGGATATTGTCTTGCCATTTAATTTCCTCCTCTCAACGAGTAATTATAAATTCTAGAAAACTGTTTTGGTAAAAGAACCAAAACAGTTTTTATATTAGTATCTGTAGTGAGCGAAAGCCTTATTAGCTTCTGCCATCTTGTGAGTATCTTCTCTCTTCTTAACAGCAGCACCAGTATTATTAGCTGCATCTAATAATTCTCCAGCTAATCTTTCTGCCATAAGCTTTTCTCCTCTTTTTCTAGCAGCAGCTAGTATCCATCTGATACCTAAAGTCTGTCTTCTTTCTGCTCTAACTTCTATTGGAACTTGATAAGTAGCTCCACCTATTCTTCTTGCTTTTACTTCTAGTAAAGGCATTACATTGTTCATAGCTTCTTCAAATACTTCTAATGCATCTTTACCAGTCTTTTGAGCCATAACTTCAAATGCATTGTAACATATTTTTTGAGCTACTCCCTTTTTACCATCTTCCATTATGTTGTTTATTAACTTAGTAACAACCTTTGAGTTGTACATTGGATCTGGTAATACATCTCTCTTTGCTATATGTCCTTTTCTTGGCACTTTTCTTCCCTCCTTAACATGATAATTTAAGTTCATCGGTACTCGGTACTATTTCGATACCGTAAAGTGCTAACTCCTTCATCTATATAAACTTAAGTTATAAATCTATGTAAATGCTGAAGATAAGCACTACAATTGGTTAAGAGACTATTTCTTCTTAGGTCTCTTAGCTCCATACTTTGATCTTCCTTGCATTCTGTTAGCTACACCAGCACAGTCTAATGCTCCTCTTACGATATGGTATCTAACACCAGGAAGGTCCTTTACTCTACCACCTCTTATAAGAACAACGCTATGTTCTTGTAAGTTGTGTCCTACACCACCAATGTATGCAGTAACTTCATATCCATTTGTAAGTCTTACTCTGGCAATCTTTCTTAACGCTGAGTTAGGCTTCTTTGGAGTAGTAGTCTTAACAACAGTACAAACACCTCTCTTTTGAGGACACTCCTTAAGTGCTGGAGCAGTTGAAGTTGTAACAGCTACTTTTCTTCCTTTTCTTACTAATTGGCTTATAGTTGGCATTCTTTCACCTCCTGAATTTTATTTATCTATTTAAATATAAAAAGATAAAACAAGTTAATTAAATTCATAAAGGCAAAGTAATAATTACTTTGCCTCCATGAAACATGTAGACAATCAAATCTATGTGAATCTAAAAATCACACATCTCGTATTTTATCATTTAAGCATACGCATGTCAATAAATTTGAATTGTATTATTCTACCTTTAATAAGCTGTCATCCATAGTTAAATCTTCTTCAACATCAAGCTTTACTGATCTGTATCTCATCATACCAGTTCCAGCTGGAATCAGCTTACCTATTATTACATTTTCCTTCAATCCAACAAGAGGATCAGTTTTACCCTTTATTGCAGCTTCTGTAAGTACTCTTGTTGTTTCTTGGAATGATGCTGCTGATAAGAAACTGTCAGTTGCAAGAGCAGCTTTAGTAATTCCTAATAGCGCTTGTTCTCCTGTAGCTTCTTCTCCACCAAACTCTCTTACCTTTTCATTTGCTTCTTCGAAGTCAAATATATCAATCATTGTTCCAGGTAATAGTTCAGTATCACCAGAATCTGTAACTTTAATCTTTCTAGTCATTTGTCTAACAACTACTTCTAAGTGCTTATCATTAATATCAACCCCTTGAAGTCTATAAACTTTTTGAACTTCACTAAGCAGATATCTTCTAGCACCATCTATACCCTTGATATTCATGATATCATGTGGGTTAACAGAACCTTCTGTAACTTCATCTCCAGCTTCTATAACATCATTATCGTTAACTTTTAGTCTTGATCCAAATGGAATATCATAGCTCTTTTCTTCGCCATCAGCTCCCATTACATATACAGTTCTCTTTTTCTTAGTTTCCTCTATTCTTACAGTACCACTAATTTCACTTACAATTGCAAGCCCCTTAGGTTTTCTAGCTTCAAATAATTCTTCAACTCTAGGAAGACCTTGTGTTATATCCGCACCGGCAACACCACCTGTATGGAATGTTCTCATTGTAAGCTGAGTTCCTGGTTCACCGATAGATTGAGCAGCTATTATACCAACTGCTTCACCTATGTTTATCTTCTTAGCAGTAGCCATATTCATTCCATAACACTTAGCACATACACCTATTTTACACTTACATGTAAATACAGATCTAATTTTAACCTTTTTAACTCCTGTGGCTACTATTGTTTCTGCCATTTCTGAATCAACATAAGTATCGTTATTAGCAATAACTTCTCCTGTAGAAGGGTTTATTACATCTTCTGCAAGATATCTACCTGTTAATCTTTCAGCTAAGCCTTCAACAACTTCATTACCTTCTCTAATTTCAGATACAACCATACCATCTGTAGCGCCACAGTCTTCTTCTCTTACAATTACGTCTTGAGAAACATCAACTAATCTTCTAGTTAAGTATCCTGAATCGGCAGTCTTTAAGGCGGTATCGGCATTACCTTTTCTAGCTCCGTGAGTAGATAAGAAGTATTCAAGTACATCTAGACCTTCTCTAAAGGATGCTCTAATTGGTAATTCTATAATCTTACCAGATGGACTTGCCATAAGTCCTCTCATACCAGCTAATTGCTTAATTTGTGACTTAGAACCTCTGGCACCAGAGTCAGCCATCATAAATATTGGGTTAAATTTATCAAGGCTTTCCATTAGAGTATCAGCAACTTCTTCAGTTGTCTTAGTCCATTTTTCTATAACTCTTTCATATCTTTCATCATCAGATATGAAACCTCTTTTATACATTTTTTCAATCTTTTCTATTGTTTCATCCGCATCTCTTAATAAATCATACTTTTCTTTAGGTACAATCATATCTGATGCAGCAACAGTTATAGCTCCGATTGACGAATAGTGATATCCTAAGGCTTTTATTTTATCCAACATTATCGAAGTTTCAGTTGGACCATGCTTTAAGTAACACTTATCTATTATCTTACCTAAAGATTTCTTAGTAACTAAGAAGTCTACTTCTAAGTTAAACTCTTCATCTTTATTATTTCTATCAACAAATCCAAGATCTTGTGGAATTGATTCATTGAATATTAATTTACCAACAGTAGTTTTAATTATTCCTGTTTTTTCAACTCCATCTACAGTCTTAAATAACTTTACATGTATTTTATCATGTACTCCTATTTCTTTTAACTCATAAGCCATTATAGCTTCTTCTTTTGAGTAGAAATATTTATCTTCCTTTTCTTGTTCCTTATCTATTGTTAAATAATAAGAACCAAGAACCATATCTTGAGTAGGAACACAAACTGGTTTACCATCAGATGGCTTTAATATGTTACCAGCCGCAAGCATTAAAAATCTTGCTTCTGCTTGTGCTTCTACAGATAAAGGTACGTGAACAGCCATTTGGTCACCATCAAAGTCAGCATTATATGCTGTACAAACTAATGGATGTAACTTTATAGCTCTACCTTCAACTAATACTGGTTGGAATGCTTGAATACCTAATCTGTGAAGTGTAGGAGCACGGTTTAATAATACCGGATGGTCTGCAATAACTTCTTCTAATACATCCCATACTTGTGGCATTACTCTCTCTACCATTCTCTTAGCACTCTTTATGTTATGAGCTATTCCATCTTCAACTAATTTTTTCATTACAAATGGCTTGAATAATTCAAGAGCCATTTCTTTAGGAAGACCACATTGGTACATTTTTAATTCTGGACCAACAACGATAACAGATCTACCTGAGTAGTCAACTCTCTTACCAAGTAAGTTTTGTCTAAATCTACCTTGCTTACCTTTAAGCATATCTGATAAAGACTTTAATGGTCTATTACCAGGACCTGTTACAGCTCTTCCTCTTCTTCCATTATCTACAAGAGCATCTACTGCTTCTTGAAGCATTCTTTTTTCATTTCTAACAATGATATCAGGAGCTCCTAAATCTAATAACTTCTTAAGTCTGTTATTTCTATTTATAACTCTTCTGTAAAGATCATTTAAATCAGATGTTGCAAATCTTCCACCATCTAATTGTACCATTGGTCTTAAATCTGGTGGAATAACAGGAATTACATCTATAATCATCCACTTTGGATCATTACCAGACTTTTTGAAGGATTCAATAACTTCAAGTCTTCTAATTATTCTTACCTTTTTTTGACCTGTACTTTGCTTTAACTCTTCTTTTAACTCTATAGATTGTGCTTCTAAATCTATTTCTCCTAGAAGTTGTTTAACAGCTTCTGCACCCATACCTGCAACAAAGCTTTCTTCACCATATTTATCTGCAGCTTCTCTATATTCTTTTTCATTAAGAAGTTGCTTCTTTAAAAGTGGTGTTTCCTTAGGATCAATTACTACGTATGAAGCAAAGTATAGTATTTTTTCTAAAGCTCTTGGTGACATATCAAGTATTAATCCCATTCTTGATGGAATTCCTTTGAAGTACCATATATGAGATACTGGGGCAGCCAGTTCTATATGCCCCATTCTCTCTCTTCTAACTTTAGCCTTTGTGACTTCAACTCCACATCTATCACAAACTATACCTTTATATCTTACTCTTTTATATTTACCACAGTGACATTCCCAATCCTTCATTGGTCCAAATATTCTTTCACAGAATAGACCATCTCTTTCAGGCTTTAATGTTCTATAGTTTATTGTTTCTGGTTTCTTAACTTCTCCTCTTGACCATTTTCTTACTTGCTCAGGAGATGCTAATCCTATTTGTATTGCATCAAAATTATTTAACTCAAACAAGGGTATATCCTCCCTTCAAAATTAGTGTTCGTCATTAAAATCATCTAGTACTAAATCTTCTTGTAGTCCCTCGATTTGAAAACTTTCGAAATCTTCTTCTTGTTCTGGTTCTACTTCTTCTACTGTATAGCTATCATCAATTTCCGCTTCTGGTTCAGAAGTAAATTCTTCTGTTCCTTCTATATTCACCTCTAAGTTTTCCATATCCTCATCTGCGAATTCTTTTAATTGAACTTCTTGATTTTCTTCATTTAAAACTTTAATGTCTAAGCAAAGAGCTTGAAGTTCTTTAATAAGAACCTTAAATGATTCTGGAACACCTGGTTCAGGGATATTTTCACCCTTAACTATTGCTTCATATGTCTTAACTCTACCTACAACATCATCTGACTTAACAGTTAATATTTCTTGTAATGTATGCGCAGCACCATATGCTTCTAATGCCCAAACTTCCATTTCACCAAATCTTTGACCACCAAATTGAGCTTTACCTCCAAGTGGTTGTTGTGTAACTAGTGAGTATGGTCCAGTTGATCTAGCATGAATCTTATCGTCAACTAAGTGAGCTAGCTTTAAGATATACATTATACCAACTGTAACTTCATTATCAAATGGTTCTCCTGTTCTACCATCATATAAAACAGTTTTACCATTAGCATTATAACCTGCTTTTTCAAGACATTCTTCTATATCTTCTTCAGTTGCTCCATCAAATACTGGAGTAGCTATATGCCATCCTAATTGGCTAGCAGCCCATCCTAAGTGAACTTCAAGTACCTGACCGATGTTCATACGTGAAGGAACCCCTAGAGGATTTAAACATATTTGTAGCGGTCTTCCGTCTGGTAAAAATGGCATATCTTCTTCAGGAAGTACTCTTGAGATAACCCCCTTGTTACCATGACGTCCAGCCATCTTATCCCCTACAGATATCTTTCTCTTTTGCGCAATATAAGCTCTTACAAGTTCATTTACGCCTGGATTTAATTCGTCTCCATTTTCTCTTGTAAACACTTTAACATCTACAATTATACCAGCTTCACCATGAGGAGCTCTTAATGAAGTATCTCTTACTTCTCTTGCCTTTTCACCGAATATTGCTCTTAACAGTCTTTCTTCAGCTGTTAATTCAGTTTCACCCTTTGGAGTAACCTTACCAACAAGAATATCTCCAGATCTTACTTCAGCACCTACTCTTATTATTCCTCTTTCATCGATATCCTTAAGTGCATCTTCACTTACATTAGGAATATCTCTAGTAATTTCTTCTGGTCCTAATTTTGTGTCTCTAGCTTCACATTCATATTCTTCTATATGAATAGATGTAAATACATCTTCTCTAACTAGTTCTTCAGAAATAAGCATAGCATCTTCGTAGTTATATCCTTCCCACGTAATGAATCCCATTCTGATATTTTTACCTAATGATATTTCACCTAGATCTGTTGATGGACCATCAGCTAATACTTGATTCTTAAATACTATTTCACCTTTATCAACTATTGGTCGTTGATTTATGCACATACCTTGGTTACTTCTCTTAAACTTAAGTAATTTATAAGTATCAATTCCGCCATCAATATCTCTTTTAATTCTCACTTCGTTAGCACTTACATAAGTTACAACACCAGCATTTTTAGCCTTAGGAAGTACTCCTGAGTCTACTGCTGCTTTGTACTCTATTCCTGTACCAACGATAGGAGCTTGAGTCTTTAATAATGGAACAGCTTGACGTTGCATGTTTGATCCCATCAGTGCTCTTGAGGCATCGTCATTCTCAAGGAAAGGTATCATTGCAGTAGCAACTGATACTATTTGTCTAGGCGATACGTCTATTAAATCTACATCTTCTGCTGGTACAACAAATACATCTTCCTTATTTCTTACTGTTACCTTTTTATCAACAAAGTGACCATTTCCGTCAATCGGTTCTTTAGCTTGTGCAACTAAATATTGATCTTCCTCATCTGCCGTAAAATATCTTATTTCATTTGTAATTGTATTAGTTTCTTTATCTATAATTCTATATGGTGTTTCTATAAACCCATATTCATTAACTCTTGCAAATGTTGCTAAGGAGTTTATAAGACCTATGTTAGGTCCTTCTGGAGTCTCGATAGGACACATTCTTCCATAATGAGAATGGTGAACGTCTCTAACTTCAAAACCAGCTCTTTCTCTTGATAAACCACCTGGTCCAAGAGCAGATAATCTTCTCTTGTGAGTTAATTCTGAAAGTGGGTTAATCTGATCCATGAATTGTGATAATTGAGAACTACCAAAGAATTCTTTAATAGCAGCAGCTACTGGTCTAATGTTTATTAACATTTGAGGAGTAATTGCTTCTTGATCTTGAATAGTCATTCTTTCTTTAACTACTCTTTCCATTCTTGATAAACCAATTCTAAATTGGTTTTGTAGTAATTCACCAACTGATCTAATTCTTCTATTTCCAAGATGATCAATATCGTCAACATATCCTATATTATAAGCCAATCCAATTTCGTAACTAATAGTCGCAAAAATATCATCTCTTATAATATGCTTAGGAATTAATTTATTGATATTTTTCTTGATTTCTTCTTTTATTGAATCTTCATCAGAGTAATTATCTAAAATTTCTCTTAATGTAGGGTAATGTACATATTCCTTAATGTTTAAGTCTGTTACATCAAAGTTAACATGCTTAGTTATATCAACAAAGTTATTTCCGATTACTCTTACAACTCTATCTTCCACTAAAACATCAACTGAATTTATTCCTACATTTCTAATTTCTTCAGCAATTGTTCTACTAATTTTTTGGCCGCTTTCAACCATTATTTCTCCAGTTGATGGATTAATAATGTCATTAGCAGCTATTTGATTTGCAATTCTTAAGTTTAATGCAAGTTTCTTGTTGAACTTATATCTACCTACTCTAGACAAATCATATCTTTTTGCATCAAAGAATAAAGAATCAATTAAAGATACTGCACTATCTACTGTAGGTGGTTCACCTGGTCTTAATCTTTTATAGATTTCTAATAGTGCTTCTTCTTTCGTTTTAGTATTGTCTTTTTCAATTGTTGCCTTGAATCTTTCTTCTTCTCCAAAGTAATCTAATAATTCTTGATCACTTCCAAATCCCATTGCTCTTCCTAAAATAGTGATTGGTAGCTTTCTAGTCTTATCAATTCTTACATATATTACGTCATTAGAGTCAGTTTCATATTCTAACCAAGCTCCTCTGTTTGGAATTACTGTAGAAGAAAACAGCTTTTTACCACTCTTATCTCTACTATAACTGTAATATACACCTGGAGATCTTACTAATTGGCTGACTATTACTCTTTCAGCACCATTAATAATAAAAGTTCCTTGTTCAGTCATTAATGGGAAATCACCCATGAAGACTTCTTGTTCTTTTATTTCTCCTGTTTCATTGTTCTGTAATCTTACAGAAACCTTTAGTGGTGCAGCATAAGTAGCGTCTCTTTCCTTACACTCTTCCACTGAATACTTAATATTATCCATATCAAGCTTATAGTCTACGAATTCAAGTACTAGATTACCAGTAAAGTTGCTTATCGGATTGACATCATCAAAAACCTCATGAAGCCCTTCTCTTAAAAACCACTGATACGAATCTAATTGTACTTCAATTAGATTTGGCATTTCGGTTACGTCTTTAACCTTACCAAAACTCATTCTTGTTCTTTTCCCAACTTGGACAGGATGTACCATGAATCTTCACCCCTTGTATAAACTAAAATAACCAAAAGCATAGCTTCCCTAAGGACTTTATGCTTTCGGAGAACATCATCTTTTTAGTATAGCCACATTTTTATGCACCTATACACATTTTGCCATTTTTATATACTTATCCATATTGAACAGTACATTTAATGATAGTATCATATTCCCAAATTAATGTCAATATTTTTTATTTTTTTCTTCCGTACTATTGGACAATAAAAAAGGTGCTATACAGCACCTTTTTATATTCCAAGTTAAATTACTTAACTTCTACTTCTGCACCAACTTCAGCTAATTTAGCCTTGATGTCTTCAGCTTCTTCCTTAGAAACTGCTTCTTTTAATGTCTTAGGAGCTCCGTCAACTATTTCCTTAGCTTCCTTTAATCCTAACCCAGTAAGTTCTCTTACAACCTTGATTACTTTAATCTTTTGAGATCCAGCATTTGCTAATACCACATCAAATTCAGTCTTTTCTTCAGCAGCTCCACCTGCAACTGCTGCACCTGCTACTGCTACTGGAGCAGCAGCGCTTACTCCGAATTCTTCTTCGCAAGCTTTTACTAATTCATTTAATTCTAAAACGCTCATTTCTTTTATAGCTTGAATGATATCTTCTCTTGTCATTTTAATTGCACCTCCAAAATTACTTAACACATTGTTTTGTTATTATTCAGCTGATTCAGCTTCTTTTTGATCTTTAATTGCACTTAATAAGTATGCAAGGTTTGATAAAGGAGCCTTGATACTTCCAAGAAGTTTCGCAATAAGAACTTCTTTTGATGGTATTGTAGCAAGTTGAGAAACCTTTTCTTTATCAAAGATTTGTCCTTCAACAATACCTGCTTTTAATTCAAGTTTCTTATGATCCTTAGCAAAATCATTTAAGATTCTTGCAGGAGCAGTAGCATCTTCATATCCGAATGCTATAGAAACTGGTCCTTCTAAATATTCAGAAATAGCTTCTAATCCTAATTCCTTAGCAGCTAATGTTACTAAAGTATTCTTGTATACTTTATATTCAACACCAGCTTCTCTTAAGTTCTTTCTTAATTGAGTATCTTCTTCAACAGTAAGACCTTGATAGCTTGCAAGAATTACAGATTGTGACTTTTCTAACTTTTCTTTGATTTCAGCAACCTTTGCTTCTTTCATTTGTCTGTTCTTGTTCATTACTGTGTGTCCACCTCCTCACAGTTTATAACTGCTTAATATTAATAAAGGTCTTCCCGTAGACAAGGAAGACCTAAAGTAAACATAACTAACTTTATTGGTACCTCGGTAGGTTGTTATACGTTATGCAATAGCACCTACTGTCTACGGAAATAATATTATCTTTTTAACAACACAACCGATTATAGCATCTAATTCAGTTCAAGTCAATACTATTCTAAAACTTTTACTGGGTTAATCTTAGCTCCTGGTCCCATTGTGCTTGAAACAGTTACTGATTTTACATATTGTCCCTTAGCTGCTGCTGGCTTAGCCTTAATTAAAGCTTCCATTAATGCGTGGAAGTTTTCCTTTAACTTTTCAGCACCGAATGACTTCTTACCAATTGGGCAGTGAACTATAGCAGTCTTATCAACTCTATATTCAACCTTACCAGCCTTAATGTCAGCAATTGCCTTAGCAACATCAAATGTTACTGTTCCTGACTTAGGGTTTGGCATTAATCCCTTAGGTCCAAGTATTCTACCTATTCTACCAACAACACCCATCATATCTGGAGTTGCTACAACTACATCGTAGTCGAACCAGTTTTCTGATTGGATCTTTTGAACTAATTCTTCAGCTCCGACAAATTCTGCTCCTGCCGCTTCTGCTTCCTTAGCCTTATCTCCTTTAGCAAATACTAATACTCTTACAGTCTTACCAGTTCCGTTTGGTAATACAACTGCTCCTCTAACTTGTTGATCTGCATGTCTTGGATCTACCCCAAGTCTTACATGTAATTCGATAGTTTCATCGAAATTAGCTTTTGCAGTTTTTACAGATAGCTCTAAAGCTTCTGCTGGATTGTATAAAGTATTCTTATCTATTAACTTTGCACTTTCAACATATTTCTTTCCCATAATAAGCCTCCTTTGTGGTAATAACGGCCTAGACCTCCCACGAATTTATGAATTACTCTTCGATAGTTACGCCCATACTTCTTGCAGTACCTTCGATCATGCTCATAGCAGCTTCGATTGTAGCAGCATTTAAGTCTGGCATTTTTAATTCAGCAATCTTTCTTACTTGTTCCTTTGTTAACTTACCAACCTTAGTTCTGTTTGGTACACCTGAACCGCTTTCTAATCCTAATTCTTTCTTAATTAGAACTGCAGCTGGAGGTGTCTTTAATATGAAACTAAAAGATCTGTCTTGGTATACTGTGATTACTACTGGTATTATTAATCCAGCTTGATTTGCAGTTTTAGCATTAAACTCCTTACAGAATCCCATTATGTTTACACCATGTTGACCTAATGCTGGACCAACTGGTGGTGCTGGTGTAGCCTTACCTGCTGCAAGTTGAAGTTTAATCATTCCAGTTACTTTCTTAGCCATTTGTTATTCCTCCTATACTGTGGTGATTACGGATTTTTTCAATCCTCCCACTTAATTAAAAAACATTAGTTAATAATTTATATAACTATTAAACTAACTTCTCGATTTGATTAAAATCTAGTTCGGCTAAAGTTTCTCTACCGAACATATCTACTGATGCTTTTATTTTGTGCTTTTCAGCATTAATTTCTTGCACTAGTGCAACGAAATCTCTTAATGGTCCTGATATTACTCTAACCCCTTCGCCTACTTCTAAATCAATTTCTTGTGGAAGTTCAACAATTCCCATAGATTCAATTTCTTCTTCAGTAAGCGGAACTGGCTTAGATCCAGGTCCAACAAACCCTGTCACTCCTCTGGTATTTCTTACTACATACCAAGATTCGTCTGACATTAGCATTTTTATTAGCACATAACCAGGAAACTTCTTTTTCAAAGTTACTTTTTGCTTACCATCTTTTTCTTCAATAACTTCTTCCATTGGAACTTGTATATCAACAAATAGTTCTTGAAGATTTCTATTTTCAATAGTTTTTTCAATAGTAGCTTTCACTTTGTTTTCATATCCTGAGTATGTATGTACTACATACCATCTTGCTCTTTCACTCATATTTATTCCGGTGATATCCACCTAAACCTCCCTTACTTAAGTTTCAAAATCACTTCAAAGAGGTTTTGAAAAATATAATCGAATCCGCCTATTATTACAACATAGATTAAGACGAACACAGCTACAGCAATTAATGCTTTTTTAGTTTCATTTTTAGAAGGCCAAGTTATTCTTTTAACTTCTGCCTTAACCTCTCTAAAAAACTTAAATATACCGCCTTTTTTAGCAGTATTGGATTTAACTTTACTATTGTCAGCCATTTTATCACATCCTTAAAATTGGTAAGTATGTGTCTTTACTTAAATCGCTAATTACTTAGTTTCTCTATGAAGAGTGTGCTTCTTACAGAACTTACAATACTTTTGCATTTCCATTCTGTCTGGGTTGTTCTTCTTATTCTTCATTGAGTTGTAGTTTCTTTGCTTACACTCTGTGCATGCTAAAGTTATCTTTACTCTCACGGTCTGCACCTCCAGTTATTCCTATATATTATATTTTAAGAGACAATTTCTCTTACTGTTTCAATTAATTTTGTAATTATGAGTTACTTTTCCACATTATCATAAAAGTTGTCTACTGTCAATATGGTCTTCCTTTGCAAAGGACTAGGTATTAATACCCAGTCCTAATACTTTAAACCAATTTTATATCAATTATTCTATTATGCTAGTAACAACACCTGAACCTACAGTTCTTCCACCTTCTCTGATCGCGAATCTTAAACCTTCGTCCATTGCTACTTGAGTTATTAATTCAACGTTCATATCGATGTGATCTCCAGGCATAACCATTTCCATACCTTCTGGTAATTTGATTGATCCTGTAACGTCTGTTGTTCTGAAGTAGAATTGTGGTCTGTATCCATCAAAGAATGGAGTATGTCTTCCACCTTCTTCTTTCTTAAGTACGTATACTTGACCTACGAACTTGCTGTGTGGGTGTACTGATCCAGTCTTAGCTAATACTTGACCTCTTTCGATATCAGTTCTTTGAACACCTCTTAATAATGCTCCGATGTTATCTCCAGCTTGCGCTTCGTCTAGTAACTTTCTGAACATTTCGATTCCTGTTACTACAGTCTTCATCTTTTCTTCTTTTAATCCTACTACTTCAACTTCGTCTCCAACATGTAGGATACCTCTTTCAACTCTTCCTGTTGCAACTGTTCCTCTACCAGTGATTGTAAATACATCTTCTACTGGCATTAAGAATGGCTTATCTGTTGCTCTTTCTGGAGTTGGAATGTAGCTATCTACTGCTTCCATTAATTCCATGATGCACTTAGTAGCTTCTTCATCTGTTGGGTTTTCTAATGCTTTTAATGCTGAACCAGTTATTACTGGAATGTCATCTCCTGGGAAGTTGTATTCGCTTAATAATTCTCTAACTTCCATTTCTACTAATTCAAGTAATTCTGGATCGTCTACCATATCTGCTTTGTTTAAGAATACTACGATATAGTCAACACCAACTCTTGATGCTAGTAGTATATGTTCTCTTGTTTGAGGCATTGGACCATCTGCTGCTGAACATACTAAGATAGCTCCATCCATTTGTGCAGCTCCTGTAATCATGTTCTTAACGTAGTCAGCGTGTCCTGGACAGTCAACGTGTGCATAGTGTCTGTTATCTGTTTGATATTCAACGTGTGCAGTGTTGATTGTGATTCCTCTTTCTTTTTCTTCTGGTGCCTTATCGATTTCTGCGTAATCGAATGCTTCAGCGAATCCTCTGTTTGCTAAAACTGTTGTGATTGCTGCTGTAAGTGTTGTCTTACCGTGGTCTACGTGACCGATTGTTCCAATATTTACGTGGGGTTTATTTCTCTCGAATTTTTCCTTTGCCATTGTAATTCCTCCTTACTATTTCTTAAATAAACTTTGCCTAGCGTTCACTGCTTATTTCGTGGAGCTCACGATCGGGATTGAACCGACGACCTCCGCCTTACCAAGGCGACGCTCTACCGACTGAGCTACGTGAGCACTCATATATTGACTTTTTCAATATACCAATTATAAAGTTTACTATCAAATTTTTTATTTGTCAACAACAAATTAACTACTCCAAATGCAAGCATTTTTCAAGTTTTCTCTTAACTCTTTGTAGTGCATTATCTATAGATTTAGCATGTCTATCTAAATCACAAGCAATCTCTTGATAAGATTTACCATCTAGATATGATGTAAGTACCTCTAATTCTAAATCAGATAATACTTTTGATATTTCTCCCTCAATATGCTCCATTTGCTCCTGGCTTATAACTAGCTCTTCTGGATCAGTTATCCTAAATCCAGCTAACACATCTAAAAGTGTCCTATCTGACTCTTCTTCATAAATTGGTTTATTTAAAGACACATATGTATTTAGGGGAATATGTTTTTGCCTTGTCGCCGTCTTAATTGCTGTTATTATTTGTCTTGTAACACATAGTTCAGCAAATGCTTTAAAGGAGGTTAACTTATCAGGTTTAAAATCCCTTATGGCTTTATAAAGTCCTATCATACCTTCTTGATATATATCTTCTTTATCAGCACCAATCAAAAAGTAAGATTTAGCTTTTGCCTTCACAAAGTTCTCATACTTAGATATAAGATACTCTTGTGCTCTTACATTACCGTTTTTTGCTTCTAAAACAATTTCTTCATCTAACTTTTCATCAAACTCTGAATAGTTTTCCATCAAATACCCTTCGTTAAACACTTCTCCCCCTCCGAACTATGATATTATATAATTAAAATTATACTCTACCCTATTAAATTAAGTCAAATTTTTCACTTGCTCCTTCGCATATCTTCTAACTTCTTAAGCACTTCATTATCAATATTATCTTGCAAATGATTTTTATTAGGATTTTTAATTTTTTCAGACTTCATTCGTATATTCTTTTCGGTTTTCATAACTTCATTGTAGAATTCAAGAGATGACATTCTAACTGCACCTCTTTGAAATATAGTTTGTTGTTCCATCCAATCAGATGTAACTACATACACTTCATACTTTCTACCTACATTATGAACTTCTTTTTCTATGTAACTATCTGCTGTTTGACCATCCTTCGTAAAAACAATAGTTAAATTTTTATTTTTTTCTTCTTTTTTCTCTCTATTGCCAGCGACCTTATACCCATCAAAAACTAATATAACCTTGCAGTCACTATAGGAACCATAATTATGCATTATGTCAATCAACTTTTCCCTTGTACCATCAAAAGTATACTCTTTATCAGTCTTTAAATTAGGCCAACTATTAAGAACATTATACCCATCTACAAATACTAACTTCACAAGTATCCCTCATTTATTTAATTAATCTTCCTTTTAACACTTCATACATCATTATACCCCCTGCAACAGAAGCATTTAAAGAGTTAATTTTTCCTACCATAGGTATCTTAACCAACTTGTCACACTTTTTAAGAGTAAGTTTAGATATCCCTTTACCTTCACTCCCAACAATAATGGCGCATGGTCCTGAAAAATTCACTTCATAGCTATATTCCACACCATCTATATCGGCTCCATACACCCATATACCTTCTTCTTTCAACTCATCTATAACCTTATTTATATTAGTTACCTTTGCTACCTTCATATGTTCTATCGCACCAACTGAAGACTTATATACAGTAGAAGTAACACCTACATTTCTTCTTTTAGGAATTATAATTCCATGAACTCCACATAACTCAGCCGTTCTTATTATAGAGCCAAGATTGTGAGGATCTTCTATTTCATCTAATATTACAATAAACGGTGCTTCTCCCTTTTTCTTTGCAAAATTTAATATGTCAGATACTTCATAGTATTTATATGGAGTAATCCTTACAGCTACACCTTGATGTACTATACCCCCACATAATAAATCTAACTTTTTTCTATCAACTTCTTTTATAACCAACTTTTTTTCTTTTGCTAAAGAAATAATACTATTTATTGACCCTTCAGTCTGTCCCTTAGCTATGTATAACGCTTCAATTGTCCTGTCACTTTTAATAGCTTCTGTAACTGCATTTCTCCCAGCTATTAAATCTTCTCTTTCCTCTACAGTATGATTTTCGCCTCTAGACGACTTTTCTTTATGTTTATTTACAGTATTTTTTTCTCTTTTAGCCATGTAAGTTACTCCTTTACTCTTCGTTATTTATTATTTCGATACTTTTATTCATTATATAACTTAATCTTTCCTTATTTCCTATTAAATATATATATCCAACTAAGCTTTCAAAACCAGTTGCCATTCTATAATCTCTAACATCTGCATTCTTAGGTACAGTGGCCGACTTAGTGTTCCTACCTCTTTTATATATATATAACTCCTCTTCTGTAAGCTCATCTTCCAATTTATGCATAGCCAATGATTGACTCTTAGCCTTTACATATCCTATAGCCTCTTTATGCATTTTATGAGCCGATAACTCAGAATTAGAAGATAATATATAGTTTCTTATAAACACTTCATATACACCATCTCCAACTAATGCAAGCTGAAGTGGATTTAACATTCTAGCTTCATCTTTAGTAAATTCTCTTACTCTTAAATCCTCTAACATTTTATTCTCCTTTAAATAAGGGTTGCAAATCCTGCAACCCTTAATAAATATCTTAATTTACCTTTTTCCACCTAACTCCTTGTGGAGTATCTTCAAGCACAATTCCTCTAGCCTTCAAATCATCTCTAATTTTATCAGCTAATGCAAAATCTCTATTCTTTCTTGCATTTTGTCTTTGCTCTATTAATTCTTCTATTTCACTCTCAAGATCACCTTTTGTTGATTTTTGTAGGATTCCTAAAGGACCTCCTAACTCTCTTATTAATTCTAAGGCCTTTGTAGCTAATTCCTTTGAAGAATTAATAGTTATATTAGTATTTATATCCTTAGATAATTCAAATAATACAGTTAATGCGTCAGCAGTATTAAAATCATCATCCATCTTTTGAATATATCTTTCTCTATACTTATCTAGAGAATCCAAATAACTCTTCTCTTCTTCATTCATTTCTTCTTTAGAAACTTCACCTATTAAGTTTTCTAAATTAGATACTGCATTATATAATCTATCCATAGATGCTTTAGCTGAATCCAATAACTCTTTACTAAAGTTAATTTGTATTCTATAGTGTGCTGACATCATAAAGAATCTAATTACATCTGCATCATATTCTTTTAATATATCTCTAGCTGTGAAGAAATTATTTAGAGACTTAGACATTTTTTGATTATTTACATTTACATAAGCAGAATGTAACCAATAATTAGCAAACGTCTTACCAGTTAATGCTTCACTTTGAGCCACTTCATTTTCATGATGAGGAAACGCTAAATCCATTCCTCCAGCATGAATATCAATTGTTTCTCCTAGTAGCTTTTTAGCCATACATGAGCATTCAATATGCCATCCTGGTCTTCCTTTACCCCACGGACAATCCCAAGCAGGTTCTCCTGGCTTTTGAGCTTTCCAAATAGCAAAATCCATAGGATCTTTTTTTCTTTCATCTGCTGCAGATGAAGTTCTATTACTAGCTCCCATTTGAAGGTCTTCTAAACTTTGTCCTGAAAGTTTACCATACGCTTCAAACTTCTTAGTTCTAAAGTACACATCTCCATCTACTTCATAAGCATATCCCTTTTCTATTAACTTAGATACAAAGTCAATAATATCATCTATAAACTCTGTAGCTCTTGGGTTTACAGTTGCTCTTTCAATATTAAGTGCATCAGCATCTGTATAATATTCTGATATATACTTATCTCCAATGTTTTTTACTGTTGTTCCCTCTTCATTAGCTTTATTTATCATTTTATCATCTATATCAGTAAAATTTTGTACAAACTTCACCTTGTATCCTCTATACTCTAGGTATCTTCTAATTGTATCAAATACAATAAAAGTTCTACCATTTCCTATATGAAAGAAATTATATACTGTAGGACCACAGACATACATCTTTACTTCCCCTGGAGTAATAGGTACAAATTCTTCTTTTTTTCTTGTCAGAGTATTATATAGCTTCATCTTTTATCCTCCTAAATTACTTTAATTTAAGGTTGTTTTCTTCAAATAACGCTTTTACTCTATTACAAACATCTTCTATCTTAATAACCTCATTATCGCCGCCAGCTCTTAACTTAAATTCAACTGCCCCTTCACTAATCTTCTTACCAACAGTAACTCTCATAGGTATTCCGATTATTTCAGAATCCTTGAACTTAACACCAGCTCTTTCATTTCTATCATCCATTAAAACTTCCACACCTAGGTCTTTTAATGAATTGTATAATTTTTCTGCAACCTTCATTTGTTCTTCATCTTTTATATTTACAGGAATTACTGACACATGGTATGGTGCAACAGATAATGGCCATACTATACCATTTTCATCATGATGTTGTTCTATTATTGAAGCCATGGTTCTTGTAACTCCAATACCATAACATCCCATTACAAATGGAGTATTCTTTCCATTTTCATCTATAAAAGTAGCATTCATAGCTTCTGAGTACTTAGTTCCTAGCTTAAATATATGCCCTACTTCTGTACCTCTAGCTATAGAAACTTTTCCACCACATAATGGACATTTCCCACCATCTTCTACATTTCTGAAGTCTCCTACAGTCCCTTCAAAATCTCTTCCATAATTAACATTTTTTAAGTGATATCCAGTTTCGTTAGCTCCAACAATCATGTTATACATATTCTTAACTTCTTCATCAACTAATAATAAATCTACTTTTAAACCTACTGGTCCACCAAATCCCACTTCACATCCTGTAGCATTTTTATATTCTTCATGAGATGCCATCATTATATCAGTGGCAGCATTTGCAGCATTTGATACTTTTACTTCATTAACTTCTCTATCTCCTCTAACAACTACCCCAACTATCTTTCCATCTATATTGTACATTAAAAGTTTTACTGTTTTCTTTGGGGATACATTTAAGTATGAAGATACTTCATCTATTCCTCTACTGTCAGGAGTAGCAACCTTTTCAACTTCTAATAATTCTTCTGCTTTTGCTATATCAGGAGTAGCTTCTGCTTTTTCTATATTAGCAGCATAATCACAAACTGTACAGAACACTACATCATCTTCACCAACCTCTGATTTAACCATAAATTCAGCCGAATTTGCACCACCAATTGCACCAGAATCGGCAGCTACACATTTAGCATCAATTCCACATCTATTAAATATTTTAACATATGCATCATGCATTTTATTATATGAAAGATCTAATCCTGCTTGATCTTTATCAAAGCTATAGGCATCCTTCATAACAAATTCTCTACTTCTCATAACCCCAAATCTAGGTCTTCTTTCATCTCTATACTTAGTTTGAATTTGATATAAATTTACTGGTAATTGCTTATATGACTTAATTTCATTTCTAGCTATATCAGTGAATACTTCTTCATGAGTTGGCCCAAGACAAAAATCTCTATTGTTTCTATCTTTTAATCTGAACATTTCTGCTCCATAAACATCCCATCTACCTGATTCTTGCCATAATTCAGCTGGTAGTAACGCAGATGCTAAGAATTCTTGAGCCCCTGCAGCATTCATTTCTTCTCTGATTATATCTTCTATGTTTTTTAAAACCTTAAGTCCTAGTGGCATATAGTTATATACCCCAGAAGCCATCTTTCTCATCATTCCTGATCTAAGCATTAACTTATGGCTTTCTATTTCAGCTTCCGCTGGAACTTCTCTTAATGTTAACATTAACATATTTGACATTTTCATAATAAACTTCCTCCTCGTATCATTCTATATGTTTTAACAAATTAATCTACATTTAAAATAAAAAAATCCGCCCTAAATATATTAGGGCGAATTATTAATCGCGGTACCACCTAAATTGATTCTCTAATAATGATAACGGTATTAAACCGATAGTTTTTGCCTATTGCTCCGAAGCTGGTTCAAAATCTATTGAAAATCTTACAGCCATGGATTTTCTCTCTGAAAGTGCGATTTTTACTATTCTTCATCATTGCTTTTTACATAAACTTTTATAATTTTTTAGTAATACTTATTATAACTTGTAGGTAAAAAGGTGTCAACTCTAGTGAAAGTCTTTAGCCAAATACTGAGCTATAATTAAATCTTCTGGTGTTGTAACTTTAATATTAGTATATTCACCATTATATAAATACACCTTATTTCCGTATAATTCTACCACCATAGTATCATCACTTACTATCTTTCCTTCAGATTTAACACTCTCATGACAACTCATAATTAAATCATACTTAAAAACTTGAGGAGTTTGCACTGATACAAGGGTACTTCTATCAGGAGTATCTACTGAAAAAGATTCATCATCCTTAACTTTAATTGTATCTTTAGGCATAACTCCAGGGGCCGTAGCTCCATACTTTCTGGCATTATCAATACCATCTTTTATCATTCTTTCACTTACAAAAGGTCTTGCACCATCATGAATTAAAACTATATCTGTATTATTTAACACCTTTAATCCATTATAGACAGAATCCTGCCTTTCTGCTCCACCCTCTACAATATAATCTACCTTTAACAAATACTTATTGAGTATTTCATTTTTACAATACTCAATTTCATTTTTAGGCAACACTAATACAACTTTATCTATTAAAGTACAATTAATAAATCTTTTTAATGTGTAGTAGATTAAGGGCTTATCATTGATATGGATAAATTGCTTACTCACATCTGCACCCATTCTTTTGCCTCTACCACCTGCTAAAATAATCGCAGATATCATATTAATCCTCTCTTAGCTATCTTTTGGTTTCGCAAAAATCATTCTTCCAGCAGCTGTTTGAAGGACAGACGTAACAATAACATCTATTGTTGATCCTATATGCTTTTTACCACCTTCAACTACTATCATTGTTCCATCATCTAAATAAGCTACACCTTGACTTGATTCCTTACCATCTTTAACAACATCTACAGTCATCTCTTCACCAGGAATTACTACAGGTTTTACAGCATTCGATAGTTCATTGATATTTAATACTGGTACACCTTGAACCTCTGCTACTTTATTTAAATTAAAATCATTTGTAACTACTTTTCCACTTAAAGTTTGTGCAAGTTTTAATAGTTTACTATCTACCTCTTCAATCTTTGGAAAATCACCTTCCCAAATTTGAGTTTCTATAGGTAGCTCCTTTTGAATCTTATTTAATATATCTAGTCCTCTTCTGCCTCTATTTCTTTTTAATCCATCTGATGAATCTGATATGTGCCTTAGTTCATCTAATACGAAATTAGGTATCACTAAAGGTCCTTCTACAAAACCTGTTTGACATATATCAAAAATTCTTCCATCTATAATTACAGATGTATCTAGAACTTTAGGTATAGTTTTTATAGTAGTTTTTGTTTTCTTTTCTTTAACGCTACTATTCTTTTTAAGTCCAACTAATATATTTGTTATATCATCCTTTTTCTTTATCATAATATCCATGCCAATTATTGCTGCAATTACATTTATTAAAACTACTAATAACGGACCCATTATTGGATGAAAATCCATTACAGGCCTAGTCAATAATGCAGTAATAATTAAGGTAATTAAAGCACCTATTGCACCATAAGCAATTTCGCTAATTGTTAACTTTTGAATATTTTTTTCAATATAATCAATTAAATTAGATATTGCTGTATATATCGCAGGTGAAATAAGATAAAAAATAAGACCAAATAATAAACAAATAAGAACTATAAATAAGACCGAACCATAAGTTTTTGAAAGAATACCTAAACTTTGAATTTTATCAATTTTAATAACGGCATCTCCAACAACATAACCAATAATTAGTCCTGCTATAGAAAACAACCCTCTAATTAATTTTTTAAGCATTTTACCACCTCCTTATATAATTATTGACAATTTATTTTATTTAAATCCCCACTATATTAGGATTTATTTACATTATATCATACCAAACTATACTCTAGTTAAAATATGTTTTAAATTCAGATATTTTTAATTTTTGTACCCCCTATTAATTAAGTAATTATTCTATTATTATAGGTACATAGGCTAAGGGTAACCAACAACCTATTATTGACATTTTTAACTTTTTATAACTATAATTATTTTAAAGTAACACCTTTAAAAACACAAAGGAGTGAGATACATGAAGGATATAATATTTGATGATTTTCAAAACTCTGTTAACGATTCTTTATTAAGACACAAAAGTATTTTAGATTTAATTACTAAATACTCTGAGTCATGTTCTAGGGTAAACAGAGCTATTGCAAAATCTGTTACAAATTGTGGATGTCTTACTATTAATGCAAAGAAGCAACATCTTCCTGATGATTCGATAGAAGATATAAGCGAATTACTTGATACACATATTAAAGGTGATTTATGTGACAACTGTCGTGAAATTATTGAGAGAGAAATGGGAAATAATCTTTTTTATCTAACATCTTTATGCAATGACCTTGGCATTAATCTTTATGATGTCCTATTAAAGGAACATGATAGAATTAACACACTAGGTAAGTTTACATTTAGATAAAATCTTTCTGTAGAATAAAAAACTGTGTCTTATATATTATAGACACAGTTTTAATTTATAATTCTTTATTTAAATAAACCTGTTCGTTTATCCTCTTTAATCCATTTCTTATCGCTCTTGCTCTTGCTTCTCCAATTCCTTCTACTTGATCTAATTCTTCTATATCAGCATCTATTATTTGATTAAATCTATCAAAATGCTTAATTAAGTTTTCTATAACATTTGAAGGAATTCTAGGCACCTTACTTAATATTCTATATCCTTTTGGAGAAACTAATGTATCAACTAAAGATTCTCCTGAATATCCTAATACTCTAGATATTACTTCTAAGTCTAGCAATTCCTCTTGAGATAACTTTTGTATATCTTTATATATATTATCAACAGTATCATCTTTCTTAAAGTAATCTCTTATTAATAGAATTCCATCTCTCTCTATATGTCTTACTAACTCATTTAATTGCATAGATATAAGTCTACCTTCGTTCCCTAACTCCAATATATATATATCTATTTCTTCTACTATTCTCATAACCATTTCAGTTCTTTGAATAGCTGTAACCACATCAAATAAAGTTGTTAAATCTTGAAACTCTAATAAATTTAAATTATTAATTACTCTATCTAAAACAGCAACATATTTTTCAAGAGTTTGAACAGCCTGGTTAGCCCTTGCTAATATAATACTACTTTCTCTTAATACATACTTAATATCACCTTTGTATACTGTAATTATATTTCTACGTTGAGAAATAGCAATAACTACCCTTCCAGTTTGCTTTGCTACTCTATCTGCTGTTCTATGTCTAGTACCTGTTTCGTAGGTAGGAATTGTTGATGAAGGTACTAGTTGAGCATTTGCACAAACTATCTTCTTTAAATCTCCACTAATTACTATAGCCCCATCCATTTTAGCTAATTCATATACATAAGCTGGAGTGTATTCAGAATTAATATAAAATCCGCCATCTACTATGCTCATTATATCTTCACTATCACCTAATACTACTAATCCACCAGTCTTAGCCCTTAATATGTTTTCTAACCCTTCCCTTAATGCAGTTCCTGGGCACATTAACTCTAATATCTTTTTTATTTCTAAATCTTTCTCTAACCTCATACACTCACCCACTTTTTAAAAAACTTTTCCAATAGCTTCTCTTAAATTACTTACACCTATAACCTTAATTGATTCATTGCTAATTCTATCTTTATTTCTAAAAGGTATTATAGCATATTCAAACCCCATTTTTTCTGCTTCATTTACTAATCTATCAATTGAGTTTATAGGTCTTATTTCTCCTGTTAATCCAACTTCTCCAATTATAGCTACCTTAGGTAAAGATATACCTTTATTCTTTACACTAGATAATAAGGCTAATGCTAAACCTAAATCAGCTGTAGTTCCATCTATGTTTAAACCACCAACAACATTTACATATACATCTTGATTATAAAAAGGTATTCTTAACTTCTTTTCTAAAACTGCAAGAATCAAACTCAATCTTTGATTATCTATTCCAACACCAGTTCTCCTTGGCATTGGAGCGTTAGTTTGAGTAACTAATGCTTGAATCTCTACTAGTATTGGTCTTGTTCCTTCCATTATACCAATAACAACTGAACCTTCTTGATTAAAGTTTGTATCCTCTAAAAACATCTTTGAAGGATCGTATATTTCAACTAAACCTTCCCCTCTCATTTCAAAAACACCAATTTCACTAGTTGTTCCAAAACGATTCTTTATGGTTCTTAATATTCTAAACTCTTCAGTTCTTTCACCTTCAAAGTATAAAACTGTATCTACCATATGTTCTAATACCCTTGGACCTGCAAGAGCTCCTTGTTTTGTAACATGTGCAACAATAAATAAAGGTATATTTTTTCCTTTACCTATTCTCATCAATTCATTTGAGCATTCCTTTACCTGAGATACACTTCCTGGCGCAGATGTTACCCCCTCTTTATAAATAGTTTGAATAGAGTCTATTATAACAAACACTGGTTGTATATTTTCTATGTATGCATCAATTGTATCTAAATTAGTTTCGGAAACTATAAATAAATCTTTAGCAGTTACCCCTAACCTATCCCCACGAATTTTAATTTGCTCTTCTGATTCTTCACCAGATACATATAAAACTTTTCCGTACTTAGACGCTATATTATTAGCTGTTTGTAATAGTAACGTGGACTTTCCTATTCCAGGGTCCCCTGAAATTAAAGTTAAAGATCCTTTTACTAATCCTCCTCCAAGTACTCTATCAAGTTCTTTTAGATTTGTTTTAAATCTTTCTTTTTCTCCAGACTTTATTTCCCCTATACTCTTTGGCATATTTTCTGGCAATATACTTTTACTTATTTTTTCTTTTATTATGGTATTGTTATCTTTTAATTCCTCAACAAAAGTATTCCATTGATTGCAAGAAGGACATTTTCCAAGCCACCTTGGTGATTCATAACCACACTCTTGACATGTAAAAATAGTTTTTATTTTAGCCATACGCTCTCCTCCTTTCCATATTCAAAACTCAACTTTATATATTGTTATATTTATATATTTATATATTGTTATCTTTATATATTTTTAATCTTCGTTCCTAACTATATAATAATATCATAATTTTAAAATATAATTTACAATTCAAATTTATTTTTTTACATTTATTTATCGTCCAACCAAAAGAAAAGGTGAGATATTTCTATCTCACCTTCTATTATTACCAACTTTATTACTTTACAAGCTTAGCTGCAGCTTCATCAATTATAACAACTACATCTCTATGCATTTGTAACATAGTTGCAGGATTTGAAGTTGTAATCTTACCACTTAATACACCTTTAATCGCTTCTGCCTTACTTTCACCGCTAGCAACTAAAAGAATCTTTTTAGCTTTCATTATTTGTCCAAGTCCCATAGTTATAGCTGTCTTTGGAACTTCATCAATAGAATCAAAGAATCTTGCATTTGCTTCTATTGTACTTTGAGTTAATCCAGTTAAATGAGTTCCTGCAACCAAATCTTGATCTGGTTCATTAAATGCTATATGTCCATTGTTACCAATACCTAATAATTGAATATCAGTTCCACCTAACTCATCTATTTTTTTATCATAGTTTCTTCCTTCTTCAGCTATATCCTCAGCTAGTCCATTAGGTACAAAAGTTCTACTCTTATCTATATTTATATGATTGAATAAGTTATCATTCATGAAATATCTATAACTTTGTGGATGATCTCCAGCAAGTCCTACATATTCATCTAAGTTTACAGTTGTTACATTAGAAAAATCAATTTTTCCATCTTTGTTCATCTTTATTAACTCTTTGTACATTCCTACTGGAGTTCCACCTGTAGCTAATCCTAAAACAGCATTTGGTTTAACTTCTACTACCTTTGCCATTTCTTCCGCTGCTAATCTGCTCATTTCATCATAATCTTTAGCTATTATTACTTTCACTTTAATTTCCCCTCTCGTCTTAAAATATTTACTTCTAAAATATATTTATCTGATCTATAGGTAGCCTCTTCTACAAAAAGTACCTTTCCATCGCTATTTATAGTTTTACCAATTATCTGAAGTAATGGTACTTGCTCATCCACTCCAAAAATCTTTTTATTAGTTTCATCCATTATAACTGCTTTTATAGATGATTCCGAATATTCCACAGAGTATCCAAACTCCTCTAATATCTTATATAAAGATCCTTTTAACTTCTCTTCATTTATAAATCCACAATAGTCTGAAGGTATATATACAACCTCATTGGCTATACATTCACCGTCAACTATTCTATTTCTATTTATCTTATAAACTTCCTCAAAAGAAAAAGTATCTGTCAAATCTTCTGGAGTAGGTATTTTATTAAATTCAATAACCTTAGTTTCTAGAGTCCTACCAGTTCTTTTAATTATTTCAGAGAAACTCATCATATCTTTCTGCTTGACTTTCGGCTCACAAACAAAAGTGCCCTTTCCTTTTTCTCTTACTAATATACCTTCTTGAACTAGTTCTCCTAAAGCTTGCCTAATTGTCATTCTACTAACACCATAGTTTTCAGAAAGTTCCCTTTCACTATCTATACATTGACCAACCTTCCAAACACCTTCTCTTATCTTCTTTAGAATGTCTTCTTTCAATTGATAATATACAGGAATAGGACTGCTTTTATCTATCATACTTAACTTCCTCCTCAATAATTATATCAAACCAAAATTAACTTGTCTAGACCACTATACATTAAGAATTAGCATAGAAATCTATCATCTTACAAATACTAATTATAAACAATTTAAGGAGATGATTCTATGCTTACTGAAAATACATTAAATAATATAAATATTACCGGGAAAAATATTTTAAAAGATAACTCTGAAATTAATATTACTGACATTTTTTCATCACAGCAATCTAATGATGAAATAAATAATCATATATTAAATTCTAATTTAAGTAATGAAAATATAATAAAATAAATAACAAAACATATAATCTTTTCATATTATATATTACATAAGAGTTATTGTTGAAAATTTCTATATTTAGTTATAAACTAAAATTAATGTTAATAACCATTAATTTTTATTAGGAGGATTATATAATGATTAAAGTATATACTACAGATTCTTGCCCTTGGTGCGTAAAGGCTAAGAATTATTTAAAATCAAAAAATATAGCTTTTGAAGAACTTAACGTAGCTGAAGATATGGATGCTAGACAAGAAATGGTTCAAAAATCCAGACAAATGGGAGTACCTGTTTTAGACATAAATGGAACTGTTGTAATTGGTTTTGATAAACCAGCTATAGATACAGCTTTAACTAAATAAACTAATAAAAAAACACCTATTATGATACGCTCCTGTAAATATACAGGTAATAATTCATTCTAGGTGTTTTTTATAGTATTTTTAAATATCCATTATTAAAATATACCTTTATAAATATCTTTTAATACTATCCTATAGGCTACTTATTGATAGCCTTATCTATTGCACTCTTATCAAATCCAACAATTATTTCTCCATTAATATCTAATACTGGTACAGTTCTTTGACCTGAAACCTTAAATACCTCTTCTCTATCTTCATGAGCATCTGCAACATTTATCTCACTAAATGCTAATCCTTTTAAACCTAGATACTTTTTAGCTTTTACGCAAGCTGGACACCATGATGTTGAATATATTTTTATCATTTTTATTCACTCCTATTTGATATTATAAATTTTTCAGCCTCTAGTGCTGCAATAGTACCATCAGCTACTGCTGTTGTTATTTGTCTATATAACTTTTCTCTAACATCCCCTGCTGCATATACACCAGGTATATTAGTGTTCATATTTTCATCTGTAATAATATAACCATTCTTAGTTAGGTTAATGTATTTACCGAACATATCTGTTTTAGGCTCAGTTCCAATATAGCCAAATACACCATCTATATCTATAGATTTTTCCTCTCTAGTAAGTGTATTTTTTATTATAGCCTTTTCTACAAAGTTTGTTCCTTCTACATTTACCAAATCTTCATTGTATAGAATCTCTATTTTTTCATTCTTTTCAACTTGATCTAATAAAGACTTTTCTCCTCTAAAATAATCATATCTTCTAATAAGATATACCTTCTTGGCAAATCTAGTTAAAAAGATAGCTTCTTCTAAGGCAGAATTACCTCCTCCTACTACACCAACAACTTTTCCTTCATACATTGCACCATCACAAACAGCACAATAATGAATTCCTTTGCCTGCAAATTTCCCTTCATTAGGAATAGGTAACTTTCTAGGTGAAGCTCCTGTTGCAATTATTAAACTTTTTGCTTTGTAAATATAGCTTTCAGTTTCTACAAGTTTATATTCACCATCAAGTCTTACATCCTCTACTGGATCAAACTCATCAATTACCGCTCCAAGTTCCTCTGCTTGTTCTTGCATTATATCCGCTAACATGCTTCCTTCTACATTTTTAAATCCAGGATAATTTTCTATAGTATAACTATTTCTAACTTGACCTCCTAAGATAGAATTTTCAAGTATTATCATATTTAACTTAGCTCTTGAAGCATAAATTCCAGCAGTTAAACCTGCAGGTCCTCCACCCAAGATTACTAAATCTATATCTTTTATATCTTTATTCATGCAATCACTCCTTTACCCTATGGGGGTATATATTTATTATATCACAATCTATGAAATATTCAATAATAATTATTAATTAACATTATATAAAAATAAGCCCATAAGCAAATCCTAATAATATTATGTGCTTGCAGGCTTATTTTATATCCTAACTTTCTTGTAGTTCTTTAAATTTAAGCTTATTATCTTCTACCGAAACTAATACTGTATCTCCTATTTTTATATTTCCTGTTAGTAATTCTTCACTTAATTTGTCTTCTACCTCTTTAGTTATAACTCTTCTTAAAGGTCTAGCTCCATAATTAGTGTCAGATCCTTTGGTAACTAAGAAATCTTTGCATTCGTCACTTAATCTAAGGTAAATTTTATTATTTTTAAGTCTCTCAATAATAGAATTCAACATTAAATCTATGATAGATTTCATATCTTCATCATCTAACTTTTTAAATACAATAGTGTCATCTATTCTATTTAAAAACTCTGGTTTGAATTTCTCTTTCAATTCTCCCATTATATTTTCTTTCATCTTTTCATATTCAGTTTCTTTTCTATCATTTACACTAAATCCCACAGTTTTTTGTTTCTTTATTGTATGAGCCCCCACATTAGATGTCATTATTATTATTGTATTCTTAAAGTTAACCAACTTTCCTTTACCATCAGTAAGTCTTCCATCTTCCATAATTTGAAGAAGCACATTAAATACATCTGGATGAGCTTTTTCTATCTCATCTAAAAGCACAACCGAATATGGTCTTCTTCTAACTGCTTCAGTTAGCTGTCCCCCTTCATCATATCCAACATACCCTGGAGGTGACCCTATAAGTCTTGATACTGAATGTTTTTCCATATATTCAGACATATCAATTCTAATTATGCTATTTTCATCTGCAAACATAGCTTCTGCTAAGGCTTTACATAGTTCTGTTTTTCCAACCCCTGTTGGTCCTAAGAATATAAAACTACCTATTGGTCTTTTAGTATCTCTTAAACCAACTCTAGCTCTTCTTACTGCTCTTGCTACAGCCCTTACCGCTTCTTCCTGTCCTACAACTCTCTTCTTTAAAATTTCTTCCATTCTAAGTAGTTTATCGCTTTCTTTCTCAGTTAACTTTTCTACTGGGATTTTAGTCCAAGATGATACTACATTAGCTATATTTTCTTCACTTACTGTAAGAGAATTAACTTGGTTATTGGTAGTCCATTCTTTCTTTATTTCACTTAACTCATCTTTAAGTTTCTTTTCATCATCTCTTAATCTTGCAGCTTTTTCAAAGTCTTGTATTCTAATAGATTCTTCCTTTTCCTTTACTACTGTTTCTATTTCCTCTTCAATTTCTTTTAAATTGGGCGGAGCAACTAAACTCTCTATTCTGATTTTAGCCGCAGCTTCATCAATTAAGTCAATAGCTTTATCAGGCATAAATCTATCAGTTATATATCTATCAGCTAAATCTACAGCAGCATGTAAAGCATCATCTGTTATTTTCACTCTATGATGTGATTCATACTTATCCCTTAACCCCTTTAATATTTCAAGAGTTTCTTCCTTTGTAGGTTCACCTACTATAATGGGTTGAAATCTTCTCTCTAAAGCTGTATCCTTTTCAATATGTTTTCTATATTCATCAATGGTGGTAGCACCTATACACTGAATTGCTCCTCTAGATAAGGCAGGTTTTAATATATTTGATGCATCTATTGCACCTTCTGCCCCTCCAGCACCGATTATAGTATGAATTTCATCAATAAATATGATGATATCTGGATTATTTTTTATTTCTTCCATAACTTTTTTTAATCTATCTTCAAATTCACCTCTATATTTAGCACCTGCAACCATAGCACTTAAGTCTAAACTAATAATTCTTTTATTCCTAAGAATTTCTGGAATATTACCATTAACAATTCTTTGGGCTAATCCTTCAACTACAGCTGTTTTACCTACTCCAGGTTCACCAATAAGACATGGATTATTTTTTATCCTTCTACATAGTATTTCTAGAACTCTTTGATTTTCTTGCTCTCTTCCTATAACAGGATCAAGATTATCATCCTTTGCCATTTCAGTTAAATCATGACCATATTGATCTAACATTGGAGTATCTTTCTTTTTACTACTCTCATTTTCATCATCATTCAATTCTTCATCTTCTTTTCCTGACAAAAACAGAATCAGATCGCTTTTTATCTCTTTAAAATTTAGTCTTAATTGGCATAATATGGTATACGCCACTCCTTCTTCCTCATTTATCAATGCCAATAGAAGATGTTCTGGGCTAACATATTTATGATTTAATTTCCTTGCTTCTATAATACTTTCATCAAATAATCTTTTAGTCCTTGGAGTTAGTAATAACTCGCCTTTTGGCATAAGTGAGTCTCCATAACCTAAGTATTCCTCTAGCATATTCCTTATTTCTTCTATTTCTACACCATACTTTTCTAACAACTCACTAGAGTATCCCTTTTCAGCCATAATTCCTATCAATATGTGTTCAGTTCCTATATACCCATGCTTAAATTTTTGAGACTCTTTTTGTGCTCCCATTATTACTAATTGAGCTCTTTCTGTAAATTTCCCATATGACATTTACAACACCTCCTACCATAATTACTTTAATAATTCTTTTATCAATACAGCTCTTTCAGCTTTTTTCTCTTTATTAGTCAATGATTTACCTAATTTATTTTGTATAGCCTCATCACTTGTATAAACTAGAAGCTTGTTCAAGATATCTTTATTTAAGTCTAGGACATACGTCTCTACTCCTAACCTTAAATATGATAATAATTCTACTAGTTCTTTATAAGACATTAACTTAGCATTTTTTAATATTCCATAGGATCTAAATATCTTATCCTCTAATTCATCTTTACATTTATTAATTACTATATCCCTAAACTTAATCTCTTCTTGTATAATATTTTCAACTACTCCCTCCAGATTATTAATTATCTCATCTTCAGTTATGCCTAAAGATATTCTATTTGAAACCTCATATATATTACCATCTGAATATACTGGATTTATAGTCATTCCTACCTGACTTAACCCCTTTGAAATATTAGTAATTTCTTCACTCATTGACAATGCAGGTAAGTGTAGTATTACTGATGCTTTCATCCCAGTACCAACTTTACTAGGAGTAGATGTTAAATACCCAAAATCTTCGTGAAAAGAATATGTTATATATTCTTCTATTAAATCATCAATCTTATTAGCAACTTCATATACTTCTTTTAAATTCATTCCTTCCGTAGTACATTGTATATTTAAATGATCTACCTCATTAATCATTATGCTAATTGTTTCTTCTTTATTAATAATTAAGGCTGCTCTATCTTTTCTCTTAACTAATTCCTTAGTTACTAAAAGTTTTGCCTCATATGACTTTATATAATCAATATGATTATCCCAAAACTTTATTATTTTTAACTCTTCATCATCTAGTTTGCTAAATATAACATTAGATAATTTATCTACATTCTTTTTAGCATCCTCCACCTCTAGTTTATCTGTAAATAAAATTCCTTCTAAATTTCTAGCTAAGGAAAGTTTACTACACAATATTAAATCATCATTTTGGGCCTTACTATAAATCCAATTTCTCATCTTTGCCCACCTCTGTCCTACTATTTTCTATATCTTTTATCTTATCTCTTAAGACTGCAGCTCTCTCATACTCTTCTTCTAAAATAGCTTTTTGTAGTTCCTTTTTTAAATTAACATACTTCTTTTTCTCAACAAGCTTAACACCTGAACGTTTTGGAACCTTTCCTATGTGCTCTAAATCCCCTTGTATTCTTTTAAACATAGGTCTTAAATAACTAGAAAAACTTTGATAACATTCATCGCAACCTAATTGTCCACTAGCTTTAAATTGAGAATACGTCAATCCACACTTTTTACATATAACTTCTATTTTATTTGGTTTATTTTTATCAATGGATTCAAAAAAACCACCTAAAATATTGGGAATAGAAATTTCATCTATGCTTCCTAATGAACCAACTAAAGAAATATCAGAAATTTCTTTAGCACAACTTTCGCAAAGTCTTACTTCAGACTTCTCTCCATTGATTAATTTTATTAAATGTATTGTTGCCACTCTCTTATTACACTTCTCACACAACATAAATACCACCCCTATGATAATATGACCATAACCATCCCTTTAAGAATATCTGCTCTAGATTTATTCTTCTCTTCTATAGAAATTAAAGATCTATCATTAATAGCAATCTTCATAATTTCTTTTTCTCTTTCTGTAATTATATCTAATTCATATAAATTTTCTATTATTGATAATGCATTATGGTATGTAATTGATGAACCTATAGCATCATATATTAATCTACTTCTTTGTTCTGTTCCATCATAAGTTAATTGTTTTATTATAATATGACCACCGCCACCTCTTCTACTTTCTATAACATAACCTTTATCAGAGGTAAATCGTGTAGTTAATACATAGTTAATTTGTGATGGTGCACATCTAAATTGATCAGCCAATTCATTTCTTTGTATTTGAACTTGATCGCCACCATTCTCATTTAGCATTTCTTTAATAAAGCTTTCAATTATATCTGAAAGTCTTGCCATAATATCACCTTCTTAAACGTTGTTTTTGACTTACTTTGACCTATATTTTAATAATAATATTAATTCATATTATTATCAAGCCATAATATTACTTCTTAGTTTAGTTTTTATAAAATTCCACATAATATACTTATAAATATTTAGGAGGTTTTTGTATGATTATAAGATGGCTAGGAGAATCTTGTTTCTTAATTCAAGTCTCAAATGGTAGAAGGGTTCTATTAGATCCTTTAAATCTTACAATAAATAAAATATCTAGCCTAAACCCAAGTATAATTACATTAAGTCATAATTATCTTAATATAGATAAAAGTTCTATACCAATATTAAAAAATTGCAATACAGTCAATACTTTGGGTGTATATAAATTTTACGATATTTTAGTTACTGGATACCAAGGATATCATGATAATCTATATGGGATAAAAAGAGGTGAAAATATTATTTACTCTACAGAAATTGAAGGAATTAAACTATGTCATCTAGGTCATATTGGCCATAATCTTTCAATTGACCTTATATCCACTTTATCAGACATAGACATATTATTTATACCTATAGGTGGACACTTTACAATTAATAGTCCTCAAGCTTTAGACATAATAGATATAATTAAACCAAAGTATATTATTCCAATGTATTATAGAAACTCCAATTGTACAAAGTTCTTAGATAGTCCTAAAGATTTTTTTATTAATTCTAAAAAAATAACTATAATAGATAAAGACTGTATTGATACTAATACATTAGATAGCTCCTCATCATTAAATACATTAATAATCAAAGATAGCTCTAATTACATAAATACTATATAAGAAAAAAGATCGTCATAAAATGACGATCTTTTAAGTATAAATTATTCTGCGTTTGGTGCTCCTACTGGACAAACATTTGCGCAGTTTCCGCAATCGATACAAGTATCTGCATCTATAACGAATTGAGTATCTCCTTGGCTTATAGCCTCAACTGGACATTCTGCAGCGCAAGCTCCGCAGTTTACACATGAATCATTAATAACGTATGCCATGAAAAACACCTCCTAATATTTATGGTAATTACACCATATACATTTTAACATGTTTCCATAACATTTAAAAGTAATTTAAATAAAATTAACTTCTATCTAACTTACTACCATATATCCTAGAATTTCAATAGATTCAATAATCTTATCTAATGTAACAAAACTTTCATTATATATTAATTGAATTTCTTTTTTATCCAAAGAAACTTCACATGCTATAACTCCTTCATTACTTGCTATAGCACCTTGAATATTCATAGCATCAGATGATTTATTCATATCATAAATCTTAATAACTGATTTCATATAGAAATCCCCCTATTTTTCATTAATTAAATCTTTAATAAGACTTTTATCTTCTTCTGATTCAATTTCTAACTTAATTTCTTTTTCATCTACAGAATCTTCATAACTACCTGAAATCAAAGCTATATTTTCTATCTTAAATTCTTCTATTACCTCTTCATCGCCTTTTCTTAATTTAACCTTAACAGCTTCTTTAACTGTATTATTACTAACAACTTCGCCCTTGCCATCTTCAGTTTGAACCACAGAACCAACCTTAGGTAATCTCTTTCTAATATCCTCATATGTGCTTTGTTCATAATTTAAACAACACATTAATCTACCACATATTCCTGATATCTTTGTAGGATTTAAAGATAAATTCTGTTCTTTTGCCATCTTTATTGAAACAGAAGTAAAGTCTCCTAAAAACGAAGAACAACACATTGGTCTGCCACAAGGCCCTAAGCCACCTAACATTTTAGCTTCATCTCTTACACCAATTTGTCTAAGTTCAATTCTAGTTTTAAATATTGTTGCTAAATCCTTAACTAATTCTCTAAAGTCTACTCTTCCATCTGCTGTAAAATAGAAAATCACCTTATTATTATCAAATGTATATTCTACATCTATTAGCTTCATTTTTAGTCCATGTTCTTCTATTTTAGAAATACATATATTTAGAGCTTCTTCTTCTTTATCTTTATTTTCTTTATGCTTAGCTATATCATTTTCGTCAGCTATCCTTAATACACTTTTTAGAGGTGGAATTACATCCTCTTCTTTTATCTCTTTAATCCCTATTACGCATTCGCCAAATTCAACACCTCTTGCTGTTTCAACAACTACATAGTCTCCCTTATTTATATTTAATTCATTAGGTCCAAAATAATATATTTTCCCTGCTTTTTTGAACCTTACTCCTACTACTTTTATCATTATTAACCCTCCGAAAGTCCCATAAGCATTACACTTATGACCATTGAATAATTTCCATTATTCCTTATATTTATTCTTGCTTCTCTAATCTTCTCTAACATTGCACTTAACTTTTTATACGACTTATTACTAGAAAACCTATCAATATATTCTAACTTATCAATGTTCATTATCATTTTTTTATCTTGTAGTTCTTTATATACTATAATATCCCTAATAAGTGATTCTAATATATTTAAAACTTCTTCTTTGCTATCTTTAAAAGAATCAAGTCTTTTTTCATAATTTAAAACTATATTATTACTTCTACTATCAATATCAGTTAACAAATCTATAATACAATTTCTTAATAAATTAAGCTTTTCATCATTTAATATTCTTTCTGCTCTTCCTGGAATTCCCTCACCATATGCTATAGCAGATAAAACCTTATTTTCATCAAAATTTCCTAACCTACTAATATATCTATTAACCTCATCCTTGCTTAAAGGTGTTAATTTATATATTTGACATCTAGATTTTATAGTATCCAACATTAACTCTATACTATCAGTTAATAATATTATGTATACTCCTTTTGGAGGCTCCTCAATTGTTTTTAGCAAAGCATTTTGTGCTTGAATAGTAAGCTTATTTCCTTCATGTATAATAACAACCTTTTTATCTCCTTCATATGGCCTTTTCATTATCTCTTCAATAATTCCTCTTACATCATCTACTCCAAATGAAGCTTTCTTAGCTCTATAATGAATTATATCTATATAATCTTTATCTATCTCTTTATTTAATATTTTCAAAGCAAATTTCCTAGCTAAAATACTTTTACCTATCCCGTCTGGTCCAACAATAAGGTGAGCATGTGAAAGAGTACCTTTATCTACACGTTTGTTAAATCCTTCTATTATGTCATTAAATCCAATAAATTCTTCCACAAAATCACCTCTTTTATAATCTACACTCTTAAAAATTGATCAACATCAATTACGAATAATGTTGCTCCTCCAACTTCAACTTCTATTGGATATTGCATATAAACACCCGCTCCTCCTGTTAATGGAGATGGTGAAGCTACAACCTCTGTTCTCTTTTGACAAACATCCTTTATTAAGCCTATAACTTCATCTACACGTTCTTTCTCTACACCTATCATTAATGTTGTATTTCCTGACTTTAAGAACCCACCTGTTGTCGCAAGTTTTGTTACTCCAAACTTTTTCTCTGTAAGTGTATCAATTAAATCTAAAGCATCATCATCTTGTACAATAGCAATGACCATTTTCATAATACATCCCTCCTAAACTTCAATTCCCTATATATTTATATTTTATCATAAACTCAATTCTATTTTACATAAAAACAATTTTTTACCCTATATGTTTTAATATTATTTCTTTAACATCCTCAAATACTTCTTCAATTGATTTAGATGCATCAATTTTTATCATTTTATCGTTTATTTTTAATACTTCATGATATCCTTCTCTAACTTTATTATGAAATTCTACTCTCTCTTTATCTAATCTATTTACTTCCCTACTAGAGTTCTTTTTTATTCTATCCAATCCTGTAGAAGGTTCTATATCAAACAGTATAGATAAGTCTGGCATATATTCACCTATAGCAAAGGAATTTATTTTATATATTTCTTCTATTCCATATCCTCTTGCATATCCTTGGTAGGCTAGTGAAGAATCTATAAACCTATCACATAAAACTATCTTTCCTTCTATTAACGCTGGTATTACTTTCTCCACTAAATGTTGTCTTCTTGCAGCAGCAAAAAGTAAAGCTTCTGTCTTACCATCCATTTCTTCATTTTCTGAGCTTAATATTATCTCTCTTATCTGCTCAGAAATTTTAATGCCTCCTGGTTCCCTAGTTTTTACTACATTCTTATTCTCTTCAAGTAGCCAATTATATATTTTTTCTAATATTGTACTTTTACCAGATCCTTCTCCACCTTCAAATACAATAAATAATCCTTTTTTCATTATTAATAACCTCTTTCGTTATCGATATTAGTAATGTTATTATATCATCTCTTACAATAAATTCAAAAGTATTATAATCCAATATTATCCTCTTAAGCTATTATATATTCATCTTACTTTAATAATATTTTTTCTATATTGAGATAAAACTAATATAAATAATATATAATTAGGAGGTTTTATTATGAAACAAGAAATCATATCATTTCTAACTAAAAACTTCAATGATGTAAAGAATATATGTGAGTATTTATATAAATATCCTGAAGAAAGCTATAAAGAAGAAAAATCATCCTCATATATTTGCGAAGTGTTAAAAAAATATAACTTTAATATTCAAAAGAACTACTTAGATATTCCAAATTCATTCTATGCTAGTAAGGGAAGTGGATATCCTAAGATATGCTTTCTTTGTGAATATGATGCTATTAAAGAGAAAGGACATATAACAGGACACAATGCATTAGCTGCAATATCTATTGGTGCATCTATTTCCGTAGGGGAAATAATAAAGCAAACTAATGGTACAATCATTATTATAGGATGCCCTGGAGAATATTTAGGCGGAACTAAACTTACTCTAGTAAAACAAGGAGTTTTTGATGATATAGATGTAGTTATGGAATGTCATCCTTATAATACCACTGCTGAAAGTGGTACTTCATCAGCTATTATTCCTCTTAACATAAAATTTATTGGAAATAGCGGATTAAGCTTTCTAAGTAAAGATGAATATACTTCACTAGATTGTATATTGTTAACCTTTAATATTCTTAACTTCTTACTTAAGGGTTTTCCTAAGGATGTGGAAGTTAATTACATACTATCAAAGGGCGGATATACTCCTTTGCTAACTCCTTTGGAATCTGAAGCTAAATTCTATATTCGTGCAAAGGAATTTGAAATGGCTGAACTTGCAGAAAACAAACTACGTGAAATAGTAAGATATGTTTCTAACTTAACCCATATACCAAATAAGATTTCATTATATGAATCATATAACGAAGAACTTGTAACAAACAAAACTCTTTCAAGAATATTTACTCACAATTTAAAAGAAAATGGGATTATAAATATAGGTTCACCTATTGATGTTTATGCAGGACTCAGCATTGGGGCTGTTAGTAAAAAGGTACCTACAATTCACCCTTATATATCTATAAAAGATGATGAAAATATTAAGTATGGGTCAACTGATTTTGCCGATTGCACAATATCTGAATATGGTTTTGAACAGATACATAAGGCATGTGCTTCATTAGCATGTACAGCATTAGATTTAATTGAACGTGAAGATCTTCTTCAGGAAATAAAACAAGAATTCTATAATGGAGTAGGAGCTAAATAATTATTTTTTAGCGTCCTCTCACACCACCATACGTACCGTTGGGCCACTAGAAATTAATGTTTCATTTGATATGTTTGTGTAAGACTAACAAATCCTATTGATTCTAGATATTTATATAAAGTAATTTACTTAGAATTAGGCTACCGGATATTTTCCAGTGACCTTTTATTATATTTGCATATTCCAATTAGTGTACGGCCATGCTAGGCGCACATAAAAATAGAGCAAGACTTTGTCTTGCTCTATTTTAAACTGCCTTTTTATATTTTGTTATTCTTCTTATAAAATCTTCACTTGGCTCAAAATTAAATATACCTACTTTATTCTCTTTCTTATATACGCAATAAACTTTATCATTTCCAAACAATTCACAAGTATACTTTCCTGTGCATTTTAATCTATATTTCTTTGGTATGTCCTTCTTCTTACCTAGATAAAGAATATCTGATAGTTTAATGCTTTCTAAATTAGTTTCATTTCCATAATATATTTTATTAATAATTAGCTTGTCCGCTATTAATGAATACTTATAAGCAATCTTACAACTAAGATACTCTAATATTATAAAAATAATTGTAAATAATAATAATATAAATTCACATACTTTTAAAACAAATGAGTTCTCAATTCTTAATGCTTGTATTCCTTCTACAATGTATAACACACAAGTAATTAATAACAGTATTAAAGCGATAACATGTGTTTTTTTTCGCTCAACTACTTCTTTATGCATCATAATACTTTCCCCCAGATAATAGTAATTCTAAGACGATAATTGTGATTATACATAGCTTTATTAAATTAATCCATATCCAAATTATTTAATAATCTATATTAATCTTCCATATTTCCTTCTTTATCGGATTTATTAACTAATATCATAGTAAACGTCTATTTTACTGTACTTTATTACTCTTTTTAAAATAATAACCTTTTTATCCTTTTACTTTAATTATTATTTATAAAATAGTATAATAAACGTGTATAAAATAGGAGGTCTTTAATATGATTCAGATATATAAAAGTTCCAGCGAAAATAATTCTTCTCTTACTCTGCTAGATAATATTGAAACTGGATGTTGGATAAATGTGGTTGCACCTTCTGACGAAGAACTACTTCTTATATCTAAGAAAACTGGCGTACCTATACAATTCTTAAAGGCGCCATTAGATGATGAAGAAACTTCAAGAATTGATATAGAAGATGGTAATATGATAGTTATAGTAGATATTCCCTTTACAGAAATGGAAGATAACTCACTAACGTATGATACATATCCTCTAGCTATTATACATACAGAAAGTTTTCTTATAACAGTGTGTTTGAAGAATAGTAAAGTTCTTACTGATTTTATAAACGGTAAAATAAAATCATTCTTTACTTTTAAAAAGTCAAGATTTATATTACAGATATTAAATAGAATATCTACATATTATCTTTTATATCTAAGACAAATAGATAAAAAAAGTTTAATGATTGAAAAGAGACTTCATAAATCTATGAAGAATAGGGAGCTTATACAATTACATTCTCTAGAAAAATCACTGGTTTACTTCTCTACATCCTTAAAAGCTAATGAAATCACTTTAGAAAAGCTGCTTAAAGTTGAAGTAATGCAAAAGTATTCTGAAGACAAAGATGTATTAGAGGATGTTATAATTGAAAATAAACAGGCTATAGAAATGACAGAAATATATAGTAACATATTAGCAAGTACTATGGACTTCTTTGCTTCGGTTATTTCTAATAACCTTAATATAGTAATGAAAGTTTTGGCCTCTGTTACTATATTGATGGCCATACCAACCATAATGTCTGGTATATATGGTATGAATGTCGACTTACCTTTTCAACATGAACCATACGCATTCTTGTTAGTTATGGGGATAACATTTAGCATTTGTGGATTAGTAGCATTTATATTATATAAAAAAGATATGTTCAGTTAACACATTTATACTTAAAGCATAAAATATAATAAAAACAAAAGAGAGCATTACTGCTCTCTTTTTTTGGAGGTTTTTATGTTAAAAGGTAAAAAGCTTACTTCAGCATCTACAATTGGAATTATTGCTCCTGCTTCACCTGAAAATAAAGATAAAATTGATAAGAAACTCTGTGAATTTAAAGAATTAGGCTTCAAGATAAAACTAGCTCCTCACCTATATAATAAGTATGGTCATTTAGCTGGTTTCGATAGTGATAGGATAAAGGATCTACATGATATGTTTTTAGATCCATCCATTGATGGAATAGTTTGTCTTAGGGGAGGGTACGGCACAGCTAGATTAATCTCTTCTTTAGATAAAAAGATTATTTTACAAAACCCCAAATTCTTCTGTGGATATAGCGACATAACTCTTTTACTTAACTATTTTGCTAATTTAGGTTTAATCACTTTTCATGGTCCTATGATAACATCGGACTTTACGGATGAACTCACAAAAAAATACTTTTTAAAAACTTCTATTTGTAATACTAAAAACTTCTCATATGATTTATTAGATCTAAATCCAAATATATCTACATATAACTTATCTTCATTTAAAGGTAAGTTAGTTGGTGGAAACTTATCAATTATTTGCTCATCCCTTTCAACAAAATATGAAATCAATACAAAAGACTCTATATTATTAATAGAAGAGGTTAATGAAGCCCCATATTGCATTGATCGGATGCTTACACATTTAATAAATAGCGGAAAACTACATGATTGTAATGGTATTATTATAGGACATCTTACCGATTGCACACTTCCTAATTATGATAGAAGTCTTACTACTGAGGAAGTTATACTTAACCGTCTTCTTCCTCTTAATATCCCTCTTATTATAGGTATGCCTTTTGGTCATAGCTGCCCTAATATAACAATACCTATAGGTGCCCCAGCTTACTTCAATAATAAAATCATGAAATTAACTATTAAAGATAACTTTTTATTATAAAAAAATTAAACCTGTAAGCTTTTGCTTACAGGTTTCTCTTTGGAGGCGCCACCCGGATTTGAACCGGGGATAAAGGTTTTGCAGACCTCTGCCTTACCACTTGGCTATAGCGCCATACCTGGTGGCTCGACCAGGAATCGAACCAGGGACACGAGGATTTTCAGTCCTCTGCTCTACCGACTGAGCTATCGAGC
>OKWZ01000007.1_pt1 | contig 340341 bp, 308 predicted proteins | sample 1607111 | NCBI WGS metagenome assembly OKWZ01 (sample SAMN07501042, study PRJEB24779) | human gut metagenome | reverse complement strand
GGTGTGCGAGTAGCACAGCCAGTACCAAAGCCTTATAGGCGCAGAGCAAACCACCCGTTTTACGGGTGGTCCTGATTTTTATAGTTCAATAATATCTAAATCATCTGGAACATAGATAGTTCCATTAAAAACTTCTTTACCTTCCCTAATATAGCGTTCTTTTCTTGTAGCTAAGTTTTTATCTTCAGCATGATATAGAATTACAGTTCCTACATTAAGTTTTGCTGCATTTTCACAAGCATCCTTTGATGTAGCATGATGCTTTTCATAAGGTTTGAAAATTTCTCTATCCTCATAAGAGCAAAAGGCTTCATGCATAAGATAATCTGTATTTATACAGTAATCTTTAACATACTCTCTATAGGGCTCGTCACCAAGAAAAGTAAGAGATTTACCATTTAGAAGATAAGTTTTAAATCCATGTTGAAGTTGTTTAGTACTCTTTATATCAAAAAATATAGTTTTTCTTCCAAGTATTTTAGTTTCGTCACCATTATTTATTGGGATGAATAGTATTCTGTTATCAAATAATTTTGTGAATTTATTTTGTAGTACATAAAAGCTTATTCCCTTGATAGCATCTATTGAAGATTGGTGACAGTATATATTTAAGTTTCCTTCATATTTTCCATTGAGGATATTATTACATACAGCCCTTATAATCCATATAGAACCTAATACATGGTCGTTATGGTTATGTGAAATAAACATATTATGAATTTTATTAATAGTAATTCCTGATTTCTCTAAGTTAGTAAGAATAGTATTCCCCCCACCACAATCAACTAAAAAGTACTCATCATTATTAGAAATAGTAAAGCAAGTATTATAGCATTTAGTAACCATAGCAGAGCCTGTACCAAGCATGTTTATCTTTTCCATTAACAATTTCTCCTTTGTAGTATAAATAATAATTATTATAAAGACAGTAAGAAAAAATAACAAGAAAGAAAAAAAGTAATTTCAATAATATTGAAAAAAATGATATTATAGGATAGTAAAAGGGTTTGGAGGGGGAGGAATATATGGATTATCCAAAGATGATACTTTTTGACTATGGACAGACTATTATTGAAGAAGAAAAATTTAATAGGTTAGAAGGATTAAAAGTTCTTTTAGATAAAGCAACTAAGAATCCTAATAATATTAGTGCAGAAGAATTATTTGATTTTTATACTGAGCTAAATATTGAAATTGGAAGAGAAGGGGATAGCAAAAAGTTTTTTTATAGTATAGAGGTCCATAATTATTGTTTTCAAAATTATTTATATGATTATTTTGGGATTGAGTTTGATCTTACTCCAAATGAGATGGATAAAATATTCTGGGATGCTTCAGCGCCAGGAAAACCAGTAGAAAACATTGGGTTTTTGTTAAACTTTTTACATGAAAAAGGAATAAGAACTGCTGTTATTAGTAACTTAAGCTATAGTGGCGAAACCTTGAAAAATAGGATAAATACACTTATTCCTAATAATCATTTTGAATTTATTATTGCATCAAGTGAATATATGTTTAAGAAACCTCATAAAAAAATCTTTGAATTAGCACTAAGAAAAGCTAATTTAGAGAGTATGGATGTATGGTTTTGCGGAGATAATGTAATTGCTGATGTTGAAGGAGCTAGTTTAAGTGGCATAAAACCTATATGGTTTAAAGGAGCACTTAGGGAAGAAAAATATACACCAATGGTTGATTATATAGAAATTAATGATTGGATAGAGCTTAAGAAGTTATTAGAAGAGTAACTATTATTTTCAAAAGGAATAAAAAAGTTTATAATAGAAAAATACTATTAAATATAGGTAAATCTTAGGAGGAAAAGATGATAAATATTGAAGAAAGATTAGCCAAGGAATTAGGGTTAAAACTTGGAGTGGTAAATAATGTAGTTGAGATGTTAGATGAAGGAAACACAGTTCCTTTCATAGCACGTTATAGAAAAGAAAAAACAGGTGGGCTTTCAGATGAAGTGTTAAGAAAGTTTTCTGAAAGATTAACTTATTTAAGAAGCTTAGATGAAAGAAAAGCCGATGTTTCTAGGCTTATAGAAGAGCAAGGAAAGTTAACCCAAGAAATAACAGAAGCATTAGGGAAAGCTGAAACTTTAACAGAAGTGGAAGATATATATAGACCATATAAGCCAAAGAAGAGAACAAGGGCAACTATAGCTAAAGCGAAAGGATTGGAGCCATTAGCTAATCTTATATTAGAAGGTGCTTTCAAAGGAGATGTACTTCAAGAAGCTTCTAAGTATATTGACGAAGAAAAGGGAGTTGAAAAAGCAGAGGATGCAGTATCAGGTGCCTTAGATATAATTGCAGAAGGAATTTCAGAAGAAGCTAAATACAGAAAATTCATAAGAGAATTAGTAATGAGAGAAGGGTTAATAGAATCTAAAGGCTCTTCAGAAGAAACAACTCCTTATGAAATGTACTATGACTATAGTGAAGAGGTTAGAAAGATACCTCCACATAGAATATTAGCTATTAATAGAGGAGAAAAAGAAAAGATTCTTTCTGTTAAGATAACAATTGGAGAAGATAAGATTATATCTTACTTGGAAAGAGAAATCCTTAAGGGAAATGAAGTTTTAGATGAGCAGTTAAAGTTAGCAATTAGAGATGCTTACAAGAGATTAATATTCCCTTCAATAGAAAGAGAAATAAGAAATGAATTAACTGATAAGGGTGAAGAAGGAGCAATTTTAATTTTTAAGGAAAACCTTAAGGCTTTACTTATGCAAGCTCCTATTAAGGGAAAAACTGTTATGGGATATGACCCAGGATTTAGAACAGGATGTAAGATAGCAATATTAGATAGTACAGGTAAATTCCTTGAAAATGTAGCAGTATATCCAACAGTTCCAAAGAGAGATATTGTAGGAACTAAGAAGACATTAAAGGAATTAATATATAAATATGATGTAGATGTTATTTCTTTAGGAAATGGTACAGCATCAAGAGAATCAGAAGAAGTTATTGCAGAAATTATTTCTGAAATTAAGAAGGAAAGTGGAAAGGAAGTAGCTTATGTTATAGTTTCAGAAGCAGGGGCCTCAGTTTATTCAGCATCAGAACTTGCAACTAAGGAATATCCTGATTTAGATGTTACTGTAAGAGGAGCAATATCCATAGGTAGAAGATTACAAGACCCTATGGCAGAACTTGTTAAGATTGATCCTAAAGCAATAGGAGTTGGTCAATATCAACATGATGTCACTCAAAAAAGGTTAGAGGAATCTTTAAAGGGGGTTGTTGAAGATTCAGTAAATAAAGTTGGTGTAGATTTAAATACAGCAACTCCAAGCCTTTTAACATATGTTTCAGGTATAAATGCAGCTATAGCTAAGAATATAGTTGATTATAGAGATGAACAAGGTGGTTTTAAAGCAAGAAAAGAGCTTTTAAAAGTTAAGAGATTAGGTCAAAAGGCATATGAGCAATGTGCTGGTTTCTTAAGAGTTCAAGAAAGTAAAGAACCTTTAGATAACACTGCTGTTCACCCAGAATCATATAAGGAAGCTAAGGAACTTATAAAGTTATTAGGATATACCAGTGAAGATTTAAAGAACAATAAGCTTTCTGATATTGAGGATAGAGTTTCAGAAAAGGGATTAAAGAATATAGAAAAAGAACTAGAAATTGGTGAAATGACATTAAAGGATATAATTAAAGAACTTCAAAAGCCAGGTAGAGACCCAAGAGATGAAATGCCAAAACCTATTTTAAAGACTGGTGTCATTAACCTTGAGGACTTACAACCAGGTATGGTTCTTATGGGAACTGTAAGAAATGTTTCTGATTTTGGTGCTTTTGTAGATATTGGAGTTCACCAAGATGGATTAGTTCACAAGAGCCAAATGGCTAATAGGTTTGTAAAGCATCCGCTTGATATTGTTAAGGTTGGAGATGTAATAAAGGTTAGAGTAATGGAAGTAGATACAAAGAGACATAGAATTGCTTTGACTATGAAAGATATTAAGGAAGATGAGTAGAATATAATATTTGTAGAGACGTCTAAGGTGGCTTTTCTCTTTTTGTTGTATAAAAAAATATATTAATAACTTGAATATGCTTGTGCATATATGTATAATATATTTGTAAATTAAATAAATCTTCAGGGCGGGGCGTAATTCCCCACCGGCGGTAAAGCCCGCGAGCTATTTTTTAGCAGATTCGGTGAAACTCCGAGGCCGACAGTATAGTCTGGATGAAAGAAGGTAACGTATTAGGATTTAGTAGAGCTAGCTCTATAATAAATGTATTTTTGTAGCCCTGATAATTATTATCAGGGCTTTTTTATTTTTAATCATGTTTTTATGCAATAAAATGTATAAATAGTTTTCCGGAGGCTATATTAAACATGATTAAAAGGCTAAATTCTAATAAGCTACCCCAGAAGATTAACTTTTGGGAGGAGAAGGGAAAATGAATACTTCAAAAAATCTTAGTAAATTTGTTAAAATTGCATTACTTAGTGCAATTGCAGTGGTAATTATGCTTTTTGAAATACCACTAATACCATTATTTCCATGGTTAAAGATGGACTTGAGTGAGTTACCAGTTCTTATAGGAGCTTTTGCCTTTGGACCAATGTCAGGTGTTATTATAGAAGGCTTAAAAATACTTTTAAATCTATTAATTACAGGCACTGGAACAGGTTTTGTAGGGGAACTTGCAAACTTCATAATAGGTGTATCTTTTGTAGTGCCAGCAGCAATGATTTATCATAGAAATAAAAGTAAGAAGAGTGCTATTATTGGAATGATAGTTGGTGGACTATTTATGGAGGTAGCAGGAATTTTAGCAAATATATACTTGTTACTGCCTGCTTTTGGTATGTCAGGAAAGATTGATATAACTCAATATGTAATGGTAGGCTTAATACCATTTAACGGACTAAAAGCTATTTTGGTATCGGCAATAACTATGTTAGTATATAAGAAATTATCTGTAAGTATATTTAAAGTTGATCCAGGTTTTGATAAACCTAAAGAATTAAGAAAAGAAAATTAGGGGAAATGCAAAGGACTGTATTGTTTATACAGTCCTTAATTTATTAAAAAATTATGTTTTTTAATAATGCAGTACTATTTTAAAAAGCTTCCGTTAGAAAGCCACTTACTTTTTGGTGAAAGTAATTTTGCTACTTCTAATGCTTCCTAACGATTTTCTGCTGTATCACTTATAACAACTCCATCATCAAAGGTAATGTTTAGAGGCAATGAATTATTTATAAAGTCATAAAGATCAATAATAATAATAATAATAATTTTTTTTAGTAGATAACTGCTGTAAGTTCCTTTTATAGATATAGAGGTTTTTTCTGAATAATTTCATTATCTATTTTCCATTGCACCCCATTTATCACAAGGTCAATATTTTTCTTTAGTGGTCTTGAATATAAGGCTATAAATACTACTATTAAGGTACAAATAACCAAAGTTAATAGTTTAATTTTCAAAAGAAAGTCCCCTTTTTTATATAGATATACATATGTTGTAAAGTAAAAAAGAATAAATAGCTAGAAAAATGCAGATATACTTTTTGAGGTAGAGAGGATATATGATGAGAGAGAGAAAAACCACTCATTTTTTATGAGTGGTATTGCTTTGTAATGTTTAAAACTTCTTCATAGATTATATTTAAAGCTGTTTCTAATCTAGTCTTATTAATTCTTGCAACGCTAATTCTTATACTATTATCAAAGTTATTAGAGTCATAAAAACTTTCTATATTTGATTTTATATGTACATTTCTATTACGAAGATTTTCTATTAGTTTATTACAATTTATTTTAGGTGAAAGTTTTAATGTAGAGTAATATCCTGAGCTTGCTCCAATAAGCTTAATTAATTTCCAATCCCATTTCTTTGTAATTTTTCTTATTAATTTTAGTTTATTATTAACTGTAGTTGATATGGCAAGTGTATGTTTATCAAAAAGTGAACTTTTAATATAGCTTTCTAAGGTCGCCTGAGAAACAAGGGATGGCATATAGTATGAGTAATAGTATGAGTAGCTTATTCCTTCATTATAAGCATCAACTAATTCATCAGGAATAATTGCAACACCTATCCTTATATATGGAATACACTTTGTATAGCTTTTTAAATAAATGCAATTTTTAAAGTTAGAGTAATAGTAAATTGGGCAATATCTTGAAAGATTACTGGAATCTGCAAAATAGTCATCTTCTACTATAAATACGTTATACTTATGTGCTAAATTAATTATAGCCTGTACGTGTTTATTACTATAGTGCGTTCCTAGAGGATTATGATTTCTAGGAGCTGTATAGAAAAATTTTATTTTATCATTCTTAAAAATTTGTTCAAGTTCATTTAAGTCAATTCCATCTTCATCTCTTTTTATAGTTTTTACCTTTTTGTTTTCAAACTTTAAATATCTAACAAAAAAAGAATAGGATGGTTCTTCGATAAGAATTGTATCATTACCATTTGGAAAAGGCATTTGAGAAAGTACGGTTAGAACTTGTAGTATTCCCTGGGCAAGATAGATATTCTTTGTATCACAGTAAACATGTTGTTTTGCAAGATGATCCGGAAGAATTTTACCTAAAGATGGAGAACCAGCAAGGCTAAGTTCTAATGAACTATTACTATACAATTCGATTGCAGTATTTAAACAATGCTTTATTTCTTGTATTGGAATTGAATTAATTGTTGGATTACCTGAAGAAAGATCATATATAGATGAGTTTTCATCACCTTCTCTTATCATACTATCAACAACATAAAATCCACTTTGAGGAAAGGAATAAACAAGGTGTTCTTTACAAAGGGAATCATATGCTTTAATAATTGTTCCTTTACTACAATTATATTTTTTACAAAGTGAGTTAATTGAGGGAAGTTTTCCTCCACTAGGAACTTTATTTTCTATAATTAATTTTTTTATATCTTTTGCTATTTTTATATAAAGATTCATTGTCGCCTCCAGAAAAAACTATAAAAGTACTTAAAATAATTATATATAGAAAGTATGAAAATGTATACACTTCTCTGCAACTATACTAGTACAGTTGTACTTTCATATCATTGAAAACCTTTTATTTATGTCTTATTATAACAAATATAAGATGGAAAAAAGGAGGAAAATATGGATAAGTTAAAAGTTGTTACAATAGGTGGGGGATCAAGTTATACTCCTGAATTAGTAGAAGGTTTTATAAAAAGATATAGTGAATTTCCTTTAACTGAACTTTGGTTAGTTGATATAGAAGAAGGAAAAGAAAAACTTAAAATAGTTAGTAATTTAGCAAGACGTATGGTAGCTAAGGCTGGATTACCAATAAAGATATATGACACTCTTGATAGAAGAGAAGCACTTAAGGATGCAGATTTTGTTACAACTCAATTAAGAGTAGGAACAATGAAAGCTAGAATAAAGGACGAAAGAATTCCTTTATCTCATGGAGTAATTGGACAAGAAACAAATGGTGCAGGTGGATTATTCAAAGCCTTAAGAACTATACCAGTAATTTTAGATATTATAAGGGATGTTGAAGAGCTTTGTCCAAATGCATGGATTATAAATTTTGCAAATCCAGCAGGAATAATTACAGAGGCGGTTTTAAACTATACAAGTTTTAATAGATTCTTAGGATTATGTAATGTTCCTATAAATATGAAGTTTGGAGTTGCAGATTTGTTAAAAGTAGAAAGAGATAGGGTTGAGATTGACTTTGCTGGCTTAAATCATATGGTTTACGGATTAAAGGCGAAGTTAGACGGAGTAGATGTTACTGAGGAAGTGGTTGAAAGATTAGCAGAGTCTTCAATGACAATGCAAAACATAAAAGACCTTCCATTTAATGCTGATTTTATACGAGCTTTAGGAATAATTCCGTGCCCATATCACAAGTACTACTATAAGACAAAGGATATGTTAGAAATTGAGTTAGAAGAGTTTAAAGAAGGTAAGGTTAGAGGGCAAGTTGTAGAAGCATTAGAAGCTGATTTATTTGAATTATATAAAGATGAAACATTAGATGTAAAACCACCTCAATTAGAACAAAGAGGAGGAGCATATTACAGTGATGCAGCATGTAATTTAATTAGCTCAATATATAATGATAAGCATGACATTCAAGTTGTTAATACAAGAAATAATGGTACTATAAAGAATTTTAAAGATAATAATGCAATTGAAGTAAGTTGTGTAATAACTAAAAATGGTGCAAGGCCAATGTCGGTTGGATATTTACCAGAGGGGATAAGTGGACTAGTTTCACAAATTAAAGATTTTGAAGTATTAGCTGCTAGAGCAGCAGTTAATTCAAGCTACAGAGATGCATTAAAAGCTCTTTGTATAAATCCATTAATACCTTCAGATGATCTTGCAAAGGTAATCTTGGATGAAATGCTGGAAGCTCATAAGGAGCATTTAGGGGACTTTAAATAGTCATTAGACACGAATGTGTTTGATTAAATAAATAAGAAAGAGGGGATGGAAATGAACACGTTACTAAACAAATTTTCTAATTGGTTGGAAAAGGCAATTCTACCTGTTGCCGAAGTATTAGGTCGTCAAAGACATTTAGGGGCTTTAAGAGACGGTATTATTACTCTTATGCCAGTTACTATGGTAGGAGCTATTGTTGTATTATTAAAAGACGTTATTTTGACAGCGGATTCTTTAGCGGGAACAAAATTAAATAGTATTACTTTTTATGCAGAAGTCATTCAACCAGTATTAGATAAGACTATACTTCCTGTTCTTAATCAAATGTGGTGGGGAACATTAGCACTAGGTATTATTTTTACTGTTTTTACTATTTCATATAACTTGGCAGGATTCTATAATGTGGACAAATTATCTGCAGGTGTAATAGCTACAGTATCTTATCTTATTTTAACACCACAAGCAGTTGAAGGAGCACCATGGGGGACACTTTCCTGGACATATTTTAACTCGGAAGCTATGTTTACTGGTATTATAGTTGCATTTTTATCTACAGAAATATTTAGATGGGTAGTACAAAAGGGGTGGACCTTTAAGATGCCACCACAAGTTCCACCAGCAGTTTCTAAAGCATTCTCAGCTATTATTCCAGCGGCAGTTGTATTTACTGTATTTGGTATAATAGCTGCAATATTCTTAGTTGGAGTAGGTACACCAGTTAAGGAGTTTATAAATCAAACTATACAAAGACCGTTAACAAGCTTAGGACAATCTCCAGTTACAATAATTATTTTAACATTAGTATCACAACTTTTATGGTTCTTTGGATTACATGGATCAAATATTGTAGGACCAGTATTAGATACATTATATAGTCCAGCGTTACAAGCTAACTCAGAAGCTATTTTGATTCATAATACAGAGCCAATTCATGCAATTACAAGAAATATAATAGACATATATGGAATGCATGGTGGATCGGGTTCAACTTTAGGATTAGTAATTGCTTTAATGATCTTTTCAAAGAGACAGGAGCATAAAGAATTAACTAAATTAGTTTTAGCACCATCAGTATTCCAAATTAACGAACCAGTTATTTATGGATTACCTATAGTGTTAGATCCAATTTTCTGTATACCATTCATATTAGTACCAACTATATCAGTATTTGTTGGTTGGTTCTTTACGGCCATAGTACCTATAGCAGGATATGTTTATATAGCGCAACCATGGGTTACACCTCCAGTTATTAGTGCATTTGTAGCCACAGGAGGAAGCATTGGAGCAACAGTAATAGCAGCATGTACATTTATATTTTCAATAATTGCTTATGCACCATTCGTAATGTTAGCTAATAAACAAAGAGTAGAAGAGCAATAAAAATTAAAACTACAGTCTATCTAGATTTTATAGGTAGACTGTAAATTGATTTATAAAAGGAGTAGAAATATGGGCAGATACCTAGGAATTGATGTTGGTGGAACAGAAATAAAGTATGGAATTTTTGATGAAAATGGTAATGAGTTCATAGAAGAAAGTGGTTCAGCAAAAAGTGTTAGGGATGATTTAGATAAAATAATTGATATATTATCAAGAATGATAAAAAGTGCTAAAGAAATTGATGGGGTAGGTATTAGTATTCCAGGTGGAGTCGATAATGAAAATGGAGTTATTATTGAAGGAGGAGCAATACCTGTTTTAGCAGGAGTTGATCTTATTGGAATACTTAATGAAAAAACGGGATTTAATGTTGCTATTGAGAATGATGCCAATTGTGTTGTACTAGCGGAAAAGTGGATAGGTAACGGAAAAGATTGTTCAAGTTTTGTATGTATGACAATAGGAACTGGAATTGGTGGAGGAATGTTTATAAATAATAAAATCCATGTAGGAAAAAACTTTTTTGCTGGAGAATTTGGGTATATAATAATAGAGGACTTTGAGGATTATAATAATATACCTACATTAAGTTTTTCTTCTGCTACAGAACCTTTATTAAAACAGGTAGCTTTAGCTAAGGAAATGAAATTTAAAGATATAAATGGTTTGAAAGTATTTAAAATGATAGAAAATGGGGATGAAGTTGTAATAGAGGCTTATAGAAAATGGCTAAGAAAACTTTGCATAGGAATAAATAATGTTGGATTTTCAATTGATCCAGAAAAATTCTTAATAGGTGGAGGAGTAAGCGGGGCTCCAAGACTTATACCTGATATTAAAGAAGAGTTAAGAAAAATTAATCCATATACAGAAAGGTGGAAGATAGAAACATGTAAGCACTTTAATTCATCGGGAAAAATAGGAGCTGTATATAATTATTTAGTTAGGAATGATTTGGTATGAGGTTAATAGTAAATGCTGATGATTTTGGTATATCAAAAGCAATTAATTTAGGGATTATTGAAGCGTATAATGAGGGAATTGTAAAATCTACTACTTTAATGTGCAACATGGAAGCTGTAGATCATGCAATTAAATTAGCAAATGAAAATCCAGGGATAGGGGTTGGAATACACTTCGTTTTAACTGCTGGAAAGCCTTTAGCTCAGGGAGTAGATTCATTAGTGGATGAAGAAGGGAACTTTCTAAAGAGTGAAGGAATTGAAGAAAAATCAAAAAAAGATGATATAAGAAAAGAACTAGAGTGTCAGTTTAATAAATTTTTATCTTATGGAATAAAGCCAACACATATAGATACTCATCATCACGTTCATAGAATAAAGAAAGTTTTTGAAGTGGTTGAAGAAATTGCTATTAAAAATAATTTGCCAGTTAGATTAATGGGTGAAACTTATGATAGTATGTATAAAGAAATAAAATCTACAAGCAAGTTTAGTGAATCATTTTATGAAAAAGAAATGGTTACTGAAGATAACTTAATTAGATTACTAGAAGAATATAAAGATTTTGAAACAGTTGAGCTTATGTCTCATCCAGGATATTTGGATCAAAATATATTAAATAGGACTTCATACGCAATAGAAAGAACTATTGAATTGGAGACATTAGTAAGTAGAAAGGTAAAAGAATATATTAAGGAAAATAATATAGAACTAATAAGTTTTAGTCAATTATAGATAGGAGTATGCAAATACTCCTATTTTTTTATTATTTCCTAGGAAATTATTACGAATAAGTTACAAAAAAATAAAAAAAATTAATGTAAAATGATATGAATTAAAGTATAATTAAAGGTAATAAGGATTATTTTGTCAAGGAAGGCGTTTAAATATGGAAAAGAGAAGAGTTTTGAGGTTTGTTGCAGCAGCATCTGCTGTTACAGGTGGAGTTACTTTAACAGGCAATGTTGTAAGTGCATCACCATTACCAAGCGATAACAATACTAATGGGCAATCTATTTTAAGTAATCAAAGAAGTATGGAAAAAGGACAAGTAAATAGTGACGTTACTTTAAACTTAAGAGTTAGATCTGATGCAAATACATCATCGTCTATTTTAGGGTACTTAAAGGCAGGAGATACTTTTGAGATAACGGGAGAAAAGGGAAATTGGTACAAGATTAACTTTAATGGAAAGAGTGGATATGTATCAAAGGATTACACTCATAAAGTATCTAATTCTAATGATAATACTACAGCTGCATCTAAGGGAAAGGCAGTAAATTTAGGAAATTCTACTTTAAGAATAAGACAATCAGCAAGTACATCTTCTGCTATTTTAGGAAGTCTTAGAGAGGGTGAAACATTTGATATAATAGCTAAAAGTGGACAATGGTATAATATTAAAACAGCAGGAATAATTGGTTTTGTCCATGGAGATTATGTACAAGTTATAGAAAATAATTCATCAAATACACCAACAAATCCATCACCTGGAGTAACAGTTACAAAAGGACAGGTTTATGGGGTAGAAGGAAGTAACTTAAGAGTTAGAACAGCACCAAGCTTAAGTGCATCTACTTTTGGATATCTTCTAAATGGAGAAGTAGTTGAAATAATTGGAGAGAATGGAAACTGGTATGCTATTAAGTATAAGGGTGAAACCGGTTATTGCTCTAAGGATTATGTGAAAAAAATTAGTAATAGTACATCAGATAATAATTCAAATGGTTCTACTAACACAACGCCAAGTACACCAAACACACAAACTACTTTTAAAGGTGAAGTGATAAATGCAGATGCTGGGTTAAGAGTAAGAGCGGGAGCGTCAACTAGTTCATCAATACTTGGACATATTTATACTGGTACTAAAGTAGATGTTATAGGTGAAAGTGGTAGTTGGTATAAAATAAATTATAACGGTAAAGAAGCTTACGCAAGTAAGGATTACATAAAGAAGGTTACAGATAGTAATTCAAATAATAATAACAGCGGTTCCCAAGTTACATCTAAAAAGGGAGAAGTAATAAATGCAAGTGCTGGATTAAGAGTAAGATCAGAAGCAAATACTAATTCTTCAATACTTGGATATCTTTATACAGGAGACAAAGTAGATATAACAGGTGAAAGTGGAAACTGGTATAAGATAAATTACAACGGAAAGACGGCTTACGTAAGTAAGGAATATGTCAAAGAAGTTAGCGAAGGAAATTCTAATTCAGGTGGAAGCGATTCACCAGTAATCGAGAATAAAAGAGGTAAAGTGTATAATACTGGAGGTTCAGGCTTAACTGTAAGAACTGAAGCTACTACAAGTTCTTTAGTGTTAGGATATCTACTTGAAGGTCAAGTTGTTGAGATAACTGGAACATCAGGAGAGTGGTATAAAATTATCTTTAATGGTAAGCCTGGGTATGTGAGCTCAAAGTATATAAAGATAGTTGAAGATTTAACTGAAGATGAAAGCAGTTCAATTTATGAAAAGGCTTTTGCTGCTATGAAGGCTCAACTAGGTAGCCCATATGTATGGGGAGGCTCAGGGGAGTATTTAACAACAGCATCATTAAACTCTTTAAAAGCAAAATTTCCAAATGAGACTGCCAAAGGGTGGTATGTAAGAGCTGAAAGATATGTAGATAAAGGTTATAGATCATTTGACTGTTCAGGCCTTATGCAATGGGGATTTAGACAAGCTGGTGTTGTAATAGGAAGAACTACTTGGGCTCAAATAGGTGAAGGAAGAGAAGTATCTTTGAGTGACATAAAGCCAGGAGATTTACTTTTTTATTCAAGCTTAGATCACGTTGGTATGTATATAGGAGATGGTAAGTGGATAGAGTCTCCAAACACAAATGCCGATGTAAGAATAGTTGATGTCCCATGGAGTAGAGTTACAAGAGCAAGAAGAATAATTGAATAATAAGCTTTCATTAGAGAGCTTTTATAATAAGTAAGAGGAATCGTTTTAAGATTTCTCTTTCTTATTATAAGCTATTAAAAATTGAATTTGGGTAAACATATAAATGGTGTTTGTAATAAGTAAGATAGAGAATTTAACAAGAAGATAAAAATAAATAAGAATGAGCCTAGATTAAATAATGATTTAGGTTCATTCTTATTTATTTGGAAAAACATATAATTAAGATGCATAGATAAATAGTTTTCCTATAATAATCATATTATTAAATATATATTAAAGTAATAAAAAGGAATGTCATTATGGAGGAGAAGAAAAGTAGCTGTTGGAACTATTTTAGCGAAGATTCACCTGATTTCATAGTTGAGTATAGAGGGAATTTTAAGGAGGAGATTGATAGAGTTGATTATGCCTGTGGTGATGAAATTACAAAAAACATAGGTGTAGTATCTACTGCCTATGAAAATATAGAACGGTTAAAAAAGGATGTACCATCAATTATATTTATAGAAATAAGGGCCCCATATGTACTACAAGAGATAGCTCCCAATGATATAGAAGGAGTTGTGGAAATTAAGAAAAATCCTTATTTGGGACTAAGAGGTAGTAGAGTTTTAGTAGGCATAGTTGATACTGGAATAGATTACTTAAATAATGAATTTATTAGGGAAGACGGAAGAACAAGAATATTAAGTATATGGGATCAAAGTATTCAAGGCGCATCTAGTAAAGATGTGTTTATAGGAAGAGTATTCTCAGAAGAGGATATAAATAATGCCATTAATCTTTTAAAAAGTGGTGGAGATCCATATAGTATAGTCCCAACTAAAGATGAGGTTGGTCACGGAACAAAGGTCGCTAGTATAATAGGTGCTAGGGGATATGACGAAGAAGTAGAAGGAATAGCACCTGATTGTGAGTATGTAGTAGTAAAGCTTTTTGAATCTTTATATTATAGAAAAATGTTACTAGAAAATGGAGTTGAATATAAGCCAATCTATAATGAATCTGAAATATTAGCAGGAATAGAATATCTAAAGAATTATTCAATAAAGTCAAAAAAACCTATGGTGATTTGTATACCCTTAGGAACAACAGAAGGGTCACATGATGGAAATAATTTATTATCTAGATATATAACTTCAATTGGGAATATAAGAGGAATAGTAGTTGTAGCTGGAGTTGGAAATGAAGGGGCATCAAGCACCCATGTATCTGCTAATTTAGCCAGTGTAGGTGATACTAAGGAATTTGAACTAAAAATTCCTAAAGAGATTAAAACTCTATCTATAGGTGCTTGGGTTAAAAGACCCAATAAGGCATCGGTTAATATAATTTCGCCAACAGGAGAAGCCTCAAGATTTATACAGCCTAAGATTGGTAAAAAGGAGCAGGTGAAATTCATTTTTACTAATACAACATTAGAAGTATACCACTTTGCACCAGAACGTTTCACGGGACATCAATTAGTTATCATGTACTTTAATAGTATAAAAGCAGGATTATGGAAGTTACAATTTAAAGGTGAATATGTTATTGATGGAAGAGTAGATATTTGGTTACCCCCAAAAGAAATGTTACCTCAAGGAACAATATTTTTGACTCCAGATCCATATACTACATTAACTATTCCTTCTACAGCAAGAAAAGTAGTTACACCTAGTTTTTATAATAGTATAAACGATACTTTTATATCTGATTCTGGAAGAGGATTTAATAGTAATAATCTAGTTAATCCTGATATTACTACACCAGGTATAAATATTAGAACAACATCAGTTGGTGGAAAAAAGTCAACATTGTCTGGAAGTTCAGCAGCAACTGCTTTAACTAGTGGAGTTTGTGCATTATTGCTCCAATGGGGAATTGTAGAGGGGAATGATAAGACGATGTATTCAACGAAAGTAAGAACATATTTGATGTACGGTGCAGATAGAAGTTTAAATATTGAGTATCCAAGCAAGGAAATTGGATTTGGAAAGTTAAACTTATTGGGAACATTTCAATTTATTAGTGGCGTGTATACAAACAATGGTAATAGAAGCAGTAATGGAGAAAAAGAATTTTATATAGGAAGTCTATTTATAAGACTACCATGAGTTAAGAGGTGATTAAGATAGGAAATATATATAATACACCTAAAAAGGTTTTTGATACGGAGACTTACCTAAATATTGTAGTTCAGTATCAGGGGAATATAGTTGAAGAGGTTTCTAAAAATCCAGATTATTATGTAACTGTTATAAACGATAAATATGCAATATTATCTTTTAAGTCAGATAAAAGTAGTAATTTTGATGAAAGTAGTAATTTAGAAAAAATAAAATTTGATTCAATTGTTTATATAAAAGAGCCTGAATTTTATACATTACAAAGTATATCTCCTATTGATGCTGCTCAAATACGTTCGTTTCAAATTTCTCAGACTTTAAGCTTAACTGGAAAAGGGATATTAGTAGGGATTATAGATACGGGTATAGATTATTTATCTGAAGATTTTATGGATGAATATGGAAAAACAAGATTGCATTGTATTTGGGATCAAACTATTATGTCAGAGAAAGAAGATACTAGAATTCCAGGTGGAACTGTTTATTTTTCTGATAAAATAAATGAAGCAATTAATTTATGGAGAAAAGGTGGCGACCCTTATGAAATAGTACCAAGTAGAGACGAAGTTGGACATGGTACTTCTATGAGTAGTATTATTGCTGCAAGAGGTAGTAAACATAGACTAAAGGGAGTGGTTCCTGAGTGTAATTTAGCAGTTGTAAAGCTTGCAGAAGATAAAATAGCTGAAAAGAAATTTAAAGCTGAGGTACCTGTATATAATATAACTTCATTATTTACTGCCATACAGTATTTGTACGATCATGCTCAAAATGAAAAAATGCCATTAGTATTATATTTACCATTAGGAACTAATTCGGGAAACCATAAGGGAAATGGGGTTTTAGAAGAGTTTATTGAAGATATGTCAATGAATAGAGGAGTTATATTTGTAACTGGAGTTGGAAATGAAGGCTCAGCAAGAGGGCATGTGTCCGGAAAATTATCATATTCAGGAGAAAGAAGTTCAATTCAATTAGATGTAGTTGAAGATATGGATTTTTTATCGGTAGAGTTTTGGATAGATTCACCTAATATAATGACAATTGAAGTTATTTCACCATCAGGAGAAAATACTGGCATAACACCATCAATTATAAATTTTAAAGATTATTATACATTTATTTTTGAGAATACATCTATAGCAGTTAAATATTATATTCCGGAAGAGTTATCAGGAGATGAATTAATAAGTATTAAGTTTAAAAATATAAAAAAGGGTATATGGTTATTTAGGTTAACTGGTCAATTTATAACTGATGGAATATACAATGGATGGCTTTTACAAAGTGGAATTATTAATTCTAAAGCTTTTTTTAATCCTTCTGACCCATATGGAACAATTATGAATCCTGCATCATCAAAGTATATTGTAACAGCAGCGATTTATAATCAAAATAATAATAATTTGGTAAATTTTTCAGGGGTTGCTAATAAGTATGATTATATTGACAGAATAGATTTAGCAGCAGGTGGTATTAGTACTTTAGCTTTATATCCTGGTGGAAAAGAGATATATGTAAGTGGGAGTAGTGTTGCTGCAGCAGTGTTAGCAGGGGCATGTGCATTGTTGTTAGAATGGGGAATAATAGAGGGAAATGATCCATATATATATTCTCAGACTATAAAAACCTATATAATTAGAGGGGCATCAAAGAGACCAGGTGATATTTATCCTAATCCACAATTAGGATATGGCTTATTAAATCTTCTAGGTATATTTCAGAATATGACTTAAATTTTAGTAATATATTATTTAAATCAAAAGGAAGTTGTATTATTTACAACTTCCTTTTTAAATCTAAATTGTTCGTATTAAACAGCGAATATTCCGAAGAATCCTCCAATAATACCAATTAAAAGTAGAAGACCTATACAAGCAACAGGGCTCCATTTTCTCTTTTTAATTAAGTAGTATAGCATTAGTGTTAATCCTAATGGAATTATTTTTGGTAATACACCATCTAATATACTTTGGATAACGATTGGTTTATCACCATTTGCTATTTCTATTGCTAATGATGTAGCACCATAGTTAGAAGTTAAAGCACCAACTATAAATACACCTAACATAGAAGCAGAACGAGTAAATTCTTTAGCATTTTTAGTTAATATATCGATTGCTTTAGAACCTAAGTTATAAGACCAATGCATTAACCAATACCTGGCTATAAATTGAACTACGTTAAATATTAATAAGAATAGTATAGGACCAGCTAAAGATCCACCTATTGCCATATTAGCAGTAATACCAGCTGTAATTGGAACTAGTGTATACCAGAAGATAGCATCTCCAATACCACCTAAAGGTCCCATTGCAGCAACACGGACAGCACGAATAGTAGCTGTATCAGCCTTTTGTTGCTCTAATGATAATATAATACCCATAACGAAAGTAACTAAGAATGGGTGAGTATTAAAGAAATCTAAATTATGTGTCATTGACTTAGAAAGGTCATCTTTATTAGTATGGATTTTCTCTAATCCAGGTAATATACCATATAACCATCCAGCAGCTTGCATTCTTTCGTAGTTGAATGAAGCTTGCAAGAATAATGAACGCCAAACCATCTTATTAAGCGTTTTCTTATCAAGCTTTGGAGCAGGAGTCAAATCTTTATATAATGTGTTATTAGATTCCATCTTCGTCATCGCCTCCTCTTACAGATATTTCACCAGCAGTAGATTTAATTTTTACATTAGTTTGGAAGTCATAGATAGCTACAGCTATACCAATAAATGCGATTAGTAATAATGCTGAACCAGATAATGATTCTATGCTACCTATGATAGTTGCAAGTGCAAATCCACCAAAGTAAATTCCCCATAGGTCTTTAGATAACATGATACGTAAAAGAATAGCAAATCCAACGTAACGCATCATTCCACCAGCAGCGCTAAGTCCATCCATGAACCAAGAGTATTTATCTGATAAGTTTGATAATGTAGTACCTAATGCACTACCGCCTAATAAACCAGCTACAACTACAACAGCAAAGAATAATCCTAAAGCAGCCATTGCACCGTAGTTTAATTTTTCAATTCCCTTTGTATCAGCGTTTTCAGCATATTTATCTGCTTTTGACATTAATGGTGACATTAATGTGAATACGAAAGTAACACAATATTGTCCTATTAAAGAGAATGGAACAGCTAGTCCAACAGCGGCAGCTGGTTCTAACCTAGATGAAATGGCAAATATAACAGCCATTATTCCTCCGATAACTGCATTTGGTGGTTGAGCACCTCCAACTGGCATGTTACCTATTGTCATTAATTGATAAGTACCACCTACAATAAGTCCTGTTTGTAAATCTCCAAGTATTGCACCGATAACAGCACCAGATACAATTGGTTGATATAATGATTCCAAGAAGTTGAATTGGTCAATACCTGCTATAAAAGCAAATAATGCAACCAGAAGAATTTGTACAACATTAAAATCCATATGACATTCTCCTTTCTAAAATTTATTTAAATATCTTTTCGATATTTTCTGAGTTTTCAGTAGGAACTCTTCTAATTTCAAGCTCTACTCCTAATTCTTTTAATTTTCTAAATGCTTCTACGTCTTTGTCATCTACAGCAACAGATCCTGCAACTTGTCTCTTTCCTTGAGACATATGCATATTACCAATGTTAACCTTTTTTATTGGAACTCCGCCTTCAACTAAAGTTAGAACATCAGAAGGAGTTTCACATACAATAAAAATAAGTTGTTTAGCACTAGCTTTATGAATTGTGCTTATTGTTTTTTCTAGTGTCCAGTAACGAGTTGCAGCATAGGCTGGAGCAGCCATATCCATTAACCCTTGTCTAAGCTTGTCCCCAGCTACAACATCATTGGCTACTAAAATTAAATTTGCTCCAATAGAACTACACCATTGTGTTGCAACTTGTCCGTGAATTAATCTGTTATCGATTCTTGTTAAAAGAATATTTGGCATATTTTCACCTCCATTAATTAGTTTGTAAAAAGTTATCTACTCTTTGATAATAATTATAGGAGAAAGATTAAAAGGAATCTTTACACTTTTTGGTATATATTTTATTTTTTTTAGTAACGTTTACAAATGTAAAGTTTGGAAGTATAATCTTATAAAAGTATATAGAAATTTAATAAAATTATATTTTGTAATAAAATGGAGTGTGTTAACATAAGAATATATAGTTGAAGAAAATGTTAAGTTTGTAGTTTTTAGGGATTAACTGGTAAGAAAATTTAAAACTTATGTTGGGGAAGTATGGGAATTTATTAAAGGATATTGTAGATATATTTAATAGAGAGGTGATTTATTATGTATAATAAAACATCAAGTCCTCAATTTAGAAAGTACGGTTCTATTTATGATGAGACTAAAAACGTACAAAGTGATGACTTAATACGAAAAAAGATTGTGACAAGTGATAGGGTAATTTCTAGCTTATATAATTTTTCTGAACCAGTATATATTGAAGTGATAGAGGGAATAGCGTCAATATTAATAAGTGATTCAAGTAATGGGGAATTTAAGCTTTTTGCAATTCATAGAAATTTAGAAATAAAAGCAAATATGTTTTTTAACATAATTCCTTTAACAGAGCAAACTACATTTAACTTAGTAATACATTCTAACTATAATCTTAATATTGAGTTTTTAAATCCACCATATGTTTATAATAGGATTTTATCAACAATAAATATTCCTGAAATTATAGCTTATTATTATACTATTAAGAGCCCAAATTATAAGTTTAAGGGTGAGAGTCATAATGTATATGAGCTTACATTTGTTGATAATGGTACGTTAGATACATCAATTGATAATGTGGATTATACTTTGAATCCCTATGATTTAATAATTTATGGTAAGAACCAATTTCATACACAAACAGTAAATAGTGATTCATCATGTTCTTATTTAACTGTTATGTTTAATATGGAATGTGAAGATGATAGCCTAATTTGTAATAAAGTTTTTCATTGTAGAAAGGAGCTTTACAAAGCTATAAGAGTTTTTTCGAAAAATATATCATCTACAATACCATATTCAGAGAATTTAATTTTAAGTAATTTTCATGAGATAATTATTAGGTTATTTCAATATGATTATTTAGGAGAAGAACAGTCCAAGCTACCTACTGAAGTTCAGCAGCATTTTCAAGATGAATTATTAGAAGGAATAGTAGATTATATTAACAAGATGGTTTGTGAGCCAATCACGGTAGAGGAACTTTGTAGTAAGTTCTCAGTATCAAGATCATCACTGCAAACATTGTTTAAAAATAATTTAGATACATCTCCTAAAAAATATATTAATGATTTAAAATTATCAAAGAGTAAACAATTAATAAAAGAAAATAAATATACTATTAGTGAAATAGCATTTATGCTAGGGTTTAATTCGATACATTATTTTTCTAGAGCTTTTACACAACATTATGAAATGAGTCCTAGTGAATATGCACAAACAGTTTTTAAATAGTATATAAAGTTATTTATACCTCTAGAATAAAAAATAAAATTACATCTGTTTGTTTTCTTGATTGCATACATTTGCAAAAGTTAGAAAATGCTAAAAAAATCGACGGCTTTACAGTCGTCGATTTTTTATACAGTACCTTGAATTGCATATCTAGATACTGTTATTATTACATTTTTAGCAACCTCAATTTCAACAGTTTCTTTTCCTACCCTAACTAATTTTCCATAAACCCCACCACAGAACATTACTTTCATTCCAGGCTTTAAATCTACATGTAGATCATTAAGTTCTAAACGTCTTTTCTTTACATTTTTTGCTGATATAAAGAATAGTATTAGAGCAGCGATTCCAGCTAATACAGCAATAGTTATACAGGTCCAAGCAACAACTTCCCAGTTTATCATTACTAAATCCCACCTTCACAGTCAATATCTTCATGAACTAGAAATTCAAATTTTACAACCCCAGATTTACCAACTTCTAGAGCTGTTTCAGATAAAGAATATAAGTCATCTATAATATCTTTTGTCATAGAAATTTCAAGAGCCATAGGTAGGTTTGTCCCACCTACTACTTCCATTGGCTTTTCTATTTTTGTTTTTAGTTCAACTAAAGTTTTAAATGGTGAACCTCCAGCTAAATCACTAAGAGCTAGAATGCTATCACAGTTGTCTAAATTTTTTAAAGAATTAAGATACTTGTCCATTAAACTTTCAGTTGAATCTGTTTCTATAAAATCAACATATTCGATGTTTGAAGCCTCGCCAGCTATTAATTTTAATGATGTACGAAGACCAGATGCAAAATTCCCATGACCACTAATTATTAATCCTACCATAAAATCCTCTCCTATACTAAATTATACTTTAGTTTATATCCATATACTAAATGCAAGTATACGGATATAAAGTAACACCTTTAACTACACGATTTACTTCTCCTGATGGACAAGGGTTGTCTGGAGTCAATCCAATAGATAAAGATTTTAATACTGATAATGTTTGAGCAAATGTAATATAAGCTAATCCTAGTTCAGCATTATTTATATTAGATTTAATATTGTAAGGAATTATGTAATCAGCTAAGAAAGCTAATTCATCAGAAGGATTGTTAGACACTATAACTAACTTATTGTTCTTTCTTTGATTACTAATTTCTTTTATTAAATCTAATTCATATTTATAAGTATGTTTATCATCACTTACATATACAACTGTTAATGTAGACTCATTGATTATTGATTTTGGTCCATGTCTAAAGCCCAATGGAGTATCGAATACTGCAACTGTTTTTCCAGCAGTTAATTCAAGCATCTTTAATGATGATTCTTGAGATATACCTTTTAAGGTATTGCTTCCTAAGTAAACTATTCTTTCAAAATTGTATTCATCTACTATTCTTTTAGCTACGTCATATCCACTATTTAAGAACCTTTCAACAGATGAACAGATATCATTGATTACTGTTGTTTTTTCGCTTAACTTATCAAGATTAAAACAAAGATATGCAGCTAAATACATATTTGAAAAACTTGATGTCATAGCAAAAGATTGATCATGTGTTTCATCAGTAAGATTTATTGCATAGCAATTATCTAGTTCATCTGCCATTTTTGATAGGGCGCCATTTTTATTACAAGTAATAAATAAGTTATAAAGTTTTTTACAAACAGCACTAGCAGCTTGTACTGCACCTATAGACTCTGGTGAATTACCAGAACGACCAAAGCTTATTAATAAAGTTGGTTTGTTTTTTGATAAATAGTTTTCTGGAGATGCAACTATATCAGTTGTTCCATAAGATTTTACTTTATTATTTAGTTCCTTATTTAAATAAGGATACAATGAATTTCCAATAAATTCGCTGGTACCTGCTCCAGTTAATATAACATCGAAATCATCACATTTAATAACTTCATCTATAAAAGCTTTTATTGAGTCTTTACTTTCTGCAATTTGAGATAATGTTTTTTTCCATGTCTTAGGTTGTTGATAAATTTCATTTAATGTATTAGTTGAAGAAGTTTGATTCATTTTTTCTTCATTGATATTGAAAATGTTCATATACATCCCCCTTTTTATTTTGAATATAGATTTATTAATTTTAATTATAATTGAGAGTTTTTTTTATACAATGCAAGTACTGAAAGATATAATATGTATGTTAAAAAGTGCAAATATTCGATGAATAAACCTAGGTATAATAGATGTAAAGTGGGATAAGGAGGGAATAGGATGTTAATACAAAGTAAAAGGGTTTGGATAGCAGATCAATTTATTCCAGCCCAAATTGAAATTGATGATAATAAAATAACGGATATTTATAACTATAATGAAAAAGTGGGAGCTTTTGATTACGGAGATAAAAGAATTCTTCCAGGTTTTATAGATATTCATTGCCATGGGGCCTATGGATTTGATACTAATGATGCTAATGCCCAAGGACTTAGAAAGTGGACAAAGGGGATAGTAAATGAAGGGGTAACTTCCATATTACCTACAACAATAACTCAAAGTAAAGAAGTTCTTACTAATGCTTTAGCTAATGTGGCAAAAGTTGTAGAAGAGGGGTATGAAGGTGCAGAAATATTAGGAATACATTTTGAGGGACCATATCTTGATATGGAGTATAAGGGAGCTCAACCCAAGGAGTATATTACTAAGCCTACAATTAAGGAATTTCAATATTATCAAAAGGTGGCAAAAGGATTAATAAAATATGTAACTTTAGCTCCAGAAGTAGATGATGAACATGAATTAACAGAGTACTTATTTAAAAATGGAGTGGTAGTTAGTATGGGTCATTCAGCAGCTACATATGAAGAAGCAATAATGGGATTTGCACATGGTGCAAGGTCTCAAACACATGTATATAATGGCATGACTCCATTTAATCATAGAAAAAATGGACTGGTTGGAGCAGCCTATAGAGTTAAGGGAATGTATGGAGAAGTAATTTGCGATGGAAATCATTCAACTGTAGCAGCATTATATAATTTCTTTAATGCTAAGGGGCCAGATTACGGGATTATGGTTACTGATGCTCTAATGGCAAAAGGATTTGAACCAGGTACTAAGTTTATATTTGGTGGAAATGAAATTGAAATATACGAAGATGGTAGTGCTCATTTAGTTGAAACAAAGGGGTTAGCTGGCTCAACATTAAGAATGAATGAAGGTCTTAGAATATTAGTTGAAGAGGCTATGGTTCCTTTTAATTATGCTATTAATGCATGCACAATTAATCCTGCAAAGTGTTTAAGGATAGATATGCATAAGGGAAGAATTGGTGTTGGGTATGATAGTGATCTAGTGGTACTTAATGATGATTACTCAGTACATCAAACATATTGTCTCGGAAAGGTGATGTTGTAATGAGAAAGAACACATCTAGCTTAGCTGGTCCTAATATTTACTTAGATAGATATGGAAATGCTGTTTATTACAATATTTTTAATAAGACAGCTTATCTTGTAGATAAGAATAGTGAACAAAAATTTAGGTTGATTTATTATAGATATTCGCTAATTGTAATTGTTCTTGTTTTATTAGGAGATTATTTTAAGTCATTAGAAAATACTCTTTTAGTAGGTATTGGAGCAATGGTATTAAGCGAAATATATTTTAGAGGATACTTTCTTAATAAATTGAAGGTGGTAAAAAACTTTAATAAAGAAAATAAAACTTCTAAGTTATATCAAATAATAAACAGTAAAGAAAAAGATAAGGCAGTTATGAAGGCATGTGCATATGTGCTTTTTGGAATTCTTATTGTTATAAATGCAATACAACAAAATTTTAATTTTATATTTATAGCTTTAAGCGCATTAGTTGCAATATATAGTGTGTATTCAGCAGTAATTAATATGATTGCTTTTTCAAAGATGAAAAAGTTATAGGTTTGGAAGGAGATTTATTATGGAATTAACTACAACAAAAAAGATTTTAAAAGAAGCTCAAGAGGGGCATTATGCAATAGGAGCATTTAATGTTGAAAATATGGAAATGGTAATGGCGGTTATTAGTGCAGCTGAGGAAATGAATGCGCCAGTTATTATGCAAACTACTCCATCTACAGTAAAGTATGCGGGACTTGATTATTTCTTAGCAAATGTTAGAGTAGCAGCTAGCAAAGCAAATGTACCAGTAGTTATGCATCTAGATCATGGATCAAGCTTTGAATTAGCTTCACAGGCTTATAGATCAGGCTATACTTCCATTATGATAGATGGATCTCATAGTGATTTTGAGAGTAATATAGAAATATCTAAATCAGTTGTAGATATGTGCAAGCCTTCAGGTATAGCAGTTGAAGCTGAGCTTGGTAAAGTTGGAGGAAAAGAAGATGACTTAGATGGTGGTGATGGTGATGCATATACAGACCCACTTCAAGCTAAGGAATTTGTTGAAAGAACAGGGGTTGATTCACTAGCAGTTGCAATAGGTACTGCTCATGGAATGTATAAGGGTGAACCTCACCTAGATTTAGATAGATTATCAGAAATAAGAAAAGTTGTATCAGTTCCACTTGTATTACATGGTGGATCAGGAATTCCAGATGAAAAGGTACAAGAATCTATTAGAAGAGGAATTTGTAAGGTTAATTATGCAACAGAACTTAGAATAGCTTTTACAAATGGAGTTAATAAGTATCTTGCAGAAAAACCTGATACAATAGACCCTAAAAAATATAATAAGGCTGGAATGGAAGAAGTCAAAGCTTTTGTAAAAGAAAAAATAAGAGTATGTGGATGTGAGAATAAAGCATAGATAGATAGTAATTAAGCCTCTAATAATAATTTATATATATTTTCTTGATAGGTTATTAGGCCAAACTTATTAGAAAGAATTAAGGAAAGAAATTCATTTGCGATTTCTTTCCTTTTATTTTGCTTATTTAGGGTATCCTCTATAGAGGACTGAATATAATTATGAGTTGGGTTTTACATTTTCATTAATAAGTTTCATAAAAGTATTTGGAGTTACTATTCTAACTTTTGGATTTTGATTTAATTTAGTAATCACATTATTAACGTTATCCATAGTATTACTCCATACATGAACGTAAACAAAGGAGTAGGAGTTAGGGTTTTTTATGTCTGTGTATCCTAAGTTAATTCTTTTATTAATATTATCAACAATGTTAGTTTCACTTTCTAAGCCCCACCAAAGCAAATCTCGACAGGAAACTATAGGTTTATTATTAGACCATACTATCTTACCTTCATAGCTATTATTTTTATAATAGTTAAGATATAAAAGCCCATGGATATTATCATGGCAGGTGTATTTATCCCAGATATTTGTTTTATATAAAGCTTCATCATCTAATATAAGAACATAATTTTGATCTACTTTTTTCATATATTCACTTAGTGTATTAGTATAACTATCTAATTTGTTTATAGGAAATTTACTAGGATACATATATCCGTTACCAGATGGTGAGGTTACAAAGTTATCAAAGTATTTAGAGGAACCTGCACTCTCATAGTACTTATGGAAAACTGTTGGTGCTAAGTAGTAAAGTGATTTATTTATAGACCAACCTAAATTGAAATCTCCTCTATAGGGGGAACCAAACCAATTTTTTGAACTATAATTGCTTCCAAGCATCCATTGCTGATTATCACCATCAGACATAATAAATGTAACATAATGAACTCCATCTTCCCCTTTAAAGTTACTCTCTTGCTTTTGTTTTCGTGGGACAGAAGGATAAGAGCTTAGTACAGAAAGATTATAAGACCAATCAGCAGCAGTCACATCTATTCCATACTTAGAAGCTATGGTTACGTTAGTATGTTCATCAGGTCCCCAACCTAAACAGTGACCATTATCATCCATGGATTTAAAAATTGACTCTCTAAATGAGAAGTCATTTACATTATCCTCATAAAAAACTAGTGATTTTGATGTTATAGCATAATCTCTTAAGGCCATGGGTTTATCTGGAGATATTTCTATAACTGTAGAATGATTTAATCCTGAATTCCAAAGGGTATTGAATGCCCAATATTTATCTGTATCTCTACAATCTTTAACTAACTTTGTTAAGCCTTGTTCTTTTACCTTCTCTTCTAGAGATTCATCAATAGCAAGGGAATTTTTTAATGAAGCAAGGGAGCAGGCGTTATTTATAGAGGGCGGATTGAAAGTTGTATATAAAATATACCCATTTACATATGATTTAAAAGTTTTTAATAACTTCCAAGGATCTTTTATTACTTTGTATTTAACATTGTAGTTTTTCTTTAAATCCTCAAGCCATAGTTTGTAATCAGGCTCAGAATCACTAAGTATATAAATTTGTTCATTGGATTTAGAAGAAACTATTCCTTGAAGGGTAGTAATCATTGTTTGTTCTGCCTTAGTCATATCATTTTCAGAAATAATATAAAGTTTTTTTGGTATAATTGAATTTTTAATATAAGAACCAGAATTATCTATAATAGAGTGGTTAAAGGTTTGTATATAGGGATTAAATTTATGGTAAATAGGTTCAATGAAGTAGATTAGTGTTAAAAGAATAGTAGAAAATATTTTTAGATATTTTTTCATATGCAAACACATCCTATGATAATGATTTATATTTATTAGGATTAGTTAATTAAAAAGGAGATATTCATTAGTAAGAAAAATGTTAAAATTTATTGAGTTTTTTTAAAAATAATGATAATATTCATTTGTAATTAAAATTTAATAGGCAAATTTAGGGAAACCTAAAGACGCAAAGCTATAGGGACTAAGGTTAATAACTACGTCAGCCAGTTGCCAAAGAGTACATTATACTTTTTGTTTCTAAGGTTAATTAGTATCAGTGCTTTTATTTGTTATGCACAAATACTGATTTATGAGGATAATACAGAGCTACTCTTTTAGAGTAGCTTTTTTTAATGTACTTCTGAGGGGGATAATAATCAGGAGGGGAACAAATGAATAAAAGAAAAATTGCAGCCATAATGGCCACAGCAGTAATTCTTAATTTCTCAGCACCGTCAATACAGGTTTTAGCTGATGAAATATCAAGTAATTTAACTTTAACGGAGGGTGTTCAATCTACGAAAGCAACCATAAGTAAATTTGAATTACTAAATAGTAGTAATATAGCTGCTTATGATGAAGTGTTCAAAATGGATAACTCAAACATTGATACTATAGCTACTAATGGAGGTAACTATAATAGTGCTTCTGCTGTTGAAAAAGCTATAGATGGAGATTTTAGTACGCATTGGGAAACAGGAAAACAAAATAGCTCTGATTTTACAAATGAAGTAGTATTTAAGTTTAAAGAATTAACAGATTTAAACAGAATAGTGTATGCAGCAAGACAATCTTCAGCTAAAGGTAAGGGTTTTGCTAAAGAGATTGAAATCTATGGATCAATTACGGATGAAGAGGATGATTTTAGATTAATAAGTGGTGGTGAATACACAGGTTCTACTGGAGATGTTGTAGAAATTAGATTTAATAAAACAACATTTAAAAGAATAAAATTTGTATTTAAAGAGGCTAATCAAAATTGGGCTTCAGCATCAGAATTTATATTTTATAAGGAAGATAAATTAAGTGATAAAATGAAGACTTTATTTACTGATGATACAATGAGTAAAGTTAACGAAGAGTTTAATACTATAGAAAAGATAAGTGCGTTAGAAGAAGAGGCAAAAAAACATCCTCTGTATAGTATTTTTAAAGAAGATATAGAAAATGCAAAAATACTTTTGGAAGAAAATAAAATTGAACCTTCAACTGTAAAGGTTTCAAGGTTAGAAGCCTATCATAATGGAAAAGATTCTGAGTATAGTAAATTTTATAGAATGCCTAACTCTAATATAGTTAATGTAAGTGCAAATGGAGGAGTTTATCCAACTACTAAGCTAGAATATATGTTAGATGATAATCCAGATACACATTGGGAAACAAGAACTAATAATACTGAGAATTTTACAAATGAAGTAATATTCACATTGGATAAACCGGAAGTTTTAAATAGAATTGCATTTTTAGCAAGAGATAATAGAAAGGGATTCCCAGAAAAGTTTGAAATATACGCTTCAGAAACAACAAAGGGTGATACTTTCCAGTTGGTAGCAACAGGAAGTGCACAAAGTACAAATGATTTCTTGGAATTTAAATTTCAACCAACTAAATTTAAAAGAATAAAATTTAAATTTGTAAAGGCTTATATAGATAGACCATTTGTAGCTGAGTTTAGATTTTATAAAGAAGATAAAGTAAGTGATAAGATAGCAAATTTATTTACTGATGCTACAATGAGTAAAGTTAGCGAGGAGTTCAATACAATAGAAAAGCTAGATGCTTTAGAAAATGAAGCTAAAGATCATCCTCTTTATGAAGAGTTTAAAGAATATATAGAGAATGCTGAAATACTTTTACAAGAAAATAGAATTGAGGCAACAACAGCAATTACCAAAAGATTTGAAGAGTATTCTAACGGCGAATATTCAAGTTTCTTTAAAATGGATAATAGCAATATAAAAGGAATCAAAAACAATGGAAGGCATTATGCTTCACAAGTAATAGCTAATGCTATAGATGACAATTTAGATACTTATTGGGAAACAAACACCTATAATACAAATGAATTTACAAATGAAGTTGAGGTAGAATTTAAGGAAGTTATAGAATTAAATAGAATAGTATATGGAGCAAGAAAATCTGATAATAAGGGATTTGCTAAGGAATTTGAGATATATGCTTCTACAACATCTGCAGGGGAGACATATCAACTTGTAGCAACTGGTAAGCATGACAAAGTGTCTGGATTAGTTGAAGCAAAGTTCAATCCAACTAAGTTTAAAAGAGTTAAATTTAAGTTTAAAAATTCAGATCAAAATTGGGCTACATTATCAGAAATAGCGTTTTATAAACAAGATAAAGTCGCTGATAAGGTTGAAAGCTTATTTACTAATGGATTAATGAATAAATTATCAGAAGATTTTAATACTGAAGAAAAATTACAGGCTTTAAAAGATGAAACTAATGGACATCCTTTGGAAAGTACATTTAGAGACTCATTTGAAATAGCTAATAAAATACTAAATGGTAAATTAGAAACTGTAAAAGTTATTACAGCGGAGCAACATGGAGATATGGTAGCTCATGCTAATAAAAATTTAAAATTCGGATTTGGTAATAATAATCAACCAACAGGAATATCTGCAAAACCAGGTGATGAAATAACAGTTTATGTAGATGCCGACCCAAGTCAACCAATGCCAAAGTTAGCCTTTTCTCAACAAGAAGGAAGCTTTGCTAACTGGATGAGAACAGTTAATTTAAATGCAGGTAAAAATGTAATAACTGTTCCTGATATAGCAATTGATAGTTGGTATAATCATGATGTAACTAGAGGGGGATCGATATATATAATAAACCCATATACTCCTGAAGAGCAATCAAAAGCTCCAGTTATAAGATTTGAATCTGGGAATAAATATCCATTCCTTACTGAAAATACTAATGTGGATGAATTTAAGGACTTTCTAATAGAGTATAAGAAAGCTATAGATGAGGATATAGCTAAAAATTCTAACGTATTAGATAGAGAGGTATTAGATGTTTTCGAATTTGTAAGTGATCATATAGTGTGGACAGGTACTGCTACAGGTGCATATGAAGCATATATAGAACAAGGTGCAAATCCACTAGATACAGTAAATCGTTACAATAATCATATGAAAGAGCTTTTTAGATACTATGGACTAGATGGTAGAAATGAGCAAAATGATCCTAAATTCATTAGAGAAAATGTTAGATTAGCACAACCTTTTGGATATATGTATGCATACACAAATCATATAGGAGTACAAGGTGATGTAATGACAGGCTTACTAGTCGGTGATCCAGGCTGGGGATTAAATCATGAGATAGGCCATAGAATGGATGTAAGTGCAAGATTATATGGAGAAGTTACAAATAATATGTTACCTATGTATATGTCTGCATATTACAATAACATAGATAATAGAATACCATATGAAAATGAAGTCTATAAGAATGTTATAAGTGAAAATTCTAATAGGTATTCAGAAGGTGAACTTGCAGAAAACTTAGCAGTATTTTGGCAGTTAGAAATGTATAAGCCAGGTTATTGGGGAGAATTAAATAGTATATATAGAGAAAGAAATGTTAATTTAGGTAATGAAAATCCAGATAATGCAAAAATGCAATATTTAGTTAAATTCTCTTCAGAAGTTGTAGGAGAAGATTTAAGCGAATATTTTGCTAGACATGGATTTGAGGTTAATGATGAAACTAGAGAAGAAACTAGTCAATATCCAAGACCAGATAAAAAGATATGGTATCTAAATAATAGTAAAATTAATTATAAAGGAAATGGATTTACTCAAGAAACTGATTTAGATGTTACATTAAGTAGAGTAGAAAATGGAATTAAGTTAGGATTTAGCGTAAATAATAATGTTAAATCAGATTTACTAGGATATGAAATATTTAGAGATGGTGAATTAATAGGATTTACTTCAACAAGTTCCTTTGTAGATACTAATGCAGATATGACTAAAAACTCTAGGTATGAAGTAATACCTTATGATATTAATTTAGGAACAGGTGATGCTGTTTCAATATATTCATTTGCACCAAGTATAAGCATTCAACAAGGTAAAATAACTTTAGAATTAAGAGAAGAGTTTGATCCTATGGCTTATATTAAAGGATTAAGCTATGAAGGAAATGATATAACTTCTAGGGTAGAAGTTACACATAATGTAGATATTAGCAAGAGGGGAATATATCAACTTAAGTATAAGTTAGAAGATGAAGGAATAGTATCAGAAAAGCTTGTAGAAGTTGAGGTGGTAAGTGATTATGAATACTTATCTGATGAAGAGTGGGTATCTGTAGAAACTCAATGGGGAACTCCAAGAAGAAACTTGAATATAAAAGGTAGAGTAAATGGAGATGTGAAAGACTTTGAAAAAGGATTTGGAATACATGCAAATGGCACAATAACTTATGATTTATCAGGTAAGGAATATGATAACTTTGAAGTTTTACTTGGAGTTGATGGTGGAATTTCAGCACAAAATCATTCTAGTTTAAAATTTGAAATAATAGGTGATGGAAATGTTCTAGCTAATACTGAAGTTTTAAAGCATGCTGATAATATGGTATATGTAAATGTACCGGTTAATGGTGTAGAACAATTAGTAATAAAGGTTGCTGATGCTGGAAATGGAAATACTTCAGACCATGGAGTAATAGCTAATCCTAAATTAACTACTAATAATGCAAAACCAGTTATTAAAGTTGAAGATAAAATTTATAAATTAGGTGAAGATGTTGATTTTATGTCAGGCATTGAAGCAATTGATGCTGAAGATTATGATTTAACTTCTTCAGTTAAAATAGTTTCAAATAATTATGAAGAAGGTAAGATCGGGAGATTTGAAGTTGTTTATAGAGTAACAGATAGTGATAACAACACAGTAGATAAGAAAGCATATGTTACAATATACGAAGATTTCATAGTAAATAAATCTAAGTTTGGTCAATTTGATAGATTAAATGAGTATAATGAAGAATTCAAGATACCAGTAGCTTCAGTAACTAATAATGGAGGTAATTACCCTCATAGTTTTATAGATTATGCTATTGATGGTAATCCCAATACACACTGGGAAACTTACAGACAAAACAGTGATACCTTTAAGAATGAAGTTATATTTGATTTAGGTGAAAGTAAGGAAATAAGTAGAGTATCCTATAAAGCGAGAAATGGTGGAAAAGGATTCGCTAGAAAATTTGAAATATATATTTCTAATGAAGCAGAAGGCAATGACTTTATATTAGCAGGGAAAGGTGAGTATACTGGAAATGTTAATGATGTTATTGACTTCAAAATTAATAAAACTACAGCAAGAAGAGTAATGTTTAAATTTATAGAAGCTAATCAAAATTGGGCTAGTATAGGTGAAGTAGCCTTCTATAAAGAGGATACTTTAGCTGATAAGGTAAACAGCTTATTTACTGATAACAGTAAGACAGAAGTAACTGAAAGCTATAATACTTTAGATAATGTACAAGCTTTAAGAGAAGAAGTTAAAGAACATCCAGCAGCTAACTTATTTGAAGAAGATTTGGTGAAGGCTGAAGAAATTATAAGGGCTAAGTTCCCAACAATAGATGTTGAAGATATAACTTATATTAAATTAAACAGTGAGTTTGACTTAAGTTCTGGCGTTACTGCAAATGACCAGGAAGATGGTAATATAACTAACAAGGTTACTATATATAAGAGGGACTTTAATGTAAGTAGACCAGGGAAGTATACTTTAACTTACTCTGTAACAGATAATGATGGAAATATAATAACTAAAGATAGGAAAGTTGTGGTTTATAGTGAAAGTAATTATTTATCTGATTTAGACTGGGCATCTGCAGTATCAGGATGGAAGAAGGTAAATAAAGATTCAGCAGTTAATTTAAGTGAAAAAATAAAGCTTAATGTTAATGGTGAAATAAAAGAATTTGATAAGGGTATAGGAGCTGCAACAAATGCAGAAATAGTATATGAATTAGATGGAAATTATACTAATTTCTCAACGTATTTAGGTACTGATAAAAACTATGATGATAATAGGACTACTATAATATTTAAAATATTTGCAGATGGAGAAGAGGTTTATTCTTCAGATGTAATAAGAAAAGATAGTGAAGCAGAATTTGTGAATCTAGATGTTACAGGAGTAAAAGAACTTAAGCTAGTAGCAGATGATGCAGATAAAAATGGTCTTGGAGATTTTGCTTCATGGGCAGACCCTAAAGTGTATACTACAAATGCAAAGCCAGAATTAACTATACCAAAATCCTTATCAACTAAGCTTGGAGATGAAATAAATTTAAATGAAGCGTATAGTGCAATAGATACTGAGGATGGAGATATAACTGATAAGGTTGAAGTATCTGGAAAAGTAAACTTTAATAAAACAGGAAAGTATCCAATAACTTATAAAGTAACTGATAGTGATGGTAATAAAGTAGTTAAAACTAGAACTATAGCAGTAGTTGATATGAATGATTATAGCTACTTAACAGACTATGACTGGAACGCTGCTCAATATAACTATACTGTACCTAAAAAGGACATATCTATAAGTGGTAATACTTTAAGATTAACAGATGAAAATGGAGAAGAAGTATCATTTGAAAGAGGGGTAGGGGCTCACTCAACTTCAACAATAACATATGATTTAACAGATAAAGATTATGTATACTTTAGTTCATATGTAGGTGTAGATAGAGGCATGTATAATACAGTAGGATCAGTTTCGTTTGAAGTATATATAGATGGCGAGAAGAAATTCGATAGTGGATTAATGACTTCAAAGGAACCAATGAAGTATTTAGAAGTTGATATAAATGGAGCTAAAGAATTGAAACTTGTAGTAACTGATGGTGGAAATGGAAATGGATCAGATCATGGTACTTGGGGAGATTCTAAACTTCATTTTGCAAAGGATGCACAAGGAAATTATGAAGAGTTAGAGTCATTAGTAAATGAAGTTAAGAATTATGAGCAAGATATATATAGTGAAGAATCTTTTAAAGTATTGCAAGAAGCTTTAAAGAAAGCTGAGGAGATGTTAGCAGATAAAATAAGCATTCAAGATGAAATAAAGTTAATGGTTGATGAATTAAAAATATCTATATCTAACTTAGAGGAGAGAGTAGATTTAAATGAGATTATAACTATTAAAGATAAGTCTTTAAAAGATAGTATCAAGAGAGAACTTAAGTTATCAAGTGATAATATAACTATTGGTGATATGTATAAATTAACAAGGTTATCAGTAGTAGGTTCATGGATTTCAAGTTTAGAAGGCTTACAATATGCTAAAAACTTAGAGGAACTAGATATATCATATAATGAAATTAAGGATTTATCACCACTTAAAAATCTTAAAAAGTTAACTAATTTAAATGGAAATCCTCAAATAATAACAGAGGGGATGCTTTATGCAAAAGATAATACAATAACTTTAGATTATAGGGTTTTAAACAGAAATGGTGAGAGATTAAAACCAAGAGAAATAATTATAAGAAGTAATAAAACTTTTGAAGTTGTCGATTTAACTTTAGAAGAATTAGTAGATGAAAATGGAGTTATTTTTTTTGATGTTTCAAACCTTGATAAAGCTGTTTATAGTATGTATATAGTATATGAAGATAAAGTGGATAACTTCTTATCTCAATCGCTTTATATGTTTGATGTAAAATAGTAAATATACAATACTACTTAGATTATATAAGTTGGATTGTAGTTAATTATGGTATGAATTAAAAAAGTGACTTCTTCGCTAAAGGGTGGAGAGGCCACTTTTTTTATGATATTATAAGGTGAAAAATGAAGAAAATTAAAAGAAACGAAGGAGGAATATTGTTAATGGGAATAAAAAGTTTTTTTAGGCTAGTAGAGATTCAAACAAAGGTTGCAAGTGTAATTCCATATATTTTAGGTACAGTTTTTGCATTATATAAATTTGATAATTTTAATGTAAAACAAGCAGTGTTATTCTTTTTATCAATGATAGTTTTTGATATGACTACTACAGCAATAAACAATTATGTAGATTATACGAAAGCTATTAAAAAAGAAGGGTTCGGATATGAAGAGCATAATGCTATAACTAAGTATGGATTAAAGCCAAAAAGAGTTTTTGGAATTATAATAACAATGCTGATAATATCAGCTACTTTAGGAATAATGTTATTTTTAAATACTGATATAGCAATTCTTATAATAGGAGTAGTATGCTTTGGTATAGGTATATTTTATTCATTTGGTCCTATTCCAATTTCAAGAACTCCATTTGGTGAAATATTTTCAGGTCTAACAATGGGGTTCTTTATAACATTTCTAGCGATATATATACATATATTTGATCAAGGTGTATTAAACATTAATATAAGTAATTGGAGCTTAAGCATATTAATTGATATGAAAATGATAATGTCTATATTCATAATTACTATTCCAGCAATTACAGGCATATCAAATATAATGTTAGCAAATAATATTTGTGATATAGATGATGACTTCGTAAATAGAAGATTTACATTGCCAATATACATAGGTAAAGAAAAAGCGTTAAAATTATTTAGAGCATTATATTACATAGGATTTATAGGTATAGTTGTTGGTATTGTTCTTGGAATTTTACCAACAGTATCAATACTGGCGTTAGTAGCTATAAAGCCTGTTAATGTAAATATCAAAAGATTTTTCGAACTACAAACAAAAAAGGATACTTTTGTATTAGCCGTTAAGAACTTTGTAATAACTAATGTTATTTATATAGTTACTATAATTATAGGATGCCTAATTTAAAATAAATGTTGCTATTTGGAAAAGAACATGATATACTAAATAAGTAGCAAAGATGCTAACAAAAAAAGTTTTATATAGATAGATAGTTTCTCGAAAATTAGAGATTATTATATCCATGTACATTCTTTAATTTTTAGGAGGAATATTTATGACAGATAAGACATTAGTATGTAGAGATTGTGGAAGTGAATTCGTATTTTCAGTAGGAGAACAAGAATTCTACAAAGAAAAAGGATTCGAAAATGAACCAACAAGATGCGTAGCTTGTAGAAGAGCTAAAAAAGAACAAAATAGAAGATAATTTTAGATTTTTCAGGTTGTAGTTAAAACTACAACCTTTTTTGTTTTTTATAAAATTATAATTATAGTTAAAATCACTAACTTTATTTAATCTATTCCTTTTCCTTATTTTTATCTACTCCACATGGAACCCAAGGATAATCAGGATTTCTTGGATCACATGGCTTTGATGTATCAACCTTCTTTTCTTCTTCTAAAACTTGACCGTAAAAATTAGATTCATTTAAAGTTTCTTTATCTTTCATAAAAAACATCTCCATTCATATAAAATCTCAATATATTATTTCTTTAATAATATTATATTCAAAAGAATAGTGATTCATTAATAATTATAAAGTTTATAAAATACTTGTATTTATGAAGAGCTAAGTTATATCTTATTCCATAGAATTATCACTTTAGTTAATATATATGACCTTCATTTTAATGGAGGTTTTATAATGATTGGTATAAATGCTTAAATTACTACAAAGACTAAATTAAGAAATTTAATGAAATGGAGTTGTATAGTGGATATGAAGAAAGTTCAATCAACTTGTAATTATTGTTCAATAGCTTGTAACATTGACTTCAATATAGAAGATAATGAAATAGTCTCTGTAGTACCAACACAAGGATATCCAGTAAATAATGGTTTCTGTTGTATTAAGGGATTAAACTTAGATAAACAAAATACTAAATATCCTAATCCTGTTTATCCTTTAGTAAGAGGTAAAGATGGAGAGATGGAACAAATATCTTGGGATGAAGCATTTAAGGTAATGGCTTCTAAAATAAAAGAACTTCAGGATAAGTACGGCAGAGAAAGTGTAGCATTTATAAGTACAGGTCAGCTTACAACAGAAGAAATGGCTTTGTTAGGTCATATAGGTAGAAACTATCTTGGAATGAATGGTGATGGTAATACACGACTATGTATGGCTACTTCAGTAGTTGCACATAAGCAAAGTTATGGTTTTGACGCGCCACCATATACTTTTGATGATTTAGAATTATCAGATACTTTAATATTCATTGGAGCAAATCCAGTTGTAGCTCATCCTATCCTTTGGACTAGAGTTAGAAATAACAAGAATAATCCAAAGATAATTGTAATAGATCCAAGACAATCAGAAACTGCAATTAGAGCAGATGAATGGATAGATATTAAGCCAAAAGCAGATTTAAGATTACTTTATACATTAGCTAATTATCTTATAGAAAAAGATTGGATAGATAAAGATTATATAGAAAAGTATACAGAAGATTTTGAAGGCTTTAAGGAGCATGTTAAAAAGTATACTTTAGATGAAGTAGAAGAAAAAACAGGAATATCAAAGGGAAGAGTTGAGAAGTTAGCAGAAACAATTCATAAAGGAAAGAGAGTATCTTTCTGGTGGACTATGGGGGTAAATCAGTCTTATCAAGCAGTTAGAACAGCACAAGCAATAATTAATCTTGCAATTATGACTGGAAATATTGGAAGACCAGGAACAGGGGCTAACTCTATAACTGGTCAATGTAATGCTATGGGATCAAGATTGTTTAGTAATACCACAGGTTTTTATGGTGGTGGAGATTATGATGATGAGAATAGAAGAGAGGAGATATCTAAAGCTTTAGATATGCCTGAAGAAATGCTTCCAACAAAACCAACAATTCCATATGATCAAATAATAGAAAGATGTATTACTGGAGAAATAAAGGGATTATGGATTGTTGCTACTAATCCAATAGTTTCATGGACTAATAGTAGAAAGTTTAGAGAAGCCACTGAACATTTAGAGTTCTTTGTTGTTCAAGATATTTATGATAATACTGAAAGTGTTAAGATGTGCCATTTATTATTACCTTCTCAATCTGGACTTAAGAAAGAGGGAGTTTTAATAAATAGTGAAAGACGTTTATCAAGGGTGGTTCCAGCTTTAAGAAAGGAAGAGAATGAATATACTGATTATGATATCTTCTTAGGAGTAGGTAAGGCTCTAGGTATGGGAAAATATCTAGATAAGTGGAAAACACCTGAAGATGCCTTTAATACAATAAGGGAATGTACTAAGGGAATGCCTTGTGATTTCACAGGAATTGAGTATGATATGTTAAAAGACGGTGATGGAATTCAATGGCCATTTAAAAAGGGTGATGAATTAAAGAGTAATCAAAGAAGACTATATGAAGATAATAAGTTCTTTACTCCTAGTGGAAAAGCTAAGTTTATATATGAAGAAGTAGCAGAAGAAAATCCAAAGCCAAGTGAAGATTATCCATACTATTTTAATACTGGAAGAGGAACCGTTGGTCAATGGCATACGCAAACAAGAACTAATGAGATTGAATTTGTAACTGCAATAGTTCCAGGAGAAGCTTATATAAATATTCATCCAGAATTAGCAGAAGAGTATGGAATTAAAGAGAATGATAAGGTTATTGTAAATTCACAAAATGGAGAAAGTGCTACATTTATAGCAAAGCTTTCTAGGACAGTTAAGAAAAATCATATATATGCGCCAATGCATTACATTGAATGTAATAAGATTACTCCATCAGTTTATGATCCTTATTCAAAGGAGCCTTCATATAAATTTATTCATGTAAATATTAAGAAGGCAATATAGGAGGGGATAATAAATGAAAAGAATAAAAATAGATAGGAAGAAATGTATTGGATGTTTAACATGTACTACAGCCTGTATTGTTTCCCATGGAGGACATGATACAAGAAATAGAATAGCTATTAATAGTGATGGAAGATATTCTCCTATTTTTTGTAGACATTGTGATAGACCAGAATGTGTTTATACCTGTATGTCTGGTGCTATGAGTAGGGATAATGAAACAGGATATGTTTTATATGATGAATCAAGATGTGCACATTGTTTTATGTGTATAATGGCATGTCCTTATGGAGTTCTAAAAACTGATGCTAGAACAAATCACGTTATTATGAAGTGTGATATGTGTAGGAATACAGAAGAAAAATATCCTCAATGTGTTGCAAGGTGTCCTACAAATGCTATTACTTTAGAGGAGGTACAAGAAATATGAGGTGTGTAGTAGTTGGTGCTTCGGCGGCTGGAATTAGCTGTGCAAAGACTTTAAGAGAATTAAATAAAGATGTTGAAATTACGTTGATTTCTAAGGATGAGCATGTGGTTTCTAGATGTATATTACATCATTATATTGAAGATGTTAGAAGTATCGACGATTTGAATTTTGCTCCTTATGACTTCTTTAAAGTTTATGGTGTTAAGTGGATTAAAGGTAGAGAAGTAACAAAAATAGATCCAAAGGAGCATAAGCTTAGTTTAGACAATGGTGAAGAGGTTGAGTATGATAAAGTATGTCTTGCAACAGGTTCATCATCTTTTATGCCTCCTATTGAAAATCTAAGAGAAGCAAAAAATGTTGTAGGTCTTAGAAATTTAGAAGATGCTATTTTGATAAAAGATTTATTACCTAATATTAAGGATGTTATAGTTTTAGGTGGAGGATTAGTAGGAATAGATGCAATAGCAGGTTTGCTAAAGTATGATGTAAAAATTCATTTGGTAGAAATGGGAGATAGAATTCTTCCCCTTCAATTAGATCATTATGCAGCAGATGCTTATAACAAAAGGTTAGAAGAAAGAGGAGTAGACTTAAGATTTGGTGTAAGAGCTGAGAAACTTATAGTTGATGAAGATAATAATCCAAAGGAACTTGAGTTGAATACAGGAGATAAAGTCCCTTGTGATTTAGTAATTGTAGCAACTGGGGTTAGATCAAATGTAGGTTTTATAAAGGATGCAGGGATAGACTGTGATAAGTTTGGGTTAGTTATAAATGAAAAAGGTGAAACAGATACTAAAGATGTTTATGGTGCAGGTGATGTTACTGGACGAAACCCTATATGGCCAACTGCTGTTAAGGAAGGAATAATTGCTGCTAGCAATATGATTGGAAGGGAATTATTTATGACAGACTTTTTTGGAAGCAAAAATACTATGAATATATGTAATTTAGCTACAATGTCTTTAGGGACAGTAATTAAACCTGATGATAGCTATGAAGAAGTTATTGATATTGAAGGCGAAGATTATAAGAAGATAATTCACAAAGAAGGAAAGATTTATGGTGCTATCATTCAAGGTGATTTATCTTATTCTGGTGTTTTAACCCAACTTATTAAAGAGAAAATAGATGTATCTAGAGTCAAGAAACCTTTATTTGATATTGATTATGCAGACTTTTTTAATATAAAAGAGAATCTTGAATTTACTTATTAAAAGTTGAGCCTACAATTAAAGAAATAATATTGTGTTAAAAGGGAAGTTGTTAATAGCAATTTCTCTTTTTTTATGAATAGAAATATATCAGAGAAATAATTTGGGGGAATTGGAATATGAGCAAGTATCAAAATGATTTAAATAGAGTACCTGTGGCAATAATTATTGAAGATGGGGTAGAGGAAGTAGAAAGATATATAAAAGAAAAAGTAATAGATTTTGGAGGAGAAGTTATTAAGGAAGGTAATTTATATAATAACTTTAATGCAACTATTATTTATACATCTAATTTGGCTAAAGTAAGAAAAGAAGTAATTAATAAAAATTTCCATCAAGTCTTTTGGAAGAACGATTTAAGTAAAACTGACAATATATTTATAGCTTTTGATTCAAAGAGATATATTTTAGGACTTAGCGGATGTTTAAATGCCCTAAAAAAAACTATAGATAAAAACTTAGAAAGTATGATAAATCAAATTAAATTAATAAAGGATGGTAAACATGTTGATAAAAAGGACTGCAATTATTCTATGTGGGGGAAAAAGTAGTAAGGGATATAAAAACAAAGCTTTTTTAAGGATAGGAGAGAAAAAGTTTTTGGACATTATTATAGAGAAAATATCAAACTTTGATGAAATTATAATTTCGTGTAGCAATAAAAAAATATTTAGTAATTATAGTGGCGTATCCAAAATAGTTGAAGATGATATTCAAGAGATAGGTCCGATTTCAGGAATGTACAAATCTTTAAATGAAAGCAGAAACAGCAAAGTCTTAATGCTTTCAAGTGATATGCCATTGGTAAGGGAAGAATATATAAAAAAACTGGGTACATATGAATTTGACGAAGATGCTTTAATAACTTTTACTAATGGTTCATCCCAACCTCTTTGTGGAGTTTATGATAAAAAAGTAAATGATATAATAAAATCTTCAATTGAAAAGAAAAATTATTCAGTTAAAGAATTATTAAAGTATATAAGTGTTAGATATATATTTCCTAAGGAGAGTACTTTCTTTGGAGATGTCAACAATTTGGAAGATTATATAGATATTTGCTCTAAGAGTATGCAAATGAAAGAAATTAGGAATAATAGCTGATTTATAGTGAGATAATAGATATGTAACAGAGATAGTGATAAAAAATTAACATTTACAAAAAGCTGTTTAGGATATACAATTAAGGAGAATTATTATTAATAGAAATAAATTATCCAAGGAGGGGAAACAATGAAAGTTGTAGTTGTAGGTTGTACTCATGCTGGCACAGCAACAGTAGTTAATTTAAAGGAAATGCATCCAGAATGTGATGTTACTATATATGAAAGAAATGATAATATTTCTTTTCTTTCTTGTGGAATAGCGTTACAAGTTGGAGGAGTAATAGCTGAACCGGAGAAGTTATTTTATAACTCTCCAGAAAATTTAGCTAAGTCCGGTGTAGTAACTAAAATGAAACATGATGTATTAGATATAGATTTTGATAATAAAAAATTAAGGGTTAAGAATTTATTAAATGGAGAAGAATTTGAAGATTACTATGATAAGTTAGTTCTAACTATAGGATCATGGCCAATAGTACCTAAGTTTGAGGGTGGAGATTTAGAAAATATAGTTTTATGTAAGAATCATGACCATGCAGAAGTTATTGTTAAAAAGACAGAACATGCTAAAAATGTAGTTGTTATTGGTGCCGGATATATAGGTGTTGAACTTGCTGAGGCTTTTGAATTAAAGGGAAAGAAGGTTACTTTAATAGATGCTGAAGAAAGAATAATGGCAAAATACTTAGATAAGGAATTCACAGATATAGCTGAAAATGAATTTAAGTCTAAAGGGGTTAAATTAGTTCTTGGAGAAAAGGTTGCAAGATTTGAAGGAGAGAATGGTAAAGTTCAAAAAGTTGTAACTGATAAGGGAAGCTATGAAGGAGATTTAGTAGTACTTTGTATTGGATTTGCACCAGCAACTAAGCTTATTCAAGGTAAATTAGATACATTAAAGAATGGTGCAATAATAATTGATGAATATATGAGAACAAGTAGAGAAGATGTATTTGCAGCTGGTGATTGCTGTGTTGTTAAATATAATCCTGCTAATGAAGAAAGATATATTCCTCTAGCTACAAATGCTGTTAGAATGGGGACTTTAGTAGCAAAAAATATTGAGAAACCTACACTTAAGTATATGGGGACTCAAGGAACTTCAGGTATAAAAATATATGACCAATGTATTGCATCTACTGGAATGACAGAAGAAGTAGCTAAGGCTACAACTAATTTTAATATTGCGTCTGTTTCAATTAAAGAGAATTACAGACCAGAGTTTATGCCTACTTTTGAAGATGCAATGGTTAAGCTTGTATATAACAAAGATACAAGGGAAATATTGGGAGGTCAAATTATATCAAAGATTGATTTAACACAAATGATGAACACTTTATCAGTTGTAATTCAAAATAAAATGACAGTTGAAGAGTTAGCAATGACTGATTTCTTCTTCCAACCGCACTTTAATAAACCGTGGAGCTTATTAAATGCTATTGCATTAAAAGCTTTATAGAATAAAAAATGGCTAAGATAAAAATCTTAGCCATTTTTTGTTATAATTAAAAAAAAGAAAGAGGGGACTATTTATGATTAGGGAAGTGAAGTTAAGTGATGCAAAGGCGATAGTTGATATATACAATTACTATATATTAAATACTAATATAACCTTTGAAGAAAAACAGTTAACTGTGGATGATATGGAAGAAAGAATAATTGAAAAGACGGTTAAGCATCCTTGGATTGTTTATGAAATGAATGGACAAGTTATTGGATATGCATACTTAAGTGGATGGCATAGTAGATCTGCTTATAGATATTCAAATGAAGCGTCTATTTATTTAGATAGGAATGAAAAGGGGCATGGTATAGGAAAAAAACTGTTTGCCAACTTATTAGAAGTTTCTAAAGACTATGGTGTACATACTATTGTTTCAGGAATAACAATTCCTAATGCAGAAAGTATATCGCTTCATGAAAAGTTTGGATTTAAAAAGATAGCAGAGTTTAAGGAAATAGGATTTAAAAATAATAAGTGGTTAAACGTTGGATATTGGCAAAAGATTTTATAGGAAAGTGGTGATGATAAAAAGAGAGCTTCAATTAGCTCTCTTTTTTAATATATTACGCTAGGAATCTAAATGTCCTATTACGCTATATTATAATCAAATTATATAATTAAAAACTATAAAAAACAATAATAAATAATAAAAAACAATAAAAAATAATAAAAATTGATAAAGTGTGATATAATTAAGTTAATACATTCAAGGGGATGATTAGATGTTTTTAGAAGAACGTTATGATAAAATTGTCAAAATGGTTGAAGATAAAGGAAGGATGTCTGTTAAAGATCTATCTTCAATTTTTAAAGTGACAGAAGATTGTATCCGTAAAGATTTAAGAGAGCTAGAAAAGCGTGGTAAAGTAAAAAGGGTTCACGGAGGAGCCATAACAAATAGAAGCCATAATGATATTAAACATATAAATGAGAGAAAAGAAATAAATAGTGGTAAAAAGCAAGAGATAGCTAAAAGAGCATTTAATGAGATAGAAGATGGGGACATTGTATTTTTAGATGTTTCTTCAATAAATCTAGAGCTTGCGAAAATAATTGGGAGTGGTTCTAAAAAAGTAATTGTAGTATCTAATATGCCACAGGTAGCAGCCGTATTAAATGATAGCAAAGATAATATTACTTTGATTATAGTAGGTGGAGAATTTAATAAAAAGGTTGGGGCAATGATTGGAGCTTTTACCAACCAATATATTAGTCAGTTTACCTTTGATAAGTCCTTTGTAGGGGTTTGTGGAATAAATGAAGATACAGGTTGGGTGAGTACATTAAATATGGAGGACGGAGCTACAAAGAAAACAATAATAGATAATTCTAATAAGAGCTATTTAGTTATGGAAGAAGAGAAGTATAACTATGATGAATTCTATAAATTTGCTAAATTAGATGATGTTTCAGGAATAATAACTGAAGAGAGAATTATTTATAAATTTTAATAAAATAGTATTAAAATTTATCCTCCTAATATGCTCAGGACAAATATCAATTAATTTAATTATATCAAAGACTATGAAAAAGTAACTTCTACTTTCTCCTAAAAGCGAAGTTACTTTTTCAATTTATAAGATTTAATTTATATAATATTCTTTTGGTATTGAAAGCCTATTTTTTGTATATTATCATTATTTATCTAATAAATAGAATCTAAAATCCATTTAAGAAATGATTATATAGATGGCTACAACACTTTTCTGTTTTTTAGTAAACAAATTCCTTGAGTCATAGTTCCCATAGGACAATATACACACCATGATCTAGGTTTAAATAAGACCATAGTTATTAAACCTAATATAGTTGAAGTTGCCATAACACTATAGAACCCAAAAGCAAATTGAGCAATCCAAGGAGTTACGAAGGAAACATTTCCCCAGTTCCAAGGAAGTTTAAATGTCCATAAAATTGTTATAGCTTCTTTCAAAGAGGAAGTGCCCTGGAATACTAAATAAGTATTAAATAGCATGTTCATAAACATTGTTAAGAAGAATATTAAAAATCCATATCTAAACCATTTGGCTTTTAGAAATTTTGGAATAGGTTTAATTCTGGATAGTTTAAACTTTGTTCCAAGTAAATTTAAAAGTTGTCCTCTTCCACAGTATTTATTACAATAAGTCTTTTCTCCACCAGATAGCGACATAATTATAGGTATAAAGAAGCATAATAATCCAAGCCAAGCAAATAGAATGTTAAATATTCCAAGAATTAAATATATAGATGAAAGTATCCACATATAGTCATACCAGTATTTTTTCTGCTTTTTCATTAATTTACCTCCAAGTTAGTTATTTCAATTATTGAAGCGGGACATATTATTTCGCATTTACCACATCCAACACATTTGGATAAATTAACTTCTGCATAAATTCCTTTAAAGATTGAAATAGCATTTAATGGACAATGTTTTTCACACTGACCACAAGCTACACAGTAACTTTTGTCTACAACTGCTTTCCTTTTTAACATAAAACTCTCCCCTCAATATTAATTTTTTTTATAATACTTAAAAGAAAAAATACCTTCTGTGATAAAGTCACATAAAAAAAGTCTAGTTTGGAATATAACAGGAGTATAAGATAAATTTAAAAGGAGAAATAAAAGTATGTTTTCGTTATTTGGGAAAAAAGATTTTAAAAGTGTTAATGTTAATGATTTAGATAATATGTTAGGAAAAATAAATTTAATTGATATTAGAGAACCTTATGAAGTTAAAACGAGAAGCTTAAAGGGTTCAAAAAATATACCAATGAATAATTTATTAAAAAATCCTGAAAAGTATTTAAATAAAGAAAAAGAGTATTACATTATGTGTCAATCAGGAATGAGAAGCAGTAGAACTTCAAATATTTTAAGTAAACAAGGATACAAAATTATAAATGTTTCTGGCGGTATAGGATCATATGTAGGAACAAAAATAAAATAGGGGGAATATTAAGATGAAAAAGAAGATATTAATTGTTGGAGGAGTAGCAGGGGGAGCATCAGCAGCAGCAAGATTAAGAAGATTAGGTGAAGAAGACGATATTATAATGTTTGAAAGAGGGCCTCATGTATCATTTTCAAATTGTTCTTTACCATATTATTTAAGTGGCAAAGTAGATAGTAGTGAAAAGTTAGTAATGATGAGCCCTGAAAAATTTAAAAAGCAATATAAGATAGAGGCAAGGGTTAACAATGAAGTTATAGATATAGATAGAGAAAAGAAAGAGGTATTAGTTAGAAACGTATTAACAGGAGAGGGATATACTGAAAGTTATGACAAGCTAATTTTATCTCCAGGTGCTAAACCAATTGTACCTAAAATAGAGGGAATAGATAAGGTTAAGATATTTACTATAAGAAATGTTGTAGACATAGAATATTTAAATAGATATATAAAAGAAAATAATCTTAAAAATATTGCTGTAATAGGGGGAGGCTTCATAGGAGTAGAGGTGGCAGAAAATCTTAATGAAGATGGTTTTAATGTTACATTAATTGAAGCATTACCTCAAATTTTAAAACCTTTTGATTATGATATGGTTCAAATATTCCATAAAGAAATGATGGACAAAGGAGTAGATTTACTCTTAGGAGATAAGGTAAGTAGCTTTGATAATAATAAGGTAATATTAGAGTCTGGAAAAGCTATTGATACAGAAGCTGTTGTTATGGCTATTGGAGTGGCTCCAGATGTTGAATTATCAACTAATGCTGGATTATTACTTGGTGAAACAGGAGCTATTAAAGTTGATGAAGATTATAGAACTAATGATGAAGATATTTATGCAGTAGGAGATGCTATAGAAGTATTTAATCCATTAACAGAGAAGATGAGCAAAATATCTTTAGCAGGACCAGCGTTGGTTGAAGCTAGAATTGTAGCAGACCATATTAATGGAAGAGAAACAAATAATAATGGATTTATAGGTTCATCTGCAATAAAGGTGTTTGATTATAATGGAGCATCTACAGGGTTAAGTGAAGGATTAATTAAAGCCTTAGATATGAATATTAATTATGAGGTTGTAAGAATAATAGCTAATGATAAGGTTGGAATTATGCCAGATAATTCTCCAGTACATTTTAAATTATTATTTGAAAAACCTACAGGAAGAGTTTTAGGTGCACAAGCTATAGGAAAAGGAGATGTAGTAAAGAGAGTTGATATTATAGCAACCACAATTGCTTTTGGTGGAACTGTAAAAGAACTTAAGAACTTAAATTTATGCTATGCACCACCTTTTGGAACAGCTAAGGATGTAGTAAATTATGCTGGATATGTTGGGTCAAACTTATTAGATGAAGAGTTTAAACAAGTTCAAATTACCCAAATAAGAGATTTATTAAAGAATGAAGAGTTTATTATCGATGTCAGAGAAAAGGGAGAGTATGAAAGAGGCCATATAAAAGGTGTTAAAAACATTCCATTTAGTGAAATAAGAGATAGATTAGATGAAATACCAAAGGATAGACCAGTTTATCTTCACTGTAGGACAGGTCAAAGAAGTTATAATGTAGCCCTATTGCTTCAAAGCTTAGGTTATAAAGAGATATATAATGTAGCAGGAAGCTTTTTAGCATTAAGTTTCTATGATTACTTTAATGATAAGACAACTGGTAGAGAAAAGATAGTTACTGAATATAATTTTAGTTAATGATTTCATATGAAAATAGGAGGTTATCTTTATAACTTCCTATTTCTCTTTATTTAAATCTATTATAGTAATTGATCCACGAGAAAGCTTAACCATTCCTTCTTTTTCAAAGTATTTAAGCATTCTGGAAACAACTTCTCTTGCTGTTCCTAAATCATTAGCTATACTTTCATGGGTAATTTTTATAGTTTTTTCACTAAAACCTTCAAGGTATTTTATTAGCCTTTTATCAAAACTAGAAAATACAATATCCTGCATAATCCACATAACTTCAGAAAATCTTGATTGGGTTAAGTCTAGGATATATTTATTAAGGGACATATTATTTTTTGAAATCATCTCTAAGTAATGACTAGGTAATACTATGGCTTCAGTATCTTCTAGAGTATCTATGTTTATATTAAAATGTATATTTTTAAAAATGCAAGAAGCTGATAATATACAAGAATCGCTTTTTTGAAGCTTATATAAGGTTATTTCTTTACCTTCATCAGAGGTTAAAAAGGCTCTAAGAGTTCCACTAACTACAGTTATAAAGCCATTACAATCTCTATCAGAAAAATAAAGAGAATTATCTTTGGAATATCTTGCAAGAATAGCTTTAGAGTTAAAGAGTTCTTTATCTTCTTTGGTTAACTTACTATAAAATTGTGTATGTTTCTCTAAAAAGTCTATATCAAATTTATTTAACATTATATTATCTCCTAATATTTAGCTAATGTAATTATATGAGTAAATAATGAAAAACTCAAGTATGGGGTTTGATATTTAATATTAAAAACTAGGATTGTATAGTAATTAAAGTTATAATACAAATAGAGGGGGATGGGAAATGGTTAAAAACATAATTTTTGATTTGGGTAATGTAGTTCTTAAATATGATAATTTAGCGTATTTGAAAAGTAAAATTGAAGATGATGACAAGATAGACAAGCTACGTGATATCATATTTGAAGGTGTAGAGTGGATTATGCTAGATGAAGGGACAATAACAGAGGAGACTGCTATTGAACAAATTTGTAGAAATAATCCTGAGTTAGAAAAGGACGTTAGAAATGTTTTTGACAATTGGTATTCCTTGTTAGAGCCAATAGAGTCAACAGTAGAAATAATTAGTGAGTTAAAAGAAAAAGGATATAATTTGTTCTTTCTATCTAATTTTCATGATAAAGCATTTCAAATTGTAGCTGAAGAATATAAGTTTTTTAGATTATTTGATGGTGGAGTAGTATCTTATAGAGAGAAAATAATTAAACCAAATTTAGAGATATATAGAAGATTATTAGATAGATATAACTTAAATCCTGAAGAATGCATATTTATTGATGATGTAAATGAAAATGTTATTGCTGGAGAACAAGTTGGAATAAAAGGAATTCATCTTAAAGATGTAAGTATTTTAAGAGAAGAACTAGAAAAATATTTAGTGGAATGATTAGGAGAAATGGCTGGGCCATTTCTCTTTTTGGTTATGAAGATAATAAAGATAAGGATATTCTGCTAGCGCTAGAATTTCTACAATATCTGTATTATCTTCAGTATTATAATTATCCCTATTATCCTAAAAACTCCCTTTAAGTGAGTTCATCTTAATCCTTATTATTTTTATTATCATAATTATCTCTATTATTCCAAAAAGTTATCTATACCACATTATAATAGCATCTTCATTATTGTCTTTATAATATTTCTTACGTATACCTTCTTCTTTGAAATTATATTTTTTATAAAGATTTTGTGCAGGGGTGTTTGAAGCTCTAACTTCTAAAGTAAGAGAGTTACAACCCCAATTTTTACAGTGTTCTATTAAAGAAGAGAGAAGTATGTTACCAATTCCTCTTTTTCTAAATTTTGGGTGTACAGCAATATTGGTAATATGTCCTTCGTCAACAATTGTCCAAACACCAGCAAAACCAATAACCTTATTATTTTCTTTGGCAACAAGATATTTAGCTAAAGGATTAAAAAGTTCCTTTTTAAAAGATTCTTTACTCCAAGATTCCTTTAAAGATAAAGAGCTAACTTCTAAAACAGCTTCTAAATCACACTCTTCCATTAAAGTAATAGATATATTACTCACTCATTCTCATCCTCTTTTCTAATTCTCTTTCAGCTTGAGGTTTCTTTAAATAAACAGGAGCAGAGTTTGGATCATCTTTAAATCCTTGTTTTAAAAGATTAAGACCTAACTCACCTATAGATGAAGCTCTAGTTAAGCTTACATGGTTAGGTGCAAATTTTGCATTAGGGAAGTTTGCCTTAATATATTCCTTATGCTTAAGTAATCCGTCACCAGTAAATATTACTTCTTCATTTTTTTCTTTTAGAATTTCTAATAGATAAGGAAGTTCCATAGGGGTTGGCTCCATTATATTTTTAAATTCGCCATCTTCATTTTTATAAAGAGCAGTATAAACATTTTCCCTTAATGCATCCATAATTGGACAAATTATTCCACTAAAGTAAGAAAGGTTATAAGCTAACCCATCAAGAGAAGAAAGACTTATATAAGGCTTGTTTGCTCCAAAACTTAATCCCTTAACTGTAGCCATACCTATTCTTAAACCTGTAAATGAACCAGGCCCTTTAGAAACAACAAATCCATCAATATCATTTATTGTTAATTCACAATCCTTTAAAAGATTTTCAATCATAGGCATTAATAACACAGAATGTTCCCTCTTATCATTAATAACATATTCACCTAATAAAGTATCATCATTAAGTAGTGCAACAGTAGCTACCTTAGATGAAGAGTCTATACTTAAAACTATCATATTTTTACCTCCTTTACGTAATCATATCTATCTCCATAAGGGGTGATTTTAATATTTCTAAAATCATCTCCTTTAGATAAGTCCTTTGAAATGTGAATATGTATGTATTCTCTTGGTAATATTTCCTCTATGTAGTTAGCCCATTCTATAATAGAAACAGCATCTGAGAAAATATAATCATCAAATCCTATTGCATAAATTTCATCAGGATCGCTAACTCTATAAACGTCAAAATGATTTAATTTTAAACGACCACTTTCATATTCATTTACAATAGTAAATGTTGGACTAGTTATATTTTCGTTTATATCAAGACCTTTAGCTATCCCTTTTGTTATGTGAGTTTTACCTGTACCAAGGTCACCAGTTAAGCAAACAATATCACCAGGATTTAAAAGTTTACCTAAGTTGAAACCAATTTTGGTAGTTTCATCTATACTTTTTATTTCAAAAATCATATATAAAATCCCTTTCAAAAACTATTCTATCTTATTATTCTATCCAAAAAGCAGATAAAAGAAAAGTGTTTATGCCCTTACCACATATTAAAGGTTGAAAATTTTTTGAGGAAAGTGTAAAATTTTTTTTATATGAACAGAAAATTTGTAATAATTTTGTATACATTTAAATTTCATATGTTGATATAATATGTAATAGGGAATTAACTGGTAAAGGCCAGGGGGTGATATTATTGAAGAGAGTTACCTTTGGAATGTTATTAATAACATTTCTATTATTTTTGGGGATAGGAGTTTCTTCTAATCCACTAATAGCAAATACTGTTGATAGAGAAGATACAAGCAGAGATGTTTATTTAAATATTATCACTTGTAATAAGATACAATATGAAATGGTAAAAGATATTGTTGGAAATAAGCATAATGTTGAATATATGTTTAATGATGAACAAGCATCTAAGGATTTTAAATATACAGATGAAACCATAAGTAATATTTCAAATATGGATTTGTTCTTTTATAATGGAAATATAATGGAACCTTGGCATGATGAGTTGATTTCAAGTCTTAATAAGGGCAACTTAGGAATTATTAATTCTTCTAGAGGTATTAGAACAATTAATCTTACAGGAGAAAACTCGGGTAAGGAAAATCCGTATTATATGGTTGGATATGATGAGTATAAGATAGCATTATATAATATAAAAGTTGCTATTCAGGAGAAAGATCCGAAAAATAGGGAGCTTTATGAAGAGAATTACAATAAGGTTATTAAGAGTATAGATGAAGTATTAAAAACATATGATGATAAAAAGTCAGTTGTAAAGGAATATAGTTATATTGCTTTAGATGATAAGCTAGATTATTTCTATAGAAATATAGGTATATCTCCAATAAAACTTAATGGTAAAACTATAGACGATGTTATTAAGGAAAATAGGATAGATCCAGCTAAGGTAATAGTTTTAAAAGATAAGGAAACAGTTACTGAAGATATAAATTTTAATATTATTGAATTGAATGGATATAGTGGAGCTAATTCAGCTAGAAAAGTATTATTGGATAATTATAATGTATTTTATAATTATTTTTCGGTTAAAGAGAATAATGATGGGCATGAATAGATTTTATTCATGCTTTATTTTTATAAGTTCAAGATGTAAAAGTTATGAAAGGTTATATAATCATTTAATAATTCAGAAAGAAATATTTTTTGAACAAAAAAGTTGATTTTTGAATAATATTATTATATAATCAAACTTGTTTCAAAGGGGTATGGCTCAACGGTAGAGTAGTGGTCTCCAAAACCATTGGTTGTGGGTTCAAATCCTACTGCCCCTGCCACAAAGATCGTAAGCGAAATGCTTACGGTTTTTTTATTTTGTTATTATTGTAAGTATTTAATGAAAGAAATTATTAAATTATGTTGAAGACTAGGATAAAATAAGTATCCTAGTTTTCTATTTTTTCATAAAAGGATAAAAAACTATTATTGTGTGATAATTAATCTTATCTTGGTGAAAGTTATATATATGTAATTATTGTTACAATTTAATTACAAAAACAAAATTATAAGAATGAAAAAATATCGATTTTATAAATATTTATATAAAAAAGTTACAGAATGTTAAATGGGTATTGTTGTAACTATTAATAAAATAAACAATAACGCTTACATAGTAAAAATGTATAAATTACAAATATAAGCAAAAGTTGACTAAATATTCTATATAAATATAATTAATACTGATAAACTAAAGGAGGATGAAGATTTAGATGGAGGAGATCCGAGAAGAATTAGGTATAATTGTTGGGGACCTATACATCAAATATGGAGGGACAGAAGAAATTTTGAAATTAAATAGTATTTTAGATACTCTTGTATTATTAGAGATGAAAAAAATTAATAAGGACATTTGTGAGCTACAGACATCCGTTTAAGATATTTGTTTAGAGTTAGTTAGTGGATACAATCTATTGACTAGCTCATTTTTTTATATAAGAATTAAGTTGACAATATTACAGGCTAAGTATTTAATAGTGTTTATAATAAAAAACTTAGAGTTTTTTAGATAGGATGAAAAGGAGAATTTATATGGAAGTTAGAGAGGCAATTAACGAAGATTTAAATGAAATAATAGCTATTGAAGAAGAGTGCTTTCCAGAATCAGAATCAGCAAAGGAAGAGGATATTAGAAAAAGATTTTTTGCATTCAAAGAAAATTTTTTTGTAGCTATTGAAGATGGTGAAGTAGTAGGCTTTATTAATGGATGTACTACAAATTCACCAGAGTTACCTGACGAATTGTATCATGATACTTCCCTTCATAATCCCAATGGCGCATATCAAACCGTATTTGGATTAGATGTATTACCTAAGTATCGCAGAAACGGCATTGCAGAAAATTTACTAAATTACTTTATACAAATTTCAAAGGCACGTGGGAAGAAGGGCATTGTACTTACTTGTAAAGATTACTTAGTGCATTATTATAAAAAGTTTGGATTTGAGCATAAAGGTGTTTCAGCTTCCTCACATGGAGGAGCTAAGTGGAATGATATGGTATTAATTTTTTAATTTTCTTACCTTTAGTACGAGTGGGGTGGATATTTGTTTCAATGTGACTTGGACCGTAGTAACGGGACAAGCAAAATAAATATCCACCCCATCTTTTTATTTATTAAATAAAAAAATGAATTAAATATATGAAATGGTACAAGATAAATTGTAATGGGTTTTAATCTATAAGTAATAAGGAGGAAAAAAAGTGAAATACAGAGTAAGGAGATCTTTATTATTTTCTTTAGGTATGCTTATTTTAACCTTTATGTTTGGTGCAAGTGTTCCTAGTGTTAAAGTTTTTAATATAGAGGATCAGACTTATAATGAAGACTATGCTAATAAAAAAATTATATATCTAACCTTTGATGATGGACCAAGTTCTAAGGTAACAGATGGGGTGTTAGAGGTATTAAAAGAAAAGGATGTAAAAGCAACATTTTTTCTTATTGGAAATCAAATAAAAGATAAAGAAGATGTAGTAAAAAGAATTTATAATGAGGGGCATGGTATAGGTTTGCATACATATAATCATAAATTTAAGTATGTTTATCGTAATGAGGATACATTTATAAAAGAGATGGTTGAATGTAGGAATGAGATAAATAGAGTAGTTGGGATTTCTCCTAATATAATTAGATTTCCAGGAGGAAGCTACAAACACTTAAGTAAACAGTTTTTATCCAAGTTGCATGATAATAACTTTAAAGTTTATGATTGGAACTTAGATAATACAGATGGAATGAATCAAAAACTTGATCCTAATGTTTTGTATAAGAAGGCTATTAAGGGAAGTGAAAATTTACATCCTATAATATTACTAATGCATTGCACAGATATGAATAAAAATACTTACAAGGCTCTTCCAGATATAATAGATTATTATAAAAATGAAGGGTATCAATTTAGAGTTATAGATGAAAACACACCAGAGATGTATTTTAGGATTAAATAATATAAAAAGAAAGTACCACATTATTAAAGAATAAAGTGGACCCTAAGTCAAGGTCACAATAAAAAAGTTAAGAAGCTAATAAAAGGTGATTTCTAAATTGTTTAGGGGGCATCTTTTTTTAGCTACATTGATATCTATAGTTATTGTAATATTCAATATAGTTATCTATAGAATAAATTACATCCTCAAGCATTTTATAACTGCTAAAATCAATTTTATCTTTCATATGTCCCCAAAATGATTCTTGTGGAGCATTATCCCAACAGTTTCTAAGACGGGACATAGATTGTCTTAATTTATTTTTCTTCAATAGTCTATGGAATTTAGGACTTGTGTAATGTACACCTTGATCTGAATGAATAAATGCATTCTTATGTAAATTGTTTTTATGTTTTGATATTAATTTATCTATTGTAGTTGTTGCGATATCAAGAGTTATTGAATTTGAGACGTGATAAGCAAGTATTTCGTTGCTACTACTATCTTTGATGGTAGACAAATAAGCCATATGATTATCTCCATATGGTATGTATGTAATATCAGTTAATAATACTTTACCAGGTATACCTTGTTTGAAGTTACGTTCTAATAAGTTTGAAATAACCCTATGTTCATTTGTTGCTTTTGGCATTCGGCGATACGGATTAGCTTTTCTTATCGGATATTTAATATCATATTTTCTAATTATACGTTGAATTTTCTTTCTACTATAAATAATAGAAAACTCACCTTCTAAAAGAATCTTTATTGAACGAGATCCTTTCTTATAATCTTTGTATTTTGAAGTTTTAAGTATATTATTTTTAGCTTCTAGATATTTAAGTTCTCTATCTTCTTTCTTATCCAAAGTATTTAAATAATTATAATATCCCGAACGTGAAATATTTAGAAGGTTGAAAAAATAGGAGACCATATTTTTAAAACCATTGCTAGATATAGTCTAATTTATTAATTTAAAAGTTTCGTTGCTATTTAATTTTATTCTGTTGTTTACCAGTCTCCTTTCTGTCACGTCTAATTTTTTAGCATTTCTACCTGCTCTTCTAATAGTTTGATTCTAGCTTCTTCATCAAATGTTATTTTGCTCATTTCGTATTCCTCCAAGATATTAATATTATAAATAAAAAGGCACCTATAAACGAGGCGCTTTTTTTCAAAGTGTACTGCTTACAGGTACCATTTTATAATCTGTGGTACGTTTTATTAACTAATTTACATTCTTGATTTTAAATAAAGTATTACACCTAATATTGAAACTAAGCTTTCAGTAATAGGAAAGGCTAGCCACACACCAGTTATGTCTGCTAATGCAGATAGTAGAAAAGCCATAGGAATTATAACAATTAATCCCCTTAATAAAGAAATAATTTGAGCTAAAAAGGCTTTTTCCATAGAAGTAAAAAACATAGGTAGAATAATATTAAATCCTACAAATATTATAGCTATAAAATAAATTTTTAAGCCATTTGTTGCAATACTCTGTAGTACAAGGTTATTTTCACTATTAAATATTTTAGCAATTGGGTCTGCTAAGAAAAATATAATTAGATAGATTATGCATGAAATAATAGACATAGTTATCATTGCATATTTAAATATTAATTTAATATTTTTTATATCATTATGTCCATAAAATTTGCTTATAAGTGGTTGAATTCCTTGGGCAATACCAGTATATACTGCTATAACTACAAGAGATAAATTTGCAACTATTCCATATGCAGCAACACCTGCGTTACCTATGAGATTAAGTATGATCATATTAAAAACAATGATTACAATTCCAGAAGAGACCTCTGTAACTAACGATGGAAAACCTAATGATAAAGTATTGAGTGACATCTTAATGCTAGGTTTTATTTTTATAAAATGAAATTGATTTTTTTTCTTTATACGGTGTAGGGATAGTATAAGTATACTAATTATAGGAGCTAGTCCTGTTGCAAATACAGCTCCAAATATTCCAAGTTGTAATGGAAATATAAATATATAATCTAAAATTATATTAGATAAGCTTCCACCTAGCATTGCATACATTGATAAATTTGGATTGTTATCATTTCTTATGAAGCAAATTAGTACATCATTTATAATGAAAGCAGGAGCAAATATAAGGATGCATTTTAAATATATATTTGTCATTTTAAAAACATCAGAATCTGATCCTAAAACAGTAGTTAAAGATTTAGAAAGAAAAATACCAACTAGTACAAATACAATAGATATAACAGTGGCTAAATAGAAAGTGTTTGTGAATATGGTATTTGCATTTTTTCTTTCTTTATTACTTTTAAAAATTGAATATTTTGTGGCACCACCTATTCCTAACATTAAACCGCTTCCGTGAATAAAGCTATATACAGGTATAGCCAAGTTAAGTGCTGTTAAACCATTTCTGCCTAATCCTTTTGAAACAAAAAAGGTATCTGCTAGTATATAGCATGATAAGCCAATCATACCTAAAACATTTAATGTACAGTAGCGGCTGAATTCCTTAAGTTGAGATTTATTTTCCATATAGACCTCCCCAAAAATAAAGCGCCAGAATATCCTATCTCCAAAGGCCTAAGGATAGGATAGCTGACGCTTAACATATTTACCCGGCGGCAAATATGTATCTTGTATTTACTTACCAGAAATTGTAACATAACATTTAAAAAATGGCAATGTAATCTAGGTGATTTATCTTTGTACAAAATAAAAGTTCTTATATTTTTGTATTTATATATTTATTTGGTAGAAGTCATAAAAAGTTTGAGAGTTAGTCTTAAAGTTATATTATTGATAGTAAAATTACTAGAGTAAAAGCAGAGGAAAGTAGTAAATAATTTTATAGTTAAGGAGCGTTGCTTAAAAGATATGTATTAATAAAAAAGTTGGATGGTAAATAATATAATTAACCATCCACTATGTTAAGTATTTTTATAAACTTTTTAAAAAGTTAGCTATATATTCTTTTGATTTAAAGTTATCTGGTGTATTTAAGTATGTATTCTCTAGTAAGAGCGAAACAGAATTAACTAAAAGAGTATTTGTAGTAAATTTAAAATCTAAAAAATTATTCTTATAATTAACAAGTAAAAATTCATTTTTCTTGCACCAACAGTAGAATAAATTATTATTCAATTTAGATGTATCAGGAATAAGACAAAAGTTACAAGAGTCAGTACTGAATAAATAATCTATTAAACAAGAAATATGTTTTTTAAATTGTCTTTTGGTAAGGATCAGTTTTGGCACTAGCTCTGACATACTTTCATATATAATAGTTTCCTTGTTTGAAAACTCTATAAGATCATTAATAGAATAAAAATCTATAGCGAGAAGGTTAGAATTCTTATATAATGAATTCTTAATAGATTTAAAACAATTGAAATGAAATTCTATATCTTTTTCGTTATCAACTGAATTACAAAGTATTTCGTAATATAGTTCATCGTTCATTATATATGGTATTGGAAAGGAGCTATAGTTATAATGAGTATTTTTAATAGAATCCTTATTAGGTAATTGAATGCTATTAACCTCAAATTTATCTAAAACTTCAGAAATATTTATGTTGTAAAAGGTTGGATATGATCTGGAAAGTATATTTTTACTCCATCCTGTATAAAATTTTATGCTAATTGGATCCTTAAATAAAGCACTATAAAACTGTGTTTCATTGCCAACTATTTGGTTTGAAGACATAAATACTCCATTATGTTCCGTTATGTGAAAAGAATAATTGTAATAGTTATCAAGAGAATCAACAAAATATGAAAAATTACAATTTTTATGATTTATTAATGAAAATAAATATAATCCTAGCGTTGAGCTACTACTATTTGAATATACAAAGTTCAAATGACAGCCCATATCTAAAAGCATTAAAGTTTTTTTTAACCATTCATTTCTGAAATATTTATTATTCATCATTAAATCTAATGACTTACAAAATACAAATAATAAATTTTGAGGTTTCCCATATGAAATAGATGAATTTAGAAAATTAAGAATTCCTAAAAGTGCGTTCTTTTCATCATCATAAATTGATATATTAGCTGAATATATAGAACCATTGTTAATAGAATTATCAATAATTTGTTGGTAGTTACTAATATCGTCAAAGATAAATTTTTTTGTTGAAGCTATTAATGAAGAAGTATTACCTAATAAATTATTAGGTGTGTGATAAATTGATGAAAATAATTTCTCAAGGAATTCGATTTCTAGATCTCTATTTCTTTCAATTAAATAATCAATAGCATTATCAAAGTAAGCAGCATTAGTATCTATTTTTCTTGAACCATTTTTCCATTTACTTACTAAGCTTCTATCTACATTTAGAGCTTGTGCCATTTTCGATGGAGAAATTTTCAAGCTTTTTAATAAGTAACTAAATCCATTAGAATACATTTTATCTCCTCCATTTTCAAAATAATTAAGAGTATATTATAAGATAGCTTACAGATATTATCAATATGTATAGATAGTAATTGGTAAAACACTTTTTGGGTTAACATAAATAAGAATATCGGGATAGTAATAATAATATATTTGTATTCACAAAGTGTCACAGTGAATAAAAATGACAAAGGTTTAATGAAAAGTTTATTTTTAATATAATTTAATAAGTATGACAATTGATTAATAAGTTTGTTTTATTTTGGAAAGTTGGTTTGTTTACATAAGGAGAGTATTATGAAAGACTTTAATTTATTTTATATAGATGATTGTAAAATTAATCATGATGTTATTGCTTCATTTTTAAAGAATATAGATATTAATATAGAATACTTTTATGATGCAATATCAGCTCTAAAGTGTGTGAATTTGAAAAAACCTGATATTATTATTGTTGATTATATCATGCCTAAAATGAATGGACTAGAATTTATTAAGAATGTTAGAAGTTTAGATAAAAAGGTACCTATTATTTTAATTACTGCTGCTAGTGATGAGTCTATAAAGTTAAAAGCACTAGAAAGTGGAGCTACAGAGTTTTTATACTTACCATTTAATAAATATGAATTTATTATGAGAATAAAAAATTTATTAGAGTTAATAAAGTATCAAAGAAGGGTTGAAAACAAAGCTTCCATATTAGCTCGTGGAATAAAAGAAGCTACTGCAAGTATTATGGAGCGCGAAAAAGAAACCTTAGAAGTATTAGTAGAAACAGCTAAAAAAAAGGATTCGGATACGGGAAACCATATAGTAAGGGTTGCTAAATATTCAAAATTATTAGCTAGGGTATTAGGTATGAGTGAAGAAGAGCAAGAAGAAATATATTATGCAGCACAGCTACATGATTTAGGTAAGATTGGAATAAGTGACCAAATAATAAATAAAAGATGTAAATTAACATTAGAAGAGTTTGAAATAATGAAAACTCATACAATAATAGGATATGATATATTAAAAAATCGTAGCAGTAAATATTTAAAAAAAGGAAGTATAGTAGCTTTATCTCATCATGAAAGATATGATGGGTTAGGGTATCCAAATGGATTAAAGGGAAATGAGATACCTATTGAGGGAAGAATAGTAGCTATAGCAGATGTATTTGATGCATTATTAATGAAACGAAGTTATAAGAATAGTTGGTCTATTGAAGAGGCAATAGATTATATAAAAGGGAAAAGTGGAACTCAGTTTGATCCTTATTTAGTTGATAGATATATAGATAATATTGAAGAAATAAGGAGAATTAGTTATGAATTTAAGGATTAAATCCAATAATTATTGGACGAAAGAAATTTTTTTTATTGGAGTCTTTTCAATTCTAATACTAATTTCTATATTCTATATATTACTAGTAAAGTTAAATTTAAATCTTAATCGAAAAAAATATATAAGGTCTATATCTGAAGCACAGCTTAGTTTAGTAGAAAATAAACTTGAGACAAGCATTAAATCACTATATCTTTTATCAGATTTTATAGATATATATAGTCAGGAAACTAATAAAGATAAAAAAAATAAATTATTGAAGGATATATTAATAGATACTAAATTTTATGATATTGGATTTATTAATTTCAATGGAAATATAGTAACTGCTAATAATAGCGATATTAAAAGCAAAAGGTTTTTCAATGAGATTATAAATGGAAAAAAATATGATTTTGAATATGCATTTGATGAAGAAATTAATGAATATATATTTTACATAGCTGTACCTGTATATGAAGGAGAAAAGTTTACGGGAGTTCTTTTTGCTAAAGAGATAGTTAGTGAAATAGAAGGATATGAAAGTTATGAGGAAGATGTTAGTGAATTAGATAGATATATTATTCATTCAGATGGAACTATTATTTATAGAGATGATTTTAGTAGTTTTGAAACTGGAGAAAATTTATTTGATGAATTAAAGAACTATAATAAGGTTAATGAAGTTTTAGATATACAAGATAAAATAAAAGATAAGCAAAGTACAACTAACTTATTAAATTATATGGATAAAACTCAAATTCTAAGTATTTATCCTGTTAAATTGACAGAAGATTTTTATTCTATTATATCTATTGATTCTAAATCTATTGAGAACAGTGTTATTGGTATTGAAAAAGTAAGTTTTATTTTAATAATACTATTTTTATTTTTAACAGGATTTAGTTTATTTATATTACTAATATATAGGGAAAAAAATAAAGAATTAAAAGAAGAAAATTATAGAAAGAAAAGATTCTTATCTAATATTAGTCATGAGATAAGAACACCAATGAATGGAGTTATTGGTTCTGTAGAACTAGCTTTAAAGAACAAAGATAATCAACAAAAATTACAGTATTATTTGAATAATACACTAATTGCATCTAATAATTTATTAAACTTATTTGATGATTTATTAACCATGACTAAAGGAAAGTTAGGTGAACTTAGACTATATGAGGAATGTGTAAGTGTTAGAGAAATAATTCAAAAGGTAAACTCAATAGTTTTACCAATTTTAGAGCAAAAGAAAAAAAGATATACCATAGATATAAGTTCTTTAGAGGATATTAGCGTAATATGTGATGAAAACAAGATAGTACAGATATTAATTAATTTAATTATTAATTCGTCAAAGTTTACTGAAGAGAATGGAGAAATCCATTTATCTATTCAACTTAAAAAAGTTAAATCTAATAACATCGGCCAATTTGTATTTTCAGTAGAGGATAATGGAATAGGAATGACAAAAGAATTTATGCATAAGATGTTTCTTCCTTTCACTCAAGCAGATGAGTTCAATTCTAAACATAATGGTGGAGCAGGTTTAGGTTTATCAATAACAAAATCAATTGTGGATTTAATGGGGGGAGAAATTGAAGTAGAAAGTGAATTAGCCCATGGAACTAGATTTGATATTACATTACCATTAAAAATTGTAGATTCTAATTTTATAAATGCAGGTTGTTACAAAAATTTTTCTAATATAGGACAAGGCAAAAGAGTACTACTTGCTGAAGATGATGAGATAAGTAGAATTATAGAATGTGAACTTTTAAATAGTCTGGGGTTTGAGGTTGATGCTGCTATTAATGGAAAAGAGGCATATAAAAAGTTTATTGATTCAGATAAGGATTATTATGATCTTATATTAATTGACCATATAATGCCAGAAATGAATGGTTATGAGTGCTGTAATAAAATACGTAATAGCAATCATTGGAATGCAGAAAGTATTATAATACTTGCTATGACTGCAGGTTCATTAAATAAAAGTGAGAAATTAATTAGTAAATCTGGGGTAAATGATTCTTTAACTAAGCCAATTAATAAGAATTTATTTATAGAAAAGTTAGAAAAAGTTTTTTAATAAACATTTAGGTATAATTGAGGGGAATGAATAATGAAATTTAGATTTATATGTTATACAGATGCAATGATAAGATTACAAGGAGATAATGTACTGTTTTTTAATTTGTTGAAAAAGTTTAGTGAGAGTTATGTGGAGTATATAAAGAGGATAGAATTTTTAATTAATAATTCAGATTATATGGAGGCATATGAAGTTGTGCATTTAATTAAGGGAACTGCTGCTAATTTAAGTATGAAAAGTTTAGAGGTGGTAAGTGAAAAACTTTGTTATGCGTTAAGTGATGCAGATGAAGTTGCTATTGAAAGTTATTTAGTTAAGTTTAAAAGAGAGTTCCAGTATGTTTTGGATGAAATAAAGGAGTATTTAAGTGTTGGAGGTGACTTATGAAGAATGTTTTGTTTTTGCTAAATAACTTACATGGGTATGTACATATAATTCGTGAATTAATGGACTCTAATATTAATGTTAATATAATTAGCGCTTATAATACTCAGATTATTTCAGCTTTACCTAAGGATTTTTATGAAATAATAATTGTTGAAGATATTAATGAAAATAATTTTTCGCTTAACTGTGCCAAATTATTAAAAAGAACATGTAAAGAAAGTGATATAATACTAATTTCTGATAATAAGGAAGCTTACTTAGATACAGAAATATTAAAAATAATATCTAAAAAGTTTTTCTTAGAGAGGTATAGAAAAGTATTAGAGTCATGTAAAGTTAAATTGGTAGAGAATATTAATAATTCTAAGATAGAAATTAATAAATCTATTGAAGAAAATAAGAATATTATTATAGTTGATGATGATTCAATTTCATTAGCTATATTAGATAATATTCTAACTATAGAAGGATATAATGTAGAGCATTTTGACTCAGCAAATGATGCTATAAGATATATAAGTTTTATTGAAAATAGTAAAAAGAAAGTAGATTTATTTATATTAGACTTAATTATGCCTAATATAGATGGTTTTAAACTATTAAAGAAAATACGAGAATATAATAATTTTAGAAATATTCCAATATTAATTGTGTCATCAATAAGTGATAAAAGAGTGGTAGCGCAAGCGGCTAAATATGGGGTAAGTGGATATATATTAAAACCGTTTAATAGAATTGATGTTAAAAGGAAAGTAAAGTCTGTAATATATCAATAGATTTAATAAAAGGGGTAGTTTAATACTACTCCTTTTATAGTAAGTATATAAATGATATAATCTCTATGTAAATATTTACTTTGTGTTTATAGCAAAAGATAATAGGGGGTAATAATATGAGGGAAAAAACTAGCGAAGATAGTATCTATAATTTTATTACTAACGTCTGTAGAGAACAGGAAAGAAAAAATGGAATTATAACTGGTTGTGATACCAATTATATTGCAGAGGGTATGAAGTTAAAAAGGTCCAATGTAAGTGCCGTTTTAAATAAGTTATGTAGAGAAGAGAAACTAATAAAAATAAAAGGGAAACCTGTTATCTATAAAATAACTGAAGAATCATTAATTGAAAATAAGTTAGATAAAATTCATGTAGATGAAGTTTCTGTATTTGATGAATTAATTGGAAGTGAAGAAAGTTTAAAGGGATGTATTTTACAAGCTAAAGCAGCTATAATGTATCCCCCAAGGGGATTACATACTTTGTTGCTTGGAGAAACAGGGGTAGGGAAGACACTATTTGCAGAAACAATATATAAGTATGCTAAATCAACTAAAGTATTAGATGAAGAAGCCCCTTTCATTTCTTTTAACTGTGCTGATTATGCAAACAATCCTCAATTATTACTCTCTTATTTATTTGGTGTAAAAAAAGGAACATATACAGGAGCGAATGAAGATAGAGAGGGGATTGTAGAAAAGGCAAATGGAGGAATACTATTTTTAGATGAAATTCATAGATTACCTCCAGAAGGGCAAGAAGTTTTATTCTATCTAATTGATAAGGGGGAGTACCGTCCTTTAGGAGAGGTAGAAAAATATAAAAAGGTTGATTTACTAATTATATGTGCAACAACTGAAAAGAAAGAGAAAGTTTTATTAAGTACATTTAGTAGAAGAATACCTATGACTATTGCCATACCATCTCTTACAGAAAGAACATATAAAGAAAGATTTAAGTTAATAAGTGAATCATTTTATATGGAAGCAAAGAGAGTTAATAGAGAGGTAGTAGTAACGCCTGAAGCTATAAAAAGCCTTTTATTATACAATTGTACAGGAAATGTTGGACAACTTATGAATGATATTCAGCTTGGTTGTGCTAATGCCTTTTTAAGCAGTATGGTAAATAGAAATAAAGAGATAGTAGTAGATATTAATCAATTCCCTAATCATGTAAATATGGGAATATTAAATTATAAATCAAATAAAAAAGAAATAGATAAAATAGTTATTGAAAAGAGTTTATTTAAGTTTACAAGGGATAGAGAAAAGCCAATTGAAACTATAAGAGAATCGGAAGATAGTCTTATTACATTATATAACAATCTCGAAAATCGTATGGAACAGCTTAAGAATAGAGGCTTAAATAAAAATGATATATATATGATTATGAGCATGGATATAGATAAATATTTTAAAAATTATATATATAAAATTTCTACAGATATTAATAAAGAAGAAATATCTAAGATTGTAGATGGTGTTCTTATAAAGATGGTAGAAGATTTCATGGAATGTGTAGGAATAAGATTAAAGAGGGTATTCACAAAGCAAATATTTTATAGTCTGTGTCTTCATATTAGTACTTCTATTGAAAGAATTAAGCAAGGAAGATTTATTGTTAATCATAAGTTACAAGAAATACAAACAAATCATAGTAAAGAATTTGAAATATGCTTAGAGTTGGCGCACAACATAGAAAAGGTATATGAGATTAGTATTCCTAAGGATGAGGTTGCTTTTATAACAATGTTTATAACTGAAGAATATACCAATAGTAATGAATATATAGATAATAAGCCAAGAGTGCTTATTGCTATGCATGGAGAGAGTACAGCAACATCTATGAAAAATGTTGTTAATAGGTTACTTGGGAGCAATAATACTTATTCGTATGATATGGATTTAGATAAATCTACAAAGGAAGCTTATGAAGAGATAAAAGAAATAGTTAGAAATATCGATGAAGGTTCAGGAGTAATTCTTTTAGTTGATATGGGATCTTTAGATAGGTTCGGAGATTTAATTTATAGTGAAACTGGAATAAAGGTTAAAGTGATAAATATGGTAAGTACTCTTATTGCCATAGAAGTTGCAAGAAAAGCACTGATCAATAATGATATTGAAGAAATATATAGGGAAACTATTGATAATATTAAATATACATTTAGCTATGATGATACAAATTATAATAGGCATGAATATAAGAAAGAGAATATAATAGTTACTTTGTGCATTACTGGCGAAGGCGCTGCAGTTAAGCTTAAGAGCATGATAGAAAATAATAAGGTAGTTAATGATAAAAACATTGATATTTATGCTATGTCTATACTAGATAGAGAAGATATGTTAATTAAGATAAAAAGACTTTCTAATGAAAAAAATATTATAGCTATTGTAGGGAGTATAAATCCAGATATATATGGAATACCATTTGTTCCATCAAGTGAATTATTTAGTAATAAAGGATTTAATAAAATAGAAAAACTTATTGATATGGAGTCTTCTAAGTTTACATCTGTAAATAAAGATAAAGATGATGCAGAAGATATGTGTGGCAAAATAATTGAGGCATTTAAAGGTGAAATAAAAACTTATGATTTAGCTTCTACTAAAGATGAGCTAATTCAATTTATTTATAATGTCGAAGAAAAGTTTGGATTAACTCTGAATTTAGATACCATAGTAGGTGCCATAATGCATATGATATCTAGCATTGATAGAATTAAACTTGGGGAACATGTGGAAAAGTATATAGATATAGATAAACTTTCAATAGATAAAGAAGAGATAAGTAAAATAAAAGAAATTTTAAAGCCCATAGAAAAGAAATGTGATATGGAATTTGTTGATGATGAAATTTATTATGTATACACATTAATTAAAAACCTATAGTATATGTGTATAAAATAATGTGTATATTTAAAATTGTGATGTGTATATTTGGGGGTTAATCAGTATAATTAGGAAAGCATGTGAAATTAATAAAAAATATTAATTTTTAGAGATGTTGTAAATACAAGGGTTACAGCATCTTTTTTTATTTTTATATAAGAAAAATAAAGCAGTAGAAGTGTATGGCATGGATATTGCTATATAAAAGTAATATAAATGATATCATTAACGTTTGGTTTGGAGGAATTATAAATGAAAATTTTATTGGTTTGTGCAGCTGGAATGTCTACAAGTTTAGTAAAGAAAAAAATTGTTGCTGCTTTTGGTCCAGAAGAAGAAGGATGGACAGTAAATGCAGAAGCATATGAAAAACTAGAATCAGTAATAAAAGATTACGATGCTATATTACTAGGACCACAAATTGCTTATAAAAAAGATCAACTTTTAGAAATAGCTAACAATTACAATAAGCCACTTAGTACAATAAGCCCAGTTGATTATGGTATGGGCAATGGAGCTAATATATTAAAACAAATTAAGAAAATGATTAATAAATAGTCTTATATGATAGGAGGAAATAGAAATGAATAGTTTTATGGAAAAATTAGAAAATGGGTTAAATAAATATTTAATGCCATTAGCAGACAAAATAAATAGAAATAAAGTAATGACAGCAATTAAAGAAGGGATGATGTCTTCATTACCTGTAACGCTAATAGCATCAGTAGCACTTATCTTAAGTAATTTTCCATTCTTAAGTGATTTTGCACCAAGCGTAGATGCTATATTAAAGAAGATATTTGCACCTATAAGTCCTGTTACATTGGGGTTACTAGCAATATATGTAATTGTAGGTACAGCAAGAAGTTATTCCAAGCAAAAAGATATAGATCCACTTTATGGTATTATGTGTGCTTTAGCTTCATTTTTATTAGTAACTCCATTTACAGCAGTTTCAGATGTAGTTGTAAATGGTGAAACTATTAAAGGGGCAATTGTAAATGGACTTATTCCAACTAATGTATTAGGAGCATCAGGTGTGTTCCCAGCATTATTAATTACTTTTATATCAATAAGCGTTTTAGCATATCTGCATAACAAAGATTTTACAATAAAAATGCCAGACTCAGTTCCTGAAAATGTAGCAAAACCATTCTTATCAATTATTCCATTTGGTGGTGCTATATTAGTTGCACTTGCTATTAGATTAATATTTGAAATGACTTCATTTGGTACATTACAAAACTGTGTTGATACAATTATTACAAAACCATTCTTAAGTTTTGGTAATAACATATGGGTATTCTTATTTATACTTATCGTAGCTCAAGTACTTTGGTTCTTTGGAATTCATGGAACAAACTTAGTTTTAAATACTGTATGGCAACCAATTGCAATGGTAGCAATGGCAGCAAATTTAGAAGCATTTAATGCAGGAGAACCATTACCATATGTTTTAACAGCAGCATTTACTTGTTTTACAGGACAAGCTAAATTATCAGAAATAGTTGCTTTATGTGTTGTAGGTAAGTCAAAACAATCAAAGGCTATAGGTAAATTATCATTAGTACCAGCACTATTCAATATACACGAGCCATTTGTATTTGGTTTACCAGTAATCATGAATACTACATTAATGCTTCCATGGATATTTGTTGAAGCACTACAAGCGGGATTAGCATATTTATTAGTAATTTTAACAGGAGCAATTCCAATATTCCAAGCACCATGGACTTGTCCTCCAATTATACAACAATTAATTGCAACTAACTTTAATCCTTGGTCTGTAGTTATAACAATAGCAACTTTTGCATTAGGATTTGTTATATGGATACCATTCATGAAATTATTAGATAAGCAATACTTAGCAGCTGAAAAAGAACAAGAAACTTCAGGAGACTCTGTATAACCGCAAAACTGTTTAGAACAAGGAGAAAATATAATGGATCAAGAATTAATAGCACTAAATTTAATATCAAACTCTGGAACAGCAAGAACAAAGGCATTTGAAGCACTTCACAAGGCAAGAGAAGGAAAATATGAAGAAGCTAAAATTTTATTAAAAGAATCTGAAGAAAGTTCTTTACTTGCCCATAATGCACAAACCGAGTTATTACAAGCAGAGGCGAATGGAGATAATTCTAATTACAGTATTATTATGGTTCATGCTCAAGATCATTTAATGACATCCATTTTAGCTAAAGAGTTAATAGAAGAGATGGTAACAATGTATAAAGAATTGAAAAAATAAAATAACTTTAAGGGGTAGAACTACATTTCAAAAAATTTAATGTAATTTCTATTCCTTAAAAGGCTATATAAATAAATATTTAAGGCGGTGTAGCAATGAATAAAGTAGAATTACAAAAAATATTTGATGATTTAACATTAAAAGAAAAAATATATCAATTAGTTCAATTATCAGGAGAATTTTTCAAGTCAGACACTTTAGCAGTAGGGCCAAAACAAAAGTTAGGTATAGATCAAGAAGTAGTAGATAATGTGGGATCAATATTTAATGTATTTGGAGCAGAGCAATTAATAAAGATACAAAAAGAATATTTAGAAAAGAGCAGACATAAAATTCCACTATTATTTATGGCTGATATTATAAATGGCTATAAGACAACTTATCCAATACCACTTGCTTTAGGATGTACATGGAATCCCGAATTAGTAAAAGAAGGTATGAGTAATACAGCAGAAGAAGCAGCAGTTACAGGAATTCACATAACATTTTCACCTATGGTTGACTTGGTTAGAGATGCTAGATGGGGAAGAGTAATGGAGTCTACAGGTGAAGATAATTATTTAAACTGTGAATTTGCAAAAGCATTTGTTGAAGGATATCAAGGGGATTTAAATCCAGATAAAAATATAGCGTCTTGCGTAAAACATTTTGCAGCTTATGGAGCACCAGAAGGTGGCAGGGAATACAATACCGTTGATATGTCTGAAAGAAGATTAAGAGAAGATTATCTGCCAGCTTATAAAGCAGCTGTTGATAGCGGCTGTGAGCTTGTTATGACATCATTTAACACAGTTGATGGTATACCAGCATCAGGCAATAAGTGGCTTATGAGAGATGTGTTAAGAGAAGAATGGGGCTTTAATGGAGTAATAATTTCAGACTATGCTGCAATTCAAGAACTTATAGCTCACGGAGTTGCAGAAGATGATAGAGAAGCAGCAAAGCTTGGAATAGAAGCTGGTGTTGATATAGATATGAAGACACCTGTTTATTCAAATCAGCTTGAAGGTTTAGTTAAAGATGGGGTTATTAGCGAAGAACTTATTGATGAAGCAGTATGGCGTATTTTAAATCTTAAAAATAAGCTAGGTTTATTTGAAAATCCATATAGAGGAGCAAATATTGATAAAGAAAAAGAAGTAATCTTATCACCAGAAAAACGTAAGCTTGCTAGAAAGATTTCAGGAGAATCAATAGTATTACTTGAGAATAATGGTGTATTACCACTTTCAAAGGATAAAAAGGTTGCTGTTATAGGGCCATATGGTGAAAGTAGAGTGTTGTCTGGTTCATGGGCTATTAACAGTAATCCAAAGGATGTTATTACTCTTATGGATGCAGTAAAGGAAAAGGTATCAGAAGAGAATTTCACTTATGCAAAAGGATGTGAAATGATTGAAGATAAGTCTATATTAGGTGGATTTGGTAGAGCTGTAGAAGAAGAAAAAATAGAAGTTGATCCACAAAAAGATATGGATGAAGCAATTGAAGCTGCTAAGAAATCTGATATTGTTATTATGGCTTTAGGTGAACATCCTCTTCAAAGTGGAGAAGGCGGAAGTAGAACAGAATTATCTCTAGAAAAGATACAGCTAGATTTATTAGAAAAAGTAAAAGAGTTAGGAAAGCCAGTGGTCTTAGTTGTATTTAATGGAAGACCACTTGTGTTAACTGATGTAGTAGGGAAAGTTGATGCAATTGTAGAAGCATGGTTTCCAGGAACAGAAGGGGGAAATGCAGTTGCAGATGTTATATTTGGAGATGTGAATCCATCAGGAAAATTAACTATGAGCTTCCCAAGGAGAGTAGGGCAAGCACCTCTTTACTATAATGAATTTAATACAGGGAGACCAGTAAAAACTTCTATTCACAATTCAAGATTTACTTCTAGATATATAGATGTAGAAAACAGTCCATTATATCCATTTGGATATGGATTATCTTACACTAAATATGAGTATGGGGATATTAACTTAAATTCAGATAAACTAACTAATGATAGTGAAATAATAGCTACTATAAAGGTAAAAAATGTAGGTAGCGTGGCAGGATTAGAAACAGTTCAATTATATATTCAAGATATAAAGGGTAGCGTAGTAAGACCAGTTAAGGAACTTAAAGGATTTATGAAGGTTGAGCTACAACCAGGTGAAGAGAAAGAGTTTAAATTCACAATAAATGAAGAAATGCTAAGATTCTATACTGCTAGTATGGAATTTAAATCAGAACCAGGAAAGTTCAAACTATATATAGGATGTAATTCATCAGAAGTTAAAGAAACTAACTTTGAACTACTTTAATTAAGGGGGAGTTAATATGAGTTTTCCAGAAGGATTTTTATGGGGAGGAGCAACAGCTGCAAACCAATGTGAAGGAGCATATAACGAAGGTGGAAGAGGACTAGCAAATGTGGATATAACACCACATGGAAAGAATCGTTTTAAGGTTATGCTAGGTTTAGATAATACATTAGACTTTCATGAAGGAGAATACTATCCAGCTAAGGTTGGTATAGATATGTACCATCATTTTAAAGAAGATATAGCTTTATTTGGAGAAATGGGCTTTAAGGTTTATAGAATGTCTATAGCTTGGTCAAGAATTTTCCCAAATGGAGATGAAGAAACTCCTAATGAAGAAGGGCTAAAATTCTATGAAGACCTATTTAAAGAATGTCATAAATACGGAATTGAGCCTTTAGTTACAATAACACATTTTGACTGCCCTATTCATCTAATTAAGAAATATGGTGGTTGGAAAAATAGAAAGCTTGTAGGCTTCTATGAAAATTTATGTAGAGTTTTATTTACAAGATATAAAGGATTAGTAAAGTATTGGTTAACTTTCAATGAAATAAATATGATACTTCATGCACCATTTATGGGAGCAGGATTATTAATTGAGAATAAAGAAACAGAAATGAAGGATAAATATCAAGCTATTCATCATGAGCTAGTGGCAAGTGCTTTAGCAACAAAGATAGCTCATGAAATTGATCCTAATAATATGGTTGGATGTATGCTTGCTGCAGGAAACACTTATCCTTATACTTGTAAACCAGAGGATGTATGGAAGGCAATGGAAAAGGATAGAGAAGGTTATTTCTTTATAGATGTACAAGCAAGGGGACAGTATCCTAATTATGCTCTAAAGAAGATGAAAAGAGAAGATACTATGCCTGCAATAGAAGAAGGAGATTTAGAGCTATTAAAGAATAATACTGTAGACTTTGTATCATTCTCATACTATTCAAGTAAAGTTGCAAGTACTGAAGAAATGGCTCCAACCACTGAGGGAAATGTATTTGCATCTGTTAAAAATCCATATTTAAGTGCTAGCGAGTGGGGGTGGCAAATAGATCCACTTGGATTAAGAATTACATTAAATTCTATTTACGATAGATATCAAAAGCCATTATTTATTGTAGAAAATGGATTAGGGGCTAAAGATGTAATTGAAGAGGATGGGGCAATTAATGATGATTATCGTATTGAATATATAAGAGAGCACATTAAAGCTATGCATGATGCCATTGAAATAGATGGAGTAGAACTACTTGGATATACAACTTGGGGATGTATTGACTTAGTTTCAGCTTCTACTGGAGAAATGTCAAAACGATATGGTTTTATATATGTAGATAGAGATGATGAAGGAAATGGAACATTAGAAAGAAGAAAGAAAAAATCTTTTGATTGGTATAAAAAAGTTATTTCATCAAATGGTGAAAGCTTAGAATAATATAGAAAGTAGTTCATAAGTTCTTAAGCTTATGAGCTACTTTTTTATTAGATATGTTCTTATATTTATGTTAGAAATGCTAAAAAGTTTGGGAGTTAATTTATATTTAATTTTCGAGTTATATTACATAATAAATGTAATTAGAAGGATGTAATATGGGTATAGGAAATGGAAAAGTTATTAATATATAAACACTAAAAAAAGTCGGGGAAATATTTCTAATATATTGTTAAAAATGAACAAAAATAGTATAATAATGTATAATGAAAATTGTTGCAAGGTGTACATATGATTGAAAAGATAACTAAAAGTATAATATGTTATATATCAAAGGATAATAGTTTTATTACAGATCAATTGGAAGAAATAGAATATAACTTAAAAGTTTTTTTATATGAAATAACTAAGATTGTTTTTGAAATTATATTATTTTATATTATTGGATATGGTAAGGAAGCTATTACTATAATTTTTGTTATGGTAATTACAAAACCATTTATAGGAGGATATCATGAAGATTCTCAGATTAAGTGTTTTATTGCAACACTTATAATAGAATTGTTAATAATAATTTTGGCTATAAATAATGAGTTGGATTTGACTAGTAAGTTAGTTTTAGGTGGAATAAATATATTTTGTGTTTATCATAGAGCGCCTGTTATTAATGATAAGATGCCCATGAAGAAGAAAGAGAATATAAGAAGAAATAGAAGGATTGGAGTTTTTAATGTATTAATTTTAACTCTTTTAACACTTATATTTTTTAGTGCAAGGGTATCTTCAATAATAATGTGGACAATTACTATACAAATAATGTTAATGTTTAATAAAAGAATAAATTAATATTTAGAAAGGAGGTGTTATTATGAAATTAAGAAAGAGCTTAGGGTGCCTAATTTTATTTCTATCAGCTGTGTTTACAATAAATGCAGCATCTATGTTTGGTATAGCTGCAGAAGAAATGCCAGAATCTATGAGAAATAAGAGATAGAAGGTTTAGGAGAGATTAATTTTGACTTTAATTATAGCTGATGTAATAAATAGTGTTTTTCAAGCAATGGTATTTGTAATAGTGCCAAATTCTTGTGTTGAAAATAATCATAAAAATAAAAAGAATAAACTTATTTTAGCTGTAGTTTTAGTTTCCTTAGGGTTGCAAATAGTAATGGAATGTATAGGAAACTCAAGTGTAAGTATTATTATGACCCATTTAGCACCGTTTTTTATAGTATGGATGTTCTATAGAGAAGATGGAGTTAGCGTAGCAATATCTTATAATATTTTATATTTAATATGCGGATTAATGGCTTTATTTAGTAGTTTTTTCTGTGAGATTATTAAATCCCAATTTCCAATAGAATATATATAGATAAGTGCTTTATTATGTGTATATAGTATAAATTGCATATTTATTTTGTTAATTTTAATAAATAAGAATATATTTTATAAGATATATAGAACAATAAAAACAAGAAATATATCTATTGTATTTCTTATTTTGTTAACGTTTTTTTTAGATCTACTTCTAATTTTTACTAAAGTTATAAATTCTAGCAAAGAAGTTATATATACAAGTTGTGTATTAATAATAATAGTATTAGTTTTTATAGGAGCAACATTATATTTTGCAGCAATAGAAAGAAGAGCAAGAGAAATCGAGAAATTAAATAATGCTTTAGAAGGAAGAATAGAAGAGTTAAGAAAAGTAAAGCATGACTATGGGGCACAAATTTCATATCTTTATGGATTGCATTTAATGAAGCGTTACGAAAGAGCAGGAGAGCTATTAAAAGATATAATTAATGGACATAATAGTATAAATGATGCAATAGAAATATCAAATAATTCAGATTCAGTAATATCTATTATTACTAAGGGAATTAAGCACAATGGCATAAATATAATATTAGATGAGCAGGCAGATTTGAATAACATAGATATAACAGAATTTGAACTACAAAGAGTGTTATCAAATATTATTAGCAATGCGGTTACTGCAATGGATGGACAAGGTACGTTGGCTATTAGAACATATGAAAATTTTAATGATATAATAATATGTGTTAGAAATAATGGCCCTATGATTGGAAATATAATTATAGATAAAATATTTGAATCTGGCTTTTCTACTAAAAAGAATATTAATAAAGAACATGGATTTGGATTAGCTATAGTTAAAGAAACAGTAGAAAAATGTAATGGAAAAATATCAGTAACTAGTGATATTAAAAAAACAGAATTTATTATAATATTACCAAGAAAAAAGGTGTAACTTAGAAAAGAGAATCTATGCAGGATTCTCTTTTTTGTTTATGAATAAAGTTGTGTTAATTTTACAATATTAAAAAAGTTTATTAAGTATATGTGAATTTTAAAAAATGAAATAGAAAACAAAATATTTATGTCGGAAAAGATATGTTTTTGTTGACATAAGCTGCTATAAATGGTATTAATGAAGTGCAAACGATATAACAAGTTTAGGGGGATAGATTTTGATTTTAAATATAACGGACATAATAAACAGCATTCTTCAAGCAGTTGTATTTGTAATATTGCCTAATTATTGCGTAAAGGATAGATATAAAAGTAAAAAGGGTAGAAGTATATTAGCTGTTAGTTCAGTATGGCTAGGATTACAAATAGTAATGAAATTTATGGGTAACTCAAGCATAAGTATTATAATGAGTCATTTAGTACCTTTTGTTATTGTATTGATGTTTTACAGAAGGGATAAAATTAGTGTAACCATATCCTATAGTATTTTGTATTTAGTAGGTGGATTATCAGCCTTAATTAGTAGTAAGCTTTATTGGGCATATATTCAGCCTATGTTGCCTAAAGAGTATATAGAACTAGGAGTAGTGGTGTTTATATACGGTATAAATTATATACTTTTTTTATTAATTCTTATGAACAAGAAAATATTCTATAAATTATATAGAACAATTAAAAGTAGAAATATATCAATTATATTTTTAGTTTTATTGACAGTATTTTTAGATTTACTTCTATCTTTTGATAAGATAGTTAATTGGAGTGATGACCCTATATATAGAGGTTATGTATTTGCAATAATAGTATTAACTTTTGCAGGTGCAACATTGTATTTTGCTTCAATAGAAAAAAGGTCAAGGGAGATAAAAAAGTTAAATGATTCATTAGAAGAAAGAATAAAAGAACTAAATAAGATAAAACATGATTACGGAGCACAAATTTCATATTTATATGGATTACATTTAATGAAGCGTTATGAAAGAGCAGGAGAGTTATTAAAGGATATAATTAATGGACATAATAGTATAGATACAGCAATAGAAGTATCAAATAATTCAGATTCAGTAATAGCCATAATTACTAAAGGAATTAGACAAACAGGTATTAAGGTTATATTAGATGAAAATGCAGATTTAAATGATATTGAAATGGCAGAGTTTGAATTACAAAAAGTTCTTTCTAATATTATTAGTAATGCTGTAACAGCAATGAATGGACAAGGTATATTAGCTATTAGAACATTTGAAAAATTTAATGATATAGTTATATGTATTCAAAATAATGGACCTATGATAGAAGATGAAGTAATAGATAAAATTTTTCAATCAGGATTTTCTACTAAGGATAATTCTAATAAAGAGCATGGGTTTGGGTTAGCCATAGTTAAAGAAACTATAGAGAAATGCAAAGGTAAAATATCAGTAACTAGTGATATTGAAAAAACAGAGTTTATTATAACTATACCAAGAAAAGATAAATAAGTTTATTGGAAATCGCTTTGCGATTTCTTTTTTTGTATATAAAAGTATAAAATTTTAATTGCCTACAAATTAAAGGAGTTATTATAATTTCTTTACAGTTAGTATGAGAGGGATGGATATTTGTTTCTATGTGACTTGGAGTACAGCGACGGAACAAGCAAAATAAATATCTACCCCACCTTTTTTATTTGAGAAGATATTTAATAAAGTTATATAAAAATAGTGTAAGATTTAATTAGGATATTCGTTATTAATAGTAGAGGCCTCTTGAAAGGAGTTTTTGTATGAAAATAAATGAAGAAAATTATTTAATAGAGCTCTGTAAGAAAAATGAAAAGGCATTAGAGTACATCATAGACAAATACTCTGCTATTGTAAACGGAGTTGTAAGAAAGGTATTACTTCCTTTAGAAAACAATGGGTTAATAGAGGAATGTATATCAGATATTTTCTTTAGTGTTTGGAATAACATAGGCAAGTTTAGTGGAGAAAATGAAAAATTTAAAAATTGGATAGCAGGAATTAGTAAGTACAAGGCTATTGATTATTATAGAAAGTATAGTAATGAAAAGTATAAGACAAGTGATATAGACAAGCATAATTTACAGGATAGTCAGTCTATAGAGGAAGATATAATTATAGGAATTGAAACTAGAAAGGTATTGGATTTAATAAACTTTCTTAAAGAGCCAGATAAAAGTATATTTGTTATGAAGTTTCTATTTGGATATAGTTCTAGAAAAATATCAGAAAAGTTAGATATAGGGGAAGGGACTATAAACACTAAGGTGAGTAGGGCAAGGAAGAGGCTTAGAGCTAAGTATACTACTTTAGAGGAGGTAGAAAATTATGAGTAATGATAATGATATATATAAAGTGTTAAATGATATAGAATTTGATATAACCTCAGAAATGGAAATACCTATGGATGATATTCAAAAGAAAAGGCTTAAGAAGCAATTAAAGAACAGAGTAAGTAGTACAAGAATGTCAAAGAGATTAAAGATTGCTTTAGTAGCTAGTTTAGCAGTTGTATTTATGTTGGTTTCACCAATGGGAAGGAATGTAGTAGCTAAGATAAAAGAAGCTTTATTTTTTAATCCAGGTTTAGGATTAGTTAGTACAAGTGAGGAAGTATACGTATTAAAGGAGCCTATAGTAACTAAAATTGATGGAAAAGAAGTTTTGATAAAGAGTGTAATTAGCAAAGAGAATGAAGTAACCATAGGGATTTGGATAGAATATGATTTTAATAACTCAAAAATAGAAGAAGAAAAGTATATAAATTCTTTAAAGGATAAGTTCAGTATAAGACTTCCTAATGGAGAGTTAGTAAAAACAGAGATGTATTCAATAGGAAGTGGTGGCATAAGGAGTTCTTTTAATCAAAGCTATAAAACTGAAGGGATGGTTAAAGAGTTTACTTTGGTAAGTGATAATAAAGATGTTATTAGTATTTCATTAGTAGAAGAAGATAAGTTATATAAATATAGTGATGTTGGAGGAAATAGTAAAGATAGTGGAATTATGATTGGAGGTAATAAGTATATTTTTGAAGAAAATACTTATATATCTCTATGGAATAAGGAAGATATTAATATTCAATCTAATATTTTTTATCCTAAAGATTACTTTTCAATTTCAGACGATAAAGGTAAAGCTTATAATGTAAATTCTTCTAACTACTCAGGACAAGGAAATGAGTTTGTAATAGGCGGAGAAGTAAAATCAAATTTAAATATTAATATAAATAGAGTAGAGGTAGACTATAACTTAGTAAATATGCCAAAGATAAAAGTTAAGATTCCTGAAAAAGGAGAAACAATAGAGGTAAATAAAGAGATTTATTTAGAAGATATAGACGAAAAAATTTTATTGAAGTCCATAAAAGGAACAGAAGAATCAGTAGAACTATATTTTGATGTACATAAGTTTAAAAAGGAAGATTCACAGATATTCTTATTAAATGCGAATTTCCGCAATCATGGTTGTAGTGGTTCAGCAGATGGTTCCCCTATAATTATGAATTTTGATTATGAAGACTTAAAACTATCAGAAAGAATAACTGGAAGGTTAGATTTCCAGATTGGTGGAGTAGATTTATATAAGGATGGAGATTGGAACTTTAAAATAAGATAAGGTTAATTAGTAGTAGTCTACAAAATAAATAATAGGCTACTATTTTTTTATAATCTTTTCTTAATTACCATAGTTATATAGAATATACATATGGAGATTTTGTGGAATAATTTGGAGTTTTTAGAAAAGAGTTGTAACATTATATATCTTTATCCGTTATATAAGTGAGGGGTGGTGGTGATTATTGAGAGGCAAGTATTAGATACTTTGTATAAAAAATATTCAAATCAAATTTATCTTTATATATATTCCCTCTGTAAGGATAATCTATTGGCACAGGATTTATGCAAGACACCTTTTTTAAGGCATTAATATCGATGGAGAGTAGTGATGAAGATATTTTACATTGGTTATATAAGGTTGCTAGAAATCTTTATATTGATCAGTGGCGAAAAAGGAAAAGATATATTGTTCAAGGAATCGAAAATATTGATATCTACAATGAAGATGATGTAATAGATAAATTACTAGTTGAAGAGCAAAAGATGATATTATATAAAGCTATATTAAAGCTTTCTATCAAGGAAAAAGAAGTAGTAGAGTTGTATTATTTTAGTGAATTGAACCAACAAGATATTAGCAATCAGCTTGGAATGTCGCCAGGAAATATAAGAGTAACCTTACACAGATCAAAGCTTAAGCTAAAGAAAATAATTACTGACCATAAGGATCTATAAAGTTAGGGAGGAGGATTTTATGGGGGATAAGGATATATTGAAAAAGTATAAAAGTGGAGAGTTAAATGAAGGGGAAAAAGCTAAAATAGAAGAAGAGATAGAAAAAGTTGAAGCTATAAATGAATATTTGAATGATAAAATTGATGAAGAATTATTTGGAACAAATAAAGTAGAAGAATATAATTTAGATGAAATGGGAAAAGAGCAAGATGAACTAACTATTAATATAAACAAAGCTATTAATAATAAGTTAAAAAAATATGCAATAATAGTAGCAAGTTCAGTAGTTACTTTTATTATGTTTATATATATTATCTTATCACCAATTATGAATTTAATATTCTATAATCCAGCTAAGGAGATTAAAGTGAATAATGGCTCTATTAATCAAATAGCTATACCTATATTTGCATATATGGATTTACATTCTGTGGATAGAGGATTTATTTATAAGCCCAAAATTGAAAAAGAGGGCTTTGGTAAGTATCAGATTACGTTAGAAACGCAACTAGATTCACATTTTGAAAAAAGAACAGCAACAATAAAAAGAGGAAGATTAGTAAATGAAGGTGATTATGGTTTTTTATATCTTGGAAGTGGAATGAAATGGGGAACATTTTCTTTTAATAGACAGGTAGGAAGTGATTATAAAAGTGAAGATAGAGCAAGGGAAATATTTGATGATTTAAAACCAACAACTAAAGTAAAGGTGGCTATTTCTTTTAAAAATAATATTACTGTAAAAGAGTTGTGTGATTATATGAAAAAGTATGATAAGGTAGGCTTCTTCTATGCACCAGTAAAAATAAGTGAAGTTGGCTATCAAGGGTACACTGGAATTACACTAGGCAGATCAGGATATGGAATGACTAATTTTTATGATAAAGAAAAATATCCATACCTTGATTTATTACAGTATGATGGTGTTGATATACCTCCAGAGATTTACGAAGAACACTTTATGACATTACTAAATTATATGAATGACCAAAAGAAGTTTAATAAGGTTATTAGAAGTTATTTTGATTATGAAAGTATAATATCCTATGTAGAGCAGTATGGAATATATAGCTATGGGGTAGTGGTAAAGGGAACAGTAGAGGAAGTTAAGAAGCTTATGGAAGATGAAAATTATGATGATATTTTTGTTCTAGATACCTGGTTAACAAGTTATACAAATTAGAAAAAAGCATGGCTATAATTAGTCATGCTTTTTATTGTAAATTAATTATTCTTAACTAATTTAATTTCTTTACCAATAGCCATACATTTAGAATTATTTCCATGACCGATATCCTCAGTTTTAACTATAGGCATATTTTTATCATTAACAATTTCTTTAACTAATTCCTCAATAGTAGGATTATAATTATTTTTCTCCATTTCAGTAAAAGTTCCAAGTATAATTCCGTTAATTTCTTTAAATGCTCCCATAAGCTTTAACTGAGTTAAAAAAGTTCTCATTTTAGCAACATCTCCACCAAGACTTTCAAGTAAAAGTATTTTACCTTTGAAGTTAGGCATATATTTAGTTCCAGCTAGTTTTAAAGTACATCTAATATTACCTCCAATAACTATGCCCTCCATAGATTCTCCTTGAATCCATCTATAATCAATATTAAATAGATCATTATTAGAATCTTTAATAAAGTTAATAAATCTATTTAAGTTTTCCTTGTTAGCGACAATATGCCTAACTTGATAAAGGTAAGAAGTGTCACCAACTTGGGAATATATACTGTTTAAAATTACTGATAAATCACTATATCCTATAAAAGGCTTAGGATTATTTTTTATAATGTCAAAATCTATATACTCCAAAACTTCGTTAGCTAAGTCCCCACCAGAAACATCAAAAATTGCATCAATCGAAGAATCTTTATATAGTTTCATTAATTCTTTTCCACGTTCCTTGCCACTACCACTAGAAAGCCCATCATCTTTAACATAAATAGCTGAAGATAGGATTACATTTAACCCAAGAGAGCTAAGAATATCTAAAAGTTTATCTAGTGTAGGTCTTGCACTTTCTTGAAGACCATTTGAACAGCTTATTATTGCTACATTTTTCATTAAATTCACCTTCTTATAAAAGTTTTTATTCTATAATATCATAGTTTGTCATTTATCCTATATTTTTATTGATAGAATATTAATTAATTGTATAATAGAACTATAATTTACAATCATTGGGGAGGACTGAAAATGAGTAATTTAAATAATTTAAGAGAAGTCATGAAAAAAGAAAATGTAGATTATTACATAATTCCAAGTGGTGATTCACATCAAAGTGAATATGTTCCAGAGTACTATAAAGGAAGGGCTTATGTATCAGGATTCACAGGTTCTGCTGGTACTTTATTAGTTGGGATAGAAGAAAGTTATTTATGGACTGATGGAAGATACTTTATTCAAGCAGAAAAAGAACTTAATGGTTCAGGAATTAAGCTTATGAAGATGAATATACCTGGTTATCCAAGTTTAATTGAGTGGATAAAGAATAATGTTAAAGAAGGAAAAACTTTAGCTTTTGATGGAAGTACAATCTCTACTAATGAGTATAAAAATTATAAAGAATTGTCAGAAAAAAATGGATTTAATATAAAGATGGATAAGGACTTTTTAAATGAGATTTGGAGTGATAGACCAGAACTTTCAAAAGAAAAGATATTTATCCATGATATAAAATATTGTGGAAGATGTACTAGTGAAAAGTTACAAGAAGTGAGAGATGAAATGAAAAAACTAGAGGGAGAAAACTATGTAATTGCCTCCTTAGATGATATAGCTTGGCTATTTAATATAAGAGGGAATGATATAGCTTATAATCCTGTAGCTTTAGCTTATGCTTTAATAAGTGATAATGAAGCAGTGCTTTATATTGATGAGGAAAAGGTAGCTAATGATGATAAGAGAAGATTAGAAGCACAAGGTGTAACTCTAAAGCCATATAATGATATTTATAAAGATATAAAGAATGTAACTGAATCTATTATTATTGATGGTGCTAAAGTTAATGGAAAACTTTATTATTTAATTTCAGAAGATGTGAAAATAATAGAAAACTTAAATATTACAACATCTCTTAAGGCAGTTAAGAATGAAGTTGAAATAAAGAACATGGAAGTTTCTCAAGTGAGAGATGGAGTAGCCATGGTTAAGTTTATTAAATGGCTTAAAGAGAATGTAGGAAAAATAAATATGACTGAGATATCAGCATCAGATAAGCTTGAAGAAATAAGAGCTAAGGGAGAGTACTTTAAGGGATTGAGCTTTAATACAATAGCTGGTTATAAAGACCATGCAGCAATGATGCATTATTCAGCTACAGAAGAAAGCCAATATGAATTAAATAGTGAAGGAATGCTACTTATAGACTCAGGAGCTCAATATTTAGATGGAACTACTGATATAACAAGAACATTTATATTAGGATCAATAACTGAAGAAGAGAAGAGAGATTTTACTTTAGTATTAAAATCTCACATAGCCCTAGCTACAACTATTTTCTTAAAGGGTACTAATGGATGTAACCTAGATGCTATAGCTAGAAGACCATTATGGAAGTATGGTATGGATTATAAATGTGGAACAGGTCATGGTGTTGGATTCTTTTTAAATGTTCATGAAGGACCTCAAGGAATAAGGCCTTTTTGTAATACTATAGCACTTGAGCCAGGTATGATACTTACAAATGAACCAGGAGTTTATAAGGAAAATAAACATGGAATAAGAACAGAAAATACTCTATTAGTTACTAAAGCATTTAAGAATGATGAAATGGGAGAATTCTATAAGTTTGATACTATTTCATATTGCCCAATTGACTTAGAAGGGGTAGATGTTTCTTTATTAGATGAAGAAGAAAGAGAATGGTTAAACAATTATCATAGAACTGTTTATGAAAAGTTAAGTCCATATTTAACTGAAGAAGAAAAGAAGTTTTTAGAAAAGGAAACAAGAAGTATTTAAATAATAGAGATTAAAAAGAGAAATCCGTGAGGATTTCTTTTTTTATAAGTTTATCTTATGGAATAATAGAAAACAAATAATTGTTACCTTAATTCTATATTAAATTACTATTTATTTTTTTTGAAGTGGAATAAACTAATGTATAATTAAATAAGTGGAAATAATAAGGAAAAGTAGGGGGATTATGAATAAATCAAGTAGTGAAAAAAATAAAAATAAAAAAAGAATTTTATTCTTTATAGGCTGTATAGTTGTAGGTTTTTTGGGAGGAGTTTTTCTTGGAAAAACAATAAGTCTTAAGAGTATAGGTTTTAGACCAATTGATTTTTTTATAATATTAATATCTTTGTATGTGTGGATGTTTATATCAATTAATATTCATGAATTTGGTCATTTTATTTTTGGTAAAAAAGCGAAATATAAGTTGATTGGATATTCAATTGCTTGTTTTAATTGGTTTTACGAAAATGGGAAAGTAAAATTTTATTTGAAATTTAATAAAGAAATTGGTGGACTATGCTGCATGATGCCAACTAAAGAGAGTACTAGAAAGGATCATCTTTTATTTATTTCTGGAGGAGTTATTTTTAATTTTATAAGTATATTACTTATGTTGTGTGGATTGTTTTTAATGCCTTCTGGAAAAGTGCTATTAAAAGGAATATTAATTACAGGAATAGTTGTAACTAGCTTGTTAGCTATAATTAACTTTATTCCAATAAAATCTGTAGGAATAGCTACCGATGGTAATATTCTTTGGAGTATTTTAAGAAATGAACCTTCAGGACAAATTTACTTAAAAATTTTAGACGTAACTAATAAATTAAGGTTCGGAGTGAGTTTTAAAGACTTAGATTTAAACTTTGATATTAAAAGCAGTGAAAAAGTAGATGTGACAACAATACAAATAGTGTTATATGAATATTTTAAAGCTTTGGATTTAGACAATATAGAAGAAGTGAAAAACAACATAGAGTTTTTGGAAAATCATATTGATATTATTCCAGAGTACTCAAGACCAGGATTTTATAACGAATTTATATATTACTATTCTGCAATAGAATTAAGAGAAGAAAAAGCAAAAGAATATTTTACGAAAGCTAAAAAATTATTACTTAATGATAAAGATATCAATGGTAGAAGAACTTTAGCGTCATATAAGCTGTTTATTGAAAATGATTATGAGGAAGCAAAAATATGTTGTTTTGATGGATTATCAGTAAAGGATAAGTTCCCATTTAAGGGACAAGCGTTATTGGAAGAGAAACTTATTATGAAAATATTAAATAAAGTTAATGGGGGGAATAATAATGAATAACAAAAAGTATATTTTGGGGATTGCTTTAATTGTAATAGGTATATTAGGAATAGTAGACAAAATATTTAATATAAGGTTGTTTACTATGGAAACTTTATGGCCAATCTTTTTGCTAGTACCAGGATTGTCTTTTGAAGTGGCCTATTTTGCAAATAGGAAAAGCCCAGGAATGTTAGTGCCAGGAGGGATTCTAACTACATTAGGATTACTTTTCCTATTTGAAGAGATAACTAGATGGCGCTTTTCAGCTTATACTTGGCCAATTTATACTTTAGCTGTAGCAATAGGTTTATTTCAATTATATTGGTATGGTGGGAAACAAAAGGCTTTATTGATTCCTATTTGTATATTATCATTTGTTACCTTTGGTGCATTTTTTTCTATGATATTTGGAAATGTATTTCATTGGATGAATAGATCTTTAGTGTTTCCTATAATACTAGTTGCAATTGGATTATATATGGTTTTTTATAATAAAAAAGAAGAGGAAGAATAGAGAATTTAATGATTTTAATACAGTGATTTCATAGCATTAATATTTGTCCACTACAGATAATATAAGTGTAATCAAAATTGAGGAGGGATATATTATGAGCGAACATAATTGTCACTGTCATCATGATAAGAATCATGAACATCATTGCCATCACAACCATGGAGCAGATGATTTAAACTGTAACAGAGGAAGCATGGTAAATATCTGTAACTGTGGATGCGGACATGGAAAAGATGAAAAACCAAATCCAAAGAGTGCTACAAATAATCAATGGTCTTAAAGGCTGGTGATTAGAGTGAGTGAAAAAAAGTGTAAAAGCTGTTCAAGTCAGCAAGAATTAGAAAAAAAGAGAAATGGTAACGCTAAGAAAAATCATAAATAAAATAAAAGCTACAAAACAATCTGTTTTGTAGCTTTTACTTTATGAAAATTTATCTTTTTGCATAGTAAGTTATATTATTATCTCTATGTTTATTTATTGAATATTCATAAGGTCTTCCATTAGTTAAATAGCCTGTATTTTCAATTTGAAGGGCTAAAGAATCCTCTGGTAATTGCAAATATTCACAATCTTTTTTAGAAAGCTTTATAGCACTAATATTTTTAATAGCATGACTTACTTCGTAATCAAAGGAGTTTTCTACATAATGAAGTAAACTATGTAAACAGTCCTCTTCCTTTAAGTCTGGTAAAAGAGAATAAGGAATAAATGTTTCCTCTGTATGTGATGGAGTTGTAGAAACGTATCTTATTCTAATGATAGACCAAACTTTAGACCCTTCATCCAACTTTAACATGTTACATATCTCAGGCGTAGCTATTTCTAATTTGAATTTTACCACTTTAGATGTAACGGAACTTTCTCCATATAATTCAAGTAAAGATGAAAAGTTTAAACTGTGATTAGATGGTAAGGAGTTTATGTAAGTTGGACCACCATGAATTCTTCTTAAATATCCTCTTTCAATTAGATTTTCAGTAACTTTTCTAATAGTATGTCTATTACAGTTATATTTTATAGCTAATTGACTTTCTGATGGCATTCGTTCATCAACTTTATATTTTCCTAAGGTAATGTCTTCTATTATATCTCTTATTATTTCCTTACTTTTCAACAAAACCACCTCATAAATGCTAAATGTTTCATATTTAATTTTATCATTAGTAAAATTTATTGTATAGACAAATAGTTACTGTGGAATAAAAATTGTATAGAATAAAATTAAAGAAAGGGCAGGAGGTAATGGCATGGAAAAGAAATTTATATTTCCAGAAAATTTTTTGTGGGGGTCAGCAACATCTGGACCACAATCAGAAGGGCGTTTTAATAAAAAACATGATAGTGTGTTTGATTATTGGTATGATATAGAACCAGATGCTTTTTTTGATAAAGTAGGACCAAACGTTGCATCTAATTTTTATAATAGCTATAAAGAAGATCTAGCTATGATAAAGGAAATTGGATTAAATTCTTTTAGAACATCAATCCAATGGACTAGATTAATAAAAGATTTTGAAACTGCAGAAGTTGATGAAGATGGTGTAAGATTCTATAACGATATGATAGACGAATGTTTAAAGAATGGACTTACTCCAATTATGAATTTACATCACTTTGACTTACCTGTTGAATTATACAAAAAGTATGGTGGATGGGAATCAAAGCATGTAGTTGACTTATTTGTTAAATTTGCAGAAAAGGCATTTGAGTTATTTGGAGATAGAATAAAGTATTGGACTACATTCAATGAACCAATAGTAGTTGTTGAAGGGCAATATTTATATAAATTCCACTATCCATGTTTAGTAGATGGTAAAAAAGCTGTTCAAGTTATGTTTAATATAAATCTTGCATCAGCAAAGGCTATTGAAGCTTATAGAAAAGGTGGATATAACAAGGATGGAGGAAAGATTGGAATAGTACTTAATTTAACTCCTTCATATCCAAGATCAGAAAGTAAGGAAGATTTAGCTGCAGCTAAATTTGCAGATGATTTCTTTAACAATTCTTTCTTAGATCCAGCTATAAAAGGTAAGTTCCCAGAATATTTAGTTGAAAAACTTACAGAAGATAAGGTTTTATGGGAAGCTACAGAGGAAGAAATGGCTATAATAAAGAACAACACTATAGATTTCTTAGGTGTTAACTATTATCAACCAAGAAGAGTTAAGGCTAAGGAAGAAGCATATGACGAAACTTTAGGTTGGATGCCAGATAAGTATTTTGATAACTACATTATGCCAGGTAGAAGAATGAATCCATATAGAGGATGGGAAATCTACCCTGAAGCAATGCATGATATAGCTATGAATTTAAAGAATAATTACAACAACATTCCTTGGTACATTTCTGAAAATGGAATGGGCGTAGAGGGTGAAGATAGATATAAAAATGAAGATGGAATAATAGAGGATGATTATAGAATCGACTTTATTAAAGAGCATTTAGAGCACCTTCATAGAGGAATAGAAGAAGGATCAAACTGTTTTGGTTACCATACATGGACACCAATAGACTGCTGGTCATGGTTAAATGCCTATAAAAACAGATATGGATACATTTCAGTTGATTTAGATACACAAAAGAAGACAATTAAGAAGTCTGGAAGATGGATTAAAGAAGTAACTGAAAATAATGGATTTTAAGAAGTACTAGAGAAAAAAATTAAGGTACTAGAGAAAAATTAAATTAGATACTATAGATAAAGCTGCCTGAAAAGGCAGTTTTTTTATTATATACTTAAGTATTTTGTAAGAAATAGATTAGGAGGTTATGTGCTAAAATGAGGAATATAAAGTAAAAGTGGAGGGGCTTATGGAAAAGAATAACGAGATAAATATTAAGGATAAGTTTCTTAAGAATGTATGTAAAATTTGCGGAATTACTTGTAGCATTATCAGCCACATTTCTTATATTTATATGGATAAAGATAAAAACAAAATATAAATTAATTAAATTATTTTCTAATCTTATTTGTACATTAGCAGTTATGATATTTATGATTGGGCTAATACTTATAAGCATAATGTATACTCATGAGCATAAAGATAATGGACTAATAGCAAGAGTACACACTGGTATTCATTATACAAATGTGTATTTTTTTGAAGATATAAATATTTTTATTATGAAAGAGTCTAGTAGAGAAGAAGAAATGTATGATGGAAGCTATGATAGATATGCTAGTGATAATTAGATTACTTAATTATCATTATTATGCAAAGAATATTTACAATTAGTAGTACTGGTACGCCAATAGTAAATTTCTTATGCTTAGTTTTATGTCTAAATGTATACATACCTATAAGAATTCCAAGTGCACCACCTATTAGGGCAGTAAGCATTAGTGTATTCTCACTAATCCTCCATTTATTTTTTACAGCTTTTCTTTTATCTAAAAACATTAATATAATTCCTATTAGATTGATTGAAATAATATAATTAGCTAACAATTTAAACATAATTCACCTCTACAAATAATTCTAAAATATCATACCATAACCTTCCAGATAAAATAAATAAAAAAAATAATTTTCTTACAACAATCGACAAACTTTTCGGAAGAAATATGATAACGTTATAATTGAAGGTAGGGGAATTAATATAAATATATTAATAACTTTCAATTAGAAGTATAAAAGAAGAATGAGAGAGAATAAGGGAAAAGTTCTTATAGATAAAACTATAAGAATTTTTTGTTTATAGAAATAAAAAATAACAAGCTTTAGAGGCTTGTTATTTTTTAATATAGGGGGATTCATATGGGTGTGTGTTCCATATGAATTTTATAATTTATGATTTCATTAATATTATGGACAAGTTCACAGGTTTTATTCATAAAAATAAGAAATAAATAAAATTGTTAATAAAATAGGATAATTAGGATTAATTAATAAAAGTTATTATTTATAATTGACTGTTTAAAAAATGAGGAGTATTATGAAATTAATAAAAGTGGAATAAAGGAGGAATATTTTATGAAGCTTATAAAGGATTTAGTTGTAAGTGTAAATGATAGAATTCTGTTCATTATTGGTGGTTTATTATGGACTTTTGCTGGAGCAAGAATTTTTACTTTAGGGTATGGAGATTTATTTAATAATTCGCAGAATCCATTTAGTTATATATTAGGAACTATAATTGTATATATACTTTTTTATAATTTTATTTTTTCTAAGATGGTTAAAAAACATCTAAAAAGAATAATAGATAGTGCAAAAGAGAAGTATTGTATTTTTTCATTTTTTGATATTAAAGGATATGTAATTATGGCTATTATGATAGCTGGGGGAATAACAATAAGAAGTTCAGGAATTATTAATCCTGTCTATTTAGGAAGTTTCTATTTAGGTTTAGGTGGAGCTCTGGCTACTTCTGGAGTAATGTACTTCTTATCAGGGATAAATTATGAAAGAACATTAGCAACATTTAAATAGAATCTTTTGAGGGGGTAAGCGTACTAAGGTACGCTTTTTTTATTCTTTAGGAAATTATAGCTATTATTAAATTCTGGATAACTTCAGCAATTTAGGGATATGTTAACTCATTTTTTAATTACCTTTAGTAGGAGTGGGGGTGGATATTTGTTTTGATGTGACTTAGAGCTTACGACGGAACGAGCAAAATAAATATCCCCCACATTTTTTATTATGAAGATATATTGTTATTAAGTATTGTTTGTATTACAATATATAATACAAAGTGGAGGCGATAACATGATAATTAATTTAAACATGAATAGTGATGTACCTATTTATGTTCAGCTAAGAAATGAAATAGTTATGGGAATAGGACGTGGGGAACTAAAGAGAGGGGAAAGTCTTCCAACAGTACGCCAAATGGCAGCTGATATAGGTGTAAATACAATGACAGTAAATAAAGCGTATAAGATATTAAAGGATGAAGGATATATTGAAATTGATCGTAGACATGGTGCTAAGGTTAATCCAAGTATTAACTTATCTTTTGAATTTAAAGAAAAACTAGAAAGTGAATTAGAATTACTAGTAGCCGAATCAGTTCTTAAAGGAATAAGTAAAGAGGAATTTTTAAATATGTTCAATTCAGTTTTTGCAGGTATGAAGGGAATTGTAAATAATTAGGAGGGGGATTTGTGATATTTATTTTTTTATTTAGTGGATTAATAATTTTATTTACTATGTATTTTATAAATTTATCTGCCACAAAGCCTAATAACAATGTAGTAATTGGTGTAACCTTACCATATATGCAGCTAAAAGATGAAAAGGTATTAGAAATAATTAATAGATTTAAGAAAGAAAATAAATACCTAATGCTTGCTTCTGCAGTATTAATTATTCCAATGATATTTATAAAAAAATGTGATTCTTTTATAATAATATATTTTTTTATATGGACATTTTCACTAATTGGACTTTCGGACTTACTAATTAAAAAGTATATTAAGATACTTATGGGGGTGAAAAGAAGTAATAATTGGTATGTTGGAGAGAAGAATATAATTAGAATTGATACGAAAGTAACTAATTTAAAGGACAATATGCCAATATCAATATTATGGTTTATTCCTTCTGTAGTACTTTCTATTTTATATGTTATAAGAGCTTTTTTTAAGAGGGAGAGTATAGGAAATATTACAGTATATATAGCTTTAATAGGGTTATTAGTAATATTGATCTTTATGTTTTTATATAATAAGTATAGTAATATGAGAACCAATGTATACAGCAATAATACAGAAGTTAATATGTTGTGTAATAGAATTTACAAAAAGAAGTGGTCACTTTGTTGGATTGTAGTATCAACATGTAATAGTATAACTTTGGCTTTAATAATTGAAGGAATAATAGTAGAGACAAGCTTAGGATTTATATTATGTATAATAGGAATGTGGCTTACAATTTTTTCAGTAATTATAATAATATGCACTTCAATAAATATAAAAGAAAGTATAAATAAAGTTGTATATGCATCAGAGGACAGGTTATTTACTGATACAGATGAGTATTGGGAAGAAGGATACTATTGCAACCCTCATGATAACAGAATTATGGTTGAAAAGCGTATAGGAGTAGGAATGTGCTTCAACTTAGGAAATAAAAAGGGAAGAATTTTAAATTATGTCGGGAACATATTTGTAGTAATTCTTGTTGTAGGTATATGTCTATATTTATTAAGATTTGATATTAGTGGATTTAAGATGAATATAAATAATAATGTGATAAAAATAGAGGCACCATCTTATGAAATAGAATTTAATATTAATGATGTGGAAGGCGTGGAATTAATTAACGAAATGCCTAAAGCCACTATTAAGACTAATGGGATAGGAGGGAGCCACTATAGCATTGGATATTTTAAATTAGAGGGATATGGTAATACACCTATATATATTTATAGAAATAGCTCTCCTTATTTAAAAATTAAGTTAAAGGATACCTATGTGTTTATAAATGGGGAAAAGCCAGATATAACAAAAGAGTATTACGGAGAAATTAAGGAAGCAATAAAAAGATGAACTACCTTTGATAGTAGTTCATCTTTTTATTTGCAGTATAATAATAAAGAAATATATATTTAATACTTACTGTTTTTTATGTATAATTAAATAAATTTATGAGTTAGATAAATAGTAATTTAAAGGGTGGATTTAATTATGTCAATTATATTAGATGAATTTGATTATATAAATAGTATAGAGAAAACAGGGGATTTCACTAATGATGCATGTGAGCTTCTTGAAATAAATAATAAGAATCATACTAAAAAACATGTATTAGAAGTTGCTAAAACAAGTTTAAAGTTAGCTGATAGGTTTCTGCTAGATTCTGAAATATGTTATAAATCAGCGTTACTACATGATATTAGTTCAATAATAAAGCCAAAGGATATGATTGTGATAGCAAATGAAAATAATATGTGGTTGGATATTTCTGAACAAAAATATCCTTTTTTGTTACATCAAAGAATTTCTAAGTTAATAGCATTTCACTATTTTGATATTACAGAAAAAAATATATTATCTTCAATTGAATGTCATACTACATTAAGAAGTAAACCTAGTAAATATGAAATGATCTTATTTCTTGCTGATAAAATATCGTGGGATCAAGATGGAAAACCACCGTATATAGATATTATAGAAGATGGATTAAGTATATCATTAGAAAATGCATGTAAAAATTATATTAACTATGTATATGAGAATAATATGCTTTTATGTCCGCATAAATGGATGAATGAGGCACATAGGTATTTTGCAAGTATATGATAATTTCTAAATTGTAGGATTTAATTTCATATAAAGGAACAATCGTTAAGAAATAATGGATTAAAAGGACCGATAACTCGGTCCTTTTAAAATAATATTATTTTCTTCTAAATGTATTTCCAATTTTATCTTTTAATACTTTAAATGCTTCATTAAATTTCTTAGAACTAGCACTTGGATATGCTTTTATAATTTGTTTATGAAAGAAGTTGACTTTTTCAGCATATTTATCATATTCAACCTTTAATGAAGATAACTTTTCCTTTATTAGGCTTAAATCAGTAGAAGATAATGAAGAAGTCTTTTCCTTTATTTGGTTACTTAGTGTTTCCATTTCTTCTCTTATTTTTGTCATAAATTTTAATATCCTGTTTAAATCAAGTACGTTATAAGTAGAATATACAAAATCAAATATAAAAATTATTGAAGCTATAATTGATAAAACAATTATAGTTGTATTTCCTAAGTTGGATATAAGATTGGATATGGGAGCATGTATAATATAAACAACAAACAATGTTAAAACTCCCCAGAATAAGGAGCTAACTAAACAAATTCTACCTTTATAATTAAATTTATCATCAGTGTAATCCCAATATTTAATTTTAAATATTGTTTCCATTAGCCATCCAGTAAAATATTCAAGAATTGTAGTAGATATTAAACCAGCTATATAAACAAGAATAGGATGATTTATTAATGGGAGAGAGACAAATAAAATTAATATTGTGCCTGTACCGTAAATAGGTAAAAAAGGACCTTTTAAAAACCCTCTATTTATAAATCTTTTTTCTCTAGTTGAAACTATTGTTGATTCAACGCACCATCCTAAAAAACAATATATAAAAAATAGTAATATCCATTGAAATAAATTATAAGTATACATAAGATTATTTCCTTCCTAAAAAAAGTGTATTAATTAAATTATATCATTAGAAATAGGATAAAAATAACAAAAATATTAAAAAAATAATGTAAAGTATGCTTGACATAGATGAAGGAAAAGATTAGAATAAAGGTAAAGGAAACTTTACATTTGTGTAGTTTTTGAAGTAAAGTGAGCTTTACATCAAGTGCTTTGTTGGAGGTGTTTATGAAAAATAAAATTAAGGAGTTAAGAGAAGAAGCTAAATTAACTCAGCAGGAATTAGGAGAAAAGTTAACAGTATCAAGACAAACAATAATATCTTTAGAAAATGGAAAGTATAATCCATCAATAATACTAGCGTTTAAGATAGCTAACATTTTTGGAAGGTCCATTGAAGAAATATTTATTTATGAAGAGGAATAGGAGGAGAGTGTATGTCAATTACAAATAAAAATAGAATTCAAGGGATAATTTTAATCTTGGTAGGAGTAAGTTTACTAATTGTCCATAAAATTCAAGGAGATGCTTTAGTTCATGAAGAATTAGTTTTTGGCTTTGGAATAGGATGTTTATCTGGTGGAGTTGCAGCTTTTTTAGGAACTTTCCTATTTAAGAAGGGAAAATATAATGAAAATTATAAAATTCAAGAAAAGGATGAAAGACTTCATCAAATATGGGATAAGGCTGGATATAGTGCATATAATCTATCATATTTAGTAGTTTTATTTATGTGTATTTTAGTATCAATATTTGAAATGTCAGCAATATCTATACTAATAGCCTTATTAGTAATTATGCCAGTAGCCCATATAGGATTTACCTACTACTATAATAAAAAAATATAGTATTTATTTAGTAGATCAACTACAAGGGGGACTAAGTTAAAACTATCTTTAGAGCAGTTAATGTGTGGTATAATTATCCTATTAAGTTTATTTTAGGAGGATGAGTGTATGGCAGATAAAAGGTTAAATAAGTTAGCAAAGCTGTTAGTTAACTACTCAACAGAAGTAAAACCAGGAGATTTGGTATTTGTATCAGCAGATGAAGTATGTACACCATGGGTGACAGAAGTAATAAAAGAAGCTACTAAAGCTGGGGCATATGTTGAATATAAATTAAGTTCACAAGAAGCTCGTGAGATGCAACTTAAATATTCAAATGATGAGCAATTAAGACATGGTGATCTTATAATGGAGACAATACTTGAAAAAGCAGATGTATGGTTAAGTGCATGGGGAGGAAGAAATACTAGGGCATTTACTAATATGGACGCAGAAATATTAAAAAAATCTCAAGAGGGAGCAAAAAAGTGGAGAAGATTCTACTCAGATAGAATGGGTAGTGGTGAATTAAGATGGTGTGGTACACAATATCCAACTCAATCTGATGCCCAAGAAGCTTCTATGAGCTTTTCAGAGTATGAGGACTTTGTATATGGGGCAGGTTTACTTGAGGTTGATGATCCAGTAGCAGAGTGGAAGAGAATAAGTGCAGAGCAAGAAAGATGGGTTAAATATTTAGATACAAAGAGTGAAATTCATATAGTATCTGAAGGAACTGATATAAAAGTAAATGTTAAGGGAAGGAAGTGGATAAATTGTGATGGTAAGGCTAACTTCCCAGATGGAGAAATATTTACATCACCTGTAGAAGATGGAGTAAATGGATATATTACTTTTTCCTTCCCAGGAATTTATGCGGGAAAAGAAGTTGAAGGTATTAAGCTAATAGTTAAGAATGGAAAAGTAATTGAAGCTACTGCTAAGAAGGGGGAAGATTTACTTAAGAGCCTTATATCTATAGATGAAGGAGCTAGTAGGTTTGGAGAAGTAGCTATAGGTACTAACTATGGAATTAAGAACTTTACAAGGAATATGCTATTTGATGAAAAGATAGGTGGAACTGTTCATATGGCAATTGGAGATTCTATGGAAGAGACAGGAGGAAAGAATAAGTCTTCAATTCATTGGGATATGCTATGTGATATGAGGAATTGTGGGAGAATTTATGCTGATGGTGAACTTTTCTATGAGAATGGGAAGTTTATTGATGAGATATTAATTAAGCATAATTTATAATATATTAAATAAAATAAAGGGAGGTGTTAATTCATCTCCTTTCTTATCTTTAGAAAAAATTAATAAACTTAAGTTTAAATATGTGATAGGATATTAAAAAGGGAACAATAACAGGTGTAAGGGGTTTATTAATGAAAAAAGAAAAGATTAATAAAATAAAGTTTACTATTTTTATTGCTTTTATAGTATGTATATTAGTTTGTGTTTTACTAAATTGGAATACTATTAAACATTTGAAAATTCATAAATTACTTAAGTATCTTGAAGGTATAGGTCCTGTAGCAATGCTTGTATATTTAGGAATGCATATTATAAAGCCTTTCCTTATAGTAATACCATCAAATATTTTAGCCTTAGGAGCAGGAATTGTATTTGGTCCAATAAAGGGATTTCTATTAACTATGTTTGGATTTTTTTTATCTGGAACAGTAGCTTTTTATATTTCTAGATTTTTAGGTAAGGACTTTGTTGAAAGTATCATTGGTGGGAAGTTAATGAAGTTAGATAACAATATGGAAAAGAACGGGTTTAAAATTTTATTTTTACTTAGATTGCCACCAGTGCTTCCATATGATCCATTAAGTTATGCTTGTGGTCTTACAAAGATAAAGTATTGGGACTTTATAATTGCTTCCGTAATAGGAGTTATACCAGAAACTATATGTTATTCAATAATAGGAAGGGAAGCACACAATCCATTATCACCAAAATTTTTGATTCCTATTTCAGTTTTAATAGTAGCAGTTGTAGGATCAAAGTTTATAATGGACAAAAGACATAAGATAAGTTAGACAGGTTAAAAAGATGATGATGAGAAATCGATAGACGATTTCTTTTTTTATGGAATTATAATTGACACTAACTTTTGGTAACTTCAACATTTTAATGTTATTTATATTTATTATATAAACTGTAAATAGCTTAAATATATAAATATAAGAATATATAAATAAGTAAAATTAGAAAAGAAATTTCTATATATTTTTGAAAAGGTTTTTCTTTAATAAGATAGAATTATATTAATAGCATAGTTGATCTACATGAAGTTAGGTATGCAAAAGATATATGGAAGAAACAATAAGAATAAAGCATAGGGGATGATAATTATTATGAGGAAAATTAAATTTGGAATTATAGGGACAAGTAATATATCTCATTGGTTTTTAGATGGAGCTAAAGAGTGTAAGGATTTTGAGTTAGTTGGAGTTTATTCAAGAAGTTTAAGTAAGGCAAAAGAATTTGGTAAACAGTACGGAGCTAAAATCTTTTTTGATAACTTAGAAGAGATGGCAAAGTGTGAAGAGATAGATGCAATATATATAGCGTCTCCTAATGCTATTCATGCATCACAGGCAATCTTGTGCATGAATAATAAGAAACATGTTTTAGTTGAAAAAGCCTTTGGATCTAATGTAAAAGAAGTTTTAGACATGATTAAGGCATCAAGAGAAAATGATGTTCTTCTTATGGAAGCAATGAAGACAGTACAAATGCCAAACTTCAAGATACTTAAAGATAATTTATACAAGATTGGTAAGGTGAGAAAGTACTTTGGTAGCTACTGCCAGTACTCTTCTAGATATGATAAATATAAAGCTGGAATTACAGAAAATGCTTTTAAAAGAGAATTATCTAATGGAGCATTAATGGATATAGGGGTTTATACAATCTATCCAATGGTAGCCTTATTTGGAAAGCCTAATTCTATTAAGGCTGATGCTTATATTCTTAAAACAGGTGTAGATGGAGAAGGTTCTATAGTTTTCAATTATGATGAGATGATGGGAACTGTTCAGTATTCTAAGATATCAAACTCATATATTCCTTCAGAAATTCAAGGAGAAGAGGGAAGTATAATTATTGAACAAATTAATAGCTTTAATAAGATTATTATAAGGTATAGAGATGGTAGGGAAGAAGTAATTTCAAATGAGCAATTTGAAAAAGAAAGTATGTTTTATGAGGTGGAAGAGTTTATAAAGATTATTAAAGAAGGAAAGAGAGAGTCGGAAATTAATTCACATGAAAACTCAGTTAATACTATGAAGATCATGGATGAAGTAAGAAAACAGATAGGCTTAGTTTATCTAGCAGATTAATGTTAAAGAAGAGGTTGCCTAAAGCAACCCCTTTTTCTATGCATTTAATAAATCTTGTTTTAATTCATTCATAATATCTTTTACAGTAGAAATTTTATCTATTTTATATGCATTTTCTCCACAGAAGATTAAACCTTCATTTAAATTACCACGTACTGCTTGTATAAGAGCTTTACTTATACAGTATGGAGTTATTGCTGGATTACATGGAGCAAGACACTGATAACATTTTGTTATTTTAATTCTTTCTTTTCTTGTATGTTCGACAAATGGGTTTAATATAGCGCGTCCAGGCATACCAACGGGACTATTAACTATTGATATGTCTTCTTTTTTTGCATTAACATAAGCTTTTTTAAATGCTTCAGAAGCATCACATTCCTCTGTAGCAACAAATCTTGTAGCCATTTGCACACCATTGGCACCAAGTTTTAAGTATTTAGCTATATCATTACCGTCAAATATACCTCCAGCTACAATTACAGGTATATCTTTATTATACTTTTCTCTATACTTTTTTACTTCTTCAACTATTTGCACTACATTATTATCAAAATTTGCATCTTCAAGCTCAAGTTTATCTTTAGAGTATCCTAAGTGTCCACCTGCTTTAGGACCTTCTACAATTACCATATCGGCAGTGATATTGTCGTGCTTATCCCATAACTTTAAAAGAACTTTAGCAGACTTAGGAGTTCCAACTATAGGAGCAATTTTTACAGTGCTTCCCTTTGTTAGCTTTGGGAGCATAGTTGGAAGACCAGCACCAGATATGATAATATCAATACCAGCTTCAATTGCAGCATTAACATGTTCAGCATATTCCTTTGTAGCAACCATTATATTTACCCCTAGGATACCGTTTTTACATTTTTCTTTTGCTAATTTTATCTCTTCTTTTAATGCTTTTAAGTTACACTCTAAAGCATTATCTTCAAAGTTTTTATCTCTAAATCCAATTTGAGCAGCTGAAATAACACCTATTCCACCTGCGTTTGTTACGGCAGAAGCAAGATTTGAAAGTGATATTCCAATTCCCATTCCACCTTGAATTATAGGAAGAGGAACTGATAAATTTCCTATTTTTAATGGATTAAATTTCATAATATAATAACCTCCCAATAAATCTACAATCAAATATTTTGATAATCAAATAATTATAATTATTATAGTTTAAATTATTGACATATACAATATTTTTATAAAATATTTATTATTATAATTTGTTGACAGTAGTTAATTATCATGATAAAATTAACTTCGTTATAGGGGTATGGCTCAACGGTAGAGTAGTGGTCTCCAAAACCATTGGTTGTGGGTTCAAATCCTACTGCCCCTGCCACAAAAAGACTTAATGAATTTTCATTAAGTCTTTTTTTGTCTAGGAAATTAAATATGAAGGTACATTCTTTCTATAAATTTTTTATCTAAAATTAAAAATTATTTCTAAAAAAATTTTTGAAGATAGTTGCTAATTATAAATCTAGAGGCAATTCTAATAAGAAACTCCCTAAGCAAATTAATTAACATAGTTATACAAGAAGTAGTGGAACATTTATGAGATTTTACATATTTTAATAAAAAGGGGGTATATTTTTATGGAAAGTAGAAATTCAAATAATTTCAGAGGTATAGATGTGAGTAACTGGCAAGGTGATATTGACTTTGCTAAAGTTAAGCAAAGTGGAATTGAAATAGTATATATGAAAGCCTCTGAAGGTATAAATTTTGTTGATAAAAAATTAAATCAAAATTATTCTAGAGCAAAAGCTCAAGGTTTGAAGATTGGATTTTACCATTACTTTAGACCATCTTTAGATTCAAAGGCACAAGCAAGACATTTTGCTAATACAATTAGTGGCAAGGTATCTGATTGTAAATTAGCATTGGATCTTGAAGTTGCTGATAATTTTAGTAAGAGTGCATTAACAGATAAAGCATTAACATTTATAAATGAACTTAAAAGTTTAACAGGTTTAGATATAGTTGTATATACCTACACTTATTTTGCTAGGACGAATATTGATTCAAGATTGGGAGTTTATCCGCTTTGGATAGCTCACTATGGAGTTTCAACCCCAGGTAGCAATCCAATATGGAACAGTTGGGTAGGATTCCAATATAGTTCTACTGGCAGTGTTCCAGGTATATCAGGAAATTGTGATATGAATGAATTTAAAAATGGAATCCTTTTAAATTCTTCATCAGTTCCGCATGAACCAGAAAATAATTATGTAACTTATACAGTAAAGGCTGGAGATACTTTATCTGGAATTGCTACTATGTATGGAACAACTTATCAGGAGCTAGCTAAATTAAATGGTATTAGTGACCCTAATAAAATTTATGTTGGACAAGTTATTAAAATAATAAAAGGAACAAGTTCTTCTGGTGGAAATGTTTCATCTGCTACAATCTCAGTAGGTTCACGGGTAAAAATTATAGGATCTAATTATGCTACAGGTCAAGTTATACCAGCTTGGGTTAAAAATAATGTTTATACTGTGCAACAAATATCAGGAAATAAGGCTTTAATAAAAGAGATAATAAGCTGGGTTTATATAAGTGACTTAGTGTTAGTTTCGGGTGGGTCATTAGATCCTGTATACTACACTGTTAAATATGGAGATACTTTGTCTGGAATAGCAGCTATATATGGAACAACGTACCAAAAGCTTGCTGGATTAAATGGAATTTCCAATCCTAACAAGATATATGCAGGACAGAAAATAAGGGTGAAATAAACTAAAAATGGGTATTTTACCGTTTATTAATTCGTATAGTTAAGTGCTAGATGGACAATATAATAGTGTAAGATGAATTGAGTAGTAACTCAATAAATCTTAATAAAAATACCTTAAGCTGAGGAGGGATCAATATGTCAAACAAAGCATTAGTTCCAGAATCTAAATTAGGACTAAACAGATTCAAAAACGAGGTTGCACAAGAGTTAGGAGTTCCATTTTCAGATTATAATGGAGACTTAACTTCAAGACAATGTGGTTCCGTAGGTGGCGAAATGGTAAAAAGAATGGTAGAAGAATACGAAAGTAGATTATAAAAGCACCTACTGACTAACTTTAGAAGGACAGAATTACCAATGGAAATTACACCGCCAGAAAAATTTGCTTAACACGTATTCATCTACCGGGAGAATGACAATAGTCATTCTCCTTTTATTTTATAGTTTTATAAATTGAATTTAATAAGCTTTTAGTATTAGTTAAGTATTACATATCATTATGTCTATTTGTACATCAATAGTTAATAGACAAGCTCTCCATTCATCACTTTTATTAGAGTTTTCTTTTTATCTTACCACTAAAATTGAAACTTATATTTTAGCATGGAAAATAATTCTATGTGAATAGATGATACATAATATTCCTTATAAACATAAAATGTGGTAAAATGAGAACAAAAGTTCGATTGATTTGAAGGTGATTATATGAAAAGGATAAAAATAGTTCATACAGGTGATTTACATTTTGATACTCCTTTTAAAGATGTGGGAGAAAGTCAAAGTAGAATAAATAAAGAAGAATTAAAAGAGGTCTTTAGGAATATTATCCACTTTTGCAAGGAAAAAGCTGTGGATATTTTGCTATTAGCAGGGGATATATTTGATAATTTTACGTTAAATAGAGAAACTTTGTATTTTATTGAGCAATCATTAAGAGAAATCCATGAAATTAAAGTTTTTATAAGTCCAGGAAACCATGATCCATACGGAGACAAGTCTTTTTATAAATTAATAAATTGGCCCAACAATGTTTATATTTTTAAAGGTGATTTAGAAAAGGTATATTTAGAGGATTTAGATATAAATGTATGGGGGTATGGATTTAGAGAAAAGTATATTAGAGAATCTGCACTTAAAGATTTTTCAGAGCCTTCAGATAAAATAAATATTATGGTTTTACATGGGGAAATTTCAAGTTCCAATAGAGGGAATGAATATAATCCAATTACTTTTGATGATATAAGAAATAGTGGGATGGATTATATTGCGTTAGGCCATAGGCATAATTTTAGTGGTATAAACAAGGAAGGGCAAACCTTTTATGCCTATAGTGGATGTCCACAAGGTAGAGGCTTTGATGAATTAGGAGATAAGGGAATTATATATGGATATGTATCTAAAGGAACTGTAGATTTAGAATTTGTAAAAACATCTAAAAGAAATTATATTGAGGAGCATATAGATATTTCAGATTGTTTTGGATATGAAGAAGTTAAGAAAAGTATTATAGATTCTATTAAAGAAAGTGATAGAAAGCATAATTTATATAAAATAGTTCTTGAAGGAGAAATATCTCCAGACTTTTCAATAGACGAGGAATTGCTTAGGGAAAGATTAGGACTAGATTTTTATTATTGTAAGATAGTTGATAAAACCAGAGTAAAATATAATATTGAAGAGATTACAAAGGGATATTCAGTTAAATCTCTATTTGTAAAGAAAATAATGAATTTAATAGATTCAGCAGAGACAGAAGAAGATAAAGAAGTACTAATGATGGCACTTAAAGTAGGATTATCAAGCCTATCTGAAGGGCAGGTGAATATGAATGATTATTAAAGAGTTAAAAATAGATTCCTTTGGTGGAGTAGAAAATAAGATTATACATTTAAGTAAGGGCTTAAACTTAGTTTATGGTGAAAATGAAGCAGGTAAAAGTACCATAGAAGAATTTATAAAGGTAATGTTATATGGTTTTCCTCAAAAAAGAGGTAAGAGCGATGGAGATAGAAAGAGATATTTACCCTTCAAGGGTGGCGGAATAAGAGGAGAGCTCACCCTTGAGCAAGATGGAAGAGAATATATTATAAAAAGGATGTTTGCATTAACTAAAAAAGAAGATACTTGTGAAGTTTTAGATGCTTTAACAGGAGAAGTTGCAAGAAATATTAATATAGAAGAGCCAGGAAAAAGTTTTTTAGGAGTAAATAGATCAACCTTTGAAAAAACACTATTTATTAGTCAGCTTGGGGTGTCTTTTGGAAAAGATAAAGAAGAGGAAATAATGGAGAGAATAACATCTCTATTTGGTTGTGCAGAGGAGGAGGTTCCAGCTGCTAAGGCACTGTCTAAGATAGAGGGAATAAAGAAAGAATTAACTACATCTAGAGGAGTAGGTGCTTTAGATGGGTTAAAAAAGAAGTATTCCTCATTATTAGAAGAAAGGTATGAGGGGTACAACATAGCAGAGCAAAATTTAAATTGGGAAAATGAACTTTTACTAGAGAAGGAGAAAAGAAAAACATTAAATGATGAGATAACAAAGCTTGAGTTATATAAAAAGTATTTAAAAAAGGTGAAACTTCATAAGGAATACAAGGATATAAGTGAGTACTTAAAGAAGTCGGAAGAACTTAAAAGAGAAGAAAGGGCCTTGGGAAACCTAATAGATGAGGATTTTATTGATGATCTTAAGGAGGATAATAGGCTTTATTTAGGGCTAATAGATAAGAGAGAAGAGCTTAAGGAAGTAGTAGAAGAAATAAAAGGGCAATTTAACTACAATAAAGAGGAGCTAGATAAATATAAGTTTTTAGAAATGTTTGATGATAACATTAAGGAAAAACTTATAAATCTTAAATATGAACAACAAAACTTAGAAGCTAAAATAAGCTCAATGAAAGCTTTAGAAGAATCCTTGGCTGAAGATGAAGGGGAGCTTTTAAAGAGAAGGGCTGTAATGAAAAACCTCCATGAAATGAGAGAATACATAGAGGAAATAGAGGAAGTGCTATCATCTTATGAAGATAAGCTAAAAGAAATAAAAGATATTCTTCAACAAAATAATATTCCTAAAAATTTAGATATAAAACTTAAGAAAAGTATGAGTAATATGTATTTAGGTGGGATTCTAGGGGGGATAGGTATAGTATTATCCTTTTTTGGAATACCTTTAATGATTTTAGGCATATTATTAATTTGCTTAGGAGCTTTTTTAGGGGTTAAAGGTTTTACTGAAGGTAATACCATTAAAGGAAAGAAGAATGCATCTAAAAGGGTAGAAGCTTTAACAAAGGAAATAGATTCAATAGAGTTAAGCTTAGATAGATACATGGAAAAAGTTGATGCAAAAGACTATGGAGATTTAATAACTGCTATAAGAAGATTTAATTCTTACAAGGAATATGAAGAAAGATTGTTACTTAGAATCGAAGAAAAGAAAAAAATGATAAATGAAGAGGGACTTCTTCAAGATAAGAATAGGTATAAGAAGAATTGTGAGATGATTTCATCAATAGAAAGACTATCCTCCTCTAAAGATTTAGATGAGGTGCTAGAAAAGGTAAATATTTTTGAAAGTTTGTCCATTACAAAAGAAAAGCTAGAAGAGGACCTGAACATAAAAACTGAACTTTTAAATGAGCTAAGTTCTAATATAGAAGTTCAAGAGGAAAAGCTTAGAGAAAAGCTAAAGACCATGGATTTAGACCTAGGAAATTTATTAGATATAGAGCTATATATAAAGGAATATAAGGAAAAGCTTAAAAAGAGAGCTGAAATTCATAGTAATATACTGTCTATTGAGGAAACTTATAAGGTATTACTAAAGGATAGAAATATTGCTGAGATTAAAGAAGAACTAAAGAGCATAGTTAATGATGAAAATGAATATTCTTTTGAATCAGAAGATGAGATTGAAAGGGAAGAAAAGAAAAAGTCAAGGGAATTAATAGATTGTGAAAAAAGAATAAAGGATCTTGAAAATAATATAGCTACTAGACTTATAGGAAAAAGAGATTTAGTAAAGATAGAAGAAGAAATACAAACTGTAGAGGGGGAAGTTAGAAAGGGTGATAAAAAAGTTAAGGCTTTAGATATAGCTATGGAAACTTTAAAAGAGTCCTTTAATGAAATTAGAAGAGAGGTAGGCCCTGAAATTAATAGAAGGATATTGGATAACTTTAAAAAATTATCTCTTAATAAATATGAGGATGTTAAGCTTGGCGATAATTATGAGATGCTTGTTAGAGATAAAGATAATCTCTTTAAAGGGAATTATTTAAGTAATGGAGCATATGACCAACTTTACTTATCCTTAAGATTAGCTTTTATAGATATGTTATTTAGTCATGAAGAATGTCCTATAATTTTAGATGATGCTTTTATTCAATATGATGATACTAGAAGAAAGAAGGCCATTGAGCTAATTTATAATAAAATAAAAGGCCAGGGAATAATATTTACTTGCCAGCAAAAAGAGAAAGAAATATTAGATGAGATCTGTTGTAAATATAATTTAATAAGTTTATAAGAATATGCACATAATTAGCGTTTAATCATATATAAGAATAGAACGGAAAGATTTAGGTTATCAGTAATACTGTTAACCTAATTTTTTTTGCAATTTCCTTACCTTTAGTACGAGGGGAATAAATATCTATGAACTATGCGACTGAATAAGCGAAATAAATATCAATACAATGTTTTTTAGTTATATTGGCAATAATAGATATATGTGGTTCTCTTATTGACAAAAAATAGATGAGAGTATACAATAAAAAATGCAAATGCAAATCATATGCAATAAGGGGTGCGAAATGAAAAAGTTATTAGTAAAACTATCAGTGCTAATGATACTTCCAGTTATGTTAATTGGATGCTCAACTAAAAGTGGTAATGATAATGAACAAAGTGAAAAAGTTAATGTTATGGTTTCTATTAGTCCTTTAAAGGAATTTGCTGAAAGAATAGGTGGAGACAAGATAGAAGTTAGTACTCTTGTTCCTGAAAATGCAGAACCTCATGATATGGATTTTGGACCAAAAGATCTAGAAAAGCTAATGAAAAGCCAAGTATTTGTTTACAATGGATTAGGCATGGAACATTGGTTAGAGAATGTTGAAGGACAAATTGATAAAGATAAAGTTAAAATGGTAGATAGTAGTACTGGTGCTGATGTTAGAGTTATAGATGGAAAACAAGACCCGCATTTATGGTTAAGTTTAAGAGAAGCAACAGTTCAAAGTAACAACATAAAAAATGCATTAATAGAAGTAGACCCGGAAAATAAAGATTTCTATGAAGAAAACTATAATAAATTTAAGGATGAACTTGATTCATTATATAATGAATATAAGGATAAGTTTGCTTCAAAGACTCAAAAATATTTTATGACTAGTCATGCAGCTTTTGGATACCTTTGTAGAGACTTTGGATTAACAGAAAATTCACTTCACGATATATTTGGTGAAGGAGAGGTAACAGCAAAGAAGAATGCTGGAGCAATTAATTATTGCAAAGAAAAAGGGATAACAGTTATATTTTCAGAAGGAAGCGAAACTCAAAAGGAAGCAGAAACTATAGCCAATGAAATTGGTGGAAAGGTTGAGCCGATATATAGCTTAGAAACTAAGGTTGAAGGAAAAAGTTATATTGAAGCAATGAGATATAACCTTGAAACAATATATAATTCACTTAAATAGTTAATAATAAATATATATAAAAGAGAAATTGCAATGCAATTTCTCTTTTAAATTATTATAGAAAAGGTTGTTGTAAATATTGGAAAAAGAATGATGTTATGGTATCTTTAAATAAATTGAAGTTTTAACATTAGAGTAAGTTTTAAGTCTACTTAAGGATTAGGCTTAACTGTTTAAAGAAATATTTAATGTTATTAGATAAAAGAATGAAGTGAGGGATTAGATGAGCAGAGCAGAAAACTTTTATAAAGAAAAAATAAATAGTGCAAAAGATAAGATAAATATTTTAGATAAGTCTATATCTTATATTGGCTGGGGGAGATTAGCAATTGTATTAGTTGGGATTGCTGCAGGATATAAGTTATATAAATCAAGTAATTTTTTAAATCTTATTTTAGTAGAGTTATTAATTTTAGCGCTATTTATTCTAGTAGCTATAATACATGGTAAAAAAATTAATGAAAGAAATAAATTAAACATTTTATTAGAGATAAATGAAAAAGGTTTAAATAGATTAAATGGAAAATATAAAGAAGATGAGGATAAGGGAGAAGAATTAATTGAAGAGGGGCATCCATTTTGTGAAGATTTAGATGTTTTTGGAAATAATTCATTATTCCAGATGGTAAATACCACAAGAACTAAGAGTGGGCGTAAAAAGTTAAAGGAAATATTACTTCTTAAGAACTTACCTTCTAAAGAGGTTGTAAATAAAAAGCAGAAAGCAATAAAAGAACTAGGAGAAAAGGTTGAATGGAGACAAAAACTTTATATAGATGGTACTTTTAAGAAAAATAAGGGTGAAGAGCTTGAAGAGTTAATAAAGTGGGGAAAGACACCTTCTGAAACAAGCTCTGTAAAACTGATAATTGCAGGGATATTTATAGTAGTTACATTAGCTTTAATAATAGCATGTACATTTAAAATATTACCTTTTAGTATAGTTATTTTAGATTTAATGATTAATTACGTTGTTATTAAAATGCTAACAAAGGATATGAACCATGTAATGGAGTTATTTCATTCTATTAAAAATAGTGTAAGAGCTTATTCTAATATATTAAATTTAATAGAAAAAGAAGAGTTTATAAGTGAGTATTTAAATGAAACTAAAGCTAAACTTACTATAGGAGGGGAATCTTCTTGCAGTAAGGAAATGAATAGATTAGCTGATCTTTTAGATTGGGTTGGAGACTCAATGGCAAATGCATATTATTTTATTTTAAATGTCTTTGTATTTGCAGATGTATTTATATTATTTAACTTAGATAAATGGAAAGAAAAGAATGGGGATTCTATAGAAAAGTGGCTTGAGGTTATGGGAGAATTTGATGCTCTATCAAGTATATCTAACATAAGCTTTGACCATGAGGATTGGTGTTTTGGAAATATTACTGAAAAAGAAATAAAGGGCGTTAATATGGCTCATCCTTTAATTGGCGATAGAGCAGTTGCAAACACATATGAATTAGTGACTCCAAAGCAAATAACATTGATTACTGGGTCAAATATGTCTGGTAAAAGTACATTCTTAAGAACTGTAGGAATAAATCTTTTACTAACTTATATTGGCGCACCAGCTTGTGCAAATGAATTTAGTTGTCCTATTATGAATATTTACACATGTATGAGAACAAAGGATAACTTAGAGGAAAGTATATCTTCTTTCTATGCAGAGATTTTAAGAATAAAGCTTATTATAGATGCTTGTAAAAGAGGAGAAGAGGTATTTGTATTACTTGATGAAATATTTAAGGGAACTAACTCTAAGGATAGACACATAGGTGCTACTGTTTTAATAAAACAGTTAATATCCAATGGAGCTAGAGGTCTTGTTTCAACACATGACTTAGAACTATGTGATTTAGAAGAAGAGATGAAGGAAGTAGAAAACTACAATTTTAGAGAATACTATAAAGATAATAAAATTCAGTTTGATTATAAGCTTAGAAAAGGTAAGAGTAATACACAAAATGCTGTATATCTAATGAGGCTGGCTGGTATAGATTTTTGAAAATAATTCACTTTATTCCAATAAGAAAGTGGTTAGAAAATCTGACAAGCTGTTAGGATTATGTTACAATAAAGTTGTAATGAAAAAGTTTTACTTAATATGAAGGGGAGAGTTATGAATATAGCGTTTTTTCTTACACCAAAGAATGAAGTAGTGTGTGAAAGTTGTGAAGCAACCATGAGACAGGTAATGGAGAAGATGGAGCATCACGGTTATACAGCTATTCCATTAATAGATAAGAGTGGAAAGTATGTTGGAACTCTTACAGAAGGTGACCTTTTATGGAAATTAAAGAATACACCTGATTTAAATTTTAAAAACACAGAATGTGTTAAAGTAAAAGAGATAGATAGAAGAGTATCTCATAAGAGTGTATCAATCAATTCAGATATAGAAAATTTAATTAATTTAGCAATAAATCAAAATTTTGTTCCAGTTGTAGATGACAATGGAATATTTATTGGGATTATAAAGAGAAGTGATATAATTAATTATTGCTATAATGAAATAAAAAAATAGTTAAGAGTTTTAGAAGAGGAATCGCAAGACGATTCCTCTTTTTTATAATTAATAGGAAAATAAAAATTATTGAATAAATATATTAAGGTATTGACAAAATAGAATTGGAGTATTAATATCAAATCATACCCCCTACCCAGGGGGTTGAGGAGGTAAAAGATGAATTCTGATAAACAAAAAGCGTTACAAACACTAAAAACCTGTAGGGGACAAGTTGAAGCAATAATTAAAATGTTGGAAGACGAAAGGTATTGTATAGATATTTCAAATCAAATAATTGCAGCTCAAGGATTATTAAAAAAAGCAAATAAGTTAATTCTTACGCAGCATATGCATCATTGCTTAAAAGAGGCTGCAAGCAATGAGGATGAAAGAGATATAAAGATTGAGGAAGTTGTGGGGATTGTAAATAAGCTTATTGATAAGTAGTTTTAATAGGAGGAGTATAGCTTATGAAAAAAGATTTTAAGGTTACAGGTATGACTTGTGCAGCTTGTTCAAGTAGAGTTGAAAGAGTTTTAAGCAAGATGGAGGGAGTTACTAAGGCTGAAGTTAACTTAGCAACTGAAGACCTTCACATAGATTATGATGATTCGAAACTGAAGATTCAGGACATTATAGGAAAAATAGAAAAAGCAGGTTATGGAGCTTATGAAGTAAAAGAAGATACAAAGATTGATGACACAGATAAAGAAGATGCTATTAATTCTTTAAAGAAAAGATTTGTGCTTTCGTTAGTTTTTGCGGTTCCATTACTTTATATATCAATGGGACACATGATGGGGGCACCCCTACCTAGTATTATAGATCCTATGAAGAATGCAATGAACTTTGCATTAATTCAATTGATTTTAGTTATACCAGTAATGATAGTAGGTAGAAAATTCTTTATTGGTGGATTTAAAAACATAGTTCATTTAAGTCCAAATATGGATTCATTAATTGCAATTGGTACATCAGCAGCATTTCTTTATGGAATATATGCAATAGTAAAAATTGCTGGTGGAGATACTCATTTTTCAATGGATCTATACTTTGAATCAGGAGCAACGATTTTAACTTTAATTACTTTAGGTAAATATCTAGAGGCAAAGACAAAAGGAAAGACATCAGAAGCAATTAAAAAGCTTATGGGATTAGCTCCAAAGAAAGCAACAATAATTGTAGATGGTGTAGAAAAAGTTATTTCCATTGATGAAGTTAAGGTTGGAGATGTAATTTTAGTAAAGCCAGGAGAAAAGCTTCCTGTAGATGGTGAGATTGTTGAGGGAACAACTACTATAGATGAATCAATGCTTACAGGAGAAAGTATTCCAATAGATAAGAATATTGGAGATAAGGTTTTTGGAGCAAGTATAAATAAATTTGGTATGTTTAAATATAAGGCTACAAAGGTTGGAAAGGATACTGCATTAGCTCAAATAATAAAGCTTGTGGAACAGGCACAAGGATCAAAAGCACCTATAGCTAAAATGGCAGATATTATTTCTGGATACTTTGTACCAACAGTAATAACATTAGCAGTTATCTCAAGTATTGTCTGGGCAATAAGTGGTAAGGGGCTAGAATTCTCGCTAACAATATTTATAGCAGTACTAGTTATAGCCTGCCCATGTGCTTTAGGATTAGCTACTCCAACAGCAATAATGGTTGGAACAGGTAAGGGTGCAGAAAATGGTATCTTAATTAAAAGTGGAGTTGCATTAGAAGGAGCTCATAAAATTAATACTGTTGTATTTGATAAGACAGGTACAATTACAGAAGGTAAACCAAAGGTTACAGATATAATAACTAAGGGGTTAAGTGAAGATGAATTATTAAGATATGCTTCTTCAGCAGAAAAAGGATCTGAGCATCCATTAGGAGAAGCTATAGTTGTAGCAGGTGTAGAAAGAGGATTAGAGTTATTTGAAATAGAATCCTTTAAATCTGTACCAGGAGAAGGTATAGTTACTTTAATTAATGATAAAAATATTCTTATTGGTAACAATAAGTTAATGAAAAATAACAATATAGATATAAATTCAGTAGAAAATGATGTTAAGTTATTAGCATCTCAAGGAAAGACACCAATGTATATGGTTATAGATGGGACTTTAGCTGGAGTTATTGCAGTGGCAGATACATTAAAAGCAAATAGTAAAAAAGCAGTTGAAGCACTTCATAAACTTGGGATTGAAGTAGTTATGCTAACTGGTGATAATGAAAAGACAGCACAAGCTATTGCTAAGGAAGTGGGAATAGATAAGGTTGTTTCAGATGTATTACCAGGAGATAAGGCAAATGAAGTTAAGAGACTTCAAGATGAAGGAAAGAATGTTGCTATGGTTGGTGATGGAATAAATGATGCTCCAGCACTTGCAATGGCCAATATAGGTATAGCAATTGGATCAGGTACAGATGTAGCTATAGAATCAGCTGATATTGTTTTAATGAGAAGCGATATTCTAGATGTTGTTGGAGCTATCCAGTTAAGTAAGGCAACAATAAAGAATATTAAAGAAAACTTAGGATGGGCATTTGGTTATAATACTTTAGGAATACCAGTAGCTATGGGGATTTTATATGCCTTCGGAGGCCCACTTCTTAACCCAATGATAGCTGCATTTGCTATGAGTTTTAGTTCAGTATCAGTATTATTAAATGCTTTAAGATTAAAAAGATTTAAACCTAAATTTTAATAGAATATAAATATTTTTTGGAGGGATTTGTTATGGCAAAGTTTAAAATTGAAATGAATGGAATGTCTTGTATGCATTGTGTAGGACATGTGAAAAATGCATTTGAAGATTGTGGAAAAGTTAGAGGTATGGATGTAGAAATAAATAAAGCTGTAATCGAAGGAGATTTAACAGAAGAAGAAATTAAAGACATCATTGAAGATGAAGGATATGATGTTGTGAAGATAGAAAAGATTGATTAAAAAGCTGCCTTAGGGCAGTTTTTTGTTAATAAGGATAATTAAAATAATAAGGATAAAATTCTGTAACAAGTCTCTAGAACTTCTAAAATAAATTGAAGAGAGAAATTGCTCAAGCAATTTCTCCTCCTAATCTTTTTTATCTCTAGTAACTATTAAAGTCCTGATTTATATTTTTCTAATTCAGCATCTAGGTCAACGTCACCTAATTCTTCAAATTCACTATCAAAGTTATCAAGGTTTTTTAATTCTCCAAGACCATTAGCCATAGCTTCTTCTCTAGCAATCTTTCTTTCAATATTATCAATATTAATAGAATTGGTTTTAGTTTCAACATTTGCTAAAACTTCATTAACCTTCTTAGAAGCTTTGGCTGTAGAGTACCTTGCAGCAGCTTCGTCCCTATAGCTCCTTGTCTTTTCAAGTTCTTCTTCTAAAGCTCTTAAGTTTTTCTTTAGAGCATCTGCTTGAGCTTTAGAAGTATTATAGGTAGTTACTAAAGATTCATACTTTTTATCAGCATCTACCTTCTTTGCTAATGCTCTCTTGGCTAAATCTTCATTATTCTTAGAAAGAGCTAGTTTAACTTTTGAATCATAATCAACAGATTCATTTTTAGCTGCGTTCATTTTCTTTTCAATTTCATGAACATTACCTAAAACTTGAGCAGAGTTTAATTTAGCTTTGCTTAATTGTTCTTCCATATCTTTAATTTTTTGATCTAGTAATTCAATTGGATTTTCCATTTCATCTAAAGTTGAGTTTACTTTTCCTTTAATCATGTTTGACATCCTGTTAAAAATACCCATAACATAACCTCCTAATTTTATTAGTATTCAATTTAAATATCAAGTACATTATATTGTCAAAATAATATTATAACTAAATTATAGTGGTAAAAAATTGAAATAGCAAAGGCGAAATTAACCTATAAAAGGAGAAAAGAGTTAAGTGAGGATAAGTGGTATTTAATAACTCTTTATACCGTAATTTATCTTGATATAGCTTTATAATTCATTTTTTACCTATTTTCTATATTATACCATAAACTTATTTGGGGTAAATATATAATATAATGTATATGCTACTTGTATTAGCAATAACAATAATATAGAATTTAAATTGGATTAAAATTGTATTTTAGGGAGTGATTTATATGACTAATGAAACAAACATGAATAGCATGAGTGAGTTTTTAAATGATTATGATGTTAAGAGAATAAGAGAAGGAGAAATCCTTGATGGTAAGGTTATAGAAGTAAATGATAAGGAAGTAATAGTTAATATAAATTATGCTTTTGATGGAGTTATATCTAAAGAAGAATTAACTTATGAAGGAAAAAGTCCTGAAGAAGTTGTAAAGAAGGGTGATGAGTTTAAAGTATACGTTTTATCGCCTAATGATGGAGAAGGATATGTGTTACTTTCAAGAGTTAAGGCTTTAGCAGTTACTGAAAGAGAAGAATTAAAGAAAGCATTTAAATCAGGAGAATTGATAAGTGTAAATGTTAAGGAAGCTGTAAAAGGTGGCGTTGTAGCTTATTATGGTGGAGTTAGAATATTTATTCCAGGTTCTCAGTTAGGTAGAGGAAGAGTTGAGTCTTCAGATGTAGTAGGAAAGACTCTTGAAGTTAAGTTAATAGAATTAGATTTAAGAAATAGAAAAGTTGTTGCTTCTAGAAGAGTAATAGAAGAAGAGCAGTACCAAATAGAAAAGAAAAGAATGTGGGCTTCTGTTAATGAAGGAGAAAAGAGAACAGGTGTTGTAACAAAGATAGCTAAGTTTGGAGCATTTGTTGATATTGGTGGAGTTCAAGGTTTAGTTCATATAAATGATTTAGCTTGGGGAAGAGTTAAGAGAGTTGAAGATGTAGTTAAGGTTGGAGACCAAGTTGAAGTATTTGTTGGTGAAGTAGATAGAGAAAAAGAAAGGTTAGCTTTAGTTTTAAAGGATGTTAATAGTGAACCATGGAAGGTTCATGGAAGTTCTATAAAAGATGGAGCTGTAATGGAAGGGAAAGTAGTTAGACTAACTAATTTTGGAGCTTTCGTAGAGGTTTTACCTGGAGTTGAAGGATTAGTTCATATTACAGAAATAACTGATGAAAACATAGCTAAAGCAAGTGATGTGTTAACAGTAGGACAAAATGTTAAGGTTAAAGTTCTAAGTGTGAATAAAGAAGATAAGAAGTTAAGCTTAAGCATTAAAGAAGCTGTTGAAAGAAATAAAGAATACATGAAGTATAATGATAGTGACGAAGGATTAAGTTTAGGAGATTTATTTAAAGATCTTAAGTTCTAATTAATTAAAAAAAATATGGAGAAATCATATAGAGATTTCTCCATATTTTTTACTGTGTAGAAAGGTATAAAATTTTAACCAGCTATTCAAGTATAATAATTTTATAAATTCCTTATTTTTAGTACGATTGAGGTGGATATTTGTTTCCATGTGACTTAGAGCGAAGTGACGGAACAAGCAAAAAAATATCCACTTCACCTTTTTTATTGACAAAAAGTGTGAAAAGGAATATATTATAAGTAGGTACTATGTATTACATAGTACCTACTTTTTACAAGAACTACTATGTTATACAAAGTAGGAGAAGGGATAGATTTACTATGCAAGATAAATCTCAATTATTAAAGGGTGTTTTAGAAGGATGTATATTGAAAATTGTAAAGCATAAAAAGGAAACTTACGGATATGAAGTGGTAACAGAATTAAGGGCCTTTGGTTTTGGTCAATGTACAGAAGGAACGGTTTATCCATTATTGACAAGATTAGAAAAAAGAAAAAGTTTAGCTTCACAAAAGAAGGAATCTCCACTTGGGCCTCAGAGGAAATATTATTCATTGACTGAAGAAGGAGAACAAGAACTTGAAGAGTTTACAAGAATCTGGGGTGAGTTTAAGGGGTTTGTTGATGGAATATTTAAGTATTATGAAGGGAAGTAGGATTGATGAATAAGTTAGACAAACAAATAAAAGTAAACTATAGCAATATGCTGAAGATAGACAAGAGATATCAGGATTTAGTTACAAATATAGTATGTTATTTAAGAGGTAAATTAAATAGTGTTGATGCAGAAGAAGCAATTAATGATGTAAATGATATTTTATTAGGGGCTCAGTCTAGGGGAGAGGATCTAGAGGTATTAGTTGGAGATTATGAGGAGTTTTGCGATAATATAATAGATGCGTATAGGGGAAATGACAAGTGGTATTCTCTAAAATCATATTTCTATGACTTTGGAGGGATTTCCATATATATGCTAGTGTTCTTTATGGCATTAGATATTATTTCAAGCATACCTACTGTTAAACCACTAACTATATCTAATATTTTAAATATGAAATATACAATATCATTAGCACCGTTTATATCCCTTATAATTGCACTTGTTTTTTCTATTGGTATAGTAAAATATATATGTACTCATCCAGGGGGAAATGAAAAGGGAAATAAGAAGGAAGCTATAATGTCTTTTATAATTATTTTTATTGTATTATCAGCTATGGTGGCATCAACTTTTTTCTTTAGAAAGATAGAGATATATACTTTTAGTAATATACCAGTAATAATTATTATAGCCTTTTTGGTATGCATAGCTGTTATAGGAGCTAATGTTATTGAATTCATAAAGGCTAGAAGAATGGATAAGGTATCTAATAAATAAATATAAAAATAAATAAATATATAAATATAAGCTATAGAGTGGTGTTACCTATAGCTTATATTTAATTTTTCTATCAAGATCAGATATATAATCTTCATATTATTCTACCTGTGTTACAGATAAATTCACAACTCTAATTATTAATTTTAAAATAAAAAACGTACAGGTTAGTAAGCAGGACTTATGTTCCACTTAGCAAACTGTACGTTAAATATATAAACGTTATATCATTTATAAAAATTTCAATGTAAGAAAAAAATGGAATTTGGTAGTAATCTAATCTCTATAGCTTTTCTATTTTTAACATATTTGTTCCGCCAGTTTGGGTTGTTGGCATTCCAGCAGCAACAATAATATCGTCTCCTGGATTAGCAAAGTCAACTTCAACGGCTTTGTTTTTAGCTTCGGTAAGAATTTCATCTGTTGTATTAAACATTTCACACTTAAGAGGTAAAACACCAAAGTTTAATGCAAGATTTCTTCTAACCTCTTCAAAAGGAGTAATAGCTATTATAGGACATTGAGGTCTATATTTTGATAAAAGTCTAGCAGTAGAACCACTTTTGGTAGCTGCGACTATTGTTTTAGCATTTAGTACAAAGGATGTTCTACAGGCTGAGTAACTTATAGCATCTGCATAAGAAGATGTTGTAGGATCAATATTTCTATTAAGCAAATGGTCATACTCTAGGTTTTCTTCGGCTTCAATAGCTATTCTAGACATTGTTTCGGCAGCTTCAACTGGGAAGCTACCAGAAGCACTTTCTCCAGATAGCATTATGGCATCTGTACCATCAAATATTGCATTGCATATATCAGATGCTTCAGCTCTTGTTGGAAGAGAGTTTCTTATCATAGAATCTAACATTTGAGTAGCTGTAATAACTATCTTACCTGCAGTATTACACTTTTTTATTATTTTCTTTTGAATTATTGGCACTCTTTCTATAGGTATCTCTACTCCCATATCACCTCTAGCAACCATAACTCCATCAGTTACTTCAATTATTGAATCTATATTATCTACACCTTCTTGGCTTTCAATCTTAGCAATAATTTTAATGTTTTCACCATTATTTTCTTTAAGAACTTTTCTAACTTCTAATATATCACTTGCTTTTCTAATAAATGACGCAGCGATGAAATCTACACCCATCTTACATCCAAATATAATATCATCTATATCTTTTTCTGTAATAGAAGGAAGTTGTATTTTTACATTAGGGACATTTACTCCCTTATGATTTTTAATCATACCTCCCACTAAAACTTTACACTTAATTTCTTTTCCAATTACATCTGTTATTTCGAACTTTAATAATCCATCATCTACTAATATACTACCTCCAACCTTAACGTCTTTATATAAAGTTTCATAAGAGATAGAGCAGCGCTTATCATCTCCTAGAAGTTCTTCTCCACATACAAATGAGAACTCTTGACCATTTTTTAATTCAATACCATCATTTACAAAATTATGAGTTCTAATTTTAGGACCCTTAATATCAAGAATTATTGCAGTTGAGGAGTTCATTTCCTCCCTTAATTTTTTTATAAGATTAATTTTTTCTTTATGGGTTTCATGAGTACCATGAGAAAAGTTTAGTCTTGCAGCACTCATACCAATTTTAATAAATTTTCTTAAAGTTTCTTCATTGTCGCTAGCAGGCCCGATAGTAAAAATCATTTTAGTTTTTTGCATTTGAGATTCCTCCTAAAAAATAATGTTTTTTGTCAAAATTATTATGTGCAAACATTAAAAAAGTAAGTAATGTTTATTTATTTTGCACATAATTAAAATAAGAAAATAATTTTATGATATACTGTAGATGTTTATAGTATAATTTTAACATATTATATCTGAAAAGGAGTCAAAATAATGGAAATTTTACAAAACTTACAACCTTATGAAGTATTTAAATATTTTGAAGAGATATCTAATATCCCAAGAGGATCAGGTAATGAAAAAGCTATAAGTGATTACTTAGTTAACTTTGGTAAGAATCTTGGATTAGAAACAATTCAAGATAAAGCCTTAAATGTAATAATTAAAAAACCTGCAACTAAGGGATATGAAAATGCACCTACAGTTATAATCCAAGGTCATATGGATATGGTGTGCGAAAAGAATAAGGATACAGAACATGATTTTACTAAGGATCCTATAAAGCTAGTTGTTAAGGGTGATGAAATATATGCAGATGGAACTACTTTAGGGGCAGATAATGGTATTGCAGTAGCTTATGCTCTGGCAGTTCTTGCAGATAATTCAATAGAACATCCAGCTATAGAAGTTCTTTTAACTACAGATGAAGAAACAGGTATGACTGGTGCTATGAACATAAATAAAGATGACATACAAGGAAAAATTCTTCTTAATATTGATAGTGAAGAAGAAGGGTATTTACTAGTAAGTTGTGCTGGTGGAATAAGAACTAAATCTTCTTTAGATATCACTTGGGAAACTTTAAATGATGAAAAGATATTTGAAATATCAGTAAGAGGATTAAAAGGTGGGCATTCAGGTTCAGATATCCATGAATGGAGAGGTAACTCTAATAAACTTATGGGTAGAGTGTTAAAGGACTTATTAGAAAAGATAGATTATAAAATAGTATCTATTAATGGTGGTTCTAAGAATAATGCTATCCCAAGAGAAGCAGATGGAATAATAGCTATAAAGTCAGCAGATGAAGAAAAGCTAGTAAGAATAGTTGAAACATGGGATAAGGTATTTAAAAAGGAATTAGAAGCACAAGATCCAGGAGTTTCTTTAACTGTTAAGGAAGTTTCTGTAGAAAGCAAGAAGGCATTTAATAAAGAAACTACTGAAAAGGCTGTAAATTTATTATTTGTTTATCCTAATGGAGTAAATACAATGAGTCGTAACATAGATGGTTTAGTTGAAAGTTCAACCAATATAGGTATACTTACAACTACTGACTCAGAAGTTATTTTTGATAGTGCTGTTAGAAGTTCAGTACCATCTTTAAGAGCTGATATAGAAGGGAAGATTAAGACAATTACTGAGTTAGCTGGAGCTAAGTATTCTGCTAATGATGGATATCCAGGCTGGGAATATAAAGCGGATTCTAAAATAAGAGAGATTTGCAAAGATGTATATAAGAAGATGTATGGTGATGAGCCTGTAGTTTATGCCTTACATGCTGGAGTTGAATGTGGTTTATTTGAAGAAATCCTTGGTGACTTAGATATGATAAGCTTCGGACCTAACATAAGAGGAGCTCATACTCCAGAAGAACATTTATCTATTTCTTCTACTAAGAAGGTGTGGGAATACTTATTAGAAGTATTAAAGGCTATTAAATAAGGTTAAGCAAAATAAATGAGATAATAATGATAATTAAGATAGGGAAGAAACTGCTTTTGGCAGTTTTTTTCTTTTGTTAATAGAGAAGAGTGTGGACAAGGTGAAAAGGCAAATAAAGAATTGCTGAATATTTAAATTTATGATTTAGCAATATGGAGGCAATCAATGAGTGAGAAAAAACTTTAATATGTTAATTATTTGTATTAATTAATAATTAGTATTGATTGATTAACATATTATGGGTATAATATGAATTATAGTAATGAAATTCAAGGAGGAATAGAAGATGGATATTAAAGATAAAGTGTTAGACGTTTTAAATAATTCAGATGAACCTTTAAAGGGAGGACAAATTGCAGAAATATCTGGATTAGATAAGAAGGATGTAGATAAGGCAATTAAGGTTCTTAAGTCGGAAGAAAAGATAATATCTCCAAAGAGATGCTTTTATGCAGCTAATAAATAGGAATTAGAATAGGGACTATCTATTGATGGTCTCTTTTTTCTGTCTGGGAAAATATAAAATTTTAATTAACTATAAGTCAAAGGTGCTATTACAGTTTTATAACATTTTTTGTCTAAAACTATGGATAACTATTAATTAAAGGAAGGGAATATAAACTCTCTGTAGAATTATTATATTTAAGTGATTTAATGGGAGGGGAGTTAATTGGTAGATATTGATTTTGAATTTAAGGATTATATAGTATCCAGTGTAGAGGAAGATGGGCTAGAAGAATTAAATAATTGGATAAAAATAAATAATAGTGAAGATCATACTTGCTATTCATTAGATAGTCAAATGTTTTATAGAAGATTTTTGGAATATTATGTAACAGAAAATGAATTCTTTTTAGAAATATACAAAAATAATGAGCTAGTTGGAGTGTTTAAAGGAAGATTAGAGTTAGAAAATAAGAAAGAATTATTTATATGGCTTTTCATAATAAAAAAAGAATTAAGAAATGAAGGTTACGGTTCTGAAATTGTTGAAGGAGTCATAGAATATTTTATGAGACTATATACAATAGATACTATAAAAGTTGGAGTCGTACAAAACAATTTAGAGGGCATTTCCTTTTGGAATAGTAAAGGATTCAAAGTAGAAAGGATGACTAAAGATTTTTTTCAGGACGAAGAAGAGAATGGAAGAAATCTTGTTATTATGCAAAGACAATAATATGTAAATAAAGTGGCTTGACTATTTTGGAATAAATTACTATAATTAAAAAGTAGGGTGAGAGAAACGTCCTATAAATGTGTGTGAAAATGTTTACTAAAACTATTGTGGGAAGTGAAACTTTCTTAAAGGAAGGGGAGTATCTATGATTTCAAAAAGAAAGATACTTACTAAGGCTGTAGCTATTACAGTTGTATGTGCAGCAGTTGCAATGGTAGGTGCAGAAAGTATAAGCGCAGATACAAGTGCAAAGACAAAACAGGGTGTAGTACTTAAGACAAGTGAACTTAAGGTTAATAAAGTAATTGTGTCACCTAAAAAGGTTGAAGAACAAAATACCGTACAACCTTCAAGATCATCAAACACAACAGGTAAGAAAAATACAAGTTCTTCTATAAACAGAGGAGTGAACAAGTCATCAAGCCAAGTAGCAAATTATGCTTATAACTTCTTAGGAAGACCATACGTATATGGTGCAAATGGACCAAATGCATTTGATTGTTCTGGCTTTACAAGTTATGTATATAGACATTTTGGGGTTAGTTTACCACGTACAGCTAGCTCACAATTTAGTGCAGGAAGTGCAGTGTCAAGAAATAATTTAGCGCCTGGAGACTTAGTGTTCTTCAATACAGTAGGATACTTAGGTCATGTTGGTTTATACATTGGTGGCGGTGATTTTATACATGCAGCATCAAGTGGTAGGGTGAAAATAAGCTCACTTAGTGAGGGATACTACAGAACAAGATATGCAGGGGCAAGAAGAGTATTTTAATTTTTAGTGTATGAATATATAAGGTCTCTACTTAAATTTATTTTAAGTAGAGATTTTTTTTATTCTTTAGGAAAATATAAAGATTTACTCTGTTATAGAATCAAAGATATTATTACAATTTCATATTTAAAAATATAAGGTTAAGGATAATAATTTTATAATTTCATTACTTTAAGTACGAATATTTATCCTTTTTAATTAATATACATAATATTAAAAAAGTAAGGGGGTAGAATATGAGATACACAAGATATGACTATAAGAAGAAGGGTGGAGGAGGCTTTTTTTTATGGATTCTATTAATCATTATTTTAGCAGTAGCTATAGGAATTACTATATTCAAAATGTTTTTTAGTGATGGGGAAATAAGTAATCCATTGAAAGTGCCAAATAAAAATCAGCAAGAAGAAGGCGTTAATACAGATGCGGATAGTAATATATTTAAAGTAATTCAATGTGGATTGTTTTCTAAAGAGGAAAATGCCAATAGCGCCTTAACAACATTACCTTCTTCTATGACTGGATTTGTAATTCAGGAGGAAGGTAAGTTCAAAGTTATGGCTGGTATCTATATTGATGAAGAAAGTGCAAAAAAAACAGAAGAGCTAACTAAAGCATCAATTAATAACTTTACTATTAAGTGCTCTATACCAAAGGACTCTTCAGAAAAAAAGATAGAGGCACAAATAATAGAGGGATACTTGCAGATAATAAATAAGTTTGAAGAAAGTGACGTGAAATCAGTAAAAACGGTTGATTTTAAAAAGTGGACAGAAGAAACAGCGGCAAATATAAAAAGTCCTAGTGAAGAAGTTCAAAACTTGGTAAAAGTTATTAAAGAATTACCTGATGAATATACTAAAAAGGATGTTAAAGCATCTAAGGATTTCTTATATAAATTGCTCATAAAATATCGAGTATAGTAAAATCTTAAGAATAAATTAAAATGCATTAGAATTAAATGAACATACTTGTTTATAAGTATATATAATGATAAACTATATTAGGTGTAGTAATGCTTACAACCATTTACTACACCTAAGATTTTATAAAAAATGCAAAAAAAAATATGTCTATAAAATGATAAAAATGGCAATACTATTTGATAGTATACTTTAGGAGTGAGAAAATTGAAGATAGTATTAGCTTCAGCTTCTGAAAGAAGACAAGAATTATTATCTAGATTAGTTGAAGAATTCGAAGTTATTATAAGTAATTTTGATGAAAATAAGGTTGTTTTTAAAGGAAATGTAAAAGAATATGTAGAAAATATAGCTTTAGGTAAAGCTATAGATGTACAAAAGAGTATACATGAAGACGCAATTATAATAGCAGCAGATACAATCGTAACTTTAGATAATAAAATTTTAGGTAAGCCTAAAGATGGGACAGAGGCTTTTAGTATGCTTAAAGATTTAAGCGAAAGAACACATAATGTTTATTCTGGAATTGTATTAATAAATACAAAGACAGGGAAAATTATAAAAGATTCCTTATGTACTGAAGTGAAGTTTTCAAAGCTTAAGGATGAAGAGATAATTAAATACATAGAGAGCAAAGAACCATTCGATAAAGCAGGAGCATATGGAATTCAAGGTAAGGGTGGTATTTTTGTAGAAGAAATTAAAGGATGTTACTATAATGTTGTAGGTCTTCCTTTAAATAAGCTTAAAAGTATGATGGATAAAATAGTATAAGGGGTGGGGAATCTAATTTAAGAGGAGTGTGTAAATGGACAACAATCTTAAGATTTTAGATTTACCATTAAGTGAAAGACCTCTAGAGAAATTACTTTCTTTAGGAGCGGAAAGTCTAAATAATTCAGAGTTATTAGCAATAATATTAAGATGTGGCGTTAAAGGAGAAAATGTTCTTTCTTTAAGTCAAAGAATATTATGTGAGTTACAAGGCTTAGACGGTATTATGAATGCATCATACGACGAAATAACTTCAATAACAGGAATAAAAAAGGTTAAGGCATCACAGATATTAGCTGTAGCTGAACTTTTTAAAAGATTTAATACTCTAAAAAGTAATAGAATTGAAGTTGGAATATCAACTCCAAAGGATATATATAAATTACTTATGAATGAAATGAGTTATTTAAATCAGGAAGTTTTAAAGTTAGTAGTATTAAATACTAAGAATAAAATTATAAAAGTCAAGGATGTATTTAAAGGTAGCTTAAACACATCTATAGTACATCCAAGAGAAATTTATTCGGAAGCTATAAGATGTGGTGGAGCTTCAATCATAATATGTCATAATCATCCATCAGGAGACTCTACTCCTAGCAAGGAAGATATTAACATAACCGCAAGGATAAAAGAGTGTGGTAAAATAATAGGAATAGAATTATTAGATCATATTATTATTGGAAATAATGAATATACAAGTTTAAAAGAAAAAGGAATTATATAACTGAAAGGGGAAAAATACAATGGGATTTTTTGGAACAAGTAAAGACATGGGAATAGATTTAGGTACTGCGAATACTCTTGTTTTTGTAAAAGGAAAGGGAGTAGTTTTAAGAGAGCCTTCAGTTGTTGCTATAAATAATTTAACAAAGAAGCCTTTAGCAGTAGGTGCTGAAGCTAAACTTATGATTGGTAGAACACCAGGGAACATAGTTGCAATAAGACCTTTAAAGGATGGAGTTATAGCTGACTTTGATGTTGCTCACACTATGATTAAATCATTAATTGAAAAGGCTGCTAGTAAGAGTGGATTTAAAGCACCTAGAATTATAGTATGCTATCCATCAGGAGTAACAGAAGTAGAAAAGAGAGCTATTGAAGAAGCAACAAAGCTTGCAGGAGCAAGAGATGTTATCTTAATGGAAGAGCCAATGGCAGCAGCTATAGGAGCTGGACTTCCAGTAAGTGAACCAACAGGAAGTATGATAGTAGATATTGGTGGAGGAACTACTGAAGTAGCTATTATATCTCTTGGAGGTATTGTAACTAGTAAGTCATTAAGAGTTGCTGGAGACGAATTAGATCAAGCAGTTATAGCTTATATTAAGAAAGAGTATAACCTTATGATAGGTGAAAGAACTGCAGAGCAAGTAAAGATGGAAATTGGATCTGCTTACAAAGTAGAAGATGAAGATAGAATAATTGAAATTAAGGGAAGAGACTTAATAACAGGTCTTCCAAAGATTATTGAAGTTTCAGAGTCTCAAATAAGAGAAGCTCTTAAAGAACCTGTATATGCAATAATTGAGTCTATTAAAACAACATTAGAAAAAACTCCACCAGAACTTGCAGCTGATATTATGGAAAAAGGAATAATGCTTGCAGGTGGAGGAGCTTTATTAAAGGGATTAGATGTGTTAATTGGAAAAGAAACAAATATGCCTGTTCATATAGCGGAATCACCTCTTGACTGTGTAGTTCTAGGGGCAGGAAAAGCTCTAGAGGATTTCGACAAAATAAGTAGAGAAGAAAGATAGAGCATAATATATGAAGCTTCTTAAGAACAAACTGACAGTAACTATTATAGTGCTGTCAGTTGCATTTTTAGGGTTAATTACCCTTACTGTTAGTAGAGAAGATAAAGGATTTGAAAGTGGAGCAGGCAGCACTTTAAATCCAGTTCAAAAAGTTGCATACGGTTTTAATAGAGGTGTAAAAGATTTTGTTGACTTCTTTTTAAATTTTTCAGATGTTAGAGATGAAAATAAAGAATTAAAGAAAGAAAATGATAAGCTTAAGGCCGAAATAGACGAGTATTCTAAATTGAAAGAAGAAAATGAAAGACTTCAAAAGGTCTTAAATTTTAAAGATGAAAAGAATAACTATGATTATATAGGGACTAATATAATAGGAATTAGTGGCGATAGTATATTAAATGGATACATTGTCGATAGAGGAAAAGACGATGGAATAGAAAAAGGAATGGTAGTAATTTCAGCTGATGGTCTTGTGGGACAAGTTTCTTCTGTAGGGAAAAATTGGGCTATTGTGCAATGTATAGTAAACGAAAATGTAAAGGTTGCTGTTATGGTAGACAGCACTAGAGAAAACACAGGAATACTACAAGGCTACAAAGATTATTTTAATAATAATTTAGCTAAGGTTCTTAATCTTCCGATAGATTCAGAAGTAAAAGAAGGAGATGTTATAGTTACTTCAGGACTAGGAGGATATTATCCAAAAGAAATTAAAATTGGTGAAGTAGTTTCTGTTGAAGAAGATAGGGTTAGAGTAATGAAGAGTGCTATAGTAAAACCTTATGTTGATTTTAATAAAATAGAGGAATTATTTATAGTGGCTCCAAAAGATAAAAGAGAAATAAAATATGACTAAGAGGTGTGAGATATGAGGAGATTTATAATAGTATTAATATCAATAATATTATTGATATTAGATAATTCATTGTCACCCTTTATATCTATAAAAGGTATATATCCAAGTCTCTTGTTTATATTTGCAATAGCCTATTCTATAATTAATGGAAAAAAAGAAGCAGTATTTATAGGAGTAATAAGTGGATTATTACAAGATATATTCTTTTTTAATGGATTTGGAATTAATGCATTAGTCAATATGTTATGTTGTCTTTTTGCAGGATTAGTTGGTGAAGGTATATGGAGAAATAAGAAACTTATTCCTGTAGGAACTATGTTTGTAACTACTTCATTAAGAGTGTTTGGAATCTTTATTATAATGTATTTATTAAAAATTAAAGTAGATGTGTTAAGAGGTATTTTTGCTGGACTTTACAATTCTATAATTATGTTTTTTGCTTATCCTTTATTTTATAAGTTTTTATATAATGATGAGGAAAAAACAAAGTGGAGGTTTAAATGATAGTTAATAAACCCAATAAGAAAAAACAATTATCAAGATATTCTGTCTTACTAATAATTATGGGAATTATATTTACAGTGATGACAGTAAAGCTTCTTTATATTCAAGTATATAAACATGATGATTATAAGGAAAAGGCGGATACAACATCAACAAAATTTGTATCAGAAAAGGCGCCAAGAGGAATTATATACGACCAAGATGGAAATGTTCTAGCTACAAATAAGCAAACTTATTCAATAAGCTATACGTCTACAGATTTATCAAACAAACAATTCTTTACTACTATGGATGAAGTTTTTAAGATACTTAAGGATAATGGGAAGACTTTTGAAGATACTCTCATATTAAAGTTAAATGATAAAAATCAGTGGTATTTGGAATATAAAAATAGTGATGATGATTTAATTAGGATAGAAGATTTAAGATTTAAGAAGGATAGAAATTTTGATGCTGAAGTACAGAAGAAATTATATCCTGACGTTGATGAGCTTAGTGATGAACAAAAAGCTAAAATAGATGAGGAGTTAGTTAAAATTACACCTCAACAAATCTATTATAAGCTTGTTAAGGATTATGGATTAATTAGTTTAATATATCCAAATCCTACAAAAGAAGAGGAAGATATGATTAAAAACATGTCTGGAGAAGAAATTGCAAAAGTTGTATCTGAAAAATATAGTCTTACACAACAAAGAGATTATATTGTAATAAAAGATGCATTAAAAATGAGAAGTTATAGTGGATATAAATCTGTAACAATTGCAAGCAATATAGAAAAAGATATATACTTCAATATTATGCAAAGACTTAATGACTTACCAGGTATTGATGTTGTTCAAGAGCCAATTAGATATTATCCATATAAAAATACTGCATCATCAGTATTAGGATATTTATCTTCTATAGATACATCTCAAAAAGAGAATTATGAGCTAAGAGGATACGATGCATCTTCAGACCTTATTGGTATTTCAGGAATAGAAGCAGCCTTTGAAGAACAATTAAAAGGTGTAAAAGGTGGGACTACAGTAAAAGTAAATTCTACAGGTAGAGTAACTGAGGAGTTATTTAAGCTAGAATCTTACCCAGGAAATAATGTTCATTTGACAATTGATAAAGATGTTCAATATGCTGCAGAGCAAGCATTAAAAGATAAGATGGAAGAGATTAAAGCAAAGAATAATGGTGAGTTTAACACAGCTAATAGAGGAGCTGTAGTAGCAGTTGAAGTGAAAACTGGAAGAATACTAGCATCTGCATCATATCCAGATTTTGATCCTAATTTATTTGCTATACCAGGACAGCTTACTACTGATGAGTATAAAAAGTATTTTAATCCGGATCTTGAGGCATTTGGAAAAGAACTGATAAAAACTAAAAACTTGAAGGATGTTACAGTAGATGATTTATTTCCAGACTATGGAGATGGTAAAGGAAGAAGAGATATATACGATTTATATCCTAGATCTTTCTTTAACTATGCAACACAAGGTTTATTACCACCAGGATCTATTTTTAAGCCTTTAACTGCAGTTGCTGGTTTAGAAGAAGGGGTTGTAAATCCAGATACAATAATCTATGATAAAGGAAAGTTTACTGAGCATTCAGATGTATATGGAAGCTTTCAACCAGAGTGTTTAATATATACTACTAGGCATCAAACTCATGGAGCTGTAGACGTAGGAAAAGCACTAGAAGTTTCATGTAACTACTATTTTTATGAAATTGCTTATAGATTATATCAAAAAGCAGGTGGTGGTGTTAATGCTATGGACACTATTGCAAGATATGCATGGAAGTTTGGTCTTGGATATGATGTTAATAGTAAAACTGAGAGAGGAACTGGTATAGAAATAGAAGAAAGAATTGGGCAAGTATATAGTTTTGATGCATATAAGGAAAATGCAATATATTATGCTAAGTTTGATTTGGCAGCAGCTTTAGAGAGTGGTTCATATGAGAATATGTATAATTTTATTCCTTTTGATTATTCATATAGGGATGAAGATAGCGAAAAAGTTTATAATGCTAAAAAGAGTTTAAAAGATAAAGTGGAATCTGCATTTTGGAAGTTAGGTACTGATGAAGAAATAACTAGCAATGAAGAACTTGCAAAAACTTTAGTAGACGATATTAAAACTATAATGAAAAATTCAGATGTATATAAGAAAAATGTAGAGGAATATAAATCTAAAGGTAAAACTTATAATGAAGCAGCTCAAGCAAATACTATAGCAGAAATTATTGCTAGATTTATAATAAATGATAGAGGTACTGTTATAAAGTCTCCAGCTCAAGAAGTAAACTCATCTATAGGTCAAGGTATGAATAACTTTACCCCTATGGAACTTGCTGGGTATATTGCAACTTTAGCTAATGGTGGAACAAGATATAAACTTCATTTTGTTGATAAAATAACCACACCAGATGGTAAGGTGGTTCAAGAATTTCCATCAGAGGTAGTAGAAAAGATAGATATGAAACAATCTACTATAGATGCAATTAGAGATGGTATGAGAAGAGCAAACAATGAAGATGGAGGAACAGCAGCAGCTGCATTTAGAGGATTCCCAATAGAAACAGGTGGTAAAACAGGTACAGCTGATTTTAGGGATAATCAATCTGATATAGGAAGAGCACCTTATGCAACATATGTCAGTTTTGCACCATTAAATGATCCTGAAATAGCGTTTGTAGGGGTTATTTATGATGGAGGACATGGATATTATACTGCGTCAGTAGCTCGTGCTGTTTATGAGGCATATTTTAAAGATAGATTACCAGAGGGATATACTTCTGAAAGTTATCAAAAATATGTAGTAGGAGCTCCAGCGGACAATAAGTCAAGTAATTAATTTTAATAAGAAACATTTAAAGGAGAAATCACGTTATGATTTCTCCTTTTTTTATCGTAATTAAATATTACCAGTTTCAGCAAATTTATGATAATGTCTACAAAATCATAATATTTAATGATATAATAAAATAGATTTCTTATAATAAGAAGGAATGCAATATTTTTTGTTGAATTATATAAGTGCTAGTAATTGGTGGAGGGTAGCCAATGGGAAATGATAGAATAATTATAAAAGGAAATAAAGAAGGATTAAATGCAATAATAAATATAGATAAGTTTGGCAACTTTGAAGAGATGTTAGATGCATTAATAGAAAAACTTTCAAAAGGAAAGAAGTTCTATAAAGGATCAACTTTATGCATAACAACAAAGCTTTCCTCTTTAACAGAAAAAGATGTAGAAAGTTTAAAAGTTGTTTTGTTTGAAGAGATTGGTATAAAGGATATAGTGTTTGAAGATAAGGATATAAAGGATAAAGAATCGGAATCAAAAATATTTAATGGAGTTTATGAAGGAAGAACTAAGTTCATTAGAAAGACTGTAAGAGGTGGACAATGTGTTGACTTTCAAGGAAACATTGTAATTGTTGGAGATGTAAATAGTGGTGCCGAAGTATATGCAGGGGGCAATATAATTGTTCTTGGTAGTATAAAAGGAAATGTGTATGCAGGAGTTGGAGGAAATAGAAAAGCTATAATAGCAGCATTTGCACTTCAACCTGAAATTTTAAAAATAGGAGATATAATAACAATTTCTCCAGATGATTTTGAAAAGCCTAAATATCCAGAGGTGGCAAAAGTAAAAGATGATGCCATAATTGTTGAACCGTATTTAACTAATAAGTATATATATTAAAGTGTGGAGGGATTCGTAAATGGGAGTATCGATAGTAATAACATCAGGAAAAGGTGGCGTTGGAAAAACAACAACAACAGCTAACCTAGGTACAGCATTAGCTGCATTAGGGAATAAAGTTGTAGTTGTTGATGGTGATACAGGATTAAGAAATTTAGATGTGTTAATGGGATTAGAGAATAGAATAGTATATACAATTGTTGATGCTATAGAGGGAAGATGTAGATTAAAACAAGCTTTAATTAAAGATAAGAGATTTCAAAATCTATTCTTACTTCCAACAGCACAAACAAAGGACAAGGATGATATTAGTCCACAACAAATGTTAAAGTTAGTTAATGAATTAAAGAAGGATTTTGACTATATTCTTATAGATTCACCAGCAGGAATTGAGCAAGGTTTCGAAAATGCTGTAATTGGAGCTGATAGAGCAATAGTTGTAGTAAATCCAGAAATTACTTCAGTAAGAGATGCTGATAGAGTAATTGGTAAGCTTGATGCAAAAGGATTAGAAGATCATGGAGTAATAGTAAACAGACTAAATTATGAAATGACTAGAAGAGGGGACATGTTAGATGTTTCAGATATAATTGAAACTCTATCAGTAAAGCTTGTTGGGGTTGTTCCAGATGACAAAAATATTACTGTGTCAACTAATAAGGGGGAACCAATTGTTTTAGAAGAAAAAGCTTATGCAGGTGAAGCGTTTAGAAATATAGCAAAGAGAATTACAGGGGAAGATGTTCCTATAATGGATTTACAAGAAAATTCGGCAGGATTCTTTGGATCTTTAAAGAAGTTATTTGGACGTAAATAAAGGAGGGACTGAGAATATGGGACTTTTTGATGGTTTTTCAGCAAAAATTAAACCCAAAGAGGTTGCAAAAGATAGACTAAGATTAATACTTATTCATGATAGAGGAGATATTCCTGGAGAAACCTTAGATAAAATGAGAGATGAAATATTAGAAGTATTATCTAAATATATAGAAATCCAATCAGATGACGTAGAAATTTCTGTTACTAAGAGTGAGTGTATTGAAGGAGATGCCCCTTCGTCTTTAGTAGCTAATATTCCTATTAAAGCTGTAAGAGGAAGATAGAAGAATTTCGAGCTTTGCTCGAAGTTCTTCTTATTTTTGGTAGAAAAAAATTAATATTTTCTTATATTTTGTCATATTATATTTATTTTATAGAGAAAAAGGCAATAATAATATATAATTATGTTTGTAATCTCTGAAAGTATGGAGGTGTAACATTGGAGAGAAGAGATAGAATTTTAAGTAGATATAAATTAGATTTTAAGCTTATTAGAGAGATAGATAAGGGACTACTATTTTCAGCTATAGCACTTATGCTGTATGGAATGCTTAACATATACTTATGTACAAAGGGCGATGTAGCACCATTCTTTTTTGTAAAGAAACAATTTATGTGGTTTATTATATCTATGGTTGCTTTATATTTTTTAGTGGCAGTAGATTATTCTGTTATCTATAGATATGTACCTGTTTTTTATTGGGGTTCAGTTATTTTGCTATTATGTGTATGGATCCCTGGGATTGGTGTTAAGGTTAATGGAGCTAGGGGGTGGATTAATATAGGAATATCGAATCTTCAGCCTGCAGAGCTGGCCAAGTTTGGTATTATTTTAATGGTAGCCAAACTCTTAGAGGAAATGGACTATGAGGTTAATAACTTAAGAAATATAATTAAGATAGGTATTTACTGTATGATACCAGTAAGCTTGATTCTTATTCAACCAGATATGGGAATGACAATGGTTTGTTTCTTTATAGTTTTAGGTATGTTATTTATTGCAGGGTTAGATAGACGTATAATAATAGGTGGATTCTCTGCATTACTTATTGGAGTAGTTGTTTTATGGAATTCAGGATTAATATTACCTCACCAAAAGGCAAGAATAACAGCTTTTATGAATCCAGAAACAGATACATCAGCTCAAGGATATCAGTTAAATCAATCTTTAATTGGTATTGGATCAGGAGGGGTTGTAGGAACAAGACCATCATTAGATCCAGAGGTTTCTCCTGGATATGCAGGTACTCATGTTCCGGAAATTCAAACAGACTTTATATTTGCAGCTATAGGAGAACAATGGGGATTTTTAGGAGCCATGCTGTTATTATTACTGTATGGAATACTAATTACTAAAATGATTAACATAGCAAGAAAAGCAAAGGATAGATTTGCATCATTAGTTTGTATTGGACTAGTATCCTATTTCTTATTTGCCATAACTCAAAACATAGGTATGACAATAGGACTTATTCCTATAACAGGTATTACATTACCACTTATAAGTTATGGAGGAAGTTCTTTGCTTACAACAACAATGGCTGTAGGACTAGTTCTAAACATAGGTATGAGAAAGAAAAAGATACATTTCTAAGAATTTAGGGGGATGAGATTATGAGAGTGGCATTAATTGCTCATGATAAGAAAAAGGAAGAAATAATTAACTTTGCAAAGAAGCATAAGGATATTTTGAAAAATCATGAACTTGTAGCGACGGGAACTACAGGATTAAAAATTAATGAGGCTACAGGATTAAAAGTTCATAGATATTTATCAGGACCATATGGTGGTGACCAGCAAATAGGTGGAAGTTTAGCTGAAGGAGACATAGATTTAGTAATCTTTTTAAGAGATCCTTTAACAGCTCAACCACATGAACCAGATGTTTCAGCATTAATTAGAATCTGTGATGTCCATAAGGTACCAGTTGCAACTAACATAGGAACAGCAGAAATTCTAATAAATGAGTTAGCAAAAAGATAGTTAAAAGAGAAATTGCTTAGCAATTTCTCTTTTTTAATGCTATAAATTAAATAATTATTACAGTTTTAGAAGTAATATGGATATTGGGGGTCTTTAAATATATAATTAAGCTAGTAAAATTATGGAGATGAGAAAATGCTGAATACTAATAGGGTTATACAAAGATATAAATTGGACAGTAGATTTGCTAAAGAGATTGACAAGGGGATATTAATATCAATGTTATTATTAATAATGTTTGGGATACTAAATATATATTTATGTACTAAGGGAGAAGTTTTTCCTGTACTTGGGCCATTTTATTTTACTAAGAGACAAATTATATGGTTTTTAATTTCTATGGTAGCTCTTTACATAATATTAACTGTAGATTACAGAGTTATTTATAATTATATTCCTATAATTTATTGGGCATCAGTAATATTATTACTGATGGTATGGATACCTAAGGTGGGTGTTGAAGTTAATGGAGCAAGAGGATGGATAGATTTAAAAATTTGTCTGTTCCAACCATCTGAAATAGCTAAGTATGGAATTATATTGATGGTAGCCAAGCTATTAAATGAGATGGATTATAAGATTAATGATATAAGAAATTTACTTAGATTAGGGGTTTATATAGCAGTTCCAGTATTCTTTATATTGTTACAAAGGGATATGGGAATGACAATGGTATGTTTTTTTATAGTGCTTGGAATGTTTTTTATAGCAGGTTTAGATAAGAGAGTTATAATTGGAGGCTTATCCGTTTTAGCTATAGGAATTGTATTTGTTTGGTACTCAGGATTACTTGGAGGATATAGGGCTGATAGAATAAATTCTTTCTTAAATCCAGAGGAATATGCAGATGATTTATCATATCAATATACTCAAGGAGTTATAGGAATTGGAGCAGGGGGATTAACTGGAATTGATAAATCCTTTGATTCTGATATTGATCCTGGATATGCAGGAACTAATGTACCAGAAATACAAACAGATTTTATATTTTCAGCCATAGCAGAGCAATGGGGTTTTATTGGAGGAGTATTTGTTTTACTTTTATATGGAGTGTTAATTACAAAGATGATAGTAATTTCAAGAAATTGTGGAGATAGATTTGCATCTATAGTTTGTGTTGGAGTTATATCTTATTTTATGTTTGCAGTTACACAAAATATAGGTATGACTATAGGGCTTTTGCCTATAACAGGTATAACGTTGCCTTTAATAAGTTATGGAGGTAGCTCTTTATTAACTACTGTAATTGGTGTAGCAATGGTCTTAAATATTTCTATGAGAAAGAAAAAGATACTTTTTTAAAATGGAAATTGCTTAAGCAATTTCTTTTTTTTAATGTCTAGGAAAGTATAAAATTTCAATTGGCTATAACTCAAAGGTATTATTATAATTTCATATTAAAAAAATATAAAATCAAGGATAGTAAGTTTATAATTTCCTTACCTTTAGTAGGCGTGGAGTGGATATTTGTTTTGATGTGACTTGGAGCGTAGCGACGGAACAAACAAAATAAATATCCACTCCACATTTTTTATTAAAAGTTATTAAACTTTTCTCTAAAAAATTGAGTTAAATTATGACATAGGAATATTAACCATATAGTGAAAATATAATTTATTAGTAAAACTACTAGGAGGAAAGAGATGGGAGAGTACAAGTCGCAATACGAGAAATACTATAAAAACTTAAGGAATAAGGTACCGGGGAAAACACCTAAACCAGCTTCTTCTTATGATTATTTAGGAAGAGGAAAAAGTAGTAATAATAGAATAGAAAATAGGTTTGTAAAAAAGTTTATTTTTCAACTTGCTGGAGCCTTAATCCTTTTGATGATTTTTATGGGAATAAGGGTGATTCCTATAGAGGGTGCAAAAGAAGCGTATATTGTAACTAGAGAAGCTTTAGATAAGAATTTTGATGTTGAAGAAGCAGTAATGGCCATGAATATACCTGGGGTGGAGGATTATAAAGAAAACATTTTAGACTATATAGATAATTTTAAGAGTTTTGTAACAGGTGATAAAACTCTTAAAGAAGATATAAAGGATAACTATGTAATACCAGTAGTAGGGACAGTATCTCATTTATCAGGTGAAAATGTAGGAATTATAATACAGACAGATAGTGAAATGGATGTTATTGCAAGCTTTGATGGAAAGATAAGAGAAATTAAGGAAGATGGAGATGAAAAACATATAATAGTTGACCATGGAAATGGTATAGAGACATACTATGGATTAATTTCTACCGTTGATGTTAAAGAAGGAGATAAGGTAGAAAAGGGACAGTTAATAGGTAAAACAGGGGTGTTAGACTCTGAAGGAACTAAAGGAATAGTATATAAGATAAGTTATATGGGGGTTGAAAAAGATCCAGTAGAAATGATGGATTTTTCATCCTTAAAGAGCGTTTAGTTGTTAGCAATCCTTAGGAGTTTTAAATGGACAGAAAAAGAAAGAAGCTAATATTAGAATTTATATTCTTATTAGTAATTTGTACTTTAAATAAGCAAATGTTGGTTGGTTTTATATGGGTTATACTGCATGAGGCAGTTCATATCTTAGTAGCAAATAATTTTGGGCTAAGATTAAGTAGTTTTAAAATTCATATAACAGGGGCAGGAACAGAGATAGATGATATCGATGATTTATCAGAAAATAGAAAACTGATTTTATATGTTTCTGGACCCCTGTTTAACTTTGTTTCAGCAATGGTATTAATATTTTTAAAGAGTGAATATGGATTAAATGTTGAAAGTAGCATATGGATAAATCTTGGGTTACTCTTCTTTAACATGTTGCCAGCGTATCCTTTAGATGGTGTAAGAATATATGAGATACTTTTAAGTAAGAAAATCTTATATAAAAAAGCAAAGAAACTTTTAGTAAGAGCTAGTTTTATGGTAGCTGCATTTATTATGATAGGTTTCTTATTAACAATATACATACATAAGGTCAATATTAGTTTGCTTTTAGCATCAGTTTTATTAACATATACAACCTTCTTAGAGAACGAAAAAACTATTTATATAATTATGGGAAGTATAGTAAGAAAGAGTAGAAGGTTAATTAGTGATGGGTATATAGAGAATAAAAGTATTTCTGTCTATTACAAGAGAGATTTAATTAAGGTTTTAAGCCTAGTAGATAGGAATAAGTTTAATTCTTTTTTTGTTTTAGATGATGATATGAGACTTTTAGGAATAATTTATGAAGACGAACTTATAAAGACCTTGAAGGAAAGTGGTAACATGACCCTTGAGGAACTATTAGTAAGTAAAAAGAATAAAAAAGATTAGAAAGAGAAGTTGCTTTGCAATTTCTCTATTTTTTTTGTAAGTTCTCCTAATTGACAGATTATTTATATAACTACTATATTGGATTGATTAAAAATTGAAGTGTTGACAAAAACTGTATAAAGGGTGTATAGTGTGAATATATGGTATACACACTTAAGGAGGTGTATGAGTGAAAATAATTTTAGATTATACAAGTGATTTGCCGATGTATGAACAAGTAGTAAAAGGAATAAAGGATTTAATTATAGATGGTAGTCTAAAGGAAAACGATTTACTACCTTCTGTTAGGAAGCTATCTCAGGAGCTTAATGTTAGTACTATTACTATAAAAAGGGCTTATTTAGAATTAGAGAAGGCCGGAATAACATATTCTGTTTCGGGGGTAGGCACCTTTGTGAGAGTTAAGGATAATGAAGAATTAATTAATGAAAATAAAGAAAAGTTATTTTGTGAACTTGATGATATAGTAGGGAAATTATTAGATGGTAAGTGTACAAAAGAAGAGATAATTAAAAGGGTTAATAAGATTTTGAGGGGGAATTGAAATTATGGAGAATTTATTAGAGATTAAGGATTTAAGTATTGAGTTTAAGGATTTTTCTTTGAAAAATGTATCATTTTGTGTTCCAAGAGGAACAGTTTTAGGATTTATAGGTCAAAATGGTGCTGGAAAAACCACTACATTAAAGCTTATTCTAAACAGTTATAAAAGGGCTTCAGGGGAAATAAGAGTTCTAGGAAAAGATAATATTAAAGATGAGGTTTTTGTAAAGAACAATATAGGTTATGTACCAGCAGAAAGTTATCTTATAGAGAATAAAACAATTGAAGAACATGAAGAAACCTTTGAGTTTTTCTACGATAAGTGGGATCACAAGGTTTATATGGAGTATATAAAGAAGTTTGGTATAGATATGAATAAAAAGTGTGGAGATTTATCTACTGGTATGAAGACAAAAGCTATGTTAGCTTTAGCATTAGCACATGACCCTCAAATCTTAATTTTAGATGAGCCAACATCAGGGTTAGATCCAGTAGCAAGGCTAGAATTTCTTGATATGCTTAGAGATTTTGTAGGAGATGGGGAGAAATCTGTTATTTTATCAACTCACATTACCTCTGATTTAGATAAGGTAGCAGACTATATAGCATTAATTCATGAAGGAAGAGTTTTAGAATTTGATTCTATGGATAATATCCAAGAAAGTTTTGCTATAGTTAAGGGAGATTTATCTGAGATTGTTGGCTATGAAGATGACTTTATAGGTATAAAAAAGTGGGATAATTCCTTTGAGGGGTTAATTAAAAGAGAAAAATTAGTAGGAGAATTAAAGAATTTAAGAACTATAGTTCCTAATATAGAAAATTTCTTATCATTTCATATTTGGGGTAATAAGAAATGAAGAGAAGATTTAAGAGAATAGCCTTAATGATGGATTTTGTAACTGATGGAAATAAGAATATTGTATCCTTTGTCTGTTTATTTATAGTATGCCTTTTGGGAATGATGTTTTTTAAAATGCAGTTTGATTCAATTGCTTATGATATTCAGCATGAATTCATTATAAATAATAGTTTTATATTAAATAATTTACTTCGTATGTATTCACCATTTGCTGGTGTTCTTGTATCAATTATACAATGGGCTCTACCTACACAAAAAAACAATAACAAGTTATCAAAAATATTTGAAATTCTTCCTGCTAAAAAAGGAGAAATATTTCTTGAAGGAGTTATTAATTTATTATTGGTTTCAATATCAATTCTTGTATTATATTTTAGCTTATATGCTATTGATATAAATAACTTTTATGGAATGGGTATAAGAGGAATGTTATGTGTAATTATGATTTTAATATTTATATATCTAACTTTTATAAATATAACTAGATTCTTTAGAAATGAGAAGCCATATAAAAGAGTAAAAATAATTGGTTTTATATTGGTACTTTTAATTTATTTAATTCCAGCATTATTTAGTTTAATTAATTATGAAGATGAAATTAATAATATAGTAAATACAATTCATGGAAGTAGTTTTGTTCAAACCTTAGGTAATAAGAGCGTTGGTGTTATTGTAGGGGCAGTATTGTTTAGTATTTATTTTATATTTAACTATTGGTATGTAAAAAGACAGGTATATAAGTACTAAATTTCATAAAAAGTTACCCAATAAGGTGATTAATAATATCTGATTTGGAGGGGGCAAAGTGAAGGATAGAATTAAGAGAGTGTTATATACTATGAATTTATCTATGGATGGCAAGGGGAGAACAAGTATTAATTTATATCTAATACTTTATTTAATTTTAAGCATTGTAAGTATGAAAGTTATTAAATATACCTTTAAGAATATTTATGAGTTTTCATTATTTTCAGAAGTATATGCAGAAAATTTCAATGTTTTAGTTGAGGCTGTAGATATTATTTCTTTAATATCTACAAGTGTTTTCTTTGTAGTATTCTGGGTTTTGCCAAAGCAAAAGTATGAGTGTCAAATAACTAAAATGAGTACATTTCTACCTATAAATAAAGAAGAGTTGGTAATAAGTAGATTTTTAAGCTTTGGATATGCATTTTTATTATTACTAATTCCTTATATAGGTATGTTTAATATTAAGATGGAAAATTCTTTGATTATAGAAGTAAGGGGAATAATAGCAGCTTTTATAATAATGGCACTGTTATTTTTTACAGTAAAAAACATTGCTAGATTTTTAAAGAGAGGTATAGGGGAAAAGTTAGTAAATATATTTGGACTTATTTTAATGTTAACCCCTTATTTGATTCCCTTAATAATATTCGAAATTACAGGTGATGAAAGTATTTTTTATATTTTTAACTCATCTTTTAATAATAGATTTATTAAAAGTCTTGGGGGAAGTGAAAGTGGGCTATGGTTAGGATTAGCAATCATTATATTAATATTTATTTTTAACTATTGGTATGTAAGAAGACAGGTATATAAAGAGGGGTGAATAAATAGTGAGTTTATTAAAAATATACATTACATTAGCAAAGAAAGGTTTTCTACCTAGTCCATTGCTTGGAATAATGGGATTTGCACTAGTGTTATTTATAAATAATTCAGGGTTAGAATTAGTTGTAGTAATGTTTCCATTAGTAATTGCACTTTTAATTACAGAAAAAGAATATAATTTATTATTTACCCTTCCTATGAAAACACAGGATATTTTAAAACTTAAATATATAAATTCATATGTTCAGGTAATATTAGGGTTTATTTTAGGGGGAGTGGGATTAGCATATAAGGGAGAACTTGAACTAGGATATTTTATATATAAATTATCAGTTGTAATAATAGAATTAAATATTTTATTGTTTTTAAATTCAGATAGGGGATTGAGAAATAATAAAGAAGATGGAGCATTATTAATTCCAGCATTAATGGTAATGATAGCTATCGTATTTTATTACTTAGGAATAGAAAGCGATAAATTCAATATAGTAGATAAGTCAATAATGTATAGTGCAGGCATAGTAATAGCTGTTTTTAGTTGTTTTAATTCATATAAAAAATCTAATGCTATAGTTTATGGTGAGGGGGAAATAAACTATGAGGAAGTATCTTAGTTTAGATTATTACAAGGGAATAAGTGGGGATTTAAGAGCAAGTATATTAACTAATATAGGAAATTTGTTTATATGTATTTGTATAGTTTTTATAGGGATGAGGAGTTTAGAACCTTGGGAAAATGAATATATTATTCAATTTAATTTTAGTGGAGTTCTACTTATATTGCTTAGCATTTCATTAAACATAGGGGATAGACCTGTATTTGGTAGAAAGAGCAAAATATCAGAAGTTTTACCTATAACGGATAGAGATTATTTTATTGTAAATTTTATAGGAATGTTAATTAATATTGGAACAGTTATTTCATCTATAGGAATGTTATTCTTATTTAAATCTGGAGATGAGATGCCTGGATTAAAAGGAATAATAATTTTATATTCTATATTTGTAGTGTATTTAATAACTAAAAAAAATATCCATAAAAGCCTAGGTAAAGATTGTAAGAGAATAAAAATTCTTAATAGATTACTACTTATCCTATTATTTGTGTTGAATATTATAATAATTATAGATATAGGAGTTCCACAAGTTGATATTATAAATGTTAGAGCTAATGAAATACTGCAAACCTTAAGCTCCATGGCAATACCAGAGTTTTTTGGAAGTAGGGGATCTGCAGCTATAGTAGTTATGGGCATTATACTTTACTCTGTTTATTATAGTTACACCTATATAGTTAATGAAAAAAAGGGGAAAAAGTATTTTAATCCTTATTTTCTAGGAGTAGTTTCAGGTGGATTAAAAAATGGAGTAGTTTTTTATATAGTTGAATTTTTTTGTATAGGGGCATCTTTTCTTGTAGGATGGATTAAGGTTATAGATGTCTTAAGCAGTTCTAATCCTTTAATGGAAAATATATTTAACGCGTATATGTTTGTTGTACTTTGTGCTGTTCTAGTTTTGCTGGTTGAATATAGTCAATATAGGGAGAATTTAAAATTTCAAGGTGAAAAGATAAGAGATTATTTACCTATAAAGAAGGAAGATATACAAATTGGTATCTTTATAAGACAACTGTTAGTTTTAGTAGGTTTTTCACCTATAATTATAGTTATGTATGTAATTCAATCAAGTAATGCTTTAGTAATAGGGGCAAGAGGATTATATGTATCTTTTATAATAATGGCATTTATTTTAAATATATTTATGGTAATTAGAGATGTAAAGATTAGTGAAAAAGCTGTTTCAATAATAATGAGAGTAATTATATTTATTGGAATAATATTGGGGGTTAATGGAGGCGGTGATGGGATAAAATTAATATCATATAAGCTAATATCTACGAAGGTATTTCAATTTTTTGGGGGATATTCTGTAGGGGCAATACTTATCCCTATAGTTTTAATTTTATATTGTTATATAAATTATATATACATTACTAGAAAGAACAGAATTTAGTTGCTTTAATTATATATATGGTGGTAAGCTATAAAAGAAAACATTTTCAAAGGCGATGGAGGTTATATAAATGAAGCAAATAAAAATAGCTAATACAGATATGGAAGTATCGCAAATATCTTTAGGGTGTATGAGAATAGCAGGTCTTACTAACAATGAGGTTGAAAGATTAGTAAAGACTGCATTAGATGAAGGAATAAATTACTTTGATCATGCTGATATATATGGAAAAGGGAAGTCTGAAGAAATTTTTTCAGAAGCTATAGGAATGAATAGTTCTTTAAGAGAAAAGATGTTCATTCAATCAAAGTGTGGAATAAATCAAAAGGATGGCAACTATGATTTTTCTAAGGAGTATATTTTAGAATCAGTAGATGGAATTTTAAAAAGACTAAAAACTGATTATTTAGATGCTCTTTTACTTCATAGACCAGATGCTTTAGTAGAGCCAGAAGAAGTGGCAGAGGCGTTTAATATATTAAAGAACTCTGGAAAAGTAAGAAACTTTGGGGTTTCTAACCATAATTCACTTCAAATAGAATTATTACAAAAGTACTTAGATCAAAAGATTGTCTTTAACCAACTTCAATTAAGTGTTACTAACTCAGGAATGATTAGAACAGGACTAAATGTCAATATGGAAAATGAAGCAGGAATAAATAGAGATGGAAGTGTTCTTGATTATTGTAGATTAAATGATATTACAATACAAACATGGTCACCATTCCAGTATGGATTCTTTGAAGGAGTTTTCTTAAATAATGATAAGTTCCCAGAGTTAAATAAGACAATTGATGAAATTGCAGCTAGATATGGGGTTTCAAATACAACAATAGCTATGGCTTGGATTTTAAGACATCCAGCTAAGATGCAAGGTATAGCAGGTACTACAAATGTAGAAAGATTAAAGGAAATTTGTAAGGCATCAGATATAGTTCTTACAAGGAAAGAATGGTACGATATATTTAAGGCAGCAGGAAATACACTTCCTTAAGATAATAAGGTAAGAATAGTTAATATAGATAAGGTGGAGAAATTGCTATGCAGTTTCTCTTTTTTTTATAATTTTGCTAATTTCATTACTTTTAAATATATACATGATAATTAAATATTGTAGACTTAACTCTCTAAATGAAAATATGAAATTTGTACGTAGTAATATTAAGGAGTGGGAGAAATATGAGTAAGAGAAAAACAATTTTTCTTATAATAGTTCTTATAGTATCAATTTCTCTTAATATATTGCTTGGAATTGCTATAAATGATAAAAAGAAGATATCTTCAAAAAGATTAATTGATAACTTTGATTATTTAGGCAAGATGTGTAAGGGGATTAGAGATGAGTGTGAGTATCCAGATAATTTAGAGCTAAATACAAGAGTTTCAGTAGAAAATATAGAAAGTTATATAAAAGAAGTGGGCGTAAAAAGTTTTGGTGGGGATGAATTAAATATATATGAAGCTATAACGGCAGATATTATAGATGGTATATATAATAAAAAGATGGAAGGCATGAATTTACTAATTGAACAATTAAATTTAATAAACAAATATTTGGATGAAAATAAGGATGAGTTTATTGAACATCCTAGAAGGCTAGAAAAGGAAATAAAAGAAGAGGGGAGTTTCTTATTTAACAATCTTAAAGCAATAGAATAATAAAATACTTTTTAAAGAACGTAAGAAGAAAGATTCCATCACGAATAATTATAGAAAAAAATAAGTTGATTAGAATAATATTAATAATAAAGATAAGGATAGGTTCTGCTTAGGCAGAATTTTTTGTTTGGATTTAGGTCCATATTTATATATTTATATATTTATATATTTGTTTCTTTTTATATTTAAAACAATATTTGAATATGTATTTTTTGTATTTTAAATTTTATAGAAATTGAATCGAAAATTTGCTTTAAAGAATTTTGGAATCTTTCTTATCCAAATTATACGCTGTCTTATTTTTCTTTTTGAAAGCCACTAAGCTTTATGATAGAATTAGAAGATATGAAATAAATTATGTAAATAAACTTAGGAGGATCTATTAATGAATAAAATAACAGATCACATTCTATGTAAAGTAGAAAAGCCTGCTAGATATGTAGGTGGAGAATTAAATGAAATAATTAAAAATCCAGAAGAAGTAGATATTAGATTTGCATTCTGTTTTCCAGATGTTTATGAAGTGGGGATGTCTCACTTAGGAACAAGAATACTATATCATACTATAAATGAAAGAAAAGATACATACTGTGAAAGAGTATTTGCTCCATGGCCAGATATGGAAGAGCAATTAAGAAAGAATAATATATCTCTATGTACATTAGAAACTAAAACTCCATTAAAAGAGTTTGATATATTAGGTTTCACTCTTCAATATGAGATGAGTTATACAAACATATTAAATATGCTTGATATGTCAGGGGTAACTATAAGAGCAGAAGAAAGAGGAGAAGATGAACCTTTAGTTATGGCAGGGGGACCTTGTGCCTACAACCCAGAACCGTTAGTTGGAATAGTTGATTTCTTTGAAATTGGTGAAGGTGAAGAAATGATGGATGATGTACTTGAGGTTTATGCCAAGTACAAGAAAGGAAAGTGGGACAAAAAGGCTTTCCTAAGAGAGATATCAAAGATTGGAGGTATATATGTACCTTCACTTTATGATGTGGAATACAATGAAGATGGAACAATAAAGAGCTTTAAGCCAAAGTATGATGATGTTCCAGCAGTTGTTAAAAAGAGAATAATAAATAACTTTGATAGAGTATCATTCCCAGAAAACATGATAGTGCCTTATACAGAAATTGTTCACGATAGAATAGTTCTTGAAACCTTCAGAGGTTGTACAAATGGATGTAGATTCTGTCAAGCTGGTATGATTTATAGACCAGTTAGAGAAAAATCAAAGGAAACTTTAGTAAAGCAAGCTAGAAATATGCTTAAGAGTACAGGATATCAAGAAGTTTCACTTTCTTCATTAAGTACATGTGATTACTCTGATATTGAAGGACTTATCCATGATTTAATGGAAGAGCATGAAAAGGATAAGGTTGCAATTGCCCTACCTTCTATTAGAGTTGATGCTTTCTCAGTAGATTTAATTAAAGAAATCCAAAAGGTTAAGAAAACAGGATTAACATTTGCTCCTGAAGCTGGATCTCAAAGAATGAGAGACATAATTAACAAGGGGTTAACTGAAGAAAGAATATTAGAAGCTACTAGAAATGCTTTTGAATCAGGATGGAACAAGATTAAGCTTTATTTCATAATTGGGTTGCCATATGAAACATTAGAAGATTGTGCTGGTATTGGTGATTTAGCAGGAAAGATGGCTGATGAATATTTTGCACTTCCAAAGAATGTGAGAGCTAAGGGACTTAGTATTACAGTAAGTACATCTATATTAGTTCCAAAGCCATTTACGCCATTCCAATGGGCACCAATGGCTAGATTAGAAGAAGTAGATGAAAAGATAAATGCAGTTAAAGGTTCAATAAAATCAAGAAGCATTCACTACAACTACCATGAGCAAAAAACTTCATATATGGAAGCTGTATTTGCAAGGGGAGATAGAAGACTTAGTGAAGTATTAATTAAAGCATTTGAAAAGGGTGCTAAGTTTGATGGATGGTCTGAATACTTCAGCTTTGATATATGGAAAGAAGCATTAGCAGAGTGTAATGTTGATGGAGATTTCTTTGCTTATAGAGAAAGAGGATACGATGAAATACTTCCTTGGGACTTTATAGATATTGGAGTTACAAGAAAGTATCTTGAAAGAGAAAACGAAAAGGCTAAAAAGGCAGAGCTTACTCAAAACTGTAGAAAAGGATGTACAGGATGTGGAGTAAATGTAAACTTCAAAGAAGGAGAGTGTTTTGAGGGTGCGATACTTAATAAAGTATACTAAAGAAAGTAATATAAAATTTATTTCTCACTTAGATATAATGAGAACAATACAAAAGGTTGTAAGAAGAGCTGAATTACCAGTTAAATATTCACAAGGATTTAATCCGCATATGGCTTTATCTATAGCTCAACCTTTAGGTGTTGGAGTATATTCAAGTGGTGAATATATGGATTTAATCTTAGTTGAAGAGATGGATGTACAAGAAATTATAGATAGATTAAATGAAAAATCAGCTTCAGGAATTAAGTTTATGACAGCAACTCAAATTCCACCAACTGAGCCAAATGAGAAGAAGATGCCACAAGCTATGGCTATGATAGATGCTTGTAGATATACTATAAAGATAAACTATACAAGTGTTGAAGACCTTGAAGAGGAAGTTAAGGCTTTATTTGAAAAGAATGAATGGATTACTTTAAAGAAGAGTAAAAAGGCTGAAAAAGAAGTTAATATTAAAGAATTCATCTATGAATTTAAATTCTGGGTTAAGGATGAAGCTTTAGTTATAAATACTGTAGTTAAGTCAGGAAGTAGAGAACATTTATCAGCAGATTTATTAGCTAAATACATTAAAGAACATACCTCTAATGTAGATGAAGAGGCTTTTGTAGATATAAAGAGAGAAGAAATGTATTTTGAAAAGGGTAATAAGTTAGTACCACTATATAACTGTGTATAGGAAGTGTTAATTATATGAAAGAGATATTTATAGAAAGAAGAGAGAATATCCTAAGAATTGCCATTAGGCAAAATGGTAAATTACAAGAGTGTATTGTAGAAGAGGAAAATGGTGAACCAGTAATAGGTGAAATCTATAAGGGAAGAGTGAAAAATATAGTTTCTGCAACTAACTCCATATTTGTAGATTTAGGATTAAATAAGGAAGGGTATCTTTATTATAGTAATGAACTTAAAGCTAGAGGCATTAAGAAGGGTGAAGAAATCATAGTTGAAATTCTAAAGGAGCCTATTAATGATAAGGGTGCTAAAATAAGTGTAAAGTTTGGTATTCCATCAAAGTATTTAGTACTTGAAAGTGATGGATATGGAATAGAGTTCTCTAAAAGATTCAAGGATGAGGTTAAAAAAGAGCTTATCCTTGCTGAATTAGAGGAAATAGAAAATGGAAAGCTTATAGTTAGAACAGAAGCAGCTAATGTTAGTATTGAAGAACTTAAGCATGAAAGAAAAGTACTTCTTAATGAGTATGAAGATATACAAAGAAAAGCTAAGTATTCTTCTAATTTAGGTAAGCTTTATGGAGAAAATCTTTCTTTAATCAAGGTGCTAAGAGATAAAATTTCTGTGGATCCTGTTAAAGTTATCTTGGATAATAAAGAGGATTATGAATTTGCAAAGAATTATCTTAAAGATGATGAAAATGCAAAAATAGTATTGTATACAGATACTAGAGCCTTATTTGATGCATATGAGATTGAAAAAGAATTATTAAAGCTTAGGCATAATAAAGTTGTGCTTCCTTGTGGTGGATCAATTGTTATTGATAAAACTGAAGCTATGTATGTTATTGATGTTAACACTGGCAAAAATATTAAGGAAAGAAACTTTGAGAAGACTATATTAGAAACCAATGTGGAAGCAGCTAAAGAGATTGGTAGACAAATCTTACTTAGAAATTTAAGTGGAATAATAGTAATAGATTTTATAGATTTAAGAGATAAAGCTCATAAGTCTATAGTTATGAGAGAGCTTAAAGAAGCGCTTAAGGATGATGGTGGAAACGTAAAAATATTCCCATTTACTGAATTAAACCTGGTACAAATTGCTCGTAAGAGAATAGGTAAAAGCGTTTATGAGTATATGGAAGAATCATGTACTTTATGCAAAGGAAGTGGAAGATTATTAAAGCTATCATATCTTGAAGGATTAATTAGAAATGATATTCTTAGATTTTACAGTGAAAATGGAATTAATGATTTCTTTATAGAGATTAATAAAACTTATGAGGATATGATAAAAGGAGATATGCTATCTTTCTTAAAAGAAATAGATGGGTTAGATAAAGGGATATATTTAAACTATATTGATGAAGTTGAAGGATACACTTTAGAACCATTAATATTTAAGAATCAGAAAGCTAACGTAAGTAAGTACCTTATTAAGAACTAACAGGATTAAGAAGAAGCTACCGTAAGGTGGTTTCTTTTTTATTTTTCGGGAAATTAAATTGTGTGTAACTTCATGATTTGGATATTATTTGAAGTTGTTTTTTATAAAGAAAAAAATATGTGGTAAATATTGTAAAAGAATTTGTAATAGTTTACAATATATATGTAAATATAATTTATAATATGTGGGAGGTACTTTAATGAAGAAAAACTTTTTAAAAGTATTTGTGGCATCTGTAGCAGGTTTTACATTATTAGCTGGAAGTATGTTAGCTGTTCCAACTAAAGCTGCTACACAAGAAAAGGAATACAGGAATGTAGGGTATGTATTCCAGAGAAATTGTGACATTGATACATTGGATGTTACAAAGATTACTCACTTAAACTATTCCTTTGGTCTTATTTACAATAGGGAATATGAAGAACTTGGAGATGAAACTAACCCAGATGTAAAAGTTCCACATGAATTTGATGACAGTTTACTACACACAATTTATTTACCTGAAAAGGTAGCAAGTGACCTTTCAAGAATTGATGTCTTAAAAGGAAAAAATCCTGATTTAAAGGTTTTATTGTCTGTTGGTGGATGGGAATGTAGAGGTTTCTCAGATGCAGCAGCAACAGAGGAAGGAAGAAAGACTTTTGCTCAATCTTGTAAGAATGTTATTGATGAATATGGACTAGCTGGAATAGATCTAGATTGGGAATATCCTGTTAATGGTGGATGGGGAGTAATAAAATCTAGACCAGAAGATAAACAAAACTTTACTTTACTTTTAAAAGAAGTAAGAAATGCTATAGGTGATGATAAGCTATTAACAATAGCTGGTTCTGCAAATGTTAATTTTTCAAATGGTGGTTGGACAGAGTTCCAAGATGTAATTCCTTTGTTAGATTATATAAACATTATGACATATGACTTTAGATATGGTTCATGTTATTTTGATTCAGCTTTATATGCTTCAAAGACATGGAAAACTGAATTTGATTATGATGATTACAATACTGATATGGCAGTTAAATTATATTTAGAAAATGGATGTCCATCTGAAAAGATAAATATTGGATTATCCTTTAGTGCTGGCATACCACAATTGGTTAGTGATAAATTAGATGGCGAATTAAGTTTTATAAAAGATGCCCTTATAAGAGCTGGATTCCCAATGGATGAAACTGATCCAACACCAGTTCTATCAGCAGTTAAGAATTTAAAGGAATCAGATGGATTCTATAAATATTGGGATAATGATGCTAAAGCTATGTATGTAACATATAAGCATACAGATGGAAAAGAATATTTTGTTATGAGCTTTATTGAACCACAAGGGCTTTCTGCAAAAACTCAATATGTTAAAGATAATAATTTAGGTGGAACTATGTTCTGGGAATTTAGTGCTGACTATGATAATTCTTTAGTTGCACAAATAGCAAAGGAACTTAATATTAATGGCTTTGGAGAAGAAGTAGTACCTACAGAACCAAAACCAGAAGTAAAACCTGAAACAAAGCCTGGTGAAGGTGAATTAGTTAAGACTGGAGATATGACTCCTATATTAAGTCTTATAGGTTTATCAGGAGCATCACTAGGTGTTGCAACTGTAATGTTTAGAAAAAGAAGAGCAAAATAAGATTATAGAAAGATCCCGTCATATAAATATGACGGGGATTTCTTTATATATTAAATTGCAATCCATAAAGCAGGTACATTGCTAGGTTCCCATCCATTTAGTGAAGTGTGAGGTTGAATACATTTATATTCTTTACCTGCATAAGTTACTATATCTCCAACCTTATAGGTTGTATAAGATTCCCAAGTAGGAGTCTCTACTTCATATTTTGGAACATTAACTGTTATTTCATTTGAGTTAATAGAGGAGTTTTCATAGTACAGCACTACATTATAGTTATAAATTCCTTCAGGCTTGTTAGATATAGATTTAGTTATTATTTGAGTATTTTCATTTAAAGAAAGATTACCTGAAGCAATTTCAGTGTTATTTTCAAATAACTTATAAGAAGTAGCTAAGTTATTATCAGGAATTTCTATGGAAATTGTATAATTTCCATTTTTACATTCACTATTAGATATAGTGGCTGCTTTTAAAGCGGGTGGAGTTGGAGCTTTTACAGTAACTGTTACTTCGTTTGAATTTACAGAACTAGCAGAGTCTGATAATTCAATTTTATATTTATAAGTTCCATCAGCTTTATTTTTAACTTCATAATTTATAGAGGCTTCTTTGGATTGGCCAGCAACTAAAGTGCCAGATGATATTACCTTTGAATCTTCTAATATTTTATAGGATGTAGCAGTGTTGTAAGCAGGAACTTTAGCACTTAAAGTAAATCTACCATTTTGTACAGAACTAGCGGATAAAGTAGGCGCTTTAAGTGTATTTGTTTGTGGTGCTAAAGAATCAAAGTACTTTCGAAAATGATTTGACCATGAATAAGAAGCATATTTGTCCCAATTTATTGACCATGTCATAAGTCCCCTTAAGTTAGGATGAGCATTTTTTACAGTATAACTACCAACAGTACCACCATTCATCAATGTTGTAATTGCCTTTTCAACTTCACTATTTGAAACCCATCCATTACCTGCATAAGATGAAGTAGGTACCCCTATAACTACTTGATCCTCTCTTAAAGCAGGGAAGAAGTAATTAGGGTCTTTATTAACATTAAATCCTGTTAAAAGCATATCTGCTAATGAAACATAGAATTCAGCAGAGCCCATAGTTTGGGATTTATCATTTAAGTCGTTTATAGCACCTGAGTTATAGTATTGAACTTGAAGCCAGTCTAAAGAATCACGAAGTGCATAAATAACAGGTAGGTATGAACCAGCTCTAGAATCAACATAACTATTTAAACCACCATAGTAAGTATATCCTAATTGAACAAAGAAAGTTTCGGGAGCCATAGTAAGCATAAAGTTATCACCATATTTAGCTTTTAATTCTTTTAAAGCGCTAATTAGGTTTACAATAACTGGAGTAGTAGGATTTTTAAAGTCTTTGTCACCTGGGTCAAGATATAAAGAATGACCTTCAAAATCTATGTCTAATCCGTCTAATCCATAAGTGTCAATTATATTAGATACAGAACTTACAAATTTATCTCTTGCAGTAGCATCTTTTAATTGAACTTGGCCGTTTTGACCACCAATTGAAAGTAATACTTTCTTTCCTTTACTTTGTAGATATTTTACATCAGATTTAAATTCTTCTTCTGTAGCATTAAAAGGTTTAAATTGGATATCTCCAGAAGTTACAGATGTAGGTTCACCAAAGGATAAATTAATTACATCCCAGTTATCAGAAACATCTCTTAGTTTTATTGTACCTGAACCGTTTTCAAAGTTGTGCCAGTAACCAACTAATACATGTTTAGGAACAGAAGATGTTGAAGCAGAGGTAAGTGTAGCTGGAATTAGAGTTAAGAAAAGAGCAACTGAAAGAGTTATAGAAATAAGAAATTTCACATTTGAATTAAGAAATTTTTTAAACATAAAGCAACCCCTTATCTTTATATGATTATCAATAAAACATATTTAGTGATATCTAAAAATATTACTAAATATATATCTTTTATAAGTTCACAAAAAATCAATAATTGTAGAAGCATAAAAATCTAATTTATTTAGTACAAATATAGTGAATTGACTAGTGGGAATATTTAAAATAGCTAGCTAATACGAATAGCTGTCTTAGAATACATATTAAAAAAATATGAAAAATTAAAAAGGGAGAGGGTATATTATGACTAGAAAGTGTAAAAAACTAGTATCAATTTTTGCTGCTGTATTACTATTTGTATCAATTATTCCTATTAAGGCAGTTAGTGCAGCACAAAGCTTAGGAGAGAGGTTACTTGTGGGATATTGGCATAACTTTGATAATGGCACAGGAATTATTAACTTGAGGGATGTGTCAGATAAATGGGATGTTATAAACGTAGCTTTTGGAGAAACATATAGTGATAGAGCTGTAGTTGAATTTACACCTTGTTATGATGAAGAACAGTTTATTTCAGATGTTCAGTACATTAAGAGCAAAGGTAAAAAAGTTATTTTATCAATAGGTGGACAAAATGGTGTAGTATTACTACCAGATGCAACAGCTAAAGAAAAATTTGTTAAGTCAATATGTGGTTTAGTAGATAAATATGGCTTTGATGGTTTGGATATAGACTTAGAATCCGGTATATCATTACAAGCATCAGATACAGATTTCAAGAATCCTAAAACACCACAAATAGTTAATCTTATTTCAGGTGTAAGGGAAATATCTGATAAATATGGATCAAACTTTATTATAAGTATGGCTCCAGAAACAGCTTATGTTCAAGGTGGAATTACTGCTTATGGAAATATTTGGGGAGCTTATCTTCCAATAATATATGGATTAAGAGACAAATTAACTTATATACATGTACAACATTATAATGCTGGTGGTAATCAAGGATTAGATGGTGTCACATATACACAAGGAACAGCAGATTATGAAGTAGCAATGGCAGAAATGCTTTTATATGGATTTCCTATAGCAGGTAATAGTAATAATATGTTCCCAGCTTTAAGAGAAGACCAAGTTATGATTGGATTGCCAGCAACTCAGGCTGCTGCACCAAGTGGTGGATATATAAATCCAACAGAAATGAAGAAAGCATTAGATTATTTAATTAAAGGTGTATCATATGGTGGAAGTTATAAGTTAGCTAATGGTAAAGGATATCCAGGATTCAGAGGTTTAATGACATGGTCTATTAATTGGGATGCTAAAAATAATTTTGAGTTTTCTAATAATTATAGAGATTACTTTGATAAACTAACTCCAGTTCAAAATACATTAAAGGCTGCAACTCTTTCTGTTAGCAATATTAATAATGGAAGTTATACATTAACAGATACAGTACCATCAAGAAATACTGCAACAAGTTATAAGATTCTAGAGGGGACAATGGAAATTTCTACAGGAACATTAACAGCAGGAAATTCTCAAGATACTATAATTACAAAGAGTTTAAGCAATAAAGAAAATGGACAATATGAATATACTGTGGTTTTAAATGATGGCACTAATTCTGTAGCATCAAATAAGGTAGTAGTAAAGGTAGAACCTCAACCAGAACTTACATTAAAAGCTGCAACATTATCAGCTAGCGCTGTTAATAATGGAAATTATACTCTATCAGCTATAGTTCCTGAATATAATAAGGCAACAAGTTATAAAATTCTTGAAGGAAGTATAGAAGTAGCTTCAGGTACATTAAATGCTGGTAATAGTGAACAAGTAACTCTTACAAAAAAAATCACAAATAAAGAGATTGGTAGCTATAATTACACAGTTGTTCTTTATGAAGGAGCAAATTCTGTTATATCAAATAAAGTAACTGTTGTAGTAGAAAACTACACACCAGAGGTCCAAGCTTGGGCAGCTTATGTAGCATATAAAAATGGTGATATAGTAAGTTATAATGGAAGCAATTATGTTTGTAGACAGGCTAACACATCTTTACCAGGATGGGAGCCAACTAATGTAGCAGCATTATGGCAAAAACAATAGTTTGAATTTTAAACTCGTCATGTTTCATGGCGAGTTTTTTTGTTTTATAAGATAAAGGTTTGCCATACAATTATTATTTAGTTTAGCTTATTATTAGTATTTCCAATTTGATATTTATATTTGGTAATATGTTAATTAAATTGAATTATAGAGGAAAGTAAAGAATATTATAGATATAAGTTAGAGTTTCAAGGAAAGTATGATTAAGCGGTAAAATGGTATGATGAAAGACTTAGAGAAGAGTAGGTTTATATGGTGTGGGGGAGTGATGCATATGAGTAGTTATGAGCAAATTAAAGGATTAACAGATAATATAAAACTTAATAAGGACAAGGTGTTTGAAGAGATATATAAATCTAGATAAATTTAAAGGGAACTCCTCTATTATACTTGGATATATAAGATAACTATTAATACTTGTTTTTCTTACTTAAAGAAAAATGGGAAGATAGTTAAAGAAGAGCTTGATAGTAACATTCCTAATGAAGAGTTTATTGAAGAAATAGTTTTAAATAAGTATTCTAGGGAAAAATAAGAGGGTGGTTATTTAATACTCCTATTCTTATTATCCCAATTATCTTGATTAACTTTATTATCCCAATTCACTTTGTTTTTTCAACTATTATAAACTTACTTTTTGCTTTACAATATTTTTAAATTATGATAGACTAGTACAGTAAACCGCACACGCACAGGTTTTTTTATAAACAAAACATAATAGTTTTGTACCTATAGTGGCGAGACCGTTATGAGGAGGTGTTTTTAATGTACGCAGTAGTAAAGACAGGTGGAAAACAATACAGAGTTCAAGAAGGAGACGTTCTTTTCGTTGAAAAGCTAGACGTTGCTGTTGATTCAACAGTTGAATTAACTGAAGTACTTGCTGTTGGAGGAGAAACTTTAAAGGTTGGAGCTCCATTAGTAGAAGGTGCTAAGGTTGTTGCTAAAGTATTAGCTCAAGGTAAGGCTAAGAAGGTAACAGTTTTCAAGTATAAGAGAAAGAAAGACTACAGAAGAAAGAATGGTCATAGACAACCTTATACTAAGTTAGTAGTAGAAAAGATCGAAGCTTAATTCTTATGATAGAAATTAGGATTGAATCTAAAAACGAAAACATAATGTCCTTTAGAATTAATAATCATGCTCTAATTGGGAGAGAAGCTATTTTAGCTGGAGATGCTTACGATATGGTTTGTAACTCAGTTTCAGTTTTATCTCAAAGTGTGGTTATAGGTTTAGATGAAGTGTTAAAACTTAATGTAAACTATGAAATAAGGGATGGATATCTTGCCCTAGATCTTAATGGGTTCACCCAAGAAGAAATAGAGCAATCTCAAGTTCTTTTAAGAACCTTTGAGAAAAGCATTGAGAGTACAATCTTAAGCTTGGATGAAATGTTTGGTAGTAAGAAACGTAGAGAATATATTACTTTAATTAAAGAGGAGGTGTAATCCATGCTAAAAATGAACCTTCAATTATTTGCCCACAAAAAAGGGGTAGGTAGCTCAAAGAACGGAAGAGACTCAGAATCTAAGAGATTAGGTGTTAAGTCTGCTGACGGTGAATTCGTGCTTGCTGGAAATATACTAGTAAGACAAAGAGGAACTAAGATTCACCCAGGTCTAAACGTAGGTAAAGGTGGAGATGACACTTTATTTGCTAAGATCGATGGTGTTGTTAGATTCGAAAGAGTGGGAAGAGACAAGAAGAGAGCTTCTGTTTACCCAGTTGACGTTGAAGCAATAGCTGAATAATTTGTTAAATAAAGCACCCTGGTTCAGGGTGCTTTTTTTAAGTAATATGCACATAAAGATAATTTTGTAATATTTGTTTAATTTATTATATATATGTTCATGTTATAATAAAGTGATAAATAAGAAACAATAGATAAATAAAGAAGATTTTACATAAGGATAGGTGAGATTATGTTCATAGATAAAGCCAAGATATTTGTAAGGTCTGGTAAGGGTGGTAATGGTTCTGTTTCCTTCAGAAGAGAAAAGTATGTCCCATTAGGTGGACCAGATGGAGGAGATGGAGGAAAAGGTGGAAGTATTGTATTTAAAGTAGATACTGGAATCACTACTCTTCTTGATTTTAAATATAGAAAGAAGTTTATAGCAGAAGATGGAGAAGCGGGTTCAACATCAAAATGTTATGGTAAAAATGGAGAAGATCTTTATATAACTGTTCCAATGGGAACTATTATTAGAGAAGCTGAAACAAATAAGGTAATTGCTGACCTTTCACATAAGGATGATGTATTTGTTCTTTTAAGAGGTGGTAAGGGTGGAAAAGGAAACGCTAAGTTTGCTACGCCTACAAGACAGGCACCACACTTTGCTGAACCAGGAATGCCTGGAGAAGAAATGCAAATTGTATTAGAACTTAAACTTTTAGCTGACGTTGGGTTATTAGGTTTTCCTAATGTAGGTAAGTCAACTTTCCTTTCAATGACTACAGCAGCTAAGCCGAAGATAGCAAACTATCACTTTACAACTTTAAAACCCAATTTAGGTGTTGTTGCAGCTGATGGAGTAGAACCATTTGTTATGGCAGATATTCCAGGTATTATAGAAGGTGCATCAGAAGGTGTTGGTTTAGGGTTAGAGTTCTTAAGACATATTGAAAGAACTAGATTATTAATACATGTGGTTGATATATCAGGAATAGAAGGTAGAGACCCATTTGAAGACTTTGTAAAGATTAATGAAGAACTTAAGAATTACTCAGTTAAGCTTTGGGATAGACCTCAAATTGTTGTAGCTAATAAGACTGACATGTTATATGACGAAGAAGTTTTTGAAAACTTCAAAAAGAAGGTACAAGAATTAGGCTTTGATAAGGTATTTAAAATGTCAGCAGCTACAAGAGATGGTGTTGATGATGTTATTAAGGAAGCAGCTAGAATGCTTAAGGAAATTCCAATAACTGAACTTGAAATAGCTGAAGATGAAAGATATATACCAGAAGAAAAGAAATTTACTTATGAAATTAGAGTTGAAGAAGGTGAAGAATACGATACTTATTATGTATTTGGAAGCTTCGTAGATAGATTATTAAGTGCAGTAAACGTACATGATGCAGACTCATTAAGATACTTCCATAAAGTATTAAAGAATAAGGGAGTACTTGATGAATTAAGAGAAATGGGTATTCAAGACGGAGATATGGTTAACTTAAATGACTTTGAATTTGAGTACTTAATGTAATTTAGGAGGAACATAAATGTTAACAGGAAAGCAAAGAGCTTATTTAAGAGGCTTAGCTAACGATATGCAACCTATATTTCAAATAGGTAAAAATGGAATTGAAGAAACTTTTTTAAAGCAAGTTGAAGAAGCTTTAGAAAAGAGAGAATTAATAAAAATAAAGGTTCTTGAAAACAGTGGACTTGAAACAAGAGAAGCTTCTGACTACATCTGTGAGAAGATTAAGGCAGAAGGAATTCAAGCAATTGGAAGTAAGATTGTTTTATATAAGAAATCTAAGAAAAATCCTAAAATTGAAATTCCAGTAGTAAAGAAGAAATAATATGTGTAGGGTGGGTATAATTGGAGGAACCTTTGATCCTATACATTTAGCCCATATCTATATAGCTGAGGAAGCAAAAAAGAAGTTAAACTTAGATAAAGTTATTTTTATGCCAGCGGGAATACAGCCTCTGAAAACCGATAAAAAGGTAACAGAGGCATCCTTAAGGCTAGAAATGGTACAAAAGGCTATAGAGGGTAAGATAGGTTTTGAGGTCTCTGACTATGAAATAAAAAAAGAAGGAAAAAGTTATACATATAAGACTTTAGAGCATTTCTATAAAGAGTATAAAGATTTATACTTTATAACAGGAGCAGACTGTCTTTTAGATATTGATAAGTGGAAAGAGATAGAGAAAATATTTTCACTATGCAAATTTGTTGTATTTACTAGACCAGGTTATAACAATAATGAGTTAGTAAATAAAAAGAGATTTGTAGAAGAGAAATATAATGGGGATATTATTCTTTTAGAAGTACCAGGAATTCATATTTCTTCTACAGAAATAAGAGAGAAAATAATTAATAATGAAAAGGTAGATGATATTTTACCTGCAGTTGTGTTAGATATAATAAAAGAAAAAGGTTTATATAGGGAGCATTAAAATGGTTTTTATGAATGAGGCTTATGATTATATTAAAGGTTGTCTTAATGAAAAAAGATTCATTCATACTTTAGGGGTGGTTTCTGTAGCTAAAAAGTTAGCAGTATTAAATGGGGTATCTGAAGAAAAGGCTGAGCTTGCAGCACTTTGTCATGATATAGCTAAATATACCCATAAAGATGAAATGATAGAGCTTATGGAAGAAAACAACATAGTTCTTACAGAGGATGAAAAAGTTACTCTTGAATTGTGGCATAGTATAGTAGGGCCAATAGTAGCAAAAAAAGCTTTGGGGATAGAAGATGAAGATGTATTAAATGCTATACGATGGCATACTACTGGAAGAGAAAATATGTCAAAGTTAGAGAAAATAATTTATATAGCAGATATGATAGAACCTTCAAGGAATTTTCATGGAGTAGAGGAAATAAGAGAAGCAACATTGAAAGATTTAGATAATGGTGTCTTGTTAGGTCTTACGCATACAATAAAGTTTTTGCTATCTAAAGATTCTCCTATTGATATTAATACTGTAAAAGCAAGAAATTGCTTGATTATTAATAGGGGGTAGAGGGGGAGAAAAATGTCAAGAGATAGAAGGGAACCAGAGGCAATAAGAAGAAAGAAACAAAGAAGAAGAACTCCACAAGAAATAGAAGAACTGAGAAAAAGAAGAAAAAATGATGAAATGAGACAGCTTCAAGAATATGGAGAAGTTAAAATAAAAAAAAGAAGACCAATTGAAGATGATAAAGGACCAAGAAGCAAAAAGAAACGAAAGAAAACATCTAAAAAGAAGAAGGTTTTAATAGGAATTTTATCTGTATTTATTATTATACTAGCTATTGTGGTTATCTCTATAGGTAGTTTGTTGGGGAAAATAAAAGGTGGCAATATAGGCGAAGCTGTAACGCCTGCACCAGATGAAGCAGTTAATGTTCTTGTTCTTGGGCTTGATATAGGTGATCCAAATCAAACCAATAATTATGAGATTAAAAGAACTGATACTATAATGGTGGCACAGTATGATCCAAAGAAAAAGGATTTAGATTTGGTATCTATACCTAGAGATACGTTAATTACTGAAAATGGACGTAATTATAAGATAAATGCAGCATACCAAAAAGGTGAAACCAAGGTTAAAAGTTTGGTAGAAGATTTACTAGGCATACAAATAAATTATACTGTTAAGATAGACTATAATGCCTTTAGACAATTTATTGATGCTATAGGTGGAATTGAGATGGAGATAGAAAGAGACATGTATTATGATGATCCAAGTCAAGATCTTCATATAAGTTTTAAAGGTGGAACAGTAGAACATTTAGATGGTAAAAAAGCAGAAGAGTTTTTTAGATGGAGAAAGAATAATGACGGAACTGGATTAGCTACTGGTGATATAGGTAGAATAGAAAATCAACATAAATTTATACAAAAAGTAGTTGAAAAGTGTACAGGACCTTCAATAGTACTAAAAGTTCCAGATATAATTAATGCAATAGGATCAAATATTCAAACTAATATGCCAACAGGCAAGCTTTTATCTTATGCACTAGATGTTGTTAAAGTAGACCCATCTACAGTTAAGATGTGGACTGTAGAAGGAGATTTTAAGACTATAGGTGGCCAGTCTTATGTAGTGTTCAATAAAAGCTATAATCAAGAGTTGTTAAAAGCCCTTCATAATACAGGTGACACAACTGTAGATAAAACTAAGTTAGGAGTACTTATATTAAATGGTACAAAGATTAATGGCTTAGCTGGTGAAGTAAAATCAAAGCTAGAGTTAACTGGATGGACTGTAGTTGATGTTGGAAATGGAAATCCTACAACTAAAAGTATAATAAATACTGATAATGAAGAACTTAAAAAAGCTCTTAATAAGGATTTGCCTACAATAACTAAGTCTGATAAGAAATTGGAAGATATAAAATACGAACAATATGATGCTGTTATCATACTTGGAGAGGACTATAAAAAACTAGGAGAGTAGAATGAGTACTTTAGAAAAAAAGGTTTCAAAAGAATATGAAGGGGCTACTATTAGAGAGTTTCTAAAGGAAGATTTGGGGTTGTCTAGTAGATTAATAAGAAGATCTGCTATAGAGAAAAGAATATTAGTTAATAAAAAAGAAGTAAGAATGAGATATATTGTTCACACTGGAGATTTAGTTCAAATAAATCTCCAAAGTGATGAAAGTCAAAATATAACTCCGGAAAAAATGGACTTAGATATAGTATATGAGGATGAGGATATTCTAGTTATTAATAAAAAGCCATATATGGTAGTTCATCCTACAAAAACTTATCAAAGTGGTACCTTAGCCAATGGTGTATTATTTTATTTTAAAGAAACTAATCAAAACTGTATTGTAAGATTAGTTAGTAGACTTGATATGAATACATCAGGATTAATAATAATTGCTAAGAATCAATTTGCTCATATGGCTTTATCTAAAGAAATGGAAGAAAATAATTTAGAAAAGAGATATCTTGCAATAGTTCACGGAAATCTTAAAGAAAAAGAAGGAACTATAGATGCACCTATATATAGACCTGATGGTGAAGAGTTTGGAACCATGAGAATAGTTGATGAAAGAGGGCAAAGAAGTATAACTCACTATAAGGTGATTGAAAGCTTTAAAGATGCTGACTTAGTAGAATGTTTACTTGAAACAGGTAGAACTCATCAAATAAGGGTTCATATGAAACATTTAGGGCATCCTATATATGGAGACACCCTTTACGGGTTTGAAGGAGATGAGGAGCTAATACCAAGGCAAGCTCTTCACGCTTATGGATTAGATTTTAAGTCTCCAAAGACTAAAGAAACATTATCTTTAAGAGCAAAATTACCAGATGATATGGAAAGCTTATTAAAAAAAGTGGGAAGGTAAATTACCTTCTCACTTTTTTCTATTTATAATTTTTTCCCATTTATTCATAAATTTTTTCTTTTTAGTTCTTCTTCTATGTACTGATATTAATAATATAATAAGAATTATCAAGGCTGTTCCTAAAGTTATTAACAATACTTTATTTTCATTTAAAAAATCTATTAAAGCTAATTTGTTAGTGTAATCTCTATCTATTCCACTAATTAAATCTATAGTTTTAAATGTCTTACCATCAATATTGACTTTTGCAGTAGTAATAACTCCTCCCTTTTTCAAGCTCATTTTAGTCAACTTGTTAGGAAGTGTATATTCGAGAGAAGAATTAAGCTTATCACTTGTACCGTTTTTAGTTGTATAATAAACATCTTCATTAGCTAAAACGGGAATAGAAGAATTGTTATCTAAGGCAACTTCAGTAATAACTTCTCCCTTTTTATAAACTTCATTTTTAGTGAAGTTATTATATCCATAATTAAATATTGTTTTTGCATCTGAATAAACTTTTTCTATACTTTCACCCTTTAAGAATGAAGCTATTAATCTATGTCCATCTTTTTCAGAAGCAATAATATTTGTAAATCTTGCATCAGATGTATATCCTCTTTTTGCAGATAGTGAATATTCATAAAAATACTTTGAATTTTTTAATAATATAGAATTATGATTATTTAACCATCTTTCATAGCCATCTAAGTTACTAGGTGGTAGTTGAAGCATTACTGTTCTAGTCATCTCAATAAACTTAGGATTTTTAATTGCCTCCCTCATAAAAAGGGCCAAGTCATTAGGTGTTGTATAATGATTTTCATCTGGTAAACCACTAGGATTTGTGAAGTGACTATTATTAGCTCCAATGGCTTTTGCAAAATCATTCATTTTTTTAGCAAAAGCTTCTTTAGAACCAGCATCAAACTCAGCTAATGCTTCTGCACAGTCATTACCAGATTCAAGTAAAAGTCCTAATAATAAATGTTCAAGAGTAATTTTCTCACCTTCTCTTAAACCTATGGAACTTCCATCAGCAAAGGGAGGATTTTTTCCAACAGTTACAACTGTGTCTAAATTGTCATATTCATTTAGTATAATTGTTGCAGTTATTATTTTTGTTGTCGATGCAGGATAGTATTTTTTATCACCATTTTTAGAAAATAGTATTTGTCCTGTATCAGCATCTAGCAAAGTTACACCTTCACTAGTTAAATATGGGCTACTTTCAGCGTAAACGATGTTACATGGTAAAAATAATAAACTGAATATAAGAATTATCATTAACATTGATAAAGATCTTTTTATATATGTAAATAAATTATTCATTTAGTACCTCTCAAAAAACAATAATATAATATATTCTAACAAAATTTTTAAATTAATTCTACAAAATTAATAAAAGTAGAATATATTAGGTTAAATATAGAGTTTTTGTTAATAATCATAAGAGAATATTAAAGGCATGAGGTGTTTTATGAAGAAAAAGTATACAGCTGTGGGGATTATAACTATCGTTGTTATGGTAAGTTTCTATGCTTTATTTACATATGTTAAATCTGGCAAAGATCAGTTGAAGAAGAATGAGACTGAAAGTATGTTTGTTGAAGAGGATGAAGGGGAGGCTATTGAACTGAAAAATAAGCAAATAGTAGTAGATGTAAAGGGAGGTGTTAAAAGGCCTAATATTTATAGATTAGATGAGGGGAGTATAGTAGAAGATGCAATTAAGATTGCTGGAGGTACTACAAGTGAGGCTGACTTGATTAAAATAAATAGAGCAGAAAAGTTGTCAGATAATCAAGAGGTTATAATCCCTATAAAGGGACAAGATGAAAGTGAGTCTTTTGTAAGTTCTGCTTCAAGCAGTAGCGGAAAAGTAAATATTAATACAGCTAATGAAACTGAATTAGATTCTTTACCAGGGATTGGACCTGCAAAAGCAGTAGAAATTATAAAATATAGAGAGGAAAATGGAAAATTTAAATCTATTGAGGAAATAAAAAACATAAAAGGCATAGGAGAAGCATCTTTTGAGAAATTAAAAGATAGTATAAAAGTATGATATTTGTTTTAAAATAGGCGTTTTAATGATATAATTAATCCGTATTAAGAGATCAAAAAATGTTTATATATAGGGGTTCATAGGAGGAGAAATAATGTCTAAAAAAATAATAGCTCTTATTTTAGGGACTATGATGACAGTATCATTAGTAGGGTGTAGTAATAGGGAGAGTAAAGAAGACAATACAAAAACATTTGCTATTGAAAATGATGAGAAATATTCAAATTTGGATGGAGAATGGTCTAAGGATATAACATTAAAAATTTTTGATGAGAAGTTTGATAAGCTTTTTGGTGAAGTAAGGGATAAGTGTAAAATGTACGGCTTAACTTTTAATGAAAAAGGTGAAGAAAGCGTAAAGCAAGAAAAGGGTAGAACTGTAAGTAAGAAGTACTTATATCTTGATAATGAAAAGCCAGAGAAAAATCGTCTTGAAAGCTTATATTTTGGAAGAAAGCTATTTGGGGATGATTTATCATCAGGTCAAATAACACTTAAGTTATCTTTAAATTTTGATGGAGAAGGTGCTTTAAGTGGTGAAAATAAATTTGATTTTGGAGATACATCTTTAGCATCTTATGCTGAGTTTATGACTGGAGAAAAAGATAGAGATTATTCTAAAATTAATGAAGAAATTATAAAGATATTAAAGAGTGATAGTGGTGAAGGGGTTTATCAAAACACTATAAATGGTTTATATGAAGAATATACTATAAATAAAGAATACTTAGTATATACTTTAGAAACTAAGGAACTGCAATTTGTAAAAGAAGGTTCAGAGGAAAATATAGATGCAGCAACTACTACTAATTAATGAATTTGAGGAGGAAAAGTTTTGTTAAAGAAGATTTTTGCAGGAGTTTTAGATGAAATGATAATCTTTGGTGTGTCAGCCTTAGGATTATTAGTAGTGGAAGGTGTTTTAAGAATATTTGGGTTCACAATGGTGACAACAGAGATTTTCTTAATAATTAACATGTTTGTAATTAATGCCTTATATTTCCCTTTATTAGAAGGTGGAAAGTATGGTACAACTATAGGAAAGAGAATACTTAAGTTAGATAATCATAATGAAGAAGTAAAAAATGATGATATTGTAGCTGATACTATAGAAGAAGTTGTTTCTGATGATGCTACAGAGGAAGTTGGAGAAGAAAACGAACAATAGGAGTTGAACATGAGAAAAGGCAGCGAAATACTAGTAAAAATAGATAAGACAGAATTTCCTTCTATAGGTATTGGAACTGAGGGAGATAGAAAGATTTATGTTAAGAATACATTCCCAGGTCAAGTGGTTAAGGGAAGAGTAAAGAAGAAAAAAGCTGATTATGCAGAAGTAAAAGCTTTAGAAGTTGTTGAAAGAGCTGAATATGAAATAGAGCCTAAATGTCCTCACTTTGGTATTTGTGGAGGGTGCTCATCACAAAACTTATCTTATGATAAACAATTAAGGTTATTAAGTGATGAGGTAAAAGAATTATTTATAAATGCAGATGTTCCTACAGGAAATTATGAAGGGGTTACTGGAAGTAAGGATCAGTGGGAATATAGAAATAAGATGGAATTCACTTTTGGAGATATGGAAAAGGGTGGAGAACTGACTCTTGGAATGCATATAAAGAATAAATCATTTGGAATTATAAATGTTCATGAATGTAAAATAGTTGATGAAGATTTTAGAACTATAATAAACCTTACAGTTAATTACTTTAGAAAGCAAGATTTACCTTACTATAGAGTAATGAAGAGAGAGGGATATTTAAGACATTTAGTTATAAGAAAAGCTAAGAATACAGGGGAGCTTATGGTTAACCTAGTAACTACAACTCAAATAGATTTTAATTTAGATGAGTATGTAGAAATACTAAAGAATGCTAAGTATGAAGGAAAATTAGTTTCTATTATCCATACAGAAAACAACTCCTTCTCAGATGCAGTTGTGCCTGAAAAGGTAAATGTTCTTTATGGTATAGATCATATTCAAGAAGAATTATTAGGGCTAAAGTTTAATATATCACCATTCTCATTCTTCCAAACTAATACTAAGGGTGCAGAAAGTCTTTATAGTATTGTTAGAGAATATATGGGAGATGCTGATAATAAAGTTGTTTTCGACCTTTACTGTGGAACTGGGACTATAGGTCAAATAGTTGCACCAAATGCTAAAAAGGTAGTTGGAATTGAACTTATAGAAGAGGCTGTTGAAGCTGCCAAGGAAAATGCTAAACTTAATGGATTAGATAATTGTGAGTTTATTGCTGGTGACGTTGCTGTAACAATTAAAAATGTTAAGGATAAACCAGATATAATTATATTGGATCCACCAAGAAGCGGGGTTCATCCAAAGGCATTAGAATATGTTATTAAGTTTAATGCTAAGGAAATAATATATGTATCTTGTAATCCTAAGACATTAGTTACTGATTTAAAGGTACTAATTGATGCTGGATATGAGGTTATAAAGACTAGAGTTAAGGATATGTTCCCTAACACCCCACATGGTGAAGTAATAATAAAACTTGTAAGAAAGCTTTAGCTGACTTAACAAGTTTTAAGGATATTACTTTTGCAGGGGCTTACCAAGAATAGGAATGTAGTGAACTATGATTGGAACGAAGCTACTGCTGAGGTTGGTTGTTAAGTTTACGAAGGCAAAATATAATGATTGATATTGAGGGCTTAGAGTAATCTAGGCCTTTTTATTTTTAAGAAAAGGATTGCAAAGGTTAAATTGTTGTGATATTATAAAATCAATAAGAATAGAAATTAGGATGGTAATTGTTTTAATGCAAGCTAGACCTATTTATAAGCAGTGTGGGGATACTATACTCATTTTGCTTATAGATGGGTTTTTTTGTTTTGGAGGATAGTAATATGATAATACATAGAATACTTAATAATAATGTTATAATCACTCTTGATAAAGATGAAAAAGAGTGCGTTGTTTGTGGAAAGGGTATTGCTTTTAAAAAGAAAATTGGTGATGAAGTTGATAGTAAGGAAGTTAATAAAGTTTTCGTTTTGAAAGATCAAGGAATGAATGAAAAGTTTAAGCAGTTATTATTAAATATACCCCTAGACCATGTTAAACTTGCAGACGAAATAATACATTTAGCAGAAACAAAGTTAGGAAAAAGATTGAATGATAGCTTAATAATATCGTTAAGTGATCATATATATACTGCTATTTCTCGTTATTTAGAAGGAATTAGTATGAAGAGCGCTATGATTTGGGATATCAAACGTTTTTATGAAGATGAGTTTGAAATTGGTATGAATGCACTAGATATGATTGAAGAGTTATTTAAGGTAAGATTACCTGATGATGAGGCTGGGTTTATTGCTTTGCATATTGTGAATGCAGAAATGGATGAAAGCAATATGGAGCAAATTATTGATATAACTCGTATTATGCAAGAGATATCTAACATTGTTAAATATTATTTTAGAGTTGAATTTGATACTAATTCAGTTTATTATTATCGTTTTATTACACATCTTAAGTTTTTTGCTCAAAGACTAATTTTAGGAAAAACAATTGATGACGAAAGTAATGATGGATTATTAGATGTTGTTAAAATAAAATATCATACTTCATATAAGTGTGTAGGAAAAATTAATGATTATATAAAAAGTAAGTATAATTATGAGCTATCTCCTGAAGAGCAATTGTATCTTACAATTCATATTGAACGTGTCATTTATAAAACTAAACTTTAATTAAGTTAATATGCCTTTATAGGTATTTAAATATCAATATACTAGTAGAAATGGATGTGATTAATGGCTGTATTATTATGTTAAAACTTATTTTTTGTTTGGATGGTAACATTAAGTTGGCTAAACCTTCAGTTTTTGAATGTTAAGAAAAAATGGAGGCAAAGAAAAAAATGGGAAAATACTCAAAATTAGCAGAGGATATTATTAAAAATGTCGGTGGAAAAGAAAATATTATAGACTTAAAGCATTGTATTACACGCTTACGTTTTAATCTAAAAGATGAAAGTATTGCAAATGATGATGTTTTGAAGAACATGGATGGCGTAATTACTGTTATGAAAGCCATGGGACAATATATGGTGGTTATTGGTGAACATGTACCTCATGTATATGCTGAAGTTTGTGAAAAGATTGGAATGCAAGCTTATGGTGGAAAAGAAGGAACAGAGGTTGAAGAAAAAAAAGCAAGCTTGTTTAATCGTGTTTTAAGTGTAGTTATGGGTGGAATGGGACCTTGCTTAAACATGATTTGTGCTAGTGGTATTGTTAAGGGACTAACAACTTTATTAACTTTTTTAGGAGTTGTTACACCTGAAGATGGGGTTTACCTTTTATTGATGGCAATTGGAGATGCGATATTCTTCTTCTTACCATTAATGCTTGGTTACAATGTGGCTAAGAAATTAAAAATGGATCCTTACTTAGGTTTCCTTATTGGTGCTATTATGTGTTATCCAGCAATTAATGGTGTAGATATTAATTTATTTGGACATGTATTTAATGCTACTTACACTGGAACATTTTTACCAGTTGTATTTATGATTGCTGCAGCGGCACCTTTAGAAAGATTTTTCAAAAAATATGTGCCAGAACTTGTTCGTAATTTTATTGTACCAGTACTTGTATTAGTAATTGTTGTTCCTATAGGATTCGTTTTAATTGGACCTATTGCAAATTTAATTGGTGTAGGAATTAATACTGGAATTAACTCATTACTTAAAGTTAGCCCAATAGTTGCAGGGACTCTTTTAGCTGGATTCTATCAAGTGTTCGTATTATTTGGTGTTCATGGAGTATTATTCATGTTCCCATTTATGGATTTAATGCAAGGTATACCTAGTCAATTAATGGCGTATACATTCTTCTCATGTTTTGCTCAAATTGGTGTCGTTTTAGCGATTTATATAAGAACTAAAGATAAGAAGTTAAAATCAATTGCTCTTCCAGCATTTATTTCAGGAATATTTGGTGTTACTGAACCAGCTATTTATGGAGTAACATTACCACGTATTAAGATGTTTGTTATTTCTTGTATTGGTGCAGCTACTTCTGCTATTGTAGTTTACCTTACTAATATTATGATGTATACATATACAGGTATGGGAGTTATAGGGTTATTAGGGCTATTAAATCCTAAAGGACCACAAATATTACCACTTATCATAGCTGTAGCAGTTCCGTTTATTATTTCTTTTGTATTAGCTTATTTAATGTTTAAAGATGATAAAATTGAAGAAAAATCAGATAATAAAGTTCAAAGATCAACACAAGAAGTTGTTTTTGCCCCAGCTAAAGGTTCTATATCACCATTAAAGGAATCTGCTGATGAGGCGTTTGCATGTGAAGTATTAGGAAAAGGTATTTTAATTAATCCTACTGAAGGGAAAATAGTTGCACCTTTTGATGGAACAGTTCGTACATTATTCCCTACAAAACATGCTATTGGAATTGTATCAGAAGATGGCTGTGAAGTGCTTATTCACATTGGATATAATACTGTTCAATTAGAAGGAAAGTATTTCAATAGCTTTATAGAGCAAGGTGACGTAGTTAAAAAGGGAGATTTATTAGTAACTTTTGATATGGAACAGCTTAAAAAGGAAGGGTATAGTGTAGAAACACCTATTATCATTACTAATACTGACAATTATTTAGATATTATAGAAACAACTAAGAATAGTGTAGAGGCTGGAGATGAGCTTCTTACAGTTGTACATTAGGAGGGATATAACATGAGTTTTCCAAAAGATTTTTATTGGGGTGGTGCTACTGCTGCCAATCAATGTGAAGGTGCCTATAATGTAGATGGAAGAGGACTAGCAAAAACAGATGTTACAACTGCTGGAACAGCTACTACGCCACGTGGTGTAACTTATCGTTTACCAAGTGGTGAAACAGGACTAGCACCTCAATTTACACCATATCCAAAAGATGCAAAGGGTGTAATTTTAGATGGGTATTATTATCCTAACCATAATGCAATTGATTTCTATCATCATTATAAAGAAGATATTGCTCTATTTGCAGAAATGGGATTTAAAATGTTTCGTATGTCTATTTCATGGTCAAGAATATTTCCAAATGGAATAGAAGAAGAGCCAAATAAAAAAGGTCTTGATTTTTATCGTGATGTATTTGAAGAACTTAAAAAATATAATATTGAACCTTTAGTTACAATTTCTCATTATGATACACCACTTTATTTAGAAGAAGAATTAGATGGATGGAAAAATCGTAAACTTATTTCACTATTTGATAGATATACTGAAGTATTATTTAATGAATATAAAGGATTAGTTAAATATTGGCTAACATTTAATGAAATAAATAGCCTTCTAATGTTCAAAGATTTTATTCCTAACATGTCAAAGGAGGATATAGCGAATAATTATCAAGCGTTACATAATCAGTTTGTTGCAAGTGCAAGAGCTGTACAACGTGCACATTCTATTGATCCAGAATACAAAGTAGGATGTATGATAGCTGGAGCATGTTCGTATCCATTAACATGTGCTCCAGAAGATGTATTAAAAAATCAAAAGAAGATGCAGGATAGTTTTTATTACTGTGGAGACGTTATGGTACGTGGAGAATATCCTGTATTTGCAAAGAGATTATGGAAAGAAGATAATGTTAATCTAGAATATACAGAAGAGGATATTAAAGATTTAAAAGAAGGAAAAGTTGACTTCTTTAGCTTCTCTTATTACTCAACAACTTGTACTTCAGCCGATAAAAATGTGGCTAAGGATGGATTAGGTAATTTTAGTCTTGGTTCAAAAAATCCATATATCCAATATTCTGAATGGGGATGGGGAATGGATCCTATAGGTTTACGTTATTATTTAAATGAAATCTATAATCGTTATGAAATTCCAGTTATGGTTGTTGAAAATGGGCTAGGAGCTATAGATGAACTAACAGAAGATAAAAAAGTACATGATCAATATCGTATTGAATACCTAAGAGAACATATTAAAGCAATGGAAGGTGCCTTAGAAGATGGGGTTGATTTAATTGCATATACTCCTTGGGGATGTATTGATTTAATTAGTGCTTCTACTGGAGAAATGAAAAAGCGTTATGGTTTCATTTATGTAGACCTTGATAATGAAGGTAATGGAACAATGAAAAGATATAAAAAGGATTCGTTTGAGTGGTATAAGAAGGTTATATCTTCTAATGGAGAAGAATTAGGCTTATAAAATAATTAAAGGAAAGGAAGTCTATTATGAGTGTTATTCATAATGGGCTTCTTTATTTTTTGAGTTGATCTTTTAGATGAACTATTTTTTTATGTTCAAAAATAGAATGAAAAGTTATCCTTAGGTTTAGGAAATATATGTAAAATTCTCATTTTTAGAATAAGGTAAAAATGGGCAAAATTGTAGTAATATATTAATGAAAACATATACAAAAATTAAAAAAGGAGGGAGAATATGGTTGTCAATAATTTCAAAAGACTAAGAGGTAAGATAGCAGCGGTATTAGCCATAGTATTTTGCCTTAGTTTAGTATCTATTCCTGAGGTGTCAATAAATGCACAAGAGACTAAACAGGAAACACAAATGAGAGTTGAAATACTATCTCCAAGAGTTAACGAAGATGGTACCGTAACTTTTAGTGTTAAGTATGAAGGGGATACCCTTTATTTAGCAGGGGATATGACTAGTTGGGAATCAGGACAAGAATCCATGACTAAGGGCGATGATGGTGTATTTAGATATACTACAGAAGTACCTTTAGCACCAGGAAGATATCAATACAAATATAAGCCTAATAGTAACAATTGGGAGGGGTCTTTCACCCAAGAATATTCACCAGATGGAAACTCTATTTTAGTTATTAAAGCTTTAGGTGTTACAAAAAATGACGATAATACAGTAACTTTTAGGGTTAAGTATGATTCTGAAGAGCTTTATATAGCTGGAACTATGAATGGTTGGAATCCTACTGCTAGACCAATGACTAAAGGAACAGATGGAGTTTTTGAAGTAACATTAGAGCTTGGTGTTGGTATTCATCAATATAAGTATGTTACAGGAGATACTTGGTTTAAGGATCCTAACAACCCTAATGAAACTGCAGAGGGAAACTCTGTAGTAGAAATAAAAGGGAGCCTACAAAGTCCTGTAATAAATGGGGATGGTACAGTAACCTTTAGAGTAAATCATGATAGTGAACAAGTAAAGCTTGCAGGAAGCATGACAAATTGGGCTTCTAATGCAATCACAATGCAAAAGAGTAAGGATGGAAGTTTTTATACTACTTTAGCATTAGAACCTGGACAAGTATATGAATACAAGTTCTTTGATGAAAATAATAACTGGTTCACTGATCCTTCAAATGAGAACACTTCAAATGGTAACTCAGTAGTAACAGTACCAACATATACAATAGAACAAGGCACAGATGGAAAATATAAAATAACGATAAATACTAAGTATGATGGAGACGAATTATATTTAATAGGTTCATTCCCACAAGTAGACTGGAATGTAAGTAAAGAAGTCAAAATGACAAAAGGAGAGAATGGTATTTTCTCAACAACATTAGAAGTTCCAGAAGGTAAATATGTATATAAATTTAAACCTCATAGTGGCAATGATTGGTCAGATGCTTTCTTAGATTCAGGTAACCAAGTAATATCTGATGGTAACTCTGCAATTTATGTTGGGGAAGAAAGTAAAGTAGAAAATAAGTATGTAGAGTTTAAGTATGTAAAACCAGATAAAGATTTTGAAGATTGGAATATATGGATGTGGTCGGCAGGCTTTGATGGAATGCAAAAGAACTTCTCTTCTTTTGATGGAGATACTGCTACAGCAAGATTCTTAGTTCCAGAGGGCGCATCTACAATAAGTTTTATTATTAGAAAAGGGGAGTGGGTAGAAAAGGATCCATTTGGAAGTGATAGAAATATAACTTTAGATCCTAAATCTAATATTACAAAGGTAACAGTAGCAAGTGGAGAAAAAGATTATTTCCAAGTACCATCAATTGAGAATGCAGAAGTTAATATAAATGATAAGTCTATATTATTTAGATATAGGGATAGGAATTTATATTTTAATAATGCACAGGATCAAATTGAAAGTGTTAAGGTAAAAGTTGAAGATGAAAATGGTAACTCTAACTTATATGATATGCCTTATGATTCTACCAACCAATACTTTGAGTATAGGCTTAACAATATTCAAGAAGGAAGATATGAATATACCTTTATAGTAGATGGAGAAGAGGCTAAATCAGGTGTTGTAGACTTAAAGTTATATTATATTAACGGAGTAGCTGAAGTATCACCTAAAGAAGTTGATTATGATCAAAACACAGTAGTTAAGGTTACTTTAGATGAAGATGTAAGCAAAGATAATATAAAAGAAATTTATATGGATTTATCAGAAGTTGGTGGATCTAATAAAGTTCCTATGGATTTAGCTTTATTAAATAATAATGTTATTAGCCAAACTATCGGGGTAAAAGATGTTGTAACATCAGGTGATAAAAGTATAACAATAGTAGTAGTTGATAAGAATGGACAAGAACACGAAATTGAAACAACCCTAACTGTAAAATCAAAAACAGCTATAGGCGATGAAGATTTTGGATTTGATGAAGCAAGAATTTATTTTACTGTAACAGATAGATTCTTCAATGGTGATGAAAGTAATGATGATCCAAATGGAAACAACTATGATAAGAGCAATCCATTTACTTACCATGGGGGGGACTTAAAGGGATTAACTGAAAAGATTCCATACTTAAAGGATTTAGGTATAAATACTATTTGGATTACTCCAATTGTAGAAAATACAGATTTTAATCAACAATTTTCTTCAGATGGAAATCAATATTCTTACCATGGATACTGGGCGAAGAATTTTGAAAACTTAGATCCACATTTAGGCACAATGGATGATTTAAAAACATTAATAGATACAGCTCATGATAGTGATATAAAGCTTATGGTTGATGTAGTTTTAAACCATGCAGGTTACGGAATGAATAAAGAAGAAGGAAATAGTGGTGCTAATAATTATCCTACTAATGAGGATAGAAGATTATTTGGAAACATGTTTAGGGATGTTGCAGGAAATGACTTCGAAACTCAAGAAGTATCAGGTTTACCTGATTTTAGAACTGAAGATTCAGAAGTAAGAGAAACTCTTGTAAACTGGCAAAAATCTTGGATTGAAAAATCAAAGACTAATAAAGGTAATACTATTGATTACTTTAGAATTGATACAGTTAAACATGTAGAGGGAGCTACTTGGAAATCATTGAAAAACAGCGTAACAGAGATAGATCCTAACTTTAAGATGATAGGTGAATATTATGGAGCTGATGTAGATTCAACATTTAACAAGTTAGAAAATGGTGAAATGGATGCATTATTAGACTTCCAATATAAGAATAAAGCTAGGGATTTTGTGAATGGAAAGATAACAGAAACAACTGACTACTTAAATTCTAGAGCAGATAAGATTAGTAATACTTATCTTTTAGGGCAATTTTTAAGTAGCCATGATGAGGATGGATTCCTTACAACTGTAGACTATAATTTAGGAAAGCAAATGATAGGTGCAGCTATTCAGATAACTGATAAAGGTATTCCAGTAATTTATTATGGTGAAGAGTTAGGCATGACTGGTAAGAACGGAATGGAATTAGGTGATGCTAACAGATATGATATGGATTTTTCTAGATTAGAAGATCCTGAATATGCAAAAGTTTATAATCATTATAAGAAATTATTAAATATAAGAAAGGATAACTCTCTAGTATTTTCTAAAGGTGATAGAGTAACTATTGCCGGCGGCGATGAAGATAAGTTTAGTGCATTTAGTAGAGCTTATAACGGTGAATCTGTAGTTACAGTTCTAAATATTGATGAGGTGGAACAGGAACGCTCTATAGATGTTCCATATGAGGCAGGAACTGTACTTGTTGATCGTTATAACAATAAGGAATATAAGGTTAATGAAAATGGAGTAGTAAATGTGGCGATACCGGCTATGAGTGAGGGGGGAACAGTTATATTAACAACTAAAAAGACATCTAGTGATTCAGATAATGGAAATGTAAATAATGGAGTTAACAAAGATGAAAGTGGGGATACTGTTAAGACTGGTGATTCTTTAAAGATGGAAGGAGTTATATTCCTAGTAGCCTTAATGTTTACTTCATTAGGAGCTATTACTATTATTAAAAACAAAAAGAAAGTAGCTAAATAATAAAAGAGGATGTATCAAAATTTATTTTGATACATCCTTTTTAAAATATTTTATTATCTTATCCCATGAACATGAATGTATGACAAGTAAATACTGAAGCAACTTGCATGAAGCATAGTAAGCTTCCTACTATAATTCCAGGAATATAAGGATTATTACAATATTTAAATATACGACGTAATACAAGTATAGCTATTGGGAATACAGGTATTGCATTAATCATATATGTGAATGTAAATGTTGATCCAAATATATTTTGCTGTACCCCTGTCTTAGCAAATAAATAGTATCCAACAAATGTGATTACAAGTGCAGGGATCATATTCATAAATGCAAAGAATAAATCATTTAACCATGTAGGCTCTTTACCAATTTTTGAGTAGTATGCAGAATTTATTGCAATACTAACAGCGATACCAAACAATAAATAGAATGGTAGGTAAGTAAAGAATAAGTATAAGTGATCTAAAGGTAATTCACGCATTCCCCATAGATAATAACGTAAATCTATTTGGAATATATATTGTGCAATATACACAACAGCTAGTACACTTAATATTCCTATGATAGCTAATAATATTGACTTTATAACATCAATAAATGGAATTCTTACACCCCATTGCTTTAAAGTATCTCCTTCTTTTCTTCCATATAAGAAGTAAGAACCAAAAGAAGTAAATAACATGAAAAGTCCATTAGCCAATGCCCATAAAGCATATATATTACTTGTTTGTTGTGGCAATTGATTTGTTACAAAGTATCCTAATCCTTTATTAAAGATTAAAGATATACTTATGAAAGCAAATGCACAGTTAAGAATGGTTAATGACCAGAACCAAATTTTCCCTTTCTTATTTGGGGCAGGACGTAATTGTTTATTATCTTCAGCTTTTAAGCTAGAGAAGAATTTTGTCTTTGTTAATACTGCAATTGTAAATATACATATAGCTAAGGCACCAGCAAGTCCTAAAATAGATGCGATACTATAGAATTTCCAAATTTGCATACTACCAAGTTTATATTGTGGAGCTTCTAATGTTTCTTGGAAAAAGTCCACTACTGATGCTACAGCACCACTACCACCTTGTGGCTTTGGATGAATTTCGTTAGCTTTTGTAATACGACGAATTACTTGTTTACCATTTATATCAGTTGAGTATGTATGTCCAGGAAGTACTTCATCACCTGGGAATGCAGATGGTGCTTGTCCAAAACTAGCGAAGGATTTAGCTTCATTAGAACCTAAGAACTCTTGAGCTGATATTATTTTTCCAGTATCATCTTGAGTACTGAAATAAACATGGTCGTAGAATGTATAGTAAAGACCTACACTACGGTCTCCATATACGTTTGCCCAGTTTCCTTCAAAATCTTTAAAAGTAGGGTTACTTGCAATAAGGTATACTGAAGAGATTAATTTATTAGGGCCCATATTATCTAAAGTAACACTAATATTTGTAGCATTCCCACCCATTGAATGACCCACTATACCTATTTGGTTTGAATCAACATAATCTAAATCGCTTGCATATCTTACAGCAGAGTAGATTCCATATCCTTCTGTGTTGATATCAGTGAAGAATGTTTCATAAGAGGTTATATCAGAACCACCATGGTTTAACATATCAGGTGTTATAACAACGAATCCACGACGAGATAATTCTAATGCATATTGAGCATAACATTCTTTTGTTGTTGATAAACCATGAGCAAATACAACAGCAGGAGCTTTATTTTCTGATGTTGCATTTTTGGGACTATAAACACGAATACTAACATTATTACCAGATCGTGTTTGTATTGTTGTAGTTTCAATTCTTACTTTTCCAAAGTTACTTAGAAGTAAGTTAGAACTAATTAAACAAAATAGAGTGAAAATTAATGAGAAAATTAGTCCGCGTTTAGCTATAAATTTCTTTTTCATATGTTTCTCCCTTCACATAAATGAAAATTTGATCTTAAGTTAATAAATAATTTAACTGTACGTGATTATTATAATAGGCAAACGATTTCATTTGTATCATTATTGTGTTCAGTTTATATGACAATGTTGTTGTGGTAACAAGAATATACTTTTCAAATATGATAAAACTTTTTATAATAACGTTATCAAAGGGGGGATATTATGAATCAGAAACTAGAAATCATTGATTACCCAAATATAAAAAATATGAATTTGTTTGTGGTGGAAGTTGATTATCGCGAGCCCCATCTTCACCCTGAAGTAGAGATGTTATTTGTTTTTAAAGGTAGCCCTATTTTTATTATTAATGATGAACAATTTCAATTTCATCCGGGGGATGTTATTTTACTTAATAGTAATGATAAGCATGAAATAATTTCACAGGAGGAAGCATCAATATTTTTATGTTTGCAAATATTACCTAAGTATTTTGAAGGATATTTTCCCCAAATTAGTCATGTGGTTTTTACTGATCATTGTAGATATGATATCAAGCATAATTTATTGATTTATACTTTTTTAAAGCTTGGAGAAGTTTATATAGAAAAGCCACAATATTATCAAATAAACTGTGCAAGTATGATTAATATTATGTATTTCTATTTATTAAATCAATATTCAAAATATGAATTAAATACTGATTATAATGGAGCAATTTGTCACAATAAATTACGTTTAAGTAGGATTACAAGGTATATAGAAGAACATTATAATGAAAAAATATCATTACAGGATATTGCAGATAGAGAAGGATTATCTGTATACTTTTTATCCCATTTTATTAGGGAACATTTAAAGCAGAATTTTCAGGATTATCTAACTTTTGTAAGATTTAATCATGCAAGAGACATGATTCTTACTACTAATATGAAGTTAATAGATATTTGCTATCATTGTGGGTTTTCAGATTATCGTTATATGAACCAAGCTTTTAAAAGATATTGTAATTCTACACCAAAAGAATTTAAAAATCGTTCATCTACTACAATGGTAAAAAAGCCATCATCAGGCGGAAATAATCAAATAATATATAGTGAAGAAGATGCACTATATATTATTAGAAGGGCTTTTCAAGATTTTAATTTATTTGAACCTAATATATAGTTAGTCATAGAGTAAAGAGAAGGAAATGTCAGATATATTAAATATACCTACATTTCCTTTTTATATTTTAGTATTTAGATATTCTTGTATTTGTTTCTAAATTCTAAAGGGGTAATATTTTCTTTTTTCTTAAAAACTGTATTAAAATAATTTTGGTTTGAATAACCAATAGATAATGCAATATCTGCAATATTCATATCTGTACTTACTAAAAGGTCTTTACCTTTTTCTATTCTTCGTTCGTTTAAGTATCCTATAACAGTTTTATTTTTAGTTTTCTTAAATACATTACACAAATAAGTTTTATTAAGAGTTAATTCTTTAGATATTACATCTAAATTAATATCCTGAGAATAGTGAGAATCAATATATTTAATAGCTTTTGTTACATTAAGATTATGTTTTTCTTCCTCTATCTCTATATTTACATAAAGCAGTTCTATTAAATGAGGGAGGCAATGAATGGGTTTGTATTGGATATTTTCTTTATTATTCTTATCTGTAGAATAGGGACCAATTACATAAAATCCATAAGAATAGTTGTTAGGGATTATAGGACATATTGTAATAAAAATATTATGTTGTCTATTAACATTTATAATGTTTTTTTCCTTTCTAATTCTTTCTAGAATTTTGTGAATATCAGCATTAACAGGATTACCTAATGAAAATAGTAAATTTCCATTTTCATTGTAAGCTTCAATATTAAGATGAGTACAATTGTGGAAGTTATCTATATTCTCTTTTGCTTTATCTAATAAAGTTATCATTTATTTTCCTCCAAAAGTTTTGCCTAAATATTTTATAAAAAAACAAAATATTTTATAAGACAGAGAATGATAAACTTGATATTATTAATGAGAATCATTATCAAGAAATATCAATTGAATTATATCAATATACATAGAGTTTGTCAAAGTATCATTTAGAGGTGAACAGATGAAAAAGAAATATTTAGTTCTTATATTAATTATACTATCGGTATTATCTATATTCGTAGGGGTAACTGATATTAAATTAACAGATATATTTGCTTTAGAGAGCACAAAAATAGAAATATTATTAACAAGTAGAGTTCCAAGGTTAGTAAGTATAGTAGTTGCAGGTATTGGATTAAGTATAAGTGGTCTTATAATGCAACAGATAAGCAGAAACAAATTTGTTTCTCCTACAACTGCTGCAACTGTAGACTTTGCAAAGCTTGGTATATTAGCATCTATGCTGGTATTTTCGTCTGCAACAACAATGCAAAAGATGATTATATCATTTTCCTTCTCTTTAGTAGGTACAATGATATTTATGAAAATGACAAAGGCAATAAAATTTAAAAATATAATTTTTATACCTTTGTTAGGGATGATGCTAGGGAAAGTAGTAAATTCTATAACTACATTTTTTGCTTATAAGTATGATTTGATTCAAAATCTTTCCTCATGGATGGAAGGTGACTTATCTATGATAATGAAAGGGAATTATGAATTATTGTACTTAAGTATACCTGTAGTTGTAATTGCATTCCTTTATGCAAATAAGTTTACTGTGGCAGGAATGGGAGAAGATTTTGCAACTAATTTAGGGTTAAAGTACAATTCAGTAGTTAATATCGGACTAATTATAGTAGCTGTAATTTCAGCAGTAACAATTATTACTGTAGGAAATATTCCTTTTCTTGGGTTAATAGTTCCAAACATAGTTAGTCTTTATCTAGGAGATAACCTGAAAAATTCCTTATACCATACAGCATTACTTGGACCTATATTCCTTTTAGCTTGTGATATATTTGGAAGAATAGTAATATTCCCATTTGAAATATCTATAGGAACAACAGTGGGAGTTATCGGAAGTGCAATATTCCTTTATATGATAATAAGGAGGTCTGGAAATGAAGCATAAGAAATTACTTTTAGGATTAGGAATAGCAGCAACAATATTAGTAGCAATCTTTTTATTCATAGGATTAAATGCAAATAATTTTGATTATGCTTTATCAAGACGTATACCTAAAATTATAGCAATGATATTAGTTGGTATATCAATAGGGTTTTCATCTTTAGTATTCCAAACAATTACTAATAATAGAATTTTAACTCCTAGTATATTGGGACTAGATTCATTATATGTGCTTTTGCAAACAACCCTAATATTTATTCTAGGGTCAGGTTCAGGAGTAGTAAATGGGAAGAATGCAAACTTTGTTATATCAATAATAGTAATGATTATATTCTCTTCACTAATATATAAATTCTTATTTAGAAAAAATAGTAACAATATATTCTCACTATTATTAATAGGGGTTATATGTGGAACATTATTTGAAAGCTTAACAACGTTTATGCAAGTATTAATTGATCCATTAGAGTTTCAAATGGTACAGGACAAAATGATGGCAAGCTTTAATAATATAAATACTGAAATATTGCTATTATCAACTGTAGCAATAGCGCTTTGTATAGTTTTCAGTATAGATTTCTTAAAAAAATTAGATGTTATGTCTTTAGGAAGAGATGAAGCGATAAACCTGGGAGTTGATTATGATAAGATTACTAAGAAGATGCTTGTAGTTATAGTAATACTTACATCAGTATCTACAGCATTAGTAGGTCCTATAACATTCTTAGGACTTCTAGTAGTAAATATAGCTAGACAACTTGTTAAGACATATAAGCATAGTGAACTTGGAATAGCTACAGGGTTTATTAGCGTAATAGCTTTAATAGGTGGACAACTTATAGTTGAAAGAATATTAAACTATGGAATGACAATAGGAGTAATAATCAACTTTATAGGAGGAATCTATTTCATTTATCTTGTAATGAAGGAGAGAGCAAAATGATAGAGGTAAAAGGAATTACAAAGAAATATGGAAAAAAGAATGTTGTAGACAATGTTTCTTTAAAAATAGAAGAAGGAAAAATAACTTCATTTATAGGTCCTAATGGGGCAGGTAAAAGTACCTTGCTTTCAATAATAAGCAGACTTATCAAAAGGGATGCAGGTGAAGTTTTAATAGATGGTAAAGAAATATTAGAATGGGATAATAAAGAGCTTGCTAAGAAAGTTTCTATATTAAAGCAATCTAATAATATAAATATAAAGCTTACTATTAGAGAATTAGTTAGCTTTGGAAGATTTCCTTATTGCCAAGGAAATTTAAAGGATGAAGATATTCAATTTGTGGACAAGGCAATTAAATATATGCAGCTTAAGGATATTGAAGATAAGTACTTAGATGAACTAAGTGGTGGTCAAAGACAAAGAGCATATATTGCCATGGTAATAGCTCAAAACAGTGATTATATCTTACTAGATGAGCCATTAAATAATTTAGATATGAAGCATTCAGTTGAGATTATGAAGATATTAAGAAGATTAACTGATGAGCTTGGAAAAACAGTTATTATAGTAATACACGATATTAACTTTGCATCCTGCTATTCAGACTATATTGTAGCTTTAAAGGATGGAAAAGTAGTTAAGGATGGTCCTACAGATGAAACAATTAAAAAGGAAGAACTTGAAAGTATTTATGAAATAAAATTTGATATTCAAAATATAGATAACAGAAAAATATGTGTATATTTTTAAATAAAAAGGAGAGATAAAAATGAGTAAAAAGACAATAATTTCAATGATAGTTATTATATCAGTTATATTTGGTATTTATGGTGTTACTAAATTTGCAGGAAATGGTGTTTCAGCAGATGGAGAGAAGATTAAAATCACTCATAAATTAGGAGAAACAGAAGTAACAAAGAATCCTTCAAGAGTTATAGTTTTTGACTATGGTATAGCAGATGCTTTAAATACTTTAGATGTAGAGATAATAGGTTTACCAAAATCAAATTTACCAAGTCTTTTAAGCAAATATGAAGATGGTAAGTACGAAAATGTAGGAAGTTTAAAAGAACCTGATATGGAAAAAGTTTATGAATTAAAGCCAGATTTAATAATAATGTCAGGAAGATTAGAATCATACTATGAAGAATTAAATAAGATAGCTCCAACAATTTATTTAGGAGTTGATAATACTGATTATTTAGGTTCTTTCAAAAAGAATATGGAAACTTTAGGACAAATATTTGATAAAGAAAAAGAAGTTAAAACTCAGGTTGCTAAGGTTGAAGAAGCTATAGGTAAGGTTAATGAAAAAGCAGAAGGTGTAAATGCATTAATAGCTTTAGCTAATGATAATGCATTTAGCGTATATGGAGAAGGATCAAGATTTGGAATAATTCACAAGGAGTTTGGAATTGAAGCGGTTGATAAGACTATAGAATCATCAACACATGGACAAAAGGCTTCATTTGAATACATTTTAGATAAAAATCCAGATTATTTATTTGTAATAGATAGAGCAGCTGTAACAGGTGGAAATACTTCAGCGAAGGAAATGTTTGATAATGAAATTATAAAGAAAACTGATGCATATAAGAATGGGAATATAGTATATTTAGATGCTGATGTTTGGTACACAATAAGTGGTGGTATTGAATCAACACAAAAGATGGTTGATGAAGTGTTAGAGGCTTTAAAGTAAATGAATTATGAAAAAGGAGAAATTGATAAGCAATTTCTCCTTTTTTTGTTCTTAAATTCCATAAAAAGGATTAGAATATAAGTGAATTTAAATACAAAGGGGGATGAAGCATGTTATCATATAGATATTTATTTGATATTGCTCTAATTTTATTAAGTACAAAAGTGTTAGGAATAGTAACAAAGAAATTCCAAATGCCGCAGGTTGTAGGGGCTTTATTAGCTGGATTAGTATTAGGACCAGCTGTATTTAATGTAATTACAGAAACTGATTTTATAAAACAAATAGCAGAACTTGGAGTTATAGTAATTATGTTTACAGCTGGATTATCTACGGATATTAATGAACTAAAAAGTACTGGAAAAGCTTCTTTTATAATTGCCTTATGTGGAGTTATTCTACCTCTTATAGGGGGAACTGCAGTAGCCTATATTTTTAATATGGGGGAATTCGCAAGTATTGCTGGAAATGAATTAATAGAGAATATATTTATAGGAATAATATTAACTGCTACATCAGTAAGTATAACTGTAGAAACTTTAAAGGAGCTTGGCAAGCTTAATAGCAGAACAGGAAATGCTATATTAGGAGCGGCTTTAATTGATGATATATTAGGCATAATTGCATTAACTATAGTTACAAGTTTTAATGATGCAAGTGTAAGCGTAATTTTAGTATTAATAAAGATAATATTATTTTTTGCTGTTGCTGGAGTATCAGGGTACATTTTTTATAAATGCTTTGATAAATTTGTAAATAGATATGATAGTGATATGAGAAGATTTGTTATAGCAGCCTTTGTATTTTGCTTATTGTTATCATTTGTAGCAGAAAGATTCTTTGGAGTCGCAGATATAACAGGAGCTTTTATAGCTGGACTTGTTTTGTCAAATAATAAAGAGACAAGTTATATAAATGCAAGGTTTGAGACTTTATCTTATATGTTACTTTCGCCAATATTCTTTGCAAGCATTGGGTTAAAGGTGTCATTAAGTAAAATGTCCTCGGGAATAATTCTATTTACTATTTGTATAGTTGGTATAGGAATAATAACAAAGATTATAGGATGTGGACTTGGAGCAAAGTTATGCAGGTTTAACAATAAAGAAGCATTACAAGTTGGTATTGGAATGGTAGCTAGAGGTGAGGTGGCTTTAGTTGTAGCTAATAAAGGAATATCTATGGGGATTATGAATCCTGTATTTTTAGCTCCAATAATTATTTTAGTGGTGGTTTGTGCTATAGCAACGCCTATAATATTAAAAATAGTTTATAAAGAAAAAAATATATAAATATGGTATTAATGAGAAGGAAACTTTGTTGTTACCGGCTTTTAAGTTAATGGATATTAATAATGAAGGGAGGAGGAGCAGTGAAAATTAAAAGAAAAATATTTTTAGTTGCTATTGTTTTTATTTTTATCATTATAATACTTCTATGTGGAAGTAAAACACAATTGAATTCAGAAAAGATATCAAATATTAGAATACAAGCGTTACCATCTCCACCTAAGTTTAAAGATATTGATAAGAAAGAAGATATAGAAAAGATAGTAACATTTCTTAATGATTTACCTAAAGAAGAGGTTAAGGATGATGGGAGAAATGGATGGCAATTCTTTATAGAAGTAAATGAGATTGGTAGTACTAATTATGTTTCTTTTGTAGGTGATAGATTGTATATTGATAAGAATTGCTACAAGATAGATGATAAAGCTTTAAATGAGTTTAGAGAACTTTATGACTCGTTCCAATATGAAGAAAAGAGTTATAAGGAATGGTAGAGAGGCAAGATAAAAATGATAAACAGAATAATAGTTTTAAAAATGATTCTGAAAATAAAAATTCCTGCACAAGCAGGAATTTTTATTATATTGCATTATATTTATCTTCGTCTAGCATCCCTTCTGACTTGGCAACAACTACTGCTGTAGCTGAATCACCAACAACATTTAAGGATGTAACTAACATTTCTACAGGTCTATTTATTGCTAAGATTAATGAGTATGCAAGCAATGCAGCATCATTATTGTATCCCATTCCAGTTAATACAGTAAATAGTATTATTGCACCAGCACCAGGGGCAGCAGGTGTACCTATTGAGGCTATAAGAGCAAGTAACCCTATAACAATTATGTTTCCAATAGTTACTTCATATCCAGCACTTGATGCTATAAATATAGCAGCTATAATTTGCATTATTGCAGTTCCGTTCATATTTATAGTCATTCCTAGTGGTAATGTAAATGAAGCTATTTCATCACTAACACCTAATTCCTCAACAGTTGTTTTTGTGTTAAGTGGTAAAGTTGCAGCTGATGAAGATGTAGAAAATCCAAATAAAGCAACTTTAGATATCTTCTTAACAAAAGTGATTGGATTTAGCTTAGCAGCCAGTGCTACAAAAATAGCATAGCCAAGTGTTAAGAATAGTAATAAGGCTAATACTGTTGTTATTACATAAGCTAAGGCTGGTTTCAAGTGATCAACACCATATATTGCGAAAGTTCTAGTTATTAGTACGAATATAGCAATAGGTCCAAATTTAGTTATAATAAAGCTTAAGAATACAGTAATTATATTATTTACATCTTCTAGTAACTTCTTTAATACTTGAATTTGATCACCTAAGTGGTTTATGCAAAGACCAGTAACCACAGCTAAGAAAACAACAGCTAAGATGCTACCATTTTGAGAGAAAGTTGCAGCTATGTTATTTGGTATAGCTTTTACTATAACTAATAACGGGTTAGAACCAGCGCTTCCAGCTTGAGAAGTTAAGTTATCTATACTTACATTAAATAATCCCATCTTATTTGCAGCAAATCCAAAGATTCCAGCTAATATAAGAGCAAATAATGATGTAACTAAGAATCCTAATATTGTTTTATAAGATATACGGCCAAGTTTTTTAGTGTCACTAACTTTACACATAGCTAAAGCTATTGAAGTAAATACCATTGGGACAATTACAAGTTGTAATGAGTTTACAAATAGTTGTCCTGCTATATAGAATAATCCTAGAGCATTTTGAGCTCCTTCGGCAGATATATCTTGGAATAATAAGTTGTTTATTGTAGTCCATAAATCAATATTTCCATTGCTTAATAAGCTCTCTCTTAATAATATAAATCCAGTACCAGCAATTAAACCTAGAATTAAAGATATTGCCATTTGAATAGCTAGTTTGTTTGAGTTTTGTTTTTTCATAGTATCCTCCATAATAATTCCGAATATATAGGATACCAGATATATAAAAACGCCCTAATACCAATTAAGATACTAAGGCGTATAAAATACATAAATAATGTAATACTTCCTTATTAGTCTCACAGGACTAGTTTAAAGGTATCCTACGTTTTAGAAGTATACAGTATAAGAATGTATTCGTCAATATTCTACAAAATATTATTATCTAACAGAAAGCATTCTTTACATCAATAAGAGCTGCATCTGTTTTTTTAGAAGCAAATACGAGTATTTCTATTGATTCTTGTAAGCATTTTATAGCATGTTTTTGATCTTTATTTAAATGGCATTCATGAAGTAAACAATCAAGGTCCTTATATAGACATTGAAGCTTGTCTGTATCATTTCCAATGCTATAAAGAGCTGATGACATAGCTGTTAAAATACTATTCAACTTTTTGTTAGAACATTCCTTACATTTACAGCAATCATTTGTTCCTTTTTTAAAGCTATCAAAATCATTGTACTTGTAAGAGTTTATACTATTTTGCTTTTTTAAATATTTATCCATGTTAAAGTTGTTATAAGGCAAATTATATTCATCTACAGGAGTATCATAAGTTTCATAAATTTCGCATGGTTTGTAAATATCACAAGGTTTTGGAGAATCACATGGTTCGCAGTGCTTAGAAGGTTCACATGGATCACAGAATTCATTTATATCATAGTTATCATATATAGTTTTTTCTTCTTCAAACTCTTTTATAAAGTTATTGTTTATATAGTTTTTCATAATACACCTCAATCTCTAAACTTTTGTAAAATTAAATCTCAATATTATAATATGTGTTGACATATAAAATGTGAGAAAAGTGAAAAAGCACATTTTAAGAAAAATATAGAAAATATACAATAATGTGCTATAATAATATTGTTAATGGGGTATAGCCAAGTGGTAAGGCATCAGATTCTGACTCTGAGTATGGTCGGTTCGAATCCGACTACCCTAGCCACATATAAAAGATTATCCAAGTTTATAAGGATAGTCTTTTTTATTTTTAAGAAAATATATCTTAAAAAGATTGAGAATGAGAGTTTAATATTATTTAGCTTAAATAATTATAAATAAAGTTAGTATTTATTTAATATAAATAAATACGTAGAAGAGTTAAGAAAATTGAGATGATAAAGTTAGTATAATATACTGTAAGTGAAAGCAAAAGAAAAGTCTCCATTAGCAATTGACTTATATAGAAATAGGTTGTTATAGCGAGGGATTAAGCTTTTTTTTAATATAAACTTTATTTTTGAGGAGTTTTAATCTTTTTTATAAGATTTACAATATTTGATAATATTTATGATTCATGATAAGATTTAATCACTATATTAAAAAAAGGAGAAATGAAATATGGAAAGTGATCCCGACCCTGCTAATATTGCTGGACAGCTCATATTGTTAGCAGTATTAACAGCAGTAAATGCTTTCTTTGCAGCAGCAGAGATGGCAATTGTATCAATTAATAAAACAAAAATGAAAATGTTAGCTAATGAAGGTAATAAAAAGGCTAACACAATATGCAAATTAGTAGAGGAACCAACAAAGTTCTTGTCTACAATTCAAGTTGCAATAACACTATCTGGATTTTTTGCTAGTGCATCTGCAGCAACAGGTATTTCAACAGTGGTAGGTAAGATGTTAACAGACATGAATATACCTTATGGTGAACAAATATCTTTTGTAGGTGTAACAATAATTTTATCTTATTTCACACTTGTATTTGGTGAACTTTTCCCTAAGAGATTAGCCATAAAAAAAGCAGACAAGCTTTCTATGGTAGTTGTAAATCCTATTCTTTTTATTTCTAAGGCAGTAGCACCTTTTGTTAAGATACTATCAGTATCAACAAATATTTTGGTAAAGCTGTTTGGATTGGATAGTGATGACTCAGAGGAAAGAGTAACAAAGGAAGAAATTAAGTCTCTTGTAGAAACAGGAGAGGAACATGGTGCAATTAATGAAAGCGAAAAAGAAATGATAGAAAGTGTGTTTGAATTTGATGACAAAATAGCTGAAAAGGTTATGACACCAAGAACAGAGGTATATTGTATAGATATAAATGAACCTCTTGAAGAATATTTGGACGAGCTTTTACAAAAGAGATTTGCTAGAATACCTGTCTATGAAGATGAAATTGATAATATCATTGGAGTATTATATATGAAAGACTTCATGATAGAAGCTAGAAATAAAGGCTTTGAAAATGTAAATATACAGGATATATTGCAAGAACCTTATTTTGTGCCAGAGTGTAAGCCAATTAGACATTTATTTAGAGACTTACAGGACATTAAACGTCATATAGCAATAATTGTAGATGAGTATGGTGGATTCTCAGGTATCATAACTGTTGAAGATTTAGTTGAAGAAATTGTTGGAGATATAAATGATGAGGATGATGAAGAGGAATTTGGAATAAGAAAAGTTGGAGAGAATTGTTATTTAGTAGATGGTACTACTCAATTAGATGAATTAAATGAAAATTTAAACATTGATGTAAAGTCTGATGAGTTGGATACTTTAAATGGATTCTTAATTAACTTAATTGGAAAAATTCCTTTAGAAGATGAAGAAAAAGAAATAAAGTATAACAATATTGTTTTTAAAATAGATGAAGTGTCTGATAAGAAAATTGAAAAGGTAAGAATATGTCTCTAGGTTATTCCTAGAGATTTTTTATTTAATATAGTTTATAATTACTACAGGAGGAGATTCATATGATGAACAAGAGAAAAATATTAGGCATAGTTGTAGTGCTTGTAATAGGAATGATTATTTTCACTATTTTAAGTAGTAAAAATAGCATAAGTACTGAAGAAAAATTGTCACAAATTGAATCTGAAAGAAAACCTGATAATTATATTCCTGCAAGTATAAAGATAAAAGCAAAAGATTTTACTGTTTATGCAGAAAATAAAGAAAAGATTAATATAGAAAAATATATTGGAAGTAAACCAATGGTGATAGTTTTTTGGGCATCATGGTGTATTGATTGTAGAGAAAATCTAATAAGAATTGAAGCTGCTAAAGAAAAGTATTATAAAGAAGATGTAGAATTCATTGTTGTTAATATTACTGATGGAGAGCGTGAGACAAAGGAAACAGCAGATACATACTTAAAGTTTAATAATATTTCACTAGATACTTATTATGATTATGATTTAAGTGCTTATAAAGCGTATAATTTAAATACATTACCAAGAATGATGTTTGTAGATAAGAATGGGATAATAGTCCAAGATAGAAAGGTATCTATAGATGAAAAAGGTTTAGATTTATCTATTAAAAACCTTATTAGTCCAGAAGAATAACTAAAGAGAAGGAAGGTTACAAATGAAAAAGAAATTAATTATTTTATTTAGTTTATTATTTTCACTATTTTTATTTATATCATGTAGTAAAGATACAGAAGAAAATAATAAAAGTGAAGTAGAACAAAGTGAATCATTAGAACAAGAAAATAATCTTGATGTAGCAAGTTATAGTGTTAAAACCATTAATAATAATGATATTTCCATGCTATATACAGGGATGACTTTAAGTCCAGTAATAACTGTTGGTGAAGTAAGTGATAGGCCTTTTAACATTGAGATTACTGATATAGATGAAGCTTATGACATTGGAAATGATGGAAATATAGAATTAATAAATTCTGAAACAGGAGATTTTATAAGTTTTACTAGGGATGATAAAGGAAACTATAAGATATCGGCCAAATTAGAAAAGGATATTGAATATGGTATATTATTAAATAAAAGATTAGTGGGTGCTGTAAGGGTTGTAGAAGATTTAAACAGTATAGATAAGGAAGCTTTATATAATGATATTTCTACAAGGTTAAGTTGTGGATTATCATAAGTTAATTAAGGGAATCTAAAATGTTAGGTTCCTTTTTCTTTCGGATTTCTTAAGAATTATAAATAGTCTTTTGTAATCTTTAAGTCCTATTATAAGAATATAGGATTAAAGATATCTAATAAAATTTCTAATATGATAAAATAGTTAGTAAGTTTTAAAGTTGGAGGAAAATATGAAAGGGTATAATGTTTTAGTGGTTGATGATGATAAAGCAATAGTTGAAGCTATAGAAATCTATCTTAGAGGAGAAGGATATAATATTTTCAAAGCTTATGATGGTGCTGAAGCTTTAGAAGTAATAAAGGAAGAAGAGATACACCTTGTCATAATGGATATTATGATGCCAAAGATGGATGGAACAAGGGCTACTCTTAAAATAAGAGAAGAAAAAGAGATACCAATAATCATGCTTTCAGCAAAGTCAGAGGATACTGATAAAATATTAGGACTTAATATTGGAGCTGATGATTATGTAACAAAGCCTTTTAATCCCTTAGAATTAATTGCAAGGGTAAATTCTCAAATAAGAAGATATACAAGGTTTTCACCTTTAAAGGAAAACAATGATGTTATAAAAATTGGTGCTATAGAGCTTAATAAGAGGAGTAAGGTTGTTTTGAGAGATGGAGAGATAGCAAAGTTAACCCCATTAGAATTTAAAATTCTTTCATTGTTAATGGATAACCCAGGAAGAGTATTTTCTATTGAAGAAATTTATGAAAGGGTATGGAATGAAGTAGCCTTTAATGTAGACACAGTAACAGTGCATATTAGAAGAATAAGAGAAAAGATAGAAATTAATCCTAAAGAACCTAGATATTTAAAGGTGGTGTGGGGAATTGGATATAAATTTGAAAAAGATCACAGGGGATAAATTAAACTTTAAGATTCTATTACTATCAATATTAGTTGCGCTAACACCAGTGCTATATACATACCTTTTTAATAGCTTACAATTTAAAAGTATGTATGAAAGATTTGACGTATCAAATTACTATAATGAATTTTATAATGGATTGGTAGAGGTATCTGATATATATATAGATATTGATAGAAATATAAATGAAGATGGAATACAGAAATATTTAGAGATAAATAATACTAACACAACTGCAGAAGGTAAAAATAGGGAAGAACTAATTAATATAATAAATAGCAAGTATAATAACTTTTTTAACAAGTTTATAAAGAATTCCAATTTTGAATTCTTTGTAGATAGAGGGGATGGAACTTCATTTACTACAAGTACTTATACAAATATTAAAGATTTCATAGAAGATTCTAGGAATGGATATGATTATGTTGTGTTATTTGGAAAAAATTCAAGTAATCAACAAGGTACAGAAGTGTCTAAGTCAATGAAAACTTTAGCTGGATATAATGAGTTTAGAAGTAAGTATGATATTTGCATAAGGGTACCTAAAAATTTAGAAAAAGAGGATGTACTTTATTACGCCAAGGAGGATATAAAAAAATATAAGAAGACAGCAGTGATATGGGGCGTGGGATTAGCTCTAGATTGTATACTAACAATAGGATTGTTTATAAATATATTAAAGAATAAAAATAAAGCTTTTAATAATATATTTATTAAGTTATATGGAAGTTTTTTTACAGAGTTAAAACTAATTTTTATGATTTTACTTGGAGTATTTTTGTATTATATATGTTGGAAAACCCAGTGGTATTTCCTGGGAAGGATTATAGTACTAACCATAATTGGTGGATTATTATTATATTTAAACTTAGCATATATTTTAAAGCTTATATTTATAGACAAGGATAATGCATCAAAAGAACTTAAAAATAAATCTTTTTTATTAAAAATATATAAAGCAATATTAAGACTTTTTGGTTTTATACGTGAAAGCTTTGTTTATAAATATACAGCAATTACAATTATATCATTTATTTTTGTAATAGTAGTGTTTGTTGGAGTTGCATGCTTTATAACATTTCCTTTAAGCTATTGGATATATGAACCTTTTTATAGTGCCTTAGTAGTGGTATTTATACTTATGGCAATAGGTGTAATAGGCTATGTATTAGTAATAGGAAAGGAAGTAAATAAGCTTAAAAAAACTACTAGTAATATTGTAAAAGGAAATTACAAAAATGAGTTATTAGTGAGTGGACCCCATATATTAAGGGAAATATCTAAGGACTTATCTAATATACAAGAAGGATTAGAATCAGCTATAGATAATGCTGTAAAAAGTGAAAGAATGAAAGGAGAGCTTATAACCAATGTATCTCATGATTTGAAAACTCCTTTAACTTCTATAATTAATTATGTTGACTTATTAAGCAAAGATAATATTTCAGATGAAGAGAGAAAAAAATATATAGGGGTGCTTAAAGAGAAATCCCAAAGATTAAAGGTATTAATTGAAGATTTATTTGAAGCTTCTAAGGCAGCCTCAGGGGCTATTGAATTAGATATAGTAGAATTAGATCCAATAGCTCTTTTAAGGCAAACTATAGGAGAACTTGAGGATAAGATTGAGTCTTCAAACCTTCAAGTTATTAAGAATATACCAGAAGAAAAATTACTAATATTAGCTGATGGTAAGAAAACATTTAGAGTATTTCAAAACTTACTTTCTAATATTATTAAATATTCTATGAAGGGATCTAGAGTATATATAGATGTAGAGCAAGATGAAGATTATGTTAAAATAATATTTAAAAATATATCAGAAAGTCCATTAAATGTGGAAGCTGAAGAATTAATGGAAAGATTTAAGCGAGGGGATGTTTCAAGGACTACAGAGGGATCAGGACTTGGTCTTTCAATTGCTAAAAGCTTGGTAGAATTACAGGATGGAGAATTTAATATTGAGATTGATGGAGACTTATTTAAAGCCATAGTAAAGCTTAAAAATATAAGAGATAGTATTTAGTGAAATTAAGAAACCCTATTTTGTCTAGGGTTTCTTTTTAAACTTTCACTCCAATGTATCTTTTATTTAAGTCTATTTATATAAAAGGTTAAATCATTTTGATTTAGGCAAAAGCAAGGAAATTTCATTCCGTAGTTGCCCCATATAGTAATTGGAATTTCAGTAAAGTAGAATGTTATAAAAAAGTTTTCTCTAGTAGAAAGTCTAGTTAAAAAAGGGATTAATCTTATGTGTTCTACTTTGAAGTAATTACTATAGTTTTCAATAGTTAAGTTAGCTTTAAGCAGTTTTCTATCTTCTTCTGGAACAAGATTAACTAAGTTTTCTTTATCTTCTTCTGATAGTTTATCAAGATAAAAATCTATATAACAAAAAGAATTGTTTAATTTAAATATTTTTAGGATATAGTCAATCATTTCATCTTCACCTGAATATACATTTTTAGGTTCTAAAGTAAAGTTTGGAAAAGTATCTAGTCCATCTAATATATTTGGGAATTTTATTATTACATTCTTGTGAAATTCCTCTGAAGTTACAGATATTAGAATATCATTCATAGAATAATCTCCTTAAAATTAATTGTGAATTAGTAATATTATAAAAATACTACAAATTAGTGTCAATATTAAATAACTTTTATTTATAAAGTAAGTAATAAATTATTATAAAAATGCTTATTACTAAATAGAGAATACTTTTATATGGAGGAGATGTATATATGAGAGTAAAGGATAAGGTCATAATTGTTACAGGAGCATCACGAGGTATTGGGTATGCAGTGGCTGATAAGTTGTTATCAGAAGGTGCAAAACTTGTAGCTTGTGCATCAAATCAAAAGAATGCAGACAAGGCAGTAGTAGCATTAAAAGGTAGCCATCCTAATGCTATGATACTTGGACTTGGTGTAAATAATAATGAATCAAAAGAAATTGAGAAAGCAGTTAAAAAGGTACATGAGACATTTGGAAAGATTGATGTACTTATAAATAATGCAGGTATTACAACAGATGTATCTTTTTTTGATATGACAGAAGAGGATTTTGTAAATGTTATGAATATTAATGTTACTGGAATATTTAGATGGTGTAAGGCTGTAGCCCCAATAATGAAGGATAATGATGGAGGCAGTATAATAAATACATCATCTATGGTTGCAACCTTTGGACAAAGGAGTGGATGTTCATATGCAGCTTCTAAAGCTGCAGTAAATGGGTTAACCAAATCACTTGCAAAGGAACTTGGACAATATGGAATAAGAGTTAATGCAGTAGCCCCTGGAGTAACTAAAACAGACATGGTTGCATCTATACCTGATAAATTTATAGATTCATTAGCAGCAATGACTCCTCTTGGAAGAGTTGGAACTCCAGAAGAATTAGCAGGAGCATATGTTTATTTATCTTCTGATGAAAGTACTTTTACAAATGGAACAATAATTGGTGTTGATGGTGGCTTGGTAATGTAGATATAATATAAGCAAGACTTTATTTAAGTCTTGCTTATATTATATAGAGGTGTTTACTATGAATAATAGATATTTAATAGGAGATGTAGCTAAGTATTTATCATTATCTAGGGATACATTAAGGTATTATGATAAGTTAGGTATAGTTTCTCCTAAAAAAGATGAAGGTAATGGATATAGATATTACAACATGGATGACATAATTACATTATCTTATGTAATGATATTAAAAGATGTTGGAATTTCCTTAGATGATATAAAAGAAATGATTTATAACTATAGTTTAAAAGATATGAGATTAGGAATTTTAAATCAGGAGAAGGTAATAGATAAAAAAATAGAAGAACTTATGAATATAAAAACTAAAATAAGAAATTTTAATAATTGGTGTATAACAGCAGAAAATTATTTGAATAAGTTTGAAATTAGGGAATGTCCTAAGTTTTTATATACTATGGAACAAGTGGAAATTAAAGAATCAAAGTTAATGGACGCTATTGAAAAACTTAGAAGTAATAGTTATATAAAAGAAACTGTTTTTTCTATGTTAATTAATAAAGATGTACTTTTTAGTAGTGAAATAAAAGATGAGCACTTTTATTCGGGAGGAAGTGGTATTGTAGAAGAAGAGTATGTTAGTGATTTTAAAGTATTTCCAAGTAGGAAGTGTTTACATACAGTTATAGAAATTACATGTGATCAATGGGATAGTGAGCTTGTAAAAATAAAAGATTATATTCATAATGAAGGTTTAATAGTAGAAGATAATCTTCTTTGTAGAGCAATAGCATTTGAAAATAAAGATGGATTTCCAAAAGATTTTTATGAAATTTGGATTCCAGTAGCTTGACCTTGGAGTAACTCCAAGGTTTATTATTTTTTAATGAAGAAAGGAGATATCTTATATGAATGAATTAAATTTAGGAACAGAAAAAATAAAAAAGTTATTTTATAAGTATGCTATACCAAGTGTAATAAGTAGTATTATATTTTCAATTTATATTGTTATAGATGGTATTTTTGTAGGAAGAGTAGTAGGTCCACAAGGCTTAGCAATGGTTAATATAGCAATGCCAATATTTAGTATGGCTTTAGCTTTAGGTATAATGGTTTCAGTTGGAGGAAACACTGTAGTAAGTATTGAACTTGGAGAAGGTAGGAAAGAAGATGCTAGAGAAAGCTTTAGTTTAGGATTTTTTTCTCTTATTGTTATAAGTTCAGTTATAGGAATAATTATATTTTTATTTAGATATAGAGTTGCTACAGCTTTAGGTGCAACACCTTCATTAATGAAGGGGGTAATTGAATATTTAGTTATTCTTTGTTTATGTGTACCATTCTTTACTGGTGGAAGTTATTTAGCAGCAGGAATTAGAACAATGGGTATGCCAACGTTTTCCATGTTTTGTACTGTTTTAGGATCAGTTTTAAATATAATTTTAGACTATGTTTTTGTAGTGCTTTGGGGCTGGGGTGTTGCAGGTGCTGCCTTGGCGTCGGGAATAGCATTTTTTATTTCATTCCTTTTAGCTTTTATAAAAATTCAATCTAAGGATTCGATTTTAAAGTTAAAAAAATGCAAAATAAATTTAAGAAAGATTGGAAGGTTCTTTTATAATGGATCTTCAGAAGCTTTAACTGAAGTGGCAGTAGCATTTACTACTTTTATTTTTAATATAGTATTAATGAGAAAAATTGGAGAAATGGGAGTATCTGCTTTCTCAATAATTCAGTATATAGCTTCTCTTGTAGTAGCAGTTTATTTAGGAATAGCTAATGGTATAACACCTATTATAAGTTATAACTATGGAGCAAAAAAAGGAGAAAGAATAAATGAACTAATAAAATATGCATCAAAGGTTATGGTAATACTAGGTATAATATGTACAGGATTTTTATTTTTTGGAGGAGAAACACTAATATCTTTCTTTGTAAGTAATGATAAAATATTATTAGAGACTACTTCACTTGCTTGTAAAATTTATTCTTTAGCATTTTTAGTAAGTGGCTTGAATATTTTGGCATCGTCCTATTTTACAGCTTTAGAGGACGCTAAAACATCAGCTATAATTTCCTTTTTAAGAGGTATAGCACTAATATTTATAGGGATTATAGTTTTACCTGCTATAATGGGTGATTCAGGAATATGGCTTACTGTAGCTTTTAGTGAGTTTTTAACATTATTAATTGCTCTAGTTTTATTAAAAAAATCAAAAAGTAAATTAATTCAATTATAAAAATTTGGATGTGGTATATCATGAAAATTCTAGTTATGGAAATAAAAATACGAGTATCTTGGGTTCAGAGCTTAAAGGAAAAGCGTATGATAGTTAATAGTATTACTCAAAGGTTAAAAAATAAATTTAACATTTCTGTAGGAGAGATGTTTCATCAAGATAATCATAAAATAATAGGAATTGCTCTATCAAAAGTATGTAGTACTAATGCTATAGTAGACACAACAAAAGAAAAAGTTATAAGTTTTATAGAAGAAAACTGTGATGGAGAAATAATAGAAATATTTGATGAGACAATAGAATATTAAGTTAAAAGGTGTATGAGCTAAAGTGCTTATACACCTTTTATCAGAATAGTAAAAAAATACAGGGTGCAATAGATTTTAACTCTGCTATAATAGAGAAGGATATTTTATGTAAGGAGTAAAAGATGAGGTTAAGAATAGGGGAATTAAAAGATTTAGATTTGATTTATAGCATAAAATGTAAAGCACTAAAACATTATAAAGATTTTGGAATAAGTTGGAATGAAAATTATCCAACAAGAGATACATTTAAGAGTGATATAGATAAAAGGGAATTATTTGTACTAGAAAAAAATAAAAATGAAATTTTAGGAATAGTTGTCATCAATAGAACAGAGGAAAAGGCATACGATGATTTGCCATGGACTTTTAATGATGATTATGTTGTGTTACATAGAGTATTAGTAAACCCTGCTTTTTCTGGAAAGGGATATGGCAAATATTTAATACAGAAGGTTTTAGAATATGCTAAAGAAGATGGAATTAAAGCAATAAGATTAGATACTAATACTAAAAATATACTTGGACAAAAGTTGTACAAGTCTCAGGGGTTTAACATAGTAGGAGAAATTTCTTTGCCAGATAAAGATGGAAGTTTTTATTGCTTAGAAAAAATATTGGAATAACTTTCAAAAATATATTGACAATATTAAAGGATTGGAATATATTATTAAACAAGAAGTAAATAATTAGAAAATAAAATATAATATCTTATCCAGAGTGGTGGAGGGACTGGCCCTGTGAAACCCAGCAACCGATTAAGTGGCTCATTTTCCATTTAGAATACGGTGCTAATTCCTGCAGCAATTTTTTATATTTTGCTGATAGATAAGAGAATAAATTAGGCTTAGTGAATTCATGCACTAGAGATTTATTCTCTAGTGCATTTATTTTTATATTAAAAAAGAGGGAGGGGACATTATTATGATAGAAATTAAAAATGTATGTAAAAGTTTTGGACAAGCAGAGGTATTAAAAGATATAGCAATAAGCATAAAGGAAGGGGAGATTTACGGAATTATAGGCCATAGTGGTGCTGGTAAATCAACGCTTTTAAGATGTATAAATGGATTAGAGTCCTATGATGAAGGAAGTATTAAAGTCATGGGAGAAGAAGTCTCAGGCTTAGGGGCTAAAAAGCTTAGAGAGTTTAGAAAAAATTTGGGGATGATATTCCAAAACTTTAACTTACTTAAAAGGAAAACTGTATATAAGAATGTTTCTCTTCCTCTTGAAGTTTGGGGCTACGATAAAGAGTATATAGATAAGAGAGTGAATGAATTATTAGATTTGGTGGGATTAGGAGACAAGGCAAAAAGTAAGCCTGCATCATTAAGTGGTGGGCAAAAACAAAGGGTTGCAATTGCAAGAGCATTAGCTTTAGAGCCAAAGATTCTTTTGTGTGACGAAGCTACATCTGCTTTAGATCCTAAAATAACTAAAGATATTTTAGCACTTCTATCTAAAATAAATAAGGAATTAGGAATAACAATAGTTATAGTAACTCACCAAATGGAAGTTGTTAAAGAAGTTTGTGAAAGAGTGGCATTGATAGATGGTGGAATAGTTAAGGCTGAGGGAAGAGCAGAAGACTTATTCTTAAAGCCAGGAGCATCATTAAAGAAATTCCTTGGTGAAGAGGATGAGACAACCTTACCTGATGAAGGAATAAATATAAGAATTTTCTTCCCATCAGATTGTTCAGAAAATGCACTTATAACAAGAATGGCTAGGGAAGCAAATGTAGATTTCTCAATAGTTTGGGGAAAACTTGAAAAGTTCAGGGAAAATGTACTTGGAAGTTTAGTTATAAATATTGAGGAAAAGGACAAAGAAACAATATTTAATTATTTAAAGAGCAAAAATATAGAATGGGAGGTAATATAGCATGGGTGAATTATTATTAGAAGCATTTGGACAAACATTAGTGATGGTTGTACCATCAACAATATTCTCTGTAATATTTGGTTTTATAATTGCAATAGTACTTGTAGTAACAGATAGCAATGGTCTAAGGTCTAACAAAGCAATATATAAATGCATAGATGCAATAGTAAATGTATTAAGAGGTTTTCCATTCGTAATATTAATGGTTGCTATAATACCTTTTACAAGAGCAATAATGGGAACATCTCTTGGAGAGAAAGCAGCTATAGTGCCATTAACAATTGCAGCAGCACCTTTTGTAGCAAGAATATTTGAATCTGCTTTAAAAGAAGTAGATCCAGGAGTTATAGAGGCTGCAAAATCCTTTGGTTCAAGTAATTCTCAAATTATATTCAAGGTAATGCTAAAAGAGGCTATACCATCAATTCTATCAGGTATAACACTTACAGTTATAAATCTTATAGGATATTCAGCAATGGCAGGTGCTCTAGGGGCAGGGGGCCTTGGTAACTTAGGAATAAGATATGGATTCCAAAGATTCCAAACGGATGTAATGATTGTTACAGTAATTGTGTTGATTGTAGTAGTACAAGCTCTTCAAAGCTTAGGAAACTATTTTTATAAAAAATTATCAAGATAAATAAAAGGGGGATTTTAATATGAAAAAGACAAAATTATTATCATTAGTATTAGCAGGAGCATTAACATTAGGTTTAGTTGGGTGCGGGGGCAGCACAGAAAAGAAGGAAGATGACAAGGTTATAAAAATAGGGGTTACATCTGTACCACATGAAGAGATAGTTAATGCAATTAAAGCTTTAGTAGAAGAAAAAGGTTATACTTTAAAAATAACACCATTTGATGATTATAATACACCAAATACAGCTGTTTATGAAGGAGAATTAGATGCAAACTACTTCCAACATATTGCATTCTTAAATGAAACAAACGAAGCAAAGGGATATGATCTAGTAAATGTTGCAGAAATCCACATAGAGCCAATGACTTTATACTCTAAGACTGCAAAGAGTTTAGATGAAATAAAGGATGGAGACACAATAGCTATTCCCAATGATGCAACTAACGAAGCAAGAGCATTAAGAGTTCTTGAAGATGCGGGGCTAATAAAGGTAAAGGCAGGAGAATTAGTTACTCCAAAGGATATAACTGAAAATCCAAAGAACTTAAAGTTTAAAGAATTGGCTGCAGAACAACTACCACGACTTTTAGATGAAGTTACAGCTGCTGTTATTAATGGTAACTATGCATTACAAGCTAATTTAGATGCGACCAAAGAAGGATTATATACTGAGGATAAGAACAGAGAAGATATAAATACTAAGAGAAATGTTTTGGTTGTTAAGGAAGCTAATAAGGATTCTGAAAAGACTAAAGTATTAAAAGAGGCTTTAACTTCTGATGAATGTAAGAAATTTATAGAAGAAAAGTATAAGGGAGCTGTAATTCCTGTATTCTAATATAATGAATGATTTGAGAAGAGAAATCGCTTAGCGGTTTCTCTTTTTTGGTGAGAATAAAAAGATATAAGCGTTGCTAATATTCACTAAATAACTATTTTCTAAATAGAATAGTATTAGGACAAAGTATTATCAATTTTTAGGAGGAAGGTATTTGGGTAGATGGATAATTGATGCTGGGCATGGTGGAAAAGACAATGGAGCTATTGGACCTGGTGGAAGAAGAGAAAAGAATATATCTTTAGATGCTGCATTAGAGGCAAAAAGAGTATTAGAGCTAAATGGTGAAGAGGTATTTTTAATAAGATCAAATGACATATATATGGAATTAAAAGAAAGAGTTACTTATGCAAACGGTTGGGGAGGAGATTATTACATTAGTTTTCATATGAATTTTAGTGATTCAGATTCAATTGAGGGTACAGAGGTATTTATTAAAAAAGATAATTCTAAATCAAAAGAGTTTGGTGAGTATTTACTAGGTAAGATGGTAAAGGGTTTTAAAAGTGAAAATAGAGGGCTATCAGAAATAGATTATGGTGTGTTAAATAGCATAAATATACCAGGAGCTGTATGCTTAGGAGATTATATTTCTAATAGGCAGGTAGAGAGAAATTTTAATGCAGAGTATTTTGGAAGAGTAGTAGCTAATGCCTGTGTTCAGCTTGTTGGAAAAATACCTAAAGAAGAAGGGAAAAAGAATAAAGGGATAAAGAAAGAAGTAACCAAAGATTATGGATGGAGAGTGTGTGTAGGTGTCTATGAAGACTTTGAGGAAGCTAAAAGGGTTGTACAAGATATTCAAGCTAGAGGAGTTTCTAATGTTTATATAATCCCTTATATAGGAAAAAGTAAATAGTTTATATAAAAAAATGAAAGGAATCCAGCTATTGCTGGATTCCAACATTTTTAAATTACTCTCCAAGATATGCACTCTTTATACTATCATCTTCTAATAATTCTTTAGCATCTCCACTTAAGACAATCTTACCTGTTTCAAGTACATAAGCTCTATCTGCAATGGAAAGAGCCATATTTGCATTTTGTTCTACTAGAAGAATAGTAGTACCTGACTTATTGATTTCAACTATTGTGTTAAATATATCTTTAACAACAAGAGGTGCAAGTCCCATAGAAGGTTCATCAAGAATTAACATTTCAGGTCTGTTCATTAATGCTCTTCCTATAGCAAGCATTTGTTGTTCTCCACCTGAAAGTGTACCAGCTTGTTGCTTTTCTCTTTCCTTAAGTCTTGGAAATTTAGAAAATACCATTTCCATATCTTTTTGAATTTCTTTATCTTTTCTTAAATAAGCACCAAGTTCAAGGTTTTCTAGAACAGTAAGATTTGCAAATATCTTTCTTCCTTCTGGTACATGAGATAGTCCTAAAGATACTATTTTATGAGCAGGAACCTTGTTAATAGGGGAAGCTTTGTAGGAGATAGTTCCACTTTTAATGGGTTCAAGTCCTGATATTGCTCTTAAAGTAGAAGTTTTACCTGCACCATTTGCGCCTATTAAAGTAACAATCTCACCTTTTTTTACATCTAAAGAAAGATCTTTTAATGCATGAATACCACCGTAGTATAAGTTTATATTGTCAATTTTAAGCATTTTAAGCCCCCTCTCCAAGATAAGCTTCAATTACCTTAGGATTATTTTTTATTTCACTTGGAGTTCCTTCAGCTATCTTTTTACCATAGTCAAGAACTACAACTTTGTCACAAATACCCATTACTAGCTTCATATCATGTTCAATTAATAGAACTGATATGTGGAATTCATTTTTTATCCAATTAATTAATTCCATAAGTTCTGCTGTTTCTTGAGGATTCATACCTGCAGCAGGCTCATCAAGAAGTATTAGCGAAGGCTTAGCAGCAAGGGCTCTTACAATTTCAAGCCTTCTTTGTTCACCATAAGAAAGATTTTTTGCAAATTCATCCTTTTTTTCAGCTAGATTAAATGCTTTTAATAATTCTAGCGATTTTTTTTCAATTTCAGCCTCCTCCTTTTTAAATTTAGGAGTTCTAAGAATAGAATCAAGTAGATTATATTTAATTCTAAAGTTAAAGCTGATTTTTACATTATCTATTACAGAAAGGCTTGAAAATAGTCTTATATTTTGAAAGGTTCTACAAATTTTCTTTTGAGTAATATCGTATGGCTTAAGACCTTCAATATTTTCTCCAAGGTATATAATAGTGCCATTAGTAGGAGCATAAACTCCAGTTAACATATTGAAAACGGTAGTTTTACCTGCACCATTAGGTCCAATTAATCCAACAACTTGTTTATCTTCGATTGAAAGGTTAAAGTCTGAAACAGCTTTAAGTCCTCCAAATTCTATAGATAGGTCTTTTACATCTAACATATTTTAAGCCTCCTTTCTAGCTTCAATATCTTTAATTTCCTTGGTATTTTTTAATTTAAATATTTTTAATGATAATTCTTTGTCACCAAGTAACCCTTGAGGTCTAAATATCATTAAGATTATAAGGGCTAGTGGGTAAATAATCATTCTATAATCCTGTAGTCCTCTTAATAGCTCGGGTAAGAATGTTAAAATACCTGTAGAAATAATAGAGCCTGATAAAGATCCCATACCTCCAAAAACAACAAATGTTAAATAATCAATTGATTTAACAAAGTCAAAGGAAGTTGGTTGAAGATACCCCATATAATGAGCGTATAATCCACCAGCAAGTCCTGCAAAGAAAGCTCCTATAATGAAAGCAGTCATTTTATACTTGAAGGCATTAACTCCCATAGATTCAGCTGCAATTTCATTTTCACGTACAGCTAACATTGCACGCCCTTGAGATGAGTGGATTATGTTATAAATAATTATTACTGTAAGTGCCATGACCCAGAAACTTATTGAAATAGTTGTTTTTGTAGGGATTCCAGTAAATCCTCTAGCACCACCTACATAATCAATATTCATAATTATTACTCTAATGATTTCACAGAAAGCTAAAGTAGTAATTGCAAAATAGTCTCCTGTAAGTCTTAATGTTGGAAAACCAATCAAAGCAGCAAAGAAAGCAGATACTATTGCACCAACTATAATCGCTAAGAAGAAAGGTAAGTTAGCTTTAGTACTTATAATTGCAGAAATATAAGCACCTATGGCCATAAAACCAGCATGTCCCAAACAAAGCTGACCAGTAAAGCCTACAATTAAATTAAGTGATACAGCTAAAATTATATTTATAAACGTTAAAAGAATAATTCCTTCATAGTAAGCACCTATTACTCCTGTTTTTAATAAGGTAAATAGGATACCGTAAACAAGTAGTATTACACCAAATATTAATAATGATTTTTTTTCTGATAATTTTTTCATTTATATCACCTACACTTTCTCTCTTGTTACCTTACCAAGTAAGCCAGAAGGTTTAATTAATAAAATAACAATTAGAATACCAAAAACTATTGCATCTGAAAAAGTAGTAGATATATATGCCTTTGAAAGTGTTTCTAATAAGCCAATAGATAATCCTCCTAGTAAAGCACCAGGTATACTTCCTATTCCTCCAAGTACTGCTGCAACAAAGGCTTTTAGACCAGGCATAACACCCATATAAGGAGTTATGCTAGGATAGGATATTGCTACTAGAACACCAGCTATACCAGCTAGAGCAGAACCAATAGCAAAAGTTAGTGATATTGTATTGTTAACGTTTATTCCCATCAAAGATGCAGCCTCTATATCAAAGGAAGCTGCTCTCATTGCCTTTCCAACCTTAGTTTTAAAAACAATAAATTGAAGGAGAAGTACAAGGATTGCAGATACAGCAAACATAAGTAGTGTCTTCCATTCTATATGAAGTGCACCTATTTCTAAGTAACCAGCTTTAATTAGGTCTGGAAATGGTTTTGGATTAGCACCAACTAAAACTCTCATACTATTTTGTAATAACAAAGAAACACCTATTGCAGTAATAAGTAATGTTATTCTTGGTGAGTTTCTTAGTGGCTTATATGCTACTTTCTCAATTATAATACCAGCTAGTGCAGATGCAGCCATTGCAGCTAATAACGTAGGTACTAGTGGTAAATTTAGTGTGGTAGCACAATAGAAGCCTGCAAAGGCTCCTATCATGTATATTTCACCATGGGCAAAGTTTATTAATTGAATTATTCCATATACCATTGTGTAACCTAAAGCTAGGAGTGCATATACGCTACCTAAAGCTAAGCCATTAATCAATTGTTGTAAAAATTCCATAGTAACTCCTCCTTTAGTTAAGTATTATATTAAGGATTAACCTTATCATTTAATTCCTTCTTGTCTCCATTAATTTTTATAATAGCTGCGCTCTTAACGGCTGATCTTTCTTCATTAAATTTTATATTTCCAGTTACGCTATTAATTTCCATTCCGGCTAAAGCATCTCTTATTGCAGTTCCATCTGTACTATTTGCTTTTTCTATAGCTTTAACTAAAATTTTAGCTGTATCATAAGAAAGAGCAGCAAAGCAGTCTGGAGTTTTGTTATATTTCTTAGTATAAGAATCAACGAAGCTCTTTACATTTTCATCAGTATCTTCAGCATAGTAGTGGTTAATGTATATAGCACCATCTACAGCAGTTCCACCAATTTTAGTTAATTCTTCAGATTCCCATCCGTCTCCACCTAAGAATTGAGAAGTTATGCCCATATCTCTAGCTTGTTTAGCTATTAAACCAACAACGTTGTAGTAATCAGGCAATACAATAACCTCTGGATTAGCAGATTTTATTTTAGTAAGTTGTGCTTTAAAGTCTGTTTCTTTATCACTACTATAAGATAAGAATTCTACTACTTGTCCACCATTTTTCTCTAAAGTTTCTTTATATGCATTTGCAATTCCTTTTGAATAGTCAGAAGAGGAATTGTATAAAACGGCAGCAGTAGTCTTTCCTAGCTTTTCCTTAGTGTATTTAGCTAATATCTCACCTTGGAATGAATCTACAAAACATCCTCTAAACATGAAATCTCCACCTACATTAGTTATTGTTGGTTCAGTTCCAGTAGGTGTAATCATAGGAATCTTTTTATTTGTTGAATTAGGTGCTATTGCTAAAGTAGTACCAGATGTAACTCCTCCAAGAATTGCACAAACTCCATCTTTATCAACTAATTTGTTAAATGCTGAAGCAGCTACAGTATTATCACTTTGATCATCTTCAAAAATGAATTCAACTTTCTTGCCATTTATACCTCCAGCTGCATTAATCTCTTCAGCTAAAAGATCTGCCCCTTCTTTAACTGATATACCGTAAGTTGAGTTTGGACCAGATAAAGGCCCTATTCCTCCTATTTTTATAACCTCTGAGTCAGCCCCGCCTTCAGAGTTACCTCCACATCCTGCAAGTACTGAGAAAGCCATAGCAGACGCTAAAATTCCACAAAGTAATTTCTTTTTCATAATAAGTCCCCCTTTAATATTTAATTCTTAAATAATAACAAAAATGATTAATAAATTATTATTGAGATTTAATAAATAGTATCAATATAATATCATACAAAGTAAAATATTACAATATTGTTATTTAATATTTTATAACAAATATAATAAAAAGTTCCATAAACATAAATAATTTGTAAATGTAAATGTTATCTTGAAGTTTAATAAAAAAATTTCCTGATAATTAAATAAAAATGAATAATATACGTCTTACTAATGTAGCTGTGATAAAATCCTTAATAAGGGGATGAGTATGTCCATATTTAGTAGTAGGAAAAGAGAAAAGATATTAGAAAACTACTTAGAGTCGAATAGCGATAAACTATATAGGCTTGCTTTTGTATATGTTAAAAATAAAAATGAATCCTTAGATATTCTTCAAGACTCTATAGTTAAAGCGTACAAAAATATTAATAAGATTAAAGATATGAAAGCATTAGAAAAGTGGATTAATAAAATATTAATTAATACAGCTTTGGACTATTTAAGGAAAAGGTCAAGGATTGTCTATTGTGATGATATATTTAAGAATATTGAATTAATAGAAGATAATAACAGTGAATTAATAGAATCTGTGGATAACTTACCTGAAGATTTAAAAACTGTGATTATTTTAAAATATTTTCATGGCTACACCATAAATGAAGTAAGTGAGATTTTAGAGATATCTGTTCCAACTGTAAAGAATAGACTTCATAAAGCACTTAATTTTCTTAGAAAAGAATTTAAGGAGGGTAGTTATGAGTAAGAATATTTTTGAAGAGGAAAAAAGAAATTATGAGAATATAGAAATCCCTGAAGAATTAAACTTTAGAGTTAAAAAAGCTATAATTATAGGGAAAAAGGAAAGATTGAAAAAACGTATATACAATGTAGGAAAAAGTGTGGCTGCATTATTTATAATTTTCGTTGCAAGTGTAAATATATCAGCTACAGCAGCAGAAGCATTCAGTTCAATACCAGGATTTAAAAAGTTAGTGGAATTAGTTAGATTCAATGGTGGTGATGATGGTTTTGAAAATGCTGTGGAGTTTGGATTGGTTCAAAGTATTAATTATTCTGAAGAAAAGAATGGTATTAAATTTAAATTAAATAGTTTATCAGGAGATTATAAAAGGCTTTGGATCAATTATGAAATTGAAGATATAGATAAGTATGATGTTGATATAATGGTAAAACCTGATTATCCTATATCAAAGCAACTGTCAGTGGCTCAAGGAATTTTTAATATAAATGATAATTATTTTGAAACTACATTTAATGAGTTTCCATATGAAATAACATTTGAATTCAGGGTATACAAAAAAGGAGAAGGTGGATATTTAACAAGTTATGAGCCTATTTCAACATTTATAGTGCCAGTAAAGTTAGATGAAGCTTTCAATGTAGACATTAAAGAGTTTGATAGCAAAGCAGAACCATTAAAATTAGATGTTGGAACTATAAAATTTGTAAAGTTTGAAATAAGTAAAACTAGAACAGTTCTTAAATTTAAGTTTAATAGTAATTATTATGATAGTCTTATGTTCTTGCAGTGTAAAATAATTGATAAAGATAATAAGGTGTACGTGACAAGTAGTGTATCTATGAATAGTGAAATTCAATATGGTTATATGGAGTTCAATGGTGAAATTCCTTTTGATAAAAAGGAATTAATTATGAAGTTTGATGAAATTTATGTTCATCCAAAAGAAAAAGTAAAATTAAAGGTAGATATAAATAATAAAACAATAGATGAAAATTCATTTGGAATAGAAGTGGATAGCATTGATGGAAGTTATGTAATACTTAGAAGCAAAGTTGTAGAAGACTTTTCTATAGTGAGAGAAATTGAAGATGGTATAAGTGTTAATGGCGGGAATAAAGAGGGTGACTATGTTTATAATAATATAAGTATTTATGAAGCTAAAGAAGGTTTTGAAATATATAGTGTAATCTTTAAAGATGAAAGAGAAGTGAAATTAAAAATTAGTGAATGAAGAAGCTGCGAAAGCAGTTTCTTTTATTTTTATGAAGAAAAGAATGTAAGAACTTTTAAAGGTAAGAAGATAAGGAGTAAATAAATCGTCAGTGGAGGGATGAGAGTTCTATTCTTTATTTTGTATAGTCATTAATACATTAAGATGTATAAGTACTATACATTATAAAAACAATATTAATAATAAAAATAATATTATTTTTATAAATAAGATATCTTATAAAAGAATTTTTCTAAGAGAAATTCTTTTATGTCATAAAAATATAAGAACTTAAGAACTTTACAATATATAAATATGCTAAAACAATTCGAGAAAGAAGCAATAGTCTTTTGATAAGAAAGAGAAGCTTATGGAATTAGAAGTTTTCTGAAAGAAAATTATATTTAACTTTATTATTCTAATTATCTTGATTAACTAAAAAAGCTTTGCATCAGCAAAGCTTTTTCCAAATATCTATTTCTTCTTTCTTTAAGGTTTCTTTTTCTAAAAGTTCAATAGAGAACTTCTCTAATAATTCTTTATTATTATTTAGAAGTTTTAAAGTGTCATCATATAAAGAGTTAATTAAATCCTTACATTCTTCTATAACCTTTGTGCTATATCCAGATGCCATTGATCCTAAGGAAGAAAGTTTTAATAAGCCCAAGGTTTCTCCCATTCCATATTCACTAATCATTCCCATAGCAATGTTAGTAGCGTTGTTTAAATCACTAGAAGCACCAGTTGTTATTTTTTCTTTTCCAAAGATAATTTCTTCAGCAGCACGCCCACCAAGCATAACCATTATCTTTTTCTTTAAATAATCAGCTCTTTGGTAATTAGTATCTTCTGGTATAGTTAATGTGTATCCTCCAGCACCTTTAGTAGTTGGAATTATGGATATCTTTGAAACCTCATCTTCAGGTAATAATAATAATGATGTTAAAGCATGTCCAACTTCGTGGTAAGAAGTAAGTAATAGATCAGATGCTTTTAAGTGTGATCTCTCAAGTTTTTCATGTCCTGCTAGAACTATTGAATATGCTTTATCTATATGAGTTTCAGTTATACACTCAGAATTATCCTTAGCAGCAAGTATTGCAGCTTCATTAATTAAATTTTCTAGCTTAGCACCAGAAAAATAAGATGTCTTCTTTGCAATATCTTTAATGTTTAAATCAATATGAGGCTTATTGCTTAAATGAAGATTTATTATTTTTTCTCTTGCAGAAACATCTGGGAGAGCTACTTCTATATGCCTATCAAATCTACCAGGTCTAAGTAAAGCTTGGTCTAAAATATCTAATCTATTTGTAGCTGCCATTACAATTACACCTTCACTTTCTCCAAAGCCAGACATTTCTGTTAATAGAGCATTAAGGGTTTGATCCCTTTCATCATTTCCGCCAGCAGTTTTACCACCATCTCTATTTTTACCTATAGCATCTATCTCGTCTATAAAGATTACTGCTTTTCCGTGACTTCTTGCTTTTTTAAATAGATTTCTAATTCTAGCGGCACCAACACCCACATATACTTGCACAAAGTCTGATCCGCTTAAAGCATAGAAAGGTACTTTAGCTTCACCAGCAACAGCCTTAGCAAGAAGAGTTTTTCCTGTACCAGGATCACCATAAAGAATAACCCCTTTAGGCATTCTTGCACCATAACTTTTATATTTTTCAGGATTAGATAGAAAATCAACTATTTCCTTTAAACTTTCCTTTGCCTCCTCATTTCCAGCAACATCTTTAAAGCTTAGAGCTTTGCTACTATCTTCACTAAAATCTGTTAACTCTATTGATGTAGCAGAGGACATTCCTTTAGATTTATTTGTACTCATAAAAACTAGTGTTATTATTGAGCCTAGCAATAAAAGACCAGCAAAGGTTTTTGTAACATTTATATTATTATTCTCATTTATAGAGATATTCTTACTTAATAGTTCTTCCTTTAAAGTAGGACTATTAGGATTGTCAGTCTTATAGCTTGTCCCATCTTTTAAATAAATAGTCATATAGGGGTTATTGCTTAAAGCAACTTTTAATACTTGGTTTAATTCTAAATCAGATTTAAAAGTATTATATGACTTATTATTTTTTGTATTAAAATTTACTGATGAGAAGAGTAGTATACCTAATGATAATATTGAAGTTATTATTGGAATTATAATATAATTTTTCTTTTGTTTATTCATTGGGTACCTCCAAAATATATTTATACTACTATTATAAATATTTTGAATATTATGTCTAATTAAAATCATAACATTTACCAATGTAAGTTATGGTATGTATTAAAGAAGGAAAGTTATTTTACAACTGATGAAATAAAGGGTAAAATATAAAAAGATTAGTAATATTGGAGGAAATACTATATGAAAATTTCAGGTGTACAAGCCCAATTGATTGGATCAGATATACTTAGTATAATTAATGAGTTTGTTAAGGTTGATGGATTAGAATTAAAGGAAGTAACAATAGATAATGCTATTAATATAAAAGGAACTTTTAAAAAAGGGGTTTCTATTGATTTTGCAGGACAGTTAACAATAGAAAAGGTAGAAAATTCAATAGTTACTGCTAAATTTTCAAAGTTAAAACTTATGAAATTGGGATTCTTTAGGCCTATAAGAAGTTTAGCGTTAAAAATAGGATTAGGACAATTAAAGATAATTGGAATAGATGCAACAAAAGATAGAGTTATACTAGATATTAAAAAGTTGCTTAAGGATATTCCGTATGTAGATATAGATTTAAAAGCACTTTATATAAAAGGACAAGCGCTTCATGCAGAAGTAGAGAATATAAATATATCTTTAATGGGTAATATTATTAAAGTAGAAGAACCAGAAGTAATTACAGAAGATGCGGATGAGGTTGAAGAACCTGTAAATAAGGTGGCTGATTACTATACTTTAGGTAGAGACAAACTTCAGGAAAAGTTACCTGATGGAGCAAAGAAGATTTCAGATTATATATTTGTAGTTCCTGATATTGTTGCATTAATTTGCAGAATGCTTAAAGATAGTAGGGTACCAATAAAAACAAAGTTAGTTGTTTCTGCATCTTTAGCTTATGTAATTTTTCCTACAGATTTAATACCTGATAAAATACCTTTTATAGGAAAGATAGATGAAATTGCAGTTGTATTTTTTGCTTTAAATAGAATAGCAACAGATGTTCCAACAAAGGTTATTCTAGAAAATTGGGCAGGTAAGGATGAACTTGTTTTAGTGCTTAAAAATGGTCTAGAATATGTTACTAACTTTACTGGTGCAAAGAATGTAGAAAAGCTTTATAATGTGGTAGAAGAATTAAGTACGTTATAGAAAGGAATAATACTATGTCAAAATATTATTCAATATATAGAGGTAAGTCTGGAATTCCAATGATAGTTAGAACATGGGATGAATGTAAAGAAGAAGTAATAGGATGTAAGGGAGCAATATATAAAAGTTTTAAAAGTGAAAAGGAAGCAATAGACTTTTTAGCTTTAAATTCTGAAGGAAAGCCTAAAACAGTAAAGAATAAAAATAAGGCGGAAGTTGATTCAGATATAGATAATTCAGGACTTGTTGTTTATGTAGATGGTAGTTTCTCTTTAGAAAAAGAGAATTATTCTTATGGATTTATAGCTATCGATAATGGAGAAGAAGTTTTTGAAGATTGTGGAGTTGGGGAAGATAAAGACTCTGTTTCATTAAGAAATGTTGCAGGGGAAGTTTTAGGTTCTTTAAAAGCTACAGAGTTTGCTATAAATAAAGGATATGAAAAAGTTACTATAGTATATGATTATAAAGGTGTAGAATGTTGGGCCTTAGGCACTTGGAAAAGAAATAAAGAATTAACACAAGCTTATCATGAAAAGATGCAAAATAATATGAAAAAGATTGATATAAAATTTGTTAAGGTAAAGGGGCACAGTGGTGATAAGTACAATGATATTGCTGATAAATTAGCTAAAAAAGCATTGGGAATTATTGCATAGGTTAAAATATACTAAAGTACACACTCTATATTATGAGAAATATTATTTTATTAAAGAGGTGTGTACATATGGGAAGATATATTAGTGGAATGGTAGCTGGATTAGCTGTTGGAGCAACTATAGGAATGATAGTAATGCCTCAACTAGATAGAAAAACTCAAAAAAAAATTAAAAAAGCAGGATGTAAGTTATTAGATTTTGCTGAAGATTCCTATGGGGATATAATAGATTTCATTAATTAATAATATGAGAAAGAGAAGTTGATTTACAACTTCTCTTTTTTATGTACGCCCAGCATGGATGTACACTAATCGGTGAAAGTCCGTAACGGGGACTGATAGTGCCAACTGTATAGCTTAAGACAAGGGTGCCTATCGTGAGGTAGAATCTGAAGGAAGTCGGCGGCAAACCTTTGGTCTGAGGAACACGAATCACATGAGGCTTAATTTAGTGGGTAAGCTTGCCTAACAAAGCAAAGCCCAATAACTATCCGAAAACTAATTAAGTAAATGTGGCAGATAGATGAATGGAAAGTGTACGTTTTTACCTGGGGAGGTCTGATAATACATCAATAAGTAGATGAAATTTCGAAATTGATAACCTATATAGTGATGTATAGCTGAATTATCAGAAGTCAGTAGACGGCATAGTACTTTCTCTAATCGCGATAGCAAAGGGAAGGACTGAACATTAGAAGGTTTACAACTTTGATAAATCTAAGAATTATGGAGAGTGCAGAAATTTCCATAAGGAATCTGACTGTGGAGGTAGAAATGGAAGTTCAAGATAAACAGAAGGCGCAGAGTAAAACTGTAGATTTATTAAATAGAGAAAGCGTAAAAGATGAGTTATTTGATGCTAATAGGTTACTTGAAGATGTGCTTGAAAGAAATAATATGCTTAAAGCAATGTATAGAGTAATTATAAATAAAGGTAGTTATGGAATTGATGGTATGAAAGCCGATGAACTTTGAGAGCATGTCAAAAAGACTTGGGTTACAGTTAAAGCTAAACTGCTAGAGGGAAAATATAATCCATCTCCAGTAAGGAGAGTAGAAATTCCAAAGCCTGATGGAGGAGTAAGATTACTTGGAATACCAACAGTACAGGATAGAATGATTCAACAAGCTATTGCCCAAATACTTAGTAAATTATACGAGCCTACTTTCTCTGAAAGTAGTTTCGGATTCAGATCTAATAGAGGTGCAAAGAATGCTATTAAACAATCAGAAACATATATAAATCAAGGATATAAATGGGTTGTAGATATGGAATTAGAAAAATTCTTTGATAAAGTGAACCATAACATACTAATGGGGAAACTTGAAAAGAAAATTAAAGATAAAAGACTTCTGAAACTTATAAGAAAATATCTAGAAAGTGGAGTTCTTATAAATGGAATTAAAGTATCAAGTGAAGAAGGAACGGCACAAGGTGGGCCACTTAGCCCATTGTTAGCAATTATAATTTTAGACGATGTTGGTAAGGAACTTGAGAAAAGAGGGCATAAGTTTTGTAGATATGCCGATGATTGCAATATATATGTCAAGAGTAAAAGAGCAGGTTTGAGGGTAATGGATTCTATAACAAGAATCATTGAAAATGAACGTAAATTAAAAGTAAATAAAGATAAGAGTGCAGTTGATGTTGTAAGTAAAAGAAAGTTTTTAGGGTTTTCATTTTATTTCATTAAAGGTGTAGCCCAAATAAGAATACATGAGAAATGAATTAAAATATTCAAAGAGAAGGTAAAATCCATAACTAATAGAAACAGAGGAATCTCTATGGATTTAAGATTACTTAAATTAAATGCTTCTATTAAAGGATGGATTAATTATTTTGGAATAGCTAACGCTAAGCGGAAGCTGTTGGAACTAGATATAGAAATTTAGTGAAATTAGGAATCGATAACTGGAAGGCATGGGAATATGCCAATATAAGAAAAGACCACTGGAAAATCTCCGGTAGCCCAATTCTAAGTAAATCGCTTCATAATAAATATCCATTAAATTCTAGTGAACCGCCGTATACCGAACGGTACGTATGGTGGTGTGAGAGGATACTGAATAAAATAATTATTTAGTTCCTACTCGATTGTCTAGGAAAGTAAGAAATTTCGATTTGCTATAAATCAAAGGTATTATCACATCTTAATATTAAAAATTATAGATAATAATTTCCTTACTTTTAGTAGGAAGGAGATAGACGTTTATTTTTCGTGATTTGGAGCTTGCGACGGAAAGAGAAAAATAAATATCCACACTGCCTTCTTTATTGATAGAATGTTTTAAAGTTAATATAAGGATATTCGACAAAATTTTAAATGAAGCAGAGATTACCTATATATTAATAAAAGTATATATATAGTAAGAGAAAATAGAAATATTTATATAAATTTTTAGTATTTATTAAAGAAGTAGCAAATAAAATAAGAAAAAAACCCTAATAAAGTTACAAGTTGTTGTTTTCTTTTGCAAATTTATGGTATAATTTATGTAAAATTGATTTATTTATATCGTGATATCAATACTATTAAAAAGGAAGAGTGCAATATGGAAATTCTATCGTTAGGGGAAAAAATTAAAAGAAGAAGAAAAGAATTGAATATGACTTTAAAAGATTTAGCAAAAGATAGAATTACTCCGGGGCAAATAAGTCTTGTAGAGTCTGGTCGTTCTAATCCTTCTATGGACTTATTAGAGTATTTAGCTAATAGCTTGAATACTACAGTGGAGTATTTGATGGAGTCGGAAGAGAGTCAAGCTGAAAAAATATGTACATATTATGAGCAAGTTGCAGAGTCGTATATTTTAAGTGGAGATTATGTTACAGGGGAAAAATATATTGAGAATGCTCTGTATTATGCAGAAAGGTATAATTTAGAATACAGAAAAGCTAGAATATTATTCTTAAGAGCAGAAATTCATATTTCAAAGGGTGAGCTTGCAGTTGCACAGCAGTTCTTTTTATCATCTAATGTAATTTTTATAAAAAACAATGAATATGAAGAGATAGTTAAAACATTTTTAAAGTTAGGAAAAATTACTTTAGAGTTAAATGCATATCATTCTGCTAATAGTTATTTAAAGCAAGCAGAAAAGGTATATTTAGATAATAATATAGGTAATGATTTCTTATTGGGAGAAGTATATTACAATATGTCAAAAACTTACTATATTATTGAAGACTTACAAAAAGCAATGGATTATGCTTTTTTAGCAAAAGAAAAGTTTGATCAAATTCACAATAAAAAAGAGTACGCAAAAACACTTCTACTTTTATCAGAAGAATATAATAGAAGAGGTGATTTAAACAATGCTATAAAGTATTCCACAAAAACATTAGAGGTATATCATGAAATAAATGATCTTAAAAGTGTTTCTGATATAGAAAATAACCTAGGAAAATTATTTTATAACTTTGAAAATATTGAAGAATCTTTCAAGCACTATGAAATGGCTAGAGAAATTAGAACTAGAAATAATGATGACAGCTTAATAGAGACATTAATTAACATATGTAAAAATTATCTTAAGATAAAAGAAATAGATAAATGTGAAAAGCAATTAGAAGAAATATATCACATATTAAAAGATGATGATATAGATGGACGCATCGAATGCAACTTAATAAAATACAGAGTTTATACAATAAAAGATGAACTTAGCGAAGCTGAAGATGTTTTAGTTAATACGTACAAGCTTTCTAAAAATACAGATAAATTAAGAAAAGCAGGAGAGTTAGCAATAATGGTTGGGAAATTCTATATAGATCATAAGAATGATACTCAAGCAGCTAAATATCTTGATGAAGGGGTTAGCATATTTAAAGAATTAGGTATATTACAAAACTAATATTAAATGGGTGATTAAGATGGAGATATTATCTACTGGGGAAAAAATTAAAAGATCAAGGATTTATAAGGGAATAACGCTAAAGGAACTTTGTGGGGATAAAATTTCTATTTCTAAAATGAGCTGTATTGAAAATGGTAAGGTGAAAGCAGATAGTGAAATTATAAAGTATGTGGCTGATAAAATTGGGGTAGATTATGATTATTTAATTCAAGATGTATACGAACAAATATTAAACAATCTTAATTCAATAAAGAAGTCTACGAAAAAAGATTTGATATTTGAGGACAATATAAGGCATAACCTAGAGTATGCAATTGAATATGCATATTATGACTTAGCCTTTGAATTAATACATATAGTTTTCTCCTATTATTTAGAGGAAAATAAATGGGAGAAAATTCAGCTGATAATTTCACAATATTATGATCTATATCAAAGAACTAATACAGAAAGCAATACAGTAACTTATTTTAGAGATATGGCACAATATCTATTCCAAAATAGAGAGTATACTGAGGCGATAACTTATTATGGTAGGCTTAGAGAAATTATTTCTGAAAATGGAATTAAAGAAAAAAATACATATGCTTTTATTGCCTACAATGAAGGGATTTGTTATTGGAAGCTAAATAATTATGAAAAAGCTTACAAATTCCTATGTGAAGCAATAAAATATATTGATAGTATAAAAGACGATATAAATAAAGGGAAAATATATCATGCCTATGCTTTAATCTGCATAAAGTTAGGTCATAGTGAAGCAGAGGGGTACATAGAAAAAGCTTTTCAATGTCAAAAGGATAATCCTATATTAGTTGCAACTTCAAAAGGTGATTATGGTGAAGCATATTTTACTGCAGGTAATAGAAAAAAAGCTATATCAGAAATTGAAGAGGGAATTAAGCTATTTCCTAAACACAGCAAAGAAAAGTATGTTGAGTTTTTAAGTGAATGCATAAATGTTTTTCTTAGTAATAAGGAGTATGAAAAAGCATATGATTTGTCAGATGAGTCTTTAGACTTAGCAATAGAGACTGACAATATTAGGTTGATTGAAAAGGCTTATTCTTTAAAGGGAAAAGTTTTACAAAAAGAAAATAGATATAGAGAATCAGAAAGATATATGAATTTGGCATTAGATTCATTGTTTAAGTTTGGTACTAAAAAAGAAAGACATGATAGATATTTAGAAATGGCTAATATGTACTATAAATTAGGCGAAGTTAGAGATGCAATTAAATATTTTACATTAGCAATGAGCAAGGAAAAAAGTATATAAATTAAAAAGGGGGCATTCGGAAAGAATGCCCTTTTATTAGTTAAAAGAGATAAAAAACTTTTTGTACAAGTTTTATTCTTATCTTTATTATTCTTATTATCTTAATTAACTTTCATTATTTTTTTGTTGGTTTAATTAATATAAGTGTTGCTCCATATCCTTTTAGTTTAGTTATTATATTTAAAACAGGACTCTTTTTAGCATACTTAAATTCAATTTTTGGAAAAGATGCTTTTGAAAGTATCTCCATTTCTTCTTTGTTTAGTCGCTCAGGTTTACCCATAGATACCCAGTAGTCATATGAAGAACCCACCTTTTGATTTATTTCATAGAAGGTTATTCTAGAGTCGCTAGGTACATTAAATAAGTTTAAAGAAATTTTTCTTTCAGCAGACTTTAATTTTGAACTGTTTTTAAATAAGTCATCTATGTTTTCATTATAGGTATATAAAAGAATACTATATGTATCTCTATCTTTGGTTACTATATATCCATCATCCTTTGCTACAACATTTCCACTTAATTTGCTTAGTAGATAATATGCATAGTAGGAAGGTTTACGTATATCCATATCATTAATTATCCCAGATGCTCCTATAAAAACTTCATTATTTAAGTAAATTTCTTTTTCAATAACATCAAAAGCCCTAAGAAAACTTAAATCTTTATGGGTAAATATACTACTATGAATTATATAAGGTAGCATATATGCTGTATCATAAATAGGATTTAATTCTTTAAATGGAACAAACTCTTCTTCTAGTAAACTAAATTTACTATTATTAAAATATTTTCTTAGTTCCTCTTTTATCTCTAGAGAAAGAGTTGAGTTTAATTGAAATTTTACATCAGATAAATAATAGTATTCTATTTCTGAGAAATAAGAATGGAAGCTTTCTATAGTGTGAATATAGTCTTCTATTTCAAAATCATAATTATCGATAACTATAAGAGGTTTCAGTTCAATTGATGCCATAAACTCTAATACAGTTTTAACTCTGTTCCAATTTATAAAGTCACTACTCTTAAATATTCCCATATTATTATGGAAAAAATATTCTATCCTTCCGTATTCAAAATGAATTTCATTTTGAAGAGATTCAAGAATATCCTTATTATCTTCAATCATTAAATCAAAAATATCTCCAAGACTAATAATTTCTCTAAATTTATCACTATATTTTTCGATGTTGTTATTTATGTCTACATCAATAGTCCAAAGTTTATTTTCGTAATTAAATCTTTCATAGTTTTCTAAATAAGTAGATAAAATATCAATAGAATCTTCAAGTGGAAGAAGGGTAATGTCCTTCATTTTTTCTAAAGTAGCTTCATCAAACTTATTTTTTCTTCTAAATTGAAGAGGGGTACAGTTATAATAGCTTTTAAAGTGCTTATTAAAGTACCTAGTATGTGAAAATCCAACCTCTTCAGAAATTTCATATATACTCATATCTGTATCTAAAAGTAGCTTAACTGATTCTTCAACTCTAGTTAGGTTTATAAGGTCAGTAAAGCTATATCCAGTTACATTTTTTATTTCATGTGAAAGATAGTGGGGGCTTAAAAACTCTTTTTTAGCAATAGCTTGAAGAGTAATATTATTATTGTAGTTATTAAAAATATATTTTGAAATTCTATGATATCTTTCAAGTTGCTCTTTGTTATCTTTTAGCTCTTCTTGGTCATAGATTAAGTAATGAAAATTATTTATTAGGTGGAAGAGTAAGTCTATTAAAATAGATTCTATCTCTTCATCATAATTTTCAACCTTTTGAACTGACTCACAAAGTAGTTTTGCAAGTAATGTTCTAAATATAATGTATTCTTCACCTTCTTGAGCTCCTAAATCTGATGTATTTGTATAAAAATAAATATTTTTAATATCTTTATAGTACTTTTCAAAAAAGCTTTGGTCTATATGAAATAGTAGGATTTTATTATCCTCATTAGAATAAAGTCTATGAGATTCATCAACATTTATTATTTCTAGTTCATTTTCATAAAGTTCAAAGTTATCTGTATCTATAGATATATTTATTTTTCCTTTTAACACATAGACTATTTCAATGGCATTATGCCAATGTAGAGGATATTCTTTGATAGTAGCATAAGTAATTTGTATTGGTAGGTCCGAGTTATATGTAACATACTCTTTCCTCATAAGCTTCACCTCATAAAAATTGTAATTAATAAAATTATATCAAAAAGAACAAAAAAATAAAATATAACTTTGACTTTCTTTGACTTTTGTATTATTATAAAAATATAGAAAAGAATATTAAAAGGAGATTAAAGGAGGAAAGATTTATGAATGTTGATAAAATGACAATAAGAGTTCAACAAGCATTAAATGATGCTAATTTAATTGCTGTTAAGTATAATCATCAACAAATAGAAGTAATACATCTTTTTGCTGCTCTTGTAGAACAAGAGGATGGATTAATTCCTAATATTCTAACAAAGATGAATGTTGATGTAAGAGGTTTAAAGAGTACGTTAAACAGAACTTTAGATAATATGCCTAAAGTTTTAGGTGAAGGTGCTAATAGTTCAGGAGTATATATAACTAGAAAAGTTGAGGAAGTTTTAATAAAAGCAGAAGAACTTGCTAAAAAGTTTGAAGATTCTTATATAAGTGTTGAACATTTGATGTTAGCTATTCTAGATAAAGAAAAGTCAGGAGCTGTAGGAGATATTTTAAAATCTTATAGCATTACTGAAAAGAACTTTATGAAAGTTTTAAGTGAAGTTAGAGGAAGTCAAAGAGTAGAGACAAATGACCCAGAAGGAACTTATGATGCTTTAGCAAAGTATGGTACAAATTTAGTTGAGTTAGCTAAAAAGCATAAATTAGATCCTGTAATAGGAAGAGATGAAGAAATTAGAAGGGCAGTTAGAATTCTTTCTAGAAGGACTAAGAATAATCCAGTGTTAATTGGTGAACCTGGTGTAGGTAAAACTGCTATTGTAGAAGGATTAGCTGAAAGAATAGTAAGAGGAGATGTGCCAGAAGGATTAAAGGATAAGATAATTTTCTCATTAGATATGGGTTCTTTAATTGCTGGTGCAAAATATAGAGGAGAATTTGAAGAAAGATTAAAGGCTGTTTTAAAGGAAGTACAAAATAGTGAAGGTAGAATAATTTTATTTATAGATGAAATTCATACAATAGTTGGTGCTGGTAAAACAGATGGAGCAATGGATGCTGGCAATCTAATTAAGCCTTTACTTGCAAGAGGTGAACTTCACTGTATTGGTGCAACCACTTTTGATGAATATAGACAATACATCGAAAAAGATAAGGCTCTTGAAAGAAGATTCCAACCTGTCATTGTAGATGAACCATCAGTAGATGATACAATTTCAATATTAAGAGGATTAAAAGAAAAATTTGAAATTCACCATGGAATCAGAATTCATGACTCTGCTATAGTTGCAGCTGCGAAATTATCTAATAGATATATTCAAGATAGATATTTACCAGATAAGGCTATAGACTTAATTGATGAAGCAGGTTCTATGATAAGGTCAGAAATTGACTCTTTACCAACTGAGTTAGATGTTATAAGAAGAAAAGTATTCCAGTTAGAAATTGAAAAAGAAGCTCTAGAAAAAGAAAAAGATGAAGGTTCTAAAAAGAGATTAGAAGCTTTAACTAAGGAGTTAGCTGAATTAAAAGAAAAGAATGATGAAATGACAGCTAAATATGAGAAAGAAAAAGAGCATATAACATCTTTAAAAGACTTAAAGACTAAACTTGATGAAGCACGTGGTGATCTTGAAAGATATGAAAGAGAATATGATTATAACAAGGTTGCCGAAATTAGATATTCTGTTATTCCTAAGATAGAAGAAGAAATAAAAGCTAAGGAATATGAAGTTAAAGAAAACTATGAAGGTGCATTATTAAAAGAAGAGGTTACAGAAGAAGAAATTTCTGAAGTTCTTTCAAAATGGACTGGAATTCCTGTAAGCAATCTTCTTGAGGGAGAAAGAGAAAAGTTGTTAAGATTGGACTCTGAATTACAAAGAAGAGTTATAGGTCAAGATGCAGCAGTTGAAGCAGTATCTAATGCTATATTAAGAGCAAGAGCAGGCCTTAAAGATGTAAATAAGCCAATTGGTTCATTTATCTTCTTAGGACCAACAGGTGTAGGTAAAACAGAATTGGCTAAAACTTTGGCTAGAACTATGTTTGATAGTGAAGATGCTATGATAAGAATTGATATGTCTGAATATATGGAGAAACATGCTGTATCTAGATTAGTTGGAGCGCCTCCAGGATATGTTGGATATGAACAAGGTGGTCAGCTAACAGAAGCTGTTAGAAGAAAACCATATAGTGTACTATTATTTGATGAAATTGAAAAGGCACATGAAGATGTATTTAATATGTTCCTTCAAATTTTAGATGATGGTAGATTAACGGATAATAAAGGTAAAACTGTAGATTTTAAAAATACAATTATAATAATGACTTCAAATATTGGTTCTCAATATTTATTAGATAACCAAGGTGATGAAATAACTGATGAAAGTAAAGATAAAGTTATGGCTTCTTTAAGAAATAAGTTTAAACCAGAATTCTTAAACAGAGTTGATGATATTATTATGTTTAAGCCTTTATCAGAAGAAGGAATTAAGAAGATAATTGATATATTCTTAGATGAAGTAAGAGCAAGACTTGTTGATAAGAATATAAAACTAGAAGTAACAGATGAAGCTAAGAGTATTTTAGCAAAAGAAGGATATGATCCAGTATATGGTGCAAGACCACTTAAGAGATATATCCAAAATACCCTTGAAAATAACTTGGCTAGAAGAATTATTAAAGGTGATGTTCATTATGGTTCAACTGTAGTTGTAGATGGACAAAACAATGAATTGACACTTTATACAAGGGAAAAATAGCTTGTATACAAAACCTCCTTTAGGCAGAAAATAAGAATAGGTAGTAGGTAAGAAGGTACTAGGTAAAAAATTATAAGATTAAAAGGTATTAAACTAAGTTTTGGTTTGTACTTAGCATTATGTATTTTACCTTGTACCTCGTACCTTGTACCTTACTTGTTACAAGGAGGTTTTTTATTATGGATTACATTACGCCTTTTAATAATTATATAGTGGTTTCTCAGACAGGAGATGTTACTGGTTTTGTAGAACTTTCAAATGCACGTGGGTATATAACTACACTTTATTTAGAAAGACTTTTATCCATATCTCATTTTGGAAAGTATTCTTACTTTGATATGACACAAGAAAGGGACATGGAAGATTCGGGTTTAATAGCTGGTGTATACGAAGGAGAAGCATATATTTATAATTTAGATGAGTTTATAGAAAAGATTAGAGAGAGTGCAATGTTCCAAGATGAAAAGGATGAGCTGATTTCAAAGCTTTTAGAAAAAGAGATAAAAATGAATATTAGAGATTATGCAATAGAGCATCTATTAACTGAAGTTGAACAAAAGTGGACAGTATAAATAAAGTAATTTCGCCACGTTTTAGAGAAGAAATTTATTTTTCAGCCATACCACAGTTTCCAAGATTGCTTTTAGTATTTTGTAGTGGCACTATATTCTAATAATTTTTAGACGTTAAAAAGGATTACGGATAATCCGTAATCCTTTTTAAGTTTTATTTTTGGTTAATTATTTTAACCCTTGTTCGTATTGTTGAACCATTCTCTTAACCATTTCTCCACCAACGCTACCGCATTGCTTTGAAGTTAAGTTTCCGTTGTAATCTGTGAATGGAACTCCCATTGCACCTGCAACTTCATTCTTGAAATTGTTTAATCCTTGTTTTGCTTCTGGAACTAAAGCTCTGTTATTATTGTTTGACATACAAATTCCTCCTTTAACGGTACAATATTTTTTGCTAAGCTTTATTTGCTTTGCACTATTATTGTGTGTAAAGTAGTTTTATATAAACTATGAAGTGAGAGGCAAAGAAGGAAAAAAGTACAAACTATACTTGTACAAAAGTTGGATATAATATATATATAATGCATATTTTTAGAACTCAAGGTTCTGTGTTCATAGGGCTTTATCACTTAAAAATGGTTATATTTTTCTAGATATTAAAAAAGTTTGTGGAGAAGTATCCACAAACTTTTTATTTTATATAATATTTCAAACAATTATAAGTTAATTAATAAAATCTATACTACTTGTTATAACCATTATAAAATTATCTTCTTTTATTTAATTTAAATAAAGCTAAACATACAGGTACTACAATCATAACGGCTACTATACATTCAGGAATTCCGTTAGATACTGCAATAGTTCCTAGTGCACCTGCAACAGCTGCTGAACTAATTTCTTTTAAAGTTGCAAACTGTTCCATAGCAAGTATATATGTTAATCCTAAAACACCAGCTGTATTAGTAATTGTACCAGCTATAGCTGCTAGAATTAGACCTAACTTTTCTTTATTAAACTTTTCTTTCATTATCTTGAAAACATAATAAGATACAATACCAATTAAAACTCTTGGAATTATTGCTATTATTGGATTCATAAATATTGGTGATAAAAGTACTGGTTGACTCATATTTAGATACATAGAAAATAGACCAAATATTAAACCAACAATTCCACCAATAATAGGTCCTTCAACAATTCCACCAATTATTACAGGTAAATGTTGAATAGTAATTTTCATCCAAGGTGTTGGAATCATACCAAAACCTGTAAGTCCCATAAACATTGATATTCCCGAAAGCATACCAATTACCACTAATTGTCTAGTTCCAAATTTTTTATTTACATACAATCTTTCCATTTTAATTCCCCCGTTCTTATTCCTTTTGGATATAATTCGGCAAATAGTAAGTATAGATTTAATGTTCAGTTTCTTAAAAAAGAATACCGACGATTTTAATTTTAGCACGATATATAAATTTTGCAATACACTTTTGTTAATTCATTAACAAAAAATGAAAAAGTAGGATTTTATTTAAAGTGAATATAATAAAAGACATTATCATTATTGAATTGAATTAAGAGCTGTTATACAATGAATATAACAGAAGTTAGGGTGGTGAAAAAATGTTTCTAAGAATCGATTTAGAGTCAGAAGAACCTATTTATCTTCAAATAAGAAATGAAGTAATTAAGGGAATAGCTAAAGGAGAAATAGTAGAGGGAGATGAACTTCCTTCAGTTAGAGCTTTAGCAGAAGAAATTGGGGTTAATATGCATACAGTAAATAAAAGCTATGCACTTTTAAAGGAAGATGGATATGTAAGGATGGATAGAAGAAAAGGTGCAGTAATTTCCTTTTCTTTAGATGATAGTAATAGAAAGTTTATAAGAAATATGGAAAAGGATATGGAGCTGATGGTAGCTCAATGTATAAATAGAGGAATAAGTGAAGAAGAAGCGAAGAAAAACATAGAAGAATTATTTAAGAAGTTTAATTCTTAGGGGGTGACATTGATGGATTTATTTATAGGATATTTAACTTTAGTTTTAGTAGTAGGTATGTTATTTTTCCAAGGTCTTTTTGTTGAGAAGTTTTCTAATAACGGAATAATATATGGAATTAGAGTTCCAGAAGAATATAAGAATTTAGAGGCAATAAATTATATTAAGAAAAGATATAGAAAAAGATATTTAGTTACAATGACTATTTTATGCTCTATTTTATTTTCTATAATTTATATATATGATAAGGCCTTTTTGTTATTTTTAGGGGTTATAATATTTTTGGTAACTAATTATACTATTTATTATTTCTCATGGAAAGAAATGAAGGGATTAAAAAGAAAATTTGATTTTAATTCTTGTGGCAATAATATATTAGTAGTTGATATGAATATAAAAAAGAAAGACATAAAAACTAATGAACCCTTATCAGTAAAGTATTATTGGGGATATGGAATAATTATTTTAATGACTTTACTTTTTACAGTAGTATTTTATAAGGATTTACCACATACTTTTCCAACACATTTCAATGGAAAAGGCATGGCAGATAGTTTTGCTGTTAAAGGTACATTAAAGGGGTACTTAGGGGTATTGTCTCTTCCGTTAACTCAAATAGGAATGACAATAATGTTTATATTCCTTCATAGGTATACAATAAGCTCCAAGAAAATAATAAATAGTGGAACTGCTAAGGGAACATTGGAACAGCAAAATAAGTTTAGAAGATATGCAGCTGTATTCTTATATGTAATGGGACTTGATACAATAATAATGTTTTTTGCTATGCAAATTGCCATATTAAAAGGATTAGAAATGAAATTAATTGTAGGTGTATTTGGAACGATAACAACATTAATAGGCATTATAGGAGTAGTTATATTAATATACATTGGTCAAGGTGGGAAAAATATAAAGGTTAAAGATGAGGGAGAAATAATTTATCGAGATGATGATAGATTCTATAAGATAGGACTGTTTTATTATAATAAGCAAGATCCAGCTATTATGATACAAAAGAGAGTTGGAATAGGATATGACTTAAACTATGGAAATCCAATATCAAAAATATTAGCTATAATAGTAGGAATAATTCTTATAGGTACTGTGATTTGTTTATTTATTAATGATCAAAGTATAATAGAAAGCTTTATGAAGTAGAGAGGATGATAAGCTTTTGGGAAGTGGATACACAATAAAGACCTATCCAGAAAAGTCGTGGAGTATATCTAAGATGAAAGTAATGGAGAATTGCTATAGGGAGTATTATTATACATATTATGGCTCTCATAATGGGTGGATAGATAATGTTACAGATGAACAAAAAGTTGCTTGGAGATTAAAGAAGTTAACGAATATATGGTTAATGTTTGGAGATAAACTTCATGATGTTATAAAGAAAACAATTAAAAATAAACATAATTTAAATATAACTCCTAATTACTTAAAGGAGTATATGAGGAAAGTTTTAAACCATGGAGTAAAGGAAAGTATAGAAAAGTATAAGGATGGATTATGGGATGACTATCCTAGAGGAGAAATGCTTCAAGAGTATTATTATGGTGAGAAACTTGATGAGGAAAGTGTTAAAGAGGTAAAAAGAAGAATAGAATTATGTATAGACGGATTTTTTAATTCAAAAAGTTATAAAGATATTTTAAAGGAAAAGTCTATAGTATTAGAGGTAGATGAAGGTAACTTTGATTATATATTTGTACATGGTGTAAAAGTATTTGCTTTAATAGATATGCTTTATATTAATGAAGATGGGTATTATGTTATAACGGATTGGAAGACAGGAAAAATAGGAGAGCATGATAGAGAGCAACTTTTAGTTTATGTGCTATATGTAATGAAAAAGTATAATGTTTCCTTAGATAAAATTAAAGGAAGAGTAGAATACTTATTACTAGGAGAAAGTGCAGATTATAAATTTAATGAAGATGATTTAATGAATATTAATCATAGAATAGGTTTAGATTTAAATGTTATAGATGCATTTTTAATAGACAAAGAGTTAAATCAACCAAGGGATAAAGAGTACTTTAGAAAATGTGACTCTTTAAACAAGTGTAAAAAGTGTAGATTTAAAAAGTTGTGTATGAATGAAGAGGTGTTTTAGTTATGAAATTAGAGGGTATAGAACAGTTAGAAGACACAAAGTATTTAAATATGTATAAACTTAAACTCATTAATAAGGTTGGAAACATTAAAGATTATTTTATGGTAAGTAGACGTAAAAAGGAAGAATTAATCTGCGTTACAAAAGATCATTCTAAGTGTGATGGAGTTATGATACTTCCTATAACTGAGAATGAAGAGGTTATAATTTTAAAACAATATAGACCGGTTATAGATGATTATTTATATGAATTACCAGCTGGAATTGTTGATCCAGGTGAAACAATTGAAGAAGCAGCTAGAAGAGAATTATTTGAGGAAACAGGATTAAAGTGCAAGAGTTATGAACTAATATTAAAACCAAGTTATTCATCTGTTGGAATTACAGATGAGACTACTGCTGTTGTGAAAATGATAGTAGAAGGAGAGATAACTAAGGATAATTTAGAGGAAAATGAGGAGATTGAAGTTCTAAAGGTAAAAAAGGAAAATGTAAAAGACTTTGTGAAAAAACATAATTTTTCTATAAAAGGAGCATTAGTATTATTAGGACTTTAATAGGGAAAGTTAATAAATATTGTAAAAAGAGATTGCTTAAGCAGTCTCTTTTTATTATTAGATAATTTAAATAATATAAAATTTTTTTGGAAATTTATATTGACAAAAGATGTAAAGAATACTATATTACAATTAAAGAGAGTGAAAATCATTATCAATAGAATAGGGGGAGGAAAAATGAAAATATTATTTTGGAGTGGTACAGGCAATACAGAAACTATGGCACGTTTAATTTCAAAGGGTATTAAAGATACTGGAAAAGAAGTAGAGTTAATTAACATTTCCCATAATACAATACCTGATATTAAGAATGAAAGTATAATTGTTCTAGGATGTCCATCAATGGGAGAAGAAGAATTAGAGGAATCAGAATTCTTACCATTCTTTGAAAGCATTGAGCCATATTTAAATGGTAAAAAAGTCTTACTGTTTGGTTCTTATGGATGGGGAAATGGTCAATGGATGAGAAACTGGGAAGAAAGAGTTCAAGATCTTGGAGCAGTTGTCTCTTTAGATCCAATAATAATAAATTATGCTCCAGAAGGGGATACTGAAACTGAATGTATTGATTATGGCAAACAAATTGCAAAGTTGTAATTTTTACGGAGGAAGATAATGACTAACAAACTAAACAACTTTTATAAATTATTAAATAATTTAAATGATAAGGAATATATAGAAATGCTTATTTCTTATAATGTTTCTTTAATAAGTGCTAGATTAAAGCCTTCAATAACTTTAAATTTAGCTAAGAGTAATAATAAAAATACTTATGAATTGTGGAACGAATATGGTGAAGATTATTTAGAGAGTTTAGGAATAAAGTTTATAAAGTTAAGAGAGTCGGAAAAATCTTTAGTAATTTTAATATATGAGCATGAATTATTGGAAACATTTATAAATATTCCTGAAAATAAAAACTTTCTAAGGTCTTTAGGGTATCCAAATAAATTTTCTGTAGAAGAAGCATTAGAGATTTTACAAGAAAGATATAAACTATATAATTGTCCACATGAATTAGGAATTTTTTTGGGTTTTCCATTAGAGGATGTTAAAGATTTTATGACTTGTTCTGACAAAAAGTGTTTAGTTTGTGGTTATTGGAAAGTTTATAATAAATGCAATAAAGCCAAAAGAATTTTCAACCTATTTGATAGAGTTAAAGAAGAGACTTTAGATAATATATTAGATGGACATAGACATTGTATATTATCTAATAATTTAAAGAATAAATTTGAATCACATCAAAAATTAATTTTAAATTAGAACATACAAAAAATTATTTTGTATACTTTTCTCTAAATAAGAATCCTTTCATAAGGATTCTTATTTTTTTGTATTTATAAGTAGTTATTTCTATATATACATTGTGTTAGTTAATATTAGGAAAAAACTTCTTGTGTATCATTTACATACACTTGTATTCAAAATAGCTACATGATATTATACTATAAAAGGAATGTGTGACAAAAAATGAAAAAAAATTTGGGGTGATTAAATGAAATTTCAAAGTACAAGAGGGCTAGAAAGAGATGTAAAATCTGCAGAAGGTATTATAAGAGGGATTGCAAAGGATGGTGGGTTATTCGTTCCAGATTCATTTCCTAATTTATATGAAATTCTAAAAAAGAACAAGGGCTTATCTTATGAAGAATTGGCTTTTAAAATAATAAAAGAATTCTTTACAGATATAGATGAAAATGAGTTGAGGGAAGCTATTGATGAGGCTTACAATAATAGATTTAAGCCAGAGTTAAATAAGAATTATCTTGAACTTTATCATGGACCAACTTGTGCTTTTAAGGATGCAGCATTACTATTTCTTCCACAAATAATGAAAAGAGCAAAGAAGTCTTTAGGAGTAAATGAGGAAATAGTGATTTTAACAGCTACTTCAGGGGATACTGGTAAGGCTGCTTTAGAAGGGTTTAGTAGTGTAGATGGATTTAAGGTGGTTGTTTATTATCCTAAAAACGGTGTTAGTGCTATTCAGGAGAGACAGATGGCAACACAAGAAGGGGAGAATGTAAAAGTATTTGGTATAAATGGTAACTTTGATAATGCACAGACTGGGGTAAAAAAGATATTTGGAGATGAAAAATTAAAAGAAGAATTAAAAAAGAATGGATATATCTTATCTTCAGCTAACTCTATAAATATAGGAAGATTAGTTCCTCAAATTGTTTATTATTTCTATGGATATTTTAAGCTAATAGAACAAGGTAAGATTAAAGAGGATGAGGAAATAAATGTAGTAGTACCTACGGGGAATTTTGGCAATATATTAGCTTCTTACTACGGAAAGCAAATGGGATTACCAATAAATAAGTTTATATGTGCATCTAATGAAAATAAGGTTTTAACAGACTTTTTCCAAACTGGTATTTATGATAAGAGAAGAGAACTTATTTTAACTCAATCTCCTTCAATGGATATTTTGGTATCTTCAAATTTAGAAAGATTACTATATGAAGGTAGTGGCAGAGATGGAGAAGAAATAAAAGCATTAATGGACGGACTTATGGCAAATGGAGTATATGAAGTATCTTCAAAAGTTAGAGAATTCTTAAAAGAATTTTATGGAAACTTTGCTACAGAAGAAGAAGTTCATAAGACAATTAAGAATGTATATGAAAAAGAAAATTATCTAATGGATACTCATACTGCTGTAGGGAAGACTGTTTGGGAAAAATATAAGAATGAAACAGGAGATGACAGAGAAGCTTTAATAGCCTCGACTGCTAGTCCTTATAAGTTTCCAGTTAGTATTTGTAATGCATTAGGCATAGATATAAGTAATGTAGATGATTTTGGAGTTTTAAAGGAATTAAATAAGGCAACAAATGTAGATATACCTAGAAATCTAAAAGGTTTAGATAAGAAAGAAATTCTTCATAATGAAGTTTGGGATAAGGATGAAATGTTAGATGCCTTATTATCTTTCTTGAAGTAGAGGAGATAAGAATGATTAGGGTAAGAGTGCCTGCAACATCCGCTAATATGGGACCAGGATTTGATTCTATAGGAATTGCAGTAGAATTATATAATGAATTTGGATTTGAAGAAACAGAGAGTGGTTTAAAGTTTAATGGAGTAGCAGAAGAATTTTGTAATGAAAATAATGTAGTTTATGAAGCTATGATGTTTTGTTTTAATAAAGGAAAATATAACCCAAAAGGGTTAGAAATAAGTACAATTAAGCAAGATATCCCTATTTCTAGAGGCTTGGGAAGTAGTTCTAGTTGTATAGTTGCTGGTCTTATTGGTGCAAATGCAATAATGGGAAACAAGTTTTCTAAAGATGAGATATTACAAATGGCTGTAGAGATAGAAGGACATCCTGATAATGTTGCACCTGCTGTTTTAGGTGGAATGGTTGTTGCTATAATGGAAGGAGGTAGGGTATACTATGATATAGTGAAGGTTCAAGAACATGTTAAGTTCATTCCTATAATACCTGATTTTAGACTTTCAACTAAGGATGCTAGAGTGGTTTTACCTAAGGAAATATCCTTAAAAGACGGGGTATATAATGTGAGTAGAGCATCTCTAATGGTAACTGCATTAACTAACGGAAATTATGATTTATTAAAGTATGCATGTCGGGATGCTTTTCATGAAAATTATAGGAGTAAGTTAATAAAAGGATTTTATGAAGTAAAAGAGGAATCAAATAGATTAGGTGCTTTAGCAACATATTTAAGCGGAGCAGGTCCAACTATAATGGCAATGATTTCTGATAAAAACTATAAGTTTAAAAGCCATATGGAGAAGTTTTTAGAGGTAAAGTCCTTAAATTGGGCTATTCATGAACTTTCTATAGATAAAAATGGTGCAATAATAATAGAGGGTGATAAATAGTGGATGGAAATTATTTTGTAATTCATAAGAGGGTTTTACCTGAGGTATATGAAAAAGTGCTAAATGCTAAGAAGCTTATAAAAGAAGGAAAAGTTAAGGAAGTAACAGAAGCTACCAAGATGGCTGGAATTAGTAGAAGTGTATATTATAAATATAAAGATTATATTTATGAGTTTTCTGAAAGTCCTCAGGGAAGGAAAGCTACATTCAATATAATGATAATTGATGGTAGGGGAATTCTATCTAGAATATTAAACTTCATTTCAGGTCAAGGAGGAAATATACTTACTATTAATCAAGGTATACCTCTTAATGGGTATGCATATATAAGCTTAACTATAGATATAAGTAACTTAGAGGGAGACATTACATCATTAATGGATGGAATAAGTGATATAGAAAAGGTAGAAAAAGTAGAATTTATAGCAATGGAATAAACAAAAAAAGAAGATATTTTTACATTTAGGTAAATATCTTCTTTTTTTATTTATATATTTATAGGAAATGTAATGGCTAAATTTCTTTTTTTAAGTAGAAGTGATCTTTATCAGCAGCGCAAAGCTCCCAACCTTCTCTACCTAATGAATTTAGTTTTTCTAAAACTTGCCTTTCTCTTTCTTCTTCATTGAAAGTTGTTTTTAAATCAAATGAAATATGTTCAACCTTGTATTCGTACATTTTCATATAAAACACCCCATTGTTAGTACTCTAAAATTAATTATACATCTACTACCAAATAATTACAATAAGTAAATTTAAACTTGATGTAAAAAGGTGTTATATATTATACTAAGGTATTACTTGTAGAAATATAGATAATACTAAATTTAGTAGAAGAGGTGAGAAGTATGGAAATTTATTTAGATAATGCAGCTACTACTAAGCCAAAAGAAGAAGTTATTGAGGCAATATGTGATGGAATGAAAAAATATTATGCAAATCCATCATCTTCACACAAGTTAGGTATGGAATCAGAAAAAAAACTAGATGAATGCAGAGAAGTAATTGCAAAAACAATAAATTGCAGTAATGATGAAATATATTTTACTTCAGGAGGAAGTGAAGGAAACAACTTTATAATTAAAGGATTAGTGAAGACAGGAACACATTTAATTACAACTCCTTTTGAACATAGTTCAATAAAGAATACTGTTGAAGCTCTTGAAAAATCTGGGGTAAGAGTTACATATCTTTCTGTTAATGAATTTGGAGAAATTGATATTGAAGAACTAAGAGAAGCTATTACTAAAGATACTGTTTTAGTTTCAGTTATGTTTGTTAACAATGAAGTTGGAAGCATACAGAATTTAAAAGAGATAGGTGAAACTATAAAGTCTATAAGTAATAGAGCAAAGTTCCATGTAGATGGAGTCCAAGGGTATGGTAAATTTACTATAGATGTTAAGAAAATGAAGATTGATGCATTAACAGTTAGTGCACATAAAATTCATGGACCTAAGGGTGTTGGATTCTGCTATTTAGCTAAAGGGATGAGTATAGTACCTCATATTCATGGGGGAACTCAAGAAAGAGGATTAAGAGCTGGAACTGAGAATATACATGGAATAATGGGATTAACAGTTGCTGCTAAAGATATTATTAAGAATATGGATCTAAACTATGAAAAAGTTAGTGAATTAAAAGAATATATGATAAAAAGATTTTCTGAGATAGATGATATTAGAATAAATAGTCCAATGAATGATAAGTTTTCTCCATACATTTTAAATGTTTCATTTAGAGGAATTAGAGGAGAAGTATTGCTACATTTATTAGAAGATGCTAATATTTTTGTATCTACAGGTTCAGCTTGTACTTCTAAATCTAAGGGTGGAGTTATAGGAAGTCATGTTTTGGAAGCTATGAAGCTGACTAAGAAAGAGGTTGAGGGAGCAATAAGATTTTCTTTCTCCCCAGAAAATACAAAAGAAGAGATAGATAAGACTATTGATGCCCTAAAAAAGGGATTAGTATTCTTAAGGAGGATTAGAAGATGAGTAAATTAATATTAGTTAAGTATGCCTCAGAGATATTTCTAAAAGGATTAAATAGAAATAAATTTGAGAAGAAGCTAAGAGATAATATAGCTATAAAACTTGAAGGCTTAAATTTTGAAATAATATCAGATCAAAATAGATATTTCATAAAAGTTGATGAAATAGATGAAGCTATAGTTAGAATTAAAAGAGTTTTTGGTGTTGCTGAGGTTTGTATAGTAACTAAGGTTGATAGGGATATGGTAGCGATTAAGGAAGAAGCTTTAAAGAAGGTAAGAGAAAGTGGAAGTAAAACTTTTAAGATAATAACAAATAGAGCAAATAAGTTGTTCCCACAAAACTCTATGGAAACTTCAAGAGAAGTTGGTGGCTATGTATTACACCGTATGGATGGACAAATAACAGTTGATGTTAAGAATCCTGAATGTGCATTAAATATTGAAATTAGAGAATATGCTTATATATGGACTAATAAGGATAAGATTAAAGGTGCAGGTGGGCTTCCTTATGGAATAAATGGAAGTACTATGCTTATGTTATCAGGAGGTATAGATTCACCAGTTGCAGGGTATCTAATGGCTAGAAGAGGGGTTGCATTAAACTGCGTTTATTATCACAGTCATCCATATACTTCTGAAAGAGCTAAGGATAAAGTTAAAACTCTTGCTAAAATTCTTGCTAGGTACACTGAAGAAGTTAATTTATATATAGTTCCATTTACAGATGTTCAAATGGAAATTATAGAAAAGTGTAGAGAAGACGAGCTTACAATTATAATGAGAAGATTTATGATGAGAATAGCTTGTGAGTTATCAGATAGACTAGGAATAGATTCTGTAGCTACTGGAGAAAGTATAGGCCAAGTTGCAAGCCAAACTATGGAGGGATTAATCGTAAGTACAGATTGTGCTGATAGACCAGTATTTAGACCACTTATAGCTATGGATAAGGAAGATATTATGGATATAGCTAGAGACATCGATACATATGAAACTTCAATTCTTCCATATGAGGATTGCTGTACAATATTTGTCCCAAAGCATCCTAAAACAAAACCTCAAGTTGAAGCTATGAGAAAGAGTGAAAGTAAGCTTGATGTTGAAAAACTAGTTAATGAAGCAATTGATAATATGGAAGTTGTAAAATTAAAGTAAATTATATTTGACTATTGTGGAACTTAAAGTTTTGCAATAGTCTTTTTCTATGGTAAAATTTATATGTTATATTTTTGCAGAAGAGGGGGATATTTGTGAAATACATAGATACAAAATATGATGATTTTAAGTTGAGAGAAACTACAGTAGAAGATACTTCCTTAATTCTTTCGTTTATTAAGGGAATTGCTGAGTATGAAAAAATGAGTAATGAAGTTGTTGCAACTGAGGAAGTTTTGAGGAAAAGTATATTTGAAGATAATAGAGCTAAGGTTTTAGTTGCTGAAGAAAATGGACAACCAATAGGATTTGCTTTATATTTCTTTAACTTTTCTACTTTTATAGGAAAAGCAGGATTATATCTAGAAGATATATTTATATTACCTGAGCATAGAGGTAAAGGATATGGTAAAGAAATATTTAAGGTTCTAGCTAAGATAGCAGTAGAAAATTCATGTGAAAGAATGGAATGGGTTTGTTTAAATTGGAATGAACCTTCAATAAGGTTCTATAAAGGCTTTGGTTCTATTGGAATGGAAGAATGGACAACATATAGATTAGCAGGAAATAAGATTGGTGAATTAGCCAATAGCAAATAGATAATAATTATAAGTTTTTAGAAATCACCTTTGGTGGTTTCTTTTTTTCTTTAGTAAAATTTTGTGAAATATATATAGAAAATATTGACAATATATAAAGTAAAGCATATTATAATTTTAAGGATTTATTACTTTAATATGTTAAATTGGTAAAGAAGGATGGAGGGGGCAATGGTTAATAAAAATATTATTCCTGAAGGAACAAGAGATCTTATTTTAGATGAATGTGTTAGAAAAAAAGAGTTGGAGTTAGAAATTGAAAATATACTAAATAAGTGGGGATATAAAGAGGTTATAACTCCTACAATAGAATATTATCAAACCTTTAATGGAGGATTTCAAAATCTAAGAGAAGAAGATATGTATAAGTTCTTCGATGATAAAGGTAGAATTTTAGTTTTAAGACCAGATATGACAATACCTATAGCAAGGGTAGTTGCTACAAAATTTAAGGAGATTAATCCACCTATTAGATTAAGATATACTTCCAATGTATTTAGAGTTCATGAAAGTTTAGGTGGAAAAAAGAATGAATATACTGATTGTGGTGTTGAACTTATTGGATTAAATGGAATTGATTCAGATGTTGAAATTCTTATTACAGCATTAGAAAGTTTAAAAATACTAAAAGAAACTGGTTATAAAATAGAAGTAGGTAATATAAACTTTTTTAATTCTGCAGTTGAGTGGTTAAAGTTAGATCTTGAACAGAGAAGTTTTTTAGCAAAACTTATTGATGAAAAAAGTATGAAGGAATTAGAAGAGTATCTGGATATGTTAAATGTAGGAGATGACTATAAGAATTTCTTCATGAAATTACCTTGGCTTTTTGGAGGCGTAGAGATTCTAGATATAGGAGAAAAGTACGCTATTAATAATGAAATATTAAATGAAATTAAGTATTTAAGAAATATATATGAAATATTGGACAACCTAGGATATGGAGATAAGCTTACTTTTGATTTAGGAATTGTACCAAGATTAAATTATTATACAGGGATTATATTTAAAGGATATGTAGAAGGTATTGGGGATACAGTTCTTAGAGGGGGAAGGTATGATGATCTTATATCAACATTTGGAAGAGATTTGCCTGCTGTAGGATTTTCTATAAATCTAGATCCATTAGTTCAATTAGAAGATGAGAAGAACAATGGTAAAGAAGAAAAGTATAGAATTATTTATAATCCTAAGGATATAGTTGTAGCCATAAAACAAGGACAAGTTTTAAGAAATTTAGGTTATGTGGCAGAACTTGTACCTTCTAAAGATATTCAAGGAATAAAGGTATTAAAGGAGGAGGTGATTGAATGAGTATAAGTATTGCAATGACAAAAGGAAGGCTAGAGAAAGAGACAATAAAGTTATTAGATAAGGCTAATTTCGGTACAGAAGAACTTAAGAACAAAGGAAGAAAGCTTGTTTTTAATGATACTATTGAGGACATTAAATACTTTTTAGTTAAAGCAGCAGATTCTATAACTTATGTAGAACATGGAGTAGCTGATATTGGTGTGGTTGGTAAAGATACGCTAATGGAAAGTGATAATAACTATTATGAAGTATTAGATCTAGAAATAGGTAAATGTAATTTTATAGTAGCATCATTACCAGAAAAAGATGTTTTTAAAAAGGTTGGTCATATAAAGATTGGAACTAAGTATCCTAAGGTAGCTAGAGAATATTTTAAGAAAAGAGGTATGGATGTAGAAATAATAAAAATTGAGGGATCAGTTGAACTAGCACCTATATTAGGGCTGTGTGATGCCATAGTAGATATTATGGAAACAGGGACAACTTTAAAAGAAAATGGATTAATTGTTTTTGATAGGATATGTGATATAAGTGCAAGAGTTATAGTAAACAAGGCTAGTTTTAAAATGAAGAGAGAAGAAATTGGGGCTTTTATCAACAGGTTAAAACAAGTTTTGTAAAGTATAAGCAATAAATAAAGAGGGGGCAAGAGTATGTTAAAGCTTATAAATCTTGAAAATAAAGATTGGGACATTCTTTTAAGTGAGCTTAAAGATAGAGAAGAAGAAGTAAAAGAAGAAGTTTTAAAAAGTGTTTCTAATATTCTAGAAGATGTTAAAAAAAATGGAGATAAAGCATTACAGTCATATACAGAGAAGTTTGATAGAGTTTTGTTAGATGACTTTGAAGTAAGTATAGAAGAATTAGATGAATGTTTTATAAAGGTTGAAAAAAACTTTATAGACAATTTAGAAGAAGCGAAAAAAAATATAGAATATTATCATAATGCACAAAAAAGTAGAGGGTTTATTTTAAATAAAGACAATGGTATTTTTCTAGGTCAAAGAGTTATACCTTTAGACTCTGTAGGAGTATATGTTCCAGGAGGAACAGCTGCTTATCCATCATCTGTTCTTATGAATGTAATACCGGCAAAAGTTGCAGGAGTTAAAGAGATAATAATGATAACACCTCCTAATAAGGAAGGGAAATTAAATCCGTATATAGGGGTAGCGGCTAAAGTTGCAGGAGTAAGTAAAATTTATAAAGTTGGGGGAGCACAGGGGATAGCTGCCTTAGCAAATGGAACAGAAAGTATACCAAAGGTAGATAAAATAGTAGGTCCTGGTAATATTTTTGTGGCAACAGCAAAGAGATTAGTATTTGGCAAGGTTGATATAGATATGATAGCAGGACCAAGTGAAATACTTGTAGTAGCAGATGAAAATGCTAATCCGAAATATATTGCAGCAGATTTAATGTCTCAGGCTGAACACGATAGGTTGGCATCATCTATTTTAGTTACTACATCTAAGCAGCTATATGAAGAGATAGAGAAAGAATTAGAGGCTCAAATAAAAGATTTGGATAGAAAAGAAATAATAGAAGAGGCATTAAAGAATTATGGAAAAGCTATTATTTGTAATTCAATAGATGAATGTATAGAGGTTTCAAATAGGTTTGCACCAGAACATCTTGAACTTATGGCTGAGAATCCTATGGAACTTTTAGGAAAGATTAGACATGCAGGTTCTGTTTTCCTAGGAAATAATACGCCAGAGCCTGTTGGAGATTATTTTGGAGGTACTAACCACGTATTGCCTACTAATGGAACAGCAAGGTTTTACTCGGCTCTTTCAGTGGATAGTTTTATAAAAAAATCATCATTTCTTTATTATTCTGAAGAAGCAATAAAAAGAGATGGAGAAAAGATTATTAATATAGCTAACAAAGAAGGACTTACAGCACATGCAAATTCTGTGAAGGTGAGGGTGAAGTAATATGAAAGGGATACAATCATATATAAATTTATATGATAATTTAGAAATTAGACTAAATGCTAATGAAAGTTACTTTGGAATAGATGAAAAAATGAAGTTAGATATTAAAACTTATATATGTAATTTAGAGTTAAACAGGTATCCAGAAGATAGTAGTGAAGTTCTAAAAGAATTATATGGGGGATATGCAGGCGTTGATAAAGAAAATATAGTAGTTGGAAATGGATCTGATGAAATGATTGGGTTAGTAATAGGATTAAACATTGCAGAGGGAAAGAAATTACTAACTCTTAACCCTGATTTCTCAATGTATGATTACTATGTTTCTATGCATTCGGGTAAGATGGTTAAATATAACACAAAAGAAGATGGAAGCTTTGATATAGATGAATTTATAGAGTTAGGTAAAAAAGAAAATGTAGATATGATCATTTTCTCTAACCCAAACAATCCAACAGGGCATGCAATTGAACCATTTAAAATAACTAAGATATTAGAAGAATTTAAGGATAAAGTAGTATTAGTAGATGAGGCATATTATGAGTTTTTTGGAGAATCTATGATACCTTACATTAATAGATATAAGAATCTATTAGTTACAAGAACCCTTTCAAAGGCTTGGGGGTTAGCAGCAACAAGAGTAGGTTTTTTAATTGGTAATAGTGAAGAAATCAAAAAAATAAATAAGTATAAAGTGCCATATAACGTTAATTCCTTATCTCAAGTTATAGCTAGTATTGTCTTAAAGGACAGAATGTATGTTGAAAAAAATACTAAAGAAATTGTATCTGAAAGAGAAAAGCTTTATAAATCATTAAAAGAAATTCAAGAGAATTCAGCCTTATATATTGAGTTTTACCCTTCAAAAGCAAATTATATCTATGGAAGAACAGAGTATAAAGAAGCGTTAATTAACGGATTAAAATCAAGAGGAATTCTTATAAGAAGTTTTGAGAAAAATAATTTTAGAATTACTGTGGGGTGCTCCTTTGAGAATAACAAACTTCTTCAAGCAATAAGAGAAATAGTTGGATACGGGGGAGTAAGCTATGCTTAAAAGGGAATGTAGCATAAATAGAAATACTAATGAAACTAAAATTCAGTTAAAAATTAATTTGGATGGTGATGGAAAGTCTAATATAAAAACAGGAATAGGTTTTTTTGATCATATGTTGGACTTAATGGCTTTTCATAGTGGAATAGATTTAGAAGTAATAGCCCATGGTGATTTGGATGTATGTGACCATCATACTGTTGAGGATGTTGGAATAATTTTAGGCCAAGCTTTTAAAGAAGCATTAGGTGAAAAAGTAGGTATAAAGAGGTATGGAAGCTTCTTTATACCTATGGATGAAACTTTGTCACAAGTATCTTTAGATATAAGTGGAAGAAGCTTTTTAGTATTTGAAGGTGATTTTAAAAGAGATAGTATAGGAAATTTTTCAACAGAGATGGTTAAGGAATTTTTGAGAGCTTTTGCTTTTAATGCTGGAATAACATTACATGCAAGAGTTATATACGGAGAAAATGATCACCATAAAGTAGAAGCAATATTTAAGGCATTAGGAAGAGCATTAAAAGAAGCAAAAGAAATAGAAACTGGTAGGATACCTTCTACAAAAGGAATTCTTTAGGAGGAAATATGGTTGTTATTATAGATTATGGAATGGGAAATCTAAAAAGTGTATATAATGCTTTGAATAAGATAGGGTGTAGGTGCAAAGTTAGTTCTGAAGTTAGAGATATAAGAACTGCTAGTGGCTTGATTTTGCCTGGAGTAGGAGCATTTAAAGATTGTATGGATAATTTGACGAAATCAAATTTAGATCAAATATTAAAAGAGGAAGTGGAAAAGGGAAAACCCCTTTTAGGAATATGTTTAGGTATGCAGGTTCTTTTTGAAAAAGGATATGAAGGAGAAGAAAGAGCAGGATTAGGTTTATTGAAAGGTAAGATTGTAAGGATGGAGGATCCTAATGTAAAGATACCTCATATAGGATGGAACAACTTAGAAAAGAATAGGGAAGATGAATTAATTTCTATCTCAGAGAAAGCTCCTTTTGTATATTATGTACATTCATACTATGCCCAAGATTATAATGATGAAGATTTAGTAGGGTTTTCATATTATGGTAGTTTAAAAATACCCGGATTAGTTATAAGGAAAAATGTAATGGGGGCGCAGTTCCATCCAGAAAAAAGTGGAGAAGCAGGTCTTAATATTTTAAGAAATTTTAAGGAGTTGATTTGATGATAATAATACCAGCAATAGATATTATAGATGGAAAGCCAGTTAGGTTATATCAAGGAGACTATAATAAAAAAGAAATAGTAGCAAAAGATGTCTTAGATACTTCAAAAAATTTTGAATACCTTGGAGCACAATGGATACACTTAGTAGATTTGGATGGAGCCAAAAAAGGTGAATTGGTTAATTTAAATGTAATTATAGAGATAGCACAAACATTATCTATTCATGTTGAGGTAGGTGGCGGTATAAGAACCTTTGAAGATATAAAGTATCTTATAGATAATGGAGTTTCAAGGGTTATTTTAGGTACAAGCGCTATGGAAGATGAAAAACTTTTAAATAAGGCTTTAAGAGAGTATGGAGAAAAAATAGCAGTAGGAATAGATTGCAAGGATGGGTATGTATGTGGAAGAGGATGGCTTCAAAAAAGCTCTATTCACTATATAGAATTTGCAAAGAGGTTAGAAAAGTTAGGGGTTAAAAATATTATAGTTACTGATATTTCTAAGGATGGGACTTTAGAGGGGCCTAATATTGAAATGTTAAATGAGTTAAAGAAAGAGGTTTGTATGGATATTACAGCTTCAGGAGGAATAAGAGATGTATCTAACATAAAAGCTTTAAAAGAAATAGATGTATATGGAGCAATAACTGGAAAGGCTATATATGCAAAAACTCTTTCTTTAGAAGAAGCTATAAAAGTTACTAGGGAGGAATAGTGTATGCATACAAAGAGAATTATACCTTGTCTAGATGTAAAAGAAGGAAGAGTTGTAAAAGGAGTTAACTTTGTTGGTCTTAAAGATGTTGGGAATCCTGTAGACTTAGCTGAATATTACTATAAGGCAGGAGCAGATGAATTAGTGTTTTTAGATATTACAGCTACTCATGAAGGTAGGGGAATAATGAGAAGGGTAGTAGAGAAAGTAGCTGAAAAAATATTTATTCCATTTACAGTTGGGGGAGGGCTAAAAAACTTAGAGGATATTAAGGAGATACTAAGAGCTGGTGCAGATAAAGTAAGTTTAAATTCAGCTGCTGTAAGGGATAAACAACTTATAAAAAAAGGAGCATATTATTTTGGAAATCAGTGTATTGTACTAGCAGTTGATGCAAAGAAAAGAGAAGATAATACAGGATGGAATGTAGTTATAAATGGTGGCAGAATTGATACAGGAATTGATGCCTTGAGATGGATTGAAGAGGGGATAAGGCTAGGGGCTGGAGAAATATTATTAACTTCTATGGATGCTGATGGAACTAAAAAAGGGTTTGATATTGAACTTACTAAGTCAGTGTCTAATATAACTAATGTGCCAGTTATAGCTTCAGGGGGATGTGGAGAACTTGAACATTTTTATGAAGTTTTTAAGGATGAAGTGGCAGATGCAGCTCTTGCAGCATCACTTTTTCACTATGGAGAATTATCGGTAGAAGAAGTAAAGAAATATTTAAAGGATAGAAATATAAGTGTTAGATACTAGGAGTATAAGTATATGAATAGGGAAGAGATAATAAAAAAAGTACAAGAAGTAGACTTTAAAAAAGGAAATGGACTAGTACCAACAATTGTTCAAGATATAAATAGTAATGAAGTTTTAATGCTTGCTTACATGTCGGAAGAAAGTTTAATTAAGACTTTGGAGGGGGATACAACATGGTTTTATAGTAGAAGTAGGAATGAACTATGGAATAAGGGAGCAACTTCTGGACATTTACAGTATGTTAAAGAGATAAAGATAGATTGTGATAATGATACTTTATTAGTTTTAGTAGAACAAGTAGGAGCAGCATGTCATACAGGAGAAAGAAGTTGCTTTTACAGAAATTTATAGGAGGCAAGTAAATGGAGGATATTTTAAAGGAGTTATATAAAACAATATTAACTAGAAAAGATATAAGAGAAGATGGATCATATACAGCATATTTATTTGATAAAGGTTTAGAAAAAATATTAAAGAAGGTTGGAGAAGAGTCAACAGAGGTTGTTATTAGTAGCCTAGGAGATAATAAGGATAATCAAGTAAATGAAATGTGTGACTTGATATATCACATTTTAGTGTTAATGGCTGAATTGGGAATTTCACTTGAAGATATAAAATTAGAGTTAGAGAAAAGAAGTAAAAAAGTAAACAATTTCAAGGGAGAAAGAAAAGAAATTGAAAATATATAATTTTTCTTGATAGCGTTTGGTAAAAGTTGTAAAATATAAATGTATTATACAAAAAGAGGTAGGGGGAGATAAATAGTATGCAAAAAAAGATAGAAACAATGGTTTTGGGTATAGGAGAGTTATCCTTAGATGCTATTAGTACTTGGTTCCCTAGCAAAAATAAAGAAACTATTGCGAAAGCAATTGAGACATCAGAAGTAATCGGAATAAAAGGTAATAAGGTAATGGCAAAATCTAAAATGGATGCAATTGAAAAAGAAAGCGTTACAAAGAAAAAAATTAATTTAGCTAAAATCCCAGAAAAGCTAGAGGCTAAAGAGATACAAGAGAATGAGATTAAAAAGGAATATACGGAAGAGATAAATTATGGTGAGCTTCTTGAATTAATAATGAAGTATAACATGAGAGTAAAAGAGCAGTATGAAAAATTAATAGCTAGAAACTTTGATAATATGAAAGAGGCTATAATTAAATATTATGAAGCAAAATTTGAAGTGGTTAAAAATCCATTTAAGGTTAGTGGGAAATCTGAAATGTATTCATTAGTTCATAAGAAAACAAAGTTTGAAGTTGCATATTTATATGTTGGTGAATTTTTGTCTGAGGAAGATTTCAACAAGATATCTTCTAATTTTGTTGAGGATACAGTTTATTTTTGTATAACAAAAGATGCTGAAGTTCTACCAAATGTAAGTGATAGAGAATATTACTTAAAGGATGTAGATGATATAGTAAATAAGTATTTAAATCAATATAAATTGAAAGAAATAGATACAACAATATTGAAAATAAACTAAAAGGCCGGGAAACCAGCCTTTTTTCTTTACAGTATATTTTTATAGAGATAAGTAGTTGTCAAATAAAGGGTAAAGATTCTATGATTAAAAGGATAGAAATTTGTAATATTTATAGGTATACTAAAAGAAGGAAACGAAAGGAGAAATAATATGAAAGAATTATTTAAAGTAAATGAGTTAAGTTTTTATGAAGAGGATTTTTTAGATGATATAAATGAATATTTAGATATTGTAGATATATTAAGAGATATGCAAAGTGAATTAACTTATGAGAAGGTAACTTGTGCCACTCAAAATGATTGTTGTGAGAAGAGTAAGGATAACTATTTTATTCAAGTACATGGTTTTATTAATAAAGAGGATGAGTTCATCACAAAGGAAGAAGTTTATATGTTTGCAAAGAATATAAAACAAGATGAACTTGATCTTTTTGTTATTAGAGTTTATAAGTGTATTGAATGTGGAAAGTGGATTATTGATATCTTAGAATAATTTATCGAGGGGTATTATATGAAAGAGGATTTGAAAAATTATTTTTCTGATTTAATTAAAGATATTAAGAGCATAAAGAGAGAGACTATCTTTGAAATTATGAAGAAGAGAGGAAAACTTTTAACTATTCTAGCATTAGTGATACTTATGTTTTTAGGATTTGGTATTGGTAGAATAAATACTTCTAAAGAGCATTTATTGAGTAAATTAGAAGTAGCTTTAAAAAACGAAAGTTCAAACAAACTTTCTTCAATTGCTAAGTTTAACAATAAAAAGGTAAGTAAAAAGGAAGTTCAACCGCTTATTAATTATTATTCCAAAGATAATTCTAGAGTTGATTCACTAATAAATAAATTGAAGACAGTAGGAGAGACAGAAGATTTAAAACTTGTTGAAGAGAATAGAGTATTTGGAACAAGATGTTATATAGATATTAAACCATATAGTTTGAAAATTGATAGTGAATTTAAGGATAGTAGATTTACTATAGATGATAAAAATTATATAAATGCAGGAAGTAAAATAGATAAGTTAATCCCAGGTGTTTATACAGTAAAAGGAATTTTAGAAAGTGGATTTGGAGATATAGAAGCATCTAAAGAAATAGTGCTTATGAAAGATGAAGAGATAGATATGGAATTTGATGCTGTAATGCTTAATATATCATCAGCATTTTATGATGCAGAAGTATTTGCTAATGGACAATCAACTGGTATCTTGGTAAAAGATGCAAAAAATATAGGACCATTTCCTACTACAGGAGAAGTTAAATTACATATTGAAAAAGAGTTTCCTTGGGGGAGAGTTAAAGGTGAAGAAGTTCAAGTTAAAGATATCCCTAATTTAACACTTAATTTAAGTATGGAAAATGAAACTCTAAAGTCAGAAATAGATACTGTAGTTGATGAATTTTATAGGAGTGTTTTTTTATCCCTTAATGAGGAAGATAAGAGCGTTATAAAAGGTGGAACGGAAAATGCCATTAATAAAATTTACGATGTGTTAGAAAAAAAGTATTTCATTTTAAAAAATAAATATAACATAAAGGATATAAGAATAGTTGAGGATAAAAACCAATATAGACATGAAGATGGAATATATAGTGCAACTATTGTAGTAAGTGTTGACTATACAGTAAGTAAGAGTTTTCTTGGATTGAATAAAGAAGAAAGTAATAAATTATTTTTCACTAAAATGATCTATAACGGGAAAGAGTGGAAGGTAGAAGATATAGAAAACTTTAGTTTATAATTTAAAAAGGGGGAGGAGTAATGAAGAAAAGTTTAATAAAGGTAGTAACTATTATTTCGTTATCTTGTTTTATTTTTGAGAGTCCAATTGTTTATGCAACTAATTCATCTGATATAAAAGATCAAATTAATAATAATAATCAAGCCATAGACAATTTACAAAATGAAAAGGACAAAATACAAAATCAAGTTAATAATGTAAATAAAGAATTAGATAAGATTACGGAACAGATGGAAGCAAAAAATAAGGAGTTAGAGAAATCTAGCAAAAAGGTAAATGAGTTCCAAAGTAAGATAGATTCATTACAAGCTGAAATAGATAGTGTACAAGCTAAAATAAATGAGGCTGAAGAGGAAATAGTTAAAAAAGAGGAACTTATAGTTCAAAAGGAAAATGAATCAGAAGAAAGAGAAAAGATGCTTGGATTAAGAATAAGAAATTATTACAAAAATGATATGACTAGTCAGATGTTAGCCTTTTTAGTAAGTAGTGATGGTCTTTCAAGCTTTATAGGTAATATATACAATATGAAAAAGATACTTGATACTGATAAAAAGCTTATTGATGAAGTAAATAGTATGAAAGAAGCACTAAATAATGAAAAGAAGTTATTGGAAGAAAAAATTGTTGAATTGGATGAGGAAAAAGTAGAAATAAAAAATAAACAACAAGAATTAGTTAGTGCTCAAAAAGAATTCGTAGATGAAAAAAATAAGTATTTATCTCAAGTAAATGATTTAAAAGGAATAGAGAGCAAAAAGCAAAGCATGATTAATTCTCTATCAGATAAGGAGAGAGAGTTACAGGAGAAAATAGGTGATTTGACAGACTTTAATCAAGATTTACAGAATAAATTAGATGATTTATTCAATGGACTTGATGATGAAAATAGTGGAAATTCTCAAGGAGAAACCTTTTTAAGACCAACTAGTGGACATGTTACTAGTGAATATGGTCCTAGAATTCATCCAATTAGTGGGCAGAGTGGTTTCCATACAGGCATAGATTTAGCATCTCCATCTGGTACTCCTATTAAAGCTTCAAAGAGCGGAACTGTGGTATATTCTGGATGGCAAGGTGGATATGGACAAGTAGTTATTATAGATCATGGCGGTGGATATAGAACTTTATATGCGCATTGCTCTAAATTAAATGTGGTTAAAAATCAAAAAGTTAGCAGGGGACAGACTGTTGCTTTAGTTGGTTCTACAGGTAATAGCACAGGACCTCATTTGCACTTTGAAGTAAGAGTAAATAATAAACATCAAAATCCTAGAAAATATGTACCTATTTAATTAAAATAATTAATAAAAGTAAACATATATTATTGTAGATAAGAAATTGCCTGTGGCAATTTCTTATTTTTATCTAAGACATAGGAAAAATATAAAAAACCTGCACTTATAATAAGTACAGGTTAAAGGGTATGTTCATTTAAGAAAGGGAATAAATGAACATATATGTGGGGTTTATAAAAACTCTTACTAATAAAAAATATTAGTAGAGTGTATGGGCTAAATTTTAAAATACTTATACTTAAATTATAAATTAAAAATAGATAAAATCAATAGAAAAAAATCAAATTTTTTCTAATTTTTCATAAAAGTTTTCGACAAATATATACTATTTTAATTAATTTTAAAAAAGCATTGAAATATATGGATAAAGTATACTAGTATTATAGATAATAAAAATATTGTGTATAAATGAAGGTGAGAAAATGAACATAAGAGAAGAGTTTAATAGTATTTTTAAGATAAATAATGACCAAGTAGAATTTATTAAGGAGAAGCTTAACTACAAAGATAAGTTATTAATTGTTGGAGTTGAGGCAAATGAAGATTTAAATGATAAAGTTTCAAAATATGAATATTTTATCGAAAAAAATAGTGATGCTTTTCTGAATAACTTTTATAAAAAGGGAAAAAGTTTTAAAGAAATATGTTTTTTATGTCAGGTGGTAAAAGAGTTAAGAGAAATTAGAGTTATAAGAGAGTTATCGAAGAAAATATACGAGCAATTAGGGGTAAATGGATATATAGTGTTGCAAATTATTAATTATGACAAATTTATAATTGGTGGTAATAAAGAGAAAATATTTAGTGATACTGAAATTATTTCTCCTATTTGGAAAGAAGATTTGATTAATGTATTAAAGAATATTGGATTTGTAGATATTGAAGTATATGGATCTTTTGATAAGGATAATTTTAATGAGATAAATTCTAACTCTATGATTGTAAGGGCAAGAAAGTATGAGGATTTATTAAAAGATACTCGAGATTATGAAGATTATAGTGAAAATGTTGTTGAGTCTAAAGTGTGTGGTGGTTGTTGTAGCAAGAAGTCTGGCGGATGTTCTGGTTGTAGTGGATGTTCAAAGGGCTGTAATAGGCATTAATTCATAATTACTAAGAAAAAATTAATATTTAGAAATACCAAAAAGAATTAATATAATGTATAATATTAACTAGAATAAAAAGCAAAATGGGGAACTTTGTATTGTTTTTATGAATTATATGAAGGAGGTATGAAACTTGGCAAAACCAAGCATATTTAGTAGAGATTACGAGAAAAAAATGAGAAGAAGAAAACGTAGGATAACAATAGGAATTATTTTGATGTTGCTAGTTGTAGTAATAGCATTTGTTAAATTTCAGTTACCTAACATAGATTTCACACAAGTTAAAGCAAAGATACAAGCTTGGGTTGATACAGGAAAATCTGTAGAGCAAGAGGAAGATGCAGTGGACGAAGAATCAATAGATGAAGAGAAACCGCAGGATGTTGAAAAGGAACCAGAGAGAACATATATTGATTTTAATATAAAAGAAGGTACTGTTGCTAAAGCAGAGTACGTAGAAGCAGAAGGTGTTAAGAAGTTTGTAGCATTAGAACCTATAGAAGGGTATACTTTTTCCTTAAGTCCTTCACAACAACAAATGATTGTAATGGATCCTAATCAAAATTTATATCTTTTAAATGTAGATGGTAGTCTAAAAGATGTAACGAAAAAAGAGTATATTTCAACGTCTAAGCAGACATTTCCTAAAGATAAAATGTTATCCGCTTATGAAGGATATATCTGGAATTCTATACCAAGTTTCATAGATGAAAATACTATTATTTATGTATCTCAACTACCGTATTTTGGAGAGTCGGCAACTCATAAGTACATATGGATAAAGGATTTGATTAACAATACAGATAAAACTTTATGGAAAACAAAAGGAATGGACATTCAAATTGGAGAAGTTGTACCTGATAAAGGCATAACAGTAACAATAGATGGAAATATAAAGTACATTAACGCTGATGGAATAATTTCTCAATAAAGAATGAGTATTTACAGATTAGTGTAAAAGAAACAAATAATTTGATAATAATTAGGAATATGTGATATAATATCCTAGTCTATCAATAGGTAAATAACTATTTTAGGAGGAATAATAAAAAAGATGGAAGCTAAAATGGAAAAAATAGAAAACAACGTAGTTAAGTTAGAAGTAAGAGTTGAAGCAGAAAAGTTTAACGAAGCACTAAAGAAAGCATATAATAAGAATAAGATGCACTTCAATGTACAAGGGTTTAGAAAAGGTAAGGTTCCAATGGCTATGGTTAAGAAGTACTATGGAATAGAAGTACTTTTTGATGATGCTATTAACTTTGTTATAGACGAGACTTATCCAAAGACTATAGAAGAAAATAACCTAAGACCGGTTGATTACCCACAAATAAACGTTGTAGAAGTTGGGGAAGGAAAAGACCTTGTATATATTGCACAAGTAACTGTATATCCAGAAGTTATTCTTGGAGAATACAAGGGATTAGAAGTAGCTAAGAATTCTTATGAAGTAAAAGAAGAAGAAGTTGAAGCTCAATTAAAGTCAATGCAAGAAAAGAACGCTAGAGTTGAAGTTAAGGCAGAAGGTACAGTTGAAAATGGAGACATAGCTGTTATAGATTTCAAAGGATTCATTGATGGAGTTGCATTTGAAGGTGGAGAAGGAAAGGATTATCCTTTAGAAATTGGTTCAGGTTCATTCATAGATAACTTTGAAGAACAATTAGTTGGTGCTGCTGTTGGAGAAACTAGAGAAGTTAAAGTTAAGTTCCCAGAAGCATACGGAAACGAAGAATTAAACGATAAGGATGCTACTTTTGAAGTAACAGTTAAAGAAATTAAGGCAAAAGAACTTCCAACTTTAGATGATGAATTTGCTAAGGATGTTTCTGAATTTGATACAATAGCTGAATTAAAAGAAGACGTAGCTAAGAAGATTCAAGAAAACAATGATAATAGAGCTGAAAGAGAATATGAAGATGCAGTTATTAATGCTGCTATAGAAACAGCTACAATTGATTTACCAGAAGTTATGGTAGAAAAAGAAATAGATCATATGATTAAAGATTTAGAATCTAGATTACAATATCAAGGTTTAACTTTAGATCAATATATGGAATTTACAGGAAATACTGTTGAAAAGATGAGAGATTATATGAGAGCAAATGCGGAAAGAAAGGTTAAAGCTGATCTAGTTCTTGAAGCAATTGCTAAGGCTGAAAATATAGTAGCAACAGAAGAAGAACTAAAGGAAAAAGCTACTGAAGTTGCAAAGATGTACTCAGCTGGAGAAACAGAAAAAATGGTTGAATTATTAATTAATTCACAAAAAGCTATGTTAGAAAATGATATAGTTATGGGTAAAACAATTCAATTATTAAAAGATAATTGTAAAACAGCTTAATATATACAAGAGATAATTGCCAGAAAGTATTTCTGGCAATTATTTCAAATTAATATTAACAATTAAAGACAAATCAAGTATAATTTAAATATAATTTAATTAATATTATAATTATATAAGATTGGGTATGTTAATTAGGAGGTAGTATTATGGCATTAGTTCCAATGGTAGTAGAACAAACAGGCAGAGGAGAAAGATCTTATGATATTTTCTCAAGATTATTAAAAGATAGGATAATCATGCTAAGCGGTGAGGTAACAGATGAATCTGCTAACCTAATTGTAGCTCAATTATTATTCTTAGAAAGTGAAGATCCAGATAAGGATATATTCTTATATATAAATAGTCCAGGTGGATCAGTTACAGCTGGTATGGCTATTTATGATACTATGAATTATATTAAGGCAGATGTATCAACTATATGCGTAGGAATGGCAGCTTCAATGGGGGCTTTCTTACTATCTAGTGGTGCAAAAGGAAAGAGATATGCTCTACCAAATGCTGAGGTTATGATTCATCAACCTCTTGGAGGATTCCAAGGTCAAGCAACAGATATTGGCATTCATGCAAATAGAATGTTAAAGATTAAAGAGAGATTAAATAAGATCTTAAGTGAAAATACTAATCAACCATTAGAAAAATTATCAGCTGATGTAGAAAGAGATTATTTCTTAGACGGTGAAGAAGCTGTAGAATATGGAATTGTTGATAAAGTAATAACAAAGAACGAATTAGGGAAAGATAAATAACAACCTATTGTCTAAGTGAGGTGAATGTATGGCTAAATTTGATGACAAGAAACAGCTGAAGTGTTCTTTTTGCGGTAAGAATCAAGACCAAGTAAAAAGATTAATAGCTGGACCTGGTGTATATATTTGTGATGAGTGTATTGATTTATGCTCAGAAATCATAGCAGATGAGTTTGAAGATACTCTAGAGTTTGATACTAAAACACTTCCTAAGCCACAAGAAATTAAAGAATATTTAGATTCTTACGTTATTGGTCAAGAAAGTGCAAAGAAATCTTTAGCAGTTGCTGTTTATAACCACTATAAAAGAATAAATTCTAATGAGAGCAATGATGATGTTGAATTACAAAAAAGTAATATACTTTTACTAGGACCAACAGGGTCAGGTAAAACATTTTTAGCTCAAACATTAGCAAAATTCTTAAATGTTCCATTTGCTATAGCTGATGCCACAACATTAACAGAGGCTGGATATGTTGGAGAAGATGTAGAAAATATTCTATTAAGATTAATCCAGAATGCAGATTATGATGTTGAAAGAGCAGAAAAGGGAATCATTTATATAGATGAAATAGATAAGATAGCAAGGAAATCTGAAAATCCATCTATTACAAGAGATGTTTCGGGAGAAGGTGTTCAACAAGCACTTCTTAAGATATTAGAAGGAACAGTTGCATCTGTACCACCTCAAGGAGGTCGTAAACATCCACATCAAGAATTCATTCAAATTAACACTGGAAATATATTATTTATTTGTGGTGGAGCTTTTGATGGATTAGATAAGATAATTGAAAAAAGAACAAGAAAGAGTTCTATTGGATTTGGAGCTGATATTCAATCTAAGGCTGAAAAAGATATTGGAAGCCTATTAAAAGCAATAGAACCAGAAGATTTATTAAAGTTTGGTTTAATTCCTGAATTTGTAGGAAGATTACCACTTGTAGTAACTCTTCAATCTCTTGATAAAGAAGCACTTGTTAATATTTTAAGTAAGCCTAAAAATGCTTTAGTAAAACAATACATGAAGCTATTTGAAATTGATAATGTAGAATTAGAGTTTACAGATAAAGCACTTGAAGCAATTGCAGAAAAGGCTATAGAAAGAAAGACAGGAGCAAGAGGACTAAGATCTATAATTGAAGATGTAATGACAGAGATTATGTTTGAAATTCCTTCTGATGAAAGAATAAACAAGGTTGTTATTACTGAGCCTACAATTAATAAGAAGGAAAGACCAGAGATTCAAATGCTTCCGGAAGGTGAGGTTAGACCTCAATTAAAAGCTAAGAAGCCTAAAAAGAAAAAAGGTGTAGAAACTGCTTAATAAAAAAGGTTGTTTTTACAGCCTTTTTTTTGTTGTCTAGGAAATTATACTTATAACAAACTCGTGAATACCTTCGACATTTTTATGTTACTGAAGTTTTTTGATTTATAAAAATTATCAATTAATTCTTATTTATGTATAGCAGACTTAGGAAGAGTTAATAATTATAAACGGATATAATTAATGACTTGGAGGTAGAGTAATGGCAGAAATTTTGATTTTATTACAGATAGTTTTAATGGGGTTAATGATATATCTTATTATATCTAATAATAAGAGTATGAGGGCAAGAAAAGTAGTTATAGATAAAGAAAGTACTAAGGAATTAGAGAAGTTATACAAAATGAGGGGAATTACATTGACAGTACCCTTAACAGAAAAAAGTAGGCCTAGTAGTTTTCAAGAGGTAGTTGGTCAAGATAAGGGGATAAAAGCGTTAAAAGCAGCTTTATGTGGCCCTAATCCACAACATGTAATAATATATGGCCCTCCAGGAGTTGGTAAGACAGCAGCTGCTAGATTGGTTCTGGAAGAAGCTAAGAAAAACAGTAGCTCTCCTTTTAAGAAAGAATCTAAGTTTGTTGAAATAGATGCAACAACAATTAGGTTTGATGAGAGAGGGATTGCGGATCCATTAATAGGTTCTGTACATGACCCGATATATCAGGGGGCAGGCTCTTTAGGAGTAGCTGGAATACCACAGCCTAAACCTGGAGCAGTTACAAAGGCTCATGGAGGAGTACTGTTTATAGATGAAATAGGTGAACTTCATCCTATAGAACTAAATAAGTTATTAAAAGTTCTTGAGGACAGGAAGGTCTTTTTAGATAGTTCCTATTATAGTTCGGAAGATCCTAATATGCCTAAATATATTAAGGAGGTTTTTGAAAATGGTTTGCCTGCAGATTTTAGATTAATTGGCGCAACAACTAAAAGTCCAGAAGATATTCTTCCTGCAATAAGGTCAAGGTGCGTAGAAATATTCTTTAGAGCATTAGATTCAGATGAGATAATAAAAATTGGAGTAGATGCATCAAGAAAAGCAGGGTTAAAGTTAGACAAAAAGTGTGAAGAATTAATAGGAGAATTCTGTAGTAATGGTAGAGAGGTTATCAATTTAATACAGTTATGTTCAGGGGTTGCTTTAAATGAAAATAGAGATTATATAACTAACAATGATGTGGAATGGGTAATAGAAAATTGCCAGTATACAAAGAGAATAGAAGAAAAGGTATTTGAGGCCCCTTCTATAGGAAAAGTAAATGGTTTGGCTGTTTATGGCGCTAATATAGGAGCTGTTATGACTATAGAAGCATCTGCTAAGAGGGTTAAGGATGGTGTTGGAAAGTTAAAGGTATCTGGAGTAGTTGAAGAGGAGAGTATATCTAGTAATAATAAAAAGGTTACAAGGAAAAGTATGATTATTTCTTCTGTAGAAAATGTTCTAACAATACTAAGTAATATATTCGATATTGATTGTAAGAAATATGATATACACGTTAATATTCCGGGTGGTTCTTTAGTTGATGGTCCTTCAGCTGGTATAGCTATTGCTACTGCAATTTATAGTGCAATAAAAGATATGAAAGTAAATAATAAAGTAGCTATGACAGGTGAAGTAGGATTATTAGGTGGAGTAAAACCAATAGGTGGAGTTAGAGCTAAAATAATAGGGGCAAAGAAAGCTGGAGCAAGTAAAGTTATTATACCAAAAGAAAATTGGAGTGAAGGTCTTCTTGAAGTAGGTGGTATTGAAATATGTCCAGTTGAAAATATTAAAGAAGTATTTAATATGGCCTTTATAAATTTCCCTATATCTTTAGAAGAAGAGGATTTGAATATTCTTTCAGCCAGTGGTGAAAGCAAAGAGAAAGGTGTTTGCTAATTATAGCTAACACCTTTTAAAGTCTAATTATTGAAAAAAATATATATTATGTGTATACTAATTAAGTCTAAATAATTATAACATGGATGGAGGGAGAGTATCATGAAAGAGTATATTAGACTTCCTTTGATTCCTTTAAGGGGACTAACTATTTTTCCTAATATGGTATTACATTTTGATGTAGGACGTGAAAAATCAGTTGCTGCTATTGAAGAAGCAATGTTAAATGATGAAAATATATTTTTAGCATCACAAAGAGATCCGGAGATAGAAGAACCTACTTCTGAGAATATAAGTAAGATAGGAACTTTATGTAAGATAAAGCAAATAATAAAGATGCCTGGAGATACTATGAGAGTATTAGTAGAAGGTAAGGTAAGAGGCGAAATAAAGGAATATTTTAATAACGAAAACTACTTTGAGGTTTCTATAAGTGAGGTTAATGAAACTTTAGAAGAAAGTCCGGAGATAGAAGCTTACTTTAATTCTTTAAAGAAAACTCTTGCAAGATTTTTAAAACAAGCAGGCGAAAACACTAGTGAATTTGCCAAAGAAATAAAACTTGTAGATAACGTAATAGAGTATGTGGATATGGTTTCTGGATATTTACCAATATCTGAGGAAAAGAAACAAGAAATACTTGAAACTTTAGATATAAAGAAGAGAATAGAAGCTATCATAGTATTTATAGAAAATGAGATAAAGGTTGTTCAAGTGCAAAAGAAACTTGCTAAAAAGATGAAGAAGAGTGTTGATGATTCTCAAAAAGAATTCTATTTAAGAGAGCAGCTTAAGTTTATTCAACAAGAATTAGGACAAGACGATGAAGAGACTAAAATAATAAAGGAATATGAACAAAAGCTTGAGACTATGAGATTTCCTAAGGAAGTTAAGGAGAAAGCTTCATATGAGCTAAAAAAGCTAAAAGGAATGAATATCTCTTCTTCTGAAGGAAGTACAATTCAAAGCTATTTAGATTGGGTATTTGATTTACCATGGGGTAAGAATACAAAGGAACGATTAGATATAAATAGGGCAGAAGAAGTTTTAAATGAAGAGCATTATGGATTAGAGGATGTAAAAGAAAGAATATTAGAGTATCTTTCTGTTAAGAAGATGAGTGGAACTTTAAAAGGACCAATTTTATGTTTAGTAGGACCTCCAGGTGTTGGTAAAACATCTATTGCAAGGTCTATTGCAAAGGCTGTAAATAGAAAGTATGTAAGAATGTCCTTAGGTGGAATGAGAGATGAAGCTGAAATTAGGGGACATAGGAGAACTTATGTTGGAGCTATTCCAGGTAGAATAGTTTATTCATTGAAAGAAGCTAAATCAATGAACCCTCTAATATTATTAGATGAGATTGATAAGTTAAGCTCAGATTATAAGGGGAATCCAGGGGATGCTCTATTGGAGGTATTAGATAGCGAACAAAACAAAACATTTAGGGATAATTACATGGAGCTTCCAATAGATTTATCTAAGGTTTTATTTATTACAACTGCAAATAGCTTGGATACAATACCACGACCATTGTTAGATAGAATGGAAGTTGTAGAAGTATCAGGATATACTTATGAAGAAAAGTTTAATATAGCAAGAAATCATTTGATTCCAAAAATATTTAAAGAATACAAATTAAATAATGAAGTTATTACTATAAATGATGAAGCTATTAGGTTTGTTATAGATGGTTATACAAGGGAATCTGGTGTAAGAAGCCTTGAAAGAGTTATTTCTTCTTTAATTAGAAAGTCAATGGCGTCTATATTAAAGAAAAATTTAAAGGGCATGAATATAGATAAGGCTAAGGTAGAAGAGTTACTTGGAACTAAGAGATATAGCTTTGATGAAAAGATGAAAGAAGACAAGATTGGTGTAGTTACAGGAATGGCTTGGACTGTATATGGTGGAGATACTTTACCAGTAGAAGCTATGGTTATGAGTGGTAGTGGTAAACTTCAGCTTACAGGACAGCTTGGTGATGTAATGCAAGAATCAGCAAAGGCAGCCTATACATATGTAAGGGCAAATGCATCTAAGTACAATATAAAAGAAGATTTCTATAAGACTAAGGACATACATATTCATGTTCCAGAAGGTGCGGTTCCTAAGGATGGACCTTCTGCTGGTGTTACTATGGTAACTGCTCTTGTATCAGCGTTATCAGGTAATAAGGTTAAGTGTAACGTAGCTATGACAGGTGAAGTTACTTTAACAGGAAGGGTTTTAGCTATAGGTGGTTTAAAAGAAAAATCTTTAGCAGCTTATAGAATGGGAATAGATACAATAATAATTCCAAAAGAAAATGAAAAAGATATAGAAAAGATACCTTCTTCAGTTAAGGAAAACCTTACTATTATAACAGCAGAGGATGTTGGAGAGGTATTAAAAAATGCTATAGTTGGAGATGAAGCCAATGAGAATTAAACAAAGTGAATTTATAATTTCGGCTGTAAAAAGAGACCAGTATCCTAAAGATGATAGGGTAGAGGTAGCTTTTGTTGGAAGGTCAAACGTAGGTAAGAGTTCAATTATAAATGCTCTTACTAATAGAAGAAAGTTAGCTAAAGTAAGTGGTACTCCAGGAAAGACAAGGCTAATTAATTTCTTTCTTATAAATAATGACTTTTATTTAGTAGATTTACCTGGGTATGGATATGCAAAGGTGTCAAAGAAAGAAAAGGAGAGCTGGGGGAAGACAATAGAAACTTACTTAAATGGTAGAGAAGAGCTTAAGAGGGTTGTTCTTCTAGTGGATTCAAGACATAAGCCAACAGCTGATGATATCATGATGCATGAATGGATAAAGCATTATGGATATGATGTTATAGTGGTTGCAACGAAGAGTGATAAGTTATCTAATAATGAATTAGGCAAAAGCAAAAAGATAATAAAAGAAACTTTAAAGTTAAGTCCGGAAGATAAATTGTATTACTTCTCATCATTAAATAAAAAAGGAAAAGATGAGTTAATAGATAATTTATTTGGAGATTTAGCTTCAGAAGAGTAGTAAATAGAGCAATTTAGAGTTTTTTCTAAGTTGCTCTATTTATTTTTTTGTAGTAAATAAGAAATTTTATATGAAAATTGTGTCAAATAATTTTTTATAGAATAAGATATACTATAAAAATTAAATATTAAATCCCAAGGAGGAAATGATATGGAAATCAATGACATTATTAATGGATTAAACTGTAATAATGGCACAAACAACAATAATTGTGGAACTAACAATAATAATTGTGGTTGTGGCGGAAATGGCGGATTTGGTAACTGCGGTGGATTCGGCGGCGGATTCGGCGGTTGGTGGATTTGGATAATCTTATTATTCTTCTTCTTCGGTTGGGGCGGAAATGGCTTTGGCGGAGGCTTTGGTGGTAACTATGGTGGAAATAATTGTTGCTGCTGCTGCGAAAAGAAGAGAAAGAAAGATGATTGTTGCTGCTGCTGCGGAGGAAATAACTACAACAATGGATGCGGATGCGGAAATGGAAACAATAATGGATTCTTTGGCGGATCTTGGTGGTTATTCTTACTAGTTCTATTATTTATATGCTCTGGTGATTGTGGTGGTTGTGGCAACTTTATAGGTGATGGTTGCGGTTGCGGATGCTAATAAAATAGCTATCTGACTAATCTAGAAGGGAGCGATAGTTATGTCAAAGAAGAAGCGTAGAAAAGATAATTACTGCTGTTGCGAATGTTGTGATCCATGCAATTGTTGCAATTGCTGTGATTGTTGTTGTGATGATTGTTGCTGTGGAGGCAATAACAACAATGGAATGGGCTGTGGTATTCTAGAAGCTATTATATTCTGGCTAATAGCTTGCGGAGCAGGATTATTAAACACTAATTCAATCTTAATAATATTACTATTTTTACTTTATGGTTGGAGCTGCGGTAGTTGCGGATTCGACGGATTTGGTTGGTAGTAAAGTTATGTGGAGGGCAGAAATGCCCTCCAAAAAATTTGCCATAAATTATAACCAAAATATGCATTTGTACATATAATATCATAAATAATACTCATTTTAGGAGGATCATTATGTCAAAACGTAGGCATAGAGATAGATCAAGAGAGAGTAATAATATGGGTAGGAATCAAGGCTTTGGTGCAAACTCAAATAATAGATTTCCATTTGGAATTAATCCACAACAACTTCTTGGGATGTTAGGTGGAAACTTTGATATGAATAGACTAGGAAGCATATTAAATTCGATGAATATGGAAGGCTTTGATTTAAACTCAATGAATCAACAGATGAATAACAATAATAACGGAAACTCTAATATGAATAGTAACAACAATAATTTTAACTTTGAAAGTATGATGAATGCAATGAATGGAATGAATATGATGGGGAATCATATGGACAACAATAAAGTAAATACGGAAAATACATCTAAATTCGATGAAAGCTCATATTCTGAAGAAGTTGATGATGAGAACATACAGATATTATTATCTTTGAGAAAAATAGTTGACCCTAATAAAGTACAATTTGTAGATAAAATAATAGAATTATATAATAATGGTGCATTTAATGAAAAATAAAACTGTATAATTCTCATAAATATAGTCAATAATATTAATGTACCGGAGAAAGTATTCTCCTATAGCTACATGAAGTTATTCTTCATAAAGCTAAAACCCCCCATCCCCCTTTTAGGCCGCAGTTGATGCGGCCTTTTCACTTTTTATTTTTTGTATATTGAGGATATTTTGTATGAATTATCTCCGCTCTTTATTGTATTTACATAGAATGTAGTTTCAGTCTTTGATGAATCATCTTTTTCACGGATATATTTTTCAAAAGATAATGTCCATTTCATTGATGTTATATTACCTTCGTTATCAATAGATTCGTCATAAAAGAAAGCATTTTGAAAGCTGTATTGATTATGTTCTTTATCAAGGTTCCACAATAACCCTAGTTCGCTTTCTGAGATGTTTTCAGTGAATATATCTGGCACTTCATCTAATTCATAATCTTTTTGCAACAAGTCAATTAAAGACAGGATGTTGCCAAGATCCGGAATTTTAATGCTATCTTTAGTTATATTTATTGTGGCATTATCTATTATCATAAACGAATCTAAAGATGAGTTGCCAGAAGATGAGTTTAATGAGTAACATTGTGGAGTTTTATTTCCATTTGAATCTAGTATGCCAAAAATGTTTTTGTTAGATGTAAAGACCTTTTTAAAGTCACCATCTATCCATTTAAAGACATAAGATATACTTTTATCTTGTGATGCTTGTACTATTATCTCTGGCGTGGAGCTTCTAGAAAGGTTTTTTATAAATACTTTTGTTGGCCAATAGGGTTTTGTTTTTCCTAATTGATTGTTTTCACATAATTTACTTAGGAAATAGTTTTTATTTCCAATAGTAATTTTTATATCATCAAAGCCATCATTAGATATTATTTCAATAGTATCTTCTATATTGTCCCCGTTTAGATCAATTGATGTGGCTTTTCCATAATCTATGGGGGCTATAACATTAATATCAGTTTCATTTTTAGGGATTCGTAACAAAATTAATGTAGAGATTATTAGTATTATAAAAAATGAGAAGATTAGAATTTGTTTCTTTTTTATAATTAGTACCTTCAATTTACTCACCTCATATACATTATATGAAGAGTTTAATAAGAATATAAATAAAAAAAGATCACTTTATATAAAGTGACCTTTTACTTGTCGCAATCAGGACATATTCCATAGAAGTATATTTGGTTTGATAAAATCTTGTACTTTGAAAGCTTACTAGCTTCAGCATTTAAGTTATCTAAGCATAGAGAATCTAAATCTTCTACTTTACTACAATTTATACATTGAAGATGTGGATGTGGATGAGTAGTTCCATCATATCTGAAGTTACCTTCACCAACATTTATTTCTTGTATTAACCCGACCTTAGCTAATGTTTTTAGTGCTTTATAAACGGTAGCTAAACTCATAGTAGGATATTCTGTTTGAATAGCCTTATAAATTGCTTCTGCAGAAGGATGTTCCTTTGTGCTCATAAGATACTTATATACTGCAAGTCTTTGAGGAGTAAGCTTTAATTTTTTTTCTTTAAAAACAGCAGTTATGTTTTCCATAAGAGTCATCCTTTCCAGTTTGTTAACAATATTATAATAAATTATTAAATAAGTGTCAATGATTATTCGTGGAAGTTAGTGAGTATTTAATAATAATTATTGTTTATTTAAATAAAAAGTGTTTGCTTAACCCTCAGAAGTATGTTAAAATATAAACAAATATGTTAAATATTTAACATCAGTTCATGTTCAATTTCATTTTATAGGGGTATATAAATACTCCTATATTTTTTTATTTTCTTACCTTTAGTAGGAGTGGGGTGAGAGATATTTGTTTTCATGTGACTTGGAGTATGCGATGGAACGAGAAAAATAAATATTCCCAACCTTTTTTGTAAAAGACCTTGTTTACAATATATTCATTATTATTCTTATTATTGCAATAGCAGGTAATCAGTGATACACTAAGTTATGTTAGGAGATATTGGAATCTATAGGAGGTCTTAAATATGGCAAAATATAAAGTTGGAGACGAATTAATAATTGTAAATGATCCAAGTGAAGAGAAAGGAAAGCTTCAAGAGTTAAGTAAGTTAACTGTAGAGGATGATTATGCACAGTTCTCTTGGGGAGTTAAAATATTAAATGTTGAGTATGACAAACCGTATGTTACTCTAACATATAGAAATGTTAGAGGAGAAAAACACAAGGTTTTTGCTGAATGTAAAGATATAGAAAATTTTGATCAACAAAAGGTTTTAGAAAAAGCTTTATTAAAAGCATTCCAAAATGAGATCATAGATATATCAGTAGTTAAAAATTCAGGATTATAGGATTTAAAGGAGAAATTACAAGTGTAGTTTCTCTTTTTTAATTCTTGTACAATATAGATTTTTATCATAATTAATAAAGTAAAGAGTTGAGTCTATATAGAGTGAAAATGAATTTTACCTCACTACATTAACGATAATAAAAGTTAAAAAAGAGGACTAAAGTCATAAAATGTTAAAAACCATAGAAAAAATGTAAATAAATATAGGAAAAATGTTACAAAATGTTATATAATGTGATTAATGATGTAATAGAGGTGCTAGGAATGAATATTTATTTAGCGAGACAAGCTATATATGATAGAAATTTTAAAGTGGAAGCATATGAATTATTATTTAGAAATTCTAAAGAAAATAAGTTTGTGAGAAATATAGATGAAGATAGTGCTACAGTAAAGTTAATTTCTAATTGTGCTACTATTGGATTGAATGAATTAACAAATAATAAAAAAGCCTATATCAATTTTTCTCAAGGAGTATTATTAAATGATGTAGCAAGCCTTTTATCTAAGGAGAAGGTAGTGGTAGAAATTCTAGAAAATGTTATTCCTACAGAGGATGTAGTAAGTTATTTAAAGGAATTAAAGTCCAAAGGATATATATTAGCTCTTGATGATGTATCCTTTAGCACAAACTATAGAAGCTTTGGAAACTTGATAGATGTATATAAGTTGGATTTTAAAATTACATCTCCAAAACAAAGAAAATTTCTTGTGAATGTACTTAAAAACTATAATCCTAAAGCAAAGTTATTAGCAGAGAAGATAGAGACTGAAGAAGAGTACATAGAAGCTATGGAAGATGGATATTCTTATTTTCAAGGATATTATTTTAGCAAGCCTATAATGATAGAAGAAAAAGATATACCAGTAAGAAATGTAGCTTGCTTTAACTTAATGAGTGAACTGTTAAGGGATGATTTTGATATAGACAAGATTGAAGCTATAGTAAAAACTGATGTTTCTATAAGTTATAAGTTAATGAAATTTTTAAATTCTGCTGCATTTTCTTTTGTTCAAAAAATTTCATCTATAAGACAGGCAATAATGCTTTTAGGGAAAAAAGAATTAAAAAAGTGGCTTTCTCTAATTGTAATGAGTGAAATGAGAGGCGGAAATAGTGAAGAAGTTACCAATGGAACAATAATAAGAGGAAGGTTTTGTGAGCTGGTTCAATCAAAAATAGAAGAAAAAAATCAATCATTAGCATTTATGGTGGGGTTATTTTCAAATTTAGATAGTTATATGCAAAGAGATATGGCTGAAATTATAGAGGAGTTACCTGTTGATGAAGAAATAAAAGATGCATTATTAGGAAAAGATAATAAGCTAAGAAAGGTATTGGAGTTAGTTCTTTCTTATGAGAGTATGAATATTAATAGAATGGAAGAATATTGTGAAATTCTAAATTTAGATAAAAAAATACTTATTGATTTATATATGGAGTCGATAGAGTGGTCTAATAGGTTGGCAATTATATAAAAAAATACTAAATTGTAAAAAATAACTTTATTTTTACTGAAAATTATAATATAATGTGGGCATATGATGGATTCGTTTTCAGTGAAGGTGGGGGAGAATATGAGTAAGTGTCCGTTTTGGTCAACTGGTAAAGATAGGATTGAATGTAATACAGAATGTCCTATGAACACATTAGCTTTAGAAGAGAATTGTCCTTTTAGAGAATATGTTTCAGATTCTAAATTGAAGTATAAGGATATAGTTAAGGAAGAATATGACTATTCTGAGGAAACATTTAATGGAGATTTTTTGGGAATAAAAATAGAAAGAGAAGTAAGTCAATATTAAAGGAATAGTTAATAAAGGATAAGTGCATTTAAAACTTTGCGAAAGCAAAGTTTTTTGTTTAAATAAAAAGAGAAATTGCAAAGCAATTTCTCGAAAATACTATTTATAAATTGTACTGTATTTATGAAGTAGATTTTGTTTCAATGTCCATAAGTCATAAGATAAATCTACATAGTAGGTATGAGGATTTTCAAATCTTAAAACTTCAGGCCATAGCTTTTCTGTTTCCTTTTTAGCAAAATCTTTAATTTCCATTACTGTAGGACTAGTGTACACAAGCTTTCCTTTTTCAAATATAGGAACTTGTAAATCCTTAGTATAGAAGTTTGTTATTTTTTTTCTCTTCCATGTATGAACTGGATCGAATATCTCTAACTCTTCCTTCTCATCTATAACTTCGTTATTAATAGTTAATAAGTCTGCTATAGCCATATGTGAATCCTTATCGAAAATTCTAACTAACTTTTTAAAGCCTGGATTAGTTATTTTTTCATCATTTTCACTTATTTTTATTTTAGGGATAATTTCTCCATCCTTTTCAACAGCAGATAATTTATATACTCCTCCAAAAACAGGTTCGGATTTAGCAGTAATTAATCTTTCTCCAACACCGAATGAATCTATACAAGCACCTTGTTCAAGAACATCCCTAATTATATATTCATCAAGAGAGTTAGAAATTACTATCTTACAATCTTCGTAGCCTGCTGCATCAAGCATCTTTCTACACTTTTTAGTTAAGTAAGTTATATCACCAGAGTCAATTCTAACACCTGAAGGTCTTTTACCCATTGGTTTTAGAACTTCATCAAATACCTTTATAGCATTTGGAATACCTGATTTTATTACATTATAAGTATCTATTAATAAAGTACAGTTGTCAGGGTATATTTCTGCCCAACTCTTAAATGCTTCATATTCACTATCATATAGTTGAACCCAGCTATGTGCCATAGTTCCAACAGCAGGAATATTAAACATCTTATCTGAAATGGTACATGCAGTTGAGCTACATCCTCCAATTATAGAAGCTCTTGCTCCGTATATAGCTCCATCATAACCTTGAGCTCTTCTTGAACCAAATTCCATTACAGGTCTACCATTTGCAGCTCTTGATATTCTGTTTGCTTTTGTAGCTATAAGAGTTTGATGGTTTATTGTAAGAAGTATCATAGTTTCAATAAATTGAGCTTGAATTACTGGTCCCCTAACTGTTACTAAAGGTTCATTTGGGAATACTGGGTTTCCCTCTGGAACAGCCCAAACATCACAAGAGAACTTGAAATTCTTTAGATAATTTAAAAATTCTTCTGAGAAAGTATGCTTACTTTTTAAGTATTTAATATCATCATCAGTAAATTTTAGGGTACTTAAATATTCAATTAATTGTTCTACACCAGCCATGATGCAATATCCACCACCGTCTGGTACTCTTCTAAAGAACATGTCAAAGTAGGCAATTTTATCTTCTAATCCTTTATTGAAATATCCGTTACCCATTGTTAATTCATAAAAGTCTACAAGCATTGTTAAGTTTCTGTCATTTTTAACATCGAATGAATTAGTATTTGTCATCTTAATCTCCTCTTTTCATAAAAATGCCTTATTCCTATTGTACCCTTTCGTTTTAATTATTACAATATAATGAAGACTCAAAATGATTTTTTAGGCATTTACAAGGTAATACTTAGTAGATGGGAGGATTAATATGCATTTAGATAAGAATCAATTAAAAGCAGTAAAGGCAAATGAAAGAAATGTATTAGTTGTAGCAGCACCAGGTTCAGGTAAAACAACTGTTATTATAAATAGAATTAAATATTTAGTTGATGAAGTTGGAGTATATACATCAAATATCATTGTTATAACCTTTACTAAAGCAGCAGCTCTGAATATGAAAAATAGATATATAAATACTTTTCATAAAGAAAGTTCTCCTTTTTTTGGTACCTTCCATGGGCTGTTTTATAAAATTCTTCTAAGAGAAGGAGCTAATATAAATATTATAGAAGGATATATAACCAATAAAATTATAGAAGGTGTTCTTAGAAAATATTCAGATGAAGTTAATGAGGATAGGGTTAAGGAGGCTGTAAATAACATATCGTTATTTAAAACATCAGGTGAAAATATAGATGATTTTAAACCATCTATAGCTAAAGATATTTTTATGGAATGTTATGATGCCTATGACAAATATAAGAAAGAAAATAATCTTTGGGATTTTGATGACTTAACTATTAAGGTTTTAGAATTATTTAAAAATAATAAAAGAATAAGGGAAGGATACAAAAGAGTATTTAAATATATTCTTGTAGATGAGTTTCAAGATTGTGATGATCTTCAAATAGAATTTTTGAAATTAATGACAGAGGGGGAGGAGAATTCTCTTTTCGCTGTTGGGGATGAGGATCAGTGCATTTATAGTTTTAGAGGTTCAAAACCTGAATACATGGTTTCTTTTGATAAAACTTTTAAAAGTGCAAAGAAATATTATTTACATATAAATTATAGAAGTAATAAAAATATAATAGAGAGTTCAAAAAAGGTTATTTCTTTTAATAAGGAAAGAAATAAAAAGGACATACAGTGGTATAAAGATAAGGATGGAATTATCCTTTGTAAGGGAGTTTATGATGAGAGAATACAGGGAGATGAAATTTCTGAAAAGATTAGAGATTTCTATAATAAGCCTAGCTATAGATATAAAGAAAATATAGTTCTTTATAGAACTAATATGGAGGCTATGAGTGTTATAGATTCATTTATAAGAAATAAGATACCATTTACTTTGTTAGATAAAGAATATAACTTCTTTAACCATTTTATATGTAAAGACTTGCTTTCATATTTATCTTTAGCAGTGAATCCTTACGATAGAGAAGCTTTTATAAATATAATTAATAAACCTTTTAGGTATGTGAGTAAAACTAGTATAGCTTATATTAGGGAATATAAGTATGAAAAAGATACTTTTGATATACTTATAGAAAAAGATGATACTCCACAATTTCAAAGAAAGAAGCTTGATGAACTAAAAAGAGATTTTAATTATATAAAGAAGTCATCATTAAGCAGTGGTATACAATATATAGTAACGGATATGGGATATATAGATTACCTTAAAACATATACAGAAAGATTTGGAGGTAATATTGAAGATTTAGAGGAAATAGTTGAAGAATTCAAAATGTCAGCTTCATCATTTAAAACTATCTTTGAATTTTTTGAGCATGTAGATGAAGTGGGAAAGAAGATAGAAGAAAGTAAAAGAAATAAGACAGAAGACAGAGTTTTATTAAGCACTATTCATGGTGTAAAGGGAATGGAGTTTAAAAATGTATTCTTAATTAACTGTAATGAGGACACAATACCACATTCATCTAGTAAAGAGGAAAATATAGAAGAAGAACGAAGATTATTTTATGTTGGAATAACAAGAGCAATAGATAATTTGTTTCTTTTTGTACCTAAGATGAGAAAAGGAAAGTTTAGGGATGTCTCTAGATTTATTGAAGAGGGAGGCTTTATGGAAATTGTTAAGGTTTCACATGGTCTAGTTAAGGATTCAGTAGTTACACATAAGGCTTTTGGAGCAGGAAAAGTAGTGGATGTTAATGGTGATGAAGTAGGGATTTTATTTCATGATGGAATGAAAAGAAAGTTCTCTGCTAAGGTTCTATTGGATAATGGATTAATATCTAAGTAAATATGATGAAATTTATCAAATATTGAATAAATATTGGTATTAATATATAATTTTAAGTAGGTTTATATCTCATGATATAAGCCTTTAATTATAGTTTTGCTAGGAAGAGGTTAATATGGATAAAGGTGTATTTAATCCTAAAGATATAATATTTTCTCTTGATATTGGTACTAGATCGATAATTGGTACCGTTGGAGTTGTAAGAGAAAAGAAGTTTGAAGTTTTATATGAAAAGTATAAAGAACATGAAGAAAGAGCTATGGTAGATGGACAAATTCACGATATAAACTTAGTTGCATCTGTAGTTAAGGATGTTAAAGAAAATATAGAACGTGAATTAGGAATACAGTTAAAAGAAGTATCGATTGCAGCAGCAGGTAGATTTCTAAGAACTGTTAATGCAATGGGTGAAATAGAGCTTAATGGTGACGAAGAAATAGATGAAGAAATAGTAAGAAGTGTAGAACTAAGTGCTGTTAAAAAGGCTGAAGAGGAAGTAATAAAGAATACTGAAAGTAAGCTATATTGTGTAGGTTATTCAGTAAAAGATTATTATCTAAATTCCTATGTAATAGCAAATCTACTAGGGCATAAAGGGGAAAGAGTTGGAGCAGAGGTAATAGCAACTTTCTTGCCTAGATCAGTTATTGATTCATTATATACTGTTATGAATAAAGTGAATTTGAAAGTGTCTAATTTAACACTAGAACCAATTGCAGCAATTGAGGCTGCTGTTCCTAAGAATTTAAGATTATTAAATATAGCTTTAGTTGATATTGGGGCAGGAACATCAGATATAGCTATAAGCTCAAAAGAAAGTATAAGTGCCTATGGAATGGTGCCTATGGCAGGAGATGAGGTTACAGAAGTAATAGCTCAAGAGTGCTTAGTTGATTTTAATTCAGCTGAAAATATAAAAAGAAGTGTGGCATTACAGGATGAAGTTACATATACAGATGTATTAGGACTAGAAAATACTATAGAATCTAGCTCTATTATAAAATCTATTACTCCAACTGTAGAAAAGATTGCAACAGCTATTTCAAGTGAGATAATTTCTCTTAATGGCAATAAGCCACCAGCAGCTTTATTCTTAGTAGGTGGAGGAGCTCACACTCCAGGTCTTATAGAAGAAATATCTAATCACATAGGACTACCTACCCAAAGAATAGCAATTAAGGATAGGACAAGCGTAATAGAATGTTTGTCAAATAATGAATTAGGATCTGCTGGTGTTACAGTTTTAGGAATAGCATTATCAGCTATTAAGAAAATGGGACATGATTTTATAGATGTAAACTTAAATGGTACACCAGTAAGTTTATTTAATTCTCATAAACATACTGTAATGGATGTTTTGCTTCAAGCAGGAATTAACCCATCATTACTCATAGGAAAGAATGGTAAGAGTATAAGGTTCAATCTTAATGGTAAAAGAAGATTAGCATTTGGAGAGATGGGAAAGAATCCAAAGATAAGTATAAATAGAAAGAAGGCATCTATAGAATCAGAGGTGAATGCAGGAGATAATGTAAAAATCACTTATGCTCAAAATGGTAGGGATGCATCACCTAAAGTAAGTGAAGTTATAGAAAATATTAATTCTATTGATATATACATAGATGATAAATTGGTTAGCTTAGAACCAGTTGTACTTATAAATGGTAAAGAGAAAAAGATATCAGCTCATATTAAGGATGGAGATGAAATTTTAGTATATATTCCATCGAAAATGTTAGATATTAAGAATTACATATTGAAAAGAGAAATAGAATTATTTAAAGAAGGTATTTTATTAGAAGATGACTTTCTTATTCAAGAGGGAGATAGAATATACTCTAAAAAGTTAGAAAACAAAGAAGTTACTAATGAAGTGAAAAAAGAAGAGGGAATAAAAGTTGTGGTTAATAATAAGGATGTAATCTTAAGGGGAGAAAAACCTTTGTTTATAGATGTATTTAACCATATGGATATTGATATAACTAAAGTTACTGGTGATATTACACTAAAGATTAATGGAAAAGATGCATCTTATACAGATAAATTGAATAATGGTGATATAGTAGAGGTATTTTGGAGTTAATAATTCTTAGGGAGGACTTTAATGATTACTTTTCTTGAGGAAGCAAATAGGATAAAGGATGAATTAATAACAATAAGAAGAGATTTACATGAACATCCAGAATTGGGCTTTGAAGAAAAGAGAACCTCAGAAAAAATAAAAGAGTTTTTAACTAAAGAAGGAATTCCATATGTTGAAGTAGCTAAAACAGGGGTATGTGGAATTATAAAAGGTGAAAAAAAGGACAATAATAGAGTTATAGGGTTAAGAGCAGATATGGATGCTCTTCCAATACAAGATAAAAAGGTATGTAGCTATAGTTCTAAAGTTCCAGGAAAAATGCATGCTTGTGGGCATGATGCACATACAACGATTCTCCTAGGTGTGGCAAGAATATTAAATAAGAATAAACGCTTATTTGGCGGATGTGTAAAGTTATTCTTTGAGCCAGCAGAAGAAACTGTTGGGGGAGCTCCTTTTATGATAAAGGAAGGCGTTTTAGAGAATCCAAGAGTAGATGTAATAGTGGGGCTTCATGTTACTGAGGATTTAGATTATGGGAAAATTAGAATAAAAAGTGGTGTGGTAAATGCTGCATCAAATCCGTATAAAATAAAGATAAAAGGAAGAGGGGGCCATGGCGCTGCACCTCATACAACAATAGACCCCATTGTTATTGCCTCAAATGTTGTAATGGCACTTCAAACTATAGTTAGTAGGGAGCTAGCTCCTGTAAATCCAAGTGTAATAACTGTTGGTAGCATTAATGGAGGAACAGCTCAAAATGTTATTCCAGAGGAAGTGGAGATTACAGGAATAATTAGAACCTTAACTAAAGAGGATAGAGAATACGTAGTAAGAAGATTTAAAGAATTAGTTACGGGAATTTGTAGAGGCATGAGGGGAGAGTGTGATATTTATATAGAAGAGGGATATCCTTGCCTATATAATAATGCTACAATGGTAGAGAGAGTAAAATATGTTGGAAAAGAGCTACTAGGTGTAGAAAATGTTGTAGAACAAAAGCATCCTAGTATGGGGGTAGAAAGCTTTGCTTTTTTTGCAATGGAAAGAACTTCTGCTTTTTATTATTTAGGTACAGGAAATAGAACAAAAGGGACAGATAAAGCTGCACATTCCAATTTATTCGACATAGATGAGGATGCTATTCCCTTAGGTGTTGCAATGCAGTGTGGAATAGCATACGATTATTTGACAAGAATATAAATAAATATTACTCTATTAGAATGGAGAATAGTAAACAAAAGCGAAGACTAGGAGTTGATTATATTTGAAAATTGAAATAGGATATAATGAAGCAGGGCAAAGATTAGATAAATTTTTAAGAAAATTGTTAAAGGATGTTCCTTTAAGTGCAATTTTTAAAGCAATTAGAAAAGGTGACATAAGAGTAAACGGAAAGAAACAAAAGGAAAAATATTCATTACTTGAAGGTGATGAAGTTGAAATTAGATACATACAAAGTAAGAAGGAAAATAAAACCAACTTTATCCAAGTTGATTCATCAGGATTGAAAGTTGTATATGAGGATGAAAATGTTTTAATAGTAGAAAAGTGGCCAGGAGTGTTAGTTCATCCAGATAGTAAGGGAAGTGAAGCTACATTAACAGATTATGTACTTTCGTATCTAAACGAAAAGGGTGACTATAGACCAGAAGAAGAGATAACTTTCACACCAGCATCTTGCAATAGATTAGATAGAAATACTTCAGGTGTAGTTATTTTTGGTAAGAACTTTGAAGCTTTAAAGACTTTAAATGAAGTAGTTAGAGAAGGTCAAGTTAAGAAATACTATTATACTTTGGTTAAAGGAAAGCTAAAGGATGGCGTATATAAAGGGTACATATTAAAGAATGAAGAAGCCAATATTTCAAGAGTATTTGATAAACAAGTTTCAAATTCTAAAGAAATATCTATGGAAGTTAAAACTGTTCAAACAAATGGGGCCTTCTCACTATTAGAAATTGATCTTATAACAGGAAGAAGTCATCAAATTAGAGCACACTTAGCTCATTTAGGAAATCCAGTTATAGGAGATAGTAAATATGGGGATAAGGAACTTAACTCATTCTTTAACAATAAGTTTGGATTAAATTATCAGTTCCTTTATGCATATAAGCTTATATTTAGAGAAGTTGGAGGCAAGTTATCTTATTTAAAGAACAAAACAATAGCAGCTGCTTTACCTCCAATATTTAAGAAAATAAAAAGTGATGTGTTTAAATTTTCTATAAGATAGGAGAATTGGTATGGGAGAGGAGCATTCAGCAGCAAAGGGAGTCTTTATACTTTCCGTTGCTGGGATGGTGGCAAAGTTTATATCGGTTTTTTATAGTCCAATTTTAGTATCTATATTAGATGTAGATGGGTTTGGAATATACTCAAGAACTACTGAAATATTTTTATTTATTTATGCAATCACCTGTATGGGAGCACAACCTGCAGTAGCAAAGGTTGTATCTGAACTTTCTGCTCTTGGAAATGAAGAGGGAGCAAAGAAAGCTTTAAGGATATCAAGGAAATTTTATATAATTCTAGGAGGAGGGCTTGGAATCTTAATGATGATTCTAGCTATTCCTCTATGTAATTTATTTGGAATACCGGATACTGCCTATGGTGTAATGGCTTTAGGACCATGTGTTTTAATAACTTGTATTCTTTCTGCTTATAGAGGATATATGCAAGGAAAAGGACATATGACTCAAATTGCAATATCTCAAGTTATAGAACAACTTATAAATGTAATTTTAAGTTTATTATGTGCTTATATTCTTGTCCAAGTATCTTTAGCTGCAGGAAATGCAGGTGCACAAGTTGGTACATCTGTAGGGGCTTTATTTGCTATGCTATATTTAATCTACAGTTTAGATAAAAAGTATAGCAAAGAGGAAGAAGAGATAGAGAGTCTTACAAACGTAAGAAAAGTTAGTGAGAAGAAAATACTAAGAAAAATTATAATGTATTCTATCCCTATAACATTAAGTACAGGAATGCAAAATTTCGGTGGGCTAGTAGATATGGTAAATGTAAATTCTAGGTTAATATTTGCTGGATTTGATAGAAGAATGGCGGATACATTATATGGACAACTAGGTATGTATAAAACATTGTTAAGTGTACCATTGGTAGTCATTACATCTATAGGAACTACTACTTTACCATCAATTGCAAGGTCAATGGTTCTTAATGAAAGAAGAGAAGTAAAGAGAAAGATTGCATATGCATTTAAGATGGCTTTTTCAATAGCAATACCGGCTGCAGTTGGGCTTTCAATGTTAAGTGAGTTAGTATATGCTACTTTATATAATAGAACTGATGGTCATAAGCTTATGATGATTGGAGCATTTATATTAATTTTATATACAACTACACAAATTCAAGCTGTTATTATGCAAAGTATAAATAAATTATATTTTATACTAGGAACATTTATGGCGGGTATAGTAACGAAGATTATAGTTAATTATATTTTTGTTGGTATTCCAGGTATAAATATTTATGGTGTTTTAATAGGTAATGTATTTTGGCATTTAATTCCGGCAATTTTAAACCATAAAAAACTTTGTAAGATTATGAGGATGAAGTTATCCATTCCAAAGTTAGTAATAAAGCCAGTGATAGCATCAATTGTTATGGCAGGAGTCATATACTTATTAAAATTACCTTTAAATTATGTATTTGAGATTATCTCTTTATCTAGAGTTACAGCAGCTCCTATTACAATAATAATTATTGCAATAGGTGGAATTGTTTATTTATACCTAATGATAGTAATGGGGGGAATTAGAAAGAGTGATATACAAACTATATCACCAAAGTTAATAAGAATAATGCCACGATTTATGAGAAGAAAACTTAGATAAGATAGAAATAATATATTTTTAAGAAACTGCTTTTGGCAGTTTCTTTTATTTTTACATAAAATCTAGTTGTTCGGCTATTCCTTCTTTAATATATAGAAATTCTCTTAGAGGTTTTCCATCTACGTACTTCCAAACTTTAATTTTAGTTGGTATAACCTTGTAGACAACTTGTCCGTCCAATAAGCCGTAGGCATCAAAAGAACTAGGATGCACTGATTTATAAAGATTCATTAATTCAGTGTTTTTAGGATCTTTCCAATTTCCGATTTCTTCAGCAATACCTTCTATAGAAATATTATTAAAGCAAAGAGATACATTGTTATTATTGCTTATTTCATCATATTTTAAGTAGCATTTATTAGTTTGAAAATATATATCTAAGCCATTGTTAATAATACTCATAGTTCTAGATGATACTTTATCCTTATAGGAAGTAGATAATACCCAATTTCTATTTTTTTCAAGAGTAGAGATTATTTCGGATTTAGCATTTTCATAGTTAATTCTCATTACAACCCTCCAAATACACATAATATATAGTATATCTATAATATTACACAAATTTGGTTGTTAGGTAAATATATGAAGTATTGAAAAAAAGTGTTTGGTAGGAGGGGAATTTTAAAGCATAGATCAGTTATAAAAATATAATTTATTTATCTTCAGTATAAGTGGAGTGGATATTTGTTTTTCTGTAACTTATAGTTTTTCACGGAACAAACAAGATAAATATCCACTACACTTTTTTATTGGTCCATTATTCTTCAAACTCTCCAAATGTTCCCCAGAATACAAATATTACAAAGGTTAAAATTATTATAAATATAGTATTCGCAAAATTTAGAGGTAAAAAGAATTTTCTAATTATCGTACGTAAAACTAAAAATGTTAAAACTGCAAGTAATGTAAATATTATTACATTAGCTAAGGATAACTTTAATTCAATATGTTTTTTAACCTCATAAAGATTTATCACTAAGCTTACTAGAGAAGTAAAGAATAAGGTAATTACATATCCATAAATATTTATACTAGGGATGGATGTAAATACATATAAGCCTACTAATTCTAATGCTGCTACTATAAGTGAATTCCTTAGAATTATTCCTTGTTTATTTATGCCGTTTAATATACCGAACATCGTTGTAGATGTAAAAAATACTGGAGCAGTTAATCCAGCATATAAGATGTATTTTCCAAGGTCATCTCTTTGATAGAAAAGTTCACCTAATGAATTGGGAATTAGACAGCATATAGTTGTGGTAGCAAGTCCTAGTATAAATGCTATTTTTATTACTTTTCTAATTCTTACAGCTGCATCATAATAATTTCCTTTAACAAGGGTTTGTGATAAGTCTGGTATAAGTAATGTGTTTATGGAGCTTACAACAATCAAAGGGATTCCAATAATCATCATAGCCATACCTGAGAACTTTCCAATCATAGCAAGAGCTTCTGTATGATCAAAACCTGCTGTAATTAGACACCTAGGTACAACTAGGGTTGATAATGTATTAAATATATTACTTAAGAATCCATTTAAGGTTAGTGGTAAGCAAATTATAAGTACATTGAACAGTAATTGAGATCTTCTTTCTGTTTTTTCATAAGTCTTTGGTAGTTTCTTAGCACACTGCCTATAATAAAAATAAAGTAGAACTAAACTTTGTAGTTCTCCTAAACACAGAGCAACGTAGCATAAAGTTACTAAAGTTGTAAGTTCTTTTGCAGAGAAAAGAAAAATTAATATTGCTACTGTTAAAATTCTTAATGCTTTTTCAAATATGTCTATTATTGCAGGCATTGTGATTTTTGATGTTCCCCAAAAATATCCCTTTAGAATGTTAGATAATGCTATAAATATCATAGCTGGACAAGTAACTCTAATTGCATCAATGGCTCTTACATCATTTATGCCATATTTACCTATAAAAGGTGCAAATATAAATACTAAAATTCCAATAACTATTGCCCATACGATATTGAATACAGCAACTGTATTTATAGTCTTTATTAGATTTCCATTTTCTTGTTTCTCAGCATATACAGCAGAGATTTTTGATATGGATGCAGATATTCCTGCTGACATCATACAAATAAAAAGATTATATATTGGCATTACCAAGTTATATAATCCCATTCCTTCAGGACCTAACACATGTGATAGGTATATTGAAAATATGAATCCTAATATTCCAGTGGTGATATTTGAGGCTGTAAGTAAAAATGAGTTCTTAAAAAAATTGTCTTTCTCCAAAGCTATTCACTCCTTTAGATTACAATAAATCATATTCGGTTAAGGGAAGAAATATAACAAAAAGAGTAGGAGTAATGGGGATAAGAGAGATAAGAAGAGTAAGAGGAATAAAAAAAGATAAAAAGAAATAGGAGGCTAATAAAGATAAGAGAGCTGGTTAATGTGATTGAGTTTTTTTATTTGTTATTCAGAATGTGATTGAGGAGTTGGTAAAATCTTTTCGTGTCAATGATTAATTAATAGTGTTGGATAATATAAATAATAAAAAAAATATTATTTATATATCTTTTAAAAGAATTTATCTTAGAAAAATTCTTTTGTGGCAAAAAAATATAAGAATATATAAATATAACAATATATAAATATATCATTATTTGAAAGGGAATTGGCTAATTAGGATATCTAGATATGAATATTAGTTTGTGAGTTGTAAAATTCAATAGATTAAAATGAAAAGCCCTGCAAAAAGCAGAGCTCTTTTATTTATATAAGATTTTCTGGGTTCAAACATTTTAATTCGTCTATTACAAATAGTCCATCTTTTCTTATTAAAACATCATCAAAGTAAATTTCTCCTCCACCGTATTCATGTCTTTGTATAAGAACTAGATCCCAATGAAGAGCAGATTTATTTCCATTAAAGGCATCATCATAAGAAGCACCTGGTGTAAAGTGGATAGAACCAGTTATCTTTTCATCGAATAAAGTATCTTTCATTGGTTCTAGTATGTAAGGATTAACACCTATAGCAAACTCACCAACATATCTTGCTCCTTCATCAATATTAAACACCTTGTTGATTCTTTCAGTATCATTAGCTGTAGCTTCAACAATCTTTCCATCTTTGAAAGTAAGTTTTACATTTTCATATGTAAATCCTTCTCTAAGTGATGGAGTGTTATATGTTATTGTACCATTAACAGAGTTCTTAACAGGAGCTGTATAAACTTCACCATCAGGAATGTTAGCTTCTCCAGCACATTTAATTGCAGGAATATCCTTTATTGAGAAAGTTAAATCTGTACCTTCAGCTGTTAATCTAACTTTATCAGTTCTATCCATTAAAGCTACTAATTTATCCATAGCTTCAGACATTTTTGAGTAGTCTAAGTTACAAACATTAAAGTAATAATCTTCAAAAGCTTCTGTACTCATATTTGCAGCTTGAGCCATTGAGTAGTTAGGGTATCTTAAAACAACCCATCTAGTTTTAGGAACTCTAATTTCTCCATGAACTGGGTTAGCAAAATATTTACTATATAAAGAAAGTTTTTCTGATGGGACATCTGAAGTTTCAGCAGAGTTTTGTCCTGCTCTTATTCCTATGTAAGCATCCATATCTGACATTCTAGCAGCTTCATATTTAGCCATTAATTCTAACTGTTCTTTAGAAGCTCCCATTAAAATTTCTCTATCTACTTCTTTATTTTTTAATGTAACTAGAGGTATAGCTTTTGCTTTATAAGCTTCTTTAACTAGTTCTTTAACTAATGCCTCGCAATCACCTATACCTTCTATTAAAACTTTTTCTCCCTTTTTAAGCCTACAGGAATAATTTATTAAGTTGTGGGCTAGTTTAGTAAATCGTGGGTCTTTCATAAATTTTCCTCCTTTAATAATGATTATCTTCTAGTATAGCATTAAGAATATAATTTTCAATAATAGGGTTATATTTTGGGGTTAAAAAAATATAAATTTATAGAGGGATGTTGAGGGGGATAGTTATGAAGAAATTTCTTAAGTTTTGTTTGATGTCTATAATTATAGTTACGTTAGCTTTTATTACTTATAAAGTGTCAGATAAATATAATTTGGACATTCTTAAGGATGATATAGATTGTACTATAATAACAAAAGGAGTAGAAAACTCTAGAGCTATAGCCTTAGATGAGAATGGTATTATGTACATAGCATTTGATGATTCTATTAAACAAATTGATAATGATGGTAAGGAAAAGCTTATTTATAAGGATAAGAACTTAAAGATTGAGGATTTAGCCTATAAGGATGGAGCTTTATATTTTATTTCTGATAGCAGATTAAATAAATTTTTGTTAAGTAACAATACTGTACAGGTATTAATTGATAATATTCCTCTAGGAGGAAATGGAATAGATAGAAAACTATTAATTACGGATAAGGAATCATATATAACAATAGGATCGGTAACTAACTCTGGAATATCAGAGGGAGATAATTTTGATAGAACTCCAATAGAGTTAACTTTAAATGGCATAAATATTGATGGTACAGGAGCTTTTAAAGGTAATGGGATAAAATCTGAACAGGGGGAGGGGATTAAAAGTTCTCCTATAGGTAATGGAACTGTTTATAAGATTTCATTAGAAAGTGGGTCATTAGAACTTTATGCTTGTGGAATTAGAGGAATATCTGGTATTGATATTAATTCCGAAAATAATATTATGGCTATTTTTAGTGGAATGAAGGATGAGGGAATAAGACCTGTAAAAAGGGACAAGGACTATATATATGAACTAAAAAAGAACGAATGGTATGGATTCCCTGATTTTAGTGGAGGGGATAATATCTCTTCTCCTAGATTTAAAGGTGATGAAATAATAAAGCCATTACTTAAAACATATCCAAAGAAGTCGCCTCTTGGACCAAGTTATCAACATACCTCAGTTGATTCTTTGAAAGAGTTAGCTATAGATAAAAACGGGTTAGTTTTTGGTAAGGACACAATGGTATTTTGGGATAAGAGTGAAAATGTTATAGGAGCCTTAGATAAGAATAATGTATATAAAAAAGTTCTTAAGGTAAGTAATGAGAGTTTCGTGGAAGATATTATTTTTAATGGCAATGAATTTTTAATTTTAGATAGTGGAATTGGGTGCGTTTATAATATAAAAGCTAAGGAAGGTATCCTTGGATTTACATTACCTGTTATAGTATGGGTATTTGTATTTTTATTGGCTTTTGCAATATTAATGATATTTGTGTATAAAATGAGTAAAAAAAAGGAATAAAGTAATTGATAAGGGGACCTAGCTACTGCTTTGGTTCCTTTATTTGTTAGTTTGTAAAAAAGAAACAATTGGAGTTATATTAGTTTTACATTATGTAAAATTATGGTAATATAATTTTGAGAGGTGATTTTATGGGAAAAACATTGGTTATAAATATGAAAGATATAGTTATTGAAGGAGATATATTAGATGTTGCTGGAGACATAACAGGAATAATATATAACATTTCAAAAGAGATAGATGATGAAATATCTGTAGATTATGTAGATGGAGAGAATAAGAATTTGTTAAAGCATAGGAAATATGGAGCTTGCACATTTTTTTTTAATTTAAATAAAGTGTGGGGAAGCAGAAAAAAGGAGAGAATAATAAAAGAGATATCTCAATATTTAAATAAGGATGGAGATATATATGTATGGGATATTAATAAGGAAAGAGGAAAAATAATAGATAATAAAGTTAAGGTTATTCTTCCAAATGAAAAAGTAAAAGAAATAGAATTTAAAAATTATAATCCTTTATTAACATGTTCTTTCGAGGAAGTTAAAAAAATCCTTGAAAAATATTGCAAAATAGAAGAAACTAAAGTTTGGGAAGATATTTTCTTTATTAAAGCAAAGAAAATAATTGATTAACTTTAGGAGGAATAATAATGAAAATTTTACTTACAGCTTTAAATTCGAAGTTTGTTCACAGTAACTTGGCTGTTAGATATTTAAGAGCATTTACAAAGGATATGCCATATGAGTGTGCAATAAAGGAGTTTTCAATAAATGATAGAGAAGAAAATATCCTTAAAGAAATAATAAGAGAAAAAGCAGATGTAGTGGCATTTTCAACTTACATATGGAATGTAGAAATGATTGAAAGGATTTCTAATCTTATAAAGCTTGTAGATCCTAATATTGAGGTGCTTTATGGAGGCCCTGAAGTTTCTTATGATAGTAGGGTTTTCCTTAGTCAGTTTAAAGGTGACTATGTAATTGAAGGAGAAGGTGAAAAAACTTATAGAGAGTTTGTAGAATATAAGCTTGGATTAAGAGAAATAGAGGATATAAGAGGATTACATTATAAAGTAAATAATAAGGTTCTATCGAATGCAAGTAGACCACTAATGTCTATGGATGAGATTGTATTTCCTTATGAGGAAGAGGAGGATTTAAGCAATAAAATAGTTTATTACGAAGGAAGCAGAGGCTGTCCTTTCAATTGTAAATATTGCTTATCATCAACTACTCATGGGGTAAGATTTCATTCTATAGAGAGAGTTTTATCAGAACTTCAGTTCTTTATTGATAAAGGTGTTAGGTTGGTTAAGTTTGTAGATAGAACCTTTAATTGTAACCATAAATATTCAATAGCTATTTGGGATTTTTTAATTAATCAAGATACAAAAACTCAGTTCCATTTTGAAATATCAGCTGATATTTTAAAGAAAGAAGAAATTGAGCTTTTGAGAAATGCACCAGAAGGAAGATTCCAATTTGAAGTAGGAGTACAGACTACTAATGATGATGTTTTAAGAAATATAAATAGATTTGTTAACTTTAGTGATATAAAGGAAAAGGTTATTGAACTTCTTTCTATTAGAAATATAAAGCAACATTTAGACTTAATTGCAGGTCTTCCAGGGGAGGATTATGAATCATTTAGAAGATCTTTTAATGATGTTCATAGCATAAGACCAGAGGAAATACAACTAGGATTTTTAAAGTTATTAAAAGGTTCTTCTATGAGGGAAGAAGCAGAAAAATATGGGATGGTTTATTCTCCATATCCTCCTTATGAAATAATAAAAACAGATAAAGTTTCATATAAAGAAATGATTAGGCTAAAAAAGGTAGAAGAAATGGTCGATAAATATTATAACAGTCAAAAATTTAACAATACATTGAAATTTTTCTATGAAAAGTATGAAACACCTTTTGATTTCTTTTATGATTTAGGGAATTTTTTTGAGGCAAGAGGATATTTTAATAGAAATATAGGAAATACAGAATATTATAAGGTATTTTTAGATTTTAATATGGAAATATTAAAGGGTGATGAAAGCTATCTTAAAGATATTATTAAATATGATTATCTATCTTTTAATAAAAGAAGAGGAATGCCTGATTTTATTAAATCAAATATAGATAAACAATTGGAACTTCAAATAAAGGATGAACTTAGAGAAAGATATTCATTTAAAGATTACCAAATTGAAAAGTTTGATATAGATATGAGTGAGTACTTGAATACAGGAAAAATTATAAAAAAGGAATGCTTTTATTTAGTTGGTAACAATTGTGAAATTATAAAAATTTAATTGATATATCCAAATTTAAGATGGTAGAGTTTTCAATGTTGATATTGTTTACAAATATCGAAAAATGTAACAAAATATGAACAATCAAATAATAAAGGTGTTGAAAAACTCTTAAAACAGTGTATAATAGAAATGGTAAAAAGTAATTAATACTATATAAAGTACTAATTCATATTTTATTCATATTTTATTACATGGTGTGCATAAAGGTGGTGATATTTTTGGCATTAGAAGCAATAAATGAGATTAAAAGTGCAGAAGCAAAAGCTGATGAAATGATTAAAGAAGCAACATTAAAATCTAAAGAAATTGTTCAAAAAGCTTCAGATGAAGCAGAACAAAAATATAATGAGGTAATTAGTGCTGCAAAGGAAGAATGTAATAGAGTCATGGAAAATGCTTTAGCAGAAGGTAATAAGGTGGCTGAGCCTATTTTAGAAAAAGGAAAGCAAGAGTCTGAGAATATTTATAATATCTCTGATGATAAAAAGAATAATGCTGTTAAATTAGTAGTTGAGAGGATTGTGAAAGTAAATGGCAATTGTTAAGATGAATAAATTCACTTTGCTTGCCTTTGAATCACAAAAAACGAGAATTCTAGAAAGATTACAGGGATTTGCAGAAACTGAATTTGTAAATCTTCAAGATGCTTCGTTTTTAGAAGAAAATGAAGTATTTAGTGACCTTTCAAAGGATAGAGATGATTCAGAGTTTGCAGGGTGTGAAGAAAAGTTATCTATGACTAAATTTGCCCTTGAATTTCTAAAAGATTATATTCCTCAAAAGTCAGCACTAAAGGCTATGAAGGAAGGAAAAAGACAATTAACTTTAAAAGAACTTGAAACAGAAGTTATGAGTAATAACTGGGAAGAAGTTTATAAGAAAGTTAAAGAAAAGGAAGAGGTAATAGCAAGTTTAGAAGGCGAAAAAACTAAACTACAATCTATTGTTGAATCCTTAAGACCATGGGAAGGTTTAGATGTTTCATTTGAAGAATTATCTTCAATTAAAACTCCTTATTTCATAGGAAGTGTACCAAAGCAGTATGAAGATACTTTAGTTGCTGAAATGAATGATTATTATCTAGAAATTATATCTAGAAACAATCAGGATATGTTTTTCTTAGTAATATGCGGAGAAGAGCATAAAGAGGAAGTAAGTGACAAGTTAAGAGGGTTTGGCTTTAGTCAATTTAAGACAGATATAAAAGAAACGCCAATTAAAGTCATGCATGACAATATGGATACAATAGCTAAACTAGATTCAAAGAAGTTCTTTGTTCAAGAAGAATTGTCTGGTTTTGAAGCAGGATATCATAAGTTAGAAGCTGCTAATGAATATTATACAAACCTTGTAGATAGAAAAAATGCTATAAGTAATTTCTTGAGAACAGAAAATATTACTGTCCTTCAAGGTTGGTTAGCAGTTGAAGAGAATCAAAAATTAGAAGCTATCATAAAAGAAGCTTTAGGAGAAGATTATTATTTAACATTTGAAGATGTTAAAGATGAAGAAATAGATAAGGTTCCAGTAAAACTTAAGAATAATGAATTGAATAGTTCATTTGAAAATATTACTGAGATGTATGCTACTCCTAGATATGATGAAATAGACCCAACTCCGTTTGTTACACCATTCTACTTATTATTCTTTGGTATGATGGTAGCGGATATAGGATATGGATTACTTCAATTAATAGTAACCTTAGTGGCACTTAAGGCCTTTAATTTAGATGAGGGAACAAGAAAGTTTGCTAAGTTCTTCTATTACTTAAGTTACCCTATTATTGGATTTGGAATACTTTATGGTTCATTCTTTGGAGGTATTATAGAAATGCCTTGGAGATTAGTAGATCCTAATAAGGATGTTACAACCATATTAATTGTTTCTGTAATATTTGGAGCAGTTCAAATATTCTTTGGTTTAGGAATTAAAGCATACATGTTACTTAGGGCAGGAAAACCTAAGGATGCCTTCTATGATGTAGGGGCTTGGGTAATTACTTTAGTATCAGTAGCTTTAGTTTTAGGTTCAGGTATGTTAGGTTTATCACCATTAGTTAAAAATATAGCAATCGGATTTATGATTTTTGGTATGATTGTAATTGTATTAACAGGTGGTAGAGAAGAAAAAACAAGAGGAGCACAATTAGGTCAAGGTGCGTATGCACTTTATGGTATTACAGGCTATGTTGGAGACTTAGTTTCATATACAAGACTTATGGCACTTGGTCTTGCAGGTGGATCACTTGCAGGAGCATTTAACATGATAATGGGTATGATTCCTGGAGTTGCAGGAATTTTATTTGCACCTGTAATATTCGTATTTGGTCATATATTTAACCTTGCGTTAGGCTTACTTGGAGCATATGTTCATACTTGTAGATTACAGTATGTTGAATACTTTGGAAAATTCTATGAAGGTGGAGGAAAGGCATTCTCTCCATTTAAGACACAAAATAAATACATTAATGTAAAGAAAGATTAGGAGGATTTTTATAATGGAAATGACTTGGATTCAATATTTATCAGAAAATTTTGGTGGCTTCGTTTTAGGAGGCTTAGGTGTTGCATTAGCAGTAGGTTTATCAGGTATAGGTTCAGCTAAGGGTGTTGGTATAGCAGGTCAAGCGGTTTCTGGATTACTTACAGAACAACCAGAAAAGTTTGGTAAGGCTTTAATTCTTGAATTATTACCAGGTACACAAGGTCTTTATGGTTTCGTTGTTGGATTAATGGTATTATTCCAATTAAGCTCTACTACTACATTAGCACAAGGTATGTACTTATTATGTGCATGTTTACCAGTTGGTATAGCAGGTTTATTCTCAGGTATAGCTCAAGGTAAAGCAGCAGCTTCTGCAGTTCAAATCTTAGCTAAAAAGCCAGAACATAACACAAAGGGTATCGTTTTAACAGCAATGGTTGAAACATATGCGCTATTAGGATTCGTTATATCAATCATGTTAGTAGTTCAATTATTCTAGGATTGGGGAAGTGAAGCTATGTCAAATATAAGTAATCTGACTTCTAAAATCCTTAAGGATGCAGAAGAAAGAAAGGACAGTATTTTAGCTAAGGCTGAAAGTGAAAAAGCTTCTATAATTGAAAAAAGAAACAAGGAAGCTAAGGCACTAGAAGCTGAAATGATAGAGAAGGCAAAAAGCGAAGCTCAAACAAGAAAAGAAAGAGTTATTTCTGGAGCTGAATTAAAGGCTAGAAATGAAAAGCTTAAGGCTAAGCAAGCTATCATTGAAGAAGTATTTAATAAAAGTGTTGATGAATTATGCAAGTTAAGCGATGTAGAATATAAAACTTTTATTAAAGAAAGTATTCTTACACTTGGGATAGCTGGAGATGAAAAGCTAATTCTAAATGAAAAAGGTAAGAGTTTAGTTGATAACACATTATTAGTTGATATAAATAAAGAACTTACTTCAAAAGGTAAAAAAGGTTTATTAACTATAAGCACAGAAGTGGGTAACTTTAAGGGTGGATTTATCCTTGAAAAAGGTGGAATAGAAATAAATAATACTTTTGAAGCTTTAGTAAGCTCATTAAAGGATGAATTAGAGTTTGAAGTGGCAAATGAATTATTTAATTAAGGAGGATAAGTAATGGATATAATGCAGTTTACTCAAGTTATACCAAGACTTAGAGTATTAGAAACCAGACTCCTTGATAAAGCCAAGTTAGATAGAATGATAGATTCTAAATCTGCTGATGAAGCATTAAGAGTACTTGGAGAAACTGAGTATTCAAATGTTATGAGCGGTGCAAAAAGAGCAGAAGATTATGAGGCTGTACTAAGTGATGAACTTAAGAGAGTATATCATGATATGTATGACATGACTCCTTGTAAAGAGTTAGTTGATATCATGAGTATGAAGTATGACTATCATAATATAAAAGTAATTCTTAAGGGAATATTTCTACAAAAAGATTTTTCTAATATGTTAATACATGTTGGATCAATAGAAGCATCAAAGCTAAAGGTAATTATAGAAACAAATAGCTTTGGCGATTTAAATCCAATTATGAGAGAAGCAGTGGAAGAAGCTATAAATGATTTTAACTCTAAGAAGGACCCTCAAAGAATTGATGTTATTTTAGATAAATATATGTTTGAAGAAATGAAGCATGTTGCTAAAGAATTAAATGATACCTTTACAGAAAAATATGTTAAAGCTCAAATAGATTTAACTAATGTAAAAACTCTTTTAAGAGTAAAGAAACAAAATAAAGGTAGAGAATTCTTATTATCTGTATTAATTGATGGTGGAAAGATTGATAAGGATGTATTAGTATCACTGCTTAATGATGCTAATGAAAATATTTTTAGTAAGTTAAGCCATACTGATTATGCAGATGTACTTAAGAATGGTGTTGAAGACTATACAAAGAGTGGGTCAGCTGGAGTTTTAGAAAAGTTAGTAGATAACTACATCATGAATATGATGAAGGAAGCTAAGATGATTCCATTTGGAGGAGAGCCTTTACTAGCATATATTTATGCTAAAGAGACAGAAATTAAAGTAGTTAGAATTATAATGGTTGGCAAGCTTAATAATATTGCTGAGGAAGTAATAAGAGAAAGGCTGCGTGATATTTATGTTTAAGAAAATTGGAGTGGTTGGAGATAAAGATTCAGTTTTAGCTTTCAAAGCTCTAGGAATTGATGTTTTCCCAGTAGTTGAAGCTGATGAAGCAAGAAAAACTATTGATAGATTAGCAATGAATAATTATGCAGTAATATTTGTGACTGAACAAGTTGCAAAGGATATAGAAGAAACTATTGAGAGATACAATAGAGAGGTACTTCCTGCTGTAATATTAATTCCAAGCAATCAAGGAACATTAAATATAGGTATGCAAAGAATTAGCGATAACGTTGAAAAAGCTGTAGGCGTTAATATTTTATAGGAAGGTAGGTTGGTAAGTTTGAAGACCGGAAAGATAATTAAAGTTTCTGGACCTTTGGTAGTTGCTGAAGGAATGGATGAAGCTAATATATATGACGTATGTAAGGTTGGACACAAGGGCCTTGTTGGAGAAATTATCGAAATGAGAGGGGATAAAGCATCTATCCAGGTATATGAAGAAACATCTGGTATAGGTCCTGGAGACCCAGTTGTAACAACTGGAGAACCACTTTCAGTTGAACTTGGACCTGGTCTAATAGAATCAATGTTTGATGGTATACAAAGACCACTAGATGCATTTATGGAAGCAGCTCAGTCTAGTTTCTTAACAAAAGGTATATCTGTTCCATCATTAAATAGAGATAAAAAATGGGCATTTATACCTACAGTTAAAGTAGGGGATGAAGTTTCTGCTGGGGACATAATAGGTACAGTTCAAGAAACTACAGTTGTGCTTCATAAGATAATGGTTCCTTATGGAATTTCAGGTAAGGTTAAGAGCATAAATGAAGGTGAATTTACAGTTGAAGAAACAGTTTGCGTAGTAGAAACTGAAACTGGTGATAGAGAAGTTTCATTAATGCAAAAATGGCCTGTAAGAAAAGGTAGACCATATGCATCAAAACTTAATCCAGTAGCTCCAATGGTTACAGGACAAAGAGTTATAGATACATTCTTCCCAGTTGCTAAGGGTGGTGCAGCAGCGGTACCAGGACCATTCGGAGCTGGTAAAACAGTTGTTCAACACCAAGTTGCTAAATGGGGAGATACTGAAATAGTTGTTTATGTTGGTTGTGGTGAACGTGGTAACGAAATGACAGACGTTATTAATGAATTCCCAGAACTAAAGGACCCAAGAACTGGAGAAAGCTTAATGAAGAGAACAGTTCTTATAGCAAATACTTCTAACATGCCAGTTGCAGCTAGAGAAGCTTCAATTTATACTGGTATAACAATAGCAGAGTATTTCAGAGATATGGGTTACTCAGTATCAATCATGGCTGACTCAACTTCAAGATGGGCAGAAGCTTTAAGAGAAATGTCTGGTAGACTTGAAGAAATGCCTGGTGATGAAGGTTACCCAGCTTACCTTGGATCAAGACTTGCTGACTACTACGAAAGAGCTGGTAAGGTTATTTGCCTAGGTAAAGATGGTAGAGAGGGAGCTATTACTGCTATCGGTGCAGTATCGCCTCCAGGAGGAGATATTTCTGAGCCAGTTACACAATCTACACTTAGAATAGTTAAGGTATTCTGGGGACTAGATGCACAACTTGCTTATCAAAGACACTTTCCATCAGTTAACTGGTTGACATCATACTCATTATATGCAGATAAAATTGATTCTTGGATGAACGAAAATGTATCAGATGACTGGTCAAAACTAAGAGTAGAAGCTATGTCACTTCTACAAGAAGAAGCTAATCTTCAAGAAATTGTAAGACTTGTTGGTATAGATGCATTATCAGAAAGAGATAGATTAAAGCTAGAAGTTGCTAAGTCGATCAGAGAAGATTACTTACAACAAAATGCTTTCCATGAAGTGGATACTTATGCTTCATTAGATAAACAATATAAGATGTTAAAGCTTATATTATCATTCAAGGTTGAAGCAGAAAGAGCTTTAGATGCAGGTGTTTACTTAAATAAGATTTTAGCTCTTGATGAAGTAAGAGATAGAATTGCAAGAAGTAAGTATATTCACGAAGAAGAACTAAACAAGATAGATCAAATCAGCATTGACCTAAAAGCTGAGATCGATAAGTTAATCAGCGAAGGAGGGGTTCTAGATGCTTAAGGAATATAAAACAGTTACTGAAGTAGTTGGACCTTTAATGGTTGTTGAAGGTGTTGAAGGAGTTAAATTCGATGAACTAGTTGAAATTAAACTTCATACTGGTGAAATGAGAAGAGGTAAGGTTCTTGAAGTTAATGGTTCAAGAGCAATGGTACAAATCTTCGAAGGATCTACAGGAATTAACTTAAAGGAAACTAAGGTTAAGTTCTTAGGTAGACCACTTGAACTTGGTGTATCAGAAGATATGCTAGGAAGAGTCTTTGATGGAATGGGTAGGCCAAATGATGACGGTCCAAACATAATTCCTGAAAAGAGAGTAGATATAAATGGTGAAGCTATAAACCCAATGGCTAGAGACTATCCATCAGAATTTATTCAAACTGGTATCTCTGCTATTGATGGATTAAATACTCTAGTTAGAGGACAAAAGTTACCAGTGTTCTCTGCATCAGGATTACCTCATGCACAACTAGCTGCACAAATCGCAAGACAAGCAAAAGTTTTAAATTCTGATTCGAAGTTTGCCGTTGTATTTGCAGCTATTGGTATAACATTCGAAGAAGCTCAATTCTTCGTAGATGAATTTAAGGCAACAGGTGCTATTGATAGATCAGTTCTATTCATGAACCTTGCGTCTGACCCAGCTATCGAAAGAATAGCTACTCCAAGAATGGCATTGACTGCAGCTGAATATTTAGCTTATGAAAAAGGAATGCACGTTCTTGTAATTATGACGGATATTACAAACTATGCAGAAGCTCTAAGAGAAATATCTGCAGCTAGAAAGGAAGTTCCAGGTAGAAGAGGTTACCCAGGTTATCTTTATACTGACCTTTCAACATTATATGAAAGAGCAGGAAGACTTAGAGGTAAAGAAGGTTCCATTACACAAATTCCAATACTTACAATGCCTGAAGAGGATAAGACTCACCCAATTCCAGACTTAACTGGATACATTACTGAGGGTCAAATAATTCTTTCAAGAGAATTATACAAGAAAGGTGTAACACCACCAATCGATGTTTTACCTTCATTATCAAGACTTAAGGATAAGGGTATTGGTAAAGGAAAGACAAGAGAAGACCATGCAGATACTATGAACCAATTATTCTCAGCATATTCTCAAGGTAAACAAGCGAAAGAATTATCAGCAATCTTAGGAGAATCAGCATTATCTGATACAGATAAGAAACTTGCTAAGTTTGCAGAAGCTTTTGAAAGTGAGTATGTTTCACAAGGATTTGAAACAAACAGAACTATCGAAGAGACATTAAATTTAGGATGGAAGTTATTAAAGATGCTTCCTAGAACTGAACTTAAGAGAATTAGAGATGAATACCTTGAAAAATATATGCCAAGAGAGGAAGAATAGTCTATGGCAAAATTAAATGTCAATCCTACTAGAATGGAGCTTACTAGACTTAAGAAAAAGTTAGCAACATCTACAAGAAGTCATAAGCTTCTTAAGGATAAACAAGACGAATTAATGAGACAATTCATTAACCTTGTTAAATACAACAATACTTTAAGAGCAGAAGTTGAAGGACAATTAGAAGGTTCTTTAAAAGATTTTGTTATGGCAAGAGCTGTAATGAGTTCAGAATTCTTAGAGGAAGCAGTTGCATATCCTAAAGAGCATATTTCAGTTGAAGTAGGGGAAAAGAACATTATGAGTGTAAATGTACCTGTAATGAACTTCAAGAGACAACTTGAGGGGGATGAGGGAAGCATTTATCCTTATGGTTTTGCCAATACTTCTTCAGAACTAGATGATGCAATAGCTAAGCTTTATGGAATACTTCCTAAACTACTAGAACTTGCAGAAGTAGAAAAGTCATGCCAACTTATGGCAGATGAGATAGAAAAGACTAGAAGAAGAGTTAATGCTCTTGAATATATGACAATTCCTCAATTACAAGAAACTATTAAGTATATTAGGATGAAGCTTGATGAAAATGAAAGATCAGCTACAACAAGACTAATGAAAGTTAAAAGTATGCTTGAACAAAGAGGATAGAAGAAAGAGGCACGAAAGTGTCTCCTTTTTTATTATATAGTTAAATAAGTAAGTTTATATATAATTTAAATAAGTTGTAATTTGTATAAGAATTTGGAATAAAAATGTTAAGAAAAAACTTTGTTTTACAGGAAAAATATAGTACAATTGTAAATGAGATTTAACATTTAAAATAATTAAGAAAGAGAATAAAAATGGGGAACACTAAAGAGAAGAAAATAAAAGAAATAAGTATTTTTATTATTCTTATATTACTGGGATGTTTGTTAAAAATTAGTAAAATTGAACTTTTCTTTGGGATAATAATAGAGTTTGCAAGTATTTTTCTATTACTTATCCTTTTTATTTTTGGATTTAAAAAAGCAGTTATAGGAGCAATAACTATCTCTATATTTGATCTTTTATTTAATGGAAATATAGTTAATGTTTTTATAAGCTTTTGTGAGGTCCTTTTTATAATTTATTTCATAAAGAAAAATAAGAATGTTAAGGTTATAATAATAGATTTTTTCTTTTGGATATCAATTATTATTTTATCGATAATTTTAATTTTTCTTGGAGAAAAATATGATGGGTTTATAGAGTATAATTATTTTCCCATATTAATCTTATCTGTAAATTCTATGTTCAATACTTTGATTGCAGAAGTTATTTATGAATATGTGATTAAAGATTTTATATATAGGGAAAAATTTAAGACCGAATTTAAGGGGATGATTTTTCACATACTTTCTGGTGCTATATTAGTTCCATTTATAATAAACATATTTATCGATATGGTAAATAGTTATGATTACATATCTAATACTGCATTAACTTCTGCAAAGGAAGTTTATGATAGCGTATTTGATGAAATAGACGATTGGGATGAAAAGAAAATTTACAATTTAAAGTTATTAGGTGTTATAGAGTTAGGATATTTAGGAGATGTTATTCAAAAATCATGTAATTATAAAGAACATAATGTACATATAAAAGATAAAAAAGGAAATATAATTATAGATTTTATAAATTCTAATAAATATATAGAAAATTACGATGAGTATGATAGAAAGAAAATGTCTGATTATTTTTGGGAACTGCTACCCAAAAGATACATATCAATGGACTATAATAAAAGATGGGCAGATGGATATTTTGTATATGAATCTGAAATAGGAAACCTGGGATTATATTTAATGGTAGAGGTTCCTATTATAATATATAAAGATAGAATCATAAAAGAGTATATAGGACAATTTAAATTCCTAGTTTTATTTAGTATTTTTATTTTATTAATAGGAAAGTTGCTAATTAGTATAGTAATAAATGACTTTAATAAAATTAATAATAATGCAACTAACTTTTTAAAAATGATAGATAGTAAAGAAGTTATTATGTGGCCTAGCAGTAGTATTATGGAAATAGACTTATTAACAGATAATATAAAGAATATGGTTAATAGTTTAAGATTTAGCTTTATTAAACTTAAAGAATCACAAGATAAATTATATAGACAAGCTTACTATGACTCATTAACAAATCTACCCAATAGACTTTTCTTTAAAAAGTATCTAAAAGATGAAATTAAAGATTGTGAGAATCGTATATGCGTAATGTTCATGGATTTAAATAGGTTTAAAACAATTAATGACACAATGGGACATGATATTGGAGATAAGTTATTGGTGTTAGTAGCTGAAAGATTAAAGAGTCTGCAAGATGAAAAGCATCATATTTTTAGACTAGGTGGAGACGAATTTGTAATTGTATCAAAAGTAAATAGTATAGAAGAAATAAAGAATGATGGTATTAGAGCTGTAGAAATATTTAAAGAAAAGTTTATTTTAGAAGATAAATTTTCAGTTAAAATAACAGGAAGTATTGGAGCTAGTATATATCCACAAGATGGAACTGATATAGATAAAATAATAAAATATGCAGATATAGCAATGTATGAATCTAAATGTAATGGTGGCAATTCATTATATTTATTTAATGATACATTAAAGAAAGAGTTCTATGAAAAAGCTACTATAGAGAAAGAAGTTAAAAACGCAATTGAAAATAGTGAATTATATCTAGAGTATCAACCACAAGTATCAGCTAAAGATGGTAAAATTAGAGGGGTTGAAGCACTTTTAAGATGGAAAAATGATAGACTTGGGATTGTCCCTCCAGATAAATTTATTCCTATAGTAGAAGAGTCTGAAGTTATATTAGAAATTGATAAGTGGGTTATTAGCGAAGTTTGTAAAGTTATTAGAATGTTGCAAGATGAGGGATATAATAACATTACAATTTCAGCAAATGTATCAGCAAAACATTTTGTTAATGATGATATCCTAGATTTAGTATTAGGATGTATTAATAAAAATAATATAGATCCTAAATTATTAAAAATTGAAATAACTGAAAGTACTCTTGTAAAAAATGTTTCAACAGTAAAACGAATATTAGAGCGATTTAAAGAGATAGGAATAAGAACTTCTATGGATGACTTTGGTAAAGGATACTCATCTTTAAATATATTAACTTCTTTGCCTATAGATGAAGTTAAAATTGACATGGAGCTTATAAAAAATATTTTAAATAACAATAAAAAAAGGAAAATAGTAAATTTAATATTAGAACTGGCACACGATTTAAATTTAAGTGTTGTAGCAGAAGGAATAGAAGTTAAGGAAGAAAAATTATTTTTAGAAAAAATGGGATGTGATTATTTTCAAGGATATTATTTCAGCAAACCTATTGCTTTAGATAAAGTTAAGGAGCTATTAGATAAATAGAGGGGGAAATAGTTTGAGAAGGTTAAGAACATATTTAAGCATAATAATTTTAGGGAGTATTATTATGTCTTGTGGGAGAATGAATAATGGAGATAATAGTGATAACATAGATAAGCCTAATGTAGATAGTGATATTGTTGAATTACAACTTTGGTCTTACTATGGAGGATTTGACGAAATAATAGAGGGATTTGAGAAGAAGAATCCTAATATAAAGGTTAAAATAAGTACTTTTCCATATGAAGAATACGAATTAAAATATAAAGAATCTATGATTAAGGAAAATGGGGATGCAGATATATTAATAATAGATAGTAATGAATATGGAGAATTTAATTCAATTAATGGATTAGAAAATTTATTAGATGATAAATATAATGCTACTAAATATAGAGAGGACTACGATAAAGAACTATGGGAATTAGGAAAGTCTATAGATAAAAGTAAATTGTTGGGGTTACCTATTGCAAGTGCTCCTATTGTTACGTATTACAGGGCTGATATAATGGAGGCTTATGGATTTCCAAGTAATCCAAAGGAATTAGCTGAATTTATGAGAGATGCTAATAATTGGTTAGAAATTGGAAAAAAACTAAAGGCTGATGATAAATATATTGTTCAATGGATTGGTGAGATTGTAAGAATTTCAACATCAGATATGGCGTATTTTGATGAAAATTTAGAATATCAAAGAGATAATGAAAGATTTAAAGAAGCTATAGAAATAGCTAGGAAGGGAAGGGATTTAGGGATTTCACCCTATAATGATATTTGGTCAGATACTGGTATTAAAATGTTGAAGGAAGATAAGTTCGCTATGTTATATTTAGGCTCATGGGGGGCTAGTGAATTGGAGACCTTAGTACCTGAGCAGAAAGGTAAATGGAGAGTTACAGCTCTTCCTTTTGGAGCATATGGATGGAATAATGCATCAATTATTTCTATTCCGGAAAACAGTGGAAATAAAGATGCGGCATGGAAGTTTATAGAATATTACATTTTTAAACATAATGACAAAAATAGATTAGGAAATGTTTCTGGATATTTACCTTTTAGAGGTGTTGAAGAAAACTTAAAACATAAGAATGAATTTTTAGGTGGTCAAGAGGACCAAAGAGTTTATGAAGAGTTAATGTCTAAGACACAAGAATATTCTGTAACTCCTTTAGATAAAGCTGTATTTAAGTTATGGGATGATATAGTTAATGAGGGGTTAGAAAATGGTAATAAATCAGATGAAATATTAGCAAATATAAAATCTCAAGTTAATAGTAAATTTTCAAAGGAAATTAAGATATTAAAAAATAAAATAAAAGTATAGGCGCATTATATAAAATAATGTATTATTTAGATGGAAAGGTATATAATATTAATTTTTTTGTAATTGATTAAAAAACTACATAATAGTATAATTCTTATGTAAGTATACACTTAAGTGTATTGTGACCTTAAAGTATAATGACAGAAAACGTTAAGGAGAAGAGTTTATAATGCAAGTTAATATACAACATTATATAATAGCATTGCTAGCAACTTTCTTAATTGTATATTTAGTTATACCTCAATTAATGAAAATTGCCTTAAAAGTTGGATTTACAGATAAACCTACAGAAAGAAAGAAGCACAGGGGAGAGATACCTCTTTGTGGCGGTTTAGGAATTTACATAGGTTTCTTTATTGTTAGCTTTATTATGTTTAGATGGTTAGGGATAAAGAATAGTGAATATGTATGGGTATTTATAGCTACTACTTTAATCTTAGGAATTGGATTAGTAGATGATTATTATAAATCTAAGGGAAAGGAATTTGCTATATATCCAAGATTAATAGTACAGATATTTGCAGCTATTTTAGTTTATAAGTCAGGCGTAGTTTTTTTGGGGTTTACTAATCCTTTAACTGGAATATATATATCTTTACCTGAGTGGGTTCAATTTGTATTAACTATAACTTGGATATTTGGTGTTACTACAGTTATAAATTGGTCTGATGGAATGGATGGCCTAGCAGGAGGAATATCTTTAATATCATCAATGACCTTCTTTGTTGCAGCAATTGTATTAAAACAGGGAGAGTCTGCAGTATTATCAATTATACTTGGAGGGGCAATTTTAGGATTTTTGAAGTATAATAAGTATCCAGCAAAGGTTTTTATGGGAGATTCAGGAGCTAATGTAATTGGATTTCTATTAAGTATAATAGCTATTGATGGTGCATTTAAACAAGCTACAATAATGAGTTTATTTATACCAATATTAGCTTTGGCAGTGCCTATTTTTGATAACCTTTTTGTTATATTTAAAAGATTCACTGAGGGGAAGCCAGTTTATCAAGCAGATAGAAGTCAAATGCACTATAGGCTTGAAGAAAAGGGACTAACAGTTCAGCAAAGTGTAAATTATATAATGATTATTAGTTTAGGATTTAGTATTATTTCAATAATATTATTATTGTTAAAATACTAATTTTAGATAATAGAGATGTGGATGAGAAATTGCTTTGCAGTTTCTCTTTATTTTTAGGTAAAAAGCAAGGTAAGAAGGTACAAGAGTTAGTTAAGATAATTAAGATAAGAAGATTAATTGAGATGAACTTATACAATCCCTTAGGATTGTATTCCTAAACTATTCACCATTCGCTCTTATCTATTCACTAACTATTCACTGATTAAAGGAGGGGTTTTATGTACATAGATGGTCATACACATTTAGATTATTTTAAGGAGAACATAGATAAAGCTATTGAGGATATAAATAAAAATAAGATTATTACATTAGCTAATAGTATGGATATAGATAGTTACCTTTTAAATGAGGAGTATGGAAAGAGAAGTGAATATATAATTCCTTGTTTTGGTATTCATCCATGGAGTGCTGGAAGTTTTTCTGGAGAGTTAGAGGAGCTGATTCCATATATAGAAGAGAGTAAGGTTATTGGTGAAATTGGATTAGACTATGTTTGGGTTGAGGATAAGAGTACTTTTCCTAAGCAAAGAGAAATATTTAAGTTTATATTGAAGGAAAGCATTAAGAGGAAAAAGATAGTCTGTCTTCATACTAAAGGAGCAGAGGAAGAGATTTATAATATTTTGAAGGAACATAGCTATAATAAAGTTATTATTCATTGGTACAGTGGAAATTTAGACGTATTAGATAAGTTTATAAAGCTTGGCTGCTATTTTACTATAAGTGTCGATATAGGATATTCTAAGGTTACAGAAGAGGTGTTAAAGCGTATTCCTTTAGATAAACTCCTTTCTGAAACAGATGGGCCAACAGCATTAGAGTGGGTTAATGGAGTTTATGGATATCCAAGTGAGGTTAAGAGAGTTGTAAATGATATTTCTAAGCTTTTGAAAAGGGATGATATTAAGTCGATAATAATGGAAAATTGGAGAAAACTAATGGACAATGATTATTAATTATTGACTAATGAAGCAATAAGGGTTAATATGAAATAGTAAAATTAAACAAGAAAAGATTTATCTGGGGAGGCTTAAGAGATAGCCTGAGAGGAATAAGTTATTCGACCCATGACCTGATTTGGATAATGCCAACGTAGGAAGATAAAATATGTATAATAAATAGTTATCTAACGCATAGTATTTTCAGATTAGGAAGTACTATGCTTTTTTTACTTTTCAGAAAAGTATAGTATTGATCAATATACTAAAGAGAAGGAGGGGGAGTTTTGAATAAAATAAAAAGAATTAGTAACAAGTTAGTGCCATTAGTTTTCCTATTAGTTTTTTTAGCTATATGGGAAGGTGTAATAGAGTTAGGTGGAGTTGAAAAGTACATAATGCCAGCACCTACAGACATTGTTAAAGCAATAGTTAAAGATTTTAATACTCTGCTTCCACATATTATAGCTACACTGTATGAAAGTTTAGTAGGTTTTATTATCGCTATAGTATTAGCACTTGTTTTAGCAATAATAATGGATTTAGTACCATTTATAAAGAAGGGATTATATCCACTGCTTGTAGTATCTCAAACTGTGCCAGTTATAGCTTTAGCACCTTTATTTATAATATGGTTTGGTTTTGGAGCATTACCTAAAATTATAGTAGTTGTAATAGTATGCGTCTTCCCAATTGTAATTAGTATTTCAGATGGGTTAGAAAATGTAGATAAGGATTTTATTAATCATTTTAAGCTTATGGGTGCATCTAAGTTTAAAATATTTACTCATTTAAAGCTACCTTATGGGATAATTAATTTCTTTTCTGGTGTTAGAATTGCGGCAACCTACAGTATAATGGGTGCAGTGATTGGAGAATGGTTAGGAGGAGATAAGGGACTAGGTGTATATATGACTAGAGCAAGGAGTGCTTATGCACTAGATAAGATGTTTGGGGCTATTGTAATAATAGTTATATTAAGTATGGCTATTTTCTTTATGATAGGCTTAGTAGAAAGATTAGTTACACCATGGAACAAAAAGATAAAGGATGGAGGAGAATAATATGAAAAAAAGAAGAATGGTATCAATAATATCAATGGCATTAGCTTCAATAATGATGTTGTCAGGATGTGGAGCATCAAAGAAAAGTGAGGGAGAAGAGGGGTTAGAAAAGGTTAAGGTTATTTTAGACTGGACTCCTAATACTAATCATACAGGTATATATGTAGCAAAAGAAAAGGGATATTTTAAAGAGTTAGGGCTAGATGTAGAAATAATACAACCCTCAGAAGGATCATCGCTTCAACTTGTTGCAGCTGGGAAAGGTGATTTTGCAATAACATATCAAGAGGATTTAACTTATGCAAGAACATCTGATTCACCAATGCCTGTTAAGGCAATTGCAACAATAATACAACATAATACATCAGGTTTTGCATCTCCTAAGGAGAAGAATATAGAAACAGTAAAAGACTTTGAAGGAAAGGTTTATGGAGGCTTTGGAGGCCCTAGTGAAAAGGCTATTCTTCAAGCTGTTATGGAAAAGGCAGGAGCAGATTTTTCGAAACTAACTACAGTTGATGTAGGAACTGAAGATTTCTTTATTGCAACTAAGAATAACTTAGATTTTGAATGGACTTTTGAAGGGTGGACTAATATATCTGCAAAGCTTAGAAACTTTGATATTAATTATATCCCATTAAGAGAATTGGATGAAAGATTAGATTACTATACTCCAATTATTGCTTCATCAGAAAGTACTTTAAATGAAAAGAGTGACATGGTTAAGAAGTTTATGGAGGCAACTTCAAAAGGTTATGAATTTGCAATTAATAACCCTGAAGAATCAGCTGAAATTTTAGTTAAGGAAGTACCTGAAATAGATAAGGATTTAGCTGTAGAAAGTCAAAAGTTCTTAGCTAAAGAATATAAATCAGATGCAAATAGATGGGGAGAAATGAAGGATAGTATATGGGATAATTATACTCAATTTATGTTGGAGTACAAATTAATAAACAAAGATATGAAAGCAAGCGAGGCTTATACAAATGAGTTCTTACCAAAATAAAATGCTACTTAGAGGAATATCAAAATCTTTTGATAACATGGTAATTTTAAAGGATATTAATATAGAAGTTAATGAAGGCGAATTGGTATCTATAGTTGGTCCTTCAGGAAGTGGAAAGAGTACTATTTTTAATATTATAACTAATTTAATTAAGTTTGACTCAGGAGAAAAGAGAGTTAATGGGGATGTAAGTTATATGTACCAAAAGGACATGATGGTACCATGGAAAAAGGTTGTTGATAATATAGCAACTCCTCTTGTATTTAGGGGGATGGATAAGAAGAATGCAAGAAAAGAAGTTGAAAAGTATATAGATACCTTTGGATTAACTGGTTTCCAAAATAAATATCCCAATAAGCTTTCAGGGGGAATGAAACAAAGAGCAAATTTCCTTCAAACTTATCTAACTTCAAATGATATTATGCTTTTAGATGAACCTTTTGGTGCATTAGATTCTATAACAAGAAGTAATATGCAACAATGGCTTTTAGATATAAAAAAGAATATGAATTCTACAATACTTTTAATAACTCATGATGTAGATGAGGCGGTCTTACTTTCAGATAGGGTGTATGTTATTTCTGAAAAACCAGCAGTTATAAAAGGAGAGATTAAGGTTAACCTTCCAAAAGAAAGAGGAGAAGAAACTAAGTTAACTGAAGAGTTCTTATTAATAAAACGAGAAGTAACAGATATAATGAAAAAATAGAAAGTTTATCTATGTAAACTTATTTACAAAATGTATTAATTAGGATATAATTGATAAAAATGAATATTTCTCTTATCAAGAGAGGTGGAGGGACTGGCCCGATGAAACCCAGCAACCGATATGAATCATAAGCATATGTGGTGCTAATTCCTGCAGCGTAAAGCTGAAAGATAAGGTTATTTTGTAGTGTGTTTATTTATGCCTAGAGGATTACCTTTAGGCATTTTTTTATTATTTAAATAATTGGGGGCATAAAAATGAATATAAAAGAGTTATTTGAGAACAAAAAGGTGGTATTCTCCTTTGAGATATTTCCACCCAAAACAACATCATCAATAGAAACAATTTATAAGACTTTAGATTCATTAAAGGGACTTAGTCCAGATTATATGAGTATTACTTTTGGGGCAGGTGGAAGTGTACAAGATAATAGAACAATTGAACTTTCATCATTAGTGAAAAATAAATATGGAATAGAGGCAGTAGCTCATCTTACTTGTATAAGTTCTACTAAAAATGAAATAGAGTATTATTTAGAAAAGCTTAAAGAAAATAATATAGAAAACATTCTTGGACTTAGAGGGGATGTACCAGCAGATGGAAAGATTATTGGGGAATTTAATCATGCTAATGAACTTATAGACTTTATAAACCAAAAGGGGAAGTTTAATATAGCAGCTGCATGTTATCCAGAAGGACATATAGAGCATAAAGGGTTATATAGAGAAATAGAAAGCATGAAGAGAAAAGAAGAAGCTGGAGCATCTTATTTTATTTCTCAGTTATTTTTTGATAATAATCTATTCTATAATTTTAAGGATGAAGTTCGTGCAGCCAATATAAAACTTCCTATTGAAGCTGGAATAATGCCTGTTACAAATAAGAAGCAAATAGAAAGAATGGTAGCCTTAAGTGGTGCATCATTTCCAGATAAATTCAAAAGAATAATAGAGAGGTATGAGCATAATCCAGAAGCATTAAGGGATGCTGGTATAGCTTATGCAGTAGAACAAATAGTAGATTTGGTATCAACAGGTGTAGAAGGAATACATTTATATGTAATGAATAATCCTTACGTTGCAGAAAAAATTTCAGGTAGCGTAGGAAGAATAATAGAATCAATTAATAAAGTGGAATTAGTTTAGGAGGAATTTAAGAATGAATAAAGTAGAAAGTTTTGAATTAGACCATAGAAAAGTACAAGCTCCTTATGTTAGAAAATGTTGTTTGTTAGATGGAAAAATGGGAGATAAGGTTACTAAGTTTGATCTTAGATTTTTACAACCTAATAAAGAAGCTTTTGGTACAGCTGCAATGCATGGATTAGAACATTTATTAGCACATACATTAAGAGAAAAGCTTGAAGGTATTATAGATTTATCTCCAATGGGATGTAGAACAGGTTTTTATTTAAGTATATGGGGAGATAGGGAACCAACAGAAATTAAGGAAGCATTAGAAGCTACACTTAAGGATATATTAAATGCTAAAGAAATGCCAGCTGCAAATGAAATACAATGTGGTAATTATAGAGACCTATCCCTATTTGGAGCAAAGGAATATGCAAAAGAAGCTTTAGAAAGAGGATTTTCTTTAAATATTTATGGAGAATAAAATAGGAAAACTAGAAATACCTAAGGATGAAGTCCTTAGATATTTAGGTTATAGGTCTCAGCTAATAGATGAAAAATTAGATGAATTAATAAATTTAACCATAGAAGAAAGTAAGACCTTAATAGCTCCAAGATTCATTACATCTAGGTGTAAAGTGAGTTTAGTAGAGAATGGAGTAAAGTTATTAGGGACAAGTGTTATTTTAACTGGAAATGATATAAAAGAGCATTTAAAAGATTCTAAAGAATGTGTATTAATGGGGGTTACAATAGGTGGAAATATTGAAAAGAGGATTAACCTATATGGCAAAACTAATTTAACTAAGTCTTTAATATTAGACTCTTGTGCCACTACAGCAGTAGAAGAGATATGCGATAAGGTAGAGGATTATATAAAGAGTGAAGTAATAGGCAATGGAGAGTTCATAACCTTTAGATATAGCCCGGGATATGGAGATTTATCATTAGATGTTCAAAAAGATATAATAAATATACTAAAGTCAGAGAAAACTATAGGATTAACAGTTTCGACTCATAACTTATTAATGCCAAGGAAGTCTGTAACAGCTATTATTGGATTAATTCCAAAGAATAAAGAAGTCAAGAAAAAAGGCTGTGAGGTTTGCAAGAATTATGAAAATTGTAGCTTTAGAAAAGAGGGGATTGTTTGTGAAAGTTAAGAAATATTTAGAAGATAATATACTAGTTTTTGATGGGGCTATGGGTACTATGCTTCAAAAAAAGGGATTAAAGCTTGGGGAAAATCCAGAACTATTTAATATAAAAGAGAAAGATAAAGTAAGAGAGATACATGAAGAATATCTAAATTCAGGTGCTATGGTTATTACAACTAATACCTTTGGGGCAAATGAAATAAAGCTTGAAGAAACAGGATATTCTGTAGAAGAGATAGTAGATGCTGCTGTATCTATAGCAAAAGAAGCTAGAGGAAATAGTGAAGCTTATATAGCATTAGATGTTGGACCAATAGGGCAACTACTTGAACCAATGGGAACATTGAGCTTTGATGAAGCTTATGAAATATTTAAAAGACAAGTAGTGCAAGGGGAAAAGTCAGGAGCAGATATTATTCTAATAGAAACTATGACTGATTTATATGAAGCAAAAGCAGCATTACTTGCTTCAAAAGAAAATACTAGTCTTCCTGTATTTTGTACAATGTCTTTTGAGGAGAATGGAAGGACATTTACGGGTTGTACACCAGAAAGTATGGTTATGGTTCTAGAGGGGCTAGGAGCAGATGCCATAGGAATAAATTGTTCTTTAGGGCCTAAGGAACTATTACCAATAGTAAAAAGGATAAAGAAGTGGACTAATCTTCCTATAATGACTCAACCTAATGCAGGACTTCCAACAATATCATTTGGTGAAGCTATTTATGATATTTCAGCTAAGGATTTTTCTACTTGGGTAAAGGAATTTATTAAAGAAGGAGTAAGTATAATTGGTGGATGCTGTGGTACTACTCCAGGGTTTATTAAAGAATTAAGGGAGTTAGCAGATAATAATAAAAGAGTTAAAAGGGAAAAGGTTGCTTATTCAGCAGTATGTACACCTTCTAAGGTGATAGAAATAAAAGGGGTAAAGGTAATTGGGGAAAGGATTAACCCAACAGGTAAGAAGTTATTTAAAGAAGCTTTAAAGAATAATGATATGGATTATATTTTAAAGCAAGCCATAGATCAAGTTGAGGCAGGGGCAGAGATTCTAGATGTAAATGTAGGACTACCAGAAATAGATGAGAAAGATATGATGAAGAGGGTAGTAAAGGAAATACAAGGAATAATAGATACTCCACTTCAAATAGATTCATCGGACATAAATGCAATAGAAGTTGGACTTAGAGCTTATAATGGAAAGGCAATAGTAAACTCAGTAAATGGTGAAGATGAGGTTCTAGAAAAGATACTTCCATTAGTTAAAAAGTATGGGGCTAACGTTGTAGGTCTTACTTTGGATAAAAAAGGAATTCCTCCTACAGCTGAAGAGAGATTTAAAATAGCAGAAAAGATAGTAATGAAAGCTAAGGAATATGGAATAGTTAAAAGTAATGTGTTCATAGATTGCTTGGTTCTTACAGCATCAGCACAGCAGGCAGAAGTTAAAGAAACTCTTAAGGCATTAAGAATGGTTAAGGAAAGATTAGGAGTAAAAACATTACTTGGTGTTTCTAATATATCATTTGGATTACCTTGCAGAGAATTAATTAATGAAACATTTCTTTCCTTAGCTTTAGGTTATGGGTTAGATTTGCCTATAATGAATCCTAACAGTAGAGGGATGATGGACGTAATTAACTCTTATAATGTTCTTTATAACTATGATAAGGGAGCTGAGAAATATATTTCCCTTTATGGTAGTGGAAAAGTAGAAAGGGGAGTGGTTACAACTGAGATTATTAAAAAGGAAGATTATACAGTTAATAAGGATTTAAGGTATATTGTAATAAAAGGTCTTAAAGAAGAGGCGTCCATTGCAACAAGAGAGCTTCTAGAAACCATGGAGGAACTTGAAGTTGTAAATAATATGCTTATTCCTGCTTTAGATGAGGTAGGACAAAAGTATGAAAAGGGTGAGATTTTCTTACCACAGCTTATACAATCAGCAGAAACAGTAAAGAATGCTTTTGAGGTTATAAAGGAAAAATTAAGTGGTAAAAAGGAAAAGAATATTTCAAAGGGAAGAATTATTTTAGCTACTGTAAAGGGAGATATTCATGATATAGGTAAAAATATAGTTAAGGTTATTCTTCAGAATTACGGATATGATATTTTAGATTTAGGTAAGGATGTACCTATAGAAAGTGTAGTTAAAACTGCTATGGATGAAGATATACAATTAGTTGGTTTAAGTGCTTTAATGACAACTACAATTAAAAGCATGGAAGAGACTATAAAAGCTTTAAAGGGTGCAGGCTATAAAGGTAAGGTATTTGTAGGAGGAGCAGTATTAACTAAGGAATATGCTGATATGATAGGTGCAGACTACTATTCAAAAGATGCTAAAGAAGCAGTTGAAATTGCTAAAGAATTTTTTAAAAGTTGATAAGGAAAAAATATAACAAAAACAATAGGAAGAGGAAGAAACTGCTTTTGGTAGTTTCTTTTCTTAATCATAAACAACTTCCCAGTTAGGAGAATTATATGCATCAAAACACATCTTTATTTGTTCTTGAGATGTTCGACTTACAGATAATTCAGGAATTTCATTTAAAGCAAAGTATCTGCAATCAGATATTTCTATGTTTGGAGAAAACTCTCCATTAATAATGGAGCATAAAATAAATATCTTACATACACCATAAGCAAATGGAGGAAGATTATGTTTATTTCTATCATGAATACCTATAAGCTTTTCAGCTTTAATGTTTAATCCTGCTTCTTCAAATACTTCTTTAATAATATTTTCTTTAATAGATTTATTAACATCTAACCATCCACCAGGTAAAGTCCATTTCTCATCAGATATTTCTTTCACTAATAATATTTTATTATTTTTAAAAATAGCAGCTCTAGTATCAACTTTTGATGTTTGATATCCAGTTTCATTACAGAATAAATCTTTTACTTTATCTAAACTTAATTCTGATTTTTTACTCATTATTTCTGCTGATATTTCTCTTATTCTTTGAAATCGTTCAATATCAAATTTATCTTTAGAATATTCTAGGCCTGCTTGAGCAATCGATTGGAGTTCTATTGCAATATCCACTAAATGATCTTTCATAATATATCTCCTTTTTATGAGGTACTTATTTCTATTATAGACTACGATTTATATAAATATAAAGTAAGAAAAAAGTAAAAATTACTAAAAGTTTCTTTGTAAATGTTTAATGTAGTTTACAAGAGTAAATATATAGTGTAAACTAGTGTATATACACTAGAAGGGGGATATAAAAAATGAGAAATAAAACAAAACAAATGATTTATGCAGCATTACTTATAGCTCTAGCAATTATAATACCGGTAATATTTAGTGGTATAAAAATAATAATAGGACCTTTTACAGCAACACCAGCATCACATTTACCAATGTTTGTTGCTATGATGATTTCACCGATGGTTGCTATTGTAGTTGGAATAGGGTCAACAATTGGATTTTTATTAACAGGTACAATAATGCCAGTTGTATTTAGAGCAGCAACACATATTTTAGTTGGATATGTTGGGGCATTAATAATTAAGAAAAAGAAGAATTATAAATTGGCAACTATTGTAACTGCACCTATTCATGGAATAGCAGAAGCACTTGTTGTTATTCCTTTTGTAGGATTTGATCTATACTATTTAATTGTAATTACTTGTATTGGTACTATAGCACATCATTTATTTGATAGCGTATTATCATATGCCGTAATAAAGGGTGTAAGCAGAGCAAGAAGATGTAATATATATGATACATTTGGGGAATTTAATAACACTGCAGAAATATAGACTAGTAAGGCACTAGGTAAAAAGTGGTAATAAAAATAATAATTTTTATTACCACTTTTTTTAGTTAACTATAAAGATATTTTCTTAACGCATGTTATTCCTAAAGCTCCAGGTCCAACATGACAACATATACTCATTGGAAGCACATCATTATAAACATCATGTTCTGGAAATGCCTGTTTAACTGTTTCATTCCACTTATTACCTTGTTCAAGATCACCTGAGTAAGCTGTCTGAATTAAATAATCAGTTCCTTTGAATCTATTTTCTATATCATTTTTTATTGCTTCTATCATTGCTTTTTGAGCACTTTTTAAGCCCCTTACTTTCTTATATGTATCTAGCTTTCCACCATCAATTAGTAAAACTGGCTTTATATTAAACATACTTCCTAAAGCAGCTACAGCAGGGGTAATACGACCGCCTTTTTCTAAATATTTTAATGTATCAACTGTAACATAGATTATAGATTCTAAAGCTTCTTTTTCTAAAATTTCTTGTATCTCTTTTGCAGATAGCCCTTTCTCTATAAGATATAAAGCATCTAAAATAGATTGCCTAAATGTAACTGATATTCTTTTGTTATCAACTACTAAAACTTTTCCCTCATAATCGCTAGAAAGCATTCTAGCAGTTTCCATAGAGCTACTTAATCCACTTGACATAGGAATATGTAAAATATAATCATAATCTTTCAATAGGTTGTCCCAAAGTTCTATTACTGTTCCAGGTGAAGGTTGAGAGGTTGATATATTTTCATCATCTTCTAGTTTTTTAAAAAACTCTTCTTGAGATAATGTTATTCCTTCATAATATGTATTTTTATTTATAAAAAATGGCATTGCTATTAAGTAAATACCTAATTCTTTTGCTTCTTCTTGAGTTATTCCACTATTTGTGTCAGTTACAATTGCTATTTTATTTTTCATGCCTTCCCTCCAATCCAGAGCGATGCTCTGTTTTAAAATATTATAGGATAGTTTTAACTTGCTTGTCAATTTGATATAAAGTATAATCGAAAAATAAGAGGTGAAAATTATGCGTAGAAACAGTTATAAATGTACGTCTGATACAAAAGAAAAGCTCTTGTCAGCTACTATAAAGTTGGTTAAAGAAAAGGGAGTTAAAAATACAACCATTCGTGATATTTGTAAGAATTCAGGAGTTTCTAATGGAGCATTTTATCATTATTATAATAGTAAAGAGGAATTGTTAAAGGATACATATTACCAAATTGACAAGCTAGTTACACCAGATTTTATTAAATCATGTAATGATATGGAGATAATGCATGGACTGTATGAAATTTTAAAAATATATGTACTCTTTATTGTAAATGAGGCTGGGATACTAGTTAAGGAATATCATAAAGTCTTGTTAGATGGGGTAAATATTTCTGTTTTTGATCCTAAACGCCCATATTATCAAGCAATAAAGGAACAGCTTAATCGTTGTATTGATGAAGGGGTTATATCATCAGGGTATACCTTGGAATATTTAACAAACTATTGCATTAGATTTTTACGTGGGCTTATTTTTGACTGGGGAATTCACAATGGAGATTATAATTTGTTAGAACAATTTGAAATGGATTTTAAAACTATAATGGCAGGCGTATTAATAAATGAATATTAAATTTAAGAAACTGGAAACATCTGGTTTCTTTTTTGTTTTATAAGATGTAAAGTATAGGTAAATACGTATTAGAGAGTTATATTATTATTGGTAAGGGGGATAAACATGGGGATTTTGATATATTTAGTAGGTGGATGCATTGTGGTATTATTTGCTTATGTAGTCATTAGAGAAGCAGTAAGAGATGGAATTTATGGTGCTTATAAGAAAATAGAAAAAGATAAAAACAAATAAAAGAAATTAATAGTAAATTGTAAAAGGCTCTGATTATAGGGCTTTTTATAGTCTATAATTAAATATATAAATAAAATATGAGGTAAGAACTTATGAATATAAATTTATTAGAAGAAAAGAAGATACTTAAAGAAAAAAGAGACATAATAAAATTTGAATTAGAGAAAAAGAGGTCTGATGCTTTAAATATAGAAAACAAGCTTAATAATTTAAGAAAAGAAACTAAGGGAAAGTATGATGTAGAAAAAGAGGCAGTAGAGAAAATAAGTGAGGTTTTATCTAAGGACGTTGATAGCTATAAAAGCGCTTTAGAAGCACCTTACTTTGGTAGAGTAGACTTTAGAGAATATAGGGGATTAACAGAAAAAATTTATATTGGAAAGCAGGGAATTAATAATAGTCAAAATGGAGATGAAATAGTAGTAGATTGGAGAGCCCCCGTAGCAGATTTATATTATAGTGGAACAGGGGGAGAGGCTTATTATAAAGCCCCTAGTGGAATAATAGAGGGGAAACTTAAGCTTAAAAGAAAATTTCTTTTTGAAGATGGAGATATAAAGAAAATCTTTGATGAAGGAATAAATAAGCTTATGATAAATGGAGAAGAAGGAGAAGAGTTAGTAGATAAATTCCTTAAGATTAATCTTGAAACCAGTAGAGGTAAGAAGCTTAAGGAAGTAGTTGCAACTATTCAAAAGGAGCAAAATGATGTTATTAGATGGCCAAAGAATTTACCTATAATAGTTCAAGGATCAGCAGGATCAGGAAAGACAACAATAGCACTTCATAGACTAGCTTATTTAATTTATAGATATAAGGAAAAAATGAGTGGTAATGAAATATTAGTTTTGGCACCTAATAAGCTATTTTTAGATTATATTTCAGATATTTTACCATCATTAGGAGCAACTGAGGTAAATCAAAATACCTTCGAAGAGCTTATATTATCAAAACTTAAATTGAAGGGGAAAATCTATAATAAAGATGAAAAGCTTAAGGATTTAATGGAGGAAAAGGATGAGGAGAGAAGGCTAAATATTTCAAATTCATCCAAAGTTAAAGGAAGCCTTTTATTTAAAACTATTCTTGATAGATATATTGCTTTAGTTGAGGGAAGCTCTGTGGAAATAGATGATATAAAGATAGATGATTATGTTCTGTTTTCTAGAAAAGAAATTGCAAGGTTGTATTTAAAAGACTTAAAGTCATATCCAATTAATAAGAGGAAAGATGAGATTAAGAGATATTTAAATCTTAAATTAAAAGAAAAGATAGAAGAATTAACATTAAGAGTTGATAGAGAATGGGATGTAAAAATAAAAGAATTTAAGATGAATTTAAAAGACTCTCAAGAAAGAAGAGAGGGGCTTATTAAACTTTATGATAAAAGAGATGAAATGAAAAATAATATAAAGTCTAATTCTAAAAAAGAATTTAATAACTATTTCAAAAATTGGAGAGGAATAAATCCAAAGGATATATACTATAACTTTTTTAATGATGAAATATTATTTGATATCTCTATTGACGGAAAAGTACCTGAAGAATTAGCAAGATTTATGAAAAATGAGATTAATAAAAATTATGAAAGTAATATTATAGATGAGGATGATTTAGCACCACTTTTATATATAAGAATGATTTTAGAGGGGATAGATGAAAAAGAGAAGTTCCAACATATTGTGGTAGATGAAGCTCAAGATTACAGTCCTCTTCAAATATATTTAATAAATAAATTATCTAGAGGCAATTCATTAACTTTAGTTGGAGATTTAGCACAGGGAATTTATTATTACAAGGGGATAAACAAATGGGAAGACATAACAGAAGGTTTATTTAAAGGAAATGCAACTTATATACAATTAACACAAAGCTATAGATCAACGGTAGAAATTATTGATTTTGCTTCCGGAGCTTTAAAAGCACAAAAACTTGGGCTAAAAAATTCAATGCCAGTGTTAAGGCATGGTGATGTTCCAAAAGTAATAGAGGTAGAAAGCATTAATGAATATTCAGAGGTAATAGATAATATAGTGGAAGCGGTAAGAGGAAATGGTAAGAGGAGTATAGCTATAATTACAAAAAATAGTCATGATGCATTAAAATTATTTAAAAAGTTAAAAACTAAAAGTCCTTTTACTTTAATAAAGGGAAAAGAGAAAAAGTTAGAAGATGAGTTAATTATAATTCCTTCATATCTTACTAAGGGATTAGAATTTGATTGTACAATAATTTTAGATCCAAGTGAAAAAAGCTATGTTGACAATATTTTAGACAAAAGATTGTTGTATGTATCTTTAACGAGGGCTCTTCACTATGAATATATAATAAAACTTAATAGAATTACATTTATGATTAAAGAGAATAATAATTAAATATGAGTTAATAAAGTAAATTGTTTGTTGATAATATTGTAACAAAGTCAGGATGGGAGTATAATAAAATTAATGTTATAAGATAATAATTATTAGGAGGGAACAAAATGCCAGCAGTTAACTTAAAAGATAATATACATTGGATTGGTGTTAAGGATGCAGAACTAAGAATCTTTGATATTATTATGGAGACTAAGAGAGGAACAACTTATAATTCATATGTTATTGATGATGAGAAGGTTGCTGTAGTTGATATTTGCAAGAATGGTTTTTATGAAGATTTTAAAGAAAAGTTAAAGGATGTAATTGGAGAAAGAAATGTTGATTATATAGTAGTTCAACATACAGAATTAGATCATAGCGGATCTTTAACTAAGCTTTTAGATGATTATCCAGAAGCTACAGTTTTAGGAACAAAAGCTGCTATTAATTATTTAAAAGAAATTTTAAATAAGCCTTTTAATTTTAGAGAAGTTAGTGAAGATATATCTTTAGGAAAGACGACGTTACAATTTATAAAAGCTCCTAATTTACATTGGCCAGATACTATGTTTACCTATGTAAAGGAGAATAAGTTCTTATTTACATGTGACTTTACTGGGTGTCATTATTGTCCAGAAGGTACAGTTTTAGAAGTTGGTGGAGATGACTACTTAACTGAAATGAAGTACTACTTTGATTGTATTATGGGACCATTTAAGCCTTTTGTTTTAAAAGCTCTTGATAAGATTAAGGACTTAGATATAGAAATGATAGGAACAAGCCATGGACCAATTCATAAAGGAGAAGATATAAAGAAATATTTAGATTTATATAGAGAATGGTCAACAGAGGAACCTATAGATTCTAAGAAAGTTGAAATATTCTATATTTCTGCTTATGGAAATACAGAAGCAATGGCCAAGTATATTAGTGAAAAACTTAACGAAAAAGGATATAAGGCTGGAGTTCATGAAATAACTTCAATGAAAATTGAAGATTGTATTGAATTAGTTGAAAAGTCAAAAGGATTCATGGTAGGATCACCTACAATAAATGCGGATGCAGTTAAGCCAGCTTGGGATTTACTATCACTTGTTAATCCAATAGTAAATAGAGGAACAGCAGCTATGGCATTTGGTTCTTACGGATGGGGTGGTAACGCAGTTCCAATGCTTACAGATAGAATGAAGTCTTTAGGATTAAAGGTTGTAGATCCAGGATTTAGATTTAAATTTGTACCAGCTGAAAAAGAGTATAAAGAAGCTGACGAGATGATTGAAAAGTTTATAGAGAATATGTAGCAGAGACTGCCCTATGGCAGTTTCTTTTTAATTTATAGAGAAGCATATTAGTTAATTTATTCATTTTCTATTTAACTTACCATATGTTTATAATATAATACAATGGATATAATAACTTTTGTAAAGCGAGGTATAAAAAATGGAAGATAGAGAAATAATGTCTTTTAGAGATGAAGATGGAAATAAAGTTGATTTTGAAGCGGTAGCTAGAATATATGTAAAAGAGCAAGAATATTTATTATTAGCGCCTTTAGATGAAGAAAGTGAAGATGTATTTATCTTTAGAGTTGATAATGTAGATGGAAAAGAAGAACTCAATCTTGTAGAAGATGATGAAGAGTTCTTAGCAGTAAAAAAAGAATATAAAAAATTATTATATTAATAAGGGGAGAGTTTTACTATGCAAACAACAGAAATAATAGAATTTTTAGAGGAAAATGGATTATCTGAAATTGAAGAAATTAAAATAGAAGATAATTTTGTGGTTTTAAAATTTTATTATGATTTTGATAAAGATGAAATACTTGCAGCAAGAGCATATGCTAATGAAGAAAGTGATTTAGAAGAAGAGAGCGATGAATGGTATCGTGATTGGTATTTATCATATTTATCTGATATTGCTAAAGATAATGTTGAAGGCATTGTAGAGGATTTAGGAGATGAGCTTGAACTTTCAAGTAAGATAAAAGAAGTTGAAATTGATGTTAATAATGCAGACTATATGAAGTTTGTTGCTATCTTGTGTTCAGAGGATTTTGAGGAAGATTTGGAAGAAACTTTAAACGATTACTTATAGTAAATAATTTCTATTGAAATGAAAAAAAAGTGTGCTATAATAGAGTCATAAGAAATCCTGAGATGTGCGCCTAGCTTATCATATTCAACCTACATATGATAAACGGGATTTGCAACAGTTTTTATGGATGTCGGGCTTCATTTAATTCACAATTTTGTGGCAGAAGATGGCAAAAGTAGAATGAGCTTAACCCACCTGCGAGGAGCAGGTCTGAATATATAAGCAAACGGCATGTTGGGACTTAGTATTGACTTTAAATACCTCAATAATTTTATTATTGAGGTATTTTTTATTCATTTATTATTTAGATATTTAGGCCGTTAATCTTCGAGGTTCAAAGTATTTTTTATGTTTCCTCTTATACCTTATGTAAATGTAATGCTGATAGAGTGCTACGTGCTTGTCCAACTTTTGAGATAAGAGAACACAAATTCTATTAGTTGGGGAAAGGAACTTTAATAATATATTTAAAAATAATTTTTCGCGTTTAATTATTTTTGATAGCTTATGTATTTTCATAATATCACCTCTTTTTCCAAAATTCGTAAGTTTTCCTTATTTATTATTATAACATGCCCCGAAAAAATGTAAAATTATTTCATGCAACATTAAGTGACAAGAATTAACAAAAGTAAATTAGCAAAGGTTTTCTTAAAGAAGAATTAACTAGTATCTACAATAATAAAAGTATTTTAAATACGAAATTTGGCGAAAATATTAATAGGAAATAACAGAAAGTAAGATAAAGTTAAGAAATATTAACCTTGTGAAAGGTTGATAATATAGAGAATTATAGGTAAAATAAGCTTAAGAAGTAACAAAGGAGTTGTAGTAATGGATATAGATTCAATGAAAATAGAAGAAGTAATAGAACACATAAATATGTTTTATAAAAAGAGCCAAGAAGAAGGTTTGTCAGATAAGGAAAAGGAAATCCAACAAAAGCTTAGAAGAAGATATATTGATAATGTTAAAAGGAATTTTAGAGTACAATTAGATGGGATAGAACTTAATAAAAAATAAAGGGTGATGGGGATTGTCAGTAACAGTTGAAAAACTAATTAAAGATTTTGACTTAGAGGTTTTAGTAGAAGGAAAACCTAATGAGCTTATAACCGTAAACGATATAAATAGGCCAGGGCTTCAACTTGCGGGATTTTATAATTATTTTGCGCCTGAAAGATTACAGGTAATAGGCAAGGCTGAATGGAGCTTTTTAGATGATATGCAAGTTGAGTTTAGGAAGAAAAGACTAAATAAGTATTTTACATTTCCTATGCATTGCATAATTATGTCTAGAGGTCTTGAACCGCATGAAGAGTTAATTAATGCTGCAAATAAGAAAAATATATGGGTGCTTAGAAGTGATTTGGTTACTACAAAGCTTATGAGTAATTTAACTATCTATTTATCAGATAAGCTAGCACCAGAAACACGCCTTCATGGGGTTTTAGTAGATGTATCAGGTATTGGTATATTAATTACTGGAGAAAGTGGTATAGGTAAGAGTGAAACAGCGTTAGAGTTAATTAAAAGAGGACATAGATTGGTTACAGATGATGCTGTTGATATAAAAGAAATTGATGGGGAACTAATAGGATCATCTCCAAGTATAACTAGAGGTATGTTAGAGGTTAGAGGAATTGGAATTATAGATGTACCAGCTCTTTATGGTATAAGTTCTATTCTTCTAAAGAAAACAATAACTTTAGTAATGCATTTTGAACATTGGAAAGATGATAATGATTATGATAGATTAGGAAATAACTTTGATTATATGGATATATTAGGTGTACCAGTTAGAAAGTTAACTGTACCAGTAAGACCAGGTAGAAATATTGCTGTAATTATTGAAGCAGCAGCAGTAAACTATAGATATTCATTAATGTCTAATGTTTCTGCTGTAGATATAATAGAAAGCAGAATGAATTTAGTTAGCGATAAGTAATAAGTTTATCCCTATCTTTCAATATAAAAATTGAGGATAAGGGATAAACTATTTCTATATATTAAAGGAGGCTATAAAGTATGAGCAAAAATGAAAAATGCGCATGGGAAAAATATGACGAACAAGGTATAAAGGAGATATTTGATTTTAATGAAGGATATAAGAACTTTATGTCCCTATGCAAAACAGAAAGAGAATGTGTAAAGGAAACTATTAGAATAGCTGAAGAAAATGGCTATAAGAATTTAGATGATATTATTAAAAATGGTGAAGCTTTAAAGGCTGGAGATAAGGTTTATGCAAATAATATGGATAAAGCTATAGCTTTATTTATAGTTGGTGAAAGACCTATGGAAGATGGAATGAAGATTTTAGGGGCACATATAGATTCTCCAAGATTAGATTTAAAGCAAAATCCATTATATGAAGATACTGACCTTGCCCTTTTAGAAACACATTATTATGGTGGCATAAAGAAATATCAATGGGTTACATTACCTTTAGCTATACATGGGGTAGTGTGTAAGAAGGATGGAACTAAGGTTGATATAGTTATTGGTGAAGATGATAATGATCCTGTAATAGGAATATCAGACCTTCTAGTTCATTTAGCACAAACTCAACAAGAAAAGAAGGCTAACAAGGTAATTGAAGGTGAAGATTTAAATGTACTTGTTGGAAGTATTCCATTAAAGGGAGAAGAAAAGGATGCTGTTAAGGCTAATATCTTAAAGATATTAAATGATAAGTATGGAATAGAAGAAGAAGATTTCTTATCAGCAGAACTTGAAATTGTACCAGCTGGTAAGGCAAGAGATTATGGTATTGATAGAAGTATGGTTATGGCATATGGTCATGATGATAGAGTATGTTCATACTCTTCACTTATGGCAATGCTAAAAGTTGATAAAATAGATAAAACTTGTGTTTGTCTTTTAGTTGATAAAGAAGAAATAGGCAGTGTTGGTGCTACAGGAATGCAATCTAAATTCTTTGAAAATACTGTTGCAGAAGTTATGGATAGAGTAGGAGATTATTCTGATATAAAACTTAGAAGAGCATTAAAGAATTCTAAGATGTTATCTTCAGATGTTAGTGCTGCTTTTGATCCTAATTATCCATCAGTAATGGAAAAGAAGAACTCTGCTTATTTTGGTAAGGGATTAGTATTCAATAAGTATACAGGTTCTAGAGGTAAGGGAGGATGTAATGATGCTAATCCAGAGTTCATAGCAGAGCTTAGAGCTATTATGGATAAGCATGATGTTGCATTCCAAACAGCTGAATTAGGAAAGGTTGACCAAGGAGGCGGTGGAACAATCGCTTATATCTTAGCTAATTACAATATGGAAGTTATAGATTGTGGTGTTGCTCTTCACAACATGCATGCTCCTTGGGAAGTTGCTAGTAAGGTTGATATATATGAAGCTATGAAAGGTTATTACGCTTTCTTATTAGAGGCTTAATTACAAAGAAACTGCTCAAATTTGAGTAGTTTCTTTTTTGGTTAAAAATTATAGGTGGTATTTTAGATAAGCTTGACAAAAGAATAAATTTAAAGATAGACTAATATAGTAATATATGGTTTTAATATAGAAAATTAAAAGGGAATGTGGTTAGAATCCACAACAGCCCCCGCTACTGTAAAGGATACGAAATCTCAAAGATCACTGAATTTATTTTGGGAAGATGAGAAAGTAGGGTTGAAGCCTTGAGTCAGGAGACCTGCCATATATTAATATCACAAATTTATTTCGGCGGGAGATAAAGTGTGGTGGAAGCAAGAGCATAGTGCAATGAGTACTATGTATTTTTGTGATGCTACTACAAGGACTCCCAATAAGGAGTCCTTTCTTTATTTTCTTCCAAGAAAGAGGAGGAGAAGAAATGAAAAAACTATTATCAAAAGTAATAGCAGTGATATTTGTATTTACAATGTTATTTGCATTACCAACACAAAGGATAAGTGCAGCAGAAAACGTGGATTATAATAATGCACTTAATACAACTATACAAAAGTATATAGAAAAATTTAAAAATGGATTCTCAAGCAATATAACATGGGATTCATGGGCAATTATAGGACTAGCTAGATCAGATAAAGAAGTTCCAAAGGAGATTTTTGATACTTATTACAGCAAGGTAGAGGCATTTGTTCAAGATAAAATATCAAACAATCAAAAAATGTCAGGTGGAGATTTAGCAAAACTAATTTTATCAGTATCAGCTATTGGACAAGATCCTAGAAATGTAGCCGGAAATGACTTAATAGATATAGTATGGCATCAAGATGGAATTTTAAATGAATACTATACATCATTAGTATACGTGTTAATAGCTGTAGATTCTAAAAATTATCAAGAACCTAAAGATGCCTTAAATACAAGAGATAAGATGATAGAGGCGCTATTATCTAATGAATTAGATAATGGTGGATTTGGATGGGGAACACCTGAACCAGATAGTACTGCAATGGTATTACAAGCTTTAGTAAAACATCAAGATAGGGAAGATGTAAAAAAGACAATGAATAGGTCACTAGTAATTCTATCAGAGCTACAAACAGAGACCGGTGGATATGTTTCATGGGGAAATGAGAATTCAAATAGTGTAGCTCAAGTTATTACATTCTTAACTGCTTTAGGAGAAAATCCAACTACATCAGAAGCATTTGTAAAGGGTGAAAATAATCTACTTGGTAATTTAATAACCTTCTACACCGGTAATGGAGAGTTTAAGTATATTCATTCAGATAGTGGAGCAAATGGAATGGCAACAGAGCAAGCTTTATATTCATTAGCTTCTTATGATAGGTTAGTAAATGGAAAAACTTCTTTATATGATATGACAGATGTTATTAGTACGACAGATTATTTAAATATTGTTAAGGAAGTTAATTCAAGAATTGAAACTTTACCAGGGATAGAAGCAATTTCTTTGGATAATAAAGAAGAAGTAAATTCTATATTAGCTAAGTTTAATTCATTACCAGAAGAATATAAGATACAAGTTATTGGAAAAAGTAAACTAAATTCTGCATCATCAAAGATAGCTGAAATACAAGATACTATAAATACAATTAATAGTGACATTTGGGATAAAATTAATCCTGAAAATGTATCCTTAGAAAATAAAAAGGATGTTTTAGACATTATCAGTAGATACGAAGCTTTAAGTGATAAAGATAAGAAATATATTGTTGGATATGATGAAGTTTTAGCAGCAAAGGCTAAGATTGAAGCATTAGAAAAAGTAGAAGTTGAAAACAAGGAAGAAGGAAAAGAAGGTAACTCTTCATATTCAGAAGTTGTACAAACTGGAGATACTTCGAACTTTGGCTATTTATTTGCAGTCTTAATATTAAGTGGAGCAGTAATGATTTATAGCAAGAAGAAGGAAGTAAAAGAGGCTTAGAATATGAAAAAATACTGGAAGAGTATTCTAATATGTATTTGTTTAGCAGTAGCTGTTTTTATTGGAGTTAAAGGGTGTAAAATTGAAGTTCCTAAGGATAATACAACAGTAGAAAGTTCTGTTGAGAATAGTTCTGCTAATGAAGAAAAAGAATATTCTACAAAGGTCGAAGAAGGTAATAGCAATATAAAAACTGAAGATAAAGTGGGAGAAGAAAAAATTCCTTCTACATCACAGGTAAAAGATGAAGATAAAAAAGAACCCGAAAAGCCAAATCATATTATAACAGATAAAGGTGAAAGTACCGATATTGTAAAGGATGAGAAGAGGTATGTTACCATTTCTATTAGATGTGATACTATATTAAACAATATGGATAAGTTTAATATGGACAAAAAGGATTATATTAATAATGGTGTAATATTATCATCAACTAAGATAGAGCTAGCGGAAAGTGATAAGACAGTATTTGATATTTTATATAGGGTGACTAGGGGAAAAAGGATACCTATAGATTATAGTGGAAATAAGGAGAGCGCCTATATAAAAGGTATTAATCATATATATGAGTTTGATTGTGGCAAGCAAAGTGGCTGGATGTATAGGATTAATGGAATTTTTCCTAACTATGGAGTAGGACACTACAAATTAAATGGTGGAGAGAATATAGAGGTTTTATATACTTGTGATTTAGGATATGACATAGGTGGAGGATATTAAGATTTGAAAGGAGAAATCAGGATGAAAGATACATTTTTAACATATCATCCAATAATTAATTTTACTTATTTAATAGGGGTGATATTGCTTTCAATGTTTTTTATGCATCCTGTTTTTCTCATAATATCTTTAATTAGTTCTATACTGTATTCAATAAAACTTAAAGGTGTAAAGGCATTAAGATTTGATTTGTTATATATGCTTCCTACGCTTTTATTTTTTGTAGTTATAAATGTATTATTAAATCATAGAGGAGCTACAATACTTCTTTACATAAATGATAAAGCACTTACTTTAGAAGGGATAATTTATGCTGTATGTTCATCAGTTATGTTTATATCAGTTATAATCTGGTTTAGTTGTTATAACAAAATAATGACATCAGATAAGTTTATATATTTATTTGGAAGGGTTATTCCATCAGCATCTCTTATATTTTCCATGGTTTTAAGGTTTGTACCAAGAATTAAAGAACAAATAAAGGTAATATCAAATGGACAGAAGTCAATGGGGAGAGATGTTACTCAGGGAAACCTATTTCAAAGGATTAGAAGTGGTATGAACATATTATCAATATTAGTTACCTGGATATTGGAAGATTCAATAGATACAGCAGATTCAATGAATGCTAGAGGATATGGACTAAATGGAAGGACAAGTTTTTCAATATATAGACTTGATAAGAGGGATAAGATTATTTTGTTAATAATAGTTTTGTTTATAGGAATAGTTTTAGTTGGAGGAATAGCAGGGGTAAATAGAGTGGTATTTTTTCCAACTATAAAATTAGCAAGGATAAGCAAGCTTAGTATAATATCTTATGTAGCTTATGGATTATTATGCTTAATACCAATAATTTTAGATGCGTTGGAGGAATTAAAATGGAAATTATTAAAATAGAAGATTTAAGTTTCTCATATTCGACTCAAGAAAAAAAAGCTCTTAAAAAAGTAAACTTAATAATAGAAGAGGGAGATTTTATTGTTGTATGCGGCAAGTCAGGATGTGGAAAGAGTACTTTACTAAGACATTTTAAAACTCCATTAACACCTCATGGTAGTAGACAAGGAAATATATTATATAAAGGTCAAGTTTTAGAATATGTGGACAACAGAACCCAAGCATCAGAAATAGGTTTTGTACTTCAAGATCCAGAAGGACAAATAGTAACAGATAAGGTATGGCATGAATTAGCTTTTGGGCTAGAAAGTCTAGGATATGACAATGAAACAATAAGATTAAAAGTTTCAGAGATGGCAAGCTATTTCGGAATACAAGAGTGGTTTATGAGGGAAGTAACAGAATTATCGGGGGGACAAAAACAGATATTAAATTTAGCTTCTATTATGGCGATGAATCCTAAGGTTTTAGTTTTAGATGAACCTACTTCACAATTGGATCCAATTGCATCATCAGAATTTTTAGAAACTTTAAAGAAAATAAATAATGATTTGGGAGTTACAATAATTATTTCGGAACATAGATTAGAAGAGGTGTTTCCTATGGCAGATAAGGTAGTCGTTATGGAAGATGGAGAAATTATAGCTTATGATGAGCCATCTGATATAGGAAATGTTATTACATCTTTATTACCAGTTCCAATGAGGGTAGCAATATCTTTAGGTGAAAAAAGAGGTTTACCTATTACAGTTAGAGAAGGCAGAAGATATCTTGATAGTTTATTTAAAGGAAAAGACTTAAGATATAAATCCTTGAATAAAATTTCTAAAAGAAGAGAAGATTCAGTATTAGAAATTAAAGATATATGGTTTAAGTATGATAAGAAGGGTGAAGATATTTTAAAAGGCCTGTCTTTTGAAGTATATGATGGAGAGATATTTTCTATAGTTGGAGGTAATGGGACAGGAAAAAGTACAACTTTATCAGTTATTAGTGGTTTGAATAAACCTTATAGGGGAAAGGTGATACTTAAAGGAAAAGAAATTAATAAGTATTCTTGTAGGGAGTTATTTAATAAAAACCTATCAGTACTTCCACAGAATCCTAAGTCTATCTTTGTAAAGAGTACAGTTAAATTAGATTTAGAAGAAACTTTGCTTTATGAGAATATTAATAAGTTAGAATTAAATAAAAAGATAAAAGAAGTATCAGAGTTGGTTGGTATAGAACATCTTTTTGATATGCATCCTTATGATTTGAGTGGAGGAGAAAAACAGAAGGTAGCCTTAGCAAAGATATTACTTTTAGAACCTAAAATTCTTTTGTTAGATGAGCCTACAAAGGGATTAGATAACTATTACAAGATAAAGTTAGGGAACATATTAAAGGAGTTAAATAAAAATGGAACCACAATAATAATGGTTACTCACGACATCGAATTTGCAGCTATGTATTCAGATAGATGTGGAATGTTTTTTAACGGTAATATGACTTCAATTAGTGAAACAAAAAAATTTCTTAGGAATAATAATTTTTATACTACTTTTGGAAATAAAATGAGTAGACACTTATTTGATGATGCAATAACCTGTGAGGATGTGGTTAAGTTATGCAAAATGAATCTAGAGTAAAGAAGAAAAAATTAATAAGCACATTAATAATTTTAGTTCTAATACCAACAACAATCTTATTTGGAAAGATTGCGTTAGGAGATAGAAGATATTATTTTATAAGTTTACTAGTAATTATATATACTATGATTCCATTCTTTATGTTGTTTGAAAAAAGAAAACCTAAAGCAAGGGAAATCATACTTATATCTTCACTATCAGCAATTGGAGTTGCAGGGAGAATGATATTCTTTATGACACCACATTTTAAGCCTGTAATGGCAATAGTAATTATTACTGGAGTTGCTCTAGGACGTGAGGCAGGATTCTTAACAGGTGCAATTACTGCATTTGTATCTAATTTTTTCTTTGGACAAGGACCTTGGACACCATGGCAAATGTTTTCTTTTGGGTTAGTGGGATTTTTGAGTGGAGTGATATTCAGTAAAGAAATAATAAAGCCAAAGAGAATAATATTATGTATTTTTGGTGGATTATCAACTTTTTTTATATATGGTTTTATAATGAATACAAGTTCTGTATTTATGATGAACAGCCATATTTCATTTGCTACATTAACTGCTTTTATACTATCAGGTGTTCCGGTTGATGCAATTCATGCGTTATCAACAGTTATTTTTTTATATCTTATTTCAGAGCCTATGATAGAAAAATTAAGTAGAATAAAGGTTAAACATGGATTACTAGATAATATAGAGAGTAGAGTTATAAGTTAAATAATTTAAACTTATGTAACAGTCTCCTCCTACTTTACATATAATATAAGTGTAAAAGGGGGTGCTACTATATGGATTTATCCCGTTTTAAAAACTATGGATTATGGGTTTCAATATTTGCGTTAATTCCTTTAGTTTTACAAGGTTTTGGGGTTAATATACTACCAGGTAATTACGAAGAAATAGTTGTTGCTTTACTGGGTGTATTGGTTATGGCTGGAATATTAAATAACCCTACTTCTGAAAATACAGGTTATTTAGATGATAAAACAAAAGAAGAAATACCAGAAAAAACAAATGATAAGACAGAAGAATAGCTATTAAAATAAAGCTGATTAAAATTAATAAGGGGAGAGAAATTGCCAAGCAATTTCTCTTTTTTCCTAGAAGTTAAATGGGGAATTAGATTTTTATAATTTCTTTACCTTTAGTACAAATGAAATAAATATCCACTCTACCTTTTTAAAAATTTTTTGTTATTTAATTGATTCTAGCCATTGCTCATGATATTTATTAAATAATTCATTTATAGCTTCACCAATTTTGCTATATTGTTCATCCTTTAAATTAGCTAAGGATACACGAATTGACCACTTTGGACCATCAAATCCTTCACCATTCAATAGTATAATATGATATTTTTCAGCAAGGTCAAATAGAAATTCTAATGGATTTCTTTCTTCCTTAAGATAATTAGCAAAGTCCATTCCATATCTTAAATTTGCCCACACTAATAAATCATATTCATTATAATAACAAGCACTATGGATATCACTTTTTTTCATTGGTAAATCAATTAAATGATCATAAACTAGTTTTTTACGTTTTGTACAAATATCTATGGTTTGCTTTTTGTAGGTATCATCTTTGTCCAATAAAGCAAATAAACAAAATAGTGCCATTTGAACTTGTTGAGGAGTAGAAAGACCAGCAGTATGATTTAAAGCAACTTGTCTGCTATCAGCAACAATTCTATCAATAAAGGATATTGACTCAGGCTTTGGAGTTAATGAACTATATCTATTTTTTAAATCATCTTTATCTTCCTGAGGTAGTTCATGAATTAGCTTATTAAATACATTTTCTTTTGCAAGAGCAATAACACCCAGTCTCCAACCTGTAACTCCAAAGTATTTAGAGAAGGAGTAAACACCTAAGGTATTATAAGGTAATGTAATCATAAATGATTTAAAATTTTCAACAAAAGTACCATATACGTCATCTGTAACAATCATTAAATTAGAATTCTTTTCTTTTACTATATTTTGAATGTATTTCATAGATTTTTCATCAATTGCTACAGAAGGAGGGTTACTAGGATTAACTACACATAAAAGTTTTATATTAGGATCAGCTAGTTTATCTAATTCTGAAGAAGGGTATTGCCATGTATGACGGCCTTCTTCATTTAACTCACATGCATGAATTTCTGTAACATTAAAGTCATATCTAGAGAGATGAGGGATTTCTAGATATGGAGTGAAAATAGGAACCATTAAAGCAATATTATCATGTTTTTTTAAAAGGTGATTTGCCATAAGTGAATCGAATATATAGCACATAGCAGCAGTGCCACCTTCAACAGCAAAAAGATCATGACTAGCTTTATCAGGAATACTTCCTCCCATTTCTTTAATTAGGTAATTGTGGACTACTTTCTCTACTCTTAAGAGCATTCTATCTGGAACAGGATAGTTATCTCCAATAATTCCATCTACTAATTCAAATACCCAAGAGTCAGAATCAAATCCATATTCTCTTATTCCATAATCCACAGCTTCTTCTAATAGCTCAATACCAGGAGCATTTGTATTAGAGTTACAAAAGGCTTTAAAACGTTTATAAATATTAGGTTTTTCAGGCATTCCTGCTAGGTCCCCATCACACCAGGTTTTTCGTGTTTCTTCAACGCTAAAATATCCTAAGGTAAAAAAAGCATCTCTAGGAGTAGAAGCAGTCCAATTAGGATTTCCTCTACCAGCATTAAGGAAAATTTTAACTCCTTTTTTTCATTAGAATTAGCAAGGTTTATTAGTTTATTCTTTAATTCAAAAGGACTTAGGTTTTTAACTTCTTCAAGTAATTTTTTATCCAAGGTGTTCACCCCTTATTTAATTTACATAGTATGCATTTAGGTTAAAATAATATTTAGATAATTTCTTTATAGGTTATATAATATATATATTTCTAGTTTATCTATAAATTGAAGGAAATATAAAAGGAAAAAGGAGGGGACTATAAGCTAAATATAAAATAAAAAAACCCTGCTAAAAGCAGAGTCTCTTTATTTTAAGTTATTATAGCTGTCTAAAAATTTTTGCAGTAAATTTTCTTTTATGTTCATAGCTCCTATGTCACCATGTCTTTCATCTCCCTCAACATTACCGTGACAGTCTGAGCCAGCACTAACTAAAAGGTTATGTTTATTTGCAAAATTTAAAAAGTATTTTTCTTCATCAGAGGTGTTTTGAAAGTATATAGCTTCCATCCCGTCAAAACCCATATTTAAAAAATCTTCTAAAGGAGAGTTATGTATTAGTTTTGGATGAGCTAAGAATACTAAAGCATTATACTTTTTTAGAAGTTTAACCCCTTCTTCAGTGGTAAGCTTTGTAGTTGGAACAAATGCAGGACAATCTTTACCTATAAAGTTTTGAAAGATATATTCAAATTCATATGGATAGCCTGCTGCTATAATTTCTTGTGCAATATGAGGTCTTGCAACAACATCTTTTCCACGCTTTAATACATTATCTAAGTTAATTTCTATATTAAAAACTTCTTTTAATTTTTGAACCATTTTTTCAGCTCTTATTTTACGCTTATTTTTTAAAGTCTGTAAGTAATTAATAAATTCATCATTTTTATAACTTTCATCCTTAAAGAATCCTAATATATGTATACTTTCTTTGTTATGAGTGGTAGAAAGTTCAATACCAGGTATAAATGAAAGGTTGATTTCTTTAGCAGTTTTTATTGCACTATCAAGTCCAGATATTGTGTCATGATCTGTTAAAGCTAAGTATTTTACTCCATTTTGATAAGCTCTTTCAACAACTTCTTTTGGTGACATTAAACCATCAGATGAGTTTGAATGTGTATGGAAATCTATCTTTATCATAGCAAAAATCCTTTCTCACTAAAGTTACTAAAATTTTAGCATAGTTTTAGTAGAGGAGCAAATTTTAAGAAAAATAAGTATCACTGTGACAAAGTGTGACAGTTTGAGAGAGAGCATTCTAATAGAATAGTTTTTATATTATACTTAAAGTGTAAATAAAGGATAATTTAGAATTTTATCTTCTATAGATTTGTTTTACAGACATAGAGTAATACTTTTGATTCTCCCAGGTGTAAAAGTTTATTCTCACTGAAATACTTTCGACTTTTTATATAAATATATAGAATATGTTTGAATTATCCTAAATGAGAGTGCTCCATTTAGAGGTGTATACTCTTACAAGTGGAGTTAATATTTATTTTGATGGTATGTAACAGGAAAAACAAATATTAACTCCACTTTCTTATAAGCTTTTTAAAAACTCTGATACTATCTTTTTATTTTTTAAAGTATCTGGTATTTGTAAATATTTTTGGTTAAGTAAGTATGAAATAGAATTTATGAAATGAACATCGTTACACATTCTAACATTTGATAAATCATTATCAAAGAGAAATAAAAATTCATTTTTTTTACACCAATAACTTGCGTTAAGATTAGGAGAGGTTATTAAATCTGTACTTAAACAAATATTAAAGTTTTTAGTTTTTATAAGATAATCGGCTAATTCACTCATATGCTTTTTGAAAAGGTTTTTTGTGAGTTTTAAAGTTGGAGTGAGTTTAGTTTGATTATACGAATATATTACTTCATCTTGCTTAGAAAGCTTAACTAAGTAATCAATTGAATAAAAATTAATTTTATCTACATGAGTTAGTTCGAATGGTATATTATTTTTAAACTCTTTAAAAATATTCATATATTTCTCTATAACCTCATTAGATTCTAGAGAATTCTTAAGTATTTCATAGTATAAATCATCACTCATAAAATTAATTATAGGATAAGGACTAAAAAAATAACAGGTATTATTTTTTTTGATAACCTCTGGATATTCAGTGTAATTATTTAAATACATATTCTTTATACAAATATCTATCATATCGGTAATATCTATTAAGGAAAGTGTAGGGTAAGATTTTTCTAATATATTATTAGCGATACCTGTATAAAAATTTATAGTTATTGGATCTAAAAACATAGCTCCATATATCTCTGAGTTATTATTGTTTTGGTTGCGCATAGATAAATACATTCTTTTCTTTTCAAATATAAAAATTGAATATATATATGGACTTTCAAAAGTGTCTATAAAAGAAGAAGTAGTAGTATTTTTATGTGAAATTATATCGTAACAGTATAAAAATATTTTAGAACTATTCATATTTGAATGAACAAAATCTAGGGTGCATCCAATGTCTAACAAAGTTAGAATTTTTTCAATAAAAATAGGTCTATAAGTATTTGATTCTATAAGAGGATCAAATGATTTTGAAAGAATAAAAATAAGTTTTTGTTTAACTCCTTCCGCAAGTGCTAAATCTAACATATCTAATAAGGCTAATATTTCATTTTTTTCATCATTATATACGTGCATAGTTGATGTATATGTAGAGTATTCTGGTTTGATTGAGTTGCTAAAGTTTAGACTAGGATTATAATTTTCGTTAGTTAATATGAAGTTATTTATACATTTTCTCAAATAGTCGTCATTATTTGTTTTATTATTTTCATTTGGATATATACTTAAGAATAAATTTTCAAGTATATTAGAATTTAATTCAGCATTTCTTTGGATTAAAAATTCTATTACGTTCTCTATATAGCTGCTATTAGTAGATAAATGTCTGGAACCATTTTTCCATTTACTTACTAAGGTTCTATCAATATTTAAAAAATTTCCCATTTTAGTTGGTGAAACCCCTAATAAGTTTAACAAATAGCTTAATCCATTTTTAGTCATAAAGTCCTCCATTAAAGCGTCAAAATTACTAAAATCATGTGAAAGTTTATTATAAGGCTTTGTTTTAAAATAGTGTTGAAATTAGCATAACATAATAGGATGTCCATTTGGACATCCTATTTGAATCGCAATAGATTAATATTGTTCACTTTATTATATTATAGCATTAACTTAATTTACACATTTCATTTAAAGTATTTTTGTTATTTCTTTAATACACATTTTCCCCATCGTAGTCGTACAAAGACAAAGTCATTCTTACAAGTATATTTATCTCTAGCTTAATTGGTTTTGGAAGTATTTATTTATCCTATTTTAATGTCTTTAGCATCATTTGTAGTTATTTACTTTATTGTTGCAATAAACACATACAATAAAATCATTTCTAATTACTTATCAAATATAAAAGAGGCTATCACATGAACAATTTTCAATTGGTATGCGACATCCTCTTTCATTTATGCATTGTTTATATAGATACCTAGAATCACTCTAGATTATATATGACTGGTATTTAACATAATCCTCTTTACTACATTCTATACTAAATAAAGTTCCTTCATTAGTATATTCAGTTTCTAGAACAGTTGAACTATCAATTATATAAGATGTCATTTTACCATCTTTATAAGGAACCATAACCTTACATTTTATATAATCCATAAATATATTTTTACATATAGATTCCAATAATTCTTCTATACCTATATATTTTTTAGCTGAAACCAGCATCCCTTCTATATTGAATGTATCTAATTCCATTAAATCAACTTTATTATATACATAAATCACAGGAATATTATCCGCCCCTATTTGATTTAATGTTTCATTTGTTACATTTATATGATTTTCATAATTAGGATTAGATATATCAATCACATGAAGTAATAAGTCCGCATCACAAACTTCTTCTAGAGTAGACCTAAAAGCTTTTACTAAACTATGAGGTAAATCCCCAACAAATCCCACTGTATCTGATAATAAAAAAGATTTATTATTATCTAATTTTATATTTCTAACATAAGTTTCTAAAGTTGCAAATAGCATATTTTTTTCAAATACTTTTTTATCTTCATCATTTATAAACTTCTCTACTAAAGCATTCATAACAGATGACTTACCAGCATTTGTATATCCTACTAAAGCTACATTAGGAATATTAGATTTTTTCCTTTTACTTTTTTGTACTTCTCTTTGATTTTTTAATACTTCAAGCTCTTTATTTAAATTAGCAATTTTATCTTCTATTCTTCTACGGTCTAATTCTAATTTTGTTTCTCCTGCGCCTCTGTTTTTAGTCCCTACTCCACCACTTTGACGACCTAAATCTTCATTTGAACCAACTAATCTTGGTAATTCATATTGGAGCTTCGCAACCTCTACTTGTAATTTAGATTCTCTTGTTTTTGCTCTATTTGCAAAGATATCTAATATTAACGCAGTTCTATCTATGACATTACAATTTATTTCTTCTTCAATATTTTTAACTTGTGACGCTGATAATTCATTATTAAATATAACTATATCTGCATTGTTTTCTTCTACTAAATTTTTTAATTCATCTATCTTCCCACTACCCATATAAAAAGTAGAGTTAACTTTCTTTGAATTCTGCTTAATTTAACCAACAGTTTCTATTTTGCAAGCTAAGCATAAATTTTTTAATTCTTCCATAGATTCATCAAAATTATTTTTATTATTTATATTAATTCCTACAATTATTCCTTTTTTTATCATCTTCATAATCTCCTGTAATTTTATATTTAAATATTAACTTTAAATATCACGGGATTATGACTCTTTATTAAATTAAGATAATAGCCACAACCCGTGACTTATCCTCTTAATCTTATTGACGCTATTCCACCATTCATAATCATTTTAACACCTCCTAATTTAAATCTACTATTACTAATCTATCTTTTGTTTATATCTAAATAACTGTATCCAATCATTATAAGAAACTTCACTAATATTATTAAGATTTATACCTAGGTATTTAATTACTGCATGAATTTGATTTTTTGTAAATACATCTCTTAAGTTATTAATAGACTTAGATATAAAACTTGTATATTCATTCCATTCATCTTTAGATATATCATATTTATATTTTCTTTTAAAATATACTAAGACGCAATCTACACTAGGCATGGGATGGAAGTCTTCTCTATTAAAATAGTGCACTATCTTAATATCAAATTTAGTTTTTAAAAGTAATGATAATTTACTCTCTCTAGGTATTCCCATAAATCTTTTTGCGGAACCTTTCTCCATAACTAGCCACATATCAGTTGGTGAATTTAACTCTTCTAATAATAATTTCTTAATAATCTTTGTTGTTATATAAAAAGGAATATTAGAAAATACCTTATATTCTCTTTTTTTAGGTAATTTCCAATTTAAAAAATCTTTATTAATAAGAGTAACATTATTTTTACTTTTAAATTTATTTATTAAATTTCCATATAAACTTCTATCTAGTTCTATAGCTGTAACCCAATAACTTTTTTCACATAAAGCTTCTGTTATATGACCTTTTCCTGGTCCAATTTCAATAACAAAATCATTTTTGGATATATTTGTTTTTTTTATTAATTTATATATAGTATTTTTACTAGTAATAAAATTTTGCGATACACTAATATCAACTTTTCCTCTATAATTATTACTTTTAGCTTTCATTCATAATCTCCTTAATTCACTATTTTTACTCTTTAAATAGCACGGAGTTATGACATTATATTAAATTTGTTTAACGATAGCCACAACTCGTGCGCTATCTTCTTAATCTTATTGACGCTATTCCACCATTCATAATCATTTTATTTCCTCCTATTTTTCATATAATAAGCTTTAAATATTTGTTTATAATTTTTGCATCTTTATTAAGTAGTTATTTTCAAACGAAGATATTTTTAAATTTTTTCATTATTTATACTCTCTATGTTAACTATTAATATTAAATAGCGCAGAGCTATAACATTATAAAAAATCCCCTAGAATATAAGTCGATATTCCAGGGGATTTGTATATTAAGCATATGCTATCTAATTTATAATATACCCAGGAATAATGTATATTTTTTTTAATTTATTAAGCATTATATATAAATTTTTCATAACTACAACTCCTTTCATATTTTAATGTATTTAATAATACCATAAACTATATTTACTGTAAAGCACTCCGATTCACTTCTAGCAAAATCACAATATACTTTATAGATAAAATAAAAAATAGGAGCTATGCTCCTATCCTTTTGCTTCGCAATATAATACAATTGTTCATCAATCATTATATTTATTGTACACTAAAAACAGTAAAATAAAAACAAATTTTACCTTTTATACATATATTGGTCTTCTTATCTTAAAGTCCTTTATTAAAGATATAGAATGTGTTGAGTTAGCATGAATAAAGAATTTCTTAGGCTTATTTCTTTCAATTTCTGTTTTAAATAATTGGGTCCATTTATACCAAAATAGGTAGTTTGTTAGGAACTTGGTTGAAACACCATTAAACTTTCTTATCCATCTTTTTAAGCTACTATGAAAAGCATTGACTCTTTGAATATTATAAATATCCACAGTTTTTCTCCCGCCCCTAATTTGATGTAATTCAAAATTATGTTGAGCCGCAAATGGGATATAACTCCTATGTTTATCAGTACATAAAATAGAATTTTCTTCAACAACCTCTGATAAAGCCCTATTTATATCAGTATAGTTAGGTCTGCCATCACATATTAAACCAGTATATATATTTCCTAATCTATCTACACCACATAATACACAGGCAAATTCCTTTGATATACCTCTTGTATTTATTTCTTTACCACGCTTTCTTGATTCCCTTGGCATAGTAAAATTAGAACTTTTGCTATGATTCCCTTTATAGCTAAGGGCAAAGTATGTCTCATCGAGTTCAATAACACCCTCAAGAGAGCCGTAGCCAATAAATTTTCTAATAGCGTCTATAATTTTATGTCTCCAAAAGAAAGCTGTTGCAATATTAATCTCAACAATTTCGGCACATTGCCTAATAGTGTTACCATTTATCATACATTGAGCATATAGTAGCCATTTATCTAATCCCTTTTTACTACTTGAAACTGGGGATTTAGAAAAATCATTGAAAGTTTTTTTGCACTCTGGATTTTGGCATTTATACCTTTGTTTAACGCCATTCTTGCCATGATATTTTCCATACTTAGATATTTTATCATGATTGCAAAAAGGACAGCACTTCCCCTTGTTAAATCTATTTTCAGCGATTTCTTCATCTATAGAGTTAGTTATTCCATTTGACATCAATACAGTCTTTAAAAAATCAAATACCTTCTCTTGCTCATATGTATTTAATTGTGAAACTTGCTGAATAACATTATTAACTCTTGGCATAAAAAACCTCCTAAATAGTAGTTATATTATATATTATAACCATATTTATAGAGGTTAATCAAATTTCAACAGTTTATTAAAACAAAGCCTATTATAATAATAGTAACTTGTCAACATTTATAAATTAAAGAATGTATGATTAATATTTATTACATTTTCACTTGACTTGGAGTTAACTCAAGATATTAAACTGTCTATAGAAGATATATTTGAAATATTGTAAAATAATAGGTGAATATTCAATAATCTTCTATTCGGCGAGAAAGGGATGAAGTTTAGTGAAGATAATCAATCAAGAGTTGCTAATGGGAGAGAGAGCATTATTTAAAAGCAGGGATTTAGAGGTTGTTAACTCTGTTTTTTGTGATGGTGAATCTCCTTTAAAGGAAAGTAGAAATATAAAAATTAGAGATTCTATTTTTAAGTGGAAGTATCCATTATGGTACTGTAAAGATATAAATGTAGATAATAGTACTTTGGTAGAAACTGCAAGGTCAGGAATTTGGTATACTCATAATATTAATATAAATAACAGTACTATTGAGTCACCAAAAACATTTAGGCGCTGTAAGAATATTGATTTAACAAATGTAAATATTCCTATAGCTACAGAAACACTTTGGAATTGTCAAGATATAATCCTTAATAATGTAAATGCAAAGGGCGATTATTTTGGAATGAATAGTGAAAATATAGTTATTAAAAATTTTAACCTTTCAGGAAATTATGCATTTGATGGGGCAAAGAATGTTGAAGTCTATAATTCTAGACTACTTTCTAAGGATGCTTTTTGGAATTGTGAAAATGTAACTGTTAATAATTCAGTAATTATTGGAGAGTATTTAGGGTGGAATTCTAAGAATTTAACTTTTATTGATTGTTTCATAGAAAGTAATCAAGGATTATGCTATGTAGAAAACCTTGTAATAAGGAATTCAAAAGTTATTAATACAGACTTGGCATTTGAGTATTCAACAGTTGATGCTGATATTACTACAAGGGTTGATAGTCTTAAAAATCCTATGGGGGGAAGAATTCATGCAAAGGGTATTGATGATTTAATAATGGATGATAAAGAGATATCTTCAATTAATACAAAAATTTTAGTTGATGAAGGAGGAGAAGAGAATGAAGTATAATTTTTCAAAGTTAACAAATAGATTTAATACTAATTCATTAAAGTGGGATGTTAATGATAATGAACTTCCAATGTGGGTAGCTGATATGGATTTTGAGACAGCACCTGAAATAAGAGAAGCTATTAGGAAAAAAGTTGATTTTGGTATATATGGATATACTATTATTCCAGATGAATACTATTTATCGATAAGTAATTGGTGGGAGAGAAGACACAATTTTAAAATAGAGAAGGAGTGGATTCTTTTTTGTACAGGAGTAGTTGCTGCTATATCCTCTATTGTAAGAAAGATGACTAGAGAAGGGGACAATGTACTTGTACAAGCACCTGTATATAATATTTTTTATAATTCCATTGTGAATAATAATAGAAAAGTGCTTTCAAGTGATTTATGTTTTGATGGAAAAGAGTATTCAATTGATTTTGAGGATTTAGAAAGAAAACTATCAGACCCAGCAACAACTTTAATGATTCTTTGTAACCCTCATAACCCAATTGGAAAGGTATGGTCAAAGGAAACATTGAAAAAGATAGGAGAGCTTTGTATAAAGTATAGTGTACTTGTAGTTTCAGATGAAATTCATTGTGATTTGACTTATGGTAATTCTTATATACCATTTGCATCTATTTCACCTGAAATAGCTCAAAATAGTATAACCTGTATTGCTCCAACTAAGACATTTAATTTAGCAGGAGTACAAGCTTCAAATATTATTGTTCTTAATGATGAAATTAGAAAAATGGTTAACAGGGGAATAAATACAGATGAAGTTGCAGAACCAAATGCTTTTGCAATAGAGGCTACAATTGCTGCATTTACAAAGGGAGAACCATGGTTAAATGAATTAATTGAATATTTAGCTGAAAATAAGAGAGTTGTACAAGAATTTATTTATAATGAGTTACCTAGTCTTAATATTATACATTCAGATGCAACTTATTTATTATGGATTGATTGTAGTAGTATAACAAAAGATAGTCTAGACTTTTGCAAGTTTATAAGAAAAGAAACAGGTCTTTATGTATCTAGTGGACACGTATATGGAAGTAATGGTGGGCATTTTATTAGAATGAATATTGCAAGTCAAAGAGAAAGAGTAGAAGATGGCTTAAGTAGACTTAAAGTTGGGGTTGATAAGTATATTGATAGGAATATAATAGGAAATTTATAGTAGTAAAAATCTATTAATGAGAGGAAGCAAAAGAAAATGAATTTAACTATGATACATCATATAGCTATTATTGTTAGTAATTACGAGAAATCAAAAGATTTCTATGTTAATAAGTTGGGTTTTCAAATATTACGTGAAAATTATAGGGAAGATAGAGGGGATTATAAGTTAGACCTTAAATTAGGAGAATGTGAATTAGAGATTTTTTCGGGAAAGAATAATCCTAAGAGACCATCATATCCAGAAGCTTGTGGATTAAGACATTTAGCCTTTAAGGTAGATGACATAGAAAAAGAAGTGGAAGAGTTGAAGTCTTTAGGTGTTGAAGTTGAACCTATAAGATTAGATGAGATTACTAATAAGAGGATGACATTTTTTCAAGACCCAGATGGGTTGCCACTAGAATTACATGAGTAGTATAAAGAGAAGGTTTCTAGGCAACTAAATAGGAGGGACAATATGTTAAGTTTAAATGTGGATTTATTAAAGGGAAGGATTTTAAGGTCTTTAATTATTTTTGCTATTCCACTTTTCATATCAAGTGTATTCCAGCAATTATATAATACAGTTGATGTTATGATTGTTGGAAATTACTTAGGGGATACATCATTAGCAGCTATAGGGGCTAGTGCAGCTGTATATGAACTTTTAGTAGGATTTTCCCTAGGTGTAGGGAATGGATTAAGTATTGTTACAGCAAGAAGCTTTGGATCAAATAATGAAGAGGAAGTTAAAAAATCAGTAGCGGGTTCATTAGTAATAGGTGTAGGGATAACAGTTTTAATAATGATAATAGCACAATTATTTTTATATCCTTTATTAGAGTTGTTGAATACTCCTTCAAATATTATAGAGGAATCATATTCTTATATTTATACTGTAACCATGTTTGTAGCTGTTATGTTTTTATATAACTTATGTTCAGGATTTTTAAGAGCAATAGGAAATAGCGTTATGCCTTTAGTGTTTCTTATTATTTCTTCTGTGTTAAATATAGGTTTAGATATTTTATTTATTACTCAGTTCAATATGGGGATAAAAGGAGCAGCAGTTGCAACTGTTATTGCACAAGGAATTTCAGGAGTGTTATGTATTATATATATTTTCTTAAAGTGTCCAATCCTTATTCCAAAGAAAGAACATTTTAAGTTTGATAAGGAACTATATAAGGAATTATTGGGACAAGGGTTATCCATGGGAATTATGCTTATGATAGTTTCTGCAGGAACAGTTATATTACAAACTGCTATTAATAATTTAGGATACTTAATAATTGCAGGACATACAGCGGCCCGTAAGTTAAATAGTTTTTGCATGATACCTGTATCATCACTAGCAATGAGTTTATCAACTTTTGTATCCCAAAATAAAGGGGCTAATCAAGGTAAGAGAATAAGAGAAGCTGTAAGATATGCAAATATAATATCAATTGGGTGGGGAATATTTATTACAATAGTTTTATTTTTTATTGCACCAACTTTAATGAGAGTTTTATCAGGCTCAACCGAAGCAGTAGTTATAGATAATGGGGTAAAATACTTATTGTGGAATTCACCATTCTATGCCGTTTTAGGTATATTATTAAATCTAAGAAATTCACTACAGGGAATTGGAGAAAAAGTACTTCCACTTGTATCTAGTGTTATAGAGTTTTTAGGTAAGATAGTATTTGTTATTTTATTAATTCCAACCCTAGAGTATTTTGGAGTAATTCTATGTGAGCCGATAATTTGGTGTTGTATGTGTGCACAACTTGTATATTCATTCTATAGGAATCCATATATAAGAGAATTTAAAATAAATTGATTTTAAGTGGAATCCATAATACTCCAATTTTTAATATATATTGACTTAGAGTTAACTCTAAGTGATATAATTCAGTTATTGGGAGGTGGTTGGGGATGACAATTACAGAAGTAAGTAAAAAGTATGATCTTTCACAGGATACGTTACGCTATTATGAACGTATTGGATTGATTCCAACAGTTAATCGTAATAAGAGTGGAATAAGAGATTATACAGATGAGGATTGTAAGTGGGTAGAGTTTATTAAATGTATGAGAGGGGCGGGACTTCCAATTGAAGTATTAATTGAGTATGTGGCATTATTTCAAGAGGGAGAGTCGACTATCCAAGCACGAAAAGAAATATTAATTGACCAAAGAGAAAAGCTTCTTGCAAGAATGGAAGAGATGCAAAAGACTCTTGAACGTCTTAATTTTAAGATATCTAGATATGAAAATTCAGTTGTTAAAAAATAAAAATAAACCTCCAATTGATTAATCATATGGAGGTTTATTCTTTGTTTATAAATTATTATTTTATTTTTCTCTTTTTAGAGCTTAAGACAAGGGAACCACCAGCTAAAGCTAATATTCCAGCTAAAGTAGAAATATTAGAAGGATCTGAAGTTTTTGTTGGATTACTAGTTGATGGTTTGCTTGTATCATTTGGCTTATTTGGCTTAGGAGCATTTGGATTTGTTGGTTCAGGATTTGGAGTAGGTTCTTTAAGTTTTTCAAATTTTGGTATCAATTTTATATTTTCATTTACTATAAATGTGTAAGTTGTTTTATCACTTAAAAGATTACCGTTTTCATCGAACCATCCAACAAATTTATAACCTCCATTAGCAGTAGCAACTAAAGTGGCTTCATCGCCTTTAGTATAAGTACCTGCTCCTGATACAGAACCGCCTTCTACAGTCTCTATAATTACATCATGTTTTGGTAGTACATAGTTTATTGTATATATATTTTCACTACCATCCTCAGCTTTAACTATTATAACTGATTTGTTACCACTAATAGGTAATACAGTAACTGAAGAGTTATCATCAGAATTAGCTATAGCTTCAACCCTTTCAGGTAAAGCTTCTAAATCAATAGTGTATTCATTAGTTTCAGGATTAAATCCTTCTAATTCTTGTCCATCAAGTAAAATTGAAGAAAGTTTATTTCCAGTTTTTAAGATTTCTTGAGGTACATATTCATATACATTTACCTCAGTAAGACCAATGCACTTACCCACTTCAGGTTGTTGCATATAAATACGAATACTATCAGTATTTATTACTTCATCAAGTCTATATGTTGTTTCACCAACAGAATAAGAAACTTCAGTTGTATTAGTATGATTTACAATTTTGTAGTTACCATCTTCATCCCTATAGCTAATTTCAACTTTACTTGGAATTCGTGAAAATGCATTGTCAGTAAATAGCCACATATCTAGACGATCTATTTTGTATTTATTTTTCCAGTCAAATTGTATATATGCACCTTTTGGTTCGCCATTTTCCTCAGTCAAATTACGTTCATTCCAGTTAGTCCAACGTTCAGCTTCAAGAGAACCATTATTAGTAGTTCCATTATTAATAGAATTTAAATTATCAGAAACTGATTTGCAGCTTTGAGAAAGTTTTGGAACATCATTATTTTCTGAGTTATTTATAGCTAAGTTTCGAGCTGCCTTTAAAGCCGGAACTATACGAACACTAGCTGTTACAGGATAAGTTTTACCAAGTAACTCTACAGTACCATTTACTTTTACAATTGTATTTTCTTTAGTAAAATCAACACCATCTAAATCCCAATTTACAGCAAGTTCTTCAGATTTAGAACCATTTGCATAATATCCATAAACTGTTTTTGGAAGTGATGGGGCAGTACCAGCGTATGTGAAGGTAGATAGATTAGCTATAGAAGCTATTTCTCCAATAACATGTACATTAACAACTACTGCAACATCAGTTCCTTCTAAAGTTCCAGTGACTTTAAAAATTTGTGGGGTATTTAATTGGTTCTCATCATAGTTATTCCAAATAATATTGAATGTAGAAGTAGTTCCATCACTAAAACGACCATTTACTGTTTTAGGTAGAGTTGGGGTTTCTCCTACATTTACATAGTAGTTCTTTACTATATCATAAGATTCTAAATATTTATCATCTGAAGCTTGGTTTTCTGTTGTAATACTTATAGATTGTTCTTGTAGCCCTTCACCAGAAACAGTAAGATTCATTGAACCGGTATCTTTTGTAGATTGAACTATAACTAAAGCTTTTCCACTAAATGCTTTTCTTGTAGCTGTTGAATCAGTGGTAGGCTTATAGGAAGTAGTATCAACAGGATTACCATTATCAATACCAACTATTTTACCATTACCTTCAAGTTTGAAGTTTAATGTGTTAGAAGCACCAGAAGCAAAATTACCATTTTCATCAACTAAATCAACAGTGATATAAGATAAATCATATTCATTAGAAGCAATTGTTGTTTTATCTGCGCTTAATTTTGTTGTAGTAGGAGTACTGTAGGTAGTAACTGTATTTCTACCTTTTGTATCAGTAATTAAATTACCTTGCTTATCATATGCCTTTGCAGTTAGAGTACCAGGAGCATAAGCAACGTTAAATGATGGATACAATGAACCATTATCAAATGTTTGATATTTATATCCAGCAGGTGTTACATGTTCAGTTGCAGTGGCCTCTCCAACCTTATTACCATTTAAGTATAATTCAACTTTATAAGCATCAGTAAATACATCAACTTGTACATTTCCATTTTCAATTACGATATCTTCTTTATTCCATGTAGGTAAAACATGAAGAGTATTAACATCCTTATTCCATTGACTTTGATATAAATAGTAGATATCTTTTTCAAAACCAGCAGTGTCAACTATACCAAAGTAACTGGATTTAGGTGCAGGACCTTTACCTCCATTTACTTGTCCAGGATTAACACCATTCCATGGAGTAGGTTCTCCAATATAGTCAAAGCCAGTCCAAACAAATTCACCAGCATTGTAATCATTTTTTATTGTATATTTCCAAGCATTACTTGCGGAATGTCCCCAACCTACTTTTGTACTATCATTATCATATTCTGATATTTGATTATTAGCATGGTCTATTCCTTTAGTTTTGTAGTATCCTCTGCTATGAACGGCACTACTTGTTTCTGAGCCATAAAGAATCCAGTCAGGATGGTTATTTCTTTGAGTGTTAAATTGATTTTCGTTTGCATAGTTAAAGCCAACAATACCATCATTTTTATTTACTACTTCTGAGATAGCGTTAGCATTACTATCACCATTCTTGGTTCTATTATCACCAATTGTAACAGGTCTAGTTGAGTCTTCAGATTTAATCCAAGTGATAATATCTTGTGCAATATCAGTATAATCAGAAGAATTTCCACCTATACCTTCTAAAACTTCATTACCAATTGACCACATGATTACAGATGGACTATTCTTTGAACTTTTAACCATTGTTCTGGCTTCAAATTCTCCCCATGTCATGTTAGAGTTACCATTTATAATTTTATTATCTTCATCAATGCTTTCTCTGAAGTATTTAGAAAAGTCATTTACATTACCATTCTTAGGATTTGTCCAAGTATCAAATGCTTCATTTATAACTAAAAGTCCTAATTTATCACATATTTCAAGTAGCATTTCACTGGCAGGATTATGAGATACACGTATTGCATTTGCACCCATTTCTTTCATAATGCGCATTTGACGTTCAACAGCATAATAGTTTGAGGCTGCTCCAAGAGCACCTTGGTCATGATGCATGCAAACACCTTGAAGTTTCATATTTTCACCATTTAGTGAGAAGCCTGTGTCTCTATCAAATGCATAATATCTAAATCCAAAATCAGTTAATGTAGTGTCTACAACTTTATTTTCAACTATAACTTCAGTTTTTACTTTATACATAGTAGGATTATCTACAGACCATAGAGTAGGCTTGTTCACTATAACAGTTTGTTCAAAATCAACACTTGCATTAACTTGAACAACTTTTTTATCACTTACAGGGATGCTGACTTCTTTTCCATCCTTATTAATAATAGTAGTTTTAAGAGTTACCTCTGAATCAGAAAGAGACTCATTTTCTATAGTTGTTTTAACGTTTACATCAACGCTGCCAGACTTTTGATTTTCAAGCTTTGGAGTTGTAACAGTTGTACCTAAGTACCCAACATGAATTGGATCAGTTACACTTAAAGTTACATCACGATAAATACCGCTACCTGAATACCATCTACTACTAGGAGTAGGGTTTGATACTTTTACAGATATAACGTTTTCGGTGATGCCATCACAAATTAATTCATCAGTTATATCAAAAGCAAAGGCTGTATATCCATAATTATGAGAACCTAGTTTTTTACCATTTACATAAACTTCTGCATTCATGTAAATACCGTCAAAATTTAAGGTAAAGTCTTTTCCGTTAAATTTTTCGGGAACTACGAAATGTTTACGATACCATCCAGTACCTCCAAGTAAGAATCCGCTTTCTGCCTCCCCTTGTACTGTAAATTCATCTTCAATGCTCCAATCATGAGGAAGATTTAAAACTCTCCAAGACGAATCATTAAAATTAGTTTCACTTGCACCTGAGGGGTTACCCTTAAAGAATTTCCAATTTTGATTGAATAGGGTTGAACGTTCTCCATCTTTGATGAAGCCTACAGATACAGTTTCAGCTTCTTGGGTCTGTTTTGTTTGTGCAAATGCAGTTGTGGGAGATAATGAGAAAAGCATTCCTAAAGCAAGCACAAAAGAACATCTTTTTTTTGTACATGGTTTCATTTTAGAACCTCCTTATAGAAAAATAAAATATATAGATATTGCTTTTATTTCTAAGAAATAAGTAGCAATATACAAAACAAAATACAAATTTTATAAGTGGGTTTAGTGTTGTTATAAATGTAGAGATAAGTTTTATCAGTAAGTAGTGCATATGTTTGTGGATATATATTGAATTTATATTTATAAAAATATTTTTAGATTAAAATTAAGATTAAAATTAATAGATGCTTAAATTATAAAATTTAAATTATATAAAGTACATACAAAATTCTTTGATGTTAAAAAAGTAAATCGAAGAATTTTAATAGTTTTACAAAATAGGGGATAAAAACAAAAAGTGTAAAAGGTAAACTAATTTGTCCATTTGAAAGGAAAAGAAGATGTGATATAAATTATATCAAGAGGTATGGAAAAATATCCCTTGAATTTATTTGAAAGACAAGCTATAAGCTTTGTACTTAAAAAGGAGGTATATATGCATAAAATACAACAAATTATAAGTAATTACAAGAATGGAATACATGATGGGATAGTATCTGTATGTTGCTCAAATAAATTTGTAATTGAAGCAGCTATGGATAAGTTAAGAGATAAGGATATAGCACTACTAGTTGAAGCAACTGCAAATCAAGTAGATCAATTTGGTGGATATACAGGAATGAAACCATCAGAATATAGAAGATTTATTTTAGAACTTTGTAAGAAAAATAATTTTCCAGAAGATAGGGTAGTATTAGGGGGAGATCACTTAGGTCCATTAACTTGGAGAGATATAGATCCAGAGCAAGCTATGGAAAATGCTAAGGAGTTAATAAGACAATATGTAATGGCTGGATTTACTAAAATTCATATAGATACAAGTATGAAGATAAAGGGTGATTCAGAAAATAATGATTTTGGTGATGAAATAATAGCTGATAGGGCAGGTATATTATGTAGTGTGGCAGAAAGTGCTTATAAAGAATTGATTAAAGAAAATAAGGATGCCATTCATCCTATTTATGTAATAGGAAGTGAAGTTCCAATACCTGGCGGTGCAGAAGGGGAAGAAGAGGGAATAAGTGTTACAAAGGTTGAAAACTTCAAAACAACTATTGAAACATTTAAGGAAGCTTTTAAGAGGCATAATGTTGAGAGTGCATTTGATTATGTTGTGGCAGTAGTGGTACAACCTGGGGTTGAGTTTAGTTCGGAAACTGTATGTGAATATGATAGGGAAAAAGCAAAAAAGTTATCTGAAGCTATTAAGGAATATGATTCTATATTATTTGAAGCACATTCTACTGATTACCAAACTAAGTATGCTTTAAGAGAAATGGTTGAGGATGGATTTGTAATACTTAAAGTTGGTCCAGAATTAACATTTGGTTTTAGAGAAGGAGCTTTTGCATTAAATTGTATTGAAGAAGAGCTATTACAGTATAATGATAAATTCGAATTATCAAGATTTAGAGAAATACTAGATTTTGAAATGGTTAAAGATTCAAGGCAATGGGAAAAGCATTATGTTGGATCTGGTAGGAAAGTAAAGTTAGAAAGAAAGTATAGTTTGTCGGATAGATGTAGGTATTATATGCCAAATGAAGAAGTTGATTTTGCTTTAAATAAGATGCTTGATAATCTATCAAAAGTGGACATTCCATTACCATTAATAAGTCAGTATCTTCCTAATCAATATAGGTTAATTAGAGAGGGCAAATTGGAGAATACTCCTATAGAGCTATTAAAAAGCAAAATAGGAGAATACATTGATGATTATTTATATGCAATCAGGAAGTAGAAAGAAGACTTTTTGATAGGAGCTTATGTCTAAAACATATATAATACTAATCTTTTAAAGCTAGTATTATATATGTTTAAAATACATGAAATTAAGGGGGGAGGCTTAGGTATTAGAATATAAAATTAAGGAGGAGGTTTATGTGTTAAAAAGAAAAAATAAGTATGACTTTTTAAAGAGACTTGCAGGATTATGTTTACCAATATGTATGGCTGTAACACTTGTTCCACCAAGTATCGTATCTGCTGCTAGTAATAGTGAAACAATTGCGTTATTAGAATCAGAAATATCACGATTGGGGCTAGAGTCTATAGGAAAAGTTACTGAAATTAAAAAGGACAAGGATGTAGTAAACATTAGATTGTCTACAGGAGAGTCTATAAGAATTAACTTCTTAGAGGATAATGTATTTAGATTATACATGGATCCAAAAGGGGAATTCCAAGAGTATCCAACGCCTAATGCAGAAGACCATACTACAAAAATAATTGATAAAGAGTTAGATGAGTATAAGTCTGAATATGGAGTTATTGATGTAAATGTTGATGATTCTGATAGTAAGGTTTATAAAATATCTACAAATTCAATTGAATTAAGAATAGATAAAGAAACATCTATTATGGAACTATATGATAAGGTAAATGATAAAGTTGTTTGGTCAGAAGCAAAACCACTTATGTATTCTGATAAAAAAACAGTACAAACATTAAAAACTAAGAATGAGGAGTATTTCTATGGTGGAGGACAACAAAATGGTTATTTCTCTCATAAGAATACTTCAATAAATATTGCAATTGGAGGAGGATGGGATGCAGGTGCAGCATCAAGTCCATCACCATTTTATATAAGTACTGAAGGGTATGGAGTAATGCGTAATACTTTTAAGCCTGGAAAGTATGATTTTTTTGAAGAAGCAACTTTATCGCATGATGAAGGAAGATTTGATGCATACTATTTTGTAGGGGGGAATGTACCAAATGTAATTGAAAGTTATACAGAGCTTACAGGAAGACCAGCAATGATGCCTGAGTATGGATTTTATTTAGGACATGCAGATTGTTTTAATGGTAAGCATAATGGACTTGGAGATAACAGAGAACTTTTAGGTAAAGGATTAGATACACTTAAGAGTTATGGTACAAACGATATGCCTCTTGGATGGTTCTTACCAAATGATGGCTATGGCTGTGGCTATGGTGGCTTAGATAATTTAGAAAAGTTTGTGAATGCTGCTAAAGAGGAAAACGTTAACGTAGGATTATGGACTCAAAGTAATTTATATCCAGATGAAAGCTTACCAGAAGATAGTCCATTACGTCGTGACTTAGATGGTGAAGTAAAAGCTGGTATTAGAGCAATAAAAACAGATGTTGCATGGGTTGGCCATGGTTATTCAATGGCTTTAAATGCAACAAGGCAAGCAGCTGAAGGTATTGAGAAAGAAGAGAATTCAGGTGGAGCACGTCCATTTGTAATTTCATTAGATGGATGGGCAGGAACTCAAAGATATGCAGGATTATGGTCTGGAGACCAGTATGGAGGAAATTGGGAATACATTAGAATGCACATTCCAACTTATATTGGTGCTGGATTATCAGGAAACCCTAACGTAGGATCAGATATGGATGGAATATTTGGAGGAGCACCAGTAATTCAAACACGTGATTTCCAATGGAAAGCGTTTACGCCTATACAAATTGATATGGATGGATGGGCAGGAACTAGTAACAAGAAGACTCCTTGGAACTATGGAGAACCATATGCATCAATTAATAGAATGTATTTAAAATTAAAGGCAGAAATGATGCCATATATTTATACAAATGCAGCTGAATCATCAAAAACTGGATTACCTATGGTAAGAGCTATGATGTTAGAATATCCAGATGATCCATATACTTACGGTACTCAAACACAATACCAATACATGTGGGGACCCAATTTATTAGTTGCTCCTGTATATAACGAAGAAGATAACAATAATAATGTAAGAAATGGAATATATCTTCCTGATGAAGATCAAATTTGGATTGATTATTTTACTGGAGAACAATACAAAGGTGGACAAGTAATTAATAATTTTGATGCTCCACTATGGAAAGCACCTGTATTTGTTAAGAACGGTGCAATAATTCCTATGGCTCCAGAAAACAATTCAATTAATGAACTTGATGGTTCTGAAAATAGAATATTTGATGTGTATCCATCAGGATCTACAGAATTTACTATGTATGAAGATGATGGAAAAACAATTGATTATAAGGAAGGGAAGAACACAACAACAAAAGTTACCTCAGAAGTTGCAGGAAACTCAGTAAAGGTTATTGTAAATAGAGCAGAGGGCCAAGGATATGAAGGAATGGTTGCTAATAGAGGTACAGAAGTAATAATAAATACTCGTAAGGCACCAGAAAAAGTTACTGTAAAAGTTGGAGGGAAAAATGTAGAATTAACTCCAGTTACATCTGAAGAAGCTTATAATAATGGAGAAAATGTATACTTCTATAATGAAAAACCAAACTTAAATAAATATTCAACAGAAGGTTCAGAATTTGCTAAACAAGAAATTATAACTTCTCCGAAGTTGTATGTTAAAGTTGGTAAAACAGATATAACTAAGAATTCAGTGGAAGTAAATGTAGATGGGTTTGATAATACTCAAATAAAAGAAGAAGTTGATTCAGAAATACCATCAGTACCAACTAATTTAGTGGCTCAAGATGAAAATATTACTGATACTGCTATAACATTAAATTGGAATAAAGTTAATGGAGAAAATGTTTCATATGACTTAATGATAGATGGAACTATTTATAGTAATATTTTTAGCAATACTAATGGCGAAGAACCTTTCTTTACACATAAGGATTTAACTCAAGATACAGCCCATACTTATAGAGTAAGAGCTACAAATACTAAGGGTTCATCTGAGTGGAGTAAAGAATTAACAGTAAAAACAAAGCTAGATAGGTATAGAAATGTTCCTAAAAATATGACTGCAACTGCAGATAGTTATCAGCCAGGAAGTGGTCCTGAAAATGCTGTTGATGGAAAGGATAATACTCAATGGCATACAGAATGGGGAACTGGAAATGTCTTACCTCATACATTTACTATTGATATGAAGTTAGCATATCAATTAGATAAATTTGAGTATACACCAAGACAAGATTCAGGTAATGGAACTATTACAAAGTATGATTTAGATGTAAGTTTAGATGGAAAAACTTATGTAAATATAGTTAAAGATGGCAAGTGGGATAGAAGTGCAGATGTGAAAACAGTTGATTTTGGTAAGAATGTGTATGCTAGATATATAAAACTAACTATAAAAGAAGCTGTAGGTGGTTTTGGTAGTGCTCAAGAATTTAGACCTTACATGGTAGATGGAACAAAAGGTCAAGTTGTTGGCGAAAATATACCAAATGGCGTAATTGATGATGATGACTTAACCTTTTTTGCAAGTTATATGGGTGTTAATAAGGAGGATACAGCATGGGATCAAGTATCTAAGGTTGATATAAACTACAATGGTGTAATAGATGCTTATGACCTAGCTTATGTAGCAGGACAACTTGGAGAGTCTCCATTAGTACCAACAGGTATTGAAATGAAGGGAGTATTAAATATAAAACCAAGTAAAAAGGAATTAAAATCAGGGGAAGAGTTTACTATAGAAGTAATAGGACAAGGATTACAAGATATTAATGCATTTAACTTGGAAATGATTTTAGATCCTCATAAGTATGAAGTTGTAAAAGAATGTAATGCAGACGGAACTTGTGGAACAACTGTTGTTAGTCCAACAGAAGCAACAGATAATATGCTTAATTACTCAATACTTGCAGGAGTAGGAAAGCCACAACAACGTATATTTGCAGCCTTCTCAAATAAAGGAAATGGAAAAACTTTAAATGGAAGTAATGTATTAGCTAAGATTAAGTTAAAAGCTAAACAAGATATTACTTTTGATATGGAAATTTCAGACTCCTTATTGGTAGACACAAGCTTTAATGTTATCACTAAGAAAGGAATTGTATTAGATCCAGATACTGAGATTCCAGAAGAAAAGCCAGAATATATAAAATTGACTAATGAAGATATGACTGTTTCTGGTGATGGAAGTATGATGCAAGGTGGAGATGCTGCATTTGAAAAGCTTATTGATGGAGTAGTTAGTGAAGACTCTTTAGCAGAACTTATATGGAACAATACAGAAGAGAGTGGTAAGAAACTACCTTTATCAGTAGATTTTAAATTTAATAAGCCACAATCAATTAGTAATATTACAGTATTTAATAGACCACAGTATACAAATGGTAAAATTAAAAAGTTATCTATAAAAGGATTTGGTATTGATGGAACTGAATATGATTTAGGAACAAAGACAGTAGAGCCAAATGAAGCTTATGTTAAATTCGATATAGATCCAATAAATGAATTAAGCAAGGTTCAAGTAGTATTTGAAGAATCCCATAGTGGTCCATTAATGCTATCTGTAGCAGAAGTTGAATTTATTGCTAAGACAAATAATGAACCAGAAAAACCAAGTGTTGATAAAACAGCTCTTGAAAATAAGATAAAAGAAGCAGAAGCTATAGACTTAAGTAAATATACAGAT